>Ga0213832_1000009_pt1 | contig 759528 bp, 634 predicted proteins | sample SWATP13_FD_161660 | JGI IMG/M metagenome (GOLD analysis project Ga0213832, IMG submission 161660) | Coastal seawater microbial communities from Marineland, Florida, United States - SWA TP1 #3 | ecosystem: Environmental > Aquatic > Marine > Coastal | place: USA: Florida | collected 2016-08-06 | reverse complement strand
GCGACGGTCGTGGAAGACACGCCAACCATCATTAAGGTTTTAGGTAACGACACGTTCGAAGGCGACGACAAAGTGGTGTCGCTGGATACCAATCACGGTCCAGCCAACGGCACGGTCTCGGTCAACCTGGACGGCAGCGTCACTTACACGCCAAACGACAACTTCCACGGGGCAGACAGCTTCACCTACATCGTCACCTCCGGTGGGGTATCGGAGTCCACCACGGTGAACGTCGATGTCACACCAGTCAACGATGCGCCAGTGGCAAACGATGACGCGGCAACAACACAAGAAGATACCGCTGTCACGATTGATGTCCTACCAAACGATACTGACATCGATGGCGATACGCTGTCTATCCAATCAGCGTCTGTACCTGAAGCACAAGGTAAGGTTGAAATTGTTGACGGCAAGTTGGTGTTCACACCGGCTGAGAACTTCAATGGCGATGCTGAAATCACTTACACCGTCACCGATGGTTCACTGACCGACCAAGCGACGGTTAACGTCACCGTGAATGCGGTGAACGACACACCTGTGGTTGAGAGCAACATTGTAGACCAAACCTTGGCGGAAGATTTCACGCCATACAGCATCGATCTAAATACTGCTTTCAGCGATGTGGATAACGCCGATGGTGAGTTAACGTTTAGCGTCTCAGGCAACAGTAATGTCAATGTCTCAATAGAAAATGGCATTGCGACTATTAGCCCAACGGCAGACTGGAACGGCTCTGAAATCCTAACGTTTACGGCCACCGATCCAAGCGGTGAAAGCGTCAGCCAAACGGTGAACTTCACAGTAGCGCCTGTGGCGGACATCGTGGCAGACAACGCGACGGTTGTGGAAGACACGCCGACCATCATTAACGTCCTAGGTAACGACACGTTTGAAGGCGACGACAAAGTGGTGTCGCTCGATACCAATAACGGTCCAGCGAACGGCACGGTCTCGGTCAACCCGGACGGCAGCGTGACCTACACGCCGAACGACAACTACCACGGCACAGACAGCTTCACCTACATCGTCACCTCCGGTGGAGTATCGGAGTCCACCACGGTGAACGTCGATGTGACGCCAGTCAATGACAAGCCTGACAGTGAGGACTTTACGCATGTTACTGACAAGCCTTTGACGCAAGTTGTATTTGATACTGATACGAAACCTTTAGGTGATGGCGACTCTCAGGATCATATAGCGGATATTGAAGATGACTTAAATGGCAACGATTTGCATGTGCGGATTACTGAACTACCGACCTCAGGAACATTGTTCTTCAGAGATAACAACGGTGAACTGCATGAAATAAAAGAAGTCAGTGACACTCTTTATGAAAAAGATAGCCTTTACTATGAAGCTGATAATGTGGGTTTCTTATTAGGTATCAAGGATCGCCCAGATACACCAAATAGTTCCGAGTCTACAACAGATTTCAATAATTGGGGGCTAAGTGAGGACGGAGGTCCATCACACTCCCGTACTGAGCATTTAGTTAATGGTTCCTCCATCACTATATCTTCTGATAGTGGTGAACTTGCTCAATACAACCGCCAAGTGTCACATATCGGAAACGGTATTGCTGACAATGATGGGCAGGGTATTGAGAAAGGCGAGACAATTACGATCGATTTGTCTAATAACCCTGTGGGCAGCGTAAACCTTGGCTTAGATGGATTAGGTGGATTGTTTGATTACGGTGATGACAACGCTGCGCTTATTACGGTTACGTATTTAGATTCAAACAATATCGAACAGACTCAAACGTTCGAGTTCTTGAAGCCTGAAGGCAACTTCATGCTATTCCAAGAAACAAGCGTTGGTTTTGGGCAAGAACTAGCTCTTCCTGAAGGTTCGGTCATTACTCAGTTAGATTTTTCTACGAAAAATGAAGGGAACTGGGAGTTACGTTATGTAGAAGGTATTCCTGCCGGAGATAGCTTTGGATATGTGGCAGTCGATTCTGAAAGTGGAGTTAGTGATCCGTCTACGGTCAATATCGTTAACGAAATACTAGATGGTAATGTTGCGGAAAATGGACCTGTGGTGGAGAGCATTGCAGGTGTTACTGTTGTTGAGGGTGACAATGTCACGTTTTCTGTTTCACTAAATAACGCGACAGATCAGACCGTTAAGTATCAAGTGGATTTCTCTGCAGAGGGTTCTAGTGTGAGCTCTCAAGACATTGATTTGTCGAACGCAACTTTTACTAATGGCGTGAAGTATTTGGGCGGATACCTTATTGTTCCAGCCGGAGTGAATGGCTTTGAGATTACCATTCCAAGTATTGATGATCAGTTGGTTGAATCAACAGAGAGTCTTGTGATTAAAGTCGGAGATGTGTCTGGCGTTGGCTATATTGATGATAATGATGTTCCGCCAGCAGTTCAAAGCAACGAAATTTCCGGATTAGAAGACGAAGCTATTGTTATAACACTAGAACATTTAGGCATCGTTGATAGTAGTATAAGTGTTGAGTTTGACACTTCTGCTCTAAATGGCTCACTGCAAGTGAAAGGTTCTGATGGTTGGGAAGCGGTTTCTGGAAGTGTGCTCGCTTCTGATATCGAAAATGGTCTTGTTCGTTATGTTCCTGCTGAACATGAATCTGGTGCAAATGTTTTCGATAAAGACGGTGTTGGGAACGGCTTGGATACTTACGAGCAGATTCATTTCACTGTTAGTGATGGCAATTCTTCTGCTTCAGGTACGTTGAGTATCGACATAGAGCCTGTCGCGGACCCAATTAAGATTGACCTTACTTTCGGTCCAGTAACGTCTGTACCTGTGACACTAGGCGGAAGCTGGTCTACAGACGAAGAACTTAAAGATCTGCTTGAGGCAAGTAATTTACCAGGGCTTGACTTTGAACATGTGGTGACACAAACGTTTAATAACGGACATGTTGGTAATGACTTAATGCTAAGCGGTGACACTGAATCGCCACTGAGCTTTGTCGGAGATCAACAAGCAGGTGCGAACGTTGATGCTCAAGGCAGTGATATCTTTGTGACTGGAGGAGGTAATGATTCTATCTATGGCGGTATTGGTTCATTAGATGATCAAGCGGAGACGGACACAGTTGTTTACTCTGGCAAGTTGTCTGATTACAACTTCAACTATTACCCTGCATCTGACCACTCAGAGGTCCCGTATTGGATTGTCGAAGATAGCCGATTTATTGATACAAAAGATGTTGTTTCGAGCACTCATAAAGAGTCGGGTGACCACCTTTATGAAATTGAACAACTTATCTTCCAAGATGCCATTATCAAGCTAAATAACAACACAGGAGAGTATGTTGTACTTACAGAGCAGCAAGTCTCTTTTGACCTGAACCTTGATCTTATCGATGTGGATGGAAGTGAGTCATTCATTAACGATAGCGTCACCTTAACGGGAATTCCTTCAGGGCTAACATTAGAGGTGAATGGCAAAACGGTAACTGAAAACAGCGATGGTTCTTACACGGTTGACCTTTCAAGTGAACCAAATCAAACCAGTCATCAACTAAGCGGTACGATTACTGTACCAGCCGATTACAATGGTTCGTTAGATTTTGATGTAACAGCGACGGCAGGAAGTGTTGAAGTTAATAACAATACTCAAATGGGAACGGACACGGCTTCTGTTTCAGTTCGAGATTATGATTTTGTTTCCGGTACGCATGGTGATAACAAGATAGCTGGATCTGATAGCAATGATGTGATTGTTGGCGATGTTCAAGGATTACAGATTGTCGAGGGGCAGGACTACAACATTGCTTTTATGCTCGATACATCAGGCAGCATGGGTTACGACGTTGGTCTAGCGCTAGGTGAGTTAAAAACAGTACTGAATACTCTTACCGAAAGTGCTAGTGGCCCTCATTCGGGCAAAGTGAACGTTTTATTGACCACATTTGCTACTGGGAGCTCTCAGGTACTTGAATTAGATTTGAGTGCTGACAACGCAACATCGCAAATAGAGTCTACATTGGATGCAATTTTACAAATCGGTGATGGTAATACAAATTATGAAGCCGGGTTCCAATCTGCACTAGACTGGTTTGCTAATGCCGATAGTGGCGCAACAAACCTAAGTTATTTCATATCTGATGGTCAACCAAACCAAGCTACGGATAACAATACGAGTTGGTTTAGTGGTTGGGAGGGTGTCGTACTTGGCGTGTCAGAACAAAAGTTAGTGACGCTAGCGGATGTTTTGCCAAGTGATTACAGGTTTGGTGATACAGTCACATACAACAATAAAACAATCATAGATTTTCGCGGGGCGGTGTATTCGCTCTCTACTGGTGAACAGGTGGGGAGAATGCTTAACTCATATGTCTATGATGATTATGGAAATAATGTTCTATCTCAAGCGAATAATGCATATCAAGCATTGGCTGAATTTAGTGAGGTTCGTTCGATAGGTCTTGGTCGCTACTTAGATGAAGATTCGTTAGAAAACTTCGACTCTGATGGTGTAGTAAGAGCTAACATAGATGTAAACCAACTAGCAGAAGTGATCCTTGGTAAGGAAGTTTCATTGATGCAAGGCAAAGATGAGATTAATAGCCTTGATGGAAATGACATTATTTTTGGTGATGCCATGCGTTTCGACGTCGATGGTGAGCAAGGAGTTTCCGCGCTACAAAACTACGTAGCATCTCAACTAGGTAAGGATGTTTCGTTAGTTACGAAAGAAGAAGTTCATCACTACATTACTGAAAACCAAGCAGAATTTGAACAGTCTCGTTATTACGACCAAGCAGACACCATCTCTGGTGGTTCAGGTGATGATATTTTGTTTGGACAAGGTGGTGACGACAAGCTGTTCGGTGGTGCAGACAATGATATTTTAATTGGTGGTTTCGGCAATGATATTTTGACAGGGGGGGACGGTGAAGACATCTTTAAATGGATTGATGTGTCCAATGAACGCGACACTGTCACTGACTTCAATAAAAATGAAGACGCTCTAGACTTCTCTGATCTGTTTGACGACTTATCTAAAGATGAAATTGGAGAGCTTCTTAATGATCTTCAATCAGGTGACCATACTGGTGATGTCGGAGAGTATCACGTAGAAGTAGCACCAGATGGCAGCTCTGAGACAAACCTGAGTATTACAAAAGGTAGCTCGACATTAGACATCCATTTTGACGGTGCAAGCGTTGATGATGTGACTCAAAGCTTGATTGCAAGTTTAGAGGCGCAATACAAAGATATGTAATGGCGTTACCATTTAGGTAAAATTGAAAATCAAAAAGGTCTAGCAATTTGCTAGACCTTTTATTTTTACGTTCTGTTTATGGTTGTGTTAGCTTTTTGGAAGTGTAGTGAAAACGGTCCACTCTTTCTTAACTTCACCCTTGTGACCAATCACTGTTGCGGTTACTCGACGGTTTAGCGCGTGACTCACTTGGTCAGTGCCTTGTGTTGCAAGCACTGTGTCTCCATAGCCCACAATGGTAACTCTATCCCCACTAATACCATTCATCATGAGTTCTTTTCTAACGTTCTCAGCCCGGCGCTTGGATAAGTCGAGATTGTGTTCTGCAGTACCAGTGCGACTAGCATAGCCCTGAATCTCGATAGACGTATTTGGGTACTCTTTCAAGAAATCGGACAGCTCACGAATTTGTTGCGTAAAGATAGGGTTTATAACATCGGAATCGTTCGCAAATAGGACTCGAATTTGCATTTCTTGTGAGGAGTCTACATACGAGCCGCAACCATCGTTATCTATCTCGGCACCTAAAGGGGTACCCGGACACAAATCGCGCTCGTTAATAACACCGTCTGAGTCATCATCTATATGATCAGCCCACTGATCGGCAATTGGCGTATCGATGTAATCATACTCATCGCCTTTATCGGATGAACTGCATGCCGAAATCATCAATGAGAGTGCAATAAGAGTTATGTGTTTCATAATTAATACTCCACTTCTTCTAGCCATTCTTTAGGCATTTCGACCCTTAATGCACTCAACAGTTGACCTGTTGCGTTCATCACTCGATATTTGGCGTACTGCTCTGCGTATTTAGAATCTAAGTAGTCTTTACGCGCCTCAAAGAGCTCGTTTTCAGTGTTCAATAGATCAAGCAGTGTCCGTTTACCGATGCGATATTGCTTCTCGTAAGCAATTACGGTCTCAGACGCAGAGTCTACATGATCTGATAGAAACTCTTTTTGTTGTAATGTTAAATCAAGCGCACTCCAAGAAAGTCTTAACCCTTCTTCAACATTGCGATAGGCACCTTCACGCAAGTCTTTTGCTTTATTTAGCTGGTAGGCGAAGTTTTCTGAGTTCGCTGCATCACTGCCGCCATTGAATAGGTTGTAGCGTAGACGCAGCATGGCAAGTGTCTCATCACTGCGACCTTTTAAACCATCAGCGTCGTCACGCCATGTTTGCGAAGCTTCAATGGAAATGGTTGGGTAGTTAACACCTTTAGACTGTTTGTATTGAAACTTAGCCGAGTCTACGTCTGCGAGCGCCACTTGAATAACGGGATGCAGTTCAAATGCCAAGCCTACCGCTTCATCAACTGTGTACGGAATAAAGTTTTGGTCCGCTCTCGGAAAGATTAGCCCTTGCGGTGTTTGACCGACTAAACGAGTGAACATCGTGTGAGAGTCATACAGGTTATTTTGAGCAGCGGCTAAGTTGCCGTGTGCTTTTGCCAAACGTGCTTCTACTTGCGTTAAGTCAGCGGTAGAGCCGATACCCGAGTTGACTCGTTTTTTAATGTCATCGTAGATATCTTTGTGAACAGCCAGGTTGTTTTCAGACAGCTTGAGTATTTCGTAAGCTTTTACAGCGTCTAGATAAACTTTGGTGACTTCAAGTGCTTTATCCGATGCGTCGGCCAAAAGTTGAAATCTTACTGATTCAGCATCCGCTGCGGTTCGGTCGATATCATTAAGAGTCGCACTGCCGTCCCAGATAAGTTGGGTTAGTGTCACCGATGCTTCTTTTCGAGTGTAATCTGTATCTCCACGTCCCACCTCGTCAGAAGGGTCTAATCCTTCATACCCAATACCCGCATCTAGATCAATAGAGGGTAAGTAAGCACCCGAAGATGCTTCATTTACGTATTTTCGGCTCGTAAATTCATTAAATGCACTCTTAATGTCAGGGTTGTTTTTTAACGTCAATGCCACGGCTTGCTCTAAAGTTTGACCGAAAACGGGTATAGACACCATTAAACTACAGCAGCAAGCAATATTTAGTCGGTTCCATTTCACGGTATTTCTCCTAAAAATTCGTGTTGCTTTTTGCTATTTCATCTCATAACTGAGACGAAACATCATAAATAACAGTGCTTGAGTAAGGGATTTATCAACCTACTGTTAAAACAAAGCTTTTGTTTCAAAAATCCAAGATTTCGCCTTTTAAAACCTTAGCACATATGTCGAATGTTGCTTAGCAACATAGCAAGTTTAGCTCGGAGAAAAGCTTGAATTCTTAATATCATAGCGTTTCACGGCCTGTGTCACTCTGCGCTTTTTTGTAACTCTGCCCCTAGAGTTATCAAACGTCCTACAAGCTACACATACAACGAAAATATGATGATTTTGACTAAACTATAGACGTAAATGTAGGGGTGACAAACTTTTGACTTGGTTTGAAGTGGGGCGAGGTAGATATGGAACGTGTAACTTTTAGCTCATTGGCGGGCAACATTGTCGTTATCGGGTTGGACGGGGAGATTAGGACTTTAGGTCAGGGTCAACTACCTCAACCAGGAGAGTTAATAATCGATGAAGTATCAGATACTTCTGAACTTGTTATCGAGCAGGTGACACCACAAGGAAGTTCAATAAATGTAACTGATGATATCACTGCGTTAATTGAAGCAATTGCGAGTGGGGAAGACCCGACTGAGCTGGGTGAAGAGTTTGAACCTGCTGCAGGTGAAGGAAACGGGTCTAGCCCACAGAATACGGGAGCTATAGATCGCACAGGTGCTGAATTACTCGCTAGTACCAATTTTGAGACAGTGGGAACTGACGGAACAGGATTTTCAAGTACTCAGGTAGAGACGCTACTCGATATTCTCCAAATACAACCACCAGAACCAACAGCAATCCCCGTTCCTGCAACGATAATTGTTCAGGAAATATCCAGTCCGACTATCAACGAAGGTGATCAGGTTGTATTCGATATTACTTTAAACCAAGCAACAGAGGACAATACTGATGTCACTTTGTCGCTACTTGATGGTACCGCAACTGGCGGTTCAACTGACGAGAGCGGAAGTGACTACGTTAATGAGCGTGTTCTCATAACATTTTCTGATGGTACAACGGAAGAAATCTTGGTTGATGATAACGGTACTTTTACAGTCTCGGTCCCATTAGGTGAAAGCGGGTTTACGGTTTCTCTCGACTCTATAGATGACTCTATATTCGAAGGCCCAGAAACGTTTACGCTTTCTGGCACAACAGAAGAACAAAATACACCTGCAACCGGGGTGGCAACCATTGTTGATGATGGTAGTGGGCCAGGTTTAAGTCCTGATGATGATCGCCCAACGGTAACGATGAGCGATGCAGGGATAGTTAATGAGGGTGAAACGGCTAGCTTTAAAGTGTCGTTATCTAATCCATCAGCTATAGATGTTGAGGTTGAACTGACTCTCAACTTAGGTGACACCGAAGCCGGTGACTTAGGTCTCTTAGAATACAACACGGGAAATGGCTGGGTTGCAGTGCCAAATGATGGTGTGGTGACGGTGTCAGCCGGGCAAACCGAATTTGATGTGCGTATCGCTTCCATTGATGACGCCGTTTATGAAGGCCCTGAAGACTTCAGTGTGACGGTGACCGGTATTGGCGCAGTACAAGGCAGTGATACGGGGACGGCGACGATAGTGGATGACGGCAGTGGTCCAGGACCTGATCCCGATGATGACCGCCCAAGTGTGACTATTACCGATGCTGGCACCATTAATGAGGGTGAGACTGCGAACTTCACAGTCACCTTATCGAACGCGTCTGAAGCGGAAACGCAGGTGGAACTGGGTCTTAATCTTGGCGATACCGAAGTTGGAGATTTGGGTACCCTAGAATACAACACGGGAAGCGGTTGGGTCACAGTGCCAAACGATGGCGTGGTAACGGTGCCAGCCGGGCAAACTGAGTTTGATGTGCGTATTACTTCCATTGATGACGCCGTTTATGAAGGCCCTGAAGATTTCAGTGTGACGGTGACTGGCATTGGCGCAGTGCAAGGCAGCGATACGGGAACGGCAACGATAGTGGATGATGGCAGTGGTCCGGGCCCTGATCCGGATGATGACCGCCCAAGCGTGACTATTTCAGACGCTGGCACCATCAATGAGGGGAATACGGCGAACTTCAAAGTCACCTTATCGAACGCGTCTGAAGCGGAAACGCAGGTGGAACTGGGTCTTAATCTTGGTGATACCGAAGTTGGAGATTTGGGCACCCTAGAATACAACACGGGAAGTGGTTGGGTTGCAGTGCCAAACGATGGCGTGGTGACGGTGCCAGCCGAGCAAACCGAATTTGATGTGCGTATTGCTTCTATTGATGACACCGTTTATGAAGGCCCTGAAGATTTCAGTGTGACAGTAACTGGCATTGGGGCGGTACAAGGCAGCGATACGGGTACAGCAACGATTGTGGATGATGGCAGTGGTCCAGGACCTGATCCGGACGATGACCGTCCAAGTGTGACTATTACCGATGCTGGCACTATTAATGAGGGTGAGACTGCGAACTTCAAAGTCACCTTATCGAACGCGTCTGAAGCGGAAACGCCAGTGGAGTTGGGTCTTAATCTCGGCGATACCGAAGCCGGTGACTTAGGTACCTTAGAATACAACACGGGAAGTGGTTGGGTTGCAGTGCCAAATGGTGGTGTGGTGACGGTGCCAGCCGGGCAAACCGAGTTTGATGTGCGTATTGCTTCCATTGATGACACCGTTTATGAAGGCCCTGAAGATTTCAGTGTGACGGTAACTGGCATTGGGGCGGTACAAGGCAGCGATACCGGTACGGCGACGATAGTGGACGACGGCAGTGGTCCGGGCCCTGATCCGGATGATGACCGTCCAAGTGTGACTATTACCGATGCTGGCACCATTAATGAGGGTGAGACAGCGAACTTCACAGTCACCTTATCGAACGCGTCTGAATCGGAAACGCAGGTGGAACTGGGTCTTAATCTCGGCGATACCGAAGCCGGTGACTTAGGTACCTTAGAATACAACACGGGAAGTGGCTGGGTTGCAGTGCCAAATGATGGCGTGGTGACCGTGCCAGCAGGGCAAACCGAGTTTGATGTGCGCATTGCTTCTATTGATGATGCCGTTTATGAAGGCCCTGAAGATTTCAGTGTGACAGTAACTGGCATTGGCGCGGTGCAAGGTAGCGATACGGGTACGGCAACGATAGTGGACGATGGCAGTGGTCCGGGCCCTGATCCGGATGATGACCGCCCAAGCGTGACTATTTCAGACGCTGGCACCATCAATGAGGGGAATACGGCGAACTTCACAGTCACCTTATCGAACGCGTCTGAAGCGGAAACGCAGGTGGAACTGGGTCTTAATCTTGGTGATACCGAAGTTGGAGATTTGGGCACCCTAGAATACAACACGGGAAGCGGTTGGGTCACAGTGCCAAACGATGGCGTGGTGACGGTGCCAGCCGAGCAAACCGAATTTGATGTGCGTATCGCTTCCATTGATGACGCCGTTTATGAAGGCCCAGAAGATTTCAGCGTGACGGTGACTGGCATTGGCGCGGTGCAAGGCAGTGATACGGGTACAGCAACGATTGTGGATGATGGCAGTGGTCCAGGACCTGATCCCGATGATGATCGCCCAAGCGTGACTATTACCGATGCTGGCATTATTAATGAAGGTGATACGGCGAACTTCAAAGTGACGCTATCGAATGCCTCCGAGTCCACTGTTCAAGTCGAGCTAGGCCTAAACTTGGGTGACACTGAAGCCGGTGACTTAGGCACCTTAGAATACAACACCGGAAGCGGTTGGGTTGCAGTGCCAAACGATGGCGTGGTGACGGTGCCAGCAGGGCAAACCGAGTTTGATGTGCGTATCGCTTCCATTGATGACGCGGTGTACGAAGGCCCAGAAGATTTCAGCGTGACGGTGACTGGCATTGGGGCAGTGCAAGGCAGCGATACCGGTACGGCAACGATAGTGGATGACGGCAGTGGCCCGGGTCCAGATCCGGACGATGACCGCCCGAATGTGACTATTACGGATGCTGGCACCATTAATGAGGGTGAGACTGCGAACTTCACAGTCACCTTATCGAACGCGTCTGAAGCGGAAACGCAAGTGGAGTTGGGTCTTAATCTCGGCGATACCGAAGCCGGTGACTTAGGTACCTTAGAATACAACACGGGAAGTGGTTGGGTCACAGTGCCAAACGATGGCGTGGTGACCGTGCCAGCCGGGCAAACCGAATTTGATGTGCGTATCGCTTCTATTGATGACACCGTTTATGAAGGCCCTGAAGATTTCAGTGTGACAGTAACCGGTATTGGCGCAGTACAAGGCAGTGATACGGGGACGGCGACGATAGTGGATGACGGCAGTGGTCCAGGACCTGATCCCGATGATGACCGCCCAAGTGTGACTATTACCGATGCTGGCACCATTAATGAGGGTGAGACTGCGAACTTCAAAGTGACGCTATCGAATGCCTCCGAGTCCACTGTTCAAGTCGAGCTAGGCCTAAACTTGGGTGACACCGAAGCCGGTGACTTAGGTACCTTAGAATACAACACGGGAAGTGGTTGGGTTGCAGTGCCAAATGATGGTGTGGTGACGGTGCCTGCCGGGCAAACCGAATTTGATGTGCGTATCGCTTCCATTGATGACGCTGTTTACGAAGGCCCTGAAGATTTCAGTGTGACAGTAACTGGCATTGGCGCGGTGCAAGGCAGCGATACGGGTACGGCAACGATAGTGGATGACGGCAGTGGTCCGGGTCCAGATCCGGACGATGACCGCCCAAGTGTGACTATTACGGATGCTGGCACCATTAATGAAGGTGAAACAGCTAACTTCAAAGTCACCTTATCGAACGCGTCTGAAGCGGAAACGCAGGTGGAACTGGGTCTTAATCTTGGCGATACCGAAGCCGGTGACTTAGGTACCTTAGAATACAACACCGGAAGCGGTTGGGTTGCAGTACCAAATGATGGCGTGGTGACCGTGCCAGCCGAGCAAACCGAATTTGATGTGCGTATCGCTTCCATTGATGACGCCGTTTATGAAGGCCCTGAAGATTTCAGTGTGACAGTAACCGGCATCGGGGCGGTGCAAGGCAGTGATACGGGCACAGCAACGATTGTGGATGATGGCAGTGGCCCGGGCCCTGATCCTGATGATGACCGTCCGGTTGTTGCGGCAATTAGTGATACAACCGTAAGCGAAGGTGAGTCTGCTACGTTGGTTGTCACTTTGAGTAACCTAAGCACTACGGATACTCTCGTTAATCTGGCACTTAATGATGGCACAGCAGAGGGAGGGGTAGATTACACCAAATCGTCTGTTACTGTTACCTATGCAGATAGTTCATCAGACGTTATCCCTGTGAACCCTGATGGCACATTTAATGTGTCCGTACCAGCTGGTGATATGACCTTTGACATTGTGATAAGTACCACCGACGATGAGCTGTTCGAAAGCGATGAAAATTTCACATTAATTGGACAGACCGAGATACAAACAACTCCGGTTACAGGCACGGTAACGATTCTTGATAACGATACAGTCAGCGTTGCCTCTATTTCTAGTGAAGTGGTTAATGAAGGTGAACCTATCATTTTTGATGTTACTTTAAGTAACCCTAGTAATAGTGAAAGTTTGGTCAATATGGTGCTCGCTGATGGTAGCGCAGAGGGGGGCATAGACTACATCAATACATCGGTTACAGTTACCTATGCGGATAACTCAACAGATGTCATTACTGTCAACGCAAACGGAACATTTGATGTTTCAGTTCCCGCGAACGACGTCTCATTCAGCGTCACAGTCAATACTATTGATGATGACCTATTCGAAGGCGCAGAGACTTTAACACTCTCGGGTAAAACTGCCACTCAAATTACATCTGCAATGGGTACAGGGACTCTTCTTGATGATGGTTCGGGGCCAGGACCTGATCCAGATGACGATCGCCCAACAGTTGCAGCGATTACCTCTACAACGGTAAACGAAGGTGATATTGCAACACTAGATGTAACGTTGAGTAATGAAAGCACCACCAACACCACTGTCAATATGATGCTGACTGACGGATCAGCAGAAGGCGGTGTGGATTACACCGATACTTCAGTAACAATTACTTATGAGAGTGGCGGCATAGAAGTCGTTACGGTAAATCCAGATGGCAGCTTTATTGTCGATGTGCCCGCAAATGATACGACTTATAGTGTTTCTGTAAGTACAACAGATGATGACTTATTCGAAGGACCTGAAACCTTTACGTTATCAGGTAACACTGATAACCAAGTTGGTTCTGTGATTGGTACCGGTACTATTGTTGATGATGGTAGTGGCCCAGGACCAGATCCTGATGATGACCGCCCGACTGTAGCAGCGATTACGGATGCCATAGTTAGTGAGGGTGAGCTGGCAACGCTTGAAGTCACTTTAAGCAATGCAAGTACCACAAACACCGTTGTTAATATGACATTAGCAAATGGGACAGCTGAAGGAGGTTCGGATTATACAAATACGACAGTAACCGTTACCTATGCTGATAGTAGTACCGACGTTATTTCAGTGAACCCAGATGGTACGTTTGATGTCATTGTACCAGCGTTAGACACAACATTTAGCGTTACTATGGTGACGTTAAACGATGATATTTATGAGGGTGATGAGAACTTTACATTATCCGGTGCCACTGCTGTGCAAACAACTGCTGCTGTCGGTACCGTAACGATTAACGATGATGCAGACATACCAACTGTCACTGAAATTACAGATATTCAAGTGGTGGAAGGTAACGATGCGAAATTTAACGTTACACTGAGTAATGCAAGTGCGGTTGCGATTATGGTTAGTATGTCTCTCTTAGACGGAACCGCTGTCGCTGGAGATGATTTTAACGCTACGAGTGTGACCATTACTTATGCTGATAACACGACGGAAGTTATTGCGGTAAACCCTGATGGAACGTTTGATGTCTCCGTACCTGCGAGTGATACTAACTTTAGTGTTACGGTAAACACTGTTGAAGACCAGATTTATGAATCTTCAGAAAACTTTGTTTTAACTGGTTCGATTCAAGGGCAATCACCTGCAGCGTCAGGCCTTGGTACGATTATTGATGATGACAATACACCTCCGACAGTAGAAGACTTTGGCATTTCGGTTGACCTTAGTGTGGGAGGAGACGCTTTAATTGACTTTGCACCACATGCGCAAGACTTTGAAGATGACTTTGATCTTCAAGATGATAAAGAAACGAGCATCTGTGTCACGACGCTTCCAGACTATGGCTATCTCTATTACTTGGATGATCAGAACAATGAAGTCATATTGGACATTGGTGATGTGATTCCAGAAACTACGGAAGTCAGATATGCACTAACGGAAGATTTCTTTGATGAGCAAAGCTTTGATTCCCAAGATTTACTCGATGAATTTTCTAAAGACTTCATTGCCGATTCAGTCGATGTTAACGGTTTAAGTTTCTTTGGAGGAACCATTGATGGTAATGGTGACTTTGTCAATAATGCTCAAATCAAGGTTGACTTTGCCGCTCAGCAGGTAGGTTTAGTCGTAGTATCTCCGGGCGAAACTGGCCAAGGGGATGAAATTAGTACGAGTGAGTTCATTGCCATTGAATTAGATGAAGGGCTTGAAGCTAAAGAAGCAAGGTTAAACCTAGCAAGCTTGAATGATAGGTTTAACAGTGGCGGCGCTTGGATTCAAGCATACTTTTATATGGGCGATACTCTTGTTGATATACAAACCATACAGACCAGTGACATCGTATTTACTGGTAATCAAGAAGGTTACGCTGACGTATCGCTAAGTAATGGCAGTTTTGATGAGATTCGCTTGTTCCCTGAAACAGACAGTTCAAGTGATAAAGCCAGCTTTACTCTAGTTGGTACTCAGATTACAAGTTTTAATAATGTAAACGACTCGTTTGATTACAAAGCGATTGACTCAGATGGTTTAGAAAGCGATACCACTGCAACCGTTGATATTGATTTTAACAATGTCTCTTTTGAAACAGTGACCGCTTTCGGTACACAGACTGCTTCGTTACAGCAAGAGCCTAATATCATCATGGGAACAGACCAAGATGATGTTCTTGTAGGCACCGATGGTAATGATATTCTAATTGGTGGCCTAGGTAATGATATTTTGACTGGTGGTGGAGGTGATGACATCTTCAAGTGGACAGAGATGCAATCCGCAACTGACACCGTGACGGATTTCAGTGACGGGGATCAGCTCGATTTTACCGATGTATTTGATGATATGAGTGGTACTGATATTTCCACATTACTTGATGATCTCGGCTCGGGCGATTATCACGGAAGCGTGGATGATATCACGGTGGCGGTGACTGAAAGTGGAGGTAACTCAACTCTGACCATCAATAAAGGTGGACAACAGTTGGAGGTTAATTTTGACGGAGCTTCTGCTTCTGATATCGCCAATAGTTTGATTTCTAATCTTGAACAATTACGAGAGTAAATGATTCAAAATGAAAAAACGGAGCGAAAGCTCCGTTTTTCATTTAGTAATGCAGTAAGTTCAGGCAATAATTAAAGCACTTTACATGCAAAACCTTTTAAGTAGAAACCTTCTGGATATGCTGTATCGGTTGGGTGGTCAGCGGCTTGTTCAAAACGCTCCACAAACTTTACTTGGCGGTTAGCGTCTACGGCTGCATCAGCGATGATTTTCTGGAACAGAACTTGATCCATCAAGCCAGAGCAAGAGTAGGTCAGTAGCGTGCCACCAGGTTTTAGAATTTGCATCGCCAACATATTGATGTCTTTGTAACCACGACATGCGCCATTTAGTTGTGCTTTGCTCTCTGCGAACTTCGGTGGGTCCATGATCACAACATCGAACTGAGTTCCTTGATCACGATACTCACGAAGCAGCTTAAACACGTCTGCATTTAGGAACACGGCACGCTTCTTCGAAATATCAAACTCGTTTAGTTCTGCGTTGAATTTTGCGGTATCTAAAGCAGGTTGTGACACGTCAGCGTTAATCACACGCTTTGCATCACCTTTTAGAGCGTAAAGCCCGAAGCCACCAGTGTAAGAGAAGCAGTTAAGAACTTCTTTGCCTTTCATATATTTCATCGCTTGCTGGCGACTATCACGTTGATCTAGGTAGAAACCTGTTTTGTGTCCGCCAACGATATCTACACTAATCTTTACGCCATTTTCTTCGATGACGACTGATTTAGGTGGCTCTTCGCCGTGCAAGACGCCCGTGATCTCTTTTAAACCTTCTTTTTTACGAACGGCCACGTCAGAGCGCTCGTACACATTACAATCAGGGAAGCACTCAACCAGAGCGTCAACAATAGCCTGCTTATTGTGTTCTGCGCCAGCACTGAGAAGTTGGCACACAAAGAAATTTTGGTAACGGTCAATCGTAACGCCAGGTAAGCCGTCAGACTCTGCTGCGATAAGGCGATAACCCGTAAGGCCATCACGTTCGATAATGTCTTCACGAAGAAGTTGTGCGTCTTTAAGTCGTTTAACGAAAAACGCGGTGTCGATTTCTTCTTTATCAAAACTCCAAATACGAGCACGAATTTGTGAAGCTGGCGAATATGCCGCCTTTGCTAGCCATTTACCGTCGTGAGTGAATACATCAACCGTTTCGCCAAGAGCAGGTTCGCCCTCAACTTTGTTGATGCCTCGAGAGAAGATCCAAGGGTGCTTGCGCTTGACCGATTTCTCACGACCTTTAACCAAATAGATAGCAGCTGTCATTTCATTAGCTCTTGTTGAATTTTGAAAGGGGCGTATTGTCCGGGATGTTGCCCGCAAAAGCAATATCCATCGACAATCCAATCATTTGTAGAGGCTTTGATTATAAACTGATGAGTGGAGTAACGGGTGGGTTTTCCAGATACAAAAAAGGGCCACCGAAGTGACCCTAGTTATTCGTTTAAGCGATTAAGCCTTCAAGCCAGTCAGTAGCGACTCCATTGTGTCGCTTTGCTTACGCAGTTGATCAACGTTTTGTGAAGTCGTGCTTATCATATTGCACACGTTATCTGCTTGAACTCGAATTTCTTCAACGCTTGAGGCGATATTGTCCGCGACTACACCTTGCTCTTCAGCTGCTGTTGCAATTTGAATGCTACTGTCGGAGATAGTTTGATTTTTATCTGCCAAAGAGCCGATTTCGTGATTCACTTCCGTCATGAGGTTTTGTCCCTCATTTGCATTATTAACTGTCACTTCCATCAGCTTAGTAAGCGACTGGCTGTTACGCTGTAACGATTCAATCATCGTTTGGATTTCAACTGTCGCTTGCTGAGTGCGTCCCGCAAGAGCGCGAACCTCATCCGCAACGACCGCAAATCCACGACCTTGTTCTCCAGCACGTGCAGCTTCAATAGCCGCGTTCAGAGCAAGTAGGTTGGTTTGCTCGGAGATCCCATTGATGGTTGTCACGACTTCATCAATTTGTGCTGCATTGGCATCTAACTCGGCAACGGCTTGAGACGCAGATTGAATCTCATTAGAAAGGTTCGAAATCGAGTGAAGCGTATTCTCAACTTTCACTTGTCCAGACTGAGCCACGTTACGTGCATCATCGGTTTGCGTGCTTGAATCGTGAGCTAGTGTCGCGACTTCTCGAATCGTTGATGCCATCTGTTCAGTTGCACTCGCAAGAGAGTTGAGGTGTTCTTGCTGAGTCGCTGAAATATCTGAACTGTGATGAATCGATTGATTCAGATCTGAGCTAATTTGTTGCATTAAAGCCACAGACTCTTGAATCGACAGCACCATTTGTTGCTCTCGTTCTGCAACTTTGTCTATCGTAATAGCAATTTCACTAAACTCGTCGCGAACAGGGAAGAAGTTCATTCTCGCGGTTAAGTCGCCACCCGCAAGGGTGTTTAATGCTTTGTTCATCGTGAACATCGCGCCGCCAATAAACGTCATGATGTAGTAAACGCCAAGAGCGAGAATAAACAAGCTCACACAGATGATGCTCACTTGAGTCGTTGATAGGGCAGTCCATAAAGAAAGTTCATGGTTCGCAACCAAACTGTACGCACCATTTAAAACAGACACGGATTGCGAACCAGAGCCAATAGAAACGGTTTCTGAACCCGCTATGAGGCTTGCTACTTGAGATTGAGAAAGGTTGCCTGCCTCTATCAGACCTTTCATAAGCATGAGCTCTTCTTGGTACATACTTGAGATCAGTGTATTAGCCGCGCTATTAAGGACGAGAGTGAGAATGACTAAAGCAAGAAGAGGGAGAACGAAGAGCAAATAGAACTTTTCTTGAATCTTTAAGTGAATGAGATACTTATCAATCCAGCGGAATGGAATTTCTTTCATAATTATAATAACCGTGCAAAAACCCACTATCCTTAGTGGGGTGAATAGACGAAAAGAATATATCACTCAGTAAAAAGAAGCGGTACAAAGATGAATGTAAAGTGTGAGAGATTTATAGTAAAAGGTCACGTTCAAGGCGTCGGCTTTCGTTACCATACTTCCCATCAAGGATTGAAGCTAGGGTTAACAGGTTATGCGAAGAACCTAAACAATGGTGATGTTGAAGTGATGGCGTGTGGAACAGACGCGCAAATAGTTGCGTTTTCGGAATGGTTACAAGAAGGACCGCGAACGGCAACAGTAGAGCATGTGATGCAGGAGCCTGCGTCGTATAAGCCGTTACGCGGTTTTAAAATTTTATGAATCTACAAGCATTTAGCTGGCTTTGGTAGGCCGGCTAATTTGGTTGCTTGTTTGGCTGGTCCCTTTTTAAACAGCTTGAATAGATACTTACTGTTACCTTTTTCCGGGCCGTGCGCTTTTTCCATCGCTTTCACAAGCATACGCACTGCAGGGGAGGTATTAAACTCTTCATAAAAGTCTCGCACAAAATGCACAACTTCCAAATGAGCATCCGTAAGCTCGATGTCTTCTTCTTTTGCTAAAAGCTCAATCATACCTTCTTCCCATTGAGTATGATCCAATAAGTAGCCTTGAGCATCCGTTTCAATTTCTTTGCCGTTGTAAACGAACATAACGTTTTATCCGTTAAGTAAACATGGATGTTTATAGATTAGCGACAGCCGAGAATGTTCTCAACAAAAGAATCTCGAAGTCGTATCGAGCGAATCAAAAGCGTACAAAATGGTGAGTGTTTTTGACTGAGCTAGGCACTTTGATATAAATGCTCTTTTATTCAAATAAATAGGAAACTATTCAGTTTGTTAGAAACTTTACGGGGTGAGTACCAACAAAATTGCATGGATATCCAGGCTTATTCATTTTTGTTTTGGTTTTTTCTTGGCTACTTGTCTGATTATGGGATTTTATGGGTGAATGAATAGCTGACAACGTTGTGTTTGTTTTCATAGACCGATATTCTCTTTGATTGATGAAAAGCCTGTATTCAGGTTAGAAACAACAATGATGACAAGGAGTTAGTCATGTCGAAACAACGTTACATTGAGATTAATGACAATGTAAAATCCACTTGGTCCATCGAGCGTATTTGGCAACTTGCAGAATCCTTACCTGTAGAAGAAATTTCGATTGATGATATCAAAGGCCCAAATGAAGTGACTTGGTTTAGTCATGAAGGGCCACAGCCAACCTGCCGCGAAATTGCAAAACATTGCCAACGAATCAACAATGCTGATTTGTCGTATCCGGTAATCTTAACCAGTGACTATCGTGTTTTTGACGGTATGCACCGAATCGCCAAGCAAATCATGTTAGGAGAGGAAACGATCAAAGTGAGACGCTTTAGAGAAAATCCAGAAGCTGACGAAGTTATCGAGTTGTCAGTAGAGCAGGCGTAATACACTGAATTGCACACAAAGAAAAAGCCCGAAGGAATTACCTTCGGGCTTTTTGATTCTACTTAACGAGAAACGATTAATCGTCGTTCATAATACCTAGAATGCTTAGTAGGCTGATGAAGATGTTGTAGATTGATACATACAAAGTTACTGTCGCAGAGATATAGTTTGTTTCACCGCCACGAATAATGCTTTGTGTTGTCATCAGGATCGCCATAGTAGAGAAAATGATAAACAAGCTGCTCAACGCCAAGTGTAACAGGGTTGATTGAATAAAGAAGCTTGCAATCATGCCCACAACCAGCACAACAAATAGTGATAGCATTAAGCCACCCATCATCGATAGGTCACGTTTCGTTGTTAGTGCGTATGCCGATGCTGCCATGAAAGATAGTGCCGTACCACCGAGTGCGGTTAATACGATATCGCCCATGCCTGCACCGATGTACATGTTTAGAATAGGGCCAACGGTGTAACCTAAGAAGCCAGTAAATAGGAACGTAAACACAAGGCCAAGACTGTTGTTACGGTTTTTTTCTGTTAAGAATAATAGGCCGTAGAAACCAACCAGCATTAGGATGATACCTGGATGTGGAAGGTTAAATGCCATTGCAACGCCAGCAACGACTGCCGACCATAAAAGTGTCATTGAAAGTAGAGCGTAAGTATTACGCAATACTTTGTTCGTTTGTAGAGCACTTTCTTGAGTTGAAGTGCGGGTAAACATTGGACTGTTCATAATCTTCCTCGATAAGAGACTTTCTTTTAAGTACATTTATGGGGCTGAAAGTTCAAAAAATCAAGCCCTTTTCATGCATATCCTAGATAAAATGATAATGGAAATAAGATGTTATGTATTTGGCAACTTGTAACACAATATTACTGCCTAGCATAGCTATGTTGATTCTCACACAGATTTTTGAATTTAGTAACAAAAGCACTGGCTTCATAGAAACCAGTGCTTTTTTATGTCGATTCGGCTAAATCTTAGTGGTGTAAGATTTGCGCTAGGAAGTTTTGGGTCCTATCCGATTGAGGATTCTCAAAGAAGTCGACCGGGTTGTTTTCTTCGATGATCTCTCCTGCGTCCATGAATATCACGCGATCGGCAACCTCTTTAGCAAAGCCCATTTCATGTGTCACACAAAGCATAGTCATGCCTTCCTCGGCGAGTTCGACCATTACATCCAGTACTTCGCGAACCATTTCCGGGTCGAGTGCAGATGTTGGCTCATCAAAAAGCATGACTTTAGGGTTCATACACAAAGAGCGAGCAATCGCCACACGTTGTTGCTGACCACCAGACAACTGACCGGGATACTTCTCCGCTTGGTCTGGAATTTTTACACGTTCCAGATATTTCATCGCAACTGCTTCTGCCTCATCTTTTGGCATCTTCTTCACCCAGATAGGCGCGAGCGTACAGTTTTCCAGTACGGTTAAATGAGGGAAGAGATTAAAGTGTTGAAAGCACATGCCCACTTCTCGGCGCACTGCTTCAATGTTCTTTAAGTCTTCAGTTAATTCCGTACCAGAGACGTAAATGCTGCCTGCTTGGTGCTCTTCAAGACGGTTAATACAGCGAATCATCGTTGATTTTCCCGACCCTGATGGACCACAGATAACGATTTTCTCGCCGCGCTTAACGTCGAGGTTAATATTTTTTAGTACGTGAAACTCACCATACCATTTATTCATGTCCTTCAATTGGATCATGTAGTCTTGTTGTTGCGTCATAATACGTCCTTGATCTTGATGAGTTATCGTTTGTGACCGGTATGAAGTTTGTTTTCAAGCCATATCGAATAGCGCGACATGCCAAAACAAAATACCCAAAACACTAACGCGACAAATACATAACTTTCTGTAGCAAAACCTAACCATTCAGGGTCGGTATTTGCTGCTTGTCCTATACCGAGTACGTCAAACATGCCAATGATGAGTACCAAACTGGTGTCTTTAAACAAACCGATGAAGGTGTTCACGATAGAAGGAATAGTAATCTTTAGCGCCTGTGGCAAGATAATCAGCCCAGTCTTTTTCCAGTAACTTAACCCAAGCGCATCAGCGGCTTCATATTGACCTTTCGGAATGGCTTGTAGACCACCGCGTACCACTTCTGCCATGTAAGCGGAGGCAAACATAACCACACCTATAAGGGCGCGAATCAGTTTATCTGTCTCTGAGCCTTCAGACATAAACAATGGAAGCATAACCGAAGCCATGAACAAAACCGTAATCAGAGGAACGCCACGCCAAACTTCAATGTAGACGGTACAAATGCTGCGAATGATCGGCATCTCTGAACGTCTACCAAGCGCAAGCACCACACCAATTGGCAATGAAACTACGATACCAACTAGCGCAATAATGAGCGTAACGAGTAGTCCACCCCACTTGTGTGTATCTACCACTTCTAGTCCAAAGACACCACCGTATAAAAGTCCAGCGATGATGAATGGGTAGATGTTTACGAAGAAAAGCCAAATCCACATCCGTTTCGGTGTCTTCTCATACGCGAGTAAAACAGTAAATATGGCTAATGTGATATAGAACAGGCGAGGGCGCCATAGTTCGGACTCTGGATAAAAACCATACATGAACTGCTCCCAGCGCACGCTGATAAATACCCAGCAAGCACCATCTCGGCTACAGTCGTCACGCGTTGAGCCAATCCAGTCTGCGTTAATAAACGCCCAATCCACGATATACCATATTGCAGTTACGACAATATACGCAAGAATGACAGTAACAATGGAATTGATAGGGCCATTAAATAGATTTTTCCGCATCCAACCAACGAAGCCTACAGTATTGGCGGGTGGCGGGAGATCCGGTTGAAATTGATGAGTACTCATATTATCTCTCCACCAGCGCGACTTTACGGTTATACAAGTTCATTAATGCAGACGTAATCAGACTTAATGTCAAGTACACGCCCATCGTCATCGCAATGATCTCAATCGCTTGTCCCGTTTGGTTCAGGGTAGTACCAGCAAACACAGAGACAAGATCTGGGTAACCAATCGCCATCGCTAACGATGAGTTTTTGGTGAGGTTGAGATATTGACTGGTTAAAGGTGGAATAATAATTCGTAACGCTTGAGGAATGACAACAAGCTTTAAAGTTTTCGAGCGTGGTAAGCCTAGCGACATCGCTGCTTCGGTTTGACCATGGCTAACCGCATTAATACCAGAGCGCACAATCTCAGCAATGAAAGAAGCTGTATAAACACTCAATGCCAAAAGTAGCGCAGCCAATTCAGGAATAATGCTAATACCACCTCGGAAGTTAAACCCTTTTAGTTCAGGATAATTCAGTGAAATTGGCATACCAGCAAGGAAGTACACAACCAATGGAAGGCCAACAACTAAACCCAAAACTATTCTTCCCATTGGGGTTTGTTGCCCAGTGAGACGTTGCTTATTATTCGCCCATACATTAATTAATAAGCTTGCGATTACCCCGAAGATTAACGCGGCAATAACGTAGCTACTGCCAGGTTCCATAGTCGGTGCAGGGAAATATAAGCCACGAACGTTCAGGAAAATAGCTTCACCAAGACTTAAGCTTTGGCGTGGTGAGGGTAATGCTTGAAGAACAGCGAAATACCAGAAGAATATTTGCAGAAGAAGGGGGATATTTCGGAAAGTTTCGATATAAACTGCCGCTAAACGACTAACTAACCAGTTAGAAGAAAGGCGGGCAACCCCCATGGTAAAGCCAATCACAGTAGCCAGAATAATACCTAATACAGAGACTAACGCCGTATTAAGAAGGCCGATGATAAATGTTCTACCGTAAGAGTACGTTTCATCGTATTCAATTAATGTTAACCCAATACCAAACCCGGCTTCTTGATTCAGAAAACCGAAGCCCGTTGCAATACCACGAGCATCTAAGTTATTGAGAGCGTTGTTTACAATCGTGTAAAAGAAAAATACCAGTGCAGCAATGGCAATGATCTGGAAAATAGCAGAACGAAAGGCAGGATTATAAATCAGGCTCTTGCTTCCGCTTGGTTTGGACATCGTACTTGGCGATGCATCTTGTGTCGGTTTCATACAGCGATAACCTCAAACCTTAGTTATAGATATCGGCCCGTATAACGAAGTTTCGTCCTTGCTGGCTAAAGAATAACGCTCTCATGTCTAGTGGCTTACGAACCTTTAAAGCCGTTCCACAAAGCGAGCGCTTTTCGCCATCCAATGAGCGATCCTTACTCATACAGTGAGATATAATCAAGAAAAAGGGCGGCATGAACCGCCCTGATTAACTCTTTCTATCGGATTGGTGGCGCGTACATAAAGCCGCCTGCATTCCATAGCGCATTAACGCCACGAGAGATTTCTAACGGCGAACCAGTACCGACTGTACGTTCGAAGCTTTCACCATAGTTACCAACTTGTTTGATAACCTGGTAGCCCCAATCGTCGCGGATACCCAACCCTTTGCCTTTAGGGCCATCAACACCGAGGATACGCTTGATGTTTGGATCTGTTGACTTCAGCATTTCATCCGCATTCTTCGAACTAATACCGTATTCTTCAGCGTTAATCATCGCAGACAATGTCCACTTAGCGATGTTAAACCATTGATCATCGCCTTGACGAACGACTGGACCTAGTGGCTCTTTAGAGATGATTTCTGGAAGAACGGCCGCAGAGGACGGATCTTTCAAATTCAAACGTAGTGCATAAAGGCCAGATTGGTCAGTTGTTAATACGTCACAGCGTCCCGCATCAAAACCTTTCGAAGTTTGCGCCGCTGTGTCGAATACCACGGGTTTGTACGCCATGCCTTGGTTGCGGAAATAATCTGCAAGGTTTAGCTCGGTTGTTGTACCTGATTGAACACATACCGACGCACCATCAAGCTCTTTAGCACTTGATATACCAAGTTCCTTCTTCACCATAAAGCCTTGACCGTCGTAGTAGTTCACACCTACGAAGTTTAGGCCCAGTGCAGTGTCACGGTGGAGAGTCCAGGTCGTGTTACGGGAAAGCACATCAATCTCACCAGATTGAAGCGCAGTGAAACGTTCTTTTGCGGTTAGGGGTACATATTTAACTTTCGTTTTATCCCCAAGAACGGCTGCAGCCAGTGCTTGGCAATATTCTACGTCGATACCTTCCCATTCGCCTTTTGAGTTAGGGTTAGAGAAACCAGGTAGACCGGTACTTACGCCACAAGTAAGAAAGCCTTGTTTTGTGACTTTGTCCAGAGTAGTGTCTGCTGCTTGAGCTGATGTTGCCATCATCGCAGTAGAAGCCGCTACGACGGAAGCAAGAACTGTGAGTTTATTTGCCATTTGTATCCTTCCTGTATGATCCATGTTTAATCAGGAGTGACCTGAAATAACGTGTCCAATTCGTTAGAGTTATCGTCCTACGTGATTGATTTTCGAAGAAACGGCATTCGATAGATCAACCAGTTATAAGCGTAGGAAAGGATCTGTTAATTCTCAAATATATAATTTAAATGAAGTTTTGAGAGAACTTACAAAGTGCCTTGAGATTTAGAATGACGAAATGTTAATTGTTTGTAAATAGTGCAATTCATGGACAATTTGGTGCATCAGAACAATCAATAGAAGAGTGAACAATACAAAAGAATAAAAAGTTGTTATTAAAACTGTCATTAGCTGAGCAAGGTGAAGTTCAGTAAAAATTCAAACAAAAATTATTTGTGATACCGAAACAGGGTGATGAGCTTGCCCCATTTTTGGTAGCATGGTCTACAACAGCTAATTAGAGTAATCATGGATTGAAATGCGATATTTTCCTCTGTTCTTAGATTTAATTAATAAACCCGTTCTCGTCGTGGGTGGCGGTGAGGTGGCAAGCCGAAAGGTGGAAGCGTTGCTAAAGGCTGGGGCGGATGTGACTATCGTTTCTCCGACGTTGGTTGATTTTCTGTCTAAGCTTGCTTCTGAGCATCAACTGCGCTGGGTACAACGTTTCTATTCGAGTGACATTGTCACTAAAAGCTTTGTTCAAGTGTGGGCGACGACAGACAATCCTGAGCTAAATCACCAAGTGTACAAAGATGCTAAAGAGCTAGGCATCTTGGTTAACGTTGTGGATGATAAGCCTTATTGTGATTTCATCACGCCGTCTATGATTAATCGTGGCCGCATCCAAATCGCTATCTCTAGTGGTGGAGCTTCGCCAGTTTTAATTCGAAACATCCGTGAAAAACTTGAATCGATACTGCCACAAAACATGGGGTTGATGGCGGATTTTGCTAACTCAAAGCGAAACTCAATTAAAGAGGCGCTGCCTAGTGTCGATTTACGCCGCAAGTTTTGGGAGCAATTCTTCTCGAATCCCGAGGTGGAAAACGCGCGAGATAATCGTGAGTTAGAAGCAATTTACCAAGCGACCATGGCAACACCCTTAGATGAAAAGGGAAGTTGTACTTGGGTTCATGTTGGGAAAGATGTTGAGATGTTGCCAATAAAAGCCGTACGCTATATGCAACAAGCGGAGCTGGCTCTGTACTCAACTCGATGTGAAGCGAATGTGTTAGAACTAATACGAAGAGATGCAGAAAGAGAAGCTTTCTCGAGCGCTGCTGAGCTTTCGGATATGCTGGCCAAGGCTAAAGCTGAAAAGCTTCGAATTTGCGTGTTCATACCACAAGGAACGAGCGAATTCGTATTGCTGCAAGGACAGGACTTAGTTATCTAGCAATGCCAAATGCTAAAGTGGATACGTAGTTCGTTACACTAAAGCCAATAAAAAACGCCAGCGGATTATGCGCTGGCGTTTTTATTTACTTCTCAGATTGATTAATCACGGAAGTTGTTAAACTGGAATGGGATACCCATCTCTGCTTCACGAATCGCTGCCATTGTCGCTTGCAGGTCGTCGCGTTTCTTACCAGTAACACGTACTTTTTCGCCTTGAATAGAAGCTTGTACTTTTAACTTTGCGTCTTTGATAAGTTTCACTACTTTTTTCGCCGTTGGAGTATCAATACCTTGGCGGAAAAGCAGAGTTTGGTGCCAGTTTTTACCAGTAACGTCTGGGTCTTGTGCATCCATTGCGTTCGCGTCAATGTTACGCTTCGCTAAGTGGCCGCGTAAAATGTCGCGCATTTGCTTAAGTTGGAAGTCACCTTCCGCAGACATTTTTACGTTTTCTTCTACTAGCTCAAAGCTCGCATTTACGTTGCGGAAATCGAAACGAGTAGACAATTCACGGTTAGCGTTATCAACGGCGTTACGTAGTTCAACCGTATCGATTTCAGAAACAATATCAAACGATGGCATGAAGATTCCTTGATTATTTTGTTATAGGGACTTTCGGGACTTAACAGCGCTTGCCAGCATATCTAGCATTGTAGCAGTGTCTTCCCAACCTAGGCATGGATCTGTAATAGACTGACCATACGTTAGGTTATTGATGTCAGTCATTGGCTGGTTGCCTTCAAGAATAAAGCTTTCAGCCATGATACCCGCAATACGAGTGCTGCCTGACTTAATTTGGTTACAAATGTCCTGAGCTACGTCGATTTGTTTTCTGTGTTGCTTCTGACAGTTTGCATGGCTGAAATCCACAACCAAACGTTGTGGCAATCCAAACTCAGCTAAAGCATCACATGCTTGTTTGACTGATGCTTCATCAAAGTTAGGGCCTTTTTCTCCACCGCGCAGAATAATATGACCGTAAGGGTTGCCACTTGTGCGGTAAACCGTCATTCGACCGTTCTTATCTGGCGAGTAGAAGTAATGCGATGCTTTCGATGCGCGAATTGCATCAATTGCAATTTTTACGTTGCCATTTGTGCCATTTTTGAAACCAACTGGGCAAGATAGTGCCGACGCCATTTCACGGTGAATTTGTGATTCCGTTGTGCGAGCACCAATCGCGCCCCAAGTGATCAAATCCGCGATGTATTGGCCAGTGATCATATCAAGAAACTCAGTAGCAGTCGCAAGACCAAGCTTGTTGATATCCAGTAGTAGTTTACGAGCTTTATGAAGACCAGCTTCAAGTGCGTAAGAACCATCTAGGTTAGGGTCCGTAATCAAACCTTTCCAACCAACTACTGTACGAGGCTTTTCAAAGTAAGTACGCATCACGATAAATAGCTCGTCTTTGTACTTGTCTTGGATTTCACTCAGGCGAGTGGCGTAATCAATGGCAGCTTCAGTGTCGTGAACAGAACACGGACCTACAATCGCAAGAAGGCGATCGTCTTCACCCGATAAAATGTTTTCAATCTGACGACGAGATTGAGCGATACGGTCTGCAACGTCATCCGTAATAGGATGTACACTACCTAGCTCTGCTGGGGTAGGCATTGGACCCAAAGGTTGGGTTCTCAATTCATCTGTTTTTATAGGCATGTTATAGCTTTATTCTCTATTGCGAAGGGGTAAAGATAACGGAATTACAGGCAGGAATAAACCGTTTCACGGGAATCTTCGCCAGGAAATACCGAATTGTATACAAAGGTGTAGGTATTCATTTAAATGACTTATGTATAAATGACAAAACTTGATCATTAAATCAATATATATACATTTGAATTTATAACCATTTTCTCTATCTCGCTGTAAGGTAATCTAAGTAACTGCGATAAACTTCATACCTCGAGAGTGACACCGTCACTTCCTGAGGGTTAAATAACTCGTGAGATCGAGCTTTTGTTAACATTTCTTTGACATCTATTTCTTTCGTTGATTAACTGGTCTGACTAGATTGGTAAGGAGACCAAAATGTTATCAGCTCTACGTCGTGCGAATTTGTATCTAAATCTGTTTGGCTTTTCAAAAGTGCCGCTGATTTGGCTTTGCCACCCTAAAATCATTGCGATAGATAGCAAGCATGTTGAGGTTCGTATCCCATTGCGCAGAAGAACGAAGAACCACCTGAATAGCATGTATTTCGGCGCTTTAGCCGTTGGCGCTGATGTTGCTGGTGGTTTTCTTGCTATGAGTAAAGCGCAAGAAAAGGGAGAAGCGATCTCGCTAGCATTTAAAGGTGTGAAAGCCGAGTTTTTAAAGCGCCCGGAAGCCGATGTGCACTTTGTTTGCAATGATGGTCATGTCATTGATGAGATGCTCGAGCACACCTTGGCAACGGGTGAACGAGTAAATCGTGACGTAAAAATTGTCGCGCTGTGTCCTAACTTACATGGTGACGAGCCAATGGCTGAATTCTCGCTTACTCTTTCGATAAAAAAAGCAGCCCAACAAAGAAAAGAGGCTGCCTAGTGGTTTGTGGCTCGCTTGTTTAAAGGCGGTGGCTTAATTGAGTTCAATCTTCTCGATAGAGACGATTTTGGAGCGATTTAAGACCACTTTCCAGCGGTAATAAACAGGCTCATCGGTGTGGTTGTCCTCTTTGACAATCACATTGAGCAAATGACGTTTCTCTACTGACTCTTTGGTTACTTGACCTTCATTTAAACGGTAAACTCGGTTTGAGCTTTTATCCATCAAGCGGATGATAGGGCGCAAACTGATGTTCAATGTTTCTCTCGTTTGTTCGTAACCACTCAAGAAAAGAGAGGTCGCCATTTCGGTTTTCTCGTGATAATGAAGAATCTGCTCTTCACGTTGAACGACGCGTTTTTTACGTATTCTTTGAATCTTATCCGGCAAGCTACTTAAGGTACGATAATCGAGCCACTCCAATTTTTTACCAACCACTTTTTTCGTCGTTGGGTCAACATACTTCTTACGCCATTTTGGCTTGCCTTTACGGATCCATCGCCACATGGCATCGCGTAAATCATCTTTAAAGATTTCTCGTAAAGCGTAAATAAAAGACATCGCGATAATGAATGAGGCAGAAATTTCCCCCAGATAATCGCGAGCGAGAATCACGGTTGAGGTCACGACAACCATCACTAAACCGGTTGCAATACCTTTGATAGCGCGCTTAATGTTGTTACCCATCGATATGGTTTCTTCACGAAGCACGATAGGGTGTTCAATCAATCGCCTTAGCAAGCGCATTTTGTTAGATAGGCGAGTAACGTCTTCAACGACTCTTGATGAGTTGTATTTGTTGAGTTTACGATGGGCTTGCTCTTTCTCACATAGCGTGATCAGACGCTTTTTAATCGTGCCATAGTCGCCTTCACGTGGTAGATGGGCCACCAGTGACAGGAACTTTTGCTCGGTATACCAAGACAGATAGTTATCGATGTTAACGTAGTAGCGTTTTAAGTTCTCTTCATAAGGAATAGAACGCCGCAAGCGCTTTAAGATCTCAAGCGTGAGCTCGATAACTTCGTCCACTTCATCTTCCGTTACGGAGTTGTTCTCATGCTTGTTTAAACTTGCTACCGCTTTGTCTAGCGCGATAACGTATTGGTAAGCGAACAAACTCAAACTTACTCGGTATTGCTGATTCGACAGGCGTCCACGTTTGGCAAGTCGACTGTGTACTAGCGGAAGAAGGATTTCAGTACTGTAATAAGATCGTTGCTGTGTGATTGAGGTGTAATAAAATTCGGATTCACTGATGATATCGGCGTTTAAACCAAGCTCACCAGGTATAAAAAAGTAAATATCTAGGTCGACACTTTTGCTCTTTGCGAGTGCATGACTGATTTTTAATGTTATTGAGTCTTGTTTATCGACGGTGACCAAAGAAAGCTCCTGACTTTGCTAAAGCATTCTTAACTTATGCGTTCCGTTGAGCAGGTAAGTATAAGAGTGCTAAAAGAGTGACTGGGGCATATAGCTGAACGACAACAGCATAACAGAGCACTATGCTTTTCTCTCTGATTTTCTTGTTAGTTTAGGTATAATTCCACGTAAATTTAAAAAGAGACAAAATCAATGATTAAAATTGGTCAAATTAACAGCTTAGAAGTCATTAAAAAGGCTGATTTTGGCGTATTTCTGGATGGCGATGATTACGGTTCTGTTCTACTACCTAGTAAGTATGTACCAGAGGGTACTGAAATTGGTGAGCATGTAGACGTATTTCTGTACTTCGATTCAGAAAGCCAACTTGCTGCGACCATTGAAAGACCAATTGCCCAAGTGGGTGAATGGGGTTTAATGAAGATTGAGGGTGTGAATGCGACAGGTGCTTTTGTAAATTGGGGCATCAAAGAAAAGGACTTACTGATTCCTTTTAGTGAGCAACGCACTCGCTTCTCTGCCGGACAAACCATTTTAGTGTATGTTTATACCGACAAAGCGTCAGGTCGCATTGTTGGTACGACTAAGTTCAATAAATGGTTAGATAAAACTCCAGCGAATTATGAAGTTAACGAACAAGTTGATTTGATCATCGCAGAGCGTAGTCAACTTGGTTATAAAGCTATCGTTAACGGTAAGCATTGGGGCATGATTTTCCCATCGGATGTTTTTGGTAAGCTTTACATCGGTAAAAAGCTGAAAGGCTTTATTAAGCACATTCGTGAAGATGGCAAAATCGACCTTGCTCTACAAAAAGTCGGTGTGGCGAAAATGGACGATCTTTCTAGTAAGATCCTTGACCTGCTAGAGAAGAAAGGCGGATTTTTGCCTTTGAATGACAAGTCGTCTCCTGAAGCGATTTTTGATGCTTTCCGCACAAGTAAAGGGACTTATAAAAAGACCATCGGTGGCTTATACAAGCAGGGTAAAATTGTCATTGAGAAAGACGGTATTCGTCTAGCGTAGTCCAAACTCACGTATAGCGGATCTACAGCCAAAAAAACGGCCCAAACTTTTCCTTTTTTTGGGCCTAGGGGAAACGGCTCCGCAGAGCCTGCGCTAAACTTGTCCAACAATAATTTTGTTGGTTAACATAGAGAGAAATGCCACATCAAAGCATTACTTTGATACAACTAGTTTAGTACAGCGTGTCCGGATCGCTAGCGAGCCCACTTGCTTTCATACTTACGAATTAAAAAGCCATCGCAAATACGATGGCTTTTCATTTATTTATGGTTCGTTACGTCTTTTAAAATAAGTTCTTATCTCGTACTAATTCGCGAGGGAGGCCATTCTTTATTCGGTTGCTTACCCACTTGCCAAGGCCAATAACTGCGCCTTGATAGGTGACAAGCACTTCGCCTTTACCTGTTTTCATTCCCTCAGGAATGGTTTGTGGGCGAACATCACGCCCCATGTACCATTCGCGCGCTTCTTCAATACTGAGTTCAATGGCGTTGCTTTCAGAGCCTGTCGCCAGGGCAGTCGCGACTTGGTGTTGCCAACGGTAGCCATTTTTATGGGCTTCCGCGATCTTTATACCCATACGGGAGAAGCGTAATTCGCCGATCATCGCTTCTAAAGCATTAGGGAACAGCCAGACATCTTTATCGCGAAGCCATACAGAACTGTCATTTGGAAGTTTAATACCTAACGCGCTTTGGAGTTGTTGAGCAATTTCTGTCGATTCTTTTTTTGAAGTTTTAGCAAAGGGGAATTTCCCCATGCGCTTTTTGACTTCTGGCGCCTCAACAGCAGCCAGTTTGCGAATTCTTGCAACAAAGAACCCTTCACAGTCGTAGACCTGCGGGAAAATATGCAAAAAGCCTTCTTCAGTTAGAGCTGCCTCTGCGTTTTCAAACAAGTTCTCAAGGCTTTCAAACTCTACAGCATCCCCAAAGGTTTCTTTCAAGTGATGACAAACTTGTTGGTTTTCTTCTGTACTGAGCGTACATGTTGAGTAAACCATCACACCACCGGGCTTTAATGCATGGAAGGCGCTTTCAATAAGATCTTTCTGCGTGTCAGCGATGTCGAGTACGGAAGCTTGCGTCCAGTTTTTCATCGCATCTTCGTCTTTGCGAACGGTGCCTTCTCCAGAGCAAGGCGCGTCGAGCAAAACCGCATCAAATTGTTCTGGTAGCCAACCGCCAAAAACGCGTCCATCGAAGTTACTTAGTGCGGCGTTACGTACCCCACAACGTTCCACATTAGCGTGCAGTACTTTTACACGACTTGCGGCGTATTCATTGGCCACAAGTACACCTTCGTTGTTCATTAAAGCTGCAATTTGAGTGGTTTTTGAGCCTGGAGCGGCTGCGGTATCTAACACGGCATCGTAAGATTCATCATTCATAAACAGAGCAGATACCGGCATCATGGAACTGGCTTCTTGAATGTAGAATAAGCCAGACATGTGTTCTGCTGTGTTGCCTAATGGTACAACTGACTCATCCGCTTCAATCCAAAACCCCGAGTCACACCAAGGCACAGGAGAAAGCTTCCAGCCTTTTGTTTCTGCTCGTTCTAAAAACGCTTCAACGCTGATCTTCAACGTATTAACTCGAATACTTTTGCGCAGTGGCTTTTGGCAAGACGCGATAAAGTCTTCCATGTTGAGGTGAGCAGGAAGGATCGTTTGGATTTTTTCCAGAAACGCGTCTGGGATGTAAACATTAGGATGCAATGTGGGATCTCGTTTGCAGAATTTGTGGCAAATAATATACGAAAGCGAAGCAGAAACGAATAGTGACAAGGGCCGAGCATTAAAAAAGAGCAGCGATTGCTGCTCTTTTAAAGTGATCAAACTTCAATTGTACGTGAATTGAGCTTTATTCTACGGCTTAGGAATCGCTGTACGCCATTGAGTCCAACCTTCTTCAGCTTGTGGATACAAAAAGAAAGATTGCCCACTCTTTGCCGCTGGTGGAATAGTCGATTGCTCTGGCGTTGAAAACGCAATTCCTCCGCGAACTAAACTATCAAAGGTTCCCGCTTTGATGTTAGCGCCAGTAAGCCCGATGGAAACATCTACTCCTGAAACATTCCAGAACACACTGTTTTGACGAACGAGGTAAGCATATTCAGGCTGTATTTTGATAGTCGTGACGATGCGATCAGCAAATTCTCCTAGGCTTACGTCGGTCACTTGGCCAACTTCCATCTGGCGGTAAAGAATAGGGGTACCGACTTGTACTGAGCCTCTTTGTTCACTTTGTAACGTAAACATGATTCCATGCACGCGTTCTGAACTATTTTCTAATTGAAAATCAAATTTAGCTTTACCTTTACCTGGTTCAACACTGATGGATTTCGAAACCAACGCCCCGAGGTTTTTAACGCCACCTAAACCAATTTCTGGTTCAGTTAGCCAAAAATGTGAGCCTTCAACCGCAATGTTTTCTACGTATTCAGGTAGGATCCTTGCAGTGACTTCAACCATGTTACGACGAAAATTCGGTACAACCAGAGTGATTTCACCAACTTTAACACCTTGATATTCAATCGGCATTCCTTTAGCAATCTCTTGCGAACCGTCGGTTTCTAAAGCAATGACGCGCCCAAACTTGCGAGCGGTTTTTTGATCAGAATACAGCTTCCAGTTTTCTCCGATTTTGTTTTCAACGCCTGGCACGGAGTCAAAAGCGATGCCACCTTCTATTAACGATTTCAAAGGGTGTGCTTTCACACTGACGCCAGCTAATGATGCATCTATCTCAATCCCTGAACGATTCCAAAAAACGGTTTGTGGCGTTACAAGATAAGCGAAGCGGTTTTCGATAGTAGCCTTAATTAGTACTCCGCCATCAACTAGTTGGAAATCGGAGACGTTACCAACTGGAAGATTACGATAGAGTAGAGGGCTGCCTTTGGAAATCGGCGGCAATTCAGAAGCAAATAGTGTTAGCGCCCTAGAGCCACTTTGATTGTACTGCGCCAATTCAGCCAATGATTCATTTTGGAACAGTTGATACTCTTTTTGAATATCCTGCTTGCCTTCGCTCACAAAACTAATTGACCCGGTTAACAACTGCTTTGCTGGAGGAACGGTAACGCTGAGCCCCGATTCAGTTAACTCTGCTGATGCACTGCCGGTTACATAAAAACGATTGTTTGATTTGATCAGATGCTTGTATTCATGGTCAATCAATACATCCATAAATACTTCGTGTTGTGATTTTTTATCTTCCTTGACTAGGCCCACTTTGATGATTGAACCAACAACGATGCCTTTATAAAGTACATTGGCACCGCTATCTAGGCCAAACGAATTGTCGGATACCAACCGAATCGCGATGGACTTTTCTTGCTGTTGGTTAAACACGTTTTTACGAATGGCAGTAAAGCGGCGAGAGCGTTCACCCGCGCCCGGCACGATCGTTAAGAAGTTTCCTCGTACTAAATTAGCAATGTTTTCAACACCAGAAAGGGACACTTTTGCTTCTTCTAAGACAAATCGAGTACCTGTCGTCAGCATGTCACTAAAAGCGGGTTGAATTGCCGCTGACGCCAATATCACTTCTCGGCCTTCGGAAAGGCTCAAGTCCGTAACTTGGCCAATTTCGATTCCGCGATACATAATTGGAGCGCCTTCTCCGCTGATCTTGCTGTCATCAGGTAGGACGATTTTAACCGCGATGCCTCGACCAGCAGTTTTCAAATCTTTATACAAACGGAACTCGGTGTTCTCTTCTACAGGCTCACCATCATCCGGAGAGTCGACGGCGATGGCGCCACCTAGTAAGGCACTCATGCTTTCTAGTCTTACATCGACACCTTCAAAACCGATGCTGGCACCAATTCCACTGACGTTCCAGAATCGACTGCGGTTGTTAATGATATGTCGGTATTGATCCTGAATGTTGGCTTGAATAGTGATAGATTTTGCATCTTCATCTAGCTGGTAACTGTACACTTCACCGATTGGGATTTTCCTATAAACAATTTGAGAGCCAACCGATACACCACCTAAATCACGGCTTTTGAGCTTAATATTCAAACCTTGAGAAACGCGTAAATCTGTTGGGGCAGAGTCTAACGCATGGAATGTTGTCTCAAACTCTTGACCATCTCCGGGTTGAATCGAGATGTAGTTACCTGAGACGAGCGCATCCAGTCCGGAAACTCCCGTTAGGCTAGCTGTTGGTTTTACTAACCAAAAGCGTGTTTTATCGTTCAGTAACTTTGCAGCTTCAGGATAGATATCAGCATCGACATAAATACTGCCGAGATCTTCGGTGAGGTTAATGTCTCTTACCATGCCGACTTCTAATCCTTGGTAACGGATAGTGGTTCGGCCGGCGACCAGACCAGCGGCATCAGAAAAATAGATTTGCACTCGTTGTCCTGCATCGTGTATCGACTTCACCACAAGCCAGCCAGCTAAGACCATGGTCAAAATTGGCAACAGCCAAAGAGGAGATATGCCTTTACTCCGCTTTACATCTGGTACGTATGACGTTTGAGAACTGTTCTGATCACTCATTCATTGACTCTTTTTCTGATTGTTTTGGGCTTGTTTGGTCCCAGATTAGCCTTGGATCAATACTTTCTGCTGCAAGCATGGTCAATACAACGACAACACCAAATGCTACCGCGCCATATCCTGGTGTGAAATCCAGTATCTGACCACGATCGACTAACGTCATCATGATAGAAATAACAAACAAATCCATCACAGACCATTTACCGATCCATTTAACAACAAAGTAAACCATCATTCGTTGTCTCTTAAACACCGAACGTTTGAATTGGATGCAAAGCATGATGTAGGCGAGCCCAAGTATTTTAATAACCGGGACAACGATACTGGCAACAAAAATGATCGCAGCGATTCCATACATGCCGCTTTTTACCAAACCAGCCACGCCTGAAAAAATAGTGTCCTCCAAACGCTTACCATTGGTAAGCAAGATGGAAATAGGGATCAGGTTAGCAGGGAAGATGGCGACCGTTGCTGCGATGAGGTAAGCCCATGTTTTCTGAATGGAGTTTGGCTTGCGATGATATAACTCGTGATGACAACGCTGGCAATGGTCACCTTCAGGTTGGGACAAGTGGCATTCATGGCAATGCACATCTTTATGCTCAAAAGCATATAAACTTTCTGGTTTCCAAGCTTCCCAATAACGACGCACGCTGATTCTTGAAACTAACAAAACGGTAAATATCTGCAAAAGAACCAGACCAATTAACCCTGGACCGACGAAAATGTCGGAATAATCTTGGAGTTTAAAACAGGAAATGGCGATGCTAACTAAGAACACATCTAACATAACCCAATGCTTCAAATGTTGAATTAGCCACAGTGAGATACGAAGCCCACGGAACCATCGTTGATGTAAAGAAATATGCGCCGTTACCACTGAAACACAAACCGTCAGTGGCGCAAGAGAGCTACAAAATAGAATGAGCAATGAAAGAAGAACAAATCCTTCTTCCATCAATGTGATCATCCCTGAAGGTAGGGTTGCCGGAATCATCACACCAAAGAGTCGGATGCTAATAAAGTTAAAAAAGTGCGATGGAATAAATAGTAGGATACAGGTTATCGCGACGGCTAGATTACCAGAGAGGCTAGGGCTACCTCCGCGATATAATTGTGTACCACAACGAGGGCAGTGTGCATTTTTGCCATGGGGTAAGTCGACGATGTCGACAGGCAATTCACAACCTTGGCACAGACGTACGTTATTGGGTTGCATGGCGTGCTTAGACAGAGAGGTCATAACGACCTCTCTAGCTTGAACGATTTAAGCGTGGGACTGTATGCCCCCATATAAGGTTTGATATAAGCCTTCTTGCTCAACTAACTCACCATGAGTACCTGTTTGCGTCACTTTCCCATCTTCAAGCACGTAGATCAAATCGGCTTGTTTAACAGCGGATAGTCGGTGCGCAACGATTAATGTTGTTCTACCACGTAAGAACTCGGTCAGTGCTTTGTGTAAAGCCGCTTCAGTAGCGGTATCTAGCGCAGACGTGGCTTCGTCTAAAATAACAAATTGAGGATTACTCAGCACCATTCTAGCAATGGCAAGCCGTTGTCGTTGACCTCCTGACAAACGAATGCCATTACGACCAACTTGAGTATCCAAGCCGTGGTTAAGTTGAGAAATTACATCATGCAGCTGAGCCACTTCAAGCGCACGCCAAAGTGACATTTCGTCAAAATTCCCACCAAGCGTTAGATTATGCCTCAAGGTATCGTTAAATAGTATAGGTTGCTGTAATACCACGGCAATTTTGTCGCGAATTACTTCAAAACCAATATCTTCTGTTAATTCATCATTAAAGCGAATGCTACCGGAGTTTTGACGGTAAACCCCAATAAGTAATTGTATCAAGGTCGACTTACCACCGCCGCTTGCACCAACCAATGCCACTTTCTTTCCTGCCGGCATATGTAAAGAAAGATTATCTAGGACTTTGTTTTCATTATTGTAAGAGAAATTAATGTTTTCTACTTTAACATCAACTTCTCTACCTTCTTTGAAAGGATTTACCTTAGGAACCGGTCTCTGCTCTTCTTCTAACTCTAATAAGTCGTTGATGCGTTTTAATGCGGCTTTAGCGCTGTACCAAGAAAACTGAATCCCAAGCAACTCTTGAACAGGAGACAGCATGAACCATAGGTAACCAAAAACGGCAAATATTTGACCAATAGTAAGGTCACTGAACATGACCATTAACATTGCGACAGCTCTGAATAATTCAAAGCCGATCAAAAAGAGAAGGAAAGAAACGCGACCAGCCGCTTCAGATTGCCAAGCATACTTGTCTGCATCAACGCGAACTTGGTTCGCACTGTCTTTGAGTTGCTGGAGAAATTCTCGCTCTTTATTGGCCGCGCGTAGTTGGTAGATTCCATCTAATGTTTCAACTAAACGGTTTTGGAAAATTTCAAAAGAATGATTTTCCTTCCGTTTCAGATGTTTAACCATACTGCCTAGTTTACGTGAGAAGTAAATGACAATAGGGTTAACTAACAGGATAAACAGACCAAGTCGCCAATCGAGCCAAAGTAGAACGATAGCAGTACCAATAACAGTCAGAAAACTGATAACGAATTTTGCTAACGTAGAACCAATAAATTTATCAATGGTCTCAATGTCAGTGATAAGGTGTGCGTTGATTCCTCCGCTACCTTTGGTTTCGTATTGTCGGATGCTGATACGGCCGAGTTTGTCGATCATTTTACTGCGCATCTCAAACGTGATGGTTTTTGAAACAAGCGTAAATTGTCGGCTTTGAAGGATATTTAATCCTTGGCTCGCAGCTCGCATAAGAACAACCAAGAACAGGGTGAAGAAAATATAGCCTGTCGGAGTGTGCCACGCTTCAGGGAGAATGGCATTCATGGCATCTAAGCCTTTTGCAGGTTGGTCCAATAAGACCTCATCAACCATCAAAGGCATGAGGAGGGGAATTGGAACACTAATCAAGGTTGCAAGCACCGCTATCAAGTTCGCTATGATCAGCTTGGACTTGTGCTTTTTTACTTGTGTTATCAACCAAGAACGGCTAATAGTGTCATTTTTCAGAAGCATTGTAATTGAGAATAAGTCCTATTATAAAGTAGGGCTGCATTTTAGCGCCATACATTGAGAATGGAAGCTTTTATAGTAAGTAGGAAGTTAATATGAACTTAGAACAATACCAAAGACTAACCAAACAAGCTGTTGCTCTAATTGAGTCTGAACCAGACTTTATTGCGAACCTAGCAAACTTGAGCTCATTGCTTTTCATGGAACTTGACGATCTTAACTGGGCAGGCTTTTACCTAACAAAAGGTGAAGAGCTTGTTCTTGGTCCGTTCCAAGGAAAACCAGCTTGTGTTCGTATCCCAATGGGTCGAGGCGTCTGCGGTACTGCTGCACAAACTAATACTATACAAAGAGTATACGACGTTCACGAATTTGAGGGGCATATTGCGTGCGATGCAGCGAGCAATTCAGAAATTGTGATTCCATTTTCTATTAATGGAAAGGTGGTTGGTGTACTTGATATTGATAGTCCAAGTATTGGCCGATTTAATGAAACAGACGAAGAAGGTCTCACTCATTTCATGGTTGAAGTAGAAAAGCTGCTTAATTCACACGCGAACGACGCATAAATTAGCCTTCGAGTGTGGTTTTTCCTTGGCATGTCACTATAATACGAGAATATTTTTTCTTAATGCTCGCGGAAATCCGCTCAAATCAGGACCCCTCATGACTGAAAAGTTAAAAAACAGCAAAGAAGTTATTGCATATATTGCTGAATGTTTCCCTAAGTGCTTTACTTTAGAAGGTGAAGCAAAACCTCTGAAAATTGGTATTTTTCAAGATCTTGCGGAACGTCTAAATGAAGACGAAAAAGTAAGCAAAACACAGCTTCGTGCAGCGTTAAGACAGTACACTTCATCATGGCGTTACCTACACGGTGTAAAACCAGGTGCAGTACGTGTAGACCTAGATGGCAACCCTTGTGGTGAGCTAGAAGAAGAGCACGTTGAACACGCGAAAGCGACACTTGCAGAAAGCAAGGCGAAAGTTCAGGCTCGTCGTAAAGAACAAGCACAAAAAGCTCGTGAAGAGGGTAAGGCGAAAGCGAAACCTGCGGCTAAAAAGCCTCAACAGCCTCGTCGTACTAATAAACCAAAAGTACAAAAACCAACTAAGCCTGTAGAAACGCGCGCTCTAAATGCTGATGAAATCACAGTAGGTAACGCAGTTAACGTGAACATGGGCAAAGGAAACATGGCAGCGACCATTGTTGAAATCAATAAGGATGATGTACGTGTTCAACTTGCTAACGGCCTACAAATGGTTGTGAAAGCGGAGCACTTGCGCGCATAAAGGAGATACTCCTACGCATGAATTGCCGTTCAAAAGTGACCCTGATTGCTGCTAGCTTATGGCTAGCAGCATCAGCTCAGGCTCTTGAAGCCAAACTACATAAAGATGACCTGCCGGTTCTTTCTCCTGAAGTTCAGCATGAAACAGCTAGCAAACGAGTCACCTCGCGATTTACCCGCTCTCATTATAAGCACTTCAGCCTCAATGATGATTTCTCTAAAGCGATCTTTGAACGCTATGTAGAGTTGCTTGATTACAATAGAAATATTTTCACTCAAGCAGACATCGACTCATTTAAAAATTGGTCAGTCGAGCTTGATGATCAGCTTAAATCGGGCAACAACCAAATTGCTTTTGATGTTTACAACCTCTCAATGCAGAAGCGTTTCGATCGTTTTGCTTATGCGTTAACTCTACTCGATGAAGAGATCAAGTTTGATACCGATGACGAGATAGAGTTAGACCGCTCTGAGGCCGCATGGCCAAAAGACGAAGCAGAGCTCAACGAGTTGTGGCGCAAGCGTGTGAAATATGACGCGTTAAATCTGAAACTGACTGGCAAAGAGTGGCCAGAGATTAAAGAAGTTTTAGAGAAGCGTTATAACAACGCGATGAAACGCATCACACAAACCAACAATGAAGACGCATTTCAGTTGTATATGAATGCCTTCGCGCGACAGGTTGACCCTCATACAAGCTACCTTTCTCCACGTAATGCCGAGCAATTCCAATCGGAAATGAACCTTTCTCTAGAAGGCATCGGTGCCGTTTTGCAAATGACAGACGATTACACAGTAATTCGTTCACTTGTTGTTGGCGGTCCGGCCTCAAAGAGTAAGCAACTTGGTGAAGGGGACCGAATCACTGGTGTTGGACAAGACGGTGAAGAAATTGTCGACGTGATCGGTTGGCGTCTGGATGATGTTGTTCAGTTGATTAAAGGCCCTAAAGGCACAAAGGTTAATCTACAGATCTTGCCAGAAGGTAACGATGCGAAGAGTTACATTGTCACAATTGTTCGTGACAAAGTTCGCTTAGAAGATCGTGCGGTTAAGTCAGAAATCATCGAAAAAGACGGTAAGAAGATTGGTATTTTAGAAGTACCAAGTTTCTACGTCGGCTTATCGAAAGACACCGATAAATTACTAGCTGAGTTGAAAACCAAAAACGTTGACGGCGTAATCGTTGATCTACGTAACAATGGTGGTGGTGCGCTAACAGAAGCGACGGCATTGACAGGTTTATTCATTAAAGAAGGTCCTGTAGTTCAAGTTCGTGACAGCTATGGCCGCATCAAGGTGAATGCCGATACCGATGGAAAAGTGAGTTATGATGGCCCATTGACGGTATTGATTAACCGCTACAGTGCTTCAGCATCTGAAATTTTTGCAGCGGCAATGCAAGATTATAATCGTGCAATCATCTTAGGTGAAAACTCTTTCGGTAAAGGTACAGTTCAGCAACATCGTTCACTGAATCATATTTACGATCTTTTCGATAAAGAGCTAGGTTATGTTCAGTACACGATTCAGAAGTTTTATCGTATTGACGGTGGAAGTACGCAAAATCGTGGTGTTGCACCAGATATTTCGTACCCAACGCCAATAGAGGCTTCTGAAACAGGTGAAAGTGTTGAAGACAATGCTTTACCTTGGGATCAGATTGATAAAGCACAATATCAAACGTTTCCAAGTAACGACGCCTTAGTTGAAAAACTTACTGCTCTTCATAACAAGCGTATTTCTGATGAAATGGAGTTCCGCTTTATCAATGAAGACATCGAGAAATATCGTAAAGAAAAAGACGATAATACTTTGTCTTTGAACGAAAAAGTTCGTAAAGCTGAATCGGATAAAGCGGAAGCCCTTCGATTACAACGCATAAATGAACGTCAAGTTGCTTTGGGTAAAAAAGCATTCAAAACATTGGATGACATACCAAAAGACTACGAGGCTCCTGATGTTTATTTAGATGAGTCTGTCGCGATTATGGTCGATCTACTTAAGCAGGAAAATCAGTCATAATAACTGGCAATTTAGAATAAAAAGAGTGAGTCTTTCAGATTCACTCTTTTTTTATGCCTTTTTGTCTTCCGCTGTCTCGATATCGAGCAAGATATTCGCTTATTTTCCCCCAATAATTTACGTGATCTACATCTAAAATTTCGCGAAAGTGAGGACTACTGGCTAAGCTAAAAGAAAACGATAAGGATGCCGATATGAAGTGGTTCTTTATTTTACTTAGCTTTTGCTGCTTTAGTGTGTTTGGTGGAGAAAACACCAGAGAAGATGAATTAAGTCACTTTGACACGCCGTTTCTCATCGGAGACTGGTATTTGATGAACCCAAACCCCGAAGAGTCGGCTGAAAACTTTCGTGCGATCAAACTCTCATTAGGTTCTGACTACAGCTTTTCTATTGATATTCAAAAGAAAGACTATTCCGTTGACCATTGGGAAGGGCTGTATAACGCAAATGAAGACACCATCGTTCTTGGTTTAAACACCGACGAGCCTCAAATTTATGCCTATCGCAACAACCATAATACGCTTGATCTTAATGGTGTAACGTTCACTAAAGGATTATCTAATTCACTTGCAGGTATTTGGTCTAGCTCTCACGTATCTGGCGACGGTCTTGTGGCCAACAACATTAATCAGATGGATTTAATACTTCAACCTGATTTCGTGTTCATGTTTAGGGTTTCGAACGAAGAAGGGGATGAGTCCATCAAACAAGGTGTGTTTTACACAGAAGATGAGTTTTTGGTTCTGCTGTATGAAAATGGCGAGCATGGAACCACGTATAAGCTCAACAAGAATGAGCTAACGATCGAAGATTCCAATGGTGATATGTACGCCGTACTCAATAGAGTTACGCCATGATGCCTTTAACATGCGCCAAATTACGCGTGCGTACGGTAAGTCATTAATGTTGTTTAAAGGTTAATCAAAAAACGGAGCTAGAGCACTAAAAGCTCCGTTTTTTGATGGAAAGACTTGTATTCTGATACCACAACCCCTACAAATAGCTTATATAGTGATACCAGAAATGCATTTTTGATCATGCAGTCTGGTATTTTTGTTGTTCGACATACAAGGATTTATGCTCATGTCTCAAGCTCCCCTGGCCAAATATCGTAAAGATTATAAAGAGCCATCTCATGCGATTACTGATATCGATCTTACTTTTGATCTATATGACAATGACACAATCGTTACGGCGGTATCAAAAGTTGCTCAAAAAGGCGATACAACAACGTTAGAACTCGATGGCGAAGGGCTTGAGCTACGCGCTGTAAAAGTAAATGGTGAGGATTGGGCTCATCACGAGGTGAAGGAGTCATCGCTGGTACTGACCGATCTTCCATCCGAGTTTGAACTTGAAATCGTCACCAAAATTGATCCTGAAGCGAATACAGCACTCGAAGGTTTGTACAAATCAGGCGGCGCATTTTGTACTCAGTGTGAGGCTGAGGGCTTCCGCCGTATCACGTACTATCTAGACCGTCCGGATGTTCTAGCAAAATACACAACAAAAGTGATCGCAGATAAAGCGGCTTACCCATATTTGCTGAGCAATGGTAACCGAATTGCAGAAGGTGATGCAGAGAACGGTCGTCATTGGGTTCAATGGCAGGATCCGCATCCAAAACCAGCTTACTTGTTCGCCCTTGTTGCAGGCGACTTTGATGTATTGCGTGACAAATATACAACGATGTCAGGTCGCAGTGTTGATTTAGAAATCTTTGTTGATAAAGGTAACCTAGATCGTGCAGGCCATGCGATGACATCTTTGATCAACTCGATGAAGTGGGATGAGGAACGCTTTGGCCTGGAATACGATCTGGATATTTACATGATCGTTGCTGTTGATTTCTTCAACATGGGTGCAATGGAAAACAAAGGCTTGAACATTTTTAACTCAAAATATGTGCTGGCGAACGATCAAACTGCGACAGATCGTGATTATTTAGGCATCGAAGCTGTGATCGGTCATGAGTACTTCCACAATTGGACTGGAAACCGTGTCACTTGTCGTGACTGGTTCCAACTAAGTCTAAAAGAAGGCTTAACCGTATTCCGTGACCAAGAATTCTCTTCTGACTTAGGCTCTCGTGCTGATAACCGTATTGATAACGTACGTATTATTCGTGGTCCTCAATTTGCGGAAGATGCAAGCCCAATGTCTCACCCGATTCGTCCTGACAAAGTCATTGAGATGAATAACTTCTACACGCTAACGGTGTATGAAAAGGGCAGCGAAGTTATTCGTATGTACCATACACTCCTTGGCGAAGAGGGCTTCCAAAGAGGAATGAAACTTTATTTTGAACGTCACGATGGTACCGCCGCGACGTGTGAAGACTTTGTTTCTGCAATGGAAGATGCCACCGGTGTTGATTTAAAACAGTTCCGTCTGTGGTACAGCCAATCGGGTACACCAACGCTGCGCGTAAATAGCGAATACAACGCTGATGCAAAAACTTACGCACTAACGGTAGAGCAATTTACGGAGCCGACGCAAGACCAAGCAGAAAAACAAGCGCTGCATATCCCGTTCGATATCGAGTTGTATGATTCGAAAGGTCAAGTTATCCCATTGATGAGTAACGGTGAATCTGTTCATAACGTGCTGGATATTAAACAAGGTAAGCAAACGTTCGTATTTGAAAATGTCGAAGAACAGCCAGTGCCATCTTTGTTGCGTGAATTCTCGGCACCAGTCAAATTAGAATACGATTACAGCGATGACGAGTTAGTCTTCTTGATGAAGCACGCAACGAACGATTTTGCTCGATGGGACGCTAGCCAAATGCTATTGGCTAAATACATTCGTCAGAATGTGAAAAACGTTCAAGCGGGACAAGAAGTATCGCTTTCTGAAGGTGTGATAGATGCTTTCCGCGGTGTGCTGTTGGATGAAACGCTTGAGCCAGCTTTCATTGCTCAAGTTTTCTCTATGCCTTCAATCAATGAGATTACTGGTTGGTACCAGCAAATTGATATCGATGCCGTAGACAAAGTGCTAAACAGCATTACAGTGTCACTTTCTAAGGAATTAGAAGATGAGCTAAGTGCGACTTATCACACGCTTAAGCAAACAGAGTATACGATTGACCATGCTGCTATTGGCAAGCGTGCTTTACGTAACCGTTGCCTTCAGTACCTAGCATATACGGAAAAAGGTAATGATTTAGTCAACGCGCAGTACGCATCTGCAAATAACATGACAGATACGATTGCTGCGATGAGTGCCGCAAATAACGCTCAGCTCGAGTGTCGTGAAGCACTTATGGCTGATTATAGCGATAAATGGAAGCACGATGGTTTGGTTATGGATAAGTGGTTTGCACTTCAAGGTAGCAATCCTGCAGAGGATGCTCTTGAAAAAGTAAAAGCAACCATGAACCACGAAGCATTTAGTTTGAAAAATCCGAACCGTACGCGCAGCTTAATTGGCTCGTTCTTAAGTGCGAACCCTGTACGTTTCCATGATAAGTCCGGTGTAGGTTACCAATTTGCCGGTGAAATTCTTCGCCAACTAAATGATTCGAACCCACAAGTAGCTTCTCGAATGATTGATCCTTTGCTTAAGTTCCGTAAATACGATGAAGCTCGCCAAGCAATGATTCGTGCAGAACTTGAAAAGCTCAAAGCAATGGATAATCTTGCTAAAGATCTATTCGAAAAAGTGACTAAAGCACTAGACGAATAGTAAACAACACAATAGGGTGGTCATTAAGGCCACCTTATTTGTTTATGTCACTTAGTTTTCACTTCATGAACTATTACTACTTCAATCTCAACATTTCATATCAAACGTTTTTATCTCATTATTCTGGTGCGGCAAGTGTTGTTCAAGTTGTCACACACAACGGTTTGCGTTTGCAGTTACCCGCCGCGAGATTTAGACCATTTCTTAGTCAATTGGGCGTTAGAGGCCAGTTTAGACTAACAACTGACCAAAATAATAAGTTTCTTAAGTTAGAAACTCTGTGATGTATTGTATTTGCAGAGAGTTAAATAGGAATCTTAGTCACAGAATCGGACATTTCACCTCTTACCACTACGATTAGTTGTTAAACATTTGTAATTATGCTTTTACAATGGGCACATGCATTACCTATGCTTAGTTTCTAAGGTAACAACCTAGCTACTAAGTCCCCCTACAAAACAACAATTCTAATGTGGAGTGTGAATATGACCGCGCGTGAAAATGTAGTGCCGGTTCTGCTTGAAAAGGTTTACCAACTGATTCAAGACAAACTCGAGCTTTCTCACCAAACGCTTGTAACTAAACTTGCTCAACACTTATTCAGTAACATTGCTGATGATGATCTAATTCAGCGAAACGAATCCGACCTTTATGGTGCTGTCGTTAGCCTTTGGCACCATATCAATGAAAAAAAACCAGAAGAGATTTCGGTTCGAGTATTTAACCCGACCGTAAGTCGTCAAGGCTGGCAATCCACACACACAATCGTAGAAATTGTTGTTCCAGATAGTCCATTCTTAGTGGACTCAGTCAAAATGGCTTTAGCACGTTTGGATCTTGTTTGTCACCTAATGTTGAATAACCCAACACAGATTCAGCGTGATAAAAAAGGCCAAGTTACAGACGTAAACGGTGAGGGTGGTGTTCTTCAATCACTTTTCCACATAGAGGTAGACCGCCTTACTAGTAAAGACGAGATGCAAGCGCTTAAAGAAGAGCTGTTAAGAATTCTATCTGATACTCGCTTAGTCGTTGATGACTGGAAGCAGATGGTTGATAAGCTTAAGTTTGTTACTGATGAACTTGAGAAAAATAAAGATCGTGTTTCTATCCAAACTGATCGTATGGATGAAACGATCGCATTTCTTCGTTGGCTAGAAGATCATAACTTTACCTTTATGGGTTATAAAGATTATGACTTAAAAGAGGTCAATGGTGATACCGAACTTGTTCCTGCTAAAGAAAAAGGACTAGGTCTGTTTGCTGATGACAAGCGCGTGCGTAGCGTCAAGCTCTCTGAATTATCAGATTCAGCGCGATTAGAAGCGAAAAAACCATACGCTCTGATCATCACCAAAGGTAACAAAGCATCTCGTATCCACCGTCCAGCTTATACTGATTACATCGGTATTAAGAAGTTTGATGAAAACGGTAAAGTAATAGGTGAGCATCGCTTTACTGGTTTATATACCTCCGCCGTTTACAACCAAGCGGTACAAAGTATTCCTTTGATCCGTGAAAAAGTTGACCGTATCCTTGAAGCAAGTGGATACCGTCACGGATCATACTCATACAAAGCATTGCATAATATCTTAGAAAACTACCCACGCGACGAGTTGCTTCAAGCTAATGAAGAAGAGCTGCTTGAGGTGGGAATGGGTGTTGTACAAATGCAAGATCGTGACTTGCTGCGTTTGTTTGTTCGTAAAGACCCATTTGGTCGTTTCTTCAGTTGCATGGTTTATGTCACTAAAGATCGTTACAACACAGAATTGCGTCGTCAAACTCAACGCATTCTTAAGCAGTACTTTGGTTGCGAGCAAGAGGTTGAATTTACAACGTACTTCTCAGAAAGCCCACTAGCGAGAACACATTACATTGTTCGTGTAGACAATAACAACATTGACGTAGACGTGAAAAAGATCGAGCAAAATCTAATGGAAGTTTCTACCTCTTGGGATGACAGACTAAAAGAATCCATCATTGCTAACTTTGGTGAAAGCAAAGGCCTTCCTCTTTCAAAAGAATATATGAGTGCGTTCCCTCGCTCATACAAAGAGGACATGATGCCAGGTTCTGCGGTTGCAGATATCGAGCGCTTAGAAGCGTTAAGTGATGATAATAAACTTGGCATGTTGTTCTACCGACCTCAAGAAGAGGGTGCAGATTCCAAAGCTGTCCGCTTAAAGTTATACCATCGCGATGAACCAATTCACCTTTCTGACGTAATGCCGATGTTGGAAAACCTTGGTTTGCGTGTGATTGGCGAATCGCCATATGAGATCGAGAAAAACAACGGGCAGACTTTCTGGATCCTTGACTTCTCTATGCTGCATAAGAGCGAGAAAACCGTTGACCTTCGTGAAGCTCGTGACCGTTTCCAACAAGCATTTGCTGCCATTTGGGCGGGTAATCTTGAAAGTGATGGTTTCAACCGATTGTTATTAGGTGCGTCTTTATCTGGCCGTGAGATTTCCATTCTTCGCGCTTACGCACGATACATGCGCCAAGTCGGCTTCCCATTCAGTCAGCAGTACATCGAAGATACGCTAAGCCACTACCCAGACTTAGCGACAGGTCTAGTCAAGCTGTTCACCAAGCGATTTGATCCGAAACACAAAGGCAGCGAGAAAGGCCAAAACGATCTAATTAAAAAGCTAACAGAGCAGTTGGATCGTGTAGAGAGCTTGGATGATGATCGTATTATTCGTCGTTATATTGAAATGATCATGGCGACGCTTCGTACCAACTACTACCAAGTAGACGAGAATAAGCAGCCTAAGCCTTGGTTATCTTTGAAAATGAAGCCAAGTGATATTCCTGAGATTCCGCAGCCTGTGCCTGCATTCGAGATCTTTGTTTACGCACCAGATATTGAAGGTGTTCACCTTCGTGGTGGAAAAGTGGCTCGTGGTGGTTTGCGTTGGTCAGATCGTCAAGAAGACTTCCGTACGGAGATTCTTGGCTTAGTGAAAGCGCAACAGGTTAAGAACACTGTAATTGTACCAGTGGGTGCAAAAGGCGGCTTCGTTTGTAAACGCCAGCCATCTCTCACCACTCGTGATGAAATTTTTGCGGAAGGTCAGCGTTGTTACAAACGCTTTATCCGTGCACTGCTTGATGTGTCAGATAACATCATTGAAGGAGAAGTAGTACCACCACAAAACGTTGTTCGTCACGATGAAGATGACCCATACCTAGTAGTGGCTGCCGATAAAGGCACAGCAACCTTCTCAGATTTGGCAAACTCTGTTTCTGCAGAATACAACTTCTGGCTAGGCGACGCATTCGCTTCAGGTGGTTCAAACGGTTACGATCACAAAGCAATGGGTATCACCGCAAAAGGTGGTTGGGAATCTGTTAAGCGTCATTTCCGTGAAATGGGCATCAACTGTCAGACCACTGATTTTACTGCAATCGGTGTAGGTGATATGGCAGGTGACGTGTTCGGTAACGGTATGCTGTTATCGAAGCATATTCGATTGCAAGCTGCGTTTAACCACATGCACATCTTTATTGATCCAAATCCAGATTCAGCCAGCAGCTGGGAAGAGCGTAACCGCTTGTTTAATCTGCCAAGATCAAGCTGGGAAGATTACAACAAAGACTTGATCTCTCAAGGTGGTGGCATCTTCTCTCGTCGATCAAAATCGATCCAGTTGACGCCAGAAATTCAGAAAATGTTAGGTACGAAGAAAGCATCTTTAGCGCCTAACGATCTGATAAAGATGATCTTGAAAATGAAAGTCGATCTTCTTTGGAATGGTGGTATCGGCACTTACGTTAAATCATCGACAGAAACTCATACAGATGTTGGTGACCGTGCTAACGACATGCTGCGCATTGACGGCCGTGACTTAAGAGCCAAAGTGGTTGGCGAAGGTGGTAACTTGGGTATGACTCAGCTTGGTCGTATCGAATACGCACTAACTGGCGGTCGAGTGAACACGGACTTCGTTGATAACGTAGGTGGCGTTGACTGTTCGGATAATGAAGTCAACATCAAGATCTTCCTCAATGGACTGGTTTCAAATGGCGATCTTACGGTTAAGCAACGTAACCAAATTCTAGAGTCTATGGAAGACGAAGTGGGTGAAATTGTCTTGGATGATGCTTACCGTCAGTCGGAGTCGATCTCTGTTACTGAACAGCAAGGTGTTGGCATTGTTAAGGAGCAAATTCGATTCATCCACACTATGGAGAAAGCAGGGTACTTGGACCGTGCTCTCGAATACATTCCTGATGATGAAACGCTAATCGAGCGTGAAAAACAGGGACTAGGTCTGACTCGCCCTGAGCTATCAGTGTTAGTTGCCTACGGTAAAATGGTACTTAAACAGCAACTTGTTACGGATGAAATCGCAAATGATGAATTCCATGCAAAACAACTTGTTGAATATTTCCCAAGTGCGTTACGACGTAACTATAAAGATCAAATGGTTAATCACCCACTGCGAGCTGAAATTATCGCTACAGCATTGGCTAACCAGATGGTTAATGAAATGGGCTGTAACTTCGTTACTCGTTTGCAAGAAGAAACTGGTGCAAGTGTTGTCGATATTGCCAACGCTTACAGTGCGGCTAGAGAAATCTTTGATTTAGAAGAAATCCTCAAGCAAACTCGCAAACTTGATAACGTTGCGACAGCGCAAGCTCAATACGAAATTATGTTTTACGTGCGCCGAGCACTGCGTCGAATTGCACGCTGGTTGCTTCGTAACCGTAGCGGCAAATGCACGGTCGGTGAGTTGATTGCTATCTACAAGCAAGATGTCAATGTTATTACTGAAACCCTAGACACTATGTTAGTTGAGTCTGAAGTTGAAGAACACAATGAGTTGGCTCAAGGTTGGATAGAGAAAGGGGTTGAAGAGAAACTCGCTCACCAAGTTGCCCGCTTATCAAGCTTACAATCTGCACTGGATATTTCATCAGTAGCAAGTGAAACAGGTAAAACGGTTGAGCAAGCATCGAAACTCTACTTTAACTTGGGTGACCGTTTATCGTTGCATTGGTTCTTGAAGCAAATTAATAGCCAAGCCGTTGATAACAACTGGCAAGCACTTGCAAGAGCGGCATTCCGTGAAGATCTGGACTGGCAACAACGTCAACTTACCGCTCAGGTACTGACTTGTGGCTGCTCAACCGAAGAGCTTGACGTGATGGCTGCGTTAGAAGATTGGATTGAAACTAACGAGCAATCGTTGCACCGCTGGGAGAGTATCTTAAACGAGTTCAAAGTTGGCTCAGTACACGAATTTGCTAAGTTCTCTGTAGCACTTCGAGAGCTAGTACTTTTAAACCTCAACTGCTCATCGAAAGAGTAGTGGAATAATCAAGTCATAAGTAAAAGCCTCGTTATTTAACGGGGCTTTTTATTATCTATTATTCACATTTGGAACGAAAATAGTTACATTGTCACATTGAGTTGAAATTAAAACAGAGTGAAATCGATTGCTTTTAAGCGGTTAGTTACGATTTTTATCGCAGAAACTTGATTGTAATTGTTTGTTTTATATTTGAAAATCTTATAAAGATATAGGTTTTTACTTATTACGTTCATTTTCATTGAATTACGATGAAAAACGGTAAATAATATTGTCCCGTTTATACGGGGCTTTTTTCTTTCGGAGGCACAATGCTTTACCGTCTAGCCAGAACTGGCTTTTTCCAACTCGATGCCGAGAAGGCACATGATCTTGCAATTAAGAACTTCCAACGCTTTAACGGCACACCACTTGATCTCTTTTACCGCCAACAGTTACCAACTCGTCCAGTTGAGTGTATGGGTCTAACATTCCGTAACCCTGTTGGTCTTGCGGCTGGTTTAGATAAAAACGGCGAATGTATTGAAGCATTTGATGCCATGGGCTTTGGCTTTGTCGAAGTCGGCACTGTAACGCCACGACCACAACCAGGTAATGATAAACCACGCCTATTCCGTTTAGTGGAAGCAGAAGGGATCATCAACCGCATGGGCTTTAATAACCTAGGCGTTGATAATTTGATCGAGAATGTTAAACGAGCAAAATTCAATTGTGTTCTCGGAATTAATATCGGTAAAAATAAAGATACGCCAATTGAGAAAGGGGCAGAGGACTACCTGATTTGTATGGAAAAAGTGTATGAGTATGCTGGCTATATTGCAGTAAACATCTCATCGCCAAACACTCCAGGCCTTCGTTCACTTCAATATGGTGAAGCCCTTGATGAACTGCTTTCCGAATTAAAGGCGAAACAAGCGGAGTTATCAGAGAAGTACAACAAGTACGTCCCGTTAGCATTAAAGATTGCGCCAGATTTAAGTGACGATGAAATCTGCCAAATTTGCGATTCTTTATTGAAAAACAATATAGATGGTGTGATCGCGACTAACACAACTTTGGATCGCACGATCGTAGAAGGGATGAAACACGCCAATGAGGCAGGTGGCTTGAGTGGTCGCCCTGTGCAATCACGCTCTACGGAGGTCGTACGTAAGCTTCATGAAGAGCTTGGAGACAAACTTCCAATTATCGGTGTTGGTGGTGTAGATTCCTATGTTGCAGCCAAAGAAAAGATCATGGCAGGCGCTAAGCTTGTTCAAGTCTACACTGGCTTTATTTACCACGGCCCAGGTCTCGTACGTGATATTGTTAAGAATCTTTAACATATACATCAAAAACTACTGAAAAATCAGTACCTGTTACATAAAAAAGAGGACTTTGTTTCCTCTTTTTTTTTATCCGTTCGTTTGTAGAATTTAAAAATCACGAGTAGGTAATTAAGCGTCTTACCTCTTTACCACTGATTTAACTAGTCAAGAGAGAACGGAATAATGCTTAAACCCAGCGACAAATGGAATTGGTATTTTGACGAGCAAAAAGCTTGCTTAATGCTGGATCTGGGGGAGGAAATGATTTTCCAAACCAATCTATCCCGAAAATTGTTGGTTAACTGTGCCTTCTCAAACAGTGAATTTACCGTTGATGACGCCAGCGCATTTCAAACGTTTAATGAGCGCATTCGCTGTCTCGATATCAGTGAATATCGCCAAGCTGAATTAACACTGTATTGTGTTGCTGCAAAGCGTTTTCATAAACCTGTACAGCCTAAGAGCTGGTTCTTCGATGCACAGTCCTCTGATTATGAACCTCAAGAAGGGGACATGGTCTTCCTCACAAATCAATATTCTGATGGTATGTTCATCGTTCTTGAACCAGGCGAAACATCGAGCTTATGTGCTTATGTTAACCAAGAAGCCTTTGTTCTTGATGGCAATAAGGCGCTTCAATTTGGGCAGCCGATTAAAGTAATGCATGATCGCATGGCTTGTGCAAACCACCTCTTTGCAATGACCCCTATGGCAATGGTGGGTTAAAGCTGTTTAATTTTTCTTTATTTCGTTCCTTTGTTTGCCTTAATCGACCTTACTGGGTCGATTTTTTTTGTCCTTTCCTCTGACACTCCAATCCGAAAGACCATGAAACTGTTTGTTTTCTATGCATGCAAACATGAAGCTGGTCACTTTTATTTTACTTATTTCAATTTGATTACTCCTTTAATTAGGCAACCTAGCGCCTAAAACAACCCTATTTATTCCCCTATAAAGGGCATTTGTAAGTAATTTACATCAACCAACCCAAACTGGTGTATACCAAAATGCATGTAAATAAGTATTCACTTCTTCTAAAGGAAACAAAATACGTTCATAAATGAAAAACATTCAAACTAAAGATGTTGAAAGTTTTAGATCATTTGAGTGGTGATGATTTGAACTAACGGGTGGGAAAATACCTTTAAAAACGAGGCATTGATCGTAAAGTCAGGTATAATTGAAGCCATTTTTTATCAGCGAAAGAACACTATGAATCAATATCTCGCGGTAACTTCAAATGGCATGGAAAATTTGCTTGTTGAAGAACTGACTAAACTAGGCATTGAAAATGCGAAACCAGTACAGGCAGGCGTAAAATTTAAAGCGACAAACGAACAGGTTTATCGCTGTTGTTTGTGGAGCCGTTTAGCGTCTCGATTTGTACGTGTTTTATCTGAGTTCACGTGTAACAACGACATGGACTTGTATCTATCCACTTCCACTATTAACTGGGTTAACCAATTTCATAGCTCTAAACGCTTTGTTGTGGACTTTAACGGCACAAACCGTGAGATTAGAAATAGCCAATACGGGGCTATGAAGGTCAAAGATGGCATCGTAGATTGCTTTGAGAATAAAGGCTTGCCACGTCCTAATATCAGCAAAGAACGCCCAGATATTCGTATTCACGTTCGTTTGCATAAAGATAAAGCGTTGCTTGGGGTAGACATGGTAGGTAGTGGTCTTCATCAGCGTGGTTATCGACCAGAATCGGGTCGTGCGCCATTACGTGAAACGCTTGCTTCTGCGATTATCATGCGTTGTGGCTGGGATGGGCATCAACCATTACTCGATCCAATGTGTGGTTCTGGTACTTTGCTTATTGAAGCGGCAATGATGGCAGCCAACATGGCACCTGGCGTTAAGCGCAAACAATGGGGCTTCGAAGTTTTGGAAGACTTTGAACCGGAGACCTGGGCTGAGATTAAATCAGAGGCTAATGTTCAAGCTAGACGGGGTGTCAAGAAAGTTGACGCTAAGTTTTTTGGATTCGATAACGACCCCAAAGTATTAAAAGTCGCTCAAGAAAACGCCCGCAGAGCAGGTGTTGAAGAGTTGATTGAGTTTGCGCAAGGTGATGCTGCAACTATTACTCGTCCCGCAGGATTTGAACACGGTGTTATCGTTTCAAACCCACCTTACGGTGAGCGTCTAGGAACTGAGCCGGGGCTGATTGCGCTCTATACCGCATTCGGTGGACAGCTAAAATCTGAGTTTGGCGGATGTAAAGCATCTATCTTCTCTAGCTCAGACGAGCTCTTGAGTTGCCTTCGTATGCGCGCTGATAAACAGTTTAAATTGAACAATGGTGCGTTACCGTGTCACCAAAAGAACTACAGCATTGCCGAGCGCAGCGCTGATGAAGTTAAAGGTGCAGATACTAACGTTCAAATCGCACCAGACTTCTCAAACCGTTTGAAGAAAAACATTGGCAAGATTGGCAAGTGGGCTCGTAAAGAGAAACTAGACTGCTATCGTATCTACGATGCAGACCTTCCAGAATATAACGTAGCGATCGACGTGTACGGCGATCAAATTGTGATTCAAGAGTACGCAGCACCTAAGAACATCCCTGAAGAAAAAGCCAAGCGTCGTCTAACGGACATTATCCGTGCGACGATTCAGGTGACCGGTGTCGAAGCGAACAAAGTTGTACTGAAAGTTCGTGAGAAGCAGAAAGGTCGAAGCCAGTACCAAAAATTAGGTCAGGTATCAGAGACGCTCGAAGTAAACGAGTACGGTGTGAAGCTGATCGTTAACCTTCATGACTACCTAGACACAGGCCTGTTCTTGGATCATAAGATCACTCGTCGTCGTCTTGGCGAAATGGCACAGGGTAAAGATTTCCTTAACTTGTTTGCTTACACTGGTAGTGCAACAGTGCACGCTGCAGTTGGTGGGGCGCGTTCCACTACAACTGTCGATATGTCAAACACCTACTTGAACTGGGCGAAAGACAATATGCAGCTTAATGGCTGTGTAGGGCGCCAACATAAATATGAACAAGCGGACTGTTTGCAATGGCTAGAAAACGCAAAAGGTGAGTACGACTTGATCTTTATTGACCCACCTACGTTCTCTAACTCTAAGCGTATGGAAACATCATTCGATGTACAACGTGACCACATTAAGCTGATGAAGAACCTCAAACGTTTACTGAGAAGTGAAGGCACAATCGTATTTTCAAATAACAAACGTCATTTCAAGATGGATGAAGAATCACTCGCTGAATTGGGTTTGAAGGCACAGAATATTTCTTCTCAAACGTTACCATTAGATTTTGCGCGTAATAAACAGATTCATAACTGTTGGCTAGTAACGCACGCGTAGTATAAACAAAAGGATTAATACGTGCTGATATTGTATAGCACGGAGGGATGCCATCTTTGTGAGATGGCATTTGCTCTAGTAGACCAAGTCGGTTTGGCCGAGCAAACAGATATCATCGATATTGCGTTCGATGATGTACTATTTTCTCGTTACGGCGTCACAATACCCGTCTTAAAATATCAAGATTCTGAGTTGAACTGGCCGTTTGACTTAGAACAACTCATACATTGGTTGGATAATAATGGCATTACTTACCATTCATAACGCACAACTTGCATTTGGTGACCACCCATTGCTAGATAAAGCGGAGTTCGCTCTTCAAGAAAACGAACGCGTTTGTTTAGTTGGTCGTAACGGAGCAGGTAAGTCCACGTTAATGAAAGTGCTTGCCGGCGACATTTTGTTGGATGATGGCAAGATTCAAATAACTCAAGACGTAGTAGTTTCTCGGCTTGAACAAGATCCACCGCGCAATCAAGAGGGTACGGTTTACGAATACGTATCTGGCGGTTTGGCTGAAATCGGCGAACAATTGAAGATCTATCACGATCTTCTCGATCTTGTTGCTCAAGACCCAAGTGAGAAGAACATTAACCGTTTGGCGAAAGTTCAAGAGCAACTTGATCATTCTAATGCTTGGCGCTTTGATGACCGTGTTAAGAACGTACTTGGCGCTTTAAAACTAAGCCCAGAAACCAAACTGGCCGATCTATCCGGTGGCTGGCAACGTAAAGCTGCTTTAGCTCGTGCGCTGGTTTGTGATCCTGATGTATTGCTTCTTGATGAACCAACAAACCATCTCGATGTGACAACGATCGAATGGTTAGAGAACTTCTTAAAAGACTTCAAAGGCTCGATCATCTTTATTTCTCACGACCGTGCATTCATCAAGTCGATGGCGACACGCATCGTCGACTTAGATCGCGGTCAATTAGCTTCTTTCCCTGGTAATTACGAACAGTATTTGAATGACAAAGAAGAAATGCTTCGCGTCGAAGAAATGCAAAATGCTGAGTTCGATAAGAAACTAGCTCAGGAAGAAGTGTGGATTCGTCAAGGTATTAAAGCACGTCGTACTCGTAATGAAGGCCGTGTTCGAGCCCTTAAAAAACTTCGTGAAGAGCGTCGTGACCGTCGTGAAGTTCAAGGTAAAGTTAACCTAAACATCGATGATGCTTCTCGTTCAGGTAAGATTGTATTTGAAGCAGAAAATGTATCTTTTGCTTACGAAGGCAAGACAATTGTCGACGACTTTAGCTTTAACATCATGCGTGGTGACCGTATTGCACTTATCGGACCAAATGGCTGCGGTAAGAGTACGGTACTTAAATTGCTATTAGGGCAATTGGAAGCGCAGTCTGGTCGTTTACACTGCGGAACAAAATTAGAAGTCGCGTACTTTGATCAGTACCGAGAGATTTTGGATCCAGAAAAGACAGTGATCGATAACTTAGCGGATGGGAAACAAGAAGTAATGGTTGGGGGACGTCAGCGTCATGCGCTGAGTTATCTCCAAGACTTCTTATTTGCACCTAAGCGCGCCAGAACCCCGGTTAAGGCACTTTCCGGTGGTGAGAAAAACCGATTATTGCTAGCCCGTATCTTGTTGAAACCAAACAACTTACTTATTCTTGATGAACCAACTAACGATTTGGATATCGAAACGTTGGAACTTTTAGAAGAAATGCTTGCCAATTATCAGGGTACATTATTGTTAGTGAGTCACGACCGTGAGTTCGTAGACAACACAGTAACAACCAGCTGGATTTTTGAGGGTAACGGTATAATCGAAGAGTTCGTTGGTGGTTATCATGATGCTAAACAGCAGCGTGACCAAGTTCTTGCTTCGCGCAGTCAGGTTGAAAAACCAACGAAGAAAGAGAAAGTGGTTGAGGAAACTCCCAAAACTACGCAACCTAAGAACAATTCGAAGAAGTTATCGTATAAGCTGCAAAGAGAATTAGAGGCTCTACCAGCTAAACTTGAACAATTAGAGTCGGATATCGAGAGCCTTCAGGAGCAAGTGAACGATCCAGAGTTCTTTGCTAAACCTGTAGAGCAAACTCAGCCGGTATTGGAACAGCTTGCTGCACTAGAGCAGGAGTTGGAAATCGCATTCGAGAGATGGGAAGAACTCGAAGCAATGCAACAGGATAGTTAAGAATTCAATGAATTGTAGTAATAAATTCAAATTGACCGCCATTGCAATGATGGTTGGTACCACAATGAACGCACAGGCGGCATTGTATCAAGTTGTTGAGGTTTCACCTCAGGATCATGGTTCAAACGGTGACTACCAAACGGCTTACGGGGTTGCAATTCAACAGGGCGATGCAGGTACAGATCCTTCAACAGGTTCACCTTTCGCTTTAGGCTGCTTTGATGCAGCAGCAAACTGCACGCCAGAGCAGTTTAAACTTGCAATGGAAACTCGCACTACGCCGATTTCAGCGACACAAGCCGTGGATGGGAACAGCTATCGTGAAGAAATCCCATTCGGATTAGACGCTGGCTTTTATTACATCCAAGAACTCAAAGACTTTGAGCGTTACTGTTACAACCAGCTTCGCTATTCCACCTGTGACTCATGGGCTTCAGTAAACTGGACGCCGTGGAATAAAGAACGTAGTAAAGACTTTACTTCTAATGCGTTAGCGTTCATAGAAGAAGATTCTGCTGCTTATAAAAATGAATATAACAATGTTATCAACCAGCTTACCGAGGGTGGTGCAGCTGTCGGTAATCAGAGTAAAGTTAGCACAGAAAATACTTCTACATTAGAAACACGAAATACCGTAGTTGCACCAGTAGAGCCAAATATTCTTACTGGCGATAGTGACGCAAGTGTTGTGCAAAGCCATGCTTGGAGCACAGACGGCATTTTTACTGTTGGCAGTGTTTCTCGAACAGCAAGCAATACCAATGGATCTCACCACACATCAAAAGCAGCGATTTGGGATCAAAGCGGAACCGTCAGTGAATTGGCTTGGCCTAGTGGCACATCTAAAGATGGAGAAAGGTTAGCTCAAGGGAGCATGCGTGACCTTGTCACTGATGGAACAACGGTCTATGGCGTAGGTTACAACACTTACAGTGATGATAACTACCTGAATGCGACTGTTTTTGTCGGAACTCTAGAAGCCGAAGGTAGCGTTGAAAACGCAACTTGGAAAAATAAAGTTGTTGTAGGAGCTAGACAGCGCGAAGGTGATGATACGGTTCATACAAACTCACGCTTAACCGACGTTAACTCTAATTTTGTTGCTATTGGTGAAGCGAAACGTTCGGGCGGATACTTAATGCCAACGGGCTCTGCTCCGAATCGTCTCTTTATCGTAGATGATGTTCGTAAGGATTCTATTAGCGCTTTTTACCCAACTACTGGCATTTTCTTTAGCGGTGCGGGCGGTAAGATGGGCGGTATCAACTCTTACAATGAAATCGTCGGGCAACTTGATGCGGAAACGACTCGTGAAGACGATGGCAAGCCACGTCGTAAGCGCGGTTTTATCTATCCATATAGCCTAGGTGGCGAGACTAGTGAACGTGCTGCAACATTGTTTAATGGAAAAGCTTGGTTCCTAGACAGTTTGACTAATGGCGGTGATTACTCTGAACAAAACAATCAGTTCCGTATTATCGACGCAACTGATATCAATGATGCAGGTGTGATCTCTGGTACTGCTATGAAATGTGCAGGTGGTTATAGCACAACAGCAAACAATGCGACATGTAGCTCTGAAGAGCAAATTGTAGCAGTCAAACTAGTACCTATTGCTGACGCAACTAAGGACGACATCGTATCTCGAAGCATTGACTCAACGACGACAGAGCGTCAAGGTGCAGGCCTTGGTTGGTTAGCTTTGACCATGCTTGGATTGTTTGGGTTCCGTAGAAAATAGTTAAAAATCGTCAGTAATTTTTAAATCAAGCAGAGGCTCACACATTTGAGTCTCTGCTTTTTTTATGCCTTGAGAAATTGCCTACTTTGATCGATTCTTATAAGTGGAGTCATAAAAACTCCATCAAAGTTTCACAATAACAGCTGTACGTTAGTAAATGGACCTGTATGAGGAATTAACTATGAAGAGACAAAAGCGTGATCGCCTAGAACGAGCTCAATCTCAAGGCTACAAAGCTGGATTGAATGGAAGGTCTCAAGAGGCTTGCCCATATCAACAAGTTGATGCTCGGTCGTATTGGTTAGGTGGTTGGCGTGATGCCAGAGATGAAAGACAATCTGGTCTCTACAAATAAACTCTCCACATACAAAAAGAAGGATTCGAAAGGGCTCTACGGAGCCTTTTCTACATTATAGGGACATAGGGAAGTAGGTTAACACTCGATAACAAAAAGGCTCCTAAATAGGAGCCTTAATAAATCGATTAAAATCGTGATTAGAAGCTTGAAGTGTCTTGGAACAAGCCAACTTTCAAATCTTTTGCTACGTAGATTTCTTTGCCGTCCACACATACACGACCGTCAGCCAAACCCATCACAAGCTTACGGTTTACAACGCGTTTCATGTGGATTTCGTACGTCACTTTTTTCGCTGTTGGCAGGATCTGACCTGTAAACTTCACTTCGCCAACACCCAGAGCACGACCTTTTCCTTTGCCACCAACCCAGCCAAGGAAGAAACCAACAAGTTGCCACATCGCATCAAGGCCAAGACAACCCGGCATTACTGGGTCGCCAGGGAAGTGGCAGTCAAAGAACCACAAATCTGGAGTAATATCCAATTCCGCCAAGATCAAACCTTTACCAAAATCGCCTTCAGTCTCAGACATTTTAGTAACACGATCCATCATTAGCATGTTTGGCGCAGGAAGCTGAGGGTAACCAGGCCCAAACAGTTCGCCTTGGCTAGAAGCAAGTAGATCGTCACGGTTATAAGAATCACGTTTGTTTTGCATTATCAATTACTCCAATTTTTGATAGCTGCATCTTAGTGAACACGTGTACGCTAAACAACTCCGATCAGTACTAGACAAACCAGTTTTTGATGCGCTGCACAATTCCTTCTGGATGCTCATGTCTTTCAAAGTTTTCAATACGTTCCGCTATTTTGCCAATAATGCTATCGTCTTCACCTCTAAAAGGTTTATTCATTACAATCGGAATAGCTTCATCTACGGTAGAAACGGACCAAATATGGAACTCACCATTTTTAATGCTTTCTATTACATCTTTATGTAATGCAAGGTGTTTAAGGTTTGATTTTGGCATCACAACACCTTGATTTCCTGTAAAACCTTGATGTTTACAAACCTGATAAAAACCTTCAATTTTTTCGTTCAAGCCACCAACGGCTTGCACTCGACCAAACTGATCAACAGCCCCTGTAACCGCAACTTGTTGATTAATTGGAGATTCAGATAAAGCACTTACCAAGCAACAAAGTTCTGCAAGAGATGCGCTGTCACCATCAACTTCACTATAAGACTGTTCAAATACGATGGAGGCTGAGTAAGGCAGTGGTTCATCCAGTTTCAGAGCAGAGCTCAAGAAAGCTTGCATAATCATCATGCCTTTTGCATGTAGATTGCCTCCAAGCTCAGCTTTGCGCTCAACATCGGAAACATCGCCATCACCAAAATGAATTACACAAGATATTCGTGCAGGCTCACCATAGCTGACAGGGTGCCCAGCCATATCAATAACGGTTAGGCCATTGATTTGACCAACTTGTTCCCCAGTTGTCTCAATGATGACTTGGCCATCTAAAATATCGTACACGGCACGCTGAGGAAGGTAAGATTCTCGGTAATACTTATCGTCAATCGCTTTATCTAACGACTTGTAATCTAATGCGTGACCATCACTGAACTGGCTGGCAAGCGTTAGAAGTTGAGAGTGCCACATTACTCCTAAAGGCAGATAATGTTGATCTTCAGTAAATCTCATACCGGCTAGCAACAATCTTCTAAAACCACATTCAGTTAAGTGAGGCAGCTGATATTGAGAACATATCCAGTTCACTAAACCAAAGTAATCTGTCAAATTCTGCTCTGACAGATGAATATCTTCTTCAACTTCCGTATACATGGCAAAGCCAGAACAGAAGTCTTCATCGATGTATTCTAGCTCTGCTAACTGACTTCTTTCTCCTGTTACAATCAGTTTTACATCATAAGCTTTAGCTTGCGGTACTGAAGTAGGTAAACGAGTAGGGCTTAGGTTCAGTGGCTCGATAAGGTTTTGTTGAATTGCAGACTTTATATTTGGCCAAAGCCCTGGGTTAGCCAAAATTAGATTAGCCGGTACAATTAAGTAACCGTTATCTGCCTGTGAAATTAAACCAGGTTGGAAGGCAATATCACCACTTACATCAACACTGTAACGGTCAAATAAACGTTTGGCATCAAGTGATTCCGAAAAAACTATCGCAGCGTTAGACTGGCTCTGAAGAGCTTTACTGATGAACTCTCTATATACAGAATTATCTACGCAGTTAATGAGTAGTACTCGCGTCAATCCGGAAATTTTTGAAAAACGAGATATCGTTGCCGACATTCTCGGTTGGAGATCAGTAAAAGACTTCTTTGTTAACGAAGGTGCAGACTTTAAAAGTGCTTCGTACTGCTCAAGTGAAGGTGTTACGTCTTGCCAATTAAGTTGGTTCATTAAAATTCATCGTAATTCAATCTTGCCGACATTATAACGAAACGGACTATAACACCCTAGCACCAATTTGGTTTGCTCTCGGCATTCATCTCTCAATGAACAATACTTAGACAAATGAGTGATCAACATCGATACTTCTAAGAGTTTTATTTGCCCAAGTAAACCATCTGGGTTACGCTGTCACTAGGTTATGTTTATGGGTCGGAACAAATGAAATATCAGCAGCTTGAGAATCTAGAATGTGGGTGGAAATGGAAGTATCTCATCAAAAAATGGAAAGATGGTGAAGCGATTACCCGACATATTGATACAAGCGAAGCAGATGCAGCGGTCGCAGAACTAAAACGCCTTGAACACGAGCCTACACTTGTCTTAGCTTGGATAGAAAACCACATGTCAGAAGAGTTAGATAATAAACTCAAGCAGGCTATCCGAGCGAAACGGAAACGTCACTTCAATGCAGAGCAAGTCCATACAAAGAAGAAATCCATTGATTTAGATTACCGAGTTTGGGAAAAGCTTTCTAGTAGAGCGAATGAACTTGGTTGTACGTTATCTGACGCAATTGAATATTTGCTTTCCGAAGCGTCGAGAAGTGAAAAAGCGAGTCAAAAAGTTACCTCAATTAAAGAGGATTTGAGTAAATTGCTATCTAGCTAGGATAGGGAGTGCCAAATGTTATATGTAATCTTAATTGCAGCCATCGTGATCTTTTGGTTGATCGCAGTCGATAGGCCGGTGTTAAAAGTAAAGTTCGATAATGGCCATATTAGTAACGTAAAAGGGCATCTACCTCCTTCTTTCAAACACAACTTACAGGATATTAGTGAGCATAACCCGTTTACTGGTGAAATGAAGGTGTATAGCCAACGAACAGGAATGCGCTTAAGCTTTTCCAAAGGCATTCCCAAAAAAGTTCAACAGAGGATTCGTAACGTTTTTCCGCACCAGGGCTTCAAAGCAAACAAAGGCAAGAAGCGCGCTTAATTACATATCGTTACTTCATCATGTTAAATGGGACGCAATGTGGCGTCCCATTTTCGTATCTACAGAAAAATTACTTATCATCGAACAATCAACAACATAAACGGACCAAAACGATGAGATACGTTGTAACTTTAATGGTATTGATCTTTGCAAGTAATTCAGTTTTTGCTGACGATTCAGAAACGAACCTGTTGGCTAAAAAGATTAAGACTAAGCTTCAAAAGAAAGTAGACAATAAGTTTGATGGCTATCAAGGTTATTGTGACGTCATGATAGAAATGGAGCACAAAAGTAAAAACGCAGTATTAAAAAGAGTAACCAGCAGTGGTGACCAAAAAGTGTGTAGGTACGTTAAGTCCAACTTGAAGAAAGGAAAACGCTATCGTTACAAATACCCCGAAAAGTACATTCGCCTCCATATAACCACAGGCTTATAATTGTTTCAGAACGCAACTGAGCTCGTGATTTTTGGCAGATTTCGTTGCGGAGCGATTAGAGCGTTTAGCTGATTTTTGCTGTTGTACGAGGCGAGTATGAAAGGCTTTTTTGTTTGGTAGCGCTTAAGTTAGTAATCGTGATGCCATTGAGTGGCAAATTCAGTGAGTTGGCCATCATCACCATACATAGATTGATTCAGGTGCTTACGGAAGGACACGCCAGTAAGTCGGGGACTAAGCGCGCATCAATTTTCAATAAGAGATTTGATTTGCTTCGTAAGCATAACCACAAACCAAACTAGCGATGGCAAGTCCACAGGAACCTCGGTTAAAGCCTCAAAAGCAAACAATGTTGTTAATCTTAGGAGGACATTTTAAAGTAGCTAAAACCGGACATTATTGCTTTGAGATCTCACTCCTTAGTGCGCATTATATGTGTTATGTTAAATTATGTATTGCTGTACGCTAAATGTTGTCTGAGTATGCTCCTATTCCCCTGCAGATTTTAAATTTAAGGGCCTTACAGTGAGCATTAAACATAATCGTTATTTACCATAAAATACTTAATATAGATCTTAATAATCTATCGATTGTTAAGATCTATATTAACGCCTTTTTACTTATTGAAATGACTGTATAGCTTCAAAGATATCTTGTCTTCTAACTGGCTTGGAAATGAATCCGTCCATCCCGGCATCCAGGCATTTATCTCTATCGCTTTCTAGCGCATGTGCAGTTAACGCTATAATTGGAGTCTTGAGGCCTTTATCTCGAATAAGCCTTGTTGCAGTAATTCCATCCATCACCGGCATCGAGACATCCATGAGAATCAAATCGATTAAATCCTCATGCTCCTCTAAAAATGTTAATGCCTCTGCTCCATGGCTTGCGATATGAACATTATGGCCAAGCTTATTTAAGATAAGCTTTATTACGAACTGATTCGACTCGGTATCTTCTACGACGAGAAGTTCCATTGCTTTTGTCGGTTGATTGGTTTCGATTCTAACTGGACGATTTTGATTACAACGAGTCAAAACTGGAATCGAAATCGTAAAGGTTGAACCAACATGCTCATCACTTTTAACGGCAATCTTTCCACGCATCATTTCAACTAAATGCTTGGTTATTGCGAGCCCCAGTCCTGTACCACCGAAGCGTCTCGTGATGGAACGGTCTCCTTGATGAAATGCCGTAAACAAGTGCTCTTGCTTTGCTTTAGATATACCAATTCCAGTGTCAGATATTGAGATCACAAGTTCAGCATCTTGCTCAGATACAGAAACTTTTACTTCACCTTCGTCTGTAAACTTTATTGCATTCCCTATTAGATTAAACAGGATTTGAGATAACCGCGTGGAGTCAATCCAAAATTGTTTGTCATTAGTGACAGTACAGTTGAGTTTAAATTGGAGATTTTTCTTCTTAGCTATTTGTTTTTGCTGAGAAATGACAAAAGTGACAGTGTCTCTTAAATTAATCCATTGTTCATTGAGCTGAAAGCGACCTGACTCGATTTTAGAGAGATCAAGAATGTCACTGATTATCGCGAGAAGTAACTCTGCAGAGCACTCCATTTGGCTCAACGCATCAATTTGTTCTTCTGACAAGGTTGATTGCTTCAGTATATCTAGCATTCCAAGAACGGAATTTAAAGGGGTTCTTATTTCATGGCTCATCATCGCTAAGAACTCCGACTTAGAGCGGTTCGCAAGCTCTGCTTCTTCTCTTGCTTTAGCGAGCTGAGTTGTTCTTACCTCAACGATACGTTGTAACTTCTCTTTGGTCTCGATATCAATGACCGCCCTTTCAATTAAGGGACGAAACCGCCTCAAGGTTTCCTTATTCTCTATGCTAAAGTGCCCTTTCTGAGCTCCAATAAGTAGGATTACGGTTTGCGTTACTTCTGAACGTATACCAGTTAAAACGACCGAGTTTACATGGCTTTTTATAAAGCTGTTTAAGTTAACAAACTCAGCGAGTTTATCTGGCTCGAACAGTAGAATGCATTCACCATTGAGAGCTCTTTGATAGGTGTTACCGTGTAACCAGGATACATTATCAAATACGCTATTAGTTGATATCAATGTCTTGAAGGGATATCGTTCACCATCACGAGTCAGTACAATAAAATCATCGAAGTTGATGTACTTTTTGAGGACATTGTTTAATCCCGTAAATATCTCATGCCGATTCTTTGCCTCACTCATCGCAGATATCGCGGAAAGAATGGCCTTGTTTTCATCAGCGAGTAGTCGTTCTCTTTGTCTAGCCTGCTTTAGCTCAACTAACGCTTCTTGAAGCGCTTCCTGTTGATATATGTCTAAGTATTTATCTTTCATAAGGTTTATGGAATATAGCCGATGAAATCATCAGGTTTCCATGTCCATTCTCACCACCAATAAATCTACCTTGCTCGCCGAAAGTAAAAGGGCAAATAAAAGGCAAATGTTCTAGTTCTTGGTTAATTTGTTCACAAACGCTATTCATGTCTTGCATTAAGTGCAACATGGGACCTGCGCAAAAGATATTTATCACTCCAATTTTTCGAGACTCTTCTAATTTTTGGTTAAAAGCGGCATTGACGACTTTTGCAGCGCGCGCAACGAGATGCTCACGACTTCCTTTCATTAATGTGAGCTCGTCACCCTCTTCTATTCGTGTAAACAACTCGATTCCACCATCTGGCGTCTCACGGATCGGATGGGATAACTTGTAATATGGGCGATCATAGAGATGACCTGCGATCCGCCCTAATGGATAAGCACTCGAGTTTGTAAACAGCATATTATCTTTACCTACTTGGTTATCCTGGTGATTTGTCCACCTTCTATAAACATTGAGCGCAGGTTCATTATCAATTTCAAGTAAGCATCTATCGTTGGTCTTGGTTGCAACACCTTTGATATTAGTTGGTGTATGCCCAGCGCTGAAAGCGATATCAACAGGTTGAGAGGAGTAAAAGAGAGTTAAGCTTAAACCTGAAGTTTGAGAGCCTTGGGCGGTTATCACAGACCATTTCCCAGCGATGTTATTATCAGCGGCCGAACCACCAATAATTGGAATTAGAGTTCCAAATCTTTCATCTATAGACGCAATGATTGATTCCTCTTGCCCTGGTGTAGCATGAAGTAGAATTAAGTTTGGTACCTCTCCTACACGGTTTGCGTTCTCAAGGGCCATATCCAAAGCCTTGGTGACGCTGTCACCTGAGTTGTGATTAGAAATACCAGTACCATAAGCATGAGGACCTGTATCATAAACAGCAAGTGCCGCAATTACTGGTCCTGTATGAAAGCCCTGATCTGTCATTACGGCTTGACATGAACTGGCGCCATGAAAAGGCACACCAGGAAAATGCGCAAGAAACGCTTCTCGAATCAACTCGAAATTGTATTCTTCCGTGTAGTAACACATCACGTAAGACAAGTTCTGTTGTGTCAATTCTGACCTGAGCGTTTTTATCGCTGAGTCTTCATCTTTAATATGAGTAAAAACTGATTGGCAATGCATACGATTTTATAATTGGATATCACTCTGCTGTTATACCATTCCAACCAATTTTCTCTAGGTAAGAAGGTGTTAATTTCATTAATAAGTTACGATTATCTCGTGATAGATCGTATTTATAATTGAACTACAACAATGTTTTCACCTTTTTTAAAGGTGATTTTTTTCGATTCAGGCATGATGTCCCATTCTACTGACTTATGCTTTTCGTTGAGATTGATAAAATTACCAGATTGATTTAGATCAATTTTTAGAGTGCTAATTTCTGTCGTTTCGAGCGAAATTCCCATTGAGTCACGATTAATCGTGATTATTTCTCCTTCAATTGTTACATCGCATCGTTCTTTTTGTGAACAGTCAACGCTATTAACGCTCTCGTGTGTAAAGGTACGCCAGAAAAATGCGCCTATTAAAACACTGAGCATGATTAAGATTTGTGCAAGTCGCGCCTTTGTTAACTTTTGTGCAGGCATAATTACTAATATCCTTGTTACAAACTTCAAACTTTTTAAATAAAAAATGATTTCCAGAGGTCCAGTAAGGTTACTACCCTGTCATTGAATTGTTAATTCAAGTATAGTGTCACGCTGAAAATGCCACTTTTTATTAAAGTCAGCAATGGAAATAAGGTGATGATAACACTTGAATTCTAGAGTTTACTTGGGTGGTGTTACGACGCAAGTCGTGTTGGAAGTAAAAGTGTAGTTAATTAGAAATTGGAAGCATGCAAATGAGCCAAGTAAAGCAGCTTGAACAAAACTACAACTATACAGTCGTTCGCCAATTTACCCTTGTGACCATTTTATGGGGCATAGTTGGTATGGCTGTTGGTGTTTTGATTGCCGCTCAATTAGTTTGGCCACAGCTAAACTTTGATACGCCGTGGTTGACGTACAGTCGCTTACGTCCACTGCATACTAATGCGGTAATTTTTGCGTTTGGTACCAGTGCTCTGTTCGCAACGTCTTATTATGTTGTACAGCGCACATGTCAAACACGTCTTTTTGGTGGCCCACTCGTTGCCTTCACCTTTTGGGGTTGGCAAGCAATCATCCTGGCAGCAGCCATTACTTTGCCTCTCGGTTTAACATCGGGTAAAGAGTATGCTGAGCTAGAATGGCCTATTGATATCGCAATTGCGCTAGTATGGGTATCATATGCGGTGGTGTTCTTCGGCACACTAGTGAAGCGAAACACGTCACATATTTATGTGGCAAACTGGTTCTTCGGTGCCTTTATTATCACAGTAGCAGTACTTCACATCGTGAACAGCATGGCTATTCCTGTGTCACTTGGTAAATCTTACTCGATTTACTCGGGCGCAGTGGATGCGATGGTTCAGTGGTGGTATGGACACAATGCGGTAGGTTTCCTACTGACCGCTGGTTTCCTAGGTATGATGTACTACTTCGTTCCTAAACAAGCTGAACGTCCTGTTTATTCTTACCGTCTATCTATCGTTCACTTCTGGGCACTTATTTCTCTATATATTTGGGCAGGCCCTCACCACCTTCATTATACAGCGCTACCAGACTGGACTCAGTCTCTAGGTATGGTTATGTCGCTGGTTCTATTTGCTCCTTCTTGGGGTGGTATGATCAACGGTATTATGACGTTATCTGGTGCATGGCATAAGCTTCGTTATGACCCTATCCTACGTTTCCTAATCGTTTCACTGTCGTTCTACGGTATGTCTACCTTTGAAGGCCCGATGATGTCGATTAAGACGGTTAACGCACTTTCTCACTACACAGACTGGACCATTGGTCACGTTCACTCTGGTGCGTTAGGTTGGGTTGCGATGGTTTCTATCGGCTCTGTATATCACTTGGTACCTCGCCTATTTGGCCAAGAGCGTATGTACTCTGTTGGTCTAGTTAATGTGCATTTCTGGCTAGCAACAATCGGTACCGTTCTTTACATCGTTGCGATGTGGATCTCTGGTGTAATGCAAGGTCTTATGTGGCGCGCGGTTAACTCTGACGGTACGCTAACTTACAGTTTTGTTGAATCTGTAGAAGCGTCTTATCCGTTCTACTTTGTACGTTTCCTAGGCGGATTTATCTTCCTATCTGGTATGTTCCTAATGGCATACAACACGTACAAAACGGTAAGTGCACCTAAAGAAAGCCTAAAAGCTATCCCACATCCGGCATAAGGAGATTTAAGAATGAGTAATAATTCTAATAATCGCCATGAAATCTTAGAACGTAATGTCGGTTTGTTGGCTATTTTTATCGTGTTTGCTATCAGTTGGGGTGCTCTTGTAGAGATCACTCCTCTGATTTTCCAAAAGCAAACGACTGAACCTGTAGAAAATCTGCGCGCTTACACTCCTTTGGAGATGGAAGGCCGTGATATCTACATCCGTGAAGGTTGTAACGTCTGTCACAGCCAGATGGTTCGTCCTTTCCGCTCAGAGACTGAACGTTACGGTCACTACTCTGTTGCTGGTGAGAGTGTTTGGGAACACCCATTCCTTTGGGGCTCTAAGCGTACAGGCCCGGATTTAGCTCGTGTTGGTGGTCGTTATTCTGACGAATGGCACCGTGTTCACCTGTTAGATCCTCGTGAGCTTGTACCTGAGTCAAACATGCCAGGTTTCCCGTGGCTAGCTGAAAACGTTTTAGACGGTAAGCTAACTCAGAAGAAACTTGAGCTATTTCGTGATCAGTTCGGCGTTCCATACACTGATGAAGAGATCGCGAATTCGGCTAAAGAAGTAGAAGGTAAAACAGAGATGGATGCAATCATCGCTTACCTTCAGTCTCTTGGTCATGCAATGAAGTAAGGGGATCATATGGATTTCGGTACAATTCATAGTATTTATACCGTTGTACTCTTCGCTAGTTTTATTGGCATCGTATGGTGGGCATTTAGTAAAAAGCGTAAAGCACGCTTTGAAGAAGATGCCAACTTGGTGTTTGCTGACGAAGAACAAAAGACCCCTAATAACCAAGGAGTGAAGAAGTAATGACTACATTCTGGAGTCTCTGGATTATCGTGATTACTGTCGGTACGCTAGTAGGCTGTGCGATTCTCCTGACTTGGTGCGCTAAAGATAAAATGGGCGTCGAGGAAGGGGAAGACATGGGCCACGAGTACGATGGTATTCGCGAGCTAAACAACCCTCTACCAAAGTGGTGGACTTACCTGTTTGTAAGCACATTTGTGTTCGCAGCAGTTTACCTTGCCCTATTCCCAGGTCTAGGTAGCTTCAAGGGCTTTTTAAACTGGCAGAGTTCGGCTCAAACCGTTCGCTCACTAGAAGAGTCAAAAGAAGCCATCGCTGCAGCACAAGAGAACAAGCAACTAAACCAATATGCAAAAGAACTGGATGATGCCGACGCTTACTTCGGCGAAGCATTCCGTAAACTTGCGCACAATGACAGTGGTCTACGCCCAATTCCTGAAATTGCGCAAGATCCTGAAGCATTAAAAGTTGGTCAGCGTTTGTTTTTGCAAAACTGTTCTCAATGCCATGGCTCTGATGCACGTGGTCAGAAAGGCTTCCCTAACCTGACTGATGATGCATGGCTATATGGTGGCGAGCCAGCAGCGATCGTTACAACCATCATGCACGGCCGTATTGGTCAAATGCCAGCATGGAAAGATGCCCTTGGTGAGCAAGGTGTTCAAGAAGTTGTAAGTTACACACTTAGTTTATCTGGTCGTAAAGTAAATGCTCGTGAAGCCGCGGCAGGTAAAGCACGCTTCGTAGTGTGTGCTGCTTGTCATGGTACCGATGGTAAGGGTAACCCTGCAGTCGGTGCGCCTGACCTTACAGACCAAGACTGGTTATTTGGTGACTCTCGTGCAGCTGTAACAGAAACCGTAATGAACGGACGCTCAGGCGTAATGCCTGCGTGGAAAGACATTTTGGGTGAAGATAAAGTTCAGCTCGTTGCCTCATATGTCTGGAGTTTAAGTAACTCAGAGAGTAAGTAACTGAGATATTACGTAACATAGCAATAACAGCCCCTTTCATAGGGGCTGTCTTTCCTTTAAATTTAACGCCTTACATTTTTTCATTTAGCTGTTGAGAACTTTTTTATGGTAAAGCCTTGGTATAAACAATTTTGGCCGTGGTTCCTAATCATCCTTCCTCTTACTGTCGTAGTTTGGACTGTGATTACTGTGGTCGTTTTCTCGAACAACTCTGTTTCTTTAGTCGCCGAGGATTACTATAAAAAAGGCAAAGGTATTAATATCGACATTAGTAAAATGAATGTCGCTCGTGACCTAGGTCTTAACGCTGAGATTTCCTCTGAAAATAACAATGTTGTGATTGTTTTCGCTAAAGGGAAGCTACCTCATTACCCTGCTCTAACGGCCACTTTCACTCATCGTACTCTTCCTGATCGTGACTTCACAAAGCTTGTAACAGCGGATGCATCTGGTAATTACCGACTAAAAGCTGAGGAATCTATTCAAGGACCATGGTTTGTTGAACTACAACCACACGACAAGCAATGGATGATCCAAGGTAAAGTTGAGTTTCCTGCCTCTTCAACACCGTTAATGAAGTAAGCATATGTGTAAATCCTGTTATCACTGCGGTGAAGATGTACCAGCCAACACGGATTTCAAAGTAGAAATATTGGGTGAAATTCGCGACATGTGTTGTCCGGGCTGCGAAACTGTGGCGCAGACTATTGTCGATAGTGGTCTTGTATCATATTACCAATACCGCACTGCGCCTGCAGAAAAGGCAGATCTAGTACCAGAGCAACTCCAAGCTTTAATTCATTATGACAATGCGGATGTACAATCTGAATTCGTACGAAATCGCGAAAATGTTTCTGAAGTAACCCTTTCTTTGGAAGGCGTTTCATGTGCCGCTTGTGCGTGGTTAATCGAAAAGCAAGTTTCTAATACGGCCGGGTTGGTATCTATCCGTGTTAATACAACCACCAATCGAGCGTTACTAGCCTGGGATAAAACTCAGGTACGGTTAAGCGAGCTCCTTTCCGTTATACATAAACTTGGTTACAAAGCTGCACCTTTTGAAGCAGATAAGCAAGAAGCTTCTTACCATCGAATGATGAAGCAATATCTATATCGGCTAGGTATTGCAGGTTTAGCAACCATGCAGGTCATGATGCTCGCCGTTGCACTGTATCTCGAAGTCTTTGGTGATTTAGAGCCAGAGTTTAAAAGTTACTTTCGTTGGGTAAGTTTGATTTTTGCTACTCCTGTTTTGCTTTATTCCGCTCTTCCATTTTACTTAAACGCATGGCGCAGTATCAAAGGCCGAACCCTTGGTATGGATGTCCCGGTTTCTATCGCGTTGATCTTTGCCTATGTTGCAAGTTTAGTTGCAACAGTAACTGAACAAGGCGAAGTCTTCTTTGAATCTATCTCGATGTTTACCTTCTTTTTGTTAGTAGGTCGATTCTTAGAGATGCGCGCTCGTCGCAAAGCTGCTGCAGCGAGTGGTAACCTTCTTAAGTTGATTCCGGCAATTGCTACAACGCTGGACGGTGATCAGATACCCGTGAAGACGCTAAAAGTTGGCGATCGTATCCGCGTTCTACCTGGTGAACATATCCCCGCTGACGGTAAAGTTATTTCAGGCCGTATTCATATTGATGAATCCATGCTAACGGGTGAGTCAGTGCACGTTGTGAAACGAGAAGGCGATATTGTTTATGCGGGAACGCTAAACGGAGACGAATCATTTGAACTTGAGGTAGTAAGCTCAAAGGCCGATTCAATGATTTCTAACATCGTGCGTTTACAAGATGAAGCTCAACACTCCAAACCTAAAATTGCGGAAATTGCAGACATTGTCGCCCGTTACTTTGTTGGTGTGATTCTTATCATCTCTGCTGGTACTTGGTTTTACTGGCATCAAACAAAACCAGATGATGCGTTTTGGATCATGCTGTCTGTGTTAGTCGCTACGTGTCCATGTGCGCTATCTCTGGCCACACCGACCGCACTCACTTGTGCTACCTCTAGAATGGGTAATTTTGGCATTTTACTTCGTAAAGGCCATGTGTTTGAGACATTATGTAAGATCAACCACTTAGTTGTAGATAAAACAGGCACTCTAACGAAAGGTGATATTGAGATCTGTGAAACAAAGGTACTTAGTGATCTCCCACAGAAAGATTGTCTATCACTAGCTGCAGCTTTAGAGGCTCATGCAAACCACCCTATCGCTCGTTCTTTTGCAACTTTCACCAATGATGACTTTATCGTGTCTGATGTGCAAAACGTGATTGGGTCAGGGATTGAAGGGATATGGAATGGCAAAATCGTTAAGATAGGCAGTGCGGCTTTTGTTCAAGGCAAAGAAAGTGGTGAAAGCCAGGCGGTCTATCTGTCGGTTGATGGCAAGCATGTCGCTAGCTTTTACTACCGCGACCCTATCCGAAAAGAAAGCAAAGCCTTTATTCAACGTTTTGCTGACGCTGGAATTAAGACAACCCTGCTAACTGGTGATTCTCTCTCAAACGCCCAACCAGTGGCGAATGAAATTGGTATCGATCACATCGTCGCGTCAGCAAAGCCAGAAGATAAGCTTGCATACCTTAAGAGCTTGGACGAAAACAGTATCACTATGATGGTTGGTGATGGAATCAATGACGCGCCGACTCTCGCCGGAGCTCACCTTTCTGTCGCAATGGGCGGTGGTACAGATGTCGCTAAAGCTTCTGCAGATATGACGTTACTTGGGGATAATCTCGAAAAGCTACTAGAAGCACGTTTGCTTGCACTGCGTACAAGAAAGATTATTCGAGAAAACTTGGCTTGGTCTTTGGGTTACAACCTGTTAATTTTGCCTTTGGCGGTCGCAGGTTTAGTGGCTCCCTACATTGCAGTAGTTGGCATGTCTGCAAGCTCAATTATCGTTGTATCTAACTCTTTGCGCCTGCTCAAAGAGAAATAAGTAGAGAAAGCAAACATGGAAAGTCTTTATATATTGATTCCCATCGCTATCGTTCTCGTTTGTGTTGCTGTCGCCGTTTTTCTTTGGGCGGTAAGAAGCGATCAGTTTGAAGATCTTGAACGGCAAGGGCACAACATTCTTCTCGACGAAGAAGACCAATCTAATAGTGATAAAAAGTAGCGACCTTTATGACTCCTGATTTTATCGGTGCGTTGATGATCGGCTTAGTAGGAGCCGGTCATTGTATGGGTATGTGTGGTGGTATCGCGCCTCTGCTTACCATGGGCTCTTCTGCTAAAAATAAAACCACCCCTCTTATCCCCCTCTTCTACAACCTCGGACGATTGATCAGTTATACCTTAATAGGAGCATTAGTGGGTGGTGCTATATCAGGTTTATCTGAGCTTAGTGGGTTAACGCATTCTCTTGCTTGGTTAAGGCTGATTGCTGCGTTATTCATGATTCTGGTCGCGCTGTATATTGCTAAATGGTGGCAAAGCTTACTTTTAATAGAAAAGCTAGGGCAGTATCTCTGGCGCTTTATCTCGCCGGCAGGGAAGAGTTTGTTGCCATTAAAGCATCCTCTTCACGCGTTGCCATTTGGCTTTATTTGGGGTTGGTTACCATGTGGTTTAGTTTATTCAGCGCTTACTTGGTCGGCGGTTTCTGGTAGTGCGATGAACGGCGGCCTAATTATGCTTGCGTTTGGGCTCGGAACGCTACCTGCAATGCTTATTATTGGATACGGTGCCAATCATTTTCAGAAATTACAAAAATCATTAATATTTAGAAATATTTCAGCATTAATCCTTATTGGCTATGGTACGTATACCGCTGTAGGAGCCTTAGCATTACTCGGTTTCATATAACGTTAAACTCTATTGAGGTGACATTTTTGCTACCCTTTAGGATTAAGCGATGCTAAAATATTGATGTATATCAAATAGTGAAAGGTTGTTATGATTTCTGAAAAACCTGCAACAAAGCGTATCCAATCAGGCGGTTGCGCCATTCATTGCCAAGATTGTAGCATTAGTCAACTGTGTATCCCGTTCACTCTAAATGAGGCAGAACTTGACCAGCTTGACCAAATCATCGAACGTAAGAAGCCTATTCAAAAAGGACAAGAGCTTTTTAAGGCCGGTGATGAGCTAAAATCGCTATACGCTATCCGCTCTGGTACCATCAAGAGCTATACGATCACAGAGCAAGGTGATGAGCAAATCACAGCGTTTCACTTAGCTGGAGACTTAGTCGGTTTCGATGCTATCACTGGTGACTCCCACCCTAGCTTTGCTCAAGCACTCGAAACGTCGATGGTATGTGAAATCCCATACGAAATTTTAGACGATCTATCGGGTAAAATGCCTAAGCTTCGCCAGCAAATCATGCGTTTGATGAGTAACGAAATTAAAGGTGATCAGGAAATGATTTTGCTTCTTTCTAAAAAGAACGCAGAAGAGCGACTAGCTGCTTTCCTTTACAACCTATCAACGCGTTTTTCTCAGCGTGGCTTCAGCCCTAGAGAGTTTCGTTTAACTATGACTCGTGGTGATATTGGCAACTACCTTGGTCTTACAGTCGAAACGATCAGTCGTTTGTTAGGTCGTTTCCAGAAATCTGAGATCCTAAGCGTAAAAGGTAAATATATCACTATCTTAGACCACGATGCATTGATGGAACTTGCTGGTGTAACTAAAGAATAATACACCCTAATTATTGATGTAGCTCGAAAATGAGCTACATCATATTTCTCATAAATTCCTTTCGAAAGTCCTCAAAAAGTTCTCCAAACTAAGCTACAGTAAAAATGTACGGTGAGTACTCCAAAATACTGATTTAATTTACATTCAGTATCTGGTTTTGCAATAGAAGTGGGCTTAGTTATGAGTATATACAGTAAGATCCTTGTTGTAGCTGACATCAATAATGATGAGCAGCCCGCACTTGCAAGAGCTGTTCAATTAGCTCAGAAAAGTGTATCTAGAAGCCGAATCACTTTCTTTTTATCCATTTACGATTTCTCGTATGACATGACGTCAATGCTATCAGTGGATGAAAGGGATGCTATGCGTCGAGGTGTCATTCATCAGCGTGAGCAGTGGATGCGTAAAATTGCTCAACCATACCTAAACGATGGCTTCGACTTTGATGTTTGTGTTGTCTGGCACAACCGCCCTTATGAGGCGATTATTGCTGAAGTCTATGCAGGCAATCATGACCTAGTCATCAAAGGCACACGTAAGCATGATGTTTTAGAGTCTGTCATTTTCACACCGACAGATTGGCACTTGTTGCGAAAATGCCCTATTCCAGTGCTTCTTATCAAGAATGCTGCTTGGCCGGAACAAGCAAGTATCCTTGCCTCAGTACATGTGGGCTCAGAAAACCCGACTCATATTGATCTCAACGATACGATGGTCGAGCGATTAAAAGAAATCACCACTCGGCTTGAGGCCAAGCCATATCTTGTAAACGCCTATCCCGTTACACCGGCGAATATTACGATTGAACTTCCTGAATTTGACCCAACGACTTATACCGATGCAGTGCGAGGTCATCATTTAACGGCTATGAAAGCACTACGCCAAAAACATGGTCTTGATGAAGAACAAACGATAGTTGAGCAAGGTTTACCTGAAGATGTCATTCCGGCAGCTGCAGAGCGCTTGAACGCAGCAATGGTTATTTTAGGTACCACAGGGCGAACAGGGCTTTCTGCTGTCTTTATTGGTAATACAGCGGAGCACGTAATTGATAAAATAAATTGCGACGTGTTGGCTCTAAAACCAAAAGGCTACATTAGCCCTCTCGACCCAAATACAGCAACCTAATCTCTCTTTAGTATTGCTATGTATTGAGCGCTTTCAAATAAGCGCTAATAAATCCCCCGAATACAGGGGGATTTTTGTTTGGGAACAGTTAAAGCGTTGGGTACAAAAAAGGAGGTCTAATTGACCTCCTTTTTTACGAGTTAGATGTTCGTAACATCGATGAACATCGATTCATCAATATTCGTCGAAGAAACGACAGCCTCATTAAATTCATACTCTTCGCGGTTACCTTCACGATCTAGCGGTAAGTTAACAAAGTCGAACAATTCGCGGTCTGCTAGTTGGCTTGGGCTTACGTTTTGAATTGATTTAAAAATTGCTTCCACACGCCCTGGCGTCTTCTTATCCCATTCAATCAACATTGCTTTTATAGATTGACGCTGAAGGTTCTCTTGAGAGCCACAAAGGTTACACGGAATTATTGGGAAATCCTTGTGCTCAGCGTATTTGATCAAATCTTTTTCACGACAGTAAGTCAATGGACGAATGACCACGTTACGGCCATCATCAGAGCGTAGCTTTGGTGGCATCGCTTTAAGGCGAGAGCCGTGGAACATATTCAAGAACATTGTTTCGACGATGTCATCCATGTGATGACCTAGCGCAAGCTTAGTTGCACCAATCTTCTCTGCAAATGAATACAGCGTACCACGTCGCAGGCGTGAACACAGACCACAAGTGGTTTTGCCTTCTGGTACCTTCTCTTTTACGACGGAATACGTGTCCTTATCGACGATATAGTAAGGGATATTCAGTGTTTCGAAATACTCTGGCAGAATGTGCTCAGGGAAGCCCGGTTGTTTTTGGTCTAGGTTTACCGCAACCACTTCAAATTTGATCGGTGCGGCTTTTTGAAGATTCAGCAGGATATCAAGCATCGCGAATGAATCTTTACCACCGCTAATACATGCCATTACAACATCGCCTTCTTCGATCATGTTGTAATCAGTAATGGCATTTCCAACATGTCTTCTTAGGCGTTTCTGAAGCTTGTTGAATTCTAGGGTTTCTTTTCTTGTATCTATTTGGTTCATTGCGGGCTCTCACATCGCCGATAAATCGACTAGGACTTCCTAACATGGGTTTCTTTGGGGCGTGGATTATACGAGCTTTTTACGCAGGATTAAATGCTTGTCTTATTGAGTCTTTAAGAAAAGAGTGTGAAAGATACTTTAGTTACGGTCAAAATTAAAAAAGAGCTGCGATTGCAGCCCTTTCTAAACGTTCAGTGTTCATTTCTTTGCGTTAGGTAGATAAGGTAACACTCGCATCGTCGGTTCTGGTAGTGTCATTGTGCCACCTTGCCCTATTTCACTTAGTGCGACTTGTATCTTGCCATTGACAATTGGCTTTTCGGTTCCGTTTGAGAAAATCACTTTATCATTCAGTTGATTTGCAAACTCCATCGTCACACCTTGAACTTCCGGTGTAAACCAACCCGCAAACATACCGCCTAAATCTTCCAGCATCGTCTGCATTTGAGGTAGAAGAGGCTTAAGTTGCTCGTAAGAAACGTTACCCTGTAATGGTTCTTTGGTCATCACGACAAGTGAGTAATCGCAACGTGTATCTTTTGGGGTATCGATAAAAACCAACGGATTCGCTGACTTTAAGTTTTTATCAACAGGTAAAGGCAACTCTTGTGAAGCAGGGATAACAAACTCTTCATAGTGCTCTTCTTTTTCCATCCAAGCTTTTTCTATCGTACAAATTTGTTTAGTTTTTGCGTCCACAAAAAAGACACCAACTTTCACATCGTCATGCCCTTCTTTATTGTTGTTTTTTAGTTGAGTGTATAACTTTGAGTACGTGAACATGTACTCTTGAGCTTGGGTTATCGGCGATACAAGAATTAGCGCCGCACTTCCCAATAGACTTAGGCTTAACTTTTTCATTTTATCCGTTATTTTATTGCGTCCAGTAGGCGTTGTTATGACGAATCATAGCGCGAAGATCGTGTACATAGGCGATGCCACGTTCAGAATAGGCTAGCAACCCATGCGTTAACTCTGACGCGGTTGCAACCGTTAACAAGCCCTTGTTCTTTTCAGCCAGAGATGTTCTGATTTCACGCAGGTCTGCATACGCTGGGTTTCGATTAACATTCATAAAGTAGCCATGAACAGACTGTTGTACAGAATCGAATTTTTCAACTTCATGAACTTTGTTAGCGCCACGTTGCGCTGGAACAATTCCACAGCCCTTTTTATAACACCATTGGCCGAACAAGTTGTTTGCTTGAGTAGCAAAACGAGAAGTGCCCCACGCAGATTCATTTGCCGCTTGAGTTAGAACCAAGGCTTCAGGTAAGACGTTCACTCGCACAAGCATCTCGTCTAGCCATGCTTGATCAATCTTATCGTTACTCAAGGGCAACGAATACAGAGATGATAACCGCTGAGCATACTCTTGTTGTTCTTGCGTCACTTGTCCCACCTTTAAAGAGGTAAGAAAGGCCCGCTCATGACGAATTCGTTGATTCTCAAGAGCAATTTTAGGCCTTAAAAAATCAAAAAAAGCAGCTTTTTTCTCTTTCGTATCTTTTATTGAATTGAAGTCTGGGATATCACCGATGTATGGCAAGTGTGATAAATCGACATGCTTAATCTTGCCAGAGAGTACGTCAGGATTTTCCACATATTTAAACTGTTTCTCGTAGTGTAAATATGGGCCTATAGAAATAAAAGTGGCGGCTATACAGGTTGCCGCCACTCGTAAACTTATTGATTTCAAAGAATTAGGCATCAAACACCTGTGAGTTACCATCGTGATCATTATCGTTTTTCTGTGTTGTAACGATCTTAAGCTTAATTCCAAACATTTCGCGGTAGAGTATGCCTTTCAAATGGAAGAAGAATGGCAGCACAAAAATCAAGCCAATACCGTAGAACATTGCTGCAATAATAAACATTAACATCACGCCTAAGTAAAGCCCCGCGACCACAAAAATCTTCTTGTTGATTGCGCGAAGTGATAACAGCAACGCTTGCATTGGTGGCACCCTTTTCTCACAAATCAACAAAATAGAGTGACTAAATGCCAAGGAAAGATACAGCGACAGTAAAGGAAAAATCATACCAACCACACCTTGTAGCATTAAGCTCATGAGCGTTGCTAGAATAACAGGAATGGTGAACTGCAACCCCTTTCCAACATGGCGCAACTTAGTCTTCAGGCCGGCGACATGGCTCATAGCCATCAAGCTGATCCCCGCATAAATTGGTGCGCTAATCACCTCATAACTGAAATTCGCGACATAAATAGAAGACACAATATCGTTTGTGAACGACTCTGGGTTCTCAAATGCATCAAGAATAACGCTCAAATCGCCCAACTGCAGTTTTAATGCAATATAGAAAATACCTAACTGGACAAAAAGCAATACAATAATGGCAGGAGAAAATGATAAAAAGTGCTGGATGGTTGCTCGCCAAGCTTCGTTAAAAACCGCGCCAGCTTTAAGCTCGTAGTTGCCAGACAAAGCTCGCTCTACACTCCCCCCAAGATTGAAATCTTTCTCAAAATCGTCGTTCATAGTTTATCCAAGACTAACTTGTAAAATTTTGACTGGAATTCCAGTCAATTAATGTAATCGTCATTATAAAGAAATCTTTCCACATCTAACATCACAACTCACCTACAATCCTTGCAATCTCAACTGTATGGTTGATAATTGACCACTTTCAAGGTCATGAAATTGAAACAATTGTTGAACAAAGTTTAGTGCTATCAAACTGTGTCTAGATGCCAATTAATCTCATAAAAACAGTATGGTAAGGAATGATGGCTTTTTCCTGCAAAATTATTTCTGTTTCAAGATAAGAAAATGCTTTAATTTCACACTTTTGGTGATTATGATGCGCGCCTCAAAAGTGAATGGTTAGTGTCACATCAGCTGGGATAATCCCGGCTTGAACGTGGGGGAAATACAGACGTTGAACGCAAAACCGCAAGCAGGAAAGCCAGTTATTCGTTTATCTGGTATTAGTAAAAGTTTCGATGGTAAGGAAATCATCGGTAATTTAAATCTGGATGTTAATCATGGTGAATTTCTGACGATTCTCGGGCCTTCTGGTTGTGGTAAGACAACAGTTTTACGCATGATTGCAGGTTTTGAAACGGCAGATAACGGTCAAATTATTTTGGATGACCAGGATGTAACACAGGTTCCTGCAGAGCAAAGGCACGTCAACACGGTATTTCAGAGTTATGCACTCTTCCCTCATATGACCGTATTTGAAAACGTTGCTTTTGGTCTTCGCATGCAGAAAACACCTGCAGCAGAGATCGAGCCACGAGTTATGGATGCGCTTCGCATGGTTCGCCTAGAAAAAATGGCACAGCGTAAGCCTCACCAACTTTCTGGTGGTCAACAACAACGTATCGCCATTGCGCGTGCGGTTGTGAACAAGCCAAAAGTACTGCTGCTAGATGAATCTCTATCTGCACTTGATTACAAACTGCGTAAGCAAATGCAAATCGAGCTTAAACAGCTTCAGCGTCAGCTTGGTATTACCTTTATCTTCGTTACGCACGATCAGGAAGAAGCCCTATCGATGTCTGACCGCATTATTGTAATGCGCGATGGTGTTATCGAGCAGGATGGTTCTCCACGTGAGATTTACGAAGAGCCGAAGAACCTATTTGTTGCTCGCTTTATCGGTGAGATCAACGTATTCAACGCAACCATGCTAGAGCGTATCGACGAGAAACGTATCCGTGCAGAAATCGAAGGTGTCGAGTCTGTTGTTTACTACGATCAGGAAGCGCAAGCAGGTGAAAAACTGCAAGTACTACTTCGCCCAGAAGACTTACGTATCGAAGAGATCAAAGAGTCTGAAGAAAAAGGCATCGTAGGTCACGTAACAGAGCGTACCTATAAAGGTATGACGCTTGATTCAGTTATCCAATTGGATTCAGGCATGCGTGTAATGGTTAGCGAATTCTTTAACGAAGATGATCCTGATGTGGACCACTCACTTGGCCAGAAAGTCGCTATCACTTGGGTTGAGAGCTGGGAGGTAGTCCTCAATGATAAGCAAGAAGATTAATCTTCAAAACGCGATCATTACCTTAATCGTCGGTTGGTTAACACTTTTCGTGTTGGTACCAAATGTGATGATTATCGGTACGAGTTTCTTAACGCGTGATGAAGCAAACTTAATCGAAATGACATTTACTTTCGACAACTACTTACGTCTACTCGATCCCTTGTATGCGAAAGTGCTGATGCACTCGTTCTACATGGCGATTGTGGCGACGTTGTTGTGTTTAGTAATTGGTTACCCATTTGCTTACATCATAGCGAAAATGCCAGAGAAATGGCGCCCATTCATGTTGTTCTTAGTTATCGTACCTTTTTGGACAAACTCTCTTATCCGTACTTACGGCCTGAAGATTGTTCTGGGTACACAAGGTATTTTGAACAAATCATTAATGGCGATGGAAATCATCGATAAGCCATTACGTATTATGTACACCGAAACAGCAGTAATGATTGGTCTTGTGTACATCCTGCTTCCATTTATGATTCTGCCGCTTTACTCGGCAATCGAGAAGTTGGACAACACTTATATCGAGGCGGCGAAAGATCTTGGTGCGAACAAGTTCCAAACCATTACGAAAGTGATTCTACCTCTTACAATGCCTGGCATTATCGGTGGTTGTTTGTTGGTTCTGCTACCAGCACTAGGTATGTTCTACATCTCTGACCTTCTTGGTGGTGCGAAGAACCTACTGATTGGTAACGTTATTAAGAGCCAAGTATTGAACGCTCGTGACTGGCCATTTGGTGCTGCGACCAGTATCGCCCTCACCTTCGCAATGGCTGTGATGCTTTACGCTTACTACAGAGCAGGCAAACTATTGAATAAGAAAGTGGAGCTAGACTAATGGGACGCACAGTTAGATTTAGCTTTATGGCGCTGGTATATGCATTTTTGTATCTGCCAATCATCGTCTTAATTGTTAACTCATTTAATGCCAATAAATTTGGTATGAAATGGGGCGGTTTCACCACGAAATGGTACGAAACTTTAGTAAATAACGACAGCCTAATGCAGGCTGCATGGCATTCATTGAGCGTAGCGGTATTTTCAGCGACAGCTGCAACCATTATTGGTAGCTTGACGGCTGTTGCTTTATTCCGTTACTCGTTCAAAGGTAAAGGCGCGGTAAACGGCATGCTGTTTGTCGTAATGATGTCTCCAGATATCGTAATGGCGATTTCATTACTTGCTCTGTTCCTTGTATTGGGCGCACAGCTAGGCTTCTTAACTCTATTGATTGCTCACATCACCTTTTGTCTACCATTCGTTGTGGTAACTGTATACAGCCGCTTAAATGGCTTTGATGTGAAAATGTTGGAAGCAGCAAAAGACCTTGGTGCAAGCGAGTGGGTTATCTTGAAACAGATCATCCTTCCTCTCGCTAAACCAGCGGTTGCCGCAGGTTGGTTATTGAGCTTTACCCTGTCTTTGGACGATGTGATCATCAGCTCGTTTGTAACGGGTCCAACATACGAAATCTTGCCATTGAAGATTTACTCCATGGTTAAGGTGGGCATTTCACCGGAAGTGAACGCCCTAGCAACGGTGATGTTGATTGTTTCTTTGGTCTTGGTAGTAATTTCTCAGTTGCTAGCAAGAGAAAAAGTGAAGTAGAATCCGCACCTGTTAACATCACGAAACAGAATGGTTACATGCCATTCTGTTTTTCTATCTATCGTCCAAAATTGGACAACGTTTGGTTTGGAGCTAACGTCAATGAAAAAATGGGCTACTCTATTAGCTGGTAGTGCATGTGCGCTTTCTCTGTTCTCTGGTACAGCGACAGCGGATGATAAAGAACTAGTATTTATGAACTGGGGTCCTTACATCAACAGTAATATCCTAGAGCAATTTACTAAAGAAACTGGCATCAAAGTGATCTACTCGACTTACGAGTCGAACGAAACTTTGTATGCAAAGCTAAAAACTCATAACCAAGGTTATGACCTAGTAGTACCTTCAACGTACTTCGTGGCGAAGATGCGTGACGAAGGCATGCTACAAAAGATCGATAAGACTAAGCTGAAAAACTTCGGCAACCTAGATAAAAACTACCTAGACAAGCCTTACGATCCAAGTAACGACTACTCTATCCCACACGTTGTTGCGATTACAGGCCTAGCGGTTAACGCAGACATGTACGATCCAAACGACTTCCAAAGCTGGGCTGACCTATGGAAGCCTGAGCTTGAAGGTCAAGTAATGTTGATGGACGACACTCGTGAAGTGTTCCATATCGCTCTGCGTAAACTTGGCTACTCAGGTAACTCAAAAGACCCTAAGCAAATCGATGAAGCGTACGCTGAGCTACAAAAGTTGATGCCAAACGTTCTAGTTTTCAACTCTGACAACCCAGGCGCACCTTACATGTCTGGCGAAGTGGGCGTTGGTATGCTTTGGAACGGTAGCGCCGCAGCGGCACAAAGTGAAGGCCTGAACCTTAAACTCGTTTTTCCTAAAGAAGGCGGTATCGGCTGGGTTGATAACTTCGCTATCTCTTCCGGTGCGAAGAACGTAGAAGCCGCTCACAAGATGATCGACTTCTTACTGCGCCCAGAAATCGCAGAGCAAATCTCTCGTGATACTGGCTACCTAACGGCGGTGGAGGAATCGAATGCTAAGTTTAAAGACGTTGCCCCACTATTCCCTTCTCAAGAAGACCTTGAACGCGTTGAATGGCAAGATGCGGTTGGTGATCTAACCGTTAAATACGAAGATTACTTCCTCAAGCTGAAAGCGGGACAATAATCTAGCTTGTGTAACAAGTCATCAACCATAGGAAAATAGGCAGCAATACGCTGCCTATTTTTGTCTTAGGCTGATATAATCGCGCGTTGCTAGGTTTATTTGTCTTGGTATCATAGATTTATCGTCTCATAACAAGGAGACAACGATATTCAAGCTAAATGAACATATTTGTGCTTACTGCGATTTGGCTCAACTTGATAACTCCAGCTAGTATTGACTTGTCCAATCGCGAAACAAAACGGAAAACAAATGAAAAGTAAATTCTACGCAAGCGCTCTATGTGCAGCGACGCTCATCGCTACCCCTGCAATGGCTGCTGATCAAGAACTGTATTTCTACAACTGGTCGGAATACATTCCAAACGAAGTTCTTGAAGACTTTACAAAAGAAACCGGAATCAAAGTTATTTACTCTACATACGAATCTAACGAGAGTATGTACGCAAAACTAAAAACTCAAGGTTCTGGTTACGACTTGGTAGTACCGTCTACCTATTTCGTCTCTAAAATGCGTAAAGAAGGCATGCTACAACAGATCGACAAAGAGAAATTATCTCATTTTGCCGATCTTGATACTAACTTCCTAAACAAACCGTTCGATCCGAACAACAACTACTCTATCCCATACATTTGGGGTGCGACCGGTATTGGTATCAATGCTGACATGCTAGACAAGTCATCGGTTTCTAAATGGGATGATTTCTGGGATAGCAAGTGGGAAGGTCAACTAATGCTGATGGATGATTCTCGCGAAGTATTCCACATTGCATTGACTAAGCTTGGTTACTCACCAAACACGACTAACCCAGAAGAAATCAAAGCCGCTTACGAAGAACTGAAAAAGCTAATGCCAAACGTATTAGTATTTAACTCAGACTTTCCTGCAAACCCTTACCTTGCGGGTGAAGTTTCACTAGGCATGCTTTGGAACGGTTCTGCATACATGGCTCGTCAAGAAGGCGCGAACATCGACATCATCTGGCCAGAAAAAGGCACTATCTTCTGGATGGACAGCCTAGCAATTCCAGCTGGTGCGAAGAACGTTGACGCAGCTCATAAGATGATCGATTTCCTACTACGTCCTGAGAACGCAGCTAAGATTGCACTTGAGATTGGTTATCCTACGCCAGTTAAAACGGCACACGATCTGCTACCGAAAGAATTTGCTAATGATCCAAGCATCTTCCCACCACAAGAAGTGATGGACAGCGGTACTTGGCAAGATGAAGTTGGCGAAGCGAGCGTAATGTACGATGAGTACTTCCAAAAGCTAAAAGTGAACAACTAATTCGTTAGTTTTAAAGATATGAAAAAGCGGCTCATGAGCCGCTTTTTTGTTCTTAATGACAAGACAAAAACTCTTCCTGTTGAAGTTATTACGCTCTTTCTTTTCCTTCTAGAGCCAGTATCTCGTCAACTAATTTTGGAACCTCAACGCTTGCTTTTCCGTAGCGTTTTTCCTCAAATTCACTTTCTACCGCACTAGGTTCTAGGTTAATTTCAATGGTATGTGCGCCGTGCATTTTTGCATCATGAACAAAACCTGCTGCGGGATACACAACGCCAGAAGTCCCAATAGAAATAAACAAATCTGCTTCTTCTAATGATGCGTAGATATCACCCATTCGCAGTGGCATTTCACCAAACCAAACAATATGTGGTCGCATTTGTGAAGGGATCTGACAACAGTGACAAAGTTCGCCTGTCTTAATGTCCTCATTGTGCTCTACTACTTGGTTAGATTCACTACAGCGCGCCTTGAGCAACTCACCATGCATGTGAATCACATTCTGACTGCCGCCTCTTTCGTGAAGGTTGTCTATATTTTGAGTGATGACCGTCACTTTACCTTCTAACTCAGCCTCTAAACGCCCCAATGCTTCATGCGCTGCATTAGGCTTTATCGCATTATCTTGAAGTTTCTTGCGGCGTTGGTTGTAAAAATCTTGAACAAGGTCCGGATCGCGAGCAAACCCTTCAGGCGTTGCTACATCTTCGATACGGTGATTCTCCCATAGGCCATCTTGCGCACGAAATGTTTGAATACCAGATTCGGCCGAGATACCTGCACCAGTAAGTACTACAATATTTCTATAAGGGAAATTCATAACTCATCCTTGCTGTTTTTTCATTAGCTTAACACTGAAAGAATAGCAACAGTAGTAATATGGATTAGACCATAGTCGTAATGGTCACTATTAGAATTACAATTTAAGAGGAACAGCAATGAGACAAGTATCTCTAGCGTTTATATTGCTTATGACTTTGGCAGGCTGTCAACTTACCAATGTTGAAGGCGAAGTCGATGATGTAAAGGTAAGAGTCAGCACCAATGATGATGACCATCGAGGTAATGGTAATTTCTGTCCTCCTGGCCAAGCCAAGAAAGGCAATTGCTAACAGAGCGGCTTTATGCCGCTCCCATATTGGCCTCAATCCTCGTTGGTCGAAGATATTTTATGAATGGCTAGGTCAGCGCCATTGAATTCGTCTTCTTCTGAAAGCCTCAGTCCCATACTGGCATTGATCGCACCGTAGACTACAAGTGCACCAAGCACTGCGATGGAAAGGCCCAAAAGCGTTCCTAGAAGCTGAACGATAATACTCACGCCACCTAGCCCACCCAATGCGCTTTGACCAAAAATCCCAGCGGCAATACCACCCCAAGCGCCACATACACCGTGTAAAGGCCAGACACCTAGCACATCATCAATCTTGGTTTTGTTTTGTAGGTGGGTAAAAAGATAAACAAATAGCACGCCAGCAATCGCACCTGTCACTAAAGCACCGATAGGATGCATTAAGTCTGAGCCCGCACATACAGCAACCAAGCCAGCTAGTGGGCCGTTATGAATAAAGCCAGGGTCATTCTTACCAGCCAACAGTGACGCGACAATGCCCCCGACCATTGCCATCAATGAGTTCATAGCCACCAAGCCACTTATGCCTGACACAGTTTGAGCTGACATGACGTTGAAGCCAAACCACCCCACACATAAGACCCAAGCTCCCAAAGCCAAAAACGGAATATTCGAAGGTGCAAAGTTGGTGTGCTTTCCTGCTCGAACTCTGCCTTTTCTCATGCCCAAAAACACGACGGCAACAAGCGCTATCCAGCCGCCAACACCATGCACAACGACTGAACCTGCAAAATCGTGGAAGCCATAACCAAAGGTATTTTCAAACCAAGATTGAACACCAAAGTTTCCGTTCCAGATCATTCCCTCAAATAACGGGTATACGATGCCGACAGTGAAAAATGTTGCGATTAAAATCGGATAAAAACGAGCTCGTTCTGCGATACCACCTGAAACAATAGCGGGAATCGCTGCAGCGAAGGTCAGCAAGAAAAAGAACTTCACTAACTCGTAACCATTGCCTTGAGATAATGTCTCAGCATCAGCGAAGAAGGTGCCGCCATAAGCGACCCAGTATCCAATGAAAAAATACGCGATGGCGGATATACCGAAATCGGCCAAGATTTTAACTAAAGCATTAACTTGGTTCTTTTGGCGCACGGTTCCTACTTCAAGAAAAGCAAAACCAGCATGCATCAAAAAAACCATGATTGCGCCAAGTAGTAAGAAAAGTGTGTCGGAACTTTGCGTGAGAGTTTGTACAGCGCCGTGTACCTGATTGGCAGTTACACTCATTATGATTGTCTCCGTTGATCTGTAGCGCACTTATCCTGTGCATCAAAGTTAGGCTCATCACCAATTTGGTGAACTTAATTTATAGAGCGTCTAACAGAGCAATTCTCATTCCACAATTTATATTTCTAACACTTACGATTTAATCTATTGTTTTGTATGAACTTTAATAAAATTACGTATTCTTGAAATCGTGTTTAACATGCTAATAAATGCACCAATATGGTTTTGGTGCACCAACATAATGCGCACCATATAGCTCAACAAACAGCAAACTTTATACGATAAACGTAAAAGCCACCCCATGAGAGGTGGCTTATATACTAAATGGCTAACTAAAAGAGTTTATCGAGTGATCTTCCCTGCTTTTACTTCTTCTAGCCAACGGCCCTCGACGAGATAAGGAGGAAGCCAACCGGTTTCAATAGATAAACGGTTGCCTTTGTCGTACCACATACAGGCCATGCCAAGAAGAGGGAAAGATATGAAAGTTTCTATAGAAATCAAGTCCTCTGGCTTATCGAGCCTCATTTGGTATTGCTCTTGGAACTGTAGGTTCTTAATGAGTACCTCTTCAAAGTCATAACCGATGTCAGTTGTCAGGGCAGCAAAAGTTTCCAAAATACCCATGGCGATTTCTAACGCCCAATCATCACCCTGAGCAACTGCCGCGTCCATCGCGGCCACCAGTTTATCAGGGTAGTCTGCTGTACGTTGATGGAACGACTGAATTACGTCTACTAACATATAAGACAGCTCACCCGCTTTGGTAGAGCTCTGTCTCATCAAAGAAGTTGGAAAGTTCGCCAATGCGTCTAAACTTGGCCTGTCACGCACAATTGTCGATATGAAATACATATCAATCCATCTATTAGGATTTATGCACCCCGTTTTTAAAATACCCTCCCCGTCCCACTTTACTTCAGGATAGTCGAGAATCTTTATAGTTAGTTCATCATTGGGATTCATAGCAAGTCTATGATAACAAGCACCCATCAATGAAGTTTCGTAAAGACGTAATGTACAAATTTGTTCGTCTTCATGTGAAGTTTGAAACCATGTATACCAGCGAACCTGGTCAATGGCAAAATCACCAAAACTAACCAAGTTTTCTCGCCTGATTTTAAGACCTTCTTTGCGCTGATCTAATATCTTATTGATGAATTCTTTCTCAGAAGAAACTCCACTTTCACTCAACTCAGGATTTGCTTTGCGTTCTACAACTTTACTTTGCATTTTAAATTAGTCCTTTGGAATCAATTTTAAACTCTGCCGCATCTACTATTACGTCTGAGGCATTTCCACTTTCAGGGATGCTTGTTTGAGTATGTATATATCGAATAGGTATGCCGAACGAAGCTGCATGTTGAATTTTTCTTGCTGCTATTTTTTCAGTCGTTCCTTCTTTATTTTTCGACATTAGCCTGGTGATTTCTGCAGTGTATTCCGTTGTCCCTTGCTGATATGCCATATTTCCAATCTTGCGGCTGCCCAGCGGGCTGCTCCCTCCTTTGGCCTCAACAATTATAATTTCACCTGGTGGCGGCTCTTCCACCTCGTAAACCATATCAAAATCGCCCGGCTTCGAAATTGAGGTTCCAATATCTTTGGGATGAAGCAGCTTAGCATTAGGACGTTTACTCCGGACAAAGTCATCCGCGGCCAACTCACCTATTTTTGCAGACTGTTGGTTAATATTACCAATTTGAGCGTTATATCCCTCTTCGCCAGCTCGAGCGTCGATTGCCTCTTGACGCTCTTTTAAGCATTCGTCAATTTTTTCTTTGTTTCTTTCTGTTAGCTCATAATCACTCGTATTGAGTTCAGAGTTTTCTTTATACTCTGCTTTATTCAGCACAAGATCTTCAGTAAAGATCGTGCAACCTTCTTCCCCGCCAACTTTCTCTGAGTCAAAAACATGCGCATTTACAAATTCCTCAATCCCAACAACATACTGAACTTCGTGCCTGCTGCCATCTGAATGATTGATATGACGATAAAAAGTAATTTCATTTTTCTCGCAATCAATATGGTCTAAATCGTATTCATATCGAATATGATTTTTACCTTTGGGTTTTCGGATTTTGACTTGCGAGCGAACGCCATCTTCTCCGACGGATGATTCTTTTGCTGCCTCTAAAATCTGATCGCAAACCTCTTGGGGGACATCGCTTTGCGCCTGATACGCTGCCAACATTTGACCCAAGCGTTTTAACCCTTCTTCACAAAGGAAACCTGTTGGATCAATCCACTGGATAGGATTGACTGCATATTGGTAATGGTTAATGCCACCAGCAATAGATATCGGATCTTGTTGGATAAAGCGTCCTAGCTTAGGATCGTAATACCGAGCGAGGTTGTAGTGTAAGTCGGTTTCTTGATCGAAGTACTGCCCTTGAAAACGCAGTGGATTTACTACTTTTTCAATATGTACATGAGCAAAGCCATGAGCATCGTAGCTGGCACTCCATACAACATTCCCCTGGCAATCGAACAGTCGCTCTGGTTTACCAACTTGATCGCACTGGTACCAATAAATAACGTCATTTTCTAGCAGTGCCACTGGCGTGTAGGTTTCTGGTTGATATAGGTACCAGCGGAAAGCACATGAAGAGCGTTCACCAATTAAACGTTCCCCTTCCCACAAGAACTCCGTAACGCCTTGTTGTGTAATTTTCTTCGTCCTGCGCCCTAATGCATCATATTCATATTGACTGATGCCATCGTCGGTGTGAACTTCAATGAGCTGATTTAACGCATCAAACACGCGAGTCTGAACTTGTCCTTGCCCCTCACGTTTTGTCTGGTTTCCTTGCGCGTCATATTTGAACCGGACACCATCGTGTACTTCAATACGATCAGCGAATACCTCTGAAGTTGGCAAAGTAGGATTGCCAAAACTATCGTATTCAAACTTAGTCACTTCTCCGGAAGCATTGACTCGTTTCAGTTGCCCTAAGGCATCGTACTGATAGTGCGTTGCTCCTGCCGTATTATCAATGATTGATGAAATACGGTTTTGCGCATTGTAAACGTACTTTTTCTCTCTATCAGGCCAATGTTGTTCGACCAAACGACCAACACCATCATAAATGATGCGCTCATTAAAATGTGCCGTTTCAATTTGGGAAACTCGTCCCATTTCATCGTAATGAAATTTGATTTGAGGTAAATCTAGGTTTCCAAATCGAATCGCTGAAAAACGCCCATATCGATCATAAGAGAAGCTCAGCTCCGTATTATCTGGCAGTACCTGAGATACGCGTTGGCCAACTCTGTTAAACTCCTGCGCTATCTCAAACTGACCTTGAATTCGCTTTGTTAAATGCCCGAATGAAGAGTATTGGTATTGCAATGTTTGATGGCGATTGGATGCGAAAGTAAGTCGACCACCAAGCGTATAATTGAAGTGGTTCTCTACAATACTGCTACCATTTCCTGCTTTGACGTGCTTGAGATAACCCGCAGCGTCATAGCGATACAGCACAGTCCTATCGGCGACTTGCTTACGATGGATCCGCCCCATATCGTCATAATCAAATTGGCTTTGTAGATTATCAAACCCAACAGTTCCTGACAGCTGGCCTTCATCGTCATACAGGAATTCGAACTCTAAGCCGTCACTCCGAACTAATTTAGTCAGGTTACGTTGTTGATCGTATTCGTAAGAAATATGGCTGCCATCGGGAAAGATGACTGCTTCTTGTTGCGCGAGTGCTCCCCATTGATACGAGGTAATGCCTGCTGGCGTTCGAATCTGAGCAACACGGCTGTGCTCATCGTAAGAATATTCTTCGCTATAACCGACTTTGTCTTCGTCGTTAAAATAACGAACTGATGTACGCCTGCCAAATTGATCATAAGCGAGTTGAGCAATACACCCATCGGGATAAGCAACGCCATTCACTAAATCTTCTTCATTGTAGCTATAACGAAGTAATGTACCGTCTATTTCATTCGCGATAAGTCTTTGTTGTTCATCCCACCACCATTGACTTTTCTTACCATCTTCAGACTCTTTTTTGACGACTTGCCCGTGTTTATCGTAATCATATTCCGTGACACAGCCAAACTGGTCGGTATCCCAAACTCTTTGACCGAGGCTATTGTAGTAAGCCTTCTCAATATCCCCGTCAGGTGAAACCGTTTTAACTAACTTACCTAAGCCGTCATAACCATATTGAATTTCTTTGCCAGAGGAATGAAACTTAGAAACTAATTGACCATGCTGATTATATTGATAATTGACCGTTGACTGATCAGGATAGATAGCTTGTGCTTTTCGTCCTAATTCATCATATTGCCATCGCCAAGTTCTACCTGTGGGGCTTATTTTCTCGAGTAAGTTACCCTGCTCGTCATGCAAGAAAGACCATTGATGATCTAACGAGTCAGAATAAGAAGAATGATTTCCCTGATAATGGAAGCGATAGTCATAAATTCCTGCGTCCCCAACGTTCCTGATGCATTTCGCGTTAGCACCTTCGCCATCCCATTCAAAATAATGAGTAAAGCCAGTTGGTCGTACACGCTTAACAATTAAATGGCCGCGGTATTGATACTGTTCCTTTAAGCCTAAACGATTAGTTGTACTGACCAAATCATCGTGCTCATCATAGGTATAAGTTGTCAGAACTTTTTGGGACTTTGCATTTAGCAGTTCTACAAGGCGTCCTTGCTTATCATATTGACATTCAAGAACCGGACGCTTGTTGTATGCAATCTCGATCAATCGATGGTTTCGAGAATACTGCAGTTGAAACGTTGAAAACGTGCCATTTCTGACTTGTTTAACAAGCCAACGATCATCTTTCTGTTCAAATCGATATTGATGCCCATTAGCGAGCGTCACGATCCGAGTTGCTGAATTTAGGAAATAACAGCTCGCACCAGCGTATATCTGGTAACTTGTTGCTCCAATATCTACTGGCTCAAATTCTGTGATATCTGCCTTATCGTCAACAAACTCCCAAGCGATAACATTGTCTTTCTCGTCCGTCTTTTCGCGTAATTCAAACTGAAATGCATGTCGCCAACCAAAGCCCATTCCATGATTTACATCCGACTGCGAAGAGCGGTAAGTACGCTGCCAAGTAGTACCTTGTTGTAGCTCGATATCATAGAGTTCGAGAATTTCTTCACCCGTCACAAGTGATACAGGATCACCGGCTTTCTCATGTTTTTCGCTGCTTTGTTGCTGAGGCTTGGCGGATGCGGCACTTCTGCCACTCTTTTTATTCGACTTCCCCTTTCCCTTCGATGGTTTTGCATTGACGGTATTTTGAGTCGGTGGAGGCGTAACCGCTGACGAGAGTGCGTAGTTTTCGCCGGTAGGTACAATTCGAGCGACACGCAAGTCACCGTTCACCAAAGCATTGGCAAACGTTGAATTATAGTGTTGGGAAGTAAGCTCACCGTCAGGTATGTTTGGCTTGAATTGACCAATCGTATAGAACAAGTCCTCGACAGAGCGAAGGTCAAGCTCACCAAAGCTCTCAAGAAACTCTATTGCCTCTTGTTTGGTCACGAATGTTTTAGGTTCGCCGCTAGTAAGTAACTGACCAGAAAAGTGATAACTTTCACCAAAGCGATTCGTGATAGGAATGACGAATTGAGGGATCATAGCCGTAACGTGTTTGTCCTTTTCTTACCTTGCCGCATCATTTAATGCTCGTTTCGCTCTTTTTATTTGTGAGAGCAAGATGCCTTAATCAAACATCCTCCGATAGAGATTCCTCTGTATGCGTAGACTGAATGTATTGATGGCAATTTTCACGTATGCAACTCTTTGAATTTCTGAGCGCAGCGTACTTTAACGGGACGATGAATCCTGAGTAAATGAACAATAGCGTGAGTGAGACTAATGTCTCATCGTGACGCGATTTTTTTACATGTTTCTTACTTAACTATGATTTTCTGCCCAGTTACGTAAATTCACTCAATAAGTTGCATCAAGTATCACCACTGCGACTCAACGCTTCATATTTGAGACAAAACAGCAACAAAAAAACCGCCTATTACGGCGGTTTTGCTTAAAGAATACTGATTAAAGGTTTGGACCTGTCGATGGTCTGTGTGGTTGGTTATTGAGCAGTTGCTGCATCCCTTGAAACATTCGCATAAACCACACCAAGATGGCTAATGCAGCAAACACCATCCCTACCCAAGGAATAAAGTAAGCGATGGTTTCAAGCAAAGTACTATGCAACCAATAATCACTCACGCCAACGAGTACACCGTTAGAAGTCGCGACGGTGACGATCAACACAACAAAAAACGTCAGGTAGAGAAAGAAGGTGCGAATTAAACCGTAGTAATGAGAAATCACTACGTCGCTGTCTTCTCCCTTATCTAATCGGTAACCCGCATAGATAATTGCGATAACGCCTGAGATCAGAAACGTAAACGGGGTCAGACAGCTCAGGATGTACGCAACCCAAATCCCGTTATGAGGTTTGTTCATTCGCTTTCGCTCCTTTTACTTCCGTTTGTGCCGTATCTGTTTCGCCCATTGCTTCTTTGGACTTCACTTCCTCATACCAAAGATCGTGGTGTTCTTTCGCCCATGTCTCGTCAACTTCACCAGTCACCATGCCTTCTAACGCACCTTCCATACCGAATAGACCAATATAGATGTGGAAGATAAAGCCACAGATTAGAATCAGCGCCGAAATCGCATGAACTAAGTTAGAAAGCTCCATGTCACGGCGAGTTTGGCCAAAGATAGGAAAGTCCAGAACTAAGCCACTCACTGCCGCGATAGCACCAAAGAAGATTAACAACCAATAGATTGCCTTCTCACCACCGTTTGAGAAACCAGCTGACGGATGTGTGCCTTTGTGTTTACCAACCATGCCGCCCATTTTCATAAACCAACGAACATCTGTCATGTTTGGAATCGACTTGCGCCACCATTTAAAGAGCACGAGCATCAGTAAAATGAAGAACAATGGTCCCATGTAATTGTGGTACTGCTTCGCCAACATGACGATAAAGCCCCAGAACTCAGTAGGAACGTACGGTTTTAAGAAGTGCTTACCGTAAACCAGCATCAAACCACTGAATGCCAGCGTTAAGAATGTAAACGCCATACTCCAGTGAAGCGCGCGGTCTAAACGAGACCAACGCTTCATTTTTTTACCAGTACGCGGCTTGCTAAGCATCAAAGGACCAACGAATACGTAAGCCATGATTACCATTGCAATACTGCCGAAAATCGCGACAGCACCAGCAGGAGACATCCATTTTTCTTTTAGAATGTACCAAGTCTCACCAGGTTTACTGATCAATACGCCATGTTCTGGCGATTGAGACGTGGTGTAGCCTTCTTGCCCCTCTCTGACTTCGCGCCAATAGTCTGCCCCGGCGAGTTGCGTGATCTCCTGTTGAATAACTTTAGAAGATTGTCCCTCTGCTGAAGCAGGCATTGCAAAAGTCAGCAGCAATGCCGTCATCATTGACAACATTGCTAGAGATGCACGTTTAAGCGTGTTTAACATGTGCCTCTCCTTACTTAGCTTTTCGTCGCATCGTAAGAAAGATCGTTTCCGTCTGTCCAACCTGCGTTTTTCGCGCCGCGTTCTACCACACGTTGACGGAAAATGTCAGAGACTTTCTCTGCGTCACCCGCAAGCAGCGCTTTGGTTGAACAAAGCGATGCACACATCGGTAACTTGCCTTCTGCGATACGGTTCGCACCGTATTTTTGACGTTCTTCCTCAGAGCCAGGCTCTGTTTCTGGGCCGCCCGCGCAGAAAGTACATTTATCCATTTTGCCACGTTCACCAAACGCCTCTTGTTTAGGAAATTGAGGTGCGCCAAACGGACAAGCAAACAAACAGTAACCACAACCGATACACAGATCTTTATTGTGAAGAACGATGCCGTCTTCGGTATGTTCGAAACAATCAGCTGGACAAACTGCCATACAAGGCGCATCGGTACAGTGCATACAAGCAACAGAGATAGAGTTTTCACCAGCTTCACCGTCGTTTAGTGTTACCACGCGGCGACGTTGAATGCCCCATTCAAGCGCATCGTCGTTTTCGTTCTTACATGCAGTAACACAGCCGTTACACTCGATACAGCGTTTGGTGTCACATAGAAATTTCATTCGTGCCATTGTCAGACTCCTTACGCTTTACGAATGTTACATAGGGTTACTTTGGTTTCCTGCATCAAGGTAACCGGGTCGTAACCGTAAGTGGTTGCCGTGTTAGCCGATTCGCCAACAACGTAAGGTTGTGTACCTTCTGGGTATTTAGGGCGTAGGTCTTCACCTTCGAACTTACCGCCAAAGTGGAACGGAATGAACGCCAAACCAGGTTTCACACGACGTGTTACCATCGCTTTCACCTTGATTCGTCCTTTCTCTGCACCTTCAACCCAAACATCATCACCATCTCTAAAGCCAAGATCGTTCGCGTCTTTCGGGTTCACTTCAACAAACATTTCTTGTTGAAGCTCGGCAAGCCAAGGGTTTGAACGCGTCTCTTCACCACCACCTTCGTATTCAACCAGACGGCCAGAAGTCAGAACGATTGGGTACTCGCCCGATTTGTCTTGCTCTTGAATGGATTTATACAACGTAGGAACACGGAAGATTGCATCTTTGTCTTCCCAAGTTGGGTAATCCGTTACAAGGTCACGACGTGGTGTGTAAAGTGGTTCACGATGCAGTGGCACACGGTCTGGGAACGTCCAAACAATCGCACGCGCTTTCGCGTTACCAAATGGAATACAACCGTGCTTGATCGCGACACGCTGAATACCGCCAGAAAGGTCAGTCTTCCAGTTTTTACCCTCTGCTGACACTTTCTCTTCAGCAGTTAAGTCGTCCCACCAACCAAGTTGTTTCAACAACTTGTCAGTGAACTCTGGGTAACCGTCTTTGATTTCACAGCCTTTCGAATAACTGTCTTCTGCAAGAAGGCTCTTGCCTTCAAATTCCACACCAAAGCGCGTACGGAAGTTACCGCCACCTTCTGCAACCGTCTTAGACGTATCGTACAGAATGTGTGTACCTGGGTGTTTCATTTCTGGTGTGCCCCAGCATGGCCAAGGTAGACCATAGGTTTCACCGTTGACAGGGCCACCTTCCGCTTCCAATGTGGTTTTGTGGAACGTATGCCAGTTTTGTTGGTGCGCTTTCAAACGCTCTGGGCTTTGGCCTGTGTAACCAATCGTCCACATGCCTTTGTTGAATTCACGCGTTAGGTCTTCAATCACCGGCTGGTTGTTTTCAACACGGATGTTTTTGAACAGTAGATCGGAATAGCCCAGTTTCTTCGAAAGCAGGTACATGATTTCGTGGTCTGGTTTTGATTCAAACAAAGGTTCAATCACCTGATCACGCCATTGTAGAGAGCGGTTAGATGCGGTAACGCTGCCGTGTGTTTCAAACTGTGTTGTTGCAGGAAGCAGGTAAACGCCGTCGGTACGGTCGTTCATTACCGCAGCAACCGTTGGGTATGGGTCCACAATCACCATCATGTCCAACTTCTGCATCGCTTTTTTCATCTCAACACCACGTGTTTGAGAGTTCACTGCGTGTCCCCAGTAGAACATTGCACGGATGTTTTCGCGTTGACGAATGTTGTCTTTGTTTTCCAGTACACCATCAACCCAACGAGATACAGGAATACCTGCACTGTGCATTGGTTTCTGACCGCTATAAGCGTTGTCATCGAAACGACCTTTGATCCATTCGTAATCGATTTCCCACACTTTTGACCAATGACGCCAAGCGCCTTCAGAAAGGCCGTAGTAGCCCGGTAGCGTGTCAGAGAGCACGCCAAGGTCGGTTGCGCCTTGTACGTTATCGTGACCACGGAAGATGTTTGCACCGCCGCCTGATTTACCAATGTTTCCAAGAGCTAGCTCAAGCACACAGTAAGCACGTGTGTTGTTGTTACCAGTAGTATGCTGAGTACCACCCATACACCAAACAATACAGCCCGGGCGATTTTCAGAAAGCAGTTTTGCTGTTTGGTAAACGTCTTCTTCGCTTACGCCTGTTACGCGCTCAACTTCTGCTGGCGTCCATTTCGCCACTTCAGCACGGATCTCATCCATACCGAATACACGTTGACGGATGAACTCTTTATCTTCCCATTGGTTTTCGAAGATGTGCCACAACACACCCCAAATGAATGCTACGTCAGAACCAGGACGAAGTGATACATAGTGATCCGATTTTGCTGCCGTACGTGTACGACGAGGATCCGCTACGACGATCTTACAGTTGTTCTTCTCTTTTGCGATCAGAATGTGCTGCATCGCTACTGGGTGTGCTTCAGCTGGGTTTGAACCAATGAATAGCATCGACTTACAGTTGTGCATGTCATTGAAAGAGTTGGTCATCGCACCGTAACCCCAAGTATTCGCTACACCCGCCACGGTTGTTGAGTGACAAATACGCGCTTGGTGGTCAACGTTGTTCGTACCCCAAAGTGATGCCATTTTTCGGAACAAGTACGCTTGTTCGTTGCTGTGCTTTGCGCTCCCTAAGAAGTAAACCGAATCAGGACCGGACTCTTTGCGGATGTCCATCACCTTGTTACCGATTTCTTCGATCGCTTGATCCCAAGAAAGCTTTTTCCACTTCCCGTTTTCAAGCTTCATTGGGTATTTTAGACGACGCTCACCGTGACCATGTTCACGCAGTGCTGCGCCTTTTGCACAGTGACCACCGGCGTTAAATGGGTGGTCGAATGCAGGTTCTTGACCCGTCCAAACACCATTTTGAACTTCTGCGTAAATACCACAACCCACTGAACAATGAGAACAGATAGTACGTTTTACTTCTGTTTTCGCTTCTGGATCGACAGATTTTGCTTGCGCTTTTTTCATCATTCCCGGTGCGAATAGACTAGCACCAACCACTGCACCACCAGCGGCAAGCGAAGTGTTTTTCATGAATGCACGACGAGATACGCCAAGCTGGTTCGTTTCTTTGCTCACACTGTCGGAGCGTTTGACAAGTTTCATCCGTTATCTCCTAAAGTGTGTCGTAGTAATCGCGAATGTGTTGAGTTTCACGATACCCTTTCTTCTTCACGTCGTTTTCAGAAGGCTCAACCGTTTCTGAAGCAACGGCCACTTTCGTGGTTCCCGCAACAACAGCACCGGCAACGGCAGCGGTTGTGAAGCCTTTTAGGAGATCCCTACGGCTTGTGTTTATTTCTTTATTATCTTTCATCATTGCTTCCTTACCTTACGGTAGATCTTTGGAGACTCATGCCTCTCTATCGATATGACCAAGTACTGCTCGATTACTCGTAATCAGTGACGTTTTTCACATCAATTTTTAATTTGTTCTTACTGCTTTTGGTGTTCACGCTAAAGCGCACTTGCTCTAACGTTAAAAACGCATCGCAAAGCTGTGCAGCTGGCTTGTAGAAGTTCACGCTTTCTGCGCTCTCTAGTTGGCGCGTAAAAGATTGGAACCAAGGGGCGATGTGTTTGTTAAACACCGCTTGCTGAAGTTCTTCCTCTTCACCTGTCAGCATTGCCATCACTTCGCACAGTGCAGAAATATGGTCTTCAGGCTCTTTCACGTTCTCTTCTCGTTCGATGCCTAAAAGATCCAAATCGCGACGAATTTCCGCTAACGGTTTTTCCATCATCGAGCCAGTGCGATGCCAAGATCCGAATGGCACAACTTCACCACGTCCAATGCCAATAAACAGATCTTGATATTCTTCTTCTAACGCTTCTCGCTGCGCTTCGTTCGCGGCTTGTTGCAGTGCGAGCCAAGCTTTTTGCATCGCGCTCTCAGACGGTTCAATTTCTAGCGATTTCAGGAACGCCAGCATTTCATCACTAGGCGCACTACGAAAAAGTGCAGATAGAACGAGATAAATGTCTGTTCTCAGTGTTTGTTCTTGTTGTGTGTCCACTGCGAGCTCCTAGTATTTCAGTTGTTTCATTGGGTCTTCTGCCATCGACTCAAACATGTCGATCACACGGCAGTCTTCACACATCGCGATACGATTGATCGCCGCTTCATCAGAGAAGTGAGAGTGACCGCGTAACTTGTTTTGTAGCATGTCGATCATAGACTGAGGTGCGAATGGCTTATGACAGCGAATACATTCCGCTGCTTTCTCTTCGTGAATCACAACCGCTTTTTGGCGCTCTTTTTTCACCCAGTTCATACGAGGCGTAAGCGTCAGCACTTTCTCTGGACACGCTTTCTCGCACAGCCCACATTGAATGCAGTCTTGCTCGACGAATTTAAGCGACGGAGATTGACCATCGGTATGAAGTGCACGTGTAGGACAAACTGCCACACAGCTCATACACAACGTACAATCTTTGCTCTCACAAGAAACATTGCCGTAAGGCGCGTTTGCTGGCAGCTCAACAATGTTCTCGACTGGAATACGAGAAGACGACAACGCATCCAACGCCGTAAATAGACGCTGACGTTTGTTGCCTTGCAAGTCTCCTAATGCCAAATCAAAAGACTCGGTACAAAGTGTCGGAGCACCTTCACGTAGTGACTCTAGATACAGAATGTCGATGGTTTCTTTGGCGATACCAAGCTGACCGAGCAGCTCTTGAGCAATACCTACTTCGCTATTAAGCACACGAATAATGGTTTGAGGCATAAAACGTGAAGCCGTAAACAGCACCTGAGTAGCACCATTCACAAGCGCGGCGAACCAAGTATCAATACCAACCGAAGGCAGTTCTTCCACCACAATTGGAATCACATTATCTGGCAGTGCTTTTAGTGCCATCACGTTGTAGCTCTCGTGGCGAGAACTACAAATCAATACGATAGGATCTAAACCACCCGCTTGCTCATAGTTGGCGAGCGTACGTTCAATAAACTTTTGCGTATCTTCAGGGTTTGGCAGTGCGTAATGAATCGCTTCTGTCGGACACGCTGTAGCACAAGTACCCACGCCTTGACATAGGTATGGATTGATCTCGATGCGATGGCCCGTTCTGTCGCTGCCTTCACTCGATAGTGCCCCTGCCGGACAAGCATCCACACACCGTTCGCAACCTTTTACGCCACGAGAGCTGTGTGCACATAAATCGGTATCTAAACGGAAGAATTTCGGTTTATCGAACGTCCCCATTAAGGTTGGAATCTCTTCCAACGCTTCAGCCAGTTTCGGATAGCCACGACCTACTGGGTAGTAGCCCGGTACTGGGACTTCTTCCGACATGCAGCTGTTAAGGCAAAGATCGAGTACGATATCGAAACAATCGCTATTGATCGCGACCTTGGCAAGATTGTTGGTCGAACCATGATTTTCAATCAGAACTTCAAACGTACCTAAGAACCCTGAAACCTGAACCGAATTGGCGTAATAAAGCTCGGGATTTGTGCCCTTTTCGCCATCGGTAGAAAGCAGCGTTAGGCTGTTCATTTGCGACAATTGCGCTGCCGCACTTTCGATGATTGCTGTTGGGCCCACAATCAAAGTATTACCGCCGCTTTCATAGCTTACGGTTGGTGGAATAAGATTGGTCAACTCTACGGTATTTTCGAAAGCGTACAGCCTCGCTTTACCGTTATTGGAAGTTGCTTGTTCTAATAATTGTTTCAGCATTGCTCAATTCCATTTATGAACATGGATAGTCTTTTCCATCTCTTAGTGTAGTTAGCGCCGGAGATTCTGCTGATTAACTTATCAATGAGAATTCTTATTCCGCCGTCTATAGGCGATGAATACTACGCAGTGCGTCCGTACTAACTTCAACCAGATTGGTATTGAGCAACAAATAGCAAGTGTCATGCCAATAAAATATCAACTGAAAATCAATAGGTTATCAATTTTACTGACAAATAGTAGGGATAAAAAAACCGGTTGAGACATTTTGTCTCAGCCGGCTCATTGAGTGTTTAGTCAAAATGTACCTATTATTTGTGTGGTATATTTTGTCTCACCTCGTTAGGCTGTGATTCTTCAGCAAAAGTATCACTTTCTCCAGATACTGTATTTATATACAGTTCATTTTCATCTTGAGTAATTTGGCCACTTTTGTCGGTGTTTGACTCTGCGTCTTCAACTACCTCAGATGCGATATCGTTAGCGTTAAGCTCAGACCCTTGCGCAGTTTCAGCGTCTGGTTCGTCTTCCACTTTATCTTTAACCCAATCACGCAGCGTCTCAGCGACGTCTTGAGAAAGTGACTTTAAGTTACTGTAATCATCATCGTAATCGTCTAGGCCGTCACGCACGTTAAATTCTTCGGACAAGAACATTTTGCGCAGCGCAGCTTTCTTAACGCTTTCTGAAGCTTCAGAAACCAGCAGTTGCGCCACAGACATTTCTTCGGTTTTTTCAGTCTCTACACTCGCGGTAATGTCTGGAGCCTGACTATCCTCATTGACGTTCAAAGTATCTAAGCTTTCGTCAGCGTTTGAAAGCGCTGTGACACTATCTTCGGATTGTTCCGTCTCTGCTATCGGCGTGATCTCTTCAGCATGTTGGGAAGATTCTTCTAGTTTACGTTTCGACCAACGGCTTAAAAAACTAGTTGCCATTTGCTCTGCCTGCTCCTTTGCGTTTCTTGCGTCTTACTTCTAACAACTCACCATGACGACCAATAAAGGCTTCCATCCAAGCCTGAACGGCTAACGGCATATCGTTAGATAGTACAAGGTTATCACCATCCATATATTGCGCCGCAACAGATTGTGAAGCCGTCAGTAACTGTATCGCTGGTTTTTCACCAGACTCGACGTTATCCATAACTAAAAAGAGTTTAGGTTGCTGAGAGCTTAAGTTAAAGCGGTAGTCTGTACGCTCGTCTTTATGTAATTGCAACAGACAAACATCTGGAGTCTCTTCCGTCGGATTCAGCGCAAATCCTGTCAACTGCCATTGGGTTGTCACCCAAATCCCTGTACTGATCTCATGCTCAACAAGCTCTACGCCGATTGGCCATGTATCCTCAGTCTTTTCGTAATTTTTTTCGAAATCTTTCTTATCCGACATAACTCACCCAGTCTTTCTATTTTTGGTCTGAAAACACACAGGACATTTTGCCCCCGTTTTCGACCATTTTTATTGTCTTCGAAGCAATAAACGCGCCAAGCTGATATAACTTAGTCTATATACACCCTCAGGCTATAAGTACCAAACTAGACGAAACTCAAATGTATTGATGTGTCATTACTGCGAACTCGCAGTTTTAATGCATTGTTGACATAAAACCTCGCAATTTCTGTGGGAACCGCTATTTTGGAATGAGATTTGCTAGCCACTTAAAAAGCTAAAATGCGTAGCAACCTAACGCTCTTAATCACTAGGACACGACTGTGCTGAAACCAAATATTATTAAAACCAGTGAAAATCCCCTGCAAACCATTGAAGTCGATGTGTACGACGAGTACGGCGAAAAGCTCACGAAGCAAATCGCTTGCGAGCGTCCTCTTACGGTCATGCTGAACTGGAAAGAAGTGGTCACGCTCATGACGCTAGGTTCGCGCCCAGAAGCACTAGTACTCGGTTATTTAAAAAACCAAAGCTTCCTGTCCGATCCAGCCGCGATCGAATCCGTTATTATTGACTGGGAAACGCATTCCGCAGCGGTGATTACTAAAGAAAACACTGAACACTTAGAAGGCGCCCTGAAAAAGAAAACCGTCACCTCAGGTTGTGGCCAAGGCACTATGTATGGCAACGTGATGAAGCAGCTTGAAAATTATCAAGTGCCTCAAGTTTCTCTTAAGCAGTCAGAAGTTTATTCTGCGCTGGAAGCGTTAACCCATTACAACGACACCTACAAAAAAGCGGGCGCAGTACACGGCTGTGCGGTTTGCAAAGGAAATGAGGTGTTGTCATTTGTGGAAGATGTCGGCCGTCACAACGCAGTGGATACACTTGCAGGTGAGATGTGGCTCAAAGAAGAAACAGGTGAAGATAAAATTTTCTACACAACTGGTCGCCTTACATCAGAGATGGTGATTAAAGTGGCTCAAATGGGCATTCCTGTTCTGCTTTCTCGCTCTGGCGTTACTCAAATGGGGTTAGATCTAGCGAAGCAATTTGGTATTACGACCATTGCGCGTGCGAAAGGTTTGCGCTTCCAAGTCTTTACAGGAGCCGACAAGGTTGAATTTGATGTAAAAGGCAACCAATAACACCTTTTCAGTGTAAACTAAAACCAATAATGCGGATTCACAGAGGATGTGGACTATGAATAATGACCAATTGTGGAATTTTCTGCTTACGCCCAGCGGTATCATGCTTTCTATGATTATTACCTTTGGCGTAGTCGGAATCTATGCGTATATAACAGGTCAGTTTAAGGATTAAGGCCAAATATTAAAAAAGCCTCGCTAAATAGCGAGGCTTTTGCTTTTTAAACGCTTTGCGAGTAATTACGCGTCAACGCCACGAGATTTTAGGAACTCAGAGTAAGTGCCTTTAAAGTCTGTGATTTTACCATCGCGGATTTCGATAATACGCGTTGCTAGCGAGTCTACGAATACACGGTCGTGAGAGACGAAGAACAACGTGCCTTTGTATTGCTCAAGCGCCGTGTTCAAAGATTCAATTGATTCCATGTCCATGTGGTTGGTTGGTTCGTCCATTAGCAGCATGTTTGGCTTGTGCATCATTAACTTACCAAGCAGCATACGACCTTGCTCACCACCAGACAGTACTTTTACTGACTTCTTAATGTCATCTTGACCAAACAGCATACGACCAAGGAAACCACGAACGACTTGCTCGTCATCACCTTCTTGACGCCATTGACCCATCCAATCCGTTAGATTCATATCTTCTGCAAAGTCATGCGCGTGGTCTTGCGCGTAGTAACCGATGTTTGCATTTTCAGACCATTTGAACTCACCAGCACGCGGTTCAAGTACACCAGCAAGCGTGTTTAGAAGTGTTGTTTTACCCACACCATTTTCACCGATGATCGCAACGCGCTCTCCCACTTCAAAAATTGCATTGAAGTCTGAGAACAAGTCCTCTTCAAAACCTTGGCTCAGGTTTTCTACAATCAGAGCGTTACGGAACAGCTCTTTAGACTGTTCAAAACGAATGAATGGGTTTTGACGACTAGACGCTTTCACTTCGTCCAATTTGATCTTGTCGATTTGCTTCGCACGAGATGTCGCTTGTTTTGCTTTCGATGCGTTTGCAGAGAAACGTGCAACGAACGTTTGTAGCTCAGCGATTTGTGCTTTCTTCTTCGCGTTGTCGTTTAGTAGACGTTCGCGAGCTTGAGAAGCCGCCGTCATGTACTCGTCGTAGTTACCAGGGTAAACGCGTAGCTCACCGTAGTCCAAGTCAGCCATGTGTGTACATACTGAGTTTAGGAAGTGACGGTCGTGCGAAATGATGATCATTGTGCAGTTACGCGCGTTTAGCGTATCTTCCAACCAACGGATTGTGTCCATGTCCAAGTTGTTGGTAGGTTCGTCAAGAAGCATCACATCTGGGTCTGCGAATAGAACCTGCGCTAGAAGCACACGAAGTTTCCAGCCTGGTGCTACTTCACTCATTAGACCGAAGTGTTGCTCCATTGGGATACCTACAGCAAGAAGAAGCTCGCCCGCTTTGGCTTCTGCCATGTAGCCGTCCATTTCAGCAAACTGAACTTCTAAGTCAGCCACTTTCATGCCGTCTTCTTCGCTCATTTCAGCAAGTGAGTAGATGCGGTCACGCTCTTTCTTCACTTCCCATAGCTCTTTATGACCCATGATAACGGTATCGATTACAGTAAATTCTTCGTAAGCGAACTGGTCCTGGTTCAGTTTTGCAACGCGCTCGTTTGGATCGTAGCTTACGTTACCACTGGTTTGCTCAAGCTCGCCGCTGAGGATCTTCATAAAGGTTGATTTACCACAACCGTTAGCTCCAATTAAGCCATAGCGATTGCCTTCGCCGAACTTAACTGAAATGTTTTCGAATAGCGGCTTAGCGCCGAATTGTTGAGTAATATTCGCTGTGGAGATCAAAACCTTTACCTTAGCAATTGGGGTGTATTTAGAAAAACCGGGCAACGGTACTTGTTCATGCTACATACTGCAAGTGTTGTTTTTATTAATTAATGAGAAAAAGCACTCTTGAACGAGCTGAATTCTGAGATTTGGCTAACATAAACCTCACCAATTTTAAGGCTTCTAGCTCTAACCGACTCAAAACTGAGACATAAATCCGTCATAACTAACCATTGACATACCCCATGAAATTGAGTTTATAGTGTGTCCCCTTTTATCTATTCCATACGCTATTCCTTTATTAAGCATTCTTTTCTCAAAGGAAATCGCAACATCGCGCACGGTCATTGGGTAAAACTCGCATATCGCGATAAATGCGCATTTACGTAAAAGTGATACGCCTTACCTTATCGCGGTTGATAACGCCCAGCGCTTGGTTAAGCCAATGGTAGGAGGTTTAAGCAGTTTGATTAAACTGACTAACCTACTTCGTCGTTCTAAGAAGAACCACTGCGTTGTGATGGCGATTGAGAAAGCAAGTTGGCGTTTTGTCGACCGCGCTCGTGGCGAAAGTCTGTTGTTTGACTGAGTGGCGTTTATGCCTCGCTGGATTGAAAAACAACTGTCTGCGCTGTTTGATACGCGTATTAACCAAGAGATAGAACACCCAGTGACATTTGATGGTCTTGTCGTACCTAAGCAATGGGACCAATAAGACATCACGGAAGAAGAACGTGCGAAGCAAGGCTTCTACCGTATTCTGTGGCATTACTCAGATGGTAAGCCGACGGTTGGCTTGCGCTTTTTCCGCTTGTCTCTACGTCAGGATAAAGAGACTCAACAAGTAGTGGTTCGATTGTTCCATGCACCAGAGTCTCAAGAGCTAAAAAATGCCGAAGCCACTGCTGGCAGTGCTGCGCTCAATTGTTCAGCTTGAAGTGGCATCGCCGGAAGAGCTGTCTGAGTGTACTCAGCTTAGTATTGCGGAAGTTATCGGTACTCTGCGCTACTTCCAAAGCCGCGGCTTTATTGAGTGGAGCGAAGACAAAGCTCGCGTGTCGGATCACTGGTTCCGTCACATTACCAACGTTCTCGACCGTCAACATTTATTGGTGAAATAACGATGAAAAAACTACTCACCGTATTAGCGTTATCGCTATTAAGCACCTCTGCATTGGCGACTGAAGAGATCGCCAGTGTGGACAATATCTCCCAAATCGCTAGCCTAATCCGTTGGAGCGGCGTGTTCTTCTCCATCATTGTGATTGCCTCAACGTGGCTATTGCTTAAGTTCATGAACTCGATGGTAGAAAGTATTGGTAGCCAATTTGTGCAATACCGCATGGTGCTGAAAAAGCTTCAGTCTTTCTTACAGTTCTTCATCTACTTAACCGCTGGCTCTGTCGTGTTTATGATGAGCTTCCGCATTAACGATCAAATCCTTGCTTTGATTGGTGGTACGTTAGCGGTCTCGGTCGGTTTCGCCTTGAAAGACCTAGCTGCATTCTTCATCGCGGGCATGACGGTTATGGTGGATCGCCCGTCCCAGGTTGGTGACCGCGTCACGTTCGAAGGTAACTACGGTGCTCTGGATATGCAGGTAGTGATTCCGTTCTATGTAGGCATGAATTAAGACATTACGTTAGCGCGTGACTTGATTCAGGAAGCTGCGTCTTCAAGTCGTTATATCCACCTACCTAAGCCAGTAACGGTGCTTGTGAAGCAGACTATTACTGATAACTACTTAGCGATTCAGCTAACATGTAAGGCTTATGTGGTAGACACCGCCTACGAGAAACTGTTTGAAACCGACATTACTCTGCGTGTGATGAAAGAGTTCAAGAAGCACGGAATCAATCCTCCGAAGATTGCGGTGCATACGGGTTAATTCGACGTATTCCTCTTGCGTTTAGAGAAGAACAGATACAAAAAGGGTCAGTGATTACATTTGATACGGATCTTACAAGCAAGAGAGCAACAAACCATAATTAGGAAGCTTCTGCCTCCGCTCTTTGTAACAAAAATGCATCGAGTTGCGCTTACTGGTAATCTGCTCCGAATAACGGAGCAGATACAGGGGACTAGTTACCTAAAATCGAGAGGTACGTATTTCAATTGTTCCTCTACACTTCAATTATCTGTTTTTTCTGCGCCATTACCCCTGCTCGATCCGCCTTCTAGCCACTTTTTTCGATAAGTAGAAACGCCCTTTACCGAAGAATCTTCATAGCCAAATTCAACCCCGCAACAAGAACAGATATCATAATTGGGTGACTTTCCATCTTCACCCCATGGTGGGTCTAATTGTATTAAACCACACACACGACAGGCCATTTTGTCATTGTTATTGGACATTGAAATACTCCACATTGGTCCGATATCCATGCTGTAATGGATAATGGATCAGGCTTAAACATTATCCGAGGGGTTCCATCTTTCGTCATAACCCCAAATGTATTTGACGTCTCATGATATCGTATTACATCCCCATTAGAACGAGTTCTAGTCAAAGTGCCTTGTAGTTATTAAAACAGGGGTATGATTATGGCTTCAACACAACTGTGGAACAGCCAGATGACACCCGAAGACAAGCAGCTTTATAAGGAACTAGGCCAGCGGATTGCTCAAACACGTAAGGCATTAGGATTGACTCAGACTCAGGTTGCTGAGCAGTTGGGAATTTCACAGCAGACGCTGGCTCACTATGAAGTTGGGCGCGGTATCGACCCTTATACCACTGGCAGAGATCTTATACAGCTCGGTAGATGAACTGCTGCACGGTAAAGAAGCGACTAAGGGAAGTAATAAACGCGGGCCTGCGTCGAAGCTGCAACAGCAGATCGAACAGGTAAGGCTACTGCCAAGGGCAAAACAGCAGTTTGTGATGGAGATGCTGGATACGGTGATCCAACAATCAGCACATTAAAAAGCCCGCTCCTGCGGGCTTAATACTAAGAAATTACAAGACAAAAACTAAGTGAAAGGGTTTATTTTCATCCCCCCATAACTCAGCAGCACCTTGCCAGACAGATAAGAGTTTTCCAGCTGTATAAGCGGCCTCTTTCCATAAACACGACGCATTGCTCAAAATTAGCACAGCTCCTTTGGAGTGAGACAAATCAATATCAGCAAGACATTCATCCATTGAATCCCAGTTATTACCAAAATAATCAGGAAATTCAAACGCATTAGCGATATAAGAAAACAAATCTCTATCGCTTTTAACACTAGATGAATCAAATTCCTTAATATAAAAACCTTCTGTGCTCAGATCATGCTTTAACACATCAATGGAATTTGGTTGTGCAAAGTGGACACACTGCCAGGATACATTTTTTAAATCAGATACTCTAACCATTAATACTCCTTCGGATCTATTTGTGTAAAGTTCTCATAATGGTCGTCAGTGTAGTAAGTCTTACCTGTATTTTGGTCTTGTACTACTCGACGAGCCCCCCTATTTGAAGCACCTGGAGTATCAACAGTATATTCTTTGTAATTACCTTCCGGCAATTTACCTTCTCGATTCTTAAACGTTATTCCATCTCGTTTATGTGGAAATGGCCCATTTGATTCAATACGGTCGAGAGTCTTATTAATCTCGGTTAAACGGTCTTTATCTGCAAAAGGAAGTTTTCGTCCTGCTCCCTTTGTAACGTCTGAAACTTTATCCAAATTAGAGGCTTGCTTGAGCTTGATAGTAGCTTCAGCGACATCATCAATCTTATTTAAACCAGCCGGTAAACCTGGGACAACTATAGCTATGACATCATAACCAGCATCAACCCAGTTCCCATGATAGATATCATATGCAAGCATGGCAACGTCAAAGAAAGTCTCGATTACGTTTCCTGATGGGTCGCCATATTTATACGGGTTATTGTCTGCATAATTGTACTTGTTGACATTAAATACTCCTTCATCGAACTCGTACTTATCCGGTTCTAAAAACCTCCTTAAAACTGGGTCATAATGCCTAGCTCCCATGTAAACTAGTTCGACTTCGCGATTGTATCTTTGACCAGCAAACCCTGTTTCTTCTGAAGATGAAACAGAACCGCTACTTTCCACAATACCAAAAGGTTGGTAATAGTTTCTTTTTAATACTTTACCTTTAGTATCCACTTCTAATATCACATCATTTCTGAAATCTGAAATGACATAAACCTGGGCTGCTGATACTAGTTTTGGAATCAGAGTAAATAGCAAAAGAAAAAGGAAAAGTAGCTTTCTAATTTTATATAACATCATGTAAAATTCCTTATCCTAGTTCTTACCGATCAATGTTCCATTTAAATAAATGAAATTAGTGGCTTTACCATTACATATCTGATGCATAAGAACATTGCTTCTAATTGAGTGAATAAAGATACATTTTTGGTCACCAGAAAAAGCAACTTGATTACCTAGTGCATCATATTTCAAAACTTTCTTTTTCCCTTTTGTTGTTACTTGTTTTATTCTTCCTTTAGAATCTCTGACTATTGCCTTCCCCTTGTATCCACTTACCCGACCTGTATTGTCATAGCTAATATTTGTAGTAAACGAAGCATCCGAATATTTAATTAATCGGTTGTTACCATTGTATTGGAACCTAGATGTCTTACCATTATTTTTCACAGATAAGAGATTATCTAAGTCATCGTAATTATAGGATGAACTCCCCCATTCCCCTCTAGATGAAATTAATCTTGAAGCACCATCATAAGAATTAGTTAAGTTGGAGTTAGTATCAATACTATCTTTACTGGAAATAAGATTCTTCATTACATCAAAGCTATACTTTCTATCTATTTTATTTTCTACAACCAAAAATTTAGGAAGAGAATTATCGAAATAACCATGCTGTATATACATACCGTTTTGGAATTTTATTAATCCCAATTTGTTTTTATTTCGATAAGCAACACTATCAACAAATGAGTTGTCATATAATATTCTACCTAACACATCGTTACCCATAGTTCTAACGTAACCGTTAGGATATTTTATTGAATTAATGTAATTAAGTTCATCATACTTATATTCAATGCTGTATTTCTTTCCTTCGAAAGTGACACTCTCACTAGATAGAGCATTATTTTTGTTGTACATCATCCTTATCGTGCTACTTTTAGAATTAGCAAGTGTCATATTACCATTGAGATCATATTCAAAATTTATTGCATCCCTGTCATCGCTTAATTTATTTACGGTCTGTTTATTCTTCAATCGACCATTACTATCATAATTAAACGTACTATCAAGGATATTTGATATTGATTTGGTAGATATTTGGCCGAGTTCATTATAGCTAAAGTGCGTAGTACCAACTTCTGGGTCAATCACACTCGTAATGAGCAATCTATCGTCATAATTATATGTTCGTCTTACACTACCTCTTTGAACACTTTCAATGTGTCCGAGAGGATGTCGATTCAACAACGTAACAAGGTTTTTATTGGTATCCACATTTTCTATTTCTAAAGTAACATCGTCATAAATACCCGAATCATAAGAAAGGAATTCTTTCGCTACATATAAACCATTTCCTCGTTTTTCGAGATAACCGTGGCTGGTCGAACGAGTATGAGAATGACCTCTCTGCAAAACGCTAGGATAGTTGTAATTGGGAGAAAAATAGGTATAAGAGGTTGTACTGCCAGGCCCGAATTTTAACATCTCTCTCTTCGAAACCAATCGCCCTAGTCCATCATATGAGTAATGAGTGCCAAAATTACTTAGAGGCGGTGTAGTTTTAGTGATGGTTTTCATCTGGGTGTTAGTTGACGCAAAAATTAACTCATCGAACTCATTGTATCGGTATCGTTTAAAATAAGTTGCTTTGTCATCTGAAACTCGCCCATTTTTATCTTTACAGACATTTAGATTAGACCTACACGTTTTGTATTTCTTAAGGTCAACTATAGTTTCGAAAAGTGTACGAAGTTTTGAGTCATGCACAATTACAATCTTTGATGCATCTCCTCGTGTGTAAGTAACTCTATTTTGCTTGTAATCAATCACCAACGGCAGACCTAGCGGTATTTTTTTATACGTCAACCTCCCGAAATAGTCGTGCTTATAAGAGGTAACATTGCGCTTTCTATCTATAAATTTTGTCTTGTTACCCAAGTCATCATAAGTATACTCTTCTCTCGACCCATCGGAGTATTGAACTGATTTAGGTTGGCCCAGATAGAAGTTGCTGTATGTTTTTACAATGTCTTGATCTGCTCTGCGCGTTTCAGAAGCAATATTCCCGTATCGATCATAACTATATTGTGTGACCTTGCCATAGTAAGACTGTAACTCTATTGAACCTTTGTTATTGTATTCCATACTAACGACGTCAATATTGTTTATAGTCTGCTTAGTTAAAAGACCAATCAACCATGTGTTTGAATCATGATAGTACTCAAATTTTGCGTCTAATTTTTTACTACCAGAACTATCTGTCGCTTCAGAACGCGTATAAAAGCCAAAGTTGTCAAAACCAGAGTAACTCTTTGTAAATTTGGTTTCTCCATTACTTTCGTAAACTGTGGTTTCTTCGTTTGATAATCTTACCCTCGCATTTTGAGGCATAGACTCTGTATTAATACCACCACCTCTTAGTTCATTCCACATGGCTAAGTTTTCAAAGTTCTGGTGGATGTAAGTATTTACCTTTCTCTGTAAGAGTTTCCAGGAACTACCATTTTTTTTATAGTTTCTTACTTCTTTAGGATAGCCGTGGTAAGGTGTCGTGTAATATACAGAATATTCAGCACCAACACCTCCATACCAGTTTTCTGCATGATAATCACTGTTATCCCAATACTGCCATTCGGAACCTTCTCTATATTGGTAGCCAAAATAAAATTCTGTCTCAATTTTTCGAGTATTGTTAATCACTTTTGTATTAACTATGCGAGATGTTCTCTCATCAAAATCTATCTTATCCAATGTATCTCGCACATTCGAAATATCTCCTTTAAAGAAACCATATGAATATTCGGTTAACTGTGTTGGCATTCTTGATCCAGAGACCTTCATAGATGTCACAACCTCTTTGCCTGGTAACACTTTGGTTCTAACATAATCTTCAGTATCCAAACCAGTAAAACTAGCTGAGTAAGTAAACTCGTGCTTGAGGCCGTATCTATCAGTCACACCAGTAAGCATTAAAACGTGTGCAAAGCTACGGATGTTGTCTTCTACTCTTACTTTTTGGGCATTTTCGTACTGCCAAATATAATTTCCATCAGGGTCAATAACCGACTTAAGGCTGTAGTTATCATAAAACTTATGATCATAATATACATACTCTGTACATTTCGAACATGTATCATACTCATACTTCCATTGTTTTGAACCGTATTGAATAGAGTCAATCATTTCATTTTTAGAACCTGAATAATTGATCGTTACACGAACGCCATCGCTTCTTCTTATTGCAGTAACTTGGGGAGCAAATCCATCCATCGCTTCAGGATGATAAAATTTGGTATATTCAAATTCAATAAAATTGTTATACTTGTCTGTAATTCTCTTGAGACGATAATTGGCCGATGATAAATCTCTATATTTAAGTGTATCTTGTCCACCATTAAATTTATTTAGTGTTAGTTCGCCACCAGTATCTCTACCTCCCAATCCTTGTTCTTTAAGATAGTCCTTCCAAATTACCAGTTCGAAGTCATAGCGTTTCCCTTCAGGGCTTAAAACTGTAATGCCATTTTTACTGCCTATCGTTAAATCACAATTAAAAGACACCCAGTTATCTGGCGACTGTAAAGCTTTTTTTCCATTAACAATCGCAGGTACGAGTGTTTTAGTTCCCTCTCCAGAAATTGATATCGAGGCACCACTTTCACAAACATTGTTGCTATATCTTTTATTATATTTTGTAATCAAATTGGTTTTAAAAGAACCTGTAAAAATAGACCAACCATTGACTCCCATAGGTACGCCACCATCACTTAGGTAGTTGTGGCCTAGTCTCTTGGCACTACTAAAATATCGCGTAACATCAATATCTAAACCGTTTGGTCCCGGCAAAAGAAAATCTCGATGGGCGATCGTCAATTCGCCAGTAAAATCGTTAACAGAAATTGTCCCTCTATCGATACTGAACTGAGATAAATCTTTATTACCTTCGATAACCTTCATTTCTTCACTAAGCCCCGCCTGCAAATGAAATGAGGTTAAGGCGACAACACAAAAAATGTACTTCAATATTATCTTCATTTTTCAACACCTTATTTATCATGTATAAAATCATAACCCACAAATAATAATGATAACAAATATCATTATTATTTGTTTTAGTTTTTATGAAACATAACCTGCATTTATACATGAAGTGATTGATAGTTTGATTAATTAGGTTGGGAATAGTATGGAAAACATCCAGTCTAGATGGATTGTCCTAGCAGTTGTTTCCAGGTTTTTAAAAAGTAGCTATATTGAGAGAAAACCCAAAAAAGCCTCATTGCAAACCAGTAACAAGACTTTTTTATTCCCCCTATTTCCATGAATCAGCTAGATAAGGTTATCTAAGCAATTGCAAAGTTCCGCGGATATTGCTAACTCTCATGCACAAATCCCCAAGCTTATAACTTGTTTTTTTGAACTCTTTTTCGTGGGTATGAATCGATTACTTAATAATCTTTATCTTGAAAAACATGGAGCGCTATCCAATTAGAATGTATTGGGACTGCAGGGTAATCAAACATTATTACGGTGAGTTAAAACATCATTAGTTGCCAAACAAGCCGACACTACGAAGCGAGAAAATTCTCAAACGTTATAGGAACCGTGAGGACCCTCATTAGCAATAATATCGTGAGGTTGGAATTGGATGGGATGATCTTGGCTAGCAATACCCGGAATCTTGGAGCGATTTTGAAATAACTTAAATCTCTGAAGAATAATTATAAGCTGCTTGTACTTCTGAAGGGACGAAACCGGAAACCCAACCCTAGAGCTGTATTAGAAAGGCATACTAGGTGTCTTAACAAACGTACCACTCACTCATAAGCAAGTGGTATTACGTTAATTACACTGAACCTTTTCTTTCCGCGTTAGCTAATCATAAAAGGCTGTTAAGCAATATTCATCACCTCAAGCAGAAGCTCGGCTTTCTTTGGCAGGTAGATACTGAATTTACTGCCTTTTCCCCATTCAGACTCTGCTTTTAACTCACCACCCGTTTGGCTGAGAATACTTTGGGAGACCGATAGCCCTAACCCTGTGCCTTCTCGTTTCGTTGTGTAAAATGGCGAGAAGATTCGACTCAAGTTTTCTGGTTTAATACCGCAGCCCTCATCGATAACATGAATCGCGGCTCCTTTCACTTCGCCCTCTTCAATCCAGTCTTCACTGACTACTGTTAATGTTCCTTTACCGCTCATTGCGTGAATGGCGTTCATTTGCAGGTTAACTAAGATTTGTAGCAAATGATGGCGGTTTATCTCAACTGACGTATGTGCTTGTAGATCAGTCACAAACTCGACGTCGCGTTTCTTGGTGCCAGTTTTAACCAAGGTGATGCTTTCATCAATGATAGGATTGACATGTTGCCAAGTGATTTCATCTTGAACACCGCCTTGGCGACTGTATTGCAATAAACTGCGTGTGATATTGCGGATACGATCAATTTGCGCGTGAATCGCATCAATTTCTTCTTGTACTCGACTTGCATCGTCACCCAATTCAAAATGGATCAATTCTACGTTGCCAAGAATCACGGCGGTTGGGTTATTAATTTCGTGAGCAATCCCCGCGGTGAGTTCTCCCAATGCTGCCAGTTTTTCATGAACAACGAGTTTGTCGCGGGTTTGGTTGAGCAATTGAATATGCAGTTCAAGATCTTGGGTTTTTTCTCTCAGGCTTGCCGTACGCTCTTGAACTTTGCATTCAAGTTGAGCTGCGGAGTTTTTCAGTTCAATTTTGCGCTCTTCTAGCGCGTCTAACATATCATCAAACTGTCTGGCTAACTGCGCAAGTTCATGATCGGCATCTAATCCTAACGGGCCAATCCGTTTTTCTTTACCTTGTTGGACCTGCTTCACCACTTTATGAATGCGTTCGATCGGTCGAAACAGATCATAAGAACCGCGATATACCATCACGCCGGAAACCAGCAATAACATAACCGTAATCAAGCTGATTTCGGCAATGTTCGTCATGTAGGCTTTAACGAATGGCCACATGAGGTAACCCGTATAAAGCATACCAATAACATTGTCGTATTGGTCTTTGATTGGTTGATACGCCGTAATATACCAAGCGTCATACACATAAGCGCGATCAACCCACTGTTCACCCTTCGAAAGTACTTGGTTATACACTTCTGCACTCACGCGAGTGCCTATGGCCCGCCCTAGCCTATGATCGCTGTCTAAAGGAACGTTGGTGCTCACACGCAAATCATCGAGAAATACCGTCAACGTACCCACAGGGCGAAGGCGGTCATTATCACTTAAGTAAATGAGATCGCGGATTTGATCCACCAGCACTGTACTATTGTTAAGGAGCAAACCACCATCCAGAAAGCCGATCAAATCGTTCGCTTGGCTGTATACCGGAATCACGGTTCGACTGACTAACCCACGCGCCTCCCTGTCACCATCAGCAAGAATAGGCACTTCTGCTCGTTTGGCGAGTTCAGGATCGAGGCGTTCGAGTTCTTCTTTATTGAGTACATCAAAAAACGATTCGCGCTTGGTGAGATCCATAAAGCGGAATTTGTTTTCCATGGAATTAACGCGTTGGAAAGAGAGAAAATCTAAAGCATATCTTTTCTTCTGCTCTGTGACCCACTTTTGCAGGTCACCTTGTGGCGTTCCTTTATTAATGCGAATACGGAAATCGTACGAATCGGCAAACGCCCGCACGTAATTGGCTTGCTTTTGCTGTAACAACGTTACACTGTTATTTGCAACACCAAGACGTTCCGAGACATCAAGCAGCGCATTTTGCCACGTGTAATGAATAGACCAATAAATGGTAATGCCGATCAGAGCTAACAATGTGAGGAAAATCGGCGCAGAGGTTAAGAATAACAAGCGATAACGCACCATGGTTTTAAAACGGTGCGTCCATTTTGACAATCCTTTGTACTGTGGGCCGTTAGTCGGCATATTCCTCATCCTCAGAATCCCATTCTTTGTATTTACGTTCTAAGGTCTTGCGAGCTACGCCCAAGTCGCGAGCAGCGGCAGACTTATTGCCTTCATGCAAATTAACGACTTGTTTAATATGTGCTTTCTCGACTTCTTTTAACGTCCAGCTGTTTGGATAGCCTTCGCCAGTAAATTCTTTGCCTTCTCTAAAGGTTGGTAACTCAGCAGAGTGAGAAACAGTAATCGATACATTAGGCAGTGAATGTCCGCCATTCAGCTCTCGCCAATAGTGTGCAGGTGGTTTACCAAGCAAGATACAACGCTCAATCAAGTTTTTCAGCTCACGAATGTTTCCCGGCCAATCGTACTCACTCATGGCTTCCATGTCCTCGTGCGCCCATTTTGGCGCAGGCATACCGAGCTCGCGCGTCAGCATGTTGCTGAAAAATGGCACCAACTCAAATAAGTCGGTTTTGCGCTCTCGCAGCGAACACACTTCAATTTTCAGAACGTTTAAACGGTAATAGAGGTCACTGCGGAAATTACCTTGATTGACCTCTTCTTGCAGATTTCGGTTGGTTGCCGCTACGATACGGACATCAATACTGATCTCTCTTTCTGAACCGACAGGGCGAATCGTACGCTGCTCTAACACACGCAATAATGATGCCTGCATTGCAAGTGGCATCTCCCCGATTTCGTCAAGAAATAAGGTGCCACCGTTCGCAACACGGAACAAACCTTCACGCGATTTTTTTGCACCGGTAAACGCGCCCGATGTATGACCAAACAACTCACTTTCTAAAAGCTCTGGTGCAATCGCACCGCAGTTGATTGGCACAAACGGGCCCGTTCTCCCACTCGCCTGGTGAATACCTCGTGCAACTAGCTCTTTACCCGTACCCGACTCACCTTCAACCAAAACAGAAGCGCGTGATGGTGCAAATTGGTTAATAAGTTGCTTAAGCAGACGCGTTTTTTCTGAGCCGCCGATGATCTCTGAGGTATTGTGACGTTGGTAATCGCGTGTCATCGCGTACTGCATGCGTTCGTTCAAACGGCGATCCATACAGCGACTGACCGCTTTTAACATCTGCTCAAGGTTGAATGGTTTGAGGATAAAGTCGGAAGCACCGAGCTGTAGCGCTCGAATGGCAATTTCTAAATCCGCATAGCCCGTCATAAAAATCACATCGGCACGTTTGTCATCATCTTCAAACGCTTCTTCCCACTCAATTCCAGAACGCCCTGGCAGATTAATATCCAGTAAGATCAGATCATAATGTCGAGAATTACGCAGTTGTTCTGCTTCTTCGATGCTACCAGCTGTATCGACATGTGAAAAAAGCTTACCCAATGCCTTTTTCAAGATGGCTTGCATGCCTAATTCATCATCGACGACCAGTACGGAAAAGGCGCTATATTGTTGGTTTGTACTAAGATGGGATTGAGTAGACATATTTACCCCAGATGGATTTCGATGGGACAGAGTGTACCAAGTTTAAACAGAGATACCCTACAAAAAGTGCGACATTTTGTACCAACGCAAACTTTTATGCAAATAACCCCATGATTTAGTGCATAAACCAAGCACTTTAAGCTTGTAAAAGGTTGGCATCTTGTTTGCTATAAGGTGGATACGGAGCGCATTTAAGTGATCTCAGGATGTTGATGTTTGCTTATTCCAACACCCTAAGACAACTTGCGTATTACGCTAATCGCTCTCGTCCAAAAAGGCTTCTCCCTAAAACCTGGAGAGATTCCAAAGAATCATTGGAAAGGAACACATAAAAATGAAAAAAATTGCGCTAACTCTGGCTGCAACGTCAATCACGCTTGTAAGTTACTCTGCGTTTTCTGCTCAAGACGGAGAACACGTTCGCCTTGCAACCACAACCAGTACCTACCATTCAGGTTTACTTGATTACCTACTTCCACAATTTGAAAAAGACACGGGCTACAAAGTCGATGTTATTGCTGCAGGTACGGGTAAAGCCTTAAAAATGGGCGAAAACGGTGACGTAGATTTGGTGATGACACATGCACCAAAAGCTGAAGGCGCATTTGTTGAGAAAGGCTACGGCGTCTTGCCTCGTAAACTGATGTACAACGACTTTGTGATTGTAGGCCCGAAAGCTGACCCAGCAACAATCAAAAATGACGAAGGCGTGTTAGATGTATTCAAAGAGATCGCAAACAAAAACGCAACGTTCATCTCTCGCGGCGATGATTCTGGTACGCACAAAAAAGAAATGGGCTTCTGGGCTCAAACTAAAATCGAACCGAACTTTGGTGGCTACCGTAGCGTAGGTCAAGGTATGGGCCCAACTCTAAACATGGCGTCTGAAATGCAAGGCTACACCATGACGGACCGCGGCACATGGCTGGCTTACCAAAACAAATTGGATCTAGAAATTCTGTTCCAAGGCGATGAAAAACTGTTTAACCCGTACCAAGTTATTCTTGTTAACCCTGAGCGTTACCCAACGATCAACTACCAAGGTGCGAAGGCATTCAGTGATTGGTTGGTAAACCCTCGCGGACAGGAACTTATCAATGGTTTCCGCCTAAACGGTAAACAACTGTTTGTTGCGAATGCTGAGAGCAAATAACGCAATATGAATCTTGCTGATACAACACTGGAAGCGCTTCGCTTACTGGTGAATTTTGATGCAGACCTATGGGAGATCGTTGCGGTCTCCTTTAGTGTTTCTATTACGGCAATATCCCTAGTGGTATTGCCGGCTATTTTGATGTCCTTTGTACTGGCGTATACCGACTTTCGCGGTAAATGGTTTTTGTTGTCGATCGTAAATACGCTGCAAGCGGTCCCTACGGTGGTGATTGGCCTGTTGCTGTACATGTTGCTGTCGCGCTCTGGCCCTTGGGGAGACTGGCAAATGCTGTTCACTCAGAAGGCAATGATCTTCGGCCAAATGGTGATCTGCTTCCCTGTTTTGGTATCGATGATGCATGGTGCATTACAATCTAGCGACCGTCGTGCAGTGGAAACTGCCATCACGCTGGGCGTCTCCATTCCGCGCTTGGCAGCAACGATGATTTGGGAAACCCGCTTTCCTCTACTTGCGGCTATCATTGCAGGATTTTCACGTATCGTGACCGAGGTGGGCTGCTCAATGATGGTTGGTGGGAACATTATGGGCGTGACGCGAAATATTCCCACGGCTATCGCAATGGAAAGCAGTAAAGGTGCTTTTGCGCAAGGAGTTGCATTAGGAATTGTATTACTATCTTTAGCGTTGGCTCTAAACTTCTTCTTATCAAGTATGAGAGGCAAAGGCTACCTCAGAACATAGAACATGAAGCAAACAAACGACTCACCATTAACCCCATGTCGAGGCGAATTATGACTATAAAAATCACCGCCGAACAGTTATCCATGCGCTTTAAAGAGCGTGTGCTTTTCCACATCCCTGAGTTAGCCATCGGCCCAAATGATGCCATTTATCTCAAGGGTGACAATGGTGTGGGCAAAACTACCCTACTCAAAATCCTTGCTGGCTTGCTCAAACCCTCTACTGGCGATGTTGTTGCGCCAAAAGATACGTGGCTGAAAAGACTGACGCGTCGCAATGGTCGTGTCGATGTGATTTATCTCCATCAATCCCCTTACCTTTTTGACGGCACTGTATATGAAAACGTAGTCTATGGAGTGAAATATCAACAAGACACGCAAAAAGATAAGCGAGCTCAAGTTATTCACGCGCTGCGCATGGTAGGTTTAGAAACCTTAGCGGACGAACATATTTCCGTGTTGTCCGGCGGTGAAAAACAGCGCGTTGCCATGGCAAGGGCTTGGATCTTAAAACCGTCGATTTTATTGATGGATGAGCCAAGTGCGTCTTTAGACCAAGAATCCATTGAACGATTGGTGGTGATGGCGAAAGATCTTTTGGATCGCGGTTCCAGTATCGTGGTGACAAGCCATCAGGCAAACGCACTGACCGACTTATGTAAAAAACAGTGGTGGATTAAAGACAAGACTTTGATAGAGTCTCCTCTGTTGTATGTCATACCAAAAGAAACATCCCAAGAGAATGCATATGCTTCAACCAACACAAACTAGTTGGGTCATTTTGGCTGGTGGCCAAGCCAGCCGTATGGGTGGAAAAGATAAAGGTCTGATTGAGTTAAATCAGAAGCCACTCATCGAACACGTTATTGAACGTTTATCTCCACAAACTCCACGCATTTTAATTAATGCCAACAGAAACCAAGATGCGTACAGCAAATTTGGTTTCGTATTTAGTGATCAATTCAAAGATTTCCCTGGGCCTATGGGCGGTATTCACGCGGGTTTGATGCATGCTGAAACTGACTGGGTCGGATTTGTACCTTGCGATAGTCCACAAATTAACACCGACCTTGTCGAGCGTTTCTGCCAGTTCGTCAAAGAAGACAGCGATATTTTGGTCGCGCATGATGGTGACCATCAGCAACCTGTTTTTACGCTCTACCACAAGCGCGTACTGCCAAAACTCACCGCGTTTTTAGAACGTGGCGACCGCAAAATCATTCTGCTCTACAAAGAGTGCAACACCAGTTACGTTGACTTTAGCGACTCACCAAACTGTTTCGTCAACTTGAACACTCCGGAAGAACTGGCGCAATTTGGACAATTAGAATCATGAAACACACGCTAAACATTCCTATTCTTGGTTTTGCAGCTTATTCAGGCACAGGCAAAACCACGCTACTTGAAGCCCTATTGCCAAAGCTGACCGAAGCAGGTTTACGCATTGGCATGCTAAAACATGCGCATCACAACTTCGATGTCGATAAGCCGGGTAAGGACAGCTACCGTTTACGCAAAGCTGGCGCATCTCAAATGCTGATTGCTTCTCGCAACCGTTTTGCGTTAATGACAGAAACGCCAGAAGCCGAAGCGGAGTTTGAATACCTATTAACACGTTTTGATGAAGACATGCTTGATGTGGTTTTGGTCGAAGGCTGCAAAAACATCGCGTTTCCTAAAATTGAATTGCACCGTGAAGAAGTCGGCAAGCCTTGGCTTTATCCAAACGATGAAAACATCATCGCTATCGCTTCAGACGGCGGCGAGTTGGACTCTGAACTGCCACAAATGAACATCAATGATCTTGAAGCGATTGCTCAGTTCGTTATTCAGTATGTTCAAGACGCGAAAGCGCCAAAAAACAAAGAGAAAGAAGCCGCATGTTGCGACACACTTTCTCCTGCTTTCCTTTCTGTGGTTCAAGGCCAAGAGAAAATCCTTTCTTTGGTGAACACGGTTTCGGAAATAGAAGCATGCAAGATTGAAAACGCCTATGGCCGCGTTCTTGCGGAACATATCGTTTCACCAGTAAATGTGCCGCAATACACCAACTCCGCGATGGACGGTTATGCCATCCGCAGTGATGATGTTGACCGTGATAGCTACCAAGTGATTGCTGAAGTGATGGCGGGCCATGCTTACGATCAGCCTCTGGAAGTTGGTCAAGCAGTTAAGATCATGACTGGCGCACCAACACCACGTAACGGCGATACAGTGGTCATGCGTGAGCAAGCCATTCAAGAAGGTGACAAGGTCACTTTTAACGGTGCGAATATCAAAGCAGGCCAAAACGTTCGTCAAGCAGGTGAAGATCTCGCTATCGGTAGTGACGTCTTTACCGCAGGTACTCGCCTCGCCTCTCCAGAGATGGGCATGATCGCTTCGCTTGGCTTTGGTGAAGCGAATGTATTCCGCAAATTGAAAGTTGCCGTGTTCTCCACCGGTGACGAAGTACAACCACCGGGAACAGAGCAAAAAGCGAATTCTATCTACGATTCAAACCGTTTTACCATCATGGGCATGCTTGAAAAGCTCGGCTGCGAGATCTTGGACTTCGGTATTCTGGAAGACAACGAACAGTTAATGATTGAAGCGTTGGAAAACGCATCGGCGCAAGCAGACGTGGTTATGACTTCTGGTGGCGTATCCGTTGGTGATGCGGATTACATCAAACTTGCCTTGGATAAACTTGGTCAAATCGATTTTTGGCGAATCAACATGCGTCCGGGACGTCCATTAGCGTTTGGTCAAATCAACAACAAGCCGTTCTTTGGTCTGCCGGGCAACCCCGTTGCCGTGATGGTTTCATTCATCAACTTTGTTGAGCCTGCACTGCGTAAGATGCAAGGCGAACAAGGCTGGAAGCCTCTGAAAGTGAATGCCATCGCGACTGAAAACCTTCGCTCTCGACAAGGTCGTACCGAGTTTAGCCGTGGCGTCTATGAACTGGATGCAACTGGCCGTTTAACCGTTCGTACAACAGGCAAGCAAGGCTCTGGTATTTTGCGCTCAATGAGTGAGGCAAACTGTTTGATCGAAATCTCCCCAGCTATTGATACAGTAAAAGCGGGAGAAAGCGTGACAATTATCCCACTTCAAGGCAGAATCTAGCTCAAACTAGAAATTCAAAGGTCAGCGAGTCTGGCCTTTTTGTTTAATACAGAAACCTTTTCAGAGAGACAGCTATGGCTCGCACCATTCTTTACACTTACAAAGACCAAGACAAAGAACTGACATTCTCATACCAGCAACATCGCAACATTCAAGAAGCAGTTGCCGAGGCAGAAGGTATCGATATCACTGAGTTCCTAAAGATGGAGCAACAAATCGAAGCAGTGTCTGACACTAAAGCGGTGCGAAACTACCGCGACAACTACTTCAGAAAATTAGGCTTTAGCAAAATTACCCTAGCTCAAAAAGAAAACCTAGGCGTAGGCAAAAAGAACAAATAAGCTTAGCTACAAACAGAGAACTCGCGATTCGTCGCGAGTTTTTTTATACATGCTACTTTTGTTCATGATCTATACCCGAGCATACCGAAATTACTTAGGTATATGAGTTACTTCGATATATAAGTAAAAGCCCCGTTTAACCTTGAAAGTCTAAACGGGGCTTGAGATTTCTTCTTGCTACTTTATATCGAGTAAGGTTTAAGTCATTACTTGATGTTTAAGAACGCAGCGCCGCGTACACCACCTGAATCACCGTGTTTGGCTTTGATGATCTTAGGACACTTAGCCACAGACAATAAGTGTTTAGGGATGCGTTTTGGCATTTCTTCGTAAATCAATTCGAAGTTAGATAAGCCGCCACCAAGTACAACGGTGTGTGGGTCTGTTGCAGTAAACAGGTTTGCAAAGCAGATTGCTAGCAGCTCCATAAAGCGCTCGACGTGCTCTACTGCTTTCTCTTCACCCTCTGCGTGCGCTTTAATAATGTCGATCGCTTTCTTCTCTTCGCCGTAGTAATGCGCGTAAAGAAGCTCGAAACCACGACCAGATAGGTAACTATCTAAACAGCCTTTGTTGCCACAGCCACAGCCAAGTAATGGTGCGTTTTCGCCCAGGTGGAACCATGCGTCGATAGGAAGACGTGTGTGACCCACCTCACCCGCTACGTGGTTGCGGCCAGAGAATACTTTACCTTCGTAGATAAAGCCACCGCCAAAACCAGTACCAAGGATCAAACCTAGTACAGATGGTTCATCTTGAAGATCTTCGTCCCACGCTTCAGAAAGCGCGAAACAGTTTGCATCGTTTTCAATTTTTACGCTGCGACCGATTTTAGCTTCCAGATCAGCACGAAGTGGTTTGCCTTTTGCCGCAGGAACGTTAACTGTTAGTACCGTTGCATCATCGGCGTCTTCCATACCTGGTAGGCCAAGACCAATCGTACCTTCGCAGCCAAACTCTGTATCGTATTTATTCACCAATTCCGCAATGGTATCAACCAGCAGCTCGTAGTTGTCTGTTGGTGTAGGTACACGTTCCGTCGCTACACGCTCAAGCTTCTCGTTAAATGCACCAAATTCAATTTTAGTGCCACCGACATCAAAGCCGTAATACATGTATTTCTCTCCTAAAAAATGCTTCAAACGACTCTCAAAAATGGCTAGAGTCAAAAGTATAAACTGATGGCATTATCCATATCTGTACGCCTGCAAACCGTGACCGAATGCAGATTTATCCCCTCACCGAAGCCAGTTGAACAACATACCATCAACAAAAGCTCATTCCTTAGAGTCAGCTCTCGGTTTTCATCCACTCTTTGAAACGTTTCAAGTGTGGCTGGTTAGGGTCGTTTTTGACTCGAGTCTTGCTCAGCATGTAAGTTTCTCTGAAGGCTTCAAACCACAATTGAAGGCATTCCGCAGCTTTCGGCTCACCAGCTTGTTTTAAAACTAATGTCGCGACTTCGGCGGTTGAAAGATGCTGCTCATTCTCGGAGCGGCGCATGATGTATTCAGACAGAGATTCCGGCTCAATGGAAAGCACAGGCAAAGATTTAAGAAAATCAGAACGACGGAATATCTTTCGCGCCTCACGCCAGCTACCATCAATAAAGATCAGCAACCATTTTTTGTTCTCGACATCTTCTTTTACCAATCGCCCTGGCTCTAGATCTTCAATTAAACGAGAGGGATCATCCACATAGTCTGCAGGAAATACAATCACCGGTTGGTAACTGTCATCCTGTAGTAGCGCTAGCATCTCTTCAGACGGTTCTGTTCGGTTCCATTGATACACGTAAGTCTCTTGAATCGTATCAGCGATTAGACGACCGGTATTACTTGGCTTAAACACTTCGTTTTCAGAAACAATCAACATACATGCAATATTGGCCTTGATGTTTGGCTGAAGGTCGCACAAACAGTGTTGCTCAGAAACCTGGCAATATTGGCAACGAACCACTTTACATCCACGCGCGTTGAAAGGCTTGGTTGAGATAGATTGTCGGTACTGATATAAACGGTGGAAAGCGTGAATTCTCATGGTAAGTAATGCCAAGTAAAAAGTAGAGCGCGATTCTACTGATATTATGGTTTCGCCTCAAGATAAGCCCATCAGCAGTGTGTTGAAATAATTTCACTCTTATCTCGGTCATAGATAAAGAAATAAATAAGGGAATGACAGTGACAGAAACGACATTTCAAGAACCCTCATGGCTCAGATTAGGCTTTTTCCTTGGCGTATTATTGCTTTGTGCCATTTGGGAAAACAAATTGCCTAGAAAAACACTGACCGCTTCGCGCAGGTTTCGCTGGGTCAATAACTTGTCATTGGTCGCTTTTAACAGCCTAGTTATTGCTTTAATCATGCCTATCGCCGCCTTTCAAGCTGCGGTCATAGCTCAGGAGCAACAATGGGGGCTGCTGAATATTCTGTCCCTCCCCGATTGGTTAAACATTTTTCTAACCGTCATTTTGCTTGATTTCGTCATTTACGCTCAGCATGTTGTCTTTCATCATGTAAAACCGCTGTGGAAGATTCACCGAATGCATCACGCCGATCTCGACATAGACGTCACTACAGGCGCACGCTTTCATCCCTTCGAAATAATCATTTCAATGGGAGTAAAAATTGCAGCCGTGTTTATCTTAGGTGTTTCACCTATCGGAATTGTGGTATTTGAAATTGTGCTTAATGCGAGCGCGATGTTTAATCACAGTAATGCAAAACTGGCTTTATCTATGGACCAAAAACTGCGAAACGTCATCGTTACACCAGACATGCATCGCGTGCACCATTCAGTGATAGTAAAAGAGACCCACTCAAACTTTGGTTTTTTCCTTTCAGTTTGGGACCGCTTTTTTGGGACATACCGAGCTCAGCCTAAGTTGGGTCATGAAGATGTTGTTATTGGTGTGCCGGAAATTAGAGACGAAGAAGAGCAAAGATTAGATAAGCTTTTAACGCAGCCCTTTCGCTACAATAAAGAGAAGAAGTAATGGTTGAAAAAATATTGTTGGATGAAGTATGTCAACAAAACGAATAGACCAAGCCTAAACCCCTGTTAAACACTACTTCATCCTCATGATGTGTAAGAACAGATTAGTTTTCTGCTAGCTGACGCTTTTTGTTTAACTGAGTAATACCAACAAATAAACCAACAACACCAAGCACTGCACATGCCAAAGCATTGGTGTTCATTACTTGCTGTGCCTCCATTGAGCTGTATAGAAAAGCAAGGCTGAAGAAAGTGGTGGCAAAGCTCAAACCTGTCAGTACGCTGAAACCAGCAAAACTGGCCAAGTCTTTAAAATCGTTCATAACGAGTCCCTGTTTACAATCCTTAATCGAGTGTTGTGAAAATAATAATTAACGAAATATTTGGCGTGATTGACTATGTTTTCGCGCATTCCATAACCAGATAGATACCCCAAATGAGAACCCTAAAAACAGTGTCTTCATTTGTAGGGCGACGTTGTTATCTAATATTTCTAATGTATAGTGAGCGTGGGAACTAAAGATAACATTGGTTATAAGAATCAATAACATAACAACTAGGCCAGAGCGGCGATGCTTGACCAATAGATACGCTGCTAATAAGTCCAATAGTCCCAAAGCGCTCCAATACATATTCAACCAGCGTGGCGCAAAATCGTAAGGTAAAAAGCCACCAACAATGTTGTCATAAAGATGAACCACTCCGCCAACTGTCATAAAAAGGCATAAGAGAAACACGACGAATTTATCCATTACCGTTTCCTTATCTGAATGAATGAGCAAAGCATATAGAAGTCACTTAAACATTTGTAATCTCATCGCCATTTTTGAGATCGACAGTGCCATTATCAACACGATGAGAACAGTAACGGCTGCTCTACCTTCTTTATTTGCTTCTAGTAGAAGCATAGTGTTTGCTGTGGCGTTTCGCCCAAATCCGCCAATGCAATGACAGAATCCTCCTTTAAATCACGCCTTGGTTTATCAACTCTCGTACCTTTTCCAGCCCGCGCTGAAACACAGTATGTGCATTCGCGGGAAGGCCGCTCTCGACATCGTGCCAGAAGAACGCAAAATCATGTCCGCCATCGTCTTGCGTATGAAACAGCCATGAATTAGCGAGGCCAGCACACTCACACAAAACAAAATGCCATACTTGATTTTGAAAGCCACTGTCCCATGAGCATAAATATCGTGCGGAACGAACATGTGTGATACCAGACTCCTCAGCGAGCTCCCGCTTGGCTGCTATGATGTAACTTTCATCAAACACTTCAACAGTGCCCTTGACGAGCTGAACACCCGCCAACGGATGTTTAAAAAGTAGGATCTCTTGATTTTGATTACGTAGAACGACGGGGCAAACTTTATCGATCACAAAACCACTCCTTATGCTTCAAGCAAAAGGCTTTAGCTTTCTCTGGATATAAAGAAATCGCATGAAGCTGCATGATTCATTCCTTTGAATTCTAGCGACATTCTAGTCAACGAGTCCCTCGAACAAAGCATTAACATCACGTTGTGATAACTAAACCCTTTAGAAATGAACGAGATGAGATGTAACTCACTTTTGCAATGCAAATAGGAGCCATTAAATGGGTAGCCGTAACAAAAAAGCAGAACCGAGGTTCTGCTTTTAGTCGGTGGAAACATCTCATTTACTTGGTCTGATGAAGCTCATACTTGTGCAGCATTGCTTGCTGGTGCCCGGCAATTTCCGCCACTTGCTCAGAACTCTCAACCATAGACTCAAGCTGCAGCTTTGTGCGTTCGCCAAGATCAGAAATATGCGTGATGGATTGAGATACATCTGCCGTCGCTCGTTCTTGTTCTTCTGTAGCAACTGAGATTTGTTCAACACGTTCTTGAATGTGCTTAACCGCGAGGTTGATATCAGAAAATGTCGATTTCACTTCATTGCTGGACTGTAGCGCGTGGGTCATTTCTTCTCTTGAATCATTAACTGCTTGGCGCGAACGCTCTGCGGCAGTAATAAGCTCGCTCATCATTTCTCGGATGTTCGTAGTTTGTTGAGAGGTATCACTTGCAAGTTTGCGAACTTCATCAGCGACAACAGCAAATCCACGCCCTTGCTCACCAGCACGGGCAGCCTCTATTGCCGCGTTGAGAGCAAGCAAGTTGGTGTTGTCCGCGATCCCACTGATCATGTCCACCATTTCACGAATCTGTTTAACACGCTGGTCTAGCTCTAACATTGACTGTTCATTTACATCCAAAGAGCTTTCTAATGACTCCAAACGTTCGCGGTTTTGTTCTACGACTTGAACCCCTTTTTCAGTGTGTTGGGTTGCAAGGAGCGAGTCCTGTGAAGATGCATTTGTCACCATTGCTATTTCACGAATAGAGGCTTCAAGCTCCGTTATGGTCGTGATCATACTCGACAACGCTTCATTTTGTGTTGCCAACCCATCACTTGTTTGTTCGGCTGCACTGTGACTTACTTCTGCCGTCTGATAAAGCGTTTCACAATTGCGCGTCACCGTTTGAATTGAGTCGTGTGTGGAATCGATTACTTGATTCAACTTTCGTGCTACTTCTTTCAGCTCATAGGGGCCGACTTCTTCTGCCTTGTCACGAAAATCATGTTCGGTAAGTGCTGAAAGACGCGTTAGTACATTCCTTAACCCTCGGTTTGTCCATGACTTTAGGCTAAACCAAGTAACCAGAATAATAAAAGAAATCACACACGCCGCAAACACGAGCACAACGCTCACCGATTCAATGGTCTCGTTGACCACCCGCTCCTTTTCATCGATCAACTGACCAGCGCTTTGGGAGATTTGATCAAGTAACCGCATGGTTTCATCCGCAAGCATCGAAGCCTGTTTAAACTCTGAACGTTGCAATTCCCCTTGTTCTAGTTTGGCGAGGATCAAACGCAGCACGCCCTTTTCACTAAAGCCTTGTTTCACCATCTCATATGGTGCGGTTAAGCTTGCATATTCACTTACTTCAGGATGGAAAGATTGGAAGTCTTCATAGGCGAGTTTAATACCTGCTATGCGATTTCGCATTTCTCGGTATTCTTTTTCGGCTTTGTTTAATTCTGAGTGCATCATCATGACTAAGAACGTACTTTCCATTGAGCTTGCAGAAGCAATGAAACGGTTAGCGGCATCGCTCGACTCAGGATTATCAGCACTAAGGAACGAACTGATTCGATTCATTTCCGGACCGATAGAGCTAAGCCCATAGCGAAAACCACCAACAGCGGCATCAATATCCATTTGAATTTGTATCACCGAAGATTGCTTCAACAAAATGGACTGCGTGATGTTATGTAAACGCGCTAGTTTGGTGTCTAACTCCTCCGAAAGTTGCTGAGCTACACCAGACGCTTCCACAACCAAAGTTGTGCTTTGAGTTGCAAGAGAGTCGATTTGCTCTTTTATGAGAGGCAACTCTTTCGGCTCAGTAATCTGCATACCATGGTTGAGTAGCTTAACCATCTCCAATACATTCCTGGTTAACTTTGCGTTTGCCATCGCGATGGGTAATGCTTTTTGCGACAAGTCTTCAAATTGTTCCCCTACCTGTTCCATTCCTTTGAAACTTGAGACAGAAAGGGCTATAACAAGAGCAATGATAGTTAAAAATGTTGCACTGACAGCCTGAATCAGTGAAAGTGATGTGCGTGAGCGTTTTCGCTTTGCCATAATCAATTTTTATTCTTTCTTAAGGTTGAATCGGTTCTGCAGTGATTCCGTCACATTTGTGAGACAAAACCGTGATTTGCAGCCCATACTATGGATTGGTTATGACACTAATATTTCAGTTGTGAGTCATAGAGATGACAGGTGGTGATTTGCGTCGAGTATATTTTCCTTTGATAATCAGTGTGCTACTAAGCGCCTGCTCTTCTGGGCCTGAGCCTAGTGAGCAAGCACAGGTGACAGCACCTACAAATCAGCTATTGTCGGACAACCCTGACTTGTTCGACTTTTACACAGAGTGGCACGGCACGCCTTATCGCTTAGGCGGGACACAGAAATCTGGAATTGATTGCTCAGCATTTGTACAAAAAGCGTTTGTTGAGGCTTATCAGCTCTCGTTACCAAGGACAACTAGGCAGCAATCAAAGCAAGGTGTGGAGTTAAGTTGGACGGATGCCAAGCAAGGGGATCTAGTGTTTTTTAAAACAAGACGTACAACTTATCATGTCGGAATTTACTTGGGTAACAAGCAGTTCATGCATGCATCGACGTCTAGAGGTGTGATTATTTCAAGAATCGACAACCCATACTGGGCATCTAAGTTTTGGCAAATAAGAAGAGTTACAATGTAACTCCTCTTACTCTTTAACCGGACATTGCTGTAAGTTAAAACAATATCAGTCGTAAGTCGCAACAGCATTATCGAACAGATTTTTGACCAGAGCGATGTATTCATCAAGGAACGTGATCTGTTCATTGGTCGCTTTTTTATGCCATACCCCAGCCAATATCTCACCAAGATCTTCAACAACTGCATCAGCCTCTTTCAACAATTTGAAGCGTACGCTCGAGTGAAGTTCTGGATTTTGCTCAAAAATCGCCATGATGTTTGAAGCCACCATATCGGTGACAACATCTTCGATGCTTTCGGATCCAGTGTCGCCAATTTCGGTCGTAAAAATATCTAGATTTAGAGACAAGTGCTCGATAAGAGCGAGATATCCATCGGTTTCTAAAACCACTGTTTTTCTCCGTTTATTGCAAGCCTTCGAAGCTGAAAGCAGAATAGTTTCAATAGTAAGACATGCCGAGAAAATTTCATTAACTTATTTCATATTAACAAACATTCACGAACCAACTGGATGATTTTCAAACAATTGAGCTTTGCTTCACTGAATTCGGATACAGGGTTTCTTCAAACCTTTTTATATTTCAGCCATTTTCATGCAAACAGGTTTGGTTACGACCATTTTCTTTTGCACGATACAGCGCAGCATCGGCACTCTTTAACCATTGAGTGTGAGTTTCAAAATAAGGCTTATACTCGCAAACACCAATACTTATCGTGTAATTAATCAAAAAATCTTCCACTTTCACGATCTCTTGCTCAATTCTTTTGCGCAAACGCTCTGCGAAATAGCAAGCTTGCTCCTGGTTTGTGTGAGGAAGTAGTACGGTAAACTCTTCACCACCAAAACGACCGCAGATGTCACTGCTTCTTGCTGTTTTTCTCAACAAGGCAGAGGTTCGACGAATGACTTCGTCCCCTGTCGGGTGACCATAAGTATCATTCACCTTCTTAAAGTGGTCGATATCGAATATTACTAATGAGCATGGTCCGTCGATAACTTTTAAGTGAGCAAACTCATCTTTCAATGATTGCTCCCAATAAGCGCGATTAAATAAACCTGTTAAACCATCTTTGCGACTGATTTCCGACAAATGTTGATTTGTTTCTTTCAAATGAATGCGATTTCTCGCAGTTTCAGAAACATCATTGACTTGAATCGCTATGTGGCTGACCTCTCCTGAGAGCCCAATTAACGGCGTGATCACGATATCTTGATACATAAAATCACTGCTGTTTGAAACCGGAGAAAAATTGTTGAACTTAAAAAGATACGGTCGGTTTTCCCAGCTAGAAAAAGAACGAGTTTCCAGATCGGCGGCAGCTTTTATCTTGGTTTCTAGCCAAGTTCTTGGCAGCTCTTCAAAATGCTCAAATAAACATTCACCAAGAATTTCTTGTGATAGAATGCCACTGTATGACTGCATAAAACTGTTCCACACACACACTTTATACTCTTGATCCAAAACAATAAGCCCTGAATCCATCGTATCGAGAATTTGTGTGACCCAATGAAAGTCTGCTATGTCCAGCGTGATATCGGACATTAGATTAGCTCCATGATTTCATAGATTATTTCTACGGATGGCTTATCAATTAAAAACAGTACCTCGCACTCGAAATCGAGCGCTTCTGCCATGTAGGTGTATTCGATAGTAAAGAGCTCACCCAACTCGCCTTGCTCTTCACAATAAGGTGTTAAGGTATCCACAATGCCTGGCTGACGAAGTGAGAACTGCTTGTCGAGTTGATCGCCCAATGATGTGAGAAATGACGAAACCAGTAGGTTAGAGATATTCAAGATGATTTCATTATGAGGCGTAAACTCAAGGAGGTAACCTAATTTTTCCCCAATCTGATTGATATCCCTACCACGTAAACACACCAGTGCCTCTCCGTGAATACCACCACCGACAAACCTCTGCGCTACCGCAACGGAACTGTCACGCCCAACCACATCAACCAGTGTCATATGAAGCTCGCCGTAGGACAAAGGTCCAACATGAGGAACAGGAAGTTGGATGAACTCATGTAAATGGTCGGCCATAATCGCAGCCCCTTTACCAAGGGCAATATTCGCAATTTCACGGAATTTGGCTAGTAAGGAAAGCTCTTCGCAACCCTGGTTTTTAGAATCAACCGAATGACTAGGTTTGAACGCATAATGCAGCCCTAATTGTTCGTATAGCGGGAGCACCTGCTCTTCTGTCAGAGGCTTAGCGATAAAAGCTTGAGCACCAAGATCGAGACAGCGCTGTTTTGCCTCTTGTTGAACATCTCCAGAAATAATGACGATTTTGGTCGGGTACTGGCTAACAGGTAATGATTCGAGGACCTCAAAACCATCCATTATGGGCATCGTTAAATCGAGAAACAAAATATCGATATTTTTCTCAGCAAGAATATTAAGCGCCTCATAACCATCTTGCGCTTCAATAAGATGCAATGATGTATCTTGTACGATAGAACGCGCAATAAGCTTTCTTGCAACAGCTGAGTCATCACATATCAGTATTTTCATGCCACCAATGGAACTAACGTCAAAAAAATCATAATACCTGTTGTAAACGTTCATCTCCATATGCTAAGCCAACAAATCAGAGGCTTATAAGCGATTTGATTCACATTTATACAAATTGACTACACTAAGAGGAAGGTTTCTTTACTAAGTATGCTCAACATAGCGCCAACTCCCTGCTATTTATCCTAAACTATTGGTGGTCAAATAGATTCGCGAGGTTTTGTATGTGGCAAGCAATATCGCAACAGCTTTCTGATACTTTATTGTTCGATTACCAGATCACGGAAAAAGTAAGGCTGTCTGGTGGGGATATCAGTGAAAGCTACATGATCAATGATGGCGAGCAACGTTATTTTGTGAAAATTAACGATCGCGAGTTTTTGTCTAAATTTGAGGTAGAAGCTGAAAGCCTGCATCTTTTGCGTGAAACATCCACCCTATTTGTACCTGAGGTGGTATTGGTTGGTAAAACCAAAAATGCCTCATTCCTAATTCTTAACTACCTTCCAACGAAACCATTAGAAGATGGTCCCAACAGCTTTAAATTTGGGCAGCAATTAGCTCACCTACACCAATGGGGCGAGCAAAAAGAGTTTGGTTTTGATACCGACAACTATCTCGGTTCGACTCTACAGCCCAACAAATGGCACAAGAAATGGTGTGTATTCTTTGCTGAGCAACGCATAGGTTGGCAATTACAGCTCCTTAAAGAAAAAGGCGTCACCTTGGTTGATATCGATGACTTTATCGACGTCGTAAAACAGCGGCTAGCAAACCATGCTCCGGAACCTTCTTTGTTGCATGGCGATTTATGGAATGGAAATGCGGCACTCACTGCATTCGGTCCTATCTGTTACGATCCTGCGTGCTATTGGGGGGACAGGGAGTGTGATATTGCGATGACAGAGCTTTTTGGTGGATTTCAACCAGAATTTTATCAAGGCTACGAATCGGTTATGCCACTTTCTTCAAGCTATGAGGAACGTAAAGATATCTATAACCTTTACCATGTTCTCAACCATTGTAATTTGTTTGGCGGCCATTACTTGGAACAGGCTCAACTGGTTATTAATAAAATCATTTCTTATTAATTTGGAAGCCACTGCATATTTCAAGATGTAAAATCTCGAGGCACATCACTACAGAAAATCACCCTAAGCTCAAGGTTGAGTTTGGGGTCAAGTTTTGTACTTATTTCGACTCAATTAGCAACAACTCTGCCTAATATCAAAGGAGACTTAACTTTGGATTGTGCCTATTTTCCTTGTAGGCAAAGTAAGTAAAGGGCTGTACTTCCTTGATGAATAGTGTGTTTAAAAGCCCTGCGAGATTAGGAGTTGTTGTATGAAAAATTATACCGAAAGGTATGTAAAGTGCCCGCATTGCGGACACTCTATCGGCATTACATTAGATGCAAGTAATGGTGACCAAGAGTTTTATGATGATTGCCCAGCTTGTTGCCACGCTATCCACCTAAATATGCGAGTGGATGAGTTACAAGATAAGGTCGAACTATTTATCGATGACAATTACGAATAACAGCTCGAGCATGTGAACATCAGAAATATAAAAACGCTTAAATGAAAAAGGAGCACTAGGCTCCTTTTTCTCATTCTAAAGCTGTTTTGCTGCAAGAACGCGCTCAACAGTATCAACAATTGCTTGAGTCTGAGGATCAAACTCAATATTAACACGCTCCCCTACTTGTCTCACTCCGAAAAGCGTTCGCTGCAAGGTTTCTGGAATTAGGTGTACCGAAAAACGACACGCTTCAACTTCACCAATAGTTAGCGAGCAGCCATCTAAACCAATGTAACCTTTCGCTAATACATATTTCATTGATTCTTGCGGCAGTTGGAACCAAATCGTGCGGTTATTGGGCGTATCGATGATATCGACAATATCTGCCGTTAAACTAATATGACCAGACATGCTATGCCCGCCTATTTCGTCACCAAACTTAGCCGCGCGCTCAATGTTTACGCTATCCCCTTCCACCAGCCGACCTAAATTAGTAAGAGCCAATGTCGCTTGCATTAAATCAAAACTGATAAGGTTGCCTTCGATCTTAGTCACAGTTAGACAACATCCGTTGTGTGCAACGGATGCACCAATTTCTAACCCTTTACAAAGTTCATCGCTTAACTCGACAACGTGCGTTTGAAAGCGTTCTTTTTTATCAATTTTAACGACCTTCGCCGTACCCTGAACTATTCCTGTAAACATTTCTTTTTACCTATTGATTTAATACCAACTGTAGTCGAAGACTAAGCCCTAAACACTGCGCTACAGGTCGGAAATAAAGACCGCAGACGATAAAGCCATGGCTTAATGAACACTGGTTTGTTCTCATGCATGCTTCAACATTACCATGATTCGCTGCTGTTCTCAGTAAAAGCGTATCCTTAGCGTGGAGAGCGTCCAGTCAGTGTTATCGACTATTCGCTACCTAGCTATGGAATATAAACATACAATTGTTTATCATTTGCGCGGAGTTTCTCCGAGGCATTTTTTCACCTTATCGTGACTAAAATCAACCATCAGATCCGTTCACCACATCTTTTGCCCTCGAGTACTCTCATTCTTTCAACTTATTGTTCCGCTCTGGAGTATTTTTCGTGCATCGCTATAAAGAAGAAGCATCAAGTCTTATCAAATTGGCGACCCCGGTATTGATCGCATCTGTCGCTCAAACTGGTATGGGGTTTGTTGATACCGTAATGGCTGGCGGCGTTAGCGCCACCGACATGGCTGCGGTTTCTGTCGCTTCAAGTATTTGGCTACCATCCATTTTGTTTGGGGTGGGTTTATTAATGGCATTGGTCCCTGTTGTCGCACAGTTAAATGGCTCTGGTCGTCGAGTGAAAATCCCGTTTGAAATTCAGCAAGGCGTCGTTTTGGCATTGCTGATCAGTGTGCCGATAATTGCAGTCCTGCTTCAAACCCAGTTTATTCTCGGGCTGATGGATGTTGAAGCACTGATGGCTGAAAAAACGGTGGGATACATTCATGCCGTTATATTAGCAGTACCCGCTTTTTTACTTTTCCAAACGCTTAGAAGCTTTACGGATGGTATGTCATTGACGAAACCGGCAATGGTTATTGGCTTTATCGGTTTGCTGCTCAACATTCCTCTAAACTGGATTTTCGTGTACGGCAAGTTTGGTGCACCTGAATTAGGCGGTGTTGGCTGTGGTGTAGCAACCACGATTGTTTACTGGGTCATGTTTGCCATGCTATTGCTGTATGTGATGACATCAGAGCGATTGAAAAGCATCAACCTATTTGGAGAATGGCATCGCCCACAATGGAAAGCGCAAGTTCGTCTATTCAAGCTCGGCTTTCCTGTTGCAGCAGCGCTGTTTTTTGAAGTGACACTGTTTGCTGTTGTTGCACTGCTCGTTTCACCACTGGGTCCTATCATTGTGGCAGCGCATCAAGTCGCGATTAACTTCTCCTCGTTGGTATTTATGCTACCAATGAGTATTGGTGCAGCAGTAAGCATTCGTGTCGGCCATCGACTTGGTGAAGAAAACGTCGATGGCGCGCGCGTAGCGTCACGAGTCGGCATTATGGTTGGTCTAGCTTTGTCCGTTCTCACAGCGATTTTAACCGTCTTGTCTCGTGAGTGGATCGCCGAGCTTTACACTAGCAACCCAGAGGTAATCACTCTAGCGATGCACCTGCTCGTGTTTGCCGCTGTTTATCAATGTACGGATGCGGTTCAAGTAATCGCAGCTGGTGCATTACGCGGCTATAAAGACATGCGAGCCATCTTCAACCGTACTTTTATTGCTTATTGGATTCTTGGGCTGCCAATTGGTTACGTCCTTGGCCGTACAGACTGGATTGTCGAGCCAATGGGAGCACAAGGCTTCTGGCTTGGTTTTATCATCGGCCTATCTTCTGCGGCCTTTATGTTAGGCGTCAGAATGCGTTGGATGCATCGCCAAGAGCCAGAAGTGCAATTGAACTTTTCAGTTCAATAAAAAGTAAAAAAAGCCAGCATCCGCTGGCTTTTTTGATCGAATAATCACACGGTTGAGTATACTTATAACAAGATTACGAAGCGGTTGATTTTGCTCTCTAGACAACGGATACGAAGTTATAAAAAAGGATATTTGTGCGGTCTATTTTATTGTTCTTAATCTTGCTTCTTAATGGTTGTGATAACTGGTTCAATCCAGAGAACGCCGTGTTTGATAAGTATCATCAACGTGTAGCCAATGTATTGGACGTTCCTGCTATTCCAATAGAATTACAGTCTACAGTAACGATTCCTGCGAAACGCGTTTTGTTCGAACCATTGCCAAGGCTATCTATTGGCCTGCTAGAGAGCTATCAATTACGACAGTGCGGACTCTTTAATTTACTTGCCGAGAAAAACTCACAACTTGGAAAGGTGCAGGATGCCTTTCATGATTTTGATTATCAAACTGCCCTTTTAAGAGTCATGAATCGATGTTTATCCGAATTTCCACTTAGCGATGAAGAACGCGCGACATTGACAGAGCTTTACTCAACCAAGTGGCAACATTTAGACATTCATCTCGACAACTTACTACTCGTAAGTGATGCCATGCAAAAGCAACTAACTGCCTCTGATTGGCTATCTCAAGACACGACGAATGATATTGCACGCATTAACGATGTCTATCGTATTTTCAGCGAAATGTATGATTTACCCCACCGCGCGGTCTCACGTCTACCCGATGTGGAAGTTACGCAATATCAAGAAGAGTTAGAGAAATCTCGTTTACTCGGACGACTTTACTATTCAATGGTAAACACATCCCTTTGGTTAAAAGCGACAACTCAACTACTTGAGCAGAACCAGAGCAATGTATTGTGCGGGCCGAACAGAGACACCACCCAGTTCCGCTACTTAAGAAATGTCTTTCAATCCATTTACGTTGAAGAAGTGCAACCTTATTTGGCTTATTTAGACAGTACCTATCAACAACTTAATGATGGTGCCACTTTGGTGGAGAACCGTATGCAACTCCATGGTCACCAGTATGGCATCATTGAGGCACATAGGACATTTAGGCAAGAAACCCTAAACCACGTTCAGTTTTGGCAGGGTCTCTTCAAACGATGTGGCGTAACCGTTGGCAACTAGTAAGTGCAGAGCGTTCTATTCCTTCAACCTTTCACGCAAGAATCGAGCAAAACGTGGTTTACCAGTATGTGTAAAACCGTTATATCTAAATGTAATGGTTGAACCAATTTTCGGAGGCTGGCGACGCACTTCATCGGTAAATCCGCTACCGATGTAAAACTCAATGCCATTTGGTAAGCGAACTAACATTGCTCCCATCATACCTAATAAGCGCCCTGTTCCTGGCTTATAACCCACAACTAACGCTTCATCATCTGCGTATCGTTTTAGTTTAAGCAAATCACTACCGCGTCCAGCCTGATAGCGGCTTGATACCTTCCGCAACATCACCCCTTCACCGTCGGATATTGAAATTTTATCCAACTGTGTAAACAGATGAGCTTCATTTTGAATCGCTCGGTGCTCGACATATTTGATATGAGGCTGGTCGACTTCAAGCACTAAGTCTTTGATGTTGTAATAACGCTTCCGATAATCACCAGCGGAATATGGCATATCAAAGATCATAAAGTCGATATGTCGCCAAGCAGACTCTACAGGAGTTTTATCTAATACCGTTTGCTGAACAAGATGGAAGTTACCTCTCCCAGCCCAAAGTTCACCGTCCAATGGATAGTCAGGTAAAGGTCCTGTAAACCAATCTGGGGCGTAGATTCGATTACCATTTCTCGTCACGAGATGTTGCCCAGTCCAATAAGCGCGAACACCATCAAGTTTTTCGCTATACCAATATTCAGACACATCAATGCCATCCTGATAGCTTTGTGCAAGAGAAACTGGTGGTGCGAGAGAAGTATCCGCTTGAGGCTGTGAAGACGCTGCCATAACAGCCAGCGCAATTAATGTCATTTTTAGTGGCATAAGAAGACCTTGTACAAAAAATCGTCTTTATTGAAACGTAAGTCCTCTCGATGACCTATTTATTACTAGTTGTTCTTCGACTCATAACAATCAACATTAGTAATAATTTGCAAAGATAATCATAAACTTTATGACAGGTTTTGCATTTAGTCGTTACACGTTATTCACGTAAGGCGGATGGTTCGTCAATCGAGGTGGAATCTAATTATGATGCCCCCCGCTCTAACGACTTCTTTCGGCTCAACACCTCTTATAAGCAAACCATTTCTGTGTGCGTTTTTGATTCTCAATTTGAGAATCAGTCCTTTCTCAAATTGAACAATATCATTAACAATATTTAACTATTTGATTTTTAATTAATTTCAAATTGGCACGTTACCTGCTCTATATCCAATTAGAAAAACAAACGGAGACAGAGTCATGGAATTACGCAAACTAGAAATCAATCAAGACAAGTTAGCCATTGAGTTTTTTGGTGACTTAGACGCAAGTGGCTGTCGACAAGCACAACATCACATTGATGAAGTAATTCACAACAATCATCACAAAGAAGTCGAAATTAACCTACAGCACGTCCAATTTCTTGATTCTTCAGGGATTGGTGCCATTGTTTACTTATATAAGCGTCTAGTTGAACGTGAAAGAAGCATGAGTATTGAAAACGTATCAGGCCAACCTTTAGAAATCATGAGCTTGCTTCGTATCAACCATGCCATTCCCGTTAACTCAAAAGGACACTAAAAATACCGGTTTAAACGGAGGTTGGCATGGTAAATCTTATACGACGATATGCAGTAAGCGGTCTTGTTGTCGGCATGTTTGGTTGTTCGTCGTTTGACTACCCAGAACACGGGAAAGGTGGCTTGGCGGAAAGCTATCAAGATATCTCGATCGAGAATTACCAGTTTTCCCCAGTAATGCCTGACGAGCCTTTAGGTCCAGAACATGGGTTAAGGTTTGATTGGCAATTGACCAAGTTACATCTAGACGCACTAATCCAAGAGGGCGCGCGCTGGTGTTTTCCTGCGGCAGTTGTTCAGGCCCTTGAAAAACAAAATAGAATTGCGCGCGAGTTAGAAGGTGGGCTTTTACTCGACGCTGCCAACGACCTTGTGATTCAGCGTCGACGCTTAAACCAGCTCGAACAACAACTCGACTACGTACTGAGCCAAACCACTTGCACACCGCCCGATGATATTGAAGCGCTGCGTAGCGACCTAAACATAGTCTCGGATATCTATGCACTTCTTAATATCGACAACCAGTTTGCTGTCGATTCAGCAGAAATCAACCCGAAGTACATGGGACATTTGGCAGAAGCAGCCTACATTTTACGTGACCACCCCAACCTATCTCTTGTAGTAACGGGGCATGCGGATGCAACTGGAACACCCGATTACAACCAGAAACTTGCTCAAGCGCGTGCGGAACAAGTAAAGCGTTACCTAACCGTATTTGGTATCACTTCAGAGAGAGTCACTACCAAATCTGTCGGAGACAACCTGCCACTCTATGAAGGTGAAACATCCGCCGTGCGTTTAACTAATCGTCGAGTAAGCATCGAGGTTATTAGCCCTAATTCAGATAGCGATACCTCAATAAACCGCAACCCAACGGCAGGAGGCGCGCTATGAACACGATGAAACCATTTATCCTCTTAATGTTGTTGTGTCTGGTCGCGTGGGTACCTTCTTCCATAGCGGATGAGAGCAATACTGTTAAGGTCGGTGATTTAATACAGATTAACTTACCTGGAGAGGCGTCGTTAAACCAAGGGTTTCAGGTTGATCGTCGTGGACGAATTAATTTACCAGAAGTCGGCCCTGTGTTAGTGGCCGGCTACAATGAACAACAACTCCAAGACGTGATTATCGACAGGCTAAAGACCGTGTATCGTGACGTTAACAACGCTCGAGTTTTTATTAAACAGCAACAGTTGTTAGTGTCCGTTCAAGGCTACGTGGTCAAACCCGGTGAATATACCTTACCTTCTGGGTCCAACATTCAAATGTTTGTGTACGAAGCTGGCGGCCTGCGCGCTGGGGCTCAGCTTGATAAAATGATCGTGAAACGTGGAAATAAAAACATTGAATTTGACTACAAACGCTTCCTTGATACGGGTGACAATAGCCAACTGCCAAAACTAGAATCACTGGATGTCTTATTTGTCCCCGCTTCCCCACTCGTAGGGAATATTGAGCAAGAGTTTGATGCAGCAAAACTCGCGAATTCAGGTGACAGCGCAGATTCCGCTCGTGCAATCAAAGTCTTTGGTGAAGTCAACGCACCTGGCTCGTTCTCATACAAGCCAAACACCACGCTAGTTGATGTCGTAATGCGAGCTGGCGGCGTGACACGATATGCCAGTGTTGAGCAAATTCGCGTGATAACAAACAATAACCCAACCATGTTTAACCTGAAAAAGTACCTTGATACTGGAGACCAAAGCCTACTGCCGGAGATCCTGCCAGGTGCCACCATCTTTGTCCCAAAACAGGAAGAAGAAATCAAAGCAGGTGCAAATGTGGTTTACGTGATGGGTGAAGTCGCCCATCCTGGGGCATACGAAGGCAAGCAAGGCGCTAGCTTCATGGATATCCTCGCCAACGCTGGCGGGCCCACTCGCTACGCAGAATCTCGCCAAATTCGCGTTATAAAAGCCGATGGCAAAGTCATCAAATTCGATCTTACCGCGCATACAGAAGGACTATCTTCAGCCAGACCACCAAATGTTGGACCAGGAGACGCGATTTTCGTGCCGGAGAAAACCGATTTCAATGAGAAGTCTTGGTTAAAAGTAGCACCTAGTCGAGCGGTCGCAGTGATGGGAGAAGTTGTTCGCCCTGGACGCATCGAGTGGTCAGACGAAATGGATTTGATTGATCTGCTTGCACACGTTGGTGGCCCAACTCGACGAGCTGATACCACCAAAATTGAAGTCGCCAATAACGGTCAAATGACACAATTTGACTTAGACCAATACATTCTGGATGGCTCACCAACATCAAGCCTACCTCGAGTTTCCGCTGGTACAGTCGTAAGGGTACATGCATTGCCTGACGACCCATCCGATAATAAATCGCAATGGGTAAGCCAAAGCTCTGACGCATCGATATACGTTTTCGGGCAAATCAATGCACCTGGGCGCTATCGTTTCACCGAAGATATGCATTTTCTGGATATTTTGTCTGCCGCCGATGGACCGACAATGGATGCAGATATTCACAACATCCGTGTCACACACCGAGGCCTAGGTTATGCCAAAGTGAGTAAATTGAATTTATCGATGTACTTTGAAACAGGCGATGAGTCAATTCTGCCCCACGTTCGTCCTGGTGATACCATTTACATTCCAGAAAAAAACAAAAACTGGTTAGATCGTTCAAAAGAGTCCACGGTACGCGTATTAGGTGAAGTAAGAGACCCAGGGCGATACGTATTCAATGACAACATGACTGTGCTTGATCTGTTAGCGGAAGCAGGAGGACCAACTGACAATGCCTACCTTGAAAAGATCAGTGTGGTCAATATGTCTTGCTGCCAAGGCCAAGCCCGAACATTTGATTTGGTGAACTTTAGTAAAACAGCCAACATTTATGAGCTGCCAGTCATTCGCGCAGGCGACACGATTTACATTCCCCATAAAGACGAGAGCTTTGTTGAAAAAGCGAGGGCCGGATTAAGAGATATTTTACAAATCACCACAACCATCGTGTTAATAGGAGCGTTGTAATGACTATTCCTGCAACTCACGCTGAGATTGAGCAAATTTATCTTCAGAGTGAACAGAAGGGCCACAAAACGATTTGTGTTGTGGGTTGTAAATCTGAAGATGGTGTCACTTCCTTGGCTTCATCTCTTGCAGAGCGCTTGGTTTTAGCAGGCCACAATACTTTGTATGTAGACCTTAACTTATTCAAACCCGCTTATCACACTGTTCACGAATTTGATGATGACGAGAAGGTTGGCCATTTGATCACACGAGAGAATACACATCAAACTTTAGTCGGCCTCCCTGCTCCGTCTCTCGCCAGCACTCAGTTAGCGTACCGAGACCCAACAACGCTGAAACGAAACATTGCACAATGGTTAACGCAGTACGAGCGCGTCGTGATAGATACATCACCACTTCTTAGTGTCAACCGAAGCAATATTGCGCCTCAAGTGATTGCTGGCGTATGTGATGCTACTTTGTTAGTAGCGCATTATGGCTCTACGACTGCAACCCAGCTCGAGCAAGCCAAAAAGCTACTTGATGCTAGCGATGCGAACTTGATTGGTTCTGTATTGAACATGAAGCACACACCAAGCCTGAAAGATGAGTTAATCCGCCAAGTTTCCAAGCTGCGTTTCTTACCAAAAAAGTGGAAAGAAAAACTGTCTCAGCAAATTAAAAAAAGCGAACTGTTTATGTTATAGGGAGCGCTATTATGACGATAAATAACACATTGACTATCGAGCAAGAATTAGTGGATGAGCATATTCTTCAGCAAATGATCAAAGATACGTGCGCCGAAATCATCCCTACCTTGATTGATCACTATGTCGAAGAGTCACGCGATCGCATGGAGAAAATAGAGCAAGCATTAAGCACAAAAGACCTTCAAACATTGGAGTTCGAGGTTCACACACTGGGCAGTTCTGCTCTCGCTCTAGGCAATCGAACGCTTTCAAGACAAGCAAGAATGATTGAGAAGTACTGTGTCGAAGGAAAAATACCAAAAGCATTGGAGCTTTGTGAAACACTTCCTCAACTCGCCAATGAATCGTTTGATGCGTTAGAAAAGCGAAAAGCTCAAGGGTTTGAGTAGTATCAGTGTCTTACTCCCTAGCGAAGCATCGCGTTTGATAAAGCGCGATGCCGACATCATCTCAGAAATTTAGGCTCCAAATTCAGTCATCCTCGCCAAGCCACACACCTTAAAATTATTTGGGCATAACTTAATCAATTAAAAAGTATGGATTTTTCGCAAATTTCCTACCTTGTGCTAATACTTAAATAACGCTTTTCTCAAATTGAGAATTTTCAGCACTAGAGAGCTATAAACCACTCATAATGCCAAATAGTAGTGCTGACAAAAATCATAAAAAATGAAACAAACTACGTTGGGATGGGACTATGAGACCAAGGGTATTACTGGTAGAGGACTCTACTTCACTAGCCATACTTTATAAGCAGTATGTGAAAGACGAACCTTATGACATTTTTCATGTCGAGACAGGTCGCGAAGCGATTCAATTTATTGAAAGAAGCAAACCTCAGCTCATCATTCTCGATTTGAAACTGCCCGACATGTCTGGCGAAGACGTGCTGGATTGGATCAACCAGAATGACATTCCTACGTCCGTTATTATTGCTACGGCACACGGCAGCGTCGACTTAGCCGTTAATCTAATTCAAAAAGGTGCGGAAGATTTCTTAGAAAAGCCCATAAACGCTGATCGCCTAAAAACGTCAGTTGCATTGCACCTTAAACGCGCCAAATTGGAAGATTTGGTGGAAAATATTCAGTCCAAGTTTGATCGCCACAACTATCACGGATTCATCGGTTCAAGCCTCCCGATGCAGGCGGTATACAAGACCATTGATGCTGTTGCGCCAACTTCTGCCAGTGTGTTTATTGTGGGAGAAAGCGGCACAGGTAAAGAAGTTTGTGCTGAAGCTGTCCACCGCCAGAGTGACCGTAAAGACAAGCCTTTTATTGCAATTAACTGTGGGGCTATTCCACGAGATTTGATGGAAAGTGAGATTTTTGGTCACGTTAAAGGGGCCTTTACTGGAGCAACAACAGATCGAAAAGGTGCGGCGACGCTGGCACATGGTGGCACGCTTTTTCTTGATGAGCTGTGTGAAATGGAACTTGAGATGCAAAAGAAGTTGCTCCGCTTTCTACAAACGGGCACTTACACCCCTCTTGGTGGCACTCGAGAAATGAAAGTGGATGTGAGAATCATTTGTGCCACTAACCGAGATCCATTAACAGAAGTAGAAGAAGGTCGTTTTCGTGAAGACTTATACTACCGTGTGCACGTTATACCTATCGATATGCCCCCATTACGTGAACGAGGAAGTGACATCGTCACGCTTGCCAAGCACTTCTTGACCACTTACGCCAAACAGGACAAAAAGAAATTCTCAACAATCGACAGTGAAGCTCAACATATCATCAAGCATTACGAATGGCCGGGTAATGTAAGGCAACTACAAAACATCATACGTAACATTGTGGTGCTTAATAACGACGAAAAAGTCACGGTGAGCCACCTACCCGCTCAACTCACTAAAAAGTCAAAAGTTACGAAAACAACGACACCTGCGCATGTTGCTCAAGAGTCAGCAAACATTGCACCAATCACACCACCACCTGGTTATACTGAGGAACCTTCACCTTCTGCGGTCGAACCGTCGATTACCGCAGCGGAGCTGCCTGGTACACCGTCCTCTGCTGCTACCTCACCGTACTTTAACTCTGATGGAACCATTCGCCCTATGTGGCAAGTAGAGCGTGAAGCAATTCAAAACGCAATTGCGTACTGTGATGGCAACGTCCTCAACGCCGCTGTCATGCTGGAGTTAAGCCCATCTACGGTTTACCGAAAAAAACAAGCGTGGGAAGCGGATGAAATTAATCTCGAACAATCTTGATAAACCTGCCATTGGTGAAATTTGGATCTTGCTTGATAGCCGTCTATTCGGTGGCATTGAAAGTCACGTTATCGAGCTAGCTCGGGGATTAATAGCCTTTGGACACAAAGCTCGAGTTGTGCTAACCACTGAGTATTCACCAGCTGCTCAGATTGTACAGAAGGCAAAAGAAGCCGCGATCCCTGTGAGTTACTTAAACTATTTGTCTGGCGAGCCCAATAAAGCTTTAAAAATTAAACACCTAACAAGCGCCGTCGCCAATCACCAACCCTCAGTGGTTCACTCCCATGGTTATAAAGCGTCGATTTTGTCGCGCTGCGCCAAACTGCTCACCCGTACGTTTCCTCGTTTGATTTCAACTTATCATGCTGGTGAATCGTCCTCAGGGAAGCTATGGCTATACGATTGGCTTGATAGAAGCTCAGGCAGCCTATCTGACTATTGCTTTGCTGTCAGTCCAAGTATTCAGCGCAAAGTTTTTTGTTCTTCAGAACTGCTGAATAACTTTGTTTCGATTCCCAACAGTCAACTCAACTATCAGGAGATCGCTTTTGTCGGCCGATTGAGTCAGGAAAAAGGCGCCGATCAATTTATTGAGGTAGCGAGGCTCTGTCCAACATTACAGTTTAGTGTGTACGGTGATGGCCCAGAAAAAGAATCGCTTAATCAAACTGCCCCTCCAAATGTGACTTTCTTCGGCCATCAAACCGATATGGAAGGTGTTTGGGAAAATATCAGCGTACTTATCATCTCTTCTCGTTATGAGGGTCTTCCAATGGCGGCGCTTGAAGCCATGTCGAGAGGCATTGCCGTGATGAGCTTACGTGTAGGTCGTCTTCCAGATATTATCCAAACGGGTAAAAATGGTTTTATCGTCGAAGACATTCCCTCTCTTGCTAAATGTCTTCATGACTGGATGTCGATTGGTGAAGCGCAACAATCACTCATTCGCCAGAATGCTCGACAAACCATCATTGATGATTTCTCAGCGCAAAGTGTGATTCCCGTATTGCTACAAAAATATCAAATTGAAACGGATCACTAATCCATATTGGTTCTCAATATGAGAATGATGAGTTCCAAACATAAATATCATATAAGATTCAATCACATAAACTAATGGCATATTTTGGCATCTCTATTGCAGCTCAGCAGTTAACGCAGATTAATGATGAGACAGAGGTGACTTATGACTACGCCAAAACGCATTCTATATGTTCATTATGGTGATAATTGGATTCGCGGCAGTGAAGTGGTGCTTCTGGATCTCATTTCAGGAATCGACCGCGATAAGTTTGAGCCATTCGTATGGTCCAACTGCCAACCATTAATCGATAAGTGCCAATCGCTCGGAATTGAAGCGCAACATTCAGCCTTCAATTTGGTGGGTGGTTGGAGCGCTCCGCGCTGGGATATTAGCGGTTGGAATAGCCTTATCAAACAAGGCTCAGATTTGATCGAAAAGCACAACATCGACTTGGTACACGTCAATAGCGGCGGCCCTTGTCAATGGATGTGTTTGGCTGCTCGCATGAATCATATACCACTTGTCACGCAACTTCATTGCCATTATACATTGCGCGATCGCTTCTCTCTCGGACTTCACCTCTCTCCAAAATTGATTTGCGTTAGCAAAGATGTTGGACGCGAAATTCTTCAGGACGGCTACCCACAAAACCAACTTCATGTCGTACACAACGGCGTGTCACTTCAAGGCGTGGATACACCCATAGACATTAAAGATCGCCTCGGAATCCCATCACAGGCCTTTACCTTTCTGTCGGTGGGTTCGCTGATTAAGCGCAAAGGGTTTGACCGCCTTATTCGGGCAATGCGCATGCACAACTACCACCACCACAACCCTCACCTTGTTATTGTTGGTGACGGCGAAGAAAGAGAAGCACTGCAACAGCTTGCCGCAGATCTTGGTATCCAAGAACGAGTGCACTTTGTCGGAGAGCAACACAATGCCGGAGCGTGGATGTGTGGTAATGCAGACGCTTTTATTAGCGGCGCCTATGAAGAGGCCTTTGGTCTCGTGCTCGGGGAAGCGGCTTTAGCTCAACTGCCTATCGTGGCTCCTAAAACGGGAGGCATTCCTGAGTTGTTCGAGCATAATCACTCTGCATTGCTGTACCAGAACAGTGGAATGGCGAGCCTGTTAAACGCGATTCAACAAGTCATGCAAGACGCGGCATTAAGAAACAAGCTGGCGGAAAACGCTTACCTACATGCTAGCCAGCACTTAACGACGACTGCATCTATCAACGCTATTGAACGTATTTACGAAGGTGAACTTAATAACAACGCCATTACACCAATGCCAATGACTCACTGCATGAAGCCTCTTTCACGCTGGTTGAGCATCAATTGAGGAGCCCGGTCATGAAACGTGTATTGATGTTCGACGCCATCCCAATGCAAGGTGGATCCAAAATCGCGAATGCAGAGCTCCTTAAGCAGTGCGATAAGCTGAGCGTGATTGGTTACCTACTCACTACAAATCCAGAGCATTGGGCGTCACTGCTTAGTGATACACCGCGTGTGCAAGTTATAAAAATAAAACCGTCACCATTTAACTCGACTCATGGCCTGACCTACTGGTTGATGAACGCTTACTACTTTCTCCAACTTCTCTACGCGTGCATGAAGCTTCCAAAGATAGATAGCTTTTTGGGCCTATCTTGCCCAAGTAATGATATGCCTTTGTACTTACTACGATTAATTAGCAAAAAGCCTGTGGTACAGATGGTTCATGGCCCTATTGGACGATCGAGATCTGCTGGCTACTGCTTAGTAAAAGCATCGGCAATTTACTACTTGGCAAACACCCGCGAATCAATGGTAGAAGCATTACAGGCCTACCTCAAAACAGAGAAGCCAGCCACCGAACGCTATTGGTGTGGTTTGAATACATCTACGTTTGTTAATGGATTATCGAAAGATCGCTGGCCAAAACAAGCGAATCCGATTTCAAGCCGCGTTTTCTGGGCAGCTAGCTTACTAAAATGGAAGAACATCGATCTTTTGCTTGATGCTTTAACACTTGATGAGTCGAAAAAGATCAAATCCACCGTGTGTTACATCAAACCTAACGTGGCAGGTGTGGAATATTCAACACCGGACTTCAACACACAAGGTGTTGAATGGCATGAATGCCCAAACAACTTAGATGAATTGCGTTCACAGTGTGGTGTGTTTGTTTCCACCAGTCTCAACGAACCTTTTGGGTTATCTATTTTGGAGGCTCTCGCTGCAGGTATGTGTGTCGTCATTCCACATGATGATAGTTATTGGGACCGCGTGTTAACTCACGGCCGAAATTGTATTAAATACACGCCTAACAATGTGGCTTCGTTACACAACGCAATTCGCCTTTTGAATGAATCGCCGTGGATGAAAGTAACGATGGGTATCGAAGCACTAAATGTTTCTCAACTATACACAGCCGAACGTTGTTATTTGCCAATCGCCCAGCACCTTGCTAGCGAAATTGCTACCAACAATGATTGCGCACTCAAGACACCGCGAGACATCAAAGGATATGACCATGTCTAAAGCAATGACCAACATGACGCTATTTGCTATCGCCTTAGTGATCAATAAAAGCATCAGCCTAATCATGCTACCTGTATTGCCCCACTTTCTCTCACCAGAGCAAATGGGCAAGCTTGAGCTTCTAACAACCTTTGGTGTTGTTACGACCTTGTTCGTCAGTTTCGCTTTGCATGAAGCGCTTTATCGATTCGTCGGCGTTGAAAAGGATCAAAATACGCGCACAACCCTACTAAACCAGCTGTACTCACTTGCTTTACTCATCGCTGGCGTCGTCGCTCTTAGCTTGCTCACTATCATTTTAATCGCCCCCATTCCCGCGCCTTTTACGCGAGTCGAATTTGCTATTGTTATGTTTGCCATCGTTCTAGAAGGCAGTATTGCAATCGGCACTGCCTGGTTAAGAACACAAGACGACAAAGCAAGAACTCTGCTTAACGTCATGGTCACTACCACCATTTTTCAGGTCATTTTTATCGTCGCGGCGCTGTCTGTTCATCCCCATGTTATTTCTGTTTTGTGGGGTGGCTTGTTGGCTGCTATTACTCAATTTGTTTGGCTGCACATCGTTAACCGTTACAATGTCACCCTTCCTAAACTGACATTGGCAAAACAATACCTAAACTACTGCCTACCAATGATGATGGCCGGTTTAGTAGCATTTTGTCTCAATGGCGCTGAACGCTGGTTCATTGGTGCCAACACTTCTCTTGCGACGTTAGGGATTTACGCGATAGCGGTAAAATTTGCAGTGGGCATGTGTATTTTAGTGCAGCCATTTGGCATGTGGTGGATGCCACGTCGATTTAACTACTTAGAAGGACGCAAGAACACTGAAGCAGTGCGCATCACACACTTAGGTATGATTTACATTACAGGTTTGAGTGTGGTGGTCGGCACATTAGCAATGGTGATGATCACCTACTTACTGCCAGAAACCTATCATGAGGCGGTACTATTCAGCTTATTCTTGCTACCTATCGCCATGTTAAAAGAATGGAGTGAGTTGATTAACATCTCCATTTTGTACAAGCGTCGTACTCGCTGGCTACTGGGTATAAATGTCGTCTCTGCGTGCGTTGCGATTGCTTTGCTGTTTGGCTTATCTTCTCTGGGTATTTATGGGGTATTCATTGCGCTTTATTACGCACAACTGTGTAAGCTGGGCCTGACTTATGTAGTAGGCCAACAATGTATGACGTTGCCTTTCCACCTAAGTCTGATGGTTTTATTACAGATTATATCCGGTGTGGCACTGTTCCTGCTTCACTCTTCACAATCAATAGGCATCGCCATCGCAATTTGCATTTTGACATGCAGTTTGCTGGCAGGGATAGCCACTCGCTACATGAGTAAAGAGACGCTCAATGCTCTCACTCGATACATAGTGAAACGGCGTGGACAGGTGAAGAGATACTCGTTATGAATGAAACCAAGGTGAGAACAAAACAGTCCATCGCAGCACTGACGATCACTGTCGGTATCGGCCTGCTTTGGGTTGTTATGCCTCATCCCATTTTGATTGTTGCGTTGTGTTTCGCACCACTCGCGTTACTGTTTGTTCTCAATCAAACGTTTTGGCTTGTCACACTGTTCGTTATTTTTTCATTCTTTCGTATTCACGAAGCCTTTCCTGTTATCTATAACTTCAAGATCCCATTACTGTTATCATTGGGGGCACTCGCCGCACTCGCTTTTCACCTTCTTATAAGCCGCCAGATTACAGCTTTTTGGCACCCTTCATTAAAGTGGCTGTGTATATTTTGGGGTCTGGTGATCATCGGAATCATATTCGCTTCCAGTCGTGATATCGCAATAACGGTGTTCAAAAACACCTATTGGAAAATCATCATTATGACGTTGGCCATCACCTGGCTTATTACTAAACCTTCACAGCTCGCACAGATGTCAAAAGCAATTATTTTCGCCGGATTATTGATTGGTCTAGTGGCATTACAAAACGCAGCGAATGGCATTGATTTAGTCGAAGGAACGCGCGTGTCAATAGGACGATCCATAGGTTCAGTACTTGGCGATCCTAACGATTTGGCACTAGTGCTGATGTTTCCCCTTGCCTTTACCGTTAGTCAATTGATGGAGAAGCATTCCCCCAAGCATCTCAGACTCTTTGCCCTTATCACCTGTTTGGTTTTGTTCTTTGCGATCATTGAGACGCAGAGCCGCGGGGGGTTACTAGGTTCACTGTCTGTATTTGCCTACTTTGCTTTTAAACACATCAAAAGCAAAACATTAGTCTTGGTATTAGGCGCTATCGCAGCGATCGTACTCTACGCATTCGCTGGTATTTCAGGACGAGAATCGGGGGGAGCAGCTGAGGATGGTATAGATGCCTCTGCGATGGGGCGACTTTATGCGTGGGAAGCGGCATTTAAAATGGCGCTGCATCACCCGTTGACTGGCGTAGGTCTAGATAACTTTTACTTTAATTACTATTTCTACAGCCCACACTGGGATGGTATCAACCACGCCGTCCATAGTACTTGGTTTGGCGTGTTAGCAGAAACGGGTTTTGTCGGGCTCGCGGTGTTCATTACTTTAATTGTGTCATTGATCCGCACCTCTTTGCATTCCATCTCATTGTTGACACCAAAATCAGATTACACCCTCTCTGTAGGAGCAAACGCCGTGTTAAGTGGGCTTATCGGTACCATCGTATCAGGCACTTTTCTGACTCAAGGTTTCACCTGGCCAATTTACATTCTAGCGGCATTAACAGTTGTCGTTAGCCGAATTGTTCAAAGTGACTGTCAAAATGAGAAATCCTAGTTTCAAACATAAACAAAACCCATAACTCACTGTTTTAAAATGGCTAATTCCTTGGCACGCATTGTGATTACTCACTTAATTAGTAATCAAATAACCAAGACTCAAGGAGAGCCACATGACGGACATCGTAGTATTTGGAGAAGATTTTGGTGGGCTACCCTCTTCCACTCAGCATATTGTCAAGCAACTAGCAGCGAACCATCGAATCCTTTGGGTGAACTCCATTGGCCTTCGTCAACCTAAGCTGGATTCTAAAGACATACAGCGTGCGTTAAACAAACTCACTCGTGTATTTCATAACGTAGGCTCACACAAGCCAACATTGGACTCTGAAACAAACCCAAACATTCACATCATCAACTTGCTCACCATTCCTGCCCCTAGTTCTGCATTAGCAAGAAAAGTGGCCGCTAAGATGATGAAACACCAACTCAACAAACAATTACAAGCTCTTGGTTTTGATAAGCCTGTATTTTGGACGTCGCTCCCGACTGCTGCCGATCTTTGTGCAGAAATGAACCCACGTGGACTGATTTACTATTGTGGCGATGACTTTAGCGCTTTAGCTGGTGTTGACCACGACACGGTGGCCAAGCACGAACGTACTCTTGTTAATGCGGCCAGCGTTATCTTTACGGCAAGCGAAACACTCTCCACCAAATTTCCATCTGGTAAAACCGTCACTTTGCCTCACGGTGTCGACGTTAGTCTGTTTTCTGAGCCAGCACCTAAGGCTGAAGATTTTCCTAATAATGGTCGCAAAGTGCTGGGCTTTTATGGCAGTTTGTCTGAATGGTTAGACTACGACTTAATTGCCCAAGTCGCAGACCAAGCGCCTGACTGGGATCTCGTGTTCATCGGCCCTAACGAGTTCAGTGATAATCCACTTCCACAAAGATGCAACGTATACTACCTGGGCCCGAGAGCGCATCACACTCTGCCAAGCTACTCCCAACACTGGGATGCCAGTTGGTTGCCCTTTGTTGATAACGCTCAAATCAAGGCATGTAATCCGCTTAAACTTCTTGAGTACTTGGCAACAGGAACCCCTGTTATCAGCACACCGTTTCCTGCATTAATGCCCTACAAACATATGCTTCATGTGGTTCAAAATGTCGAAGACGTGCGTGCCAGTCTCGATCACCTCCTACCGCCACCAACAGATTCAAAGTCATTTGTTCAACAGCAAAGCTGGGAAGCAAGAGCCAACCAAGTTGATAAATTAGTGAGGGCGCTATGAACGATTTAAGAGAAAACCTCAGCGTACTGTTACATGGAGCTTGGAGACGTCGCTACATGATCGTTATTCCTATGCTTGTCTTGCCTGTGCTGGGTTTCATCGTAAGTAAACTGGTTCCGACGACTTATGTTGCTCATACCAGCATGCTTATTCAAGAGACAGCGAAAATGAACCCGTTCCTTCAAGACCTTGCCGTCTCAACAATGCTTAAAGACCGATTGAGCGCACTCAGTACTCTGCTAAAAAGCCGACACGTTTTGTATTCTGTCGCAAAAGAACAATCGCTGATCAATGACGAGATGAGTGCAAAAGAGCAAGAGTTCATCATAAAAGATCTTGCGTCGCGCCTGTCTGTTCAGCCACTCGGTAAAGACTTCATTCAAATTCAATTGCAAAGTGGTAAATCAGAAGGAATGGAGTCGATGCTGCTCTCTGTCAGAGAGCATTTTGTCGAACAGCTTTTGGCTCCTGAGCGTTCTTCGATTAAAGATTCGAGTCATTTTTTGACTATCCATATCAACAAACGCAGGGAAGAACTAGACAAGGCTGAACAAGCTTTTGCAGAGTATAAAAATACTTACTCAGACGCGACACCCGAAATGCAAGCTCAAAGCCTTACTCGCCTTGCTAGCCTCAAACAAACGCTAGCCGAAAAGGAGGCGGAGCTTGCTGGTGTTTCACGAAGTCTAGGCAGTTTGGATCAACAACTATCCAAAACGAACCCGGTTATCGGTAAACTGGAAGAGCAAATCATCGACATTCGTAGTGAACTTACCCTGCTTCGCGCTAAATACACAGAGGCGCATAGTTTAGTGCAAGGTAAGTTGCGAGAATTAAACCGGTTGGAGCAGGAACGCTCGGTACTCTTGAACTCTAAACAACCAGAACTAAACAGTGCTCAACTATGGGATATCGCGAGCAATACCACAGTAAACAGTCTTGGCGAAGCACAGCCTCTACTTGTCTCCCAACTACATCAATTACAAATGATGCGCGGACGTTTTGAAGCACTTACGGAAGAAACCAACAGCTTGCGAGACATGATCCAAGAATTAGAGCGAAATGCGCACCAATTTGGGAGCACAGCGACAGAAATCAACCGCTTAGCTCGTGACGTCGCAGTGAAGAGAGAAATGTATGATGAACTCGTCGAACGCTATGAGATGGCCCAACTAACGGGTTCTTTGGGAGAGTTTGAAGAGAATAAGCGCGTAAAAATCATTGATGAACCGTTCACGCCAACGATTCCAACTAACTTACCTAGTTTTGTATTTGTCATTTTAGGATTTATTGGTGGCGCTGGTTTAGGCATTGGATTAGCGACGATACTAGAGTTAGCCGATAACTCTATCCGCTCTAAAAGAGCATTAGAAAAACACCTTGGTGTTCCTGTCATCACCACTTTACCTAACGTAGTGTACGGAAACTAACCGCCATAAGAACTCATTTACAAGCACTCGGTCGGCGAGTGCTTTTCTTTTACTACTGCCTTATACAGCCTCATAGCATGTCCACTAATATGAATCTCAAATTGAGAATAAACATAAAGCCTCACAAACATCAATATTAACCCATTGTTTTTAAATGATTAATTTTTTTGGCACGCAGTCTGCAATTCCTAAATAAACAAAGAACTCAACGAGGGTTTGAAAATGGAATTCAGACAAAAACACAATAACACTAAGCACAGCAAAAAAGTGATATTACACGTCGTGCAACACTTAGCTCCTGGTGGTTTAGAAACGCTCGTACTAGAAATGCTTCGTTTTGCGCAGCCAAACCATTCCGTTTTTGTCGTGAGCTTAGAAGGAAGCAAAGAACATGCACTACAAGGCTGGCAAAAACTATTGCCCTACCAAGGCCAACTGCACTTTCTTAATAAGAAACCTGGATTCAGCGGAAAAACCATCAGTACGCTGACTACCATGCTCAAAGGACTTAAGCCTGACGTGGTCCACACCCATCATATCGGCCCACTTCTGTATGGTGGTATTGCTGCACGTTTAGCGCACGTACCTGTAGTGATTCATACCGAGCACGACGCATGGCACCTTAATAACAAAAAATCAGCTCGACTGCAGTCCCTTTTGCTAACGATGATTCGCCCGCAAGTAGTTGCCGATGCTAACTTTGTCGCCCATCAAATACAGACTAAGTTAAAGTATCGCAAAGTTTGTACTATCCATAACGGGATTGACTGTCAGAAGTTTAAAAGCGGTGACCAAACGGCAACAAGACACTTGTTTGAACTTCCAACCGACAAAATCGTGATTGGCGTTGCCGGGCGTCTAGAAGCAGTTAAAGGCCATAAAGTGCTTATCGAAGCATTCTCTCATCTTACGCCAAACACACACCTAGCCATTGCTGGAGATGGTTCTCAGCGAGCTCAATTGGAAGCACAAGTTAGAACGTTAAAACTTGAAGATCGAGTAACCTTTTTAGGCTTGGTCGACGATATGCCCAGCTTTTACCAAAGCCTAGACTTGTTTTGCTTACCATCACTTCAAGAGGGCTTTCCTCTCTCAACCCTCGAGGCTCAAGCATGTGACATTCCTTGCGTCGCAACGGATGTTGGCGGCGTGAAAGAGACGCTCTGTCCGAACAACAGCACACTGGTTGAAGCAAATCGCGTGTTTTCGTTGGCAGAAGCGTTATCACAACAACTGGAATCATCACACCGTTCTCCTCGAACTTTTATTCTCAAACACTTTGATATCAGAGACATGGTGAGTCGCTACTCACGTTTGGCCAAGGAGGCTAGCTATGAATGATTTACTTTGGATTATAGGGTTTGGTTTATCCGCATTTTTGATTGTCTATCATCACGTTGGGTACCCACTGCTCCTTAAATGGCTTCCTTTAAAACGGCAAGCCGAAACCAAAGCACCATTTGTAGAGCGAGCTTACAAAGCCTCCAAAACAGATAACCAGCTACCCTCTATTACTGTCATCGTGCCCGCCTACAATGAAGAACAATGGATAGCAGAGAAGATCCGTAACCTTGCGAGCCTAGATTACCCGAGGGATAAATTAAGAGTAGTGATCGCATGTGATGGCTGCACAGATAACACAGCCGAGATTGCTCAAGCGACAATTCAAGAAGCAATCTGCTCTGATACTCTGTTCATTATTAATGATCACCAAGTCAATCGCGGTAAAGTTGCCCTACTCAACGAAGAAATGCGTCATGTTAGCTCGGACATTACCGCACTGAGTGACACGTCGGCATTGATTTCTTGCGATTCTCTGTTGCTAGCTAGTCAGCATTATCAAAATGAGAACGTTGGAGTGGTTAACGCAACATATCAAATAATGAGCACTGATAACCAAGGTGAAGCGGCGTATTGGCAATACCAGTCTCGAGTAAAGCACCAAGAATCCTTGTTAGGTTCAACGATTGGTTCCCACGGTGCGTTTTACACTTTCAGAACTCACTTATTTGAACCACTGGAAGTTAGCACCATTAATGACGACTTTATTCTCCCTATGAGAATCGTTTTGCGAGGCTATAGCGCTATTTACGAGCCAAACATGCTGGCGCTTGAGCTCGAACAAAGCTCAGATGACGCAGATTTCAAACGACGCCTAAGAATTTCAGCAGGTAACATGCAGCAGCTCATGCAATTAAAGAAATTACTGCTACCTCGCTATCGTGGCACTGCCTTTGCATTTCTATCGGGAAAGGTTCTGCGCTTAGCAACACCCTATTTGATGATTGTTTGCTTTATTTGCTCACTACTACTGGCACACAATCCGCTGTTTCAAGTAATGCTGTTCGCACAAGTTGGTATTTACAGCATCGCGCTTATTACTTACTTAATGCCAGCACTTAACACTATTAAACCTTTTAAGCTGATTAGCTACATCGTCATTGGTCATCTCGCCAACTTTATCGGCGGTATGAAGTATTTGCTCGGAATGGAAAATGGACGTTGGAAACGCGTCAACCAATAAGGAAAGCATCATGAAAAACTCACGCTACGATTCAAATGTATGCCACGCAAAAAGAACGTTTGATGTACTGGTTGCAATGCTTATTTTGGTCGTCACTGCACCACTATTCCCATTTATCGCGCTAGCGATCAAAACCACATCGAAAGGCCCTGTGATTTATCGCCAATTGCGAGTAGGACGCTGCACACCAGAAAAAATGGATCTTTTTCAAATCATGAAGTTTCGCACCATGTATATTGATGCAGAGCAACGCTCTGGCGCAGTATGGGCAACTGAAAATGATCCCCGCATCACGCCAGTAGGACGCTTTTTACGCAAAACGCGTTTAGATGAACTACCTCAACTGTTTAATGTGTTGAGAGGTGAAATGTCGATGATTGGGCCGCGCCCAGAACGCCCAGCTTTCTACCAGAAATTAGAAGATGAAATCCCCTATTTTGTAGAGCGCACATATGGCGTGTTACCGGGTATCACAGGCTTAGCTCAGGTTAACCAAGGCTATGATGCATGCATTGAGGATGTAAGACGCAAAGTTGGGTTTGACCACAGTTACGCACTAAGCTTAGGTTCGTTTTACTCTTGGATTTCAATGGACCTTTCAATCATGAGCAAAACATTCGTTGTGATGATTGACGGACGAGGTCAATAACTTCCGGTTCTGGTAACGGTCACTCTTGCCACTGGCGTCGCATCTTTTCTATCGTCGCTGGTGGCACGTCATGAATGCTTTGATACGCTCCGTGGCACACTTTAATTTCCACCTCGATGCGCTTCTTCATGCAGTAGTCCATGTAACGCTTCATCTCCCAATGTCGAACAAACGTATTGCTCACAATCACGACTCTCCCTTTGTTCAACCACTTTCTAGTTTGCTGAAAACACCACTCATGCGCTTGAGGTAATTGAACCGGTTCAAAGTGATAATCACCTTCATCATTTTCAAAATACATGTCAGCTTCAAAATGCTTAGCACCAAGCTCTATCGCTAGTTGTTTTGCTAAGGTTGTTTTACCTGAACCCGGAAGTCCACGAATAAGAATGAGTTTAGCCAGTGACATAATGCAGTTTAATGAGGTGGGAATAAGCCTAAACTGTAACGAAATTATTGGAAAAGAAAAGTAGAAATAAAAAATGCCGAGCACATTAGGCTCGGCATTTAAACTCAATCATGGATCGTGTTGTATTTATTTGTAAGCTGGCAGTTCTGTTCTTAACCCTTTCACCAAACTTACGCACATCAACAGCAGAACAAAAGTAAACGGTAATCCTGTTGCAACAACGCCTGATTGCAATGCTTGCAGGGCTTCTTTACCACCAACCCAAAGCATTACGGCTGCAATTGCACCTTCAATACACGCCCAGAAAATGCGTTGCGGTACTGGTGCATCAATCTTACCACCGGCGGTAATACTATCGATAACCAGCGAGCCAGAGTCTGACGATGTAATAAAGAATACCAGAATCAGCACGATAGAAAGCATTGAAATCACTGAGCTATACGGAAGCGCATCGTAAACATGGAACAGAGTCAATGAAATATCAGTTAGGCCATTTGCACCTAGCTCACCAACTTTATTCACCACTTGGTCAAGTGCGATACCACCAAACACAGACATCCAAATCAAAGTAACAACTGTAGGAATAACGATGACTGCGAATAAGAATTCTCGAACCGTACGACCTTTAGACACACGCGCGATAAACATACCAACAAACGGTGACCAAGATACCCACCAAGCCCAGTAGAATACCGTCCAGCCGTGCATCCAAGTTTCATCTTCACGACCGTGAGGGTTACTCAATGGAATAATATTTTCAATGTAAGCCATTGTTGTGTCGCGTAGCGAGCTCCACGCCGTATCAAACGTGATGAAGGTAATGAAAATAAGCAGCGCAAACGCAACCACCATATTGACGTTACTCAGTAGCTTAACACCACCATCAATACCACGAATCACTGATAACACCGCGATAAAGGTAACGAAGGTGATCACAATCATTTGTGTACCAATGCCGCCTTCTAGACCAAAGACATGGTTAATACCACTGGTCGCCTGCTGAGCACCTAGACCTAGCGACGTTGCAAGACCAAATAGCGTCGACAAAACGGCAAGGATATCAATAACGTGACCTAACCAACCCCATGCACGGTCACCAAAAATTGGATAGAACGCCGCGCGCAATGAAAGTGGTAAACCTTTGTTAAAGGCAAAAAACGCTAATGCTAGTGCAACGAGTGCGTAAATACTCCAACCATGTACACCCCAGTGGAACATAGTGGCACCCATCGCGAGGGATTTTGCTTCTTCGGTGTATGGTACTGCGTTAAGTGGCATTCCCCACCAATCAGTGAAATACGCGGTCGGCTCAGCCACACTCCAGAACAGAAGACCAATACCCATACCCGCGGCGAAAAGCATCGACAACCAAGAAACGGTTGAGTGATCCGGCGTTGCTTCTTTGCCTCCTAAGCGGATTTTACCTAGCGGAGAAAAAAGAAGAGCAACGGCGAACAATAAGAAGAAGTTTGTCGACCACATAAAGAACGCATCAAACTGTTCGATAATTCCGTTTTTTAGACCGTTTAATACGTCACGAGCAGTGGTTGGCTCAACAAGAAGAAGTGAAATCAGACAGAAAACAACGAGCCCCGCACTAATGCCAAAAACCGGGTTATGTATATCGAATCCCCACTTTTGAACGTTATCCTGTCCAACCTGATAATCGGTTGTATCAATACTATATTTTTTAAATGCATTATCCATAAATACAAATTTAACGTGAATTTGAAACGCCCCTCAGGTGAGAAGAACTCCAATACCGCCCTCCATTAATTTGAACTCTAAAGTTTTAAAGCGGGACGAATTTTAGCAGCAATCACATATTTTTGCAAAAAGTCGTGATTTATTGCATTTTAAGCTCAATTCGAGACAGATGAAGGGGAGATAATATCAACACAAAAATTATGAGGTCTAACGATTGATTTTGTCGTAGGTTGTAGACTAGAAAAGACACAAGAAAGACTTAAGTTCATAGCCAGTCACTGCGCAAATAGAGAAGACCTGCGCTGATTTGGTTTCACAATTAACGACGAAACCAAATCAGCAAACCTTTCATCCAGCGAGCGTTATAAGAAATGGAAGGTGATGTTCCCTGTTACGCTGCTAACGGTATCGCTATCGCCTTCAATATCCACGCCAAACGCTTGATAACTTGCGCCCACAGACACATTGTCAAGCAAGAAGTATTCGGCACCAACACCATACATGTAAGAGACGCCATCATCTTTGTCTAAGTTTCTCAGTCCGCCGTCATAATCAACGTTGAATGCATTGATGCCGCCTTTTGCGTAAACGTGTAACGGGCCGAAGTCGATACTAGGTTTCGCCGCTAAATAGAATGAATCAAAATCAGCACTACCCCTGCTGCCACTCAAAGATAAATCCACTTTGCCGTGATTAAAGTAGCCTGCTTCAATGCCGATGAACGGCAAAATACCAGTACCGACATGAATACCATAAGTTGTATCATTTTCGCTGTCGATATCGGACTGACCAATTTGGCCACCAGCGTAAATCCAAGAGTCAGCCATTGCTGACGTTGAGCACAACGTTAGAGCGAATAACGAGAGTGTTTTTTTCATACTATCCCTTCCTGATCGATTCCTAAGCGAAACATTACGCAAATATGCGCATTTAATCGCCACTATATATTGGAAAGCATAGGCATTTTAAGACTCTAAAAGTGAATAATTTATGTTCAACTTTTGTTTTGTGACTTCCAGACAAAAAAACACCGACATAAAGCCGGTGTGTTTCATATGGTGTTAGAAAGCTTGACGCTTATAGGAAATGTAGTGTTGCGTTAACAGAGAACGTGCTGATATCGTCTTTACCAGCAGTGTAGTTCATGTAGCTAGCACCAACAGACATTGGGCCAAAAATGAAGTACTCAGCACCCACACCGTACATTAGGTCCAAATCGTCATCGTCTTTGCCGCCTTTCACTTTTTTGTCCCACTGATGGAAACCACCTTTTGCGTACACGTGTAGCGGACCGAAGTCGATGCTTGGCTTAAGTGCTGCGTAGTAAGAAGTTAGCTTAGTGTCCTGACCATTTACGTTGAACTCACCGTGCTGTGTTACACCAGCTTCAACACCAATGATAGGTAGAATGCCTGTACCAACGTGAACAGAGTATGATGTGTCCGTCTCACCTTTGTAGTCAGACTGACCTACTGTTGCACCACCGTAAATCCAAGAATCCGCCATTGCCGCAGAAGATGCGCCAAGTAGCGCCACTGCTAATAGAGTTTTTTTCATCATCTACCTTTACTCTTTATTATTCCCACGTCTGCATAACTCAGTCGTTGGTACTACAAATAAAGGGAGGCGAACTATTGCCTCCCAGAACTAAAAAATAATGCTTATTGAGTTACTAGCAATTAGTGTACCAGCAACTTCTTAAGCGATAATTACAAATCTGACACTATTTTACTGGTTGATTAGCAAGCATCAATCGCGTTTTTGACTCGTTTATCAGAAACAGGATAAGGAGTGCCTAATTGTTGAGCAAAGTAACTCACGCGAAGTTCTTCAATCATCCAACGCACTTCTTTTACATTTTCAGGAATAGCCACACCTTTCGGGATCTTGTTCAGCAACTCTTTATAGTCTTGAGTCACAGATTCAATCTTCAGCATATGTAAACGATCTTTGTTTGGATCGATAGGCAACTTCTCCATACGGCGCTCTATCGCACGCATGTAGCGAAGAATATCCGGCAAGCGTTTCCAGCCACATTCCGTTGCAAAGCCTTTGAAGATCAAGCCTTCAATTTGTGCTTTGATATCGGACAGAGCAAACGCCATTGTGAAGTCGATCTTGCCTTTTAGCTTCTTATTGATGCTAAACGCCGTGGTCAGAATAGTCTCAACCTGTTGAGCGATCTCTACAACGGTGTCACCCAATTCAGCACGAACGTGTTCTTTCAACGCTTCGAACTTCTCTGGCTCCCAAACTAAACCACCCTGCTCTTCAATAAGCTTATCGACACCGCAGGCAATGCAGTCATCTATCAGATCAAGCACTTTGCCGTAAGGGTTAAAATACAACCCCAACTTCGATTTGTTCGGTAAGTTAGCGTGCAAATATTTAATTGGAGACGGCACATTCAACAAAATCAAACGACGCTGACCAGCACGCATTGCCGTTATCTGCTCGTACTCCGTTTCGTAGAGTTTGATTTCAACGCTGTCTTTGCTATCAACAAGCGCCGGATACGCTTTTACATCGTAGCCGCCACGTTTTTGTTGATACACTTTCGGCAATTCGCCAAAACTCCACGTATGCAGACCTTGCTGTTCGATATCGTCATCCGCAACTTTGGAAAGCGTTTCTTGAACTTTGTCTTTCAAACTTTCTTTCAGTTCATGAAGGTCTTTATGTTCCTTCAGTTTACGATTTCGATGATCAACCGCGCGGAACGTGACTTTCAAGTGCTCAGGTACTTGTTCCAAGTTCCAGTCTTCCCGCAGTACCTCTACGCCCGTCATGCGTCGCAACTCTTTCTCTAATGAATCTAGCAGCGGCGCTTCCATTGGCGTAACGCGTGCTAAGAATGCATCGGCATAGTTTGGCGCAGGCACAAAGTTCTTACGAATTGTCTTTGGCAACGATTTAATCAAGCTGACCACAAGCTCATGGCGTAAACCTGGGATCTGCCAATCAAAACCCGCTGGTTCAACTTGGTTTAAAATCGGCAACGGCAAATGCACTGTGACACCGTCACTATCATCGCCTGGTTCAAATTGGTAACTCAATTTGAGCTTCAAACCATTTTGATGCCAGAAGTTCGGGTAATCCAAATCGGTCACATGGCTAGCATCACCCTTGAACAGCATCTCTTTTTCAAAGTTCAGCAGTTCCGGATTTTCTTTAGATGCCTTTTTCCACCACGTATCGAAATGCTTACCAGACACCACTTCGGTGCCAACGCGTTGATCATAGAAATCAAACAGCTCATCATCATCCACCAAGATGTCACGACGACGAGATTTGTGTTCAAGCTCTTCCACTTCTTGCAGAAGCTTACGGTTTTGCTTAAAGAACGCGTGTTTGGTTTCCCATTCACCCTCAACCAATGCACTACGAATGAAGATTTCGCGACTTACGGTTGAATCGATACTGCCGTAGTTGACCAAGCGTTTCGGTACGATTGGTACGCCGTAAAGCATGACTTTCTCGTGCGCCATCACCGCAGCGCGTTTCTTCGACCAATGCGGTTCGCTGTAACTGCGCTTAATAAGGTGTTTAGCTAACGGCTCAATCCATTCTGGTTGAATCTTTGCGATGATACGACCCCAAAGCTTTGAGGTTTCCACCAGCTCGGCTGACATAATCCATTTAGGTTGTTTCTTGAATAACCCCGATGCTGGGAAGATATGAAAGCGAGCGTTACGCGCGCCTTGATATTCATTCTTTTCTTGGTCTTTCATGCCGATGTGCGACAGCAAACCAACCAAAATGGCACTGTGTACGCCATGGTAAGAAGCGGGCTCATCGTTAAGCTTGAACTCCATCTCACGCATCGACTGATGAATTTGGAAGTACACGTCTTGCCACTCGCGAACGCGCAAGTAGTTCAAATAGTCTTGCTTACACTGTTTGCGGAACTGATTGCTAGACAAGGCTTTTTGCTGCTTTTGGATGTATTCCCACAAATTAACAAATGTCAGGAAGTCCGACTCTTCATGGAAGAAGCGACGATGTTTATCGTCTGACGATTGTTGTTTATCTGAAGGACGTTCGCGTGGATCTTGAATCGACAAGGCCGCTGCAATGATCATCACTTCTTTAAGCGCACCATATTTTGGCGCTTCCAATACCATACGCGCCAAGCGCGGATCGATTGGCAAACGCGCTAATTGGCGACCAATGGAAGTCAGGCGCTTTTTCGGGTCTTTTACCTCAGAGTTAATCGCACCAAGCTCTTCCAGCAAACGCACGCCGTCTTGGATGTTACGTTTATCCGGTGCTTCCACAAACGGAAACGCTTGAATATCACCCAAACCAAGTGCCGTCATTTGCAAGATAACCGACGCTAGATTGGTACGCAGGATTTCAGGATCAGTAAACTCTGGGCGTGACTCAAAATCTTCCTCTGAGTACAGACGAATACAGATACCCTCTTCCACACGACCACAACGACCTTTACGCTGGTTCGCACTCGCCTGAGAAACTGGCTCGATTGGAAGACGCTGAACCTTAGTACGGTAACTGTATCGACTGATACGCGCCGTGCCCGGGTCGATAACATATTTAATACCCGGAACGGTTAGCGAGGTTTCTGCTACGTTGGTTGCCAGTACAATTCGGCGACCAGTGTGAGGTTGGAAAATCTTATTCTGCTCACCTGCCGACAAACGCGCGTAAAGCGGCACAATTTCCGTGCTCTTCAGATTACGTTTGGACAATGCATCTGCGGTATCACGGATTTCACGTTCACCGTTCATGAAAATCAGGATGTCACCTAAACCTTCATCGCACAGTTCATCTACCGCTTCGAAGATGCCTTCAAGCTGGTCACGATCATTGTCGTCATCACCGCTTAGTGGGCGGTAACGTGTTTCTACTGGGTAAGTACGACCCGATACTTCAATGATTGGTGCATTGTTGAAGTGTTTTGAGAAGCGTTCTGGGTCGATGGTTGCCGACGTGATGATTACTTTCAAATCAGGACGACGTGGTAGCAACTCTTTCAAGTAACCCAAGATGAAATCGATGTTGAGGCTGCGCTCGTGCGCTTCATCGATAATGATGGTGTCGTATTGATTCAAGAAACGGTCATGCTGAATTTCAGCCAACAAGATACCGTCCGTCATCAATTTGATTTGGGTATTTTCAGAGATCTGATCGTTGAATCGAACCTTGTAACCAACAAACTCACCAAGCTTGGTTTCCATCTCTTCGGCAATACGGTTAGCAACCGAACGCGCTGCAAGACGACGAGGCTGAGTATGGCCAATCAGACCAAATTTACCGCGACCAAGCTCAGCACAGATTTTTGGTAGCTGAGTGGTTTTACCTGAACCGGTTTCACCCGCGACGATAACCACTTGGTTTTCTTCGATCGCTTTCGCAATATCGTCGCGTTTTTGGCTTACAGGCAGGATTTCTGGGTATTCAATCGTTGGTTTGTAGTTGCTGCGCTGCTCTGCAACCATCATGGATTTTGCGATGTCTAATGCGATTTCGTCGAACACAGCATTACGCGCTGCGTCCTTCTTAATTTTGCTTGCACCAGAAATACGTTTACTCAAGCGGAAACGGTCACGCATCATGCACTGATTCAGCGCTTTACGCAGAGATGCCGCGCTATTCACTTGAGCCTGAGGTGTTTGAGCTTGTTTCGCTGTCGCTTTTTGTGCACCATTTGACGGTGTCGCTTGCTCTTCAGCTAGATTCTTTTTTGGGGGCTGTGACGAAGTCAAAGCGTTTCCTATTCTTTTCATTACAAAAACTGCGCGGATTGTATCACACAAGATCTGTAACAAGATAACCGAAAGCTCATTCAATTTTTTCGAACATGTTCAGCGAATCGCTAGGCTTTTGAACTCACTTACGTTGCTTATAATGGCTCCCATAGTCGAAAGCACTTATTTAAGGAATAACCATTATGTCTCGTGTACTAGCTCTAAAATCAAGCATCCTTGGCGATTACTCTCAATCAAACAAATTGGTTGAAGACTTCATCAAAAATGTAGACCAAGACAAGCTTACTGTTCGTGATTTGGCTGCAAACCCGCTACCTGTTTTGGACTTCGCCGTTGCGACTGCACTGCGCGCTACGGAAGATCTTTCACAAGAACAGCAAGCGGTGGTCGACTTGTCTGACACCCTTATTGAAGAAGTAAAGGCCGCAGACACTTTGGTTATTGCCGCTCCAATGTACAACTTTACCATCCCGACTCAGCTTAAAAACTGGATTGATTTGATTGCTCGTGCAGGCGTGACATTCAAATACACAGAAAACGGCGTTCAAGGTTTGATTGAAGGTAAAAAGGCGATTGTAATAACGACTCGTGGTGGTATTCATAAAGATTCACCAACTGACAACGTTACGCCATACCTACGCACTGTGCTGGGTTTTGTAGGAATCACTGATGTGGAATTTGTTTACGCAGAAGCGCTAAACATGGGTGAAGATGCGGCTGCAAAAGGCATTTCAGAAGCGCAAAGCCAACTTGCAACAATGGCGTAAGTTAGAATAAACCAGAATACAAAAGGGATTGGTTCGCGCCAATCCCGTTTTGGATCCTGATGCCTTGATCGTATTTATAGGGTCTCTAACATCGTCAAAAACGATTCACTTTCTCCAAGTTGCGTATTGCATCGAGGTAGACTTTTTCTAAAGACCGCTCAGCTTCGCTTATCATATTCTCGATCATCGCATTAAACGCGACATCGCTACGGACTTCTATATTGTCTCCCGCCTTAACGTCAAGAGAGTTGACGTACAACACCAACCATTCATCGCCCTCCAAGTGCCCTTCTCCGTGAATGGCAAAAAAGCGTTTGGCAAATTCAGCGTTGGTACAATTTATCGCTTCAATTTGAAGATTGAATGAGGAGTCGATACTCATGGTGCTCATGCCATCCGATTCATCAGATGCATCACAAACAGCCTTAACTCTGGCACGATATACGAAATTTCTCGTTGAAAGTAGCATAGTATTATTCATCATTACTCATAATGGGCGATAAATAAGTCAGTTGCAAATCCGACCTATATGCATCTCGCGATGCGCTAAAACTCGAACTGGAAATAAATAGTATTGTAGTTGCTCCCACCTTTAATTCGCCCAAACTGGGAAGCGCTCTCAAAAATCGCCGAGCGGTGATGCAATGAATAGCCCACCCACATATTGTTCCAGCTCTTTTGGTTGAAGAGATCGCCTACATTGACATCAAACGAGAAATCTAGGTAGTTGAGCAACTTGCTTGGTGTATAACCCTTGTCTTCCATTTCTGTGCCTTCAATATAGGTAATGCTATCAATGTATGACATACCTTCCGCTACACCAAATCGCCAAGTCGTAGGCCAATTAACCGTATAATAAGCCTTAATCGCCATGACGTATTCTGTGCTCGCAGACTGAACACTGGACGACCAGTGATGAACCAACCCTGGCGTTAAATAAATATCAAGAGGAAAACCAAACAGCTCATCCGTTAATGGATGCCCATAAAACAATGAAGTAAGTTGATTGTCGTATGGGTCTCTTTCTCTCTCAAAGCTAAATATTTCACCGATGTTCGAAGGCGTCGCCCAACCATGCGCAATACGTAGATATGCTTTATTGCTCAGTGTTGGTTTCGGAGCTTTGCTTTTATCGTTGAAAAAGCCAAAACCAACAAACACTTCTCCCTGATACCGATCTTCTACAAGCTGACTGTTGTAGGCGTTATCATCTAAGCGAGTAACACTCGTCTCACCCAATAAATACAAATTTGAAGTTACATGGTAACGCGATTTAATACCAAGATTGGTGTCAAGTCCAGATCCAATTCTCTCGCCAGTAATATCCTTAAAGGAATAATATTCACTGTTGAAATCAGCGTCTTTGTATCGAATCGTAATCGATGGCTCTAATTCCCAATCCCCAAATACATAATTGGCAGCAAGGCGGTAATTAGAGTGAAACTGGAGTTCGTCGTCCGTCATCAACTCTACTTCTGCGCGCCAATTGTCGTTAATGCTATAACGCACTTGCCCACCGAAATCGACTCTGTCCCCTTCATTAGCATTTTGTAGCGACATGGGAATATCGACAAATCTCAATCGCATGAGTGCGCTCGCACGCCAGTCGGAATCACTCTCGTTATACAAAAAAGCGCCACCTTCAATGCCATTGATATACACATGTTCGTTTTCAAAGAACATCATTGGTACAAATGTACTCACCGTAGAGTCATTATCGGCGGTATAAAACGGAATCGATGCTGTGCGATACATCGCAGCAATCCCCCACGTTTGTTCTTCTGCACCATGCGCAGAAGAAACTGCCGCAGCTAAAGGTAAAGCGAGTGTTGTTAGAATTAATCTCTTCATGAGTTCGAAAAATGTTGGTTGAGAAGCAGGCAAACATCAATGATTTGCCATTAAAAGCTTATGTTCTGCTGATGATAGCCGTTACAATGGCAAATGTTGTCATCCTCGTGACAGTTTGAGTCCCAAGATCATATTAATATTGCACGACTAGGTGAGCTTGTTTGCGAATATTTTACCATCACAACAAGCGCTTAAACTCTAGCTTAGTTCTAAATCAAACATAATGAAGTAAAAAGTGAAAGCATCAGAACTCATCTCTACCTTGAATCATTTACCTGCGGACACAGACCCAGACATTGTGATGGGAGAAGCATGGCTGCCAGAGAGGTTGATAGGGACTCAACTCGATGGTGACATGTTGTTTTTGCACTTTGATAATGCACCAGAAGATGGTCAAGGTGACGAAGAAGGGCGTGGCTTCGTCGAACACGAAATCGACCTAATTAGAACTCGGCTTCAGCAAATTTTGGATGAAGACAGTGATAACGCGTCAAAAGCCGATGCGATGCTTGGTTTGTTCCTTATGGGACATGAACTTAGTAGCTCGCAAGTTATCGAAATATTAGAAGAAGCTGACACATAAGGAGCCGTTTTGCCAGCATTGATGAACACGACTGAAATTTCTTCACTTCCTCTTGTCGTTGCAGGTCCGATCCTACGTAAAGTGACCGCAACTGAAATCAATATTTGGCTAGTCACCACCCAACGCTTGGAGGGTATGGTGCAAATTACGGATGAAAATGCCTCCATCCTTTATCAAGCCCCTTTAAGTGAACAAAAAGAACAGCTTCAAATCGGCCTCAATGCGTGGTGTTGCTTACTTAAATTAGAAGGCGAGTTTCCAACCCATCAAGCGTTACGCTATCAAATAAAAACGCAATATGGATTAGTGACGGAACTGCTCCCTCACCTGACTTATGAGCGAGATAATACGCCAAACTTGGGTATTGAGTTCCTCGTTAGTGAAAAAGCGGATTATCTCCTACATGGCTCTTGCCGTAATCCCCATCACTTCAGTGATGATACATTGGTCGCTGCGGATCATAAAATCGCGTCTCAATCCATTGAAGAAAGACCGGATATGCTCATCATGAGTGGTGATCAAATCTATGCAGACCATGTTGCAGGCCCCACTCTCGATGCCATTGAGCAAGTCATAGCTTTATTGGGTTTGCCAGGCGAAGAATTCGATCAAGCTCCGATAAAAAATACCAATGAGCTCTACCAACACCCTGCTTGCTATTATGGTCGAGATAAATTGTTGCCTCATTATGTGAGTGATGACAGTTTACTAAGTAAGTTTTTTCCACACCGAGGGACACCAATATTCAGCGCCAAAGAGTGTGAGAATCACCTAATAAGCTTTGCTGAGTGCTTTGCAATGTACTTATTGGTTTGGTCTCCGACCTTGTGGAAGCTTGTTCGAACGGATCGTTTGTTAGAAAACGAATTTAATGTCGGCGGAGAAGTTCTTGAACCCAAATGGCAGCAGCAATGGCGCGAAGAAAAAAAACAAATTGATAAATTCGTCGCAGGTCTGGACAAGGTTCAACGCTTACTCGCTCACATTCCAACCTATATGATTTTTGATGATCACGATGTCACCGACGATTGGAATCTCACCATAGGCTGGGAACAAGCCGCATACAGCAACACGTTTGCAAAACGCATTATCGGTAATAGCTTGATTGCTTACTGGCTTTGCCAAGGTTGGGGAAATGCGCCAGAAAAATTCAATGATGAATTTATGAGCCTCGCTCAACGCTTTATCGATGAGCGAACCTCGCAAACCCAAGATGCATTTATTCAATATTTGTATCGCTTTGAGAATTGGCACTACACCATTCCTACGACACCAAAAGTTGTCGTGCTAGATACACGAACCAGACGCTGGCGTTCTGAGTCTAAAATGAACAAACCTTCTGGCTTAATGGACTGGGAAGCGATGATTGAGTTCCATCAGGAGCTCGTGCATCAAGACAAGGTTGTTATTGTTTCTGCCGCGCCAATGTTTGGTGTGAAATTTATCGAAGCACTACAACGTGTGGTGACCATGCTTGGTAAACCATTGATGGTTGATGCTGAAAACTGGATGGCTCACCCCGGAAGTGCGAATACTCTTATTAGTATTTTCACACACACAAAGACACCAACTAACTTTGTTATTCTCTCTGGCGACGTACACTACTCTTTTGCATACGATATTAAGCTCCGCTATCGAAAAAACAGTCCGAATATCTATCAAATCACCTGTAGTGGAATTAAAAATCAGTTCCCTACACAACTGCTCAATATTTGTGATGGCCTAGATAGACTGCTATACAGCCCTCGCTCACCTTTAAACTGGTTCACAAAACGTAAACGACTCAAGATTTACAAACGCGCACCAAGTACGCACAACTTTTATCGCTTGGTTAACCATAGTGCCATTGGTGAGCTACGCCTTGATGATGAAGGCAAACCAAGTCAAATTAGTATTCTGACGAGTGATGGTGACGAAGTTCATTTTCCACCGACACGTGCTGAAAGCTGAGTATCAATCCCAAAATGACTTGCCCTTTGTAAGAGGCAAGTCACCTTGAACTAACTCAGGAGTTTAGGTTTTTTGGGGAGAAAGTGGCCGTTCTTAAATGTCAACGGCGTGCTAAATTTGGTATCGCACCTTGAGATCTTCCGTATTTATTACCATGTTAACCAAATAAACAATAGCTCGGTGTTCATTATGTTTAATTCTCTCACATCATTATTTAAACAACTCATTGATGGCTCTGATTTAAGCCAAACCAACACACTTTCCCCTAACATGGCTATCGCGTGTTTGCTTTGTGAAGTTTCTGGCGCAGACCATAGTGTCGATGATAGAGAACAAGAAACAAAGCGCTCTTTATTGATGAAACTGCTTTCGTTAAATGAAGAAGAATCAAATACTTTGTTAGAGCAAGCGCAACAGAAAATAAAAGATTCCGCTTCGCTGTACGACTTTACCTCTCAACTAAGAGAACTGACTCAAGAAACTCGTTACAACTTAATCAAAAGCATGTGGGAAGTCGCTTACGCAGACGGCGAAATTGACCCGCTAGAAGACGCGGTGATCCGTAAAACAGCAGAGCTACTCTATGTTGATCACAGCGAGTTCATTCGAGCGAAGTTACAGTCTCAGTAAAGTAACGAGATGAGTATATAAGTCGCTGGCTAACTCTAAGCTACCCCTAGAATGACAACAGATATCGCTTCTGTAGCCATAAAAAAACGCGCTCTCTGCGCGTTTTTCAATAAGCCAACGACATTGTTATTTAAAGTACTGGTCAAGGTATGTGTTTAGCTCTTTCCACACTAAACAGATTGCATGACAAAACAACAATGGTTGGATGATAATTTAATTACAAGCTAGCTAGGTTCGAATAACTAAAACATGGTCAAAGCAAGCTTAGCTAAGTTGTATGCATCTACATAGCCAGAGTGTTGACGCCCTTCCCAGTCTATTCCTTTTGCTTCTTGAGCGGCTCGATGGCCTATACGTTTATCTTTAAGACGATTTTGAATACGGTAGAGTGTCGCTAAGTTGATGAACTCTGTGAACGGTGCTTCAATACCTTTTTGCTTACACTCTTCTAGAAGAATGAGGTCATCTCGCCCCCAAGATGCAAAGATTTTGTTGCGACCACCGAAGTTCTTAACCATGGATTTAAGCACTTCTTCTAGTGGGCGTCCTTGTTTTTCAATCTTACGTGGTGTGATGCCCGTTAACTCAGCGCAGAACAGAGACACTTCATCGTGTTCTGGTTTCACGTAGTATTGAGCACGCTTGACTATCTCACCTTTAGACAAATCTATTTCAGCTAACCCCACTTCGATAATTTCACCCGTGCTGCCGACGCCATTTTCGTTCCAGCAACACATTTCTAAATCGAAGCATACAATACGGTTATGGTTCATAGTTTGCCTTGGTTCCTAACATAAAAATTTAAAGCGTGCGATTCTATCGTAACACGGCGTAAAACTCGAATTTGTGCGCCCATTTAATCGCCGATCGACACATTATTACGGCCGTTTTTTTTACTCAAATAGAGTTGACTGTCCATTTTGTGATACAAGCTCTCAGGATCTTCTTCTTTATGGATAACCGCACCGATACTCAACGTACAGATGATTGACGCATCACCATAATCAAAAGCCGTACTTGCCACAACACTCCGTAACTTTTCTAGGTAAGCTTCTAGCACCGCTCTATCAATGACTTTAGAAATAATACAAAACTCGTCACCACCAGCGCGGTAAAACTTATCTCCCGGTTTTAAATTAGCACTGACCAGCTTAGTGACATGTTGCAACGCTTCATCTCCACCTAAATGGCCGTGTTTGTCATTAATCACTTTGAAGTGGTCGATATCAAAACCAACCAAGGCGAAGTTAACACCTTTGTTTATCTGATTAAGCAAGTGATCGTTGAATGCTCGGCGATTCAGTAGTTGAGTTAGAGGGTCTCGCTCTGCCATTCTTTTTAATTCAACGGTTTTGAGCTCCAACATGACCGCTAAGCGCTCTTTTTCTCGAGACTGTAAATTCACAATCCAACTGATCAAAAAGGCGATTACCAATCCGGCTAGCGTCGTGCCCGCTAAAATAGAACGCTCCCAAGCTGAGACTGCGTCAGAAAGTTTAAAGTCAATACGCCATTCACGGTTAGGCAGTTGAATGGTTCGGCTTATAACGGTTCCTCGAATGTTATCCCAGCTAGCACTTTGAAAGAGAACAGGGTCATCTGCTGCGTCGAATCCCAAGTCTTCTACGCGCACCGACATATCGAGCTCCGTCGCGGTTTTCGTAATCAAATCCTCAAAGTAAACCGTACTTCGGATAACACCGGTCACTACTCCTAATAAATATTTGTTCTCGAAGTCGAACACTGGATGGAACACCAGCAACCCAGTCTTAGGTATGGACTTGTCATAACCATCTTGCAGTAAGCGAACTTTATCCGAGACATTCGCTCGCCCATTTTCGGAAATATCATCCAAGATTAAATCGAAGCGTTTGCGCGAAAAATAGAAACCCAATAGAGAAAGGTTTTCCGGTGTTCTTGGGTAAATATCCGACGCGATAAAAATTGGCTCATTGTGTTCAAAAATGTACCCGTAGGTTTTGGGACCATCTTTAGGAACGGTAAACGGTTGGAAGTTTGGAAATTTTTGACGGGTCTTTAAAATATGTTCATCAAGATCTTCGAATTCGACCTTTTGCATCCATTGAAGTCCAATGAGACTTCGCGAGCTATTAATCACTTGTTCCGCATACATGGGAAACGATGGCCAATAGCTTCGCTCAATCGAATGGAAAAAGTTTGCGCCCGCACCAATGAACTTTAGATCATTCTCGACGTTTGCTTTAAGTGATTCTGCTTGTCGGTCGGCTAAAGTATCAAACGTAGTCTGTGTATACCGTTGCTGCATTGTATAAGCAGCACCAACTACACCAGCAGTGACACATAAAGTCGCCAAAAAAGCTAAAATAGAGTCTGAATGTCGTTTTATAAAGCTCTTATGAGCGGTGCTTTGTGTCATATCGTAATTTTTGATACTTCCGTAAGTTAAACTTCGGGATCTATTGAAATACTGCGTTAGCAATGCACAAACATCAAGCAACAACCTATATTGGGGAGTCTGATCGTCGATTTTTCACGCTGTTCGTACGGTATAGTCACGAATTATTACAGCCTTAAGCCTTGAATATGCTACCATCCGTCATCATTTTAATGTCTAAACTTGGTGCAAGATCGCAAAGACGATCGTTTTAGTGAACAAATATGAGCCAATACTGAGCACCAATAAATCAATAGAAAGAGAAAAAACGTCATGAACATTGATTTGAACCTAATTCCTCAAACGTTCGATATGCTTCACGCTGGCCTAACCGCATCGAGCGTTTTGCTTCTTCTAGTTGCAGTGTCGCGCAAATCAAAAGTGGTCGAGAAAGTGGTAGAAAAACCGGTCGAGAAAATCGTCGAGGTTGAGAAACCAGTTGAGAAGATCGTTGAAGTAGAAAAAGTAGTGGAAGTAGAGAAAGTCGTAGAGCGTGTTGTAGAAGTTGAATCAAAACTTGCAACAGCATCAACGGACTCTGCAATGCAGCTGCTTTCTATCATGCAACAAGAAGCTCGTCTGATTGACTTCCTAAAAGAAGACCTAACGTCATTCTCTGATGAAGAAGTAGGCGCAGCCGCTCGCGTAATCCACACTGGCGGTCAGAAAGTACTGAACGACTACGTGACGCTAGCGCACGTTCGTAACGAAGACGAAGAAACTCGCATTACGGTTGAAGAAGGCTTCAACCCACAAGAAATCCGCCTAACTGGCAACGTAACAGGCAGCGCGCCATTCAACGGCACGCTAGTTCACAAAGGTTGGAAAGCAACATCAATGACGTTGCCTAAACTGGCTGAGAACTACGATGCATCTGTGATCGCTCCAGCTGAGGTTGAGCTGTAATGGAACACATGAACCAAGAAAACCATTCTCAAGAAGCGTCTGTTGAAACTCAACAGACGCCTAAATTCAGTGTTGGTATCGACTTAGGTACAACACACTGTGTCATGTCTTTTGTTGATACACACAACGAAGACGCTCGCGTTGAAGTGATGCCTATCCCGCAGTTGACTGCGCCGGGTACGGTAGAGACTCGTAGCCAATTAGGCTCTTTCCTTTACCAACCACACGAACACGAAATGAACCCGCAATCACGCGTTCTTCCGTGGTCGAGCGAGCCAAAAGCTCTGGTTGGTGCGATTGCACGTAACCTAGGTTCGAAAACGCCAATTCGTCTTGTTGCAAGTGCGAAATCTTGGCTTTGCCACGCTGGTGTAAACCGTCGTGATGCTTTCCTGCCAGCAGGTAGCCCAGAAGAAGTGGAAAAAGTATCCCCTCTTCGCGCGACAGAGCTTTACCTAGAGCACCTAAAAGATGCTTGGAATCACACGAACCCAAATCACAACCTTGCCGATCAAGACGTAACTATTACAGTTCCTGCTTCTTTTGATCCTGCTGCTCGCGATCTAACTGCAGAAGCAGCACGCAATGTTGGCTTTGTGCACCTAACGCTTCTAGAAGAGCCACAAGCTGCACTTTACAACTGGATCGATAACAGCAACGACAAATGGCGCGACGAAGTTGAAGTTGGCGACATCGTGCTTGTAGTCGATATCGGTGGTGGTACAACCGACCTTTCTTTGGTTGAAGTAACTGAAGACGACGGCAACCTAACTCTGAACCGTATCGCGGTAGGTGAACACATCCTACTTGGCGGTGACAACATGGATCTAGCACTTGCGTACCGCTTGAAGATGAAGCTAGCGCAAGAAGGCAAAGAGCTACAGCCATGGCAAGTTCAGGCAATGACACACGCATGTCGTGACGCGAAAGAAGCGCTATTGAACGACATCGAACTTCAGTCAGTGCCAATTGTAGTACCAAGCCGTGGTTCTAAACTGCTTGGCGCAACGCTGAAAACAGAACTGACTCAAGAAGAAGTACAACAAACACTGGTTGACGGCTTCTTCCCTCAAGTTGCGATTACTGATCACCCTGTTCAACGTAACCGTGGTGCACTAACGCAAATGGGTCTGCCTTACGCACAAGATGCGGGCATTACTCGTCACATTGCAGCGTTCTTGTCTAAGCAAGCCAATGCTCTTTCTACTTCAGGAAATGGCGCAGAAGCAGCAGCTCAAGATTTCAACCCATTCGCTAACATGCCTGGTATGCCAGGTTCGGATGCAGCGCAGTCAGCTGACTTCATCAAGCCAACCGCAATCCTATTCAACGGTGGTGTTCTGAAATCGAAACTTCTAGCAACTCGTCTAGAAGACACGATCAACGAATGGCTAATTGAAGCAGATGCAGAAATGGCAAAACGCCTAACAGGTGTGGATCTAGACCTTGCAGTTGCTAGCGGTGCGGCTTACTACGGCTCTGTGCGTCGTGGTCAGGGCGTTCGTATCCGTGGTGGTATTGCTTCGGCGTACTACGTGGGTATCGAAAGTGCGATGCCAGCTATTCCGGGCATGGCGCCGCCAATGGAAGCACTTTGTGTTGCACCATTTGGTATGGAAGAAGGCTCAAGCGTTGACGTACCAAGCCAAGAGTTTGGTTTGATCATCGGCCAGCCAGTTAACTTCCAATTCTTCGGCTCAACGGTTCGTCGTGATGACCTAGCAGGTACTCACCTAGACTACTGGGCACCAGAAGAGCTTGAAGAGCTTCCAGAAATCCAAGTAACGCTGCCTGTATCTGAAGGTCGTCGTGAAGGTGAAGTGGTTCCAGTAACCCTAGCCTCTCGCGTCACAGAGCTTGGTACGCTTTACTTAGAAGCCATTGCCGCTGATAACGGTCAAAAATGGCATGTTGAGTTCGATGTGCGCGAAGACGCGAAAAGCGACTCAGACGAAGAAGAATAAATAGAAATCAAACGGCATCCAATCGGGTGCCGTTTTTAAATACACGAAGGTTTGTATGGCATCTCCTCGTTTTCTTGTTGGTATTGACCTTGGCACCACAAACACTGTTGTGGCGTACTGTGAAATCACCGACAACCTTGAACAATCCGAAGTATCCCTATTCGACATCGACCAATTGATTGGCCCGGGTGAAGTGGTTCGTAAGCCATTGCTGCCCTCTTTCCGCTATCACCCTGCGGTTGGTCAAATCTCCCCTTCTGACCTAACACTCCCTTGGGAAAACGAGCCTGTCTCTGGCGACATTAGTAATGTGATCGTGGGTGAATGGGCTCGTGAATTAGGCGCGAAGGTGGAAGGACGTCAGGTATCCAGTGCTAAAAGCTGGCTATCGCACCAAGCAGTGGATCGTAGTTCAGACATTCTTCCTTGGGCGGGCGCGCAAGACGTAGATAAAGTCTCACCCGTTATTGCCAGCGCAAGCTACCTCAACCACATTCGTCAAGCATGGAACTACCGTCACCCTAGCAATAAGCTAGAAGACCAAGATGTGGTTGTGACCGTTCCAGCTTCGTTCGATGAAACCGCTCGTAAACTCACGCTTGAAGCCGCTGAGTTGGCAGGTTTGAAAAAAATCGTCCTGCTCGAAGAACCACAAGCCGTATGTTACGACTGGTACGCACGCCACCAGCAAACCGCAGCTGATGAGCTCAAAGAGTTACCGCTGATTCTGGTGTGTGATGTGGGCGGTGGTACTACCGACTTGAGCTTGATTGAAGCCAGTTTCTCTTCTCAAGATGAACTAGCCCTTGATCGTATTGGTGTTGGCGAACACTTGATGCTGGGTGGTGATAACCTCGACTTAGCATTAGCACACCTTGCAGAGAGCCGCTTCAACCAAAGTAAGAAGCTCACTGCTGCAAGCCTGACTAAGCTGATTCAGCAAACTCGCAAGGCGAAAGAAAACCTACTTTCAGCGAGTGCACCTGAAGAAGTGAAAATCACCATGCTGGGCAGCGGCTCTAAACTTCTTGGCGGAACAAAGAGTATTGGGCTGAGCAAACAAGAAGTGCACCAAATCGCTTTGGATGGCTTCTTCCCGCTTTCTGATTTCAGTGAAGTACCAGACAAACGCCGCAGCGCCGTTGTCGAGTTTGGTCTTCCATACGTTGCTGACCCAGCAGTGAGCAAACACGTTGCCGAGTTCTTAACTCAGCACCAACAAGTTGCTCGTGCCGCTCTTGGCATTGAAGACGACAAACAAAATGCCATTCCAGTCGGTTTGCTACTCAACGGTGGTGTGTTCAACAGTGAACTTGTGACTGAGCGTGTCACTACCCTACTGTCCGATTGGCGAGGCGCTCCGGTTACGGTATTGGATAACCCACATCCAGATTGGTCTGTTGCACTAGGTGCTGTTGCGTTTGGTAAAGCACGTCGTGGTGCACAACTAAAAATTGGTGGTGGTGCAGCGCGTTCTTACTTCTTGCATCTTCAAGAAAAGAACAAGATGGGCAAAGCGCTCTGTTTGCTCGCAAAAGGTACAGAAGAAGGACACGAGATCCGCTTAAGTGGTCGTCGTTTCTCGCTCACCCTAGGTGAACCCGTTCGCTTTAACCTACTGACTTCTACCCACGACATCTTAACCAATAACACTGCCATTCAAAACGGTGTGATGGTGGACGTTGATCCTGACTTATTTGCTCCTCTTCCGCCTTATATCACCACCCTTGAAGGTGAAGGCGCTGAACTGCAAGCCAACCAGAAAGAGCGTGTAGAAGTGCAACTGGCGTGTCAGTTGACTGAAGTCGGCACGCTTAAGATGGAATGTGTCAGCGCAGAAGACGACAACAAACGTTGGGAGCTGGAATTCGAAGTTCGTAACAAGCAAACCGACGACAGTGAACAAGTTAAACTTCACCCTAAGTTGAATGAATGTAAGGAGCTGATCGCTCGCCTTTACAGCGGCAATAAGAAAAGCGCGGAAAGCAAAGAGATCAAAACCTTAGCCAAGGATCTTGAGAAGAAACTTGGCAAACGTGACGAATGGGATTTCACGACCCTACGTCAACTGTTCGATACCTTTGCACAAGGTCGTAAGCGTCGTCGCCGCTCTGAACAACACGAGAAAAACTGGCTTCGTTTGGCTGGTTTTGCACTGCGTCCGGGCTTTGGCGATCCAACCGACTCATGGCGTATTGAGCAAGTTTGGGGTCTCTACCAACAAAACATTCAGTTTAAGAACCATCAAGGTTGGACTGACTGGTGGGTGTTCTGGCGTCGTATCGCAGGTGGCTTGAGCCAAGAGCAACAAGAGACCATCTTGGCAGACATCGCGAAATACCTACATCCTGGCGCGATGAAAAACCCACAATCCGCCAAAGCAGCGCAAGACATGGGTTACGAATCAATGGTGCGCTTATCTGCCTCTCTAGAGCATCTAGAAGTCGAAGACAAGGTTCTATTGGCAACGTGGTTCTTGAGCAAAGCCATCAACCATAACCAGTTCGAACAAGCGCACTGGTGGGCTATGGGTCGCTTGGCATCGCGTACGCCTTTATATGGCAGTCAGCATAACGTTGTTCCTCGTGAACAAGCGGAACAATGGTTGCCTAAGCTGTTAGAGCAGAACTGGCAGAAAGAGCCAATGATCGCTTTCGCAGCCGTAATGATTTGTCGTAAGACGGGCGACCGACTATTCGATATCTCAGACGACTACCGTGAGCAGGTATTGGCTAAGTTGAAGCAAAGCAAGGTACCTGAATCTTGGGTATCACTGGTTGAAGAAGTCAAAGAGCTATCTGAGAGCGAATCGAAGCGTATCTTCGGTGATGCACTGCCAAGCGGTCTGACGCTGGTAAATAACTAGGCTCTCACACTTATAAACGCAACAAAGCCCTTCTCGTGAAGGGCTTTGTTTTATCTGATTCTAATAGCTGACGAAAGACGACTCGTTAGTTCATTTCCGTATTGATCACCACATCACGCGTTTCATTATCCATATCACTGATGCCAACAACTGAGATTTCACGGTCAGATAAATTCTCAATCATGCTGTCTTCTAACCCACCGTCCGTCATCCACGCATAGAATTTTTCCGCAATACGATCCGAACCTTCTCCGACAAACGTTAATGTGACCTTCTTCATTTGTGACACTCCATCAATTTACGATTCAGCCACTTAAGCGTAGTATGTTTCGCAAATATCGACATAAACTAGGACTAACTTCTTTTATGAGTATCGAAAAATTTGACGCGATTTATCAGCGCGCTGCCGAGCGTAAAGGTGGTGAAGATCAACTTGAAGCGCTTTTGTCTCATCCACTAAGCAAAGAAGAGCTGGCAGCGATTCCCGACGACCGTTGGCTGGCCGCTTTTTCGATGAAAGTATTCCAAAGTGGGATTTCGTGGAGCGTGGTTCGCAACAAGTGGCCGAACTTCGAAGAAGTGTTCTTCGGATTTAAGGTTGAGCCGCTGTTGATGCTGTCAGACGAGCAATGGGAAACCAAAGCAACCGACAAACGCATCATTCGCCACCTCACTAAAGTCATGTCGATTCCAGCCAACGCTCGTATGATCCACGAAGCAAAAATCGAATACGGTTCGTTTGGCAAAATGGTTGCCGATTGGCCGCAAGAGAAAATCACCGACCTATGGGCGTATTTGAAGAAACGCGGTAATCGCCTAGGCGGAAATACAGGCCCTTACACACTGCGTCAAATGGGCGTTGATACCTTCATCTTGTCTAGCGACGTTGAAGCTTACCTGCGCAATTGCAAGATCATTGAAGGTGGCAAAGATACGAAGAAATCGCTCGATGCTACCAACAAAGCGTTTGTTCAATGGCAGCAAGAAAGTGGCAGAAGCCTGTCTGAGATAAGCCAAATCATTGCGTTCAGTACCGGCGATAATCGCATTTAATCCAGACTGAACACAAAATAGAAACGGCGCACTAAATAATGTATTTAGTGCGCCGTTTTTATGTTCATTGGTTCAAGTACACATTTACTTTGAAGCCAGTGATTCCCACTCAGTCAGTAGCTGCATAATACGGTGAGAGTCTTCCCATGTTGCACAAGGGTTTTCTAGCGAGGTACGCCCAGCTTCAACCGCTTGGCGGATATTGCGCACTTGATAGTAAAAAGCGTCCCCAGCTGCCGGAACCGACACTTCACGCTTCGACGTCTCGTAAATTTCTACACTAAACTGGTTTTCTTGCGTTGGTAGCCATGGATTTGAATCTAACGTAATACAGCCTTTGCTACCCAGGATGGTGAATTGGTGTTTCAATCCGTGATCTTCGGCAGTGTGTACGATCGCCGTTTGTTGCTCACCGAATTGCATCATCAAACTCGATTCACAGATGTTCCCATCGTTACCTCGTCGACCAATCGCTGTCATTGAACGGTTCTCAAAGGTTTGTTCACCCAACATGGTTTTCACCACCAAATGCACCAATGACATTGGATAACAACCTAAGTTATACAAAGCACCTTTACTGTCTGGATTCACAAACTGTGCAATCGATGCAATATAAGACGTATGGATGGAGCGAAGTTCACCAATCTCTCCCGATTTAAGCACCGAAACCAACTCGCTGATCAACGGGTGATGCAAGTACATTAAGCCTTCAGCAAAGAATACCTTGTGCTTTTCGACTGCTTTTAGTGCCAACTCGGTTTTTCCCATATCTACCGACAGTGACTTTTCACACAGGATCGCTTTGCCCTGCTCAGCCGCTTTAACGATAAAGTCATGATGAAGGTGATTTGGCAATGCTATGTAAATAATGTCGACTTGCTCATCGGCAATCAACGCATCGTAATCGTTGAACGTATTCTCGATGCCATATTGCTCAGCGAATGTCTTTAAGTTCTGCTCCGAACGCCCAGCAACCGCGTACAGTTCACTCTTGTCATCGCCTTGGATTGCCTCAGCCATGACACCTGAGATAAAGCTTGTGCCTAAAATACCCCATTTCATGTTCGCCTCTCCTATTGAGCTTGGGTTTCGAATGCTTGAACTAACTCTGCCATTTCAGCCGCAATAAACGCTTGTGTATGCGGCATAGCAAAATGCGCTTCAATCGCGGCGCGGTTTTCATATCGCTCCCAAAGAATCACACGTTGTGGATCTTTAGAATCGTAGGTCGCATTCGCTTGCAAGCACCCCGCTTCGCTTTGCATATCAAGGCAAAATTGTTCAATGGCTTCAACCACTTGTTGTCTTGGCTTATCGGCATTCATTTTCAGTTCGGCGGTAACAAAAATCGTCTCGCTCATGATGGATCTCTTTCTCCATTCTTAATCATACGCCCACTGTAATTAACCTCATTTGATTGATAAACTCTGCTTTAGTTATTTCTTTATTAACTCTGGGTGTGCAATGGATAAATTAACAAGCATGAAAGTTTTCGCTTACGTGGTCGAACACGGCAGCTTTCGTAATGCTGCACACCATTTTGATATTTCACCGACCATGGTTGGCAAGCACGTGAGCTTTCTTGAGCAAAGCTTAGGTACACAGTTGATTCATCGCACCACGCGTAAACAGTCCCTGACCGAAGCTGGCAGACTCTACTACCAAGAGTGCCACCGCATTATTGAAGACATCACCAACGCAGAGAACCTGATCCAGACGCTGATCAACCGTCCAACCGGAACTGTAAAAGTTAACTGCCCTGTCACGTATGGCAAAAAGGTCATTGCTCCTATCGTGGCTGACTTCTTAGCTGAATTTCCCGATTTGAACGTTGAGCTGATGTTGGACAACAATTTGATTGACCCATATCGAAGCGAAGCTGACGTGATTATTCGAATCGGTGAATTGGTCGATTCGTCGTTAGTCGCGAGAAAATTGGGTGAATACCACATGACTTACTGCGCCTCACCCTCTTACCTTGAGCAACATGCCCCTATCCAATCGCTTGATGACCTTGAACATCATCATTGTTTGGGGTTTCAGTATCACCAAGGAGAAAGCCAACAAGTGGTGAACATGCCATCTAATACCTTTGTAAACAGCAACACCCGATTAACGTCTAATAATGGCGATGTACTTAAGTTTGCCGCGTTAAAAGGCTCTGGTGTTCTTCTGCAACCAAAGATCTTAGTTGAACAGGAAGTCCAATCTGGCGCCTTGGTAGAAATTCTCCATTCACACATTCCCAAGCCAAAACCGATCCACCTGCTTTACCGTTCAAAACAGCTTTCCCTTAAAAATCGCACCTTAGTCGATTTTGTTCTTTCGCATGTGAATCCGTAACGCCCCACATAAAGCGGCGACAATTTAACCATTTAATTAACTTTTATTGTCGATATGACAAATATTATTACTTGTTAATTGTCTTTATTTTTCATGTTGTTAGTCAGAAACACCCATAACTAGGCATAATTTATTGATTCACACCAATTGCATTGCTCTGACAAAGTGACTAGGATTGCCGCCTTTCCTGAGTGAACTATCAAAAAAATATCGAGAAATTTAATCTAATTTCTCTTCCTGTTCGTGTGCAATCACAACATTTACACTCATTTCAAATTGCATAAGCACATTCCTTTGCTTATGAAAACGACATTGATTTCTCAACGCTGTTAGTCACGTATGTGGCTTTTTGGCTTGAGAGAGATTTTTATTCAAGGTAGGTCACAAGGACGCTACCCCTTGACTGCATTTACTGGAGGATAAGATGCCTAAAGGTCTAATGCTGACTGACTTAGCCATCGCTGGCTTACTATTAATTTTGGCAAAAGTCATTCGCGTTCACGCGCCATTATTACAGCGTATGTACATTCCATCGGCGGTTCTCGCAGGATTATTCGGTCTAATTTTTGGACCAGCCCTGTTAGACGTACTGCCTTGGACCGATACGTTTACCGCTAACGCAAGCCTATTAACTGCTGCACTTTTTTCTGCGTTAGGTCTGGCAACGGATGTTCCATCACCTAAAACCGTCGCACAGCGTGCTGGCTCATTGTGGGCGTTTAACCAAATCGCTTCTGTTTCTCAGTGGTTGTTTGCAGCAATGTTTGGTCTAGTTCTCACAACCTTCTTCTGGCCAGAGATTAATCCTGGCTTTGGTGTGACAATGTCTGCGGGCTTTATGGGCGGACATGGCTCTGCATCTGTTGTTGGTGAAATCTTCACGGGGCTTGGCTGGGAAGATGGCTTCACACTTGGCTTAACGTTCGCAACCGTGGGTATTTTCATCTCGATTTCTGTCGGCATGCTCATGCTGCAATTCGCATTGAAGATGGGTTGGATTCGTAGCTTTACGACCTTCGACAGCATGGATGAACACGAACGCAAAGGCCTTGTTAAGCCTGTTGATCAAGAACCGGTAATGAAAGACACCATGTCTTCCCTGTCAGTCGATTCTTTCGCGATTCACGCGGCGTTGGTTGTAGTGGTAACGGCTTTCTCGTATGTAGCGGCTAACTACTTATCTTCTTTCCACGATAAGGTACAAATTCCTACGTTCGTAACTGGCTTCCTTGGCGGCATGCTCGTGCGAATCGTCGCGAAACAAACGAAAGCTTCACGCTATCTTTGTGACGGTGCATTCAAACATGCTGCGGGCATCAGTACCGATTATTTGATTATCTTTGGTATCTCAGCCATCAAGATTACCGTCTTAGCCCAGTATTTAATGCCGATGGTAGTGCTTGCAATCGGCGGTATCGCCTTCACACTATGGCTAATCTTCTGGGTTGCCCCACGTATCATGGGAGAAGATTGGTTCGAGAAAGGCATTTTCTCTTGGGGTTGGTTAACCGGTACAGTTGCCATGGGTATTGCGTTGCTTCGCATTGTTGATCCAAAAATGCGTAGCAAGGTGCTTGATGATTACGCCATCGCTTATGTCCCTGGCTCAATCACTGACATCTTCATCATCTCTTTGATGCCAATCGCGATGTATAACGGCATGCACTGGCAAGCGCTTGGTGTAGGATTAGGTTACATCGCAATTGTCTTATTTATTTGGCGATTCATTTTTAAACGTAACAGCAGTGCTCTGACACACGAATCATAGTCGCTTTACTCGGGAGGATTTTGTCCTCTCGAGTTCATTCCTTGGTTTTTCTCAAAATCACTCCCTACCTCAAAAATAAGCAACTTGTTTTATATTTGAGATTTGCAATCCCGATCTCTTACTATCATTCTTTTTTAATACTTGACCTGAAAGTTTCTATATCAGAATAGCCGCCTATTCGTTTCTAAAACATGGAGAAAGGCTGTGCGTCGCTCTCAAGGATTTACTCTTATTGAACTCATTGTGTGCATCATCATTCTTGGTATTGTAAGCGTCGTTGCATTTCCTAAATTTCTTGGCTTACAAAAAGATGCCAGGGTGTCGGTTCTATATGGAGCCAGAGAAGCACTCATGACCGCCAACAACTTTGTCTACACCAAAGCAGTGATTCAATCTCAAGAGACAGTAGATAGCGGCATACAATATAACATTGATCTAGATAATGACGGCCATAACGACCTAATTGGTTACTTTGGATTTATCAAAAATGTTATTCCAGCAAAAGAGCTAGCAGGCTTTGATCCGCAACTCACTATCAACACTTGGTATGGGGTAGACAGCCCAGACGAGCCCTACTTCCTTATTGGTTTTGCAAACAAGCCTGTTGGTCCAGAACATATGTGTTATGTCGAAGTTTACTACCCAGAAACTCCTGGTGGCCAAGTGAAATACAAAATACAAACTGACGATTGCTAATTCCCATAGAGAGTGGCAGTAACACTTTTACTTTTGGTGTCTTCATCGTTATTGCAAGGTAATGGCTCCAAAACCATCATTAACAACTATTTCACATAATGTCGTCGCACAATGAGCTCATAGAGATAAACCCAGTAATTTGCGCCGACACATGGCTATAATTGAAACAATCTATCGTTTTTAAACCCGCCTATAAGTTGTGCTTGTAAACTCATCATTTCGCTCAATAATAGTTCTATAACAAATTCAATAATTTAAAGCGGGAGGCGTAATGAGAATATTCTGGCAGCTACGTTGGTATTTCCAACAAAAGTGGAGGCACTATGTCGGATCCATTCTGCTTTTCGCTGTGATATCAGCATTACAGCTTGTTCCGCCCAAAGCAGTTGGCATCATAGTTGACGGCGTCGTAGACAACACTTTAGATACAAATACGCTGATTCTATGGCTCTCAGGGTTAACTGTACTGATCTTTACTATTTATGGGTGTCGCATCTTATGGCGAATTTGGCTTTTCGGCGCAAGCTGGGAGCTCGGGACCATTCTACGTAACCGTCTATATAGGCATTTATCGACACAGCCACCTCGTTTTTTTGAACGTTACAAGACGGGGGATCTGATGGCTCGTGGCACTAATGATGTGCGTAATATCGTTATGACAGCCGGCGAAGGGGTTTTAACCGCCGCAGACTCTTTGATCACTGGTATTGCGGTTTTAATCATTATGGTAACGCAAGTAAGCTGGAAGCTCACCGTAATGGCGCTTCTTCCAATGCCATTTCTTGCCATCATCATCTTCTTTATTGTGCGTATCCTACATCAACGCTTTCGTGTCGCTCAGGAAGCCTTTTCTACCATGTCAGACATGACACAAGAGTCACTTAATGGCGTGCGAATGCTGCGTGCTTTCGGATTAGAAAACCAAGAGCAGCAACGTTTTGAAGAGGTTGTGGATGATACTGGCGAAAAGAACATCGCTGTCGCAAGAGTCGATGCTAGATTTGACCCGGCAATTCAGTTAACCATCGGTCTTTCTTTCCTTCTTAGTGTCGCTGCTGGTGCTTACCTTGTTGATAAAGGTGAGATCACGCTTGGTGATCTGACCGCATTTACGATGTATTTAGGGTTGATGATATGGCCGATGTTGGCATTCGCATTCCTATTTAACATTTTAGAAAGAGGCTCTGCTGCATGGAACCGATTACAAGAGATCTTTGATGAAAAGCCAGAAATTATCAGTGGCAATAAGCCAATAGAAAATAAACCACTTCCGTTAAAAATTGATATCGACGATTTCCATTGGTCTAGTGATTTACCGCCCGCTTTGACGGAAGTAAACATCGAACTGGAACCCGGAAAAATGTTGGGAGTTGCAGGGCCGGTAGGAAGCGGAAAATCGACCCTGTTAACACTACTTTTGCGTCAACATGATTTAGAAAACGGCTCAATTAAATTCGGTGATGTCAAGATCAAGGATGCCCTACTTCCACAATGGCGCAACCGTTTTGCTGTAGTTAATCAAAGTCCGTTTCTATTCTCCAAATCTATCTTCGACAATATTGCCTTAGGCAACCCTAATGCAGAGAAAGAAGAAGTCTATAGAGCAGCAAAGTTAGCCTGTATACATGACGATATTGAAAAGTTTCCTGAAGGCTACCAAACAGAAGTTGGTGAAAAAGGCATTACACTCTCCGGCGGGCAAAAACAACGTATTGCGATAGCACGCGCTATGCTGCTGAATGCCCAAGTGTTGGTTTTGGACGATGCACTTTCCGCTGTTGATGGACGGACCGAACATCAAATCCTTAAGAATTTGGAAACACACTACCGTGATCAAGCCCTAATCGTTATTGCGCACCGCCTCACCGCATTGGAAGCAGCAGACGAGATCATTGTCTTGAATCACGGCCACATTACTGAACGTGGGCAACATAGCGCTTTATTAGCGCATCAGGGATGGTACGCCGAAATGTTCGAGTACCAAAAACTAGAACAGGCGATGGAGGAATAATGAATGAACCAGACCAGCACGTTTAAACGGTTAATGTCTTACCCATTATCTCAACCAAAGCCAATGATTAAAGGACTCGCCTTGCTGTTTATTGCAGCGTTAGCTAGCGCCGGCGGCCCTTGGTTGATTCAATATTTCATTGATGAGCACATCGCTAAAGGTGACTATTCACAAAATGTTCTGATTTCGCTAGCAGTAGGTTATATCGCTCTTCAGATCGTATCGGCAACATTCCAGTATTTTCAGTCATTGCAATTTAGCATTGTCGCGGCTAACACGATCAAAGCGATTCGTAAGCAAGTATTTTCTGGCGTGATTAAGCAGCCGTTATCTGCGTTTGATTACACTCCTGCTGGAAAATTGGTGTCGCGAATCACCAACGATACGGAATCTTTACAGCAATTTTATGAGCTTTTGATCGCGACCGTGGTGAAAAACGTGGTCATGATTGTCGTAATGCTTGGCGTTATGTTTTTCATGAGTTGGAAGCTCACACTCGTTGTGCTTGTATTGCTGCCGATCGTCATCGGCTTTATGTACTTGTTTAAGCAGCTAAGTACAGAAAGCTACCGAAAGATGCGTGACCTATTGACCGATATAAATGCGAATCTGAGTGAATCCATTCAAGGGATGAGTGTCATTCAATTAATGCAACAAGAAGAGCGTTTTAATAAACAGTTCAACGAGCTAACCGCAGAGCATCTGGTGGCATCTAAACGAGTGATTCGGCTAAACGGCTATCTGCTAAGACCATTAATGGACTTACTCGCTGGTCTTGCGTTGCTTTGCTTGGTTGCGATCTTTGGTTTTAATGGTATTGAGTTGATTGGTGTGGGGGTACTGTATGCATTTATCAGTTATCTTGCGCGAGTTACTGAACCACTAATTGAGATGACTCAGCAACTTGCTCTACTTCAGCAGGCGTTAGTATCAAGCGAACGTGTTTTTGAATTAATTGACGCGAAAGAACAAACTTACGGGGACAATCATCAACCATTAAGGTCAGGTGCTATCGAACTTAGAGATCTCACATTTAGCTACGATGGTAAACAGGACGTCCTAAAAGACATTTCGTTGAAGGCCAACCACCAAGACTTTATCGCGCTTGTCGGGCATACAGGAAGCGGTAAAAGCACATTAGCGTCACTGTTAATGGGCTTTTATCCAACGCAATGTGGCGAACTGCTCATAGATGGTCGTCCACTTAAAACATTAGGGAAAGACGTACTTCGCAAAGATGTGGCAATGGTCCAACAAGATCCACATATTCTCCCTGCTTCAGTCAGAGAAAACATCTCTCTCAGTCGGGCGGTTGATGACAATCAAATATGGGATGCGTTAGACAAGGTAGGTTTGGCAGAACAAATTCATCGTTACCCTAACGGGCTAGACACGCAGTTAGGTCAAGGCGAAACTAATTTATCTGCGGGTCAGAAACAGCTTTTGGCGTTAGCACGTGTGCTTGTGGTAAAACCTAAGATATTGATATTAGATGAAGCAACCGCAAATATTGACTCAGGAACAGAGGCTTTAATCCAAAAGAGCTTGGCGGTACTCAGACAAGACATGACGCTCGTTGTTATTGCTCATCGGCTTTCAACTATCCTAGATGCAGACCAAATCATTGTTCTTCATCATGGGGAGTTAGTTGAGAAAGGCACACACAAAGCACTCTTAACGCAAAATGGTCGTTATGCTCAAATGTATCAGTTACAGCAAGCAAACCGACATCTACAACAGATTGAAGAAGACACCAAGCAACTCGAAGAAGCGGTGTGATTTTATGCCCGTGCCTTCTTTTTATTTAGTTGGTATGGGCATAATTGGTGTAACTTCAAAATTTAGCCTTGTTAGCTTCCAATTTCTTCATAATGTGAACTAATTTTCTATTTCTTACCTATTATTGACATAACCCCTCGCTATATCACGCAAGGTCGTTGTAAAATCGTACGGTACTTAAGTCTACTGCCTGTGGCATTGGGCTGAATTCCGCTTTCTAATTATGCACATTAATCTCATGACACAAGTCCATGGACAAAGATAAGTTTACTAACATCTATCGCTTGCCTGGTTCGATTCAAATTCGTATCGGTAAATGGCAAAAGACGTTCCGCGGCACCTCTGATTTAGTTTTACATCAGGCGCTAATGGAGCGTAATAAGCAATTTAAGAAGCCAGACTTTTTACCTAAAGGCTGGTGTGTCACTCCTATTGATGAAAACGACATTACCATTACGCATCACGGTAAATATATCCAAACCGTTATGCGCACAATGCTGGACAGAAAGGTCTCATACAAGCGACTGTTCCTATCTCGGATGAGTCTCGAAGATGGTGAAAAAGTGCTCCACAATTACAAGCTGGAGTGGGTAAGAAAACATAACCAGATCGCCAAAAAGTACAATCAAATTAAAAAGAAACAATATATGAACTTTGCAAGAGAAGAAGAGGAAACCCTCTACCCTTCGATTCCAAAGGGTGAGTTTGACAAAACATTATGGAACAAACTTGTCGTATCATCGTTTGGTCCGCAGAAAAAGTACAAAAACCCGCACTTTGTCCGTAAAGCCGATTTCTAAATAAACACCCCTAAAGTTAGGGGTGTTTATTTATACGTTAACTCACCAGTCGTAAGTTAAACTTGCAATAACATTTTGTCGGTCGCCATACCAACAAAAGCCATCACATGTCGCTATGTACTTTTTATCCGCGATGTTTTTAGCTGCGACTTGTAACTTGTAATCGCCGATTCGATAACTGACCGTCGCATCCATTAAGAAATAACTTGGTACTTTTAGTCCCTCTTCATTGTCTCCGTATGACTCACCTGTATAGCGCGCGCCTAAGCCAACAGCAAAGCCATCAAGAGGTCCATCAAAGAAACGATAATGTGCCCAAGCTGATGATACGGTATTCGCCACTTGGGAAGGTGTTTTGCCAACCCATGCCTTATTGATGTCTTCTTTTATCTCTGCATCAACGTACGCAATGTTCCCGATCAATGTTAAGGATGGTGTCACATTAGCTACAGCTTCAAACTCAACGCCGTTATTTTCTATTTTTCCTATTTGCGTTAATTCACTCAAGTAGATACGAGCCAAGTTTTCTTTTGTTGCCCGATACGTTGCAATATTGAAATAACCATCAAATGAATCCGGTTGGTATTTCATACCGATTTCAAATTGATCACCGCTTTCAGGCTTCGCTGGCTTACCATTGCTGTCTTCTTGAATAATTGGATCAAAGTACTGAGAGTAACTAAAGTATGGCGTGAAGCCAGAATCAGAAATATAAGCCGTTCCCACGCTAAACGTCCACTCTCCATTATCGACTTTCGTGCGAGCACCCGTGGTAACATTATGTACTTCATTACTTGTATCGTCGTAACGTGCGCCCAATAACATCGCCCATTTATCGTTGATCAGCATATGATCTTGAAAGTAGACGCCGAGCTGCTGATTATCGATTTTCGTTCTTTGCTTATCGGTTTCGCTCAATGGTTGTAGCGTATTCGGATCGAGTAACATTATGTTATCCGAATAAGTAGGATTAAATACATTAAACCTAGGATCGGGCAAAGCTCCCATTGGTGTGTTTAATAATGCATTACCATTAGCAACGATAGGGTCATTGGCAAAATCTTTACCATCGATACTGATCATTTGAAAATCTATGCCCAACATCAAGTTATGCTCAACACTTCCCCAATTTACTTGGTGCATCAAACGATTATCGATATTAAAAGCATCAGATGACCCATCTTCTGTTGAAGCACCCCGAAGTATGGTTTTGCGTTCATTTGATGGGTCCAAAGCCGGCCCCAACGCAGGCACGTCAGCCGAGTAAACGTACGAATACATTTGTCTTAGCTTAACATCCATTTCGCTGTAACGAGCTGCTTGAACAAATGAAGTGGTATCATTAAATGCATGAGAAAACTCATAGCCTAAAGACACCTGCTCACGCTCAAACGTCTCCCAGTTAGGATTGCCTATCGCTAAACTATCACTGATCTTTCCATTTTTGTTTGGCGTTAACGTTCCTTCAACTGGCAAAAATTGCAGATAAGGATCTGAGTCGTCTTTTTGATAGCTCGTTAGAAAGGTAATTTCAGACGCCTCATTAAATTTGTACGTCATCGATGGAGAGAGAAGAATGCGCTCTGCTTCTACCCCACTAATTCTCGTCCCATTTTTTCTCGCTAACCCTTGAAAGCGGAAAGCTAGCTGCTCACTCACCTCAGAGTTTACGTCAAGAGAAAGTTGTTTACGGTCTTCAGAACCGTACTCCAAAGATACAAGTCCTGACCCCCCATCAAATTGAGGTCGCTTACTGACAACATTGATGACCCCACCAGGAGGGTTTTGCCCATAAAGAACAGACGCTGCACCACGTAAAACTTCAACCCTTTCCAAAGCAAACGGATCTATTTGCCAACTATAAAAACCAGAAGAATATAAACGGGTACCATCTTGATACAGCCCGCTGTTCGCCTGTTTAAAACCACGAATAATAAACCAATCTTGCTTGTTATCTTCGCCGAAATAATTAGTTTGAATACTTGGTGTGTACTGTAGCGCGTCAGAAATGCTAATAGAGGCACGATCATCCATTTGTTCTCGCGTAACAACAGATACCGCTCTTGGGGTTTCATTGATGGCAATATCAGTTTTCGTCGCTGCCCGACTCTTCGCTCCGAGATAACTAAAATCTGGACCAACTGCACTGTCTTGCTGCTGTCCAATCACAACTATATTTTCATCTTCCTGAGCCAAGACATTTGGCGTTGATAAAGCTAATACAACCGCCATCGACGTTGGTGTTAGCATAAACTGCCGAGTCATATTCTTCTCCTTTTTGTCGGCAGCCAAACCAACCCTTCATGACTTCAGCGGTCGCTGAAAGAAAAGCGAGTTACGGCATCGCCAGTTGTTTCCGTAAAAGACAAACCAGAGGTTTTGCATAAAGCACTCGCATAGGTTACGAATGCCACTACGAGTGCTTATTTGTATAAGTACTTTCTTGGTTGAGGCTTAGCTCATCTCTATAAGCGGCGTAAACCCCACATTAAATACAAACCGCCAATGAGAGACGCCATAAGCCCTGTTGGTATTTCTTGCGGGTAAAGGACCTGTCGTCCCAACCAATCAGCCAACAACATCACCCCTGCCCCCAGTATCGCGGCGCATAACATGTGTTGTGACGCTTTGTTAAAACCAAATAAGCGAGCTAAATGCGGAGCCAACAACCCAACAAAGCTAATCGGACCAACAACCAATGTCGCACTGACCGTGAGACAAGCAACTAAAAGAAGCAGTATTGCGCGTGAGCGATCAACTCGAACTCCAAGTGCTTTAGAGGAAGCGGCACCGACAGGAAGAATATCTAGCCATCTTACGCAGAGAAAACTCAACCCTATAAAGACAAGCGCAGATAAAGACAATGGGAGTAACGTTTCAACCGAGACATAGTAGGTAGACCCAGACAACCAAGCTAATGCTTGATAACTTCTTGGGTCACCAGTGGCTAGAATAAAGCTCTGTATTGCATTCATCAGTGCGGTAATCGCAATACCAGTCAACAAAATACGCTCCGGCTGAAAGCCTGACTTACGGTTTAGCAGCACAATGACTGATACCGTCGCTAATGCACCTACGAGCCCGCCTAGAGAAAGAGTGAAAATTGACGAACCAAACCCAGTAAACATCGCGATGATCAATCCCATTGCTGTCCCTGAACTGATACCGATCACTTCAGGACTTGCCATTGGGTTTCCACTTAGGCGTTGAATCATGGTTCCAGCAATCGCTAACATTGCCCCCGCAATTGCTGCTGCAAATAATCTAGGTGCGCGCCACTCCAAAAAAATCCAATTTTGGCTAGCAAATAAGTTTGCCCACCCTTCATTTTGCACAGCAACCGTGGCAAAAAGAACAACAGAAATTAACGTGCCGATCAACGCCAATGAGATCGCTTTAGGGTTTAGCTTGTAAACATTTTCACGATGTCGAGTTAACACTGTTTGAGTATGGCCCTGCGTCTTTTGTGATAAGCGAGGTAACAGCCATAACAGTAGCGGAGCGCCCAGTGCAGCGGTTGCAGCTCCCGTTGGTATAAAACTCGCCATTAGCCCTGGCAGTTGCTGAATAACCAAATCGGTTAAAGTCAATAACATGGCACCAATCAGCATTGATACCCAAAGCTTATGCTGGATTTTATTGATACCTATCAATCGAGTAATCGCTGGCGCCGCTAACCCGATGAAACCGATGATTCCTACCGCAGAAACCACCCAAGAAGTGATTAACACCGCAAGCCCAAGACAGACAAAACGCAACTTAGCTAACGAGACACCTAAACTCTTGGCACCTTGCTCGGAGAGTTCCAACAGACTTAACGGCTTTGCAATCACAAATGCAATGATCGTAGCAAGTGCGATTCGAGGGGCAAGATACGAGAAATCTCCCCATCCACTCTGAACAAGCGAACCCGCTCCCCATATCATTAACCCATTCAGCTTTTCGGTATTCATCATCAGAATAACCGTACTTAATGATGCAAAGTACAGGTTTATCACTAACCCAGAAACGACGACAACCGTTGGAGATAACGCTCGTCGCCATGACAACAGCATCACCAACCCCATCGATATCACACCGCCGATGAGAGCAACCAAATTAGGCGCGATATCCAACATCCAAGGTGCGAATAGCGTAGCTAACATCAAAGCAAAACTTGAACCGCTCGCCACACCAAGTGTCGTGGGTGAAGCGAGAGGGTTACGCAGCACTTGCTGCATCAATACCCCAGCAACCGCTAATCCAGCACCAGATATAATCGTGGTGAAGACTCGAGGCCACCAGCTAAAGTGAAGTAAAACAGAATCGATAGATTGAAAGTTAGGCTCCCATAAACTGATTAGAGCCAACGAAAATGAGCTTACTTGGTACAATTGGAAAGCACCAATAGAAAAGGTAAATGCCGAAAGTAACACCACAAAGCTTAAAGGCATCGTTTTCATTGTGTTAACTCCTCGACCTTACTCGCCGTAACTAACTCTGCGAAACGGAGAGCTGAAGGCATAGAACCAAAACTCCAAACGGGTGCGACTTGCATGACCTTTTCACCAGATTGTTGAACAACATATTGCCAAAATGGGTCTTGAGAGAGCTGCTCCGCTCCACCGTAAGGTAATGGCTCTACGATAACAATTTGAGCTTTTATGCCAGCTAACTTGTCGATGCCAACTAGGCTAAAGCCCCAGCTATTCGTCTTTTCATTCCATGCATTACTCAGCCCAATCTTTTCGATAGCCTGAGAGTAAAGACTATTTTGACCAAAAACACGAACGTGCTTCGTATCCATAAACTGAATAATTAAAAGCGGCGGCTGGTCTTTGTTTATGCGCTGTTTTAATAAAGAGAAACGTTTTTCATATTGTTGGATAAGCGCCTCTGCTTCCGCTTCTCTTCCCAGCTCTTCACCAAACCTCCGAGTGAAACGAGTAAGTACCGACCAATCTGTGATCCCGCTTTCATATAAGTCAATCGTGGTAACGGGGGCAATATCGACTAAACGATGCTTCATTGAGGAGAAGTACGGGGCAATAAAAATACGGTCAGGTCTGAGCTCGTAAATACGCTCTATATTGGGTTGAGTTCTTAACCCTACATCCTTAGTTTGAGGTGGTAACGGTGGCGATTTTACCCAAGCATCGTAATCTTGCCCTTGAGCGACGCCTACGGGCACAACCCCTAACGCCAACATCGTTTCAGTTTGTGTCCAATCAACCGACATCACCCGAGGTGATGCGTCAGCTAGTGCTTGAAAAGAACTGACCAAAAGCGCACTAAGTGAGAGAGCGAAAGAGAAATGTTTAAGTCGAGTGTTTGTACTGCTCATTATTCCAACCTTTAGCTTGGCATCGCCACCGGGTAACCCGCAGGGTGGTCAGAGATCATCATCTCTATCCCATATATGTCCCTCAACTTAGGTTCAGTAAACACCTGTTCAACATTGCCTTGTGCAATCAAATCACCTTGATGTAATGCAACGATGTAGTCGCAAAATCGTGCAGCCAAGTTGATGTCGTGTAATACGATAATAACGCCCAAGCCCAGTTCTTGACTGAGTTTAGAGATAAGCTTCAACATATCGACTTGATGGCTGATATCTAGCGCAGACAAAGGCTCATCAAGAAGCAAATACTCGGTTTTTTGGGCTAACAGCATAGCTAGCCACACACGTTGACGCTCTCCTCCAGATAACGTGTCCACTAAGCGATCTGCGTATTTTAGTGTGCCTGTCATCGCCATTGCTTCTTCAACAATGTCGTGATCTTTCTTACTCAAACGTCCAAGTAAACCATGCCATGGATAACGACCAAAACCGACTAAATCTCGACCTAAAATACTGTCGGTCACTGGAAGATGCTGAGGCAAGTAGGCAATGTGTTGGGCGAATTTTTTCGCTGAGAGATCGTTAATGCTCGTTCCATGCAGAACCACGTCACCAGCGGTGTATGGCTGTTGCTGTGCCAGCAACTTTAACAATGTGGATTTTCCTGAACCATTGTGTCCAACAAGAGCGTATGTTTTTCCGGGTTCAAATGTCACATCAAACGCTTTTAGCAATGACTTGCCTTCAATCTCAAACTGGAGTGCTTTAGCTTCCAACATCCCTACTTCACCTAATAGCCATTTACGAATAACAGTTATTCAGAGCTCTCATTCGTTGATCACGTTTGCCGTTCTTATTCAACAGAACGATTAATAAGGGAGGTTTTATATAACAACAAAGATACAAATGCAAACCGTTGTCATTATCATTACATCAACAAGATCATTGAGAGAATTGCTAAGTGTTAGTGATAATTTGCTCTGCTGAACTTCATTAGTAAATTATAGGCAGGTCAACGAGAGCAGCGGTCTCCCACTGCTCTCGCATAAATTTGAACGAATACTGCAGCGTATGAAGAAATGAAAAATGCCGCAGTGAATACATTAATGACGAGCGTCAGCGCCAAACTCTACTTCTTTATAGATATCGGCCAGCGACTTTTTACCTTGTTTGTCTTTGGCTGAACGCTTTTTCTTAGTTTGATAATGGTATTCTTGCTCCTGAAGTGCTTGTTCGTGCTCTTTTGCTGACTCAACAAACTCAGGATTTGCAAGTGCTTGTTGGCGTAAGCGGTTTACTCTTTCAAGGGTTTCCCACAACATACTTCACCTCCAAACTTATTACTGTATATAAAAACAGTATTGTTTAAATATTCCTCCTCGTCAACATTTCAACTTTGTTACTGCTCTTCACATTAACCCCAAGCCTGTATAGTGCTCGGGATATTTGTGGATGATTTGCTTTATATAACCTTGATGCTCTCGCAGAGCATCAACACATTCTCGAGATAACCATCCCTGATATACCCATTTTTCAAGTTCTAACAATGCGTATGGGATGGACCACGCTTGTCTATACGGATGGTGCGTTGTCATAAAATCAAAGGCATTTGCGGCAGCCGTAATTTGGGCGGCTATTGGTATATCATCACTGGTTAAACCATACGGATAACCAGTGCCATTTAAATTTTCGTACTGATAAATAATCATCTGCAAAAACAAAGTCACACTCGGGTGAACCGGATTTCCGATACGGGCAACTATGTCATCCGCTGAATCGATACAACGCTCAATATGTTGAATCAATATCGCCTCTTGTTCTTGAGAGTAATTTGTTCGGCGGCTAGCAATTTCAACTGGCAGCTGACTATCACCGAGCGCATGGAACTGAGCAAAAATACCAATATCTTCGACCATTTCGTCATTCAGGTGATAACGATCCGCTAACTGCGTTGCGATAATTTGACTGTAGTACTTCATGCGTTTGGTATGCGCGTAATACTCAGGTGAATAGCCTGGCATCATACATTGCATTCGGTTAGCTAGCGTTTCTATCGCATTGACTACTTGAGTTTCTGATTCAACCGCAAATCGAATCATTTCGAAATAAGGTTTAAGACCATTCAGCGCTTCTAAACTAAACGCATCACGTTGAGTGGAGTTCAAAAATACAAAACCAGTAAAAGCTTTATTGTTATAACAAGGAATAGCAGCCGACGACTGATATCCGTGTTTGAGTAAAATTTGAACCCGAGGACAGTGCTTAATATCATGAAGGTCTTCGACGATACGAGGAACCGCGTTTTTAGAGGCAATATTGAGGTGGTGGAGTTTACGGAATGCTGATTCGTGATGGGCTAAACACCAAGTGTCGAACTCACTTTCTGCAAATGATTTGAGCACATCTTGGTCTGGGTGATATTTTGCAAATGACACCCTATCAATACATGGCAAGTGCGCCTGCATCCTGCCTTTTAGCGTTTGCAGTTGCTCGTTAAGCGGTTTTGCAAACGGGTAAAAACTCCGGTGCGCCATGCTTCACCTCCACACCAAAGCAGAGAAACAAGAAAAGCTCATTGTGTTGCAAATTCAATGGTATTTTGAGCGGTTTTCTCCACTTAAATTATCGATATACCACAACTTAAGTGTACGAAATAAAAGCACATTTCTACCAATTTTTTCACCGGATATCTTACGGTAATTTGATCCAGATTAAAAAAGCCAACGAGCGAAACTCGTTGGCCTAACAATACTGATTGATTACGATGGATTCAGTAACTAGAAGTTATTCAAAGAACGTTCTAAACAACTAGCCTAGAGCAGGAAGCACACCCAGCGTAATTAACACCTGAGCGAATACGATGCCAGTGCCAGCGATGCCCGTTATCACTAACGCACCTTGACCACCTGCGACGCGGTACTCCCCAGTAAAATCATCCGATTTACGAACCTTGATCACCATAACCAAAGGCAAAAAGATGGCTAAAATCGCTAAGGCAATCGCTGCATAGCCCAAAGCCATAATAAAGCCTTGAGGATAGAAAAGTGCGAAGCCTAGCGGTGGAGTAAACGTCACTAGTGCCGCAATCAAACGATTAGGCTTATCGTTACTTCCTTTGATGGTATCACCCAAAAATTCGAATAGACCCAAACTCACGCCAAGGAACGATGTCAACAATGCCAAGTCAGCAAACACACCAACAATGCTACCCAAATTTGATTGGTGTACTGTCTGAGATAGTTGACCAATCAGTGCGCTCAACCCTCCGTTCTCAACAAGCGTACTTTGGCTAACCACACCCAACGTCACGATTTGCCAAAAGATATAAATAACGAGTGGAATCGTCGAACCAATAATAACGGCTTTGCGTAAAGAAGAAGTGTCACCGTCTAAGTAATTCACAATTGCAGGTATACTTCCGTGGAAACCAAACGAAGTAAAGATCACCGGAATCGCCGCTACAACAAGGCCTTGTTCGATTGGCATACTTAACAAGTAAGATTCCGTAACGTTTGGAGCAAGAAAAGAAAGCACCGCAACCATCGCAATGAGCTTCATCGCGAACAGAACTCGGTTTACTTTATCGACCGTACCGGTACCCACTGTCACAACTAAAGTCACAATCAAGGTAAAGATTATCGTTGATGTAGGCCCTGAAATATCGAGGTCAAACCATTGTGCAAGGCGGTCTCCGAACTGAGCACCACCGCCAGCGATATACGCTGCACATAATGAGTAGAAAAGAAACAACATCGCAAAACTTGCCACCCACTTGCCTTTTTGACCTAGGATCTGTTTCGCCAAAGTATGAAGTGTAGCACTACTCTCCGCATGTTGATGAAGCTCAAGCATAAGCAAGGCAGTGAAAGCCATCAGAGCCCATAAGCCTAGCATGATGATAATAGAAGTTGAAAAACCAATGCCGGCAGAGGCAAGTGGAAGCGCTAGCATACCAGCGCCTATTGTAGTGCCCGCAATAATTAGCGTACTACCGAATACTTTAGAACGACTCATTGTATATTAATCTTTACACTTTATTAGAAATTATCAGTATTAGATCGGGCAACGGCGGACCGAAACCAACACCATATTTGTATTGCCGTCGATATTGTAGGATCTTTAGCAGAAGATCAAGCAAAGTGTAAGGATAAAAAACCACACATGTAAACTATAATTTACACCTTACTGATATTTAACAATAACTGTGTGCACTCTTCCCTGTTCATGAACTTGGGAACAGGGTAATTCCAGTGCGCCTCTTTCAGAATTAAATCAACAAGCGCATCAGCATCTTCACGTTGAATGAGCGCACTGGTTTGCTCAATATCAATAGTTGAAAACAAGGACTCCAGATTCGCCAAAAAATGCTGAGCACTTGCGTTACCTAACTGCCCCTCGGCCGTCAACTCATCGAGCTTTCTTAGTTGAGGCTCAATCTCTGATAATGAAAAGCGCAGCACAGGCAACAAGGCTAATCCGTTTGCCATACCATGAGGTATTCCATATCTCGCACCGAATGTGTGAGCAAAGGCATGAACATAACCCAAACTCGCTTTGGTAAATGCTAAACCCGCGTAATAGGATGCCATAGCCATTTTATGACGAGCTTCGACATCATCCCCTTGCATCACAGCCCTAGGAAGATATTTAAAAATGAGTTTAATAGCGGCAACCGAATAAGCCATCGTTTCTTGAGTAGCGTTTTTCGATACATAGGCCTCAATAGCGTGGGTTAATGCATCAACGCCAGTATCAGCCGTGATCTTAGGAGGTAAACCAATCATTAAATTCGCATCTAAAGCTGCCATTAGTGGCACCAACTTTGGATCCATTAAAGGGGTTTTAATGTGTGAGGAGGGATCTGACACGACCGCAGCTATAGTAACTTCACTTCCGGTTCCAGCCGTTGTTGGAATAGCAAAAAGCGGCGCTGGCATTCGCCATACCTTCAATAGTCCAGCTAATTTTTTGATTGGCCGTTTATTGGTAACTTTCGCAGCGATGACTTTTGCACAATCCATTGCAGAGCCGCCACCCAAAGCTAATATGCCCTCACAATGAAAACGATGATAAGCCTCTAGACCGCTCTCTACCTGATCATAGGTAGGATCGGGCTTAACTTGCGAGAAAACATCTAACTGTAAATCGAGTTTTGCTGCAGCCTCAAGCACCTTATCTACAATACCGACTTGGACTAACCCTTCGTCGGTAACTAACAAAACGCGTTTAAATCCCAGCTCGGTTATCGATTCTAATAGCTCATTCATCGAACCAGGGCCGGAAAACAAGGTTGGTCTCGGCATAGGAAGGATATGGGCTGCAATTTTTAACCCAGCGGTGTAACTCCGGTATAAACGATGCTTCAACATACGAAATCCTTTTCATTTAGAGCTATCATTCTAGCTACTTTTACTACCTATGCTTACTTTGCAATCACACATTTTCAATAAACTTATCTCACTAAAAGGGCTAGCATCGCTGGGAAACCGTACCATTTCATTATCTTTCCTCAACGACATGAGCTACAGAGAAAATGTTTTCAACGACGCTCTATTGTCATGTAGTTAACAAGCTTCTTTCCCTATTACTCTGTTAGTTACAGAGCGAGCCTCGAAGAAGTCTTCTTATTTTTTGCCAAAAGCAACAATATGAATTCTGTTAATCACACATCAATACCGTGTGTCTCTGGTTGAGCCCGAGCACGATTTACAAAAATAAAAATAAGAATGCGTTACATCATGATTTATTGTCGTTTTCAAATAAGTCAACAAGAGCAACAATAATCTTTCAAAACTTATACTTAGTTCAAATATCTGACTCTTAACCATGAGCTTCAGGTGATATTATTATGCAACTAGGATTATTATCCCGCCCATAATCAAAACTATGTCTAAACGCCCACCTTTTTGGGGTCTATTCGCTGTCGTACCCAATTTTTCCTATCACCTTCTGATTTGGGTTTAGCGTGGGCTAATTAGCAATGTCGGTATAAACCATGAATCATTCTTGCCATTCCCATACGGACATGGGCTTTGAAGTCGATCTGAAACAAGCACTTATCTGGGTTGCTCGAGCACTCGACTATGTAGGTGTTGATGATACGCACCATAGCCATCGTGTCGCTTACATCGCTTACCAATGTGCTCGGGTCATGAACTGGGAACCAGAAAAAGCGGAGTTTTGCTACTTCGCAGGGATGATCCACGATTGTGGAGTCTCCGAAACACAAGAACATAAAATGTTACTTGAGGAGTTGGTGCCACAAGATGTAAAAACACATTGCTTAAGAGGATACCGAAGCCTCAAGCAGTGTCGTTTGTTGCGTCAGTTTGCTACACCTGTTCTTTACCACCATACACATTGGAGTGAACTAAAATATCTTGATTTACCGCCTTTTGAAAAAGAGGTCGCTGCCCTACTTTATTTAGCCGACCGTCTCGATTTTATGCGTTCCAAATACGTCATGAACTGCCACTGTGACATTGTCACACTTCATGAAGAACTAATTGCAGAATGCATCATGGCAAACGCTGGAACTTTGTTTAATCCAGACATGGCTAAGGCAATGATTAAGCTCGTTATGACCGACGCGTTTTGGTTCGCGATGGAGTCTGAAAATATAGAAACCATCGGATTAAACTTTAAAAGCATTGATTGGCTTCAAAAACAGCTCACCATCCAAGATATGAATAGTTTGGGCATGTTTATCGCTCGAATTGTTGACGCAAAAAGCCCATTTACTTATCAACATTCGCAAAAAGTGGCGGAGTTATCTCGGTATCTAGCCATCAAGCTTGGGTTCTGTGAGAACGACCAAGAGATGTTATTTATTGCTGGGTTGGTGCATGATATCGGAAAGTTAAAAACACCAGATGAGATTCTTCATAAAGAAGGATCTCTTAATAAACAAGAGTATACGCGTATCAAACGCCATACAATTGATACTCAGCTCGCATTGCATAAGGTCTTCCCTAACGCGAAAATAGCGGAGTGGGCTTCCAATCATCATGAACGTTTAGACGGGTCGGGCTATCCCTATCACAAAACAGGCGCCGAGCTCGATGTTCCATCGCGTATCATTGCTGTCGCGGATGTCTTCCAAGCTCTGTCTCAGGACCGTCCCTACCGAGGACGAATGGCTCAAGCGCAAATCGCCGCGATTATGGGCGAGCAAGTCGCTAATCAAGAACTTTGTTCTGACGTCTATGCAGTGCTAGAGCGAAACATGACCGAGTGTTACGAGCTATCAACTAATGTTTAATCGATAAAGGGCGTATCTACGCCCTTTGCTGATTTTGTACAGGTTGCAAACCAATCATTTTGCAATATCAAGTACATTGTCTCGCACACCATTGATTCTGAACCAACCTGCAATGCTGAACCGCTCTGCGTTGGTCGGTAAAACCTCATGCGGGAATTGCTCAGATAAGAATAAAAGTAAGCGTCCTGATTGAGGAGGGATGGTTGCTATCTTATTATCATTTAGATCGTAAACCACCAATTCACCTGCATCCTTTTCCGTCCAAGATTCGTTCATGTAAAAAACGGTTGTCAATCGACGGTTTTCATTGCCCTTAAAACAATCTAGATGCTTTTGGTAGAAATCCCCTTCCTCGTACTTGGCAAAGTGAGCTTCATACTCAAAAAGCCCCAGAAACAAGTGACGGTTCACTTCTTGGCGTATTTCTTCCATCTTATCTAAGTAAGAAGTAACCGCGTGCCCCATATTGGGCGATAACCATTGAATTTTGTCACTTCGAATTGACTCAATACGTGTCACATCGTCATTACGACCAATACGCGCTTTTTTCCAGTTACTTGGAATGCAGTCTCGTAATTGAGCCACTTCTTGTTCAGAAAGAAAATCATCCCAGATGTAGTAGCCATGGGTTGCTAACGCATCGATCATTTTATCCATTATTGTCGTTCACTCATATTAGTTGGGCGGTCTATATAAAAAATCTTCAACCCCACAACAAATGCGATTTTTTGTCGAAACGACAACAAAATAAAAGAGAGTAAAAATAGGTGATGACGAATATAAAAATGCCGCTCATATGAGCGGCATTTTTATATTATTGACGAGCTTCTAATCTGGTTGGATGAACTCGCAACGGACTAAGACGTTTAATAGTCGGGCGTTGTTTGTTTTTTAACTGGATATGGCAAAGTTCCAGAATTAAGCCGAATGCCATCGCAAAGTACACATAACCTTTGTTGATATGAATTTCGAAGCCTTCTGCCATCAATAAACCACCTAACAAAACGAGGAATAACAAAGCAAGTGTCTTAAAACCAGGGTAACACGACACCAGGTTATTGATTTTTTCTGCTGTCATGACCATCACGATAGCAGAAGAAACAATCGCTGCGACCATAAGTGGGACATCACTTGTTAAACCAACGGCGGTTATCACCGAGTCCATCGAGAATACAGCATCCACGGCAACAATCTGCAACAGAACTACCGCTAAACCAGTACGGGCGTGAGTTGAGTGAGCAGACTCGTTGTGATTTAACCAACTCCACAACTCTTTCAGGCTTTTAGCCAAGAGGAATGCACCACCCGCAATCATGATGACGTCTCTTCCGGTAAACGCTTGGTTCGCCAAAGAAAATAGCGGTTGAGTCAGTTGCATGATCCAAGAGATTGAAAACACTAAACCAATACGAGCAATAACAGCAAGACCAATACCAAGGTTTCTTGCCAGCTTACGTTGGTGCAGCGGCAGTCTTTCACATAAGACAGAGATAAAAACGACGTTATCAACGCCTAAGACAACTTCAAGCGCAAACAAAGTGGCGAAAATAGCCCAAGCTTCTGGTTGCATAAAAAGTTCTAGCATGAGCATGTCTCCAATAATAAGAAGACATATGGTGAAGGGTTTTGCCGACTAAAGGGGTCGTCCATTAATTATTTATACCTTTGTTACTGAGGGATCATGAGTAAATCACCAAACAATCAACAAAACAATATCTATTTTAATTAACAAGGAACAAGTTTAATTCGTGTACAAATCAATCAACTCCTCCAAATTGATTAAAATTACATAGAAGCTTTAGAATTGAATAAATGAAAGCATTAAAGTCCAACAAAACTAAGATAAATTTCTAGACTTATAAGCACCATCAACCCTTATGCAACCCATTAAATGCATTGAGCTCAAAGAGAAACAGGCGTGTTTCCGAGATAAACAATAGTAAAAATTTGTTTCATGCTGATATACTGCCAAAAATCATAAGAAACCATGCTATTTATGGACTACATTGCTCTTTCGCGTATAAGCCTTAAACATCTAACTGTTTTACATATGTTGTTAACCACTCACAGCGTCACACTTGCGGCAGAACGCTTGTGTGTAACACCATCGAGCGTCAGTAAAACGCTCGGACAGTTGCGCGAAACGCTAAAGGATGACCTTTTTTACCGTGATGGCACTCGCTTAGTGCCGACAGCATTTGCGCTGCATATAGGCCCATCAATCCATGGCATACTCTCCAGTATGAATGGATTATTACATCAAGGCTCTTTCAATCCGGCTTACTATCAAGGTAGTTTTTCATTAGCAATGCGTGAAAGTTCATTTGAGCTCTTTGCGCCAGTTCTACAGCACTTGTCCCAACAACTGAGCAACCACGCGCACTTGAATGTCCATGCGAAAGAGGAAATGAGCTTCGATGCATTAGCAAGAGGTCAAGTGGATTTTTTGTTGCTTCCTCACGATCTCAGCCAACCACCCACACAAAATAAAGACTTGGTCTGGAAAACCATTTTGAAAGACGAAATGGTTTGCTTAATGAGAGCATCGAACCCACTCGCTGAGCAACCCTTATCTGTTGAAAGTTACCTTTGTGCAAGACACATCGGTATTCATGATAAAGATCTGTCACAACCTTATTTTGAGCAAAATCTCACCCAAAGGCATTCAAAGCGAAACTTGGCCATGCGTGTAGCCGACTTTGGTTCAGCTGCGGTGATGTGTCAGCACTCGGATTACTTGTTCACATGCTCCAAGCTTTGGGCAAGAGCGGCAATGCAAGCAAAAGGTTTGGTTGAACAAGCTCTTCCATTCGATTACGGACAGGTAGCCTACAGCCTCGTTTGGAACAAAGCGAGCTTAAACGATCCCGCTTTAAAATGGTTGCAGCAACAATTACTCGACGCCTGCGCCATGTTAGATGCCTGTGATGCGTAAGCATAGATAAACAACGGTACTACGTGAGTACTGTCGGCACTGTGATAGGGTTACTCACGTAGCATCGAAGCTCTGATTTTAAGCGTTCGATATCATGATGAGAGCACATATCCCAAGTTAACGCCTCCCCCACTACTCCGTGATGCTGAAAGGCATTTAAACGTATAATCACCGATTCAGGAAGAGTACTCAAGTAACGTCCAATTGCTACGATTTCTATATCTAAATCACTTTTTTGGGGAATATGCAGTAAGCGGACCTCGTACAATTTTTCGTGCTCAACAAGGTACTGAAGGGTTTTAAATACACGATGATTATCACGCCCAGTTAGCCACTGATGCGTCTCCGTCTGCCACGCTTTCAAATCGATCATTGCGCCATCCAGAAAAGGTAGAATACGCTGCCAGCCAGCAACCGCTAAAGAACCGTTACTGTCGATGAAACAAGAGAGGTGCCGTAATTCAGGATCTTGTTTTATCCCTTTAAACAGCTCAATAATGAAAGGAAGTTGTAAGGTAGATTCCCCACCGGATACAGTAACACCACTGATGAAAAAGCGATGTTTGCGTATCAAATCGAGCATTGTTACTACAGAGTAGTCAGTAATTTTTGGATTAGATTGGTTCTGACATATCTCTATACAATGATCGCAGTGGGTGCACTCCTCTTTAAGCCAAACAACGTTGTTGTTTTCGTCGAACTTCAATGCGCCTGCTGAACATTCACTCACACACTCACCACAATGATTACAATGGTTTATCGTGTGAGGATTGTGGCAGTTCAAACACTGATAGTTACAACCCTGTAGAAAGATGACTAGACGATTTCCTGGCCCATCAACACAAGAGAAAGGAAGGATACGAGTGACTTTTGCCAAAAGGCTTCCACTTCGTCTAGACATCTTGTTCTTTCCTAAACCGAACTTATGCCTGCGTGTAAGTCGGTGTTACTTCATGACTCACCACACGTGGCGAGCGTTCTAAAATTTTGGTATTTTTTGCTGCTTCTGCACCTAGAAACGTCGTGTTGGTTCTCGAACCTTCTTTATCATATTTCGCGACATCTGAAAGTTTGATCATGTAGCCTGTCACGCGAATTAAGTCATTTGAAGTGACATTCGCGGTAAACTCACGATAACCAGCATTTAGTGCCCCTTTACATAAATTGAACATCGCTTCTGGGTTAGATTTCACCGTTTCATCAATCGTCAAAATATCGCTGATACCCGCACGATAATACTGATGATGCTTCGCCGTTGCTTGTACATAAGTGACAGGGTCTGGCTCTGCACCATAAGGCAGACGTACACCTGGCGTAACATCATGATCTAAGCTAATGCCGCCTTGTGCATGTAAGAGCGCTTTGCCATCTAAACCATATTTCACCGGGGTTGAGTCCACCAGTTTAGCCAGTGTTGCTGAAACATCATGAGCAAAAGTATTTGCTCGATCATTTTTTCCGTATCGCCCTATTTGCCCTTCTTTTTCAAATAGAAGGTTTACCGCTTCGGCCATGCCGTAAACGCCATACATTGGCGCGAAATAGGACTCTTTTATCAACCCTTCTTGCGTCAAAAAGCCTTGAAAGAAGTTCGATTTTTCATGCAAGTGCGTGCTTCTTGCGTTTATGAGCTCGACCATTAATCGATGGTAAGAAGGCAACGCACTGTTTAAGAAGTCGTTACAGTCTGATGCTCGTTTTGCAACTTCTTTTAAATTCATTCGCACCAATGTGTTCGAGCCACCTGCTAATGGAAGCGAGTTGTAGCAACTTACAATACCAAAGCGTGAGCCGTTGTAGGCTTTCGTGTGCATTGGGTAATTGGCGATATGCGGTTTACTGCATTCACAAATGTTCTGTGTCGCTTGACGAAGTAAATCATCAGGTGTAACTGTCTCGTCGTACATAAAGGTGAGATTCGGTGCGATCTGCTTGAGCTCCGCATCTACTTTTAAAACAGTGCGACAAATAATGTTGTCTGTCGGTCCGACATTCACATGCATAAACGCATCTGGCAATGTGCGATCCAGCATGATCCAAAAATGTTTTAACTTTTTGTAAATCTGGCTCTCTGTTAGGTCGCCTATGTAAGGCAACAAGACATCATCTAACTGGCCTAAGTAAACCGGAATGTTCGTTACCGAAGGAACATGATGGTAAATGATGGTCAGCATGTTCAACGCATCATCGAAATCATCAGCCGGAGACAACTCTAAATAGTCTGAGCCTTGCGATAGAAATTTAGCGTAATCAGGCAACACATAGCGAGGTTTAAACGGTGCATGACCTTCAAACATATCGCAGATGATGCCTTCATCCATTGCTTGTCTCAGTGATGGAGATACGGTCATGTAAGGAATGCACGCTTCAGCCTCTAAAGCTAAAAAACTCGACTTCTGTTTTGGAGAAAGACGGACGTCGGTCGCGATATCTAGAAAACGTTGTTGTAGTTTAGAAAGGCTTGTCATCTAAGATATTCCTACAAAGTAACCACAAGCCCACAAGACAAAATACGAGCTCTACCCCTAAAGAGTAACGTGATTTTACTCCTGCTTGGCTGTTGCCACTAATGAAAATAAACAAAACGTCTATTTCCATTCTGGAAATAAGACAAAGCTAAATTAGCGCATTCCAACTTACTATATGGGAAAACCTAACTGCGTACCGAAGTCTGTCTTATTTATCGGTTTGCCGTCGACAACATCACGCCTGCACCAATAAATACTCCCCCAGTCAAACGATTAAACAACTTCGCTCTTCCAGCGACAAACAACCAATCGGAGGCTTTTACCCCTAACAATGCATAAAATGTTAGCCAGCTAAGCTCAAAAACCACAAATGTAGACGCGAAAATCGCGTATTGAGACAGTAGCGGTGCGGAAGGTTCTATGAATTGAGGAAACAAAGCGGTGAAAAAGACTATCGCTTTGGGATTACTAGCGCCAACAATGAAACCACTAGTGAACGCGCTAAACGCTGTCGCGGAACTTTGAGTCGTTGCCGCTTTATTAAAATCTGTCTGAGATGAGCGCAACGCTTGAATACCTAACCAGATTAAATAAGCGGCGCCACACCATTTGATAATATTAAAAACTAACTCAGATGAAGCAATGACAACTCCCAGCCCGGTAAATGAGAGCGTAAGGATGATCGTAATCGCAGACAAACTGCCAAGCGCAGTCATGAAAGCAATACGAAACCCACTACTCACTCCTTTACTTAAACACAACAGTGAGCTTGGTCCTGGTGAAGCTGTGAGCACGAGAATAGCAAGAGTGTAAAAAATCCATGTATCTATTTGCATTGGCATCCCTTCCAGCAAAATGAGGTTTATAGCCCATTGTGTATAGAACTATTTTATCGCCCGGTTTCTATCCATGAAGCCGAGGTCTTAATAACCATCTTGCATCTAAACAACTTAGAAAAAATTAATAGATAGTTATGCAAATAAAATACGATCTACATGCAAGGATGTAAAGCCTGTTGTATAAGCTTATCTATTTCTCTTAATCATAAAAAGGCTTAGGATCGATCTCTAACGATGAAGGCGCTATCGCTCTTTCAATTTTGTACGCACTCGTTTTTAAATCCACCATCGTGACATCAATGTATCGTTTATACTTGCGGGAGTAGAAACATTTCACTTCTGGCTTTAATGCTTGAGATTCATTTGAAGACCAAACAATACCAACACGCCCATCGTTCAACTCGACAATAGAGCCTACGGGGTACATCCCAATGCAATTAATGAATTTGTAAACTAAGTCGGCGTCTAAATGAAATGGCGTTAGACTCAACAAGATTTTAAACGCTTCGGCAGAACTCATGCCTTTTTTGTAACAGCGATCAGCCGTTAGCGCATCGTAGATATCTACAATACAGCTCATACGGCCGTGAATTGGAATCTCCTCCCCCTTCAAGCCTCTAGGATAACCATTGCCATCTAACTTCTCGTGGTGCATCAAACAAACATCACGGCTTACGTCACTAAGTCCTTTTACGTGAAGGATAATCTCACCTGCGAACACTTGATGTAGCTTCATATGTTCAAATTCTTCAGGCGTTAGCTTCGCTGGCTTGTGCAAGATCTTATCATCGACTTTAATTTTACCTACATCATGAATAATGCCACCTACAGCAAGCTGTTTTAGCGTTGGCTTATCCAAGCCCAAGTACTTACCGAATGACACTAAAAGACAAGCGACATTGACGGAGTGTTCCAATAAGTAAGAGTCTTTTTTTCGGAGTGCAGAGACACACTGCAACGCATCTGAGTCAATCAAAACACTTTCAATGACATCGTCAGCCCAAGCTTCTACTTCATCAACTTCAATGATTTTTCCTTCAAAAGTTTGATTCAATAGTTTCTGCGCCAAATCTTTTGCTTCGGCGATCAGCTTTTTGGCTCGCTTGTGTTGGATGTCTCTCGAACGATAAGTTCGTTGACCCCTCTTAAAATCTGAGTGTTTCTGCTCTCTCGTCTCTTTAGTGGCATCAGTTGATTCATCTACAGGCTTGAAGACACACTGCTGCGAAGATAATGTTTGATCTACCCAAACATACTTTACGCCACTTGTAGCAAGCTTCTTAATGCCTTCAGGGCTAGATATCCGCCCTGCATTGGCTAAATTGACGCGCTTGTTGTGCTCTATCGCGGTAACAAACATACCAACGCCGATATCAGCGAGCGCAATTTTGATTGAATTTTTCGGATCGTACTGCATATAAAGAAGGCTTACTCGATATTAACGTCCGCATTATAAGAGATTTGATTACTTGGCGTGATAATAAATTTGAATTGATTACAATTAATGAGCATCCTGTCAATTAATAATCGGTCGCGCTCATTAAGTCCTTTTTGTTATTATGGTTTTATCCAAGATAACATATATACAAATGACGTTAGAAAACAGCACATTGATACCGACACAACTGAAAATAACTTTAGGATAATTATTCATAAATATTTATAGATTGCGGACGGCATCAATAACTGTATTTTATAAATGATTTTTACTGTTGACTATTTTTTATAAATGTCGATGATTAGCCGCCTAATCTTAGTATGTTATTAACCTAGTAGCGCATAAAATGATAGCCAAACAATTTGAACTGACACTTTTGTGATTGTAATGTACGCCAGCAGATCAACTCTATGTTATCAACCCCAACACTCATCTCTGATGCTAAAAGGCTCGAGGAGGAAATATCTTGACCACCATATTTGACCAACAAGTCTCAGATAGTGACCGAGAGTTCCTAAAAATCGTCGAAGAACGATTCATTCATATCTTCGATGTATTTAACGAAGGCCTCTTTTACATGGATGAGTTTGGCACCATGGTATTTTATAACAAGGGCTTTTATGAGCAGCTTGGTATCAACGCTGGTCGAATCAGCTTAGAGCAATGGTTAGACCTTGTTCACCCTCTCGATCGAGAAAGACTCTCCACTCGGGTCGATGCTCACATCATTACCAACAACACGAGGGTCACAACGACCTACCGCGTGCGTAAACCCAATGGACAGTACGTCTGGATTGAAGGTGTAGCCATGACCAAAGAAACAGAACATGGTCATTATATGGTTGGTAGCCACCGTGATATTTCTGAACGCAAGCTGATGGAAAGCTACATTCATCAAGTCGCATTTCATGACAATGCGTCAGGTATGGCTAATCGCGCCCATCTCTTGCTGGATATTGAAGATAGTGTGCGAGCCACTGATTCTTGTGCATCTATCTGTTACATTCAGATAGAAGAGATTAAATCTTACTTAAATCAATATGGCAGCGAGTTGGTCGATGGGTTAGTGGAAAAATTGCTACAAACTCTCAGTCACCTACCTTCTCCAAATAGTTCTGTATATCGCGTACATGATGATGACTTTGCGATTTTGATTCACGATGAATGCTCGGTAGAAACGCTGCAAAGTTATGCCGAAAGTTTAAAGGAAACCTACCACGAGGCAGTGATTGAAGAGGGCCAATACTTAGGAAGTAACATTAGTATTGGTTTGTATCCTTGCATAGATCCAAGTCACTCAGCAGAGGAAATATTACGTAAAGCAGCACGAACTTGTCAGTACGCAAGCGAGCAGAATAAAGACCGTGTTGCGGTTTACAGTGAGAAAACTCAGCATGCCGTAGACCGTTATTTCTTTATTGAGCAAGGTCTAAAAAGTGCACTTGAAAAACAGACATTAAGCGTTAAGTTTCAGCCAATTATTGACGCCAAAAGCTCAAAAGTAGTGAGCTTCGAATCTCTGGTTCGCTGGCGTAGCAAAGAGTTTGGCGAAATTTATCCAGACGAATTCATCCCCGTGGCAGAGAACAAAGGTTTGATTGTCGAACTCGGATATCAAGTCTTTGCCAAAGCGTGTGAATTTATCAAAAACTACCGTGAGCGTTACCAAAACCAAGTTCGTGTAAACGTGAATGTTTCTGTACTTCAGTTAATGAATAGTGAATTCCCTGCGCGAATTAAAGCCATGGCGGATGAGGTTGGTGTCGATCCTGAGTCTATTGTGTTGGAACTAACAGAAACGTTTATTTTGGATAATAATCAGACAGCCATTGCCCCTCTGAATACCCTCAGGGAACTAGGATTTGCACTCTCTCTGGATGACTTTGGATCCGGTTACAGTTCATTAAATAGCTTCTTCGACCTCCCGATGACACAAATCAAAATTGATAGGTCGATGGCGTGGAAAACACTAACCAACCGCTCTTCACAAGAATATCTGAAGTTTCTTATCACTATGTGCCAGGAAAATAATATTGAAGTAGTGATTGAGGGAATTGAAGACGCCAAAATGTGTGAATTTTTTACCGAAATGGGCGTCGATTATCTGCAAGGTTATTGGTTCTCTAAGCCACTTTCTGTTGCCAGTGCAAGCCGCTATTCGTTGAGTTAAACATACTAGAGCAATATTCCGCACGGCCACGTTAAACATGCTGAACTATTCACTATAGATTTCAGACACTAACTGGCCGTGACGAAAACAAGCTTAATGTCCCCCGATTAACGTAGACGTTCAAACACCACACTCTGATCTAAATGTTCGTGATACTGAGTGTAATCTAAGCCCACATCAAAGATATATTGGGTCACCAGGTTTCTAACGCACTCTATTAATTGGCTTGCTTGCCATGGTTTTTCAAAGTAGCGATCAATGCCTGCGGAGTTGATCGCATTAATCGTATCGGTGTGCGTCGCTTGCCCGGTAAGAAGCACTTTCCTCGTAAAGCCAAAACGACCGTCCCTTGATACATCGGTCAGCAGCTCTACTCCCGTTTTACCTGGCATCACATGATCGGAAATAATCAATGCGATCATCTCGCCTTCTGCATCAAATTCATCCATCAGTTCTTGAGCCTCACCCGCTGATTCGCAGTCTTCGACATTCAACCACTGATTTAACGGCTCTAAATCTTGTAGAACCGCGCTTAGTACCTCTCGTTGGTCATCAACGCAAATTACATTAAGCTTCTCCATGTTCACCCTCTACTGGTAACTTGATTCTAAAAATCGTTTTTTCACTGTCGCTCTTTACTACAATAGAGCCGTTATATCCGGCGATAATGCGCTTCACAATCGACAGACCTAACCCTAAACCAAACGACAATCCCCCCTTTTTAGTGGTGAAGTTTGGCCGGAAAATTTTTCTACGTGTCGCTTCATCAATTTCTGGTCCGTTGTTAGCAATCGTGACCAAAATTTTACCCTTACTCTCCCGAGTATGTATTTCGATACCGGGTTTCTCCGTTTCACCAAGTGCATCGCACGCATTCTTTAAGATATTTACCCAAACTTGGACGAGTTCGGTTTGAGAACCAATAAAAGCAGGTAAATCCGCAGGGCTAAAACGAACACTCACTCGTCTTAAGTCACTTTGCAATAGAGCCAAGGCGCGATTGATTGAATCATTGATGTTAATCGCTTCATCCAAGTCGATATCCGTGCGCCCCAATTGTTTTACGGATCGCACAATGCCAACGGTATGTTTAGAAGCGATGCGTAAGTCATGGAGATCTCGCCCCATTTGCCAGAAACGTATCGCTTCTTCTGGTCTTTTTAGCCAATGTTCTGAAAGGAAGTTATTTGGAACGGCTCGCGCAAGATCACGAGCAACCTCCTTGGTTAAACCGTAGTATTTTTCGAAGTGGCGCCCCCGCTTTCTCGCTTCGCTAGAAGAGACTTTCTGCCCTTGCATTAAACCAAAATCAAAAAATTGACTCGCTTCCGGATGAACTTCTTCAAGCAGTTCCATGATAACTGTCTCTAGCCGTTCTGATTTACTGCTTACAACGCCTATCGCATTGTTCAACTCATGAGCAATACCCGCTGCAAGCTGCCCCAACGTTGTCATTTGCTCTGCGGTATGAAGCTTTTGTAGCGCTTTTTCTTTAGCTAATGCCTCTTGCATTGCACGCCGTTGACGACGAGATAATTCGTTAACCATCACAGGCATAAATTGTGTCGTCAATGGTCCGTATGTCGCCTCTTCCACGGCGGGCGTATCACGCTGTATCCAAGCCAATTCAACATCGGTTTGAGCAATCACTGTCGAAGAGGCAGTCCACGTACCAGAAAAGAAACTGTGTACGCCAATAAACGCACCTTGAGACGCAGAAAATACCTGAATCGGTTTCTTGTCATCTTCCGCGTAATACCCCGCCAGTTCTCCCGACAGCACATAGTACAAGCGATCGTTGTAGCCAGCTTGCTCAATAAGCACCGACCCGGATAAAACCGTTAATCGGCGTTCAAGGTGATTAAAGTAGCGTTGTACTAACGCGTCTAACTTCGTTTCGTACATGGGTTATCCAATATGCCCAACAGTATGTAAAATCCACACCATCACAAAACTGAGTAATACGCCAATCACGCCTAGCACGGCACCGATACGAGCCATTTGGCCACTCTCGACATGCCCTGTTGCATGAGCTAACGCGTTTGGTGGCGTACTGATTGGTAACGACATACCGAGTGAAGCAGCAAATGTCACGACTAAGATCAGAGTAACTTCACCGCCGAGAGGCGTTAGCGAAGCCATAGAAGCACCCAGCGCAGCCATAATCGGCATCAGCAAGTTTGCGGTGGCTGTATGCGACATAAAGTTTGCCATTAACAAGCACAAGAAAGCCGCACCAAACAAGACAACATATGGCGAGAACTGATCAAACGGAATGCTGTGTACCACCAGCTTCGCAAGCCCGGTTTTATCTAGAGCAAGGCCCAGAGCAATACCGCCTGACACCAACCAAAGCACATCCCAAGAGATTTTCTTCAAGTCTTCTTTGTTGATGATGCCCGTCAATGAGAACACTGCGACCGGAATTAATGCTACTGTGTAAGAATTCATTCCATGTGCAGAACCCATCAACCAAAGAATAATCGTGCCGGCAAAGGTGACGTAAACCATTATTGCTTTGGGTGTTTTCAAAAACTTGCTTTTAATGTTCAGATCGATGGTGGTTTGTTCGGCTTTATATAAAAAGCCAATCAGAAACCAAGCTAACGCCATCATCACAATAACGAATGGCACACCAAATACCATCCATTCACCAAACGTAATTAAGTTGTCACCAACCAAATATTTTAGGGCGATGGCATTCGGTGGCGTGCCGATTGGAGTACCAATGCCACCAATGTTGGCTGCAACAGGAATACACAAGGCGAATGCAATTCGACCTGGGTCTTTAGGCCCGAAAACCGCTATCACAGGGGTTAAAATGGACAACATCATCGCTGTTGTTGCGGTGTTTGACATAAACATGGAAAAAACAGCGGTGATCAGCATCAACCCCAGCATAACGAACTTTGGTTTTTGTCCAAATGGTTTGAGTAACACTCGGGCTAAGTTGACATCTAACCTGTACTTTGTCGCCGCCATAGCCAAAAAGAAACCGCCGAGGAAGAGCATGATAATCGGACTAGCGAAGGTCGCCATTATCTCGTTGTATTGTAATAGCTCACCAAAATGTGGCTGCCCTTCTTGCAAACGAAAGAGCACAATACCTTTATTTGATACAAGCAATAGCTCTAGGACAATGATCACAACCGAAGTGGCGTAGATTGGAATTGGCTCGAATACCCAGCAAAGTGCGGCAAGCAAGAAGATTGCAATCACTCTTTGCTGGACGATAGTAATGCCATCAAATGGGAACGCAGAGAGAGGCATCAACCAAACAAGCAATGGTATCAATGTTGGAACAACGTATTTGAGATAAGGGCGCATAGTACTACTTCTCTTCCTGAGATGGTTAGCCAGACACATTTGGCGTTTGGAACGCTATTACCCGCCGCAAAACCAAAACTTTCAGACTGTTTTTAAGCCTTCAGAGACGAAATGCGGTAATGGCGTTCCAGAGAAGATTATGTACACTGTTTTCAAACAAAACGTTGGTGCGAGATCAATGAACTCGTTTTCACATTGGAAAACATTTTATATCTGTGTTCAAGCTCACTAAATGCTCACTATTTAAGTTAAATATACTTTTCCATCATAAAGTTAGTTAAGGTTTCTCCCCTAACCTCAACATGTTGTCGAGACTTAACTGTGAAACCCATTTTCTCGTAAAAAGGTCGGGCGGTAATACTCACTTCAGAATACAGTCGTTTTATCCCCTGTACTTTCGCCTGTGAAAAAAGAAAAGACATCAAATCACGACCAACACCTTGTCCTTGGTATTCATGATGGCAAAAGAAATGATCAATCAAGCCGTCGCCTTGCAAATCACAATAGCCAACGACCTGCCCTTCTATCTCCGCGACGTATGGTTGAATATCGTCCATTTTTCGTTGCCACACATCGAGGTCAAAATCTGATGGTGCCCAAGCGGAAACTTGTGATTCCGTATAATCGCGACGATTAATGATTCGCACAGTATGGTAAAAGAGTGCCCACAGTGTTGGGGCATCCTCGGTGCGATAGCAGCGTATTGAGAGCATCAATTTCCTCATTCCTATTCAATAAATACTAAGCATTAACGCAAAGTGATACTAGTGAACTCATCATTTTCAATGCCAATCACTAAAGGCTTCCCAATCTGATCACTGTTCATCAATACGGTTGTATTCAGCTCTCGGCTTGATCTGCGTATATTGCTTTTTCTTATGATATGAATATTCACAATATAATCGGAATACTCCTTTGTGATTCCGCCGGAGAATTCTACGTGCTCACTTTCATTGTCTCGGACAATATGAAATTTTCGATTGGCTTGAATATCAGTACTGATGGAGGAGTCACCATAGTTCAGCACAACGGACGTTGGTTCGCTATCTTGATTGGCAAAACAGCCAAATGCGAACACGCTTAATGCGAGTATACTTTTTGATTTAAACATTAATTATTCTATTTCTAGTTATTTTTCTGCTATTTGCATGACCAAACAGCACTTGTTCTGTGAGCGCCTATTGTGCCATAGCTGAACGCTGACTCTAAACGCGCAAAAAGATGAGCGATGAAAATTCCGCCCAAAACAAGCAAATGTGAGACAATGTGAGGGCCCCAAACTCACTCAATCAGTCAAAATCCACTGTAAACCTCTGTTTTTTTAATGTTTTTAATTCATGTGGCCGTGTAAGGAATACATACAACCTCTTACTTTTTCATACGCAACTAGACGAATCGTTCGAGAAATACGGCATCGTCTATGCCACATGTTACAAATCGGCTTACCTTATTATTGCGTATGAACTGGAATTATGGCACTAACTTCCCTCTCTCTTTTAATAAGGAGAGGATTTCAACTATCAGACTTGCCACGTTTTTATAGCTAAAATCAATAGAGCGTTACCAGCATCGGTTGGTCTAGGAGCAATAAATGAAAGACCCTCTCAACTTTACTCACCTTGTAAAAATTTGGCTCATGTCAATCGCGGTTATGCTGGGTGGATGCACTCAAGGAGATTGGCGTACCGCAAGCAGAGAACCTGCGGGTATCGCACCCGATCCTTCCAATGTCAAGCATGCTGTGATTGAGTTTTACGCCGCAGACGCGTTTGGTTGGCGAGGCTGGTTTGCCGTTCATACATGGTTTGCAATAAAGCCTGAAAATGCGAACGAATATACAGTGTATGAAGTAGTCGGCTGGAGAGTGAATCGCGGACAACCCGCTCTATATCAGTACCAAACTGGGACGCCAGATCGATATTGGTATGGTGCAAAACCAGAAAAGATCCTCTCCATACAAGGTGAAAAGGCCCGCCAGCTTATCCCTAAAATACAAAGTGTGATTAACCAATACCCTTGGGCTGAAGAATATACGCTGTTTCCAGGGCCAAATAGCAATACATTTCCGGCTTGGGTGGGTAAACAAATTCCAGAATTAGAGCTGAACTTGCCGTTTCGCGCAATTGGTAGCGGTTACGCCAGCGATTAACAGCAAAGGTTAGTCACTGGCTCGTTTTATGTTCAGCCTAAAGCGCAATATCTATTGTGCGTCGTCACCCAACTCCGTTCTATTTCTTCCATTATGTTTCGCTTTATACAGTGCATTATCGGCGTCTTTCATTACCGCTTCAATTGGTGTGTCATTGCCTTTCCAGTGAGAAACGCCCAACGAAACCGTGACCTTACCAACCACCTGAAAGTCATGTTGTTCCACGTTGTGTCTAATACGCTCTGCAACATCCATAGCGTGGTTTACGTCTGTTTTTTCCAAAAACATCATAAACTCTTCACCGCCAGAACGACACAGGTGATCATTAGAGCGAGCTTGGTCTTTCATTAACTGCGCAAACTCTCTAAGTAAGTTGTCACCCACGTCATGGCCATAGTTATCGTTTACGCTCTTAAAGTGGTCAATATCTAGCGCCAAAACAGAGAACGCGGTATTTTCCTGCTTAAACAAACCAAGAACTTTATCTAATCCACGTCGATTCAATAATCCAGTCATCGAATCTGTTAATGTATCCAGTTGCAGCTTATCAATGGTTTTTGACACGATACCAAATGCTTTAAGAAAGCTAAGCTTCAAATGTGAGACCTCAAAATACCAAGACTTAACCAGTTTGAGATCATCGATAGAGGATGAATGTTCTTCGACACCTCGCACAGCACCCGCTAACTGCCAAAGTGGTCTAGAAATAAGAAGGGACAAGAACCAAATTAGCAACAAAGTTAATAAACCAATTGGAATCGACTTAAGGAAAACATTCCACATCTGTTCATCTAGCACAGATAACGTCATCGATTTCGGGCGCTGAGCAACAATTCCCCATCCTGATGACTTTACTGGTGCATAACCAGCAAGCATTTCGACGCCGCGAGAGTTAACAATTTCTTTGTTACCGCTCTGCCCCATCGTCACCGCTTTGATTGCCTCATTATCGTCGATTACTTCACCAACTCTCGATTGATCTGGGTGATAAATCAGAGTGTTACTCTCATCGACAACGTAAAGGAAAGAACCATCTTTGTATGCGTGCTGGCTGAGTAACTCTGCGAGAATATTTTCTTTTTCTAGATAAATAGTGCCGCCGATATAACCTAAATATTCATTAGATTGAGAAAATATAGGGTATGAGATGGTTAACAAGTAATTTCCAGCGGGCGATATAAATGGTTCAGTAACAACTGGTGCTTGAGCGTTTAAAGATTGGCGTTTTCTTTCACCCACTAACCTTACACCTTTCACCTGAAGTGTTTCAGGGGATACAGAAATAATAACCCCTTTTGCATTAACGACAACCACAGAGTTAAATGATTTGGTTTGCGTTCTTAATCTCTCAGCCTCTTTATCAAGAAGCTGAGCGTCATGCATCTTGTCTTTTAGCACGTTCGCACTGTATTTTAGCTGCGACATTGAGCTTTCTATGAAAGAGTCTGTCATTTCAGACATTTTTTGGGCGTAAACACGGTTTGATTCTAACGTGTTATTGATGATGAGATCCCTTTGAACACGATAAATCGAGTAGAATGCGTTGATCAAAGTGACAAGCACACTGAACACACATAGGGTGACAATAAGATTTCTAAGATTGAGTTTTTCTTTTCTTCTAAAAGACATTGCCAATGGCCAACTTTGAAGGCTTTCTATATGAATGAGCGTATAGGTTATATGAAATTGATTTGATTTTCAGGTAGTAAGTTGGGATCAATGTTAATATTTGCTCACATTAAAGAACACTTTATGAGCTAAAAAGAGAATTCAGTAGCACGATAAAGAACCGTGCTACTTTCATATTTGGCGTTTAAGAGGGTTTTGTCTCTGTCATCGTTTTTAATATATCCACAACTAGCTGATGATCATCTAACTGCGGTAAACCCGATACCGTCACAACCCCAACCAAACCAGGCCCAGAAAGCCGAATTGGGAACGCGCCACCATGAGCACAGTACTCACGAGCATCGAGATGAGGCTGATTTTCGAAATCACGTTGCTTTTGCTTGTTGTACAGAGAAAGATAGTAAGAGCTGTGGCCATACCTCAATACTGAGTTTCGCTTCCTACGGACCCAATCTAAATGATCAGCACAGGTTCCTGCCATCGCGTATTGAAATAGCGTTTGTCCAAAGCCGTAAACCTCAATAGCAACAGCCGCGCCGCGAGCTTCAGCCTCTTCTTTTAGAGCGAGGCCGATAGACCACGCAATATGGTGATTAAATTCCGCCAACTGAAGTTCATGCTCTTGCAGGGCCACGAGTTCAAGCGTCAAACTCATGGTTTCACCTGAATCGTTTTACCCGTTTTACTGCTTTCCAATGCCATCTCAATCAGAGCGATATTCTGTACTGCTTGAGCGGCAGGAACCGGGTTATCAGTGCCCAAACGAATGGCGTCTGCCACACCAACAAAGTAAGCTTGGTACGCGCCTCTCTCCGTTTTGATAGTTTGCGCACCGTCTTCGTCGTAACGGACGCCGTATAACGCCTCATCTTCTTCCGACCAAGCATCGTTTTCCGGCAAACGGCCTTCTTTTAAGTAGCCCTCTTGAGGATCTAATCCGAACTTTTCATATTTAGCTTCCGTACCCAATACTTTGTAGCGGAGATTCGGCTCTGGGCTATACAAGTTTGAATGCAAGTGCACAATATGCTCAGGGTAATGAAGTATCAAGTTGTAATAATCAATCGTTGTCGCACCCGGGCGCATCATTCGACATTGTGCGTCTATCGCATCTGGCAAGCCAAACAACACCAATGCTTGATCGAGAAGATGAGGAGCAAGGTCGAATAGAATACCACCACCATCTTGAGCTAGCTCTCGCCAGCGTTGACGAACTTCAGGGCGGTAACGGTCAAAGTGTGACTCGAACAGCTTTATATCACCTAACTTACCTTGTTCGATAAGAGATTTAACCGTGAGAAAGTCTCCATCCCAACGTCTATTGTGAAAAACGCTCAGCACCAGACCTTTCTCTTCCGCCAAGGCGATAAGTTCATTACCATCTTCTATCCGAGTAACAAACGGTTTTTCGACGATGACGTGTTTCCCATTGTTCAACGCACGCTTTGCAAGTTCGTAATGTACGTCATTTGGCGCAGTAATGATTACGAGCTCTGCATCACTATCATCGAGTAAAGTATTCGCATCAGAAAACCACTTAGCATCTGGCCAATCATTTTGAACCGCCTCCTGTTGACGCGAGCTTATCGCGCTCAGCGTTAAATTTGGTAGCGCTTTAATGAAGGGTAAATGAAACGTTTTTGCTGAATATCCGTAACCAATCACAGCGGTTTTTACGGGATCGTAAGCCATTCTAAGATTCCTTATTTCGGTGACACAACAATACATTCAATATCATTGTGATCGAGGAGTTGTTGAAAATCTGATTGAGGAGGATGATCGGTAATAATGATGTCGATCTTTGACAAATCACATACGTGGTGGAAATTGTCGCTACCAATTTTTCGGGATTCACAAACGACGATGACCTGCTGAGCTTGAGCAATCATCGCTTGTTTCATTGTTGCTTCTAACAAACTATTTGTTGTCAGCCCTCGGGATGACAACGCACACACGCCAATGAACGCTTTGTTCACGTGATAATGCTGCATTTGCTGCTCTGCTTGCGCCCCTAAAACTGCTCTGGCATAAGGGTCAAAGTGTCCGCCTAAGAAATAAACGTCCATTGTGTCGTTTGTCTCAGCAGCGGTCAGCACATCAATGCTGTTAGTAACGACGTTGAGCTTGTTTTCTCCACAACGCGCTTTTCCTGCATAGAGTGGGAGCAGAGATAAAATGGTGCTGGTATCAATAACAAGATGGTCGCGCTCATCCAACAACGCTGCGGCAGATTGAGCCAGTCGATGTTTAACGTCACTCACGGGTCGACTCGCGTATGCCTCGGTATGGGAAGAGATCGGCGCAAGCATGACACCACCTCGTATTCTTTGTAAACCAGGTTGCTGACTCAACTTAACTAAGTCTCGACGAGCTGAATCTCGCGAGATACCAAAGTACTCACAAACTTCAGACAACGTTACTTTATTTTGCTGATCCAGCTTCGCTCTGAGCGCTACGAGTCTTTCTTCTTGTGTCATGACTTAAATTCACTTAAGTGGTTTTAAGCAAACTTGCCACAATAATAGAAAAATTACCAACAAAACCACTTACAACCAACTCAATTGACCAAAGGTTAACCAAAGATAAATGAGCAGCAAGGCAAAACTTCCTAGGACGGTACGTTCACTCAAGCCCACATAGTTAGGCGTATGAAGTTTATTTATACCCGTTTAAAACAACTGGCTCATCTAGCCCTAACTTCACTCTATTTCTTTTAATAAGCGCTTTTGGTAGTGGAATAAACCCAGCATTTCGTACCTGTTGTGTATTGTGGTCGGTTGTAAGGAGTTCAAATAGCTTTGATTTTTTGATCTTCTGATTAGTGTCGAATTGTTTATTTATATAAACGTAATAGACCACGGAAAATGGATAGCGAAGAGAATAGATGCAATCTGTGCTCAAAGAGCATGAGTCATCGTTATGATGAACAGAGAGAGCCTTGTAGCTCGACCACTGTTCTGAGTATTTAAAATCGGAGTATCGCATATAAGCTTTGGCTGAAAAGTCGTCGCTTAAAGCCCGTTTCAATCGGTCTTCATCAAGCATTTGAATCGATGATTGACAACCATTAGAGCTCACATCTGGGTTACTTAAACGCATCTCCCCGAAAGCATACGTATTTGCATCACAGCGTTTCAATTCACTAACGGAAACACTATCTACCGTACTCTTTTGACTATTGATTACGACAATAGCGTTTGCCATTAAAAACAAACGTGTAGGCCTGTGGCCTCTTTCTCGTTGAAATCGGGAGATGTTTTCATCTGACCATTTCTTAGATGTGATCGCAATAGAGGCTCCGTCATTTAGCATGTCGTTAAAACCACCAGACTGAGATGCAAGCGCTACATTTACACTTGGCTCATCTATCAATGTTTCTATCGTTTCTAGTATCTCTGGTTCGACAAAAATCGATGTTCGAGCCTCAGAGTCAGCAAATGCCAGCGGTGAAATCAAACATGAAGCTAGAGCAAAGAAAGGCAAGACTTTAATTTTCATAATTCAACTCCAACTTCGAATTAGGTGTCAACTCGCTGTCCGAACTAAATATAGTCCACGCTTGTTCAGTACTTTCAGCTTTCGTGTTTACAACAGCAATTGTGCGCCTTTCCCGTTTTTTTAGTTGTACCGTCAATGCCGTATTCTGATAAAACTCTTGCTCTTCAATTCGATTATCTTGAATGCCGTTTCTCACTAGCAATTTTCGTATAGCTGCCGTTCTTTTCTTTGCCAACGCTTTGTTGTATTCGAGTGACGCTTCAGGGCTTGTGTCTCCTATCAGTATGACTTGCGCATTTGGGTTACTCTGAAGCAATGCTTTCAACTCGCTTAGCGGCATATCATGAGATGACGTTACCTGATGCTCATCCATCGCAAAGAAAAAACTGATCAGGTGTGTCTGCGAGTCGTTGACCCAATTCGCACAACCCTCACTGTCAACAACCACACCTTTGGGCGTATCTGCGCAGTTATCTCGTTGGTTTATCACGCCATCACTATCATTGTCTTTAAGGTCGTTGTACTGGTAAGTGGTCAACATCGTATCCGGTGATTCAGCACAGCCTGCTAACATGAAAACTAGAAGACTCGCCACTGCGAATTTATCCATTATTGTTCTCCTTCCAGTTCTCTGGATACTCAACTCGCAACGCATAAGTCAGAATCCCCATCGAGTTGAATAAACGGTAAGTGGCAACCAAATGATCGTACTTTGTTCGGGTATAGTTCCGTCTCGCAACAAACGTTTCAACTTTGGCATCTAATACATCTAACAAACTGCGTCGCCCTACATTGAACTGCTGGATGTACCCTAATTCAGTTACTTTCGCCGCATCAACGTTGACTTTTAAATACTCCATTTGCTGTTGAAGCAATGTATGTGCGTCCCATGCTAGCCTTACACCTTCATTCGCATCTAGTTCTGCATTTGCTCGAATAGCCCTCGCCTCCTCAACTCTCCAGGCGGATGACTCCACTCGGGAGTCTGTAGAAAAGCCGTTAAAAAGATCGTAGTTGACCGTCAGCATAACCTTTGCATCTTCGTTAATGCCTTCAATATTATCCACGTTGTCTGTTTTGTTGGCTGACAGCTCAAGCTTGAGCTCTGGGTAGTAATCCCCCTTTTCTCTTTTTACTTCATGTCGAGCCGCCTCTAAATCTTTCATCGCTGACTGTATGGATGGGTGCAACCTAACCGCTTGTTTGAGTGCTTCGTCAAGCTTATTCGGAAGCAACTCCTGCGGGTAAACAGGTTCAACTAAGTTTTGCGGCGCTCGACCAACCAAACGTACAAATCTTGTTCTAGCATCGGAAAGATTGTTTTGGGCGGCAATCAATGAGGACTGTGTTGTCGCGACACGCGAAGAAACCTGCGCTAAGTCGGAGTTGCTGGTTAAACCTTTTTCTTTTTTATCTAGAATGAAACGGTAGATCTCTTGGTGTTCACTTAGGTTTCTTTCTGTCAGTTTCATCAACTCTCGGGCATGTAAAACATCCACATACGCTCTGACAGTATCTAATGCGACATTTTCCGCAGATGCCAATAAGCCCAAGCGTTCAGCTTCAGCCTCGTAAGATAAGCGATCAACGTCAGCACTTGTTTTAAATCCATCAAATAACAGTTGGGAGATTCTTACGCCCATCTCCGTTCTTTCTAATGTTCTATCTTCACTGTCGATGTAGTTTCCGTTGTTATATCGAGTACCTTCGTACCCTGCTGCTGCATACAAATTAACCTGAGGAAGAAATGAACCATTTATGGCATTTCGGTCTCGTACCATCGACTCATAGCGAGAATAGCGAGCAAGCAAACTTGGGGAGCTATCGAGAGATAACGTAACTGACTCTTCTAAAGTCAAAGCGTTTGGCGACGATGATACTGCAAACAAGACCAATAACGTTGATTTAAGCCGCATCTTATATCCTTATGTCTATCTTTCTCTGAGCGAATTCTCTTTCGCACGTAATATAGGTTTTAACCAATAATTCAGTACTGTTTTTTCTCCTGTAAGAATGTCTACCACAACCTGCATTCCCGGGATGATCGTAAACTTATCATCAACCTTGAAAGTAACGTTGGCACGGTAGTAGGCATTGCCCTCTTCATTTTGAAGTGCATCGGCGCTTACGTAGGTCACTTCTCCTTCTAGGCCTCCGTAAATGACAAAGTCATAGGCAGACAACTTTACCGTTGCCGGCAGGCCAGGCCTTATGAAGGCGATATTCTGAGGAGAAATTCTCGCTTCAACGATTAACGTGCTATTACGAGGGACTATTTCTAAAATAGGCTCACCCGGCTTAACCACACCTCCGATGGTTCTGACAAAAACATCTTTGATGGTTCCATCGACCGGAGAAAGTAACTGCGTTCGATTCAACTGATCCGCAATCGCCTGACGACTTTCATTGAGCTGCGCTAGTTGCGTCACAACTTCATTGAGCTGCCCTTGTGCCTCTGCCCTAAAAGCAAGCGCAGTACCACGATAATCTGCGATGGATTCAGAATACACAGCCCTTTGCTTTTGGGCAGCAGCTTGTGAACTCGCGATGTCTCCTTTGAGCTTTATAACGTCTCTATTCAGTTTTAATAATTCCACTTCAGCCACCGCGCCACTAGAAACCACCTCTCTCAACATATCTCGCTCTTTCGAGACAATAACCAGACTGCTTTTTAGTGTTTGAATGGTATTCAAGGTATCTAGATAAGCTTGCGATTGTTGCTCAATTCGCAATTTAGCCTCCTCCAGCTCAGACTCCAGTTGGCTCAACCGCTCAAGATAGTTTGCTTTGGCATTCAGATAGGCAGAGTGGCCGGTCATCGAAATATCAAATGGCTGAGGCTCGATACTCACTTGTTGTTTCCAATCCAGTTGGAGGCTATTCACTTTTACCGTTTCTAATTCAATTTGAAGCCTCTGCTTTCTGGCGAGCAAAGATTCAACTTGTTCAGAGGTCTCCGAATAGGTCGACTTAAACCTTGTATCATCCAGAATGGCGATGGTTTGCCCCTTAGTGACGCTTTCACCAGGCATGACAAGTAACTCCTTTAGAATGCCTCCCTCTAAGCTCTGAATCGTCTGAACAGACAAAGTAGGAACAACTTTTCCTTCGCCGACAACCACTTCGTCTAACCTCGCCCACGAGGCCCAAATAATCACACTCAGCACTAACGCGGCAGACAACCAAATCAACGTTCTCGAACGGTTTGCTAAATGAGCATTACTCCAACGAACTGTGCTCATCATTGACCTCCTTCGCATACAATTGATACTGCGCGTACTCTGTTCGTCTTCGCGTTAGACTGTTGTTTAGCAAAAATTTCTTGGGGCGCTCCTTCCCTCAAAATTGTGCCTTTATCAAGCACAACAATTCGATCACAAAGCGATAATAAGGAATGTTTATGAGAGCTAATAATCATCGTCGTCGAGTGCGGCAACGATTTGAGAGCATTAAACAATGCATTCTCAGCAGGCTGGTCTAAGGAACTGGTTGGCTCGTCTAAAATTAATGCTGCTGGGTTTCGATAAAAAGCTCTTGAAATCGCTACAGCTTGCCTTTGCCCCCCCGACAAATAACGCCCTCCTTCTCCGACTTGCGTTTCTAGACCATGAGGAAGGCGACTCATGTACTGGTTCAAACCCGATAATTCTATCGCACGGCGTAATCGTTCTTGATCAATAACATGATGTCCTAATACTATGTTTTCCATAATGCTGCCGTATATAAGATGCGAATCTTGGCCAACCCAACCCGTTTTCTCTCTTATCAATTCGGCGGGCCAAAGCTGACTGTCAATGTCATCAAAATAAACGCTACCCTGTAAGGCACTGAGTTGATTGGTAATAATAGAAAGGAGTGTAGACTTTCCTGCTCCTGCACTACCAATAACGCCAACGCGTTCGCCTTGCTTGATAGTAAGATTAATATCTCTCAAACATGGCATATCAACATCTGGGTATTGGAAGCTCACGTTTTCTAAACGTATATTCCCTGTAAATTCGGCAGACGTAATGACCTGACTGCGTTGCGCCTCCTGAGGTAAAGACATGATAGAATTTAAGCCTTCAACCGCTGTTTTTGTCTGTTGATAGCGAAGTAACAACATAGCTAACTGGTTAATCGCCCCTGCAGCACGACCGCTAAGCATGACAATAGCAATGAGCCCCCCCATGCTGAGCAATCCCTCAGAAATTCTGTACACGCCTGTTACAAGTAACATTACGGTAATTATCTGCTGGCTAGATTGAATGGAGTAAGCAACGATATTCGAATAGTTTCGCGATTGATTTTGCCAATCAGAAAGCATGGATACCGTTTGCTCCCAACGCTTTTGTGCTTCTCCCGTAGCGTTATTTTGCTTAATCTCTTTTAAAGAGGACAATGAATCAAACAAGTGAGCTTGTCGCTTCATGGATAGTGCAGCACTTTCCGTATGTGATTGTTCTATTTTTGCTTTTACCGCAAAGCCAAGGATCAGCAGGGTAAACATGACGGCAATAGGTATGAACATCATTGCCCCACCTAGCCAACCTATTAAGACTAAAAATAACAACGTAAATGGGAGATCAACTAAGGTCACAAGAGATGCAGAAGTAAAAAAATCGCGAACACTATCAAAATCTTGTAGTTGTCGAGCGAATGCACCGACTGATGCAGGACGGTGTTCAAGTTTCATCCCCATAACTTTAGAAAAAAGTATCGAAGAAAGCTTGTTATCGATGTACTTACCCGCGGTATCAGTGACAACTCCCCTTGCTTTACGCAATAGCCAATCAAAAATAATGATGACGGAGACACCAGCGACCAAAACCCATAATGTACTGAAAGCTTGATTAGGCACTACACGATCGTAAACGTTCATAGTGAAAAGCGGAATAACTAGCGCTAGCGTATTGATAAGGAAAGAGGCAATCAAAAGATCTCGATACCACGGAGACATTTCTTTCACTACGGCGAAAAGCCAATGTTCATTATAATCCGCTTGAATAGAACTTATCCGTTTGTCCAGCTCTGGACGCATAGAAACTTGCCATGCTTGAGGCTGGAATTGATTATGCAGTTCCTCGCTCGTGACGTATTGCGTTTCACCTTGATCTTCACTAAATAACGTGACTTGATAATCGCTGTTATGTCGCTCAGATATAATAGCGGGTTGTAACGTCTTCCTATTGATTACCACCAATGGAAAGCTCAACATTGCGGTGGATTTTAAATCGATTAATGTGAGTTCAAGATCGGCTCGCTCAGCGGCTCTGATGAATAAGTCACTATCCAATCTACCCTCAACAAGAGGTAATCCAGAAAGCACCTTTTTTGTATGGTGTCTAACCTCAAAATAACGCATCAACCAAGTTAACGATTGCCCCCAAGGATCGTTAGTCAGCTCACTTGATGAGGATGAGTGATGCTTCATGACATACCACCTACTAGCAAGTTGTTGTCATCAATCATCTTCTGTAAGACATTTTCTTCGGCTACGCCAGTCGAGTCACCTTTGTAAAGCTGATCGAGAGTGACGCCCTGCATAAGAATCTGTTGTTTTGTCCCCGTCTCTTCTGGTTTTATGTGAAGCGTTACGCCATCATCATTCTCTGTTAAATCGAGCTTATTATCGACTTCTGTTATCGAGGTAGCGGTGATTATCGAGGCGATGTCAATTGTGTCATTATCATCACCAATAACGGATATTTGGAAATCGTTGATCACATCGTACGAGGGCTTTAACTCGTTACCGAGCCCTGAACTGTCAAACTGGAATACATCGCTGCCACTTCCTCCAATAAGCAAATCATTAGCATCTGTCGCAAGTAATGTTTGGCCCCCTTCTTCCACTAAGGTAACATTGACTGTCTGAGCAGCACCTTCTGCGACTGTAGCACCCAGTGTTGCAATCGGTTTTATCGACAACGTAAAATCACTTGCACCGCTAAACCCGCCAACGATGGAAAGATCAGCGACATCCTCTTGATCAACAGTATAAATGCCGTTCAATCTTTCACCATGACTCAACTCTAGATCTGTTGGTAATCCGCGAATCTCCACACTTCCAAACTCTTCGGGTGCAGGATTGACTAAATTCATGCTCAACCCCAAAGGAATACTCCCAGACGCTTCAGACACAATAGACTGATAATCGGCCGTTAGTGTTGGCTCATCAGTTTCAGGGGTAACAACAATGGTTAGATCGGTAGTTTGCACATCTCCAAAATCGGTTTCGAGTGTCTCTGACACTATCGCTTGATCAAACGTTCTAACATTGAGAGCAACATCCATCGTTCCAAATGCATCCTTCGGAATGAACTCCAAACCTGACACTTCATTTGCTCGCACTAATACCGTCGCCACGGCATTGCCCGCGTCATCGAAGGTAAAGGATGAGAATTGAGTCCCGATACGAATCCTACCTAAGCCTTCCAATGCAGAGGGTTCAGAGCTTGCTTTGATCAACATCGACACTTCTATATATTCGTTGCTATTTGTTTCAAAACCGCTCGCTAAAAAGTCAATCGAAATGGAATCACCTTCATCTCCAGTGAACGTGTTAGAGGTTGTATTCAACGATACATCATCGCCAATCGGTTTTACGCCGACGTTGAACTGAGAAGTGGTATAGTTATAGTCGTTTGATCCAGACTCTTGGGTAATAGCTTGCAGTGTTAATGAAATATCCCCACTAAAATCTAGTGGCGGTAGAAAGTAAACCTTATCAAGTTGTGCTTGAGTTAGCTGCCACTCCTTGCTCTCACCATCCGTTGAACCGTTATCAGGGAGTAATTCGAACGTCTCATTATTGTCCCAAACCAACACGGCTCCGTTTGGCACTCCTGTCATGACCAAAGACATCGACTCAGAACCATCTTGATCGACTAATGATGCAGATAAGTTTCCTAAATAAATATAATTATCTTCATCACCAACTACGTCTTCTGTTTCCAGAACCGCTTTATCAACCACTGGGGCAATGGTAACGGTAACTTCTGTTGATTTAGTTTGAGTATCTTTCGCACTGTCAGTACTTAAACAACTTCCCGTGACTTCATCAGTAATGTTTGCGTCAACGGAAATAACAAGCTCTCCACTGTAGTTTTCAGGTGGGATTAACTGAATTTCGTTTAGACGCGTAACATCTGTCACTACCCATGTTCCATCACCGTTGTCAATGAGTAGGCTCGGGTCCACGGCAGTAAACCGCGCATTCTCGTCAGACACCGATAAAGAAACCCAATTGACACTTTCAAGGCCAGTCGCTGCGTCACCTTCTCCAGTAATGGACTGCATTGGTCCTTCACTATCGCCCAATACAAGAGCAAGATTCAGGTTGGTTATAGTATCTTCTTGAACCGTAACTTGGCTTGGTGCTATCGCGATATCATCGACAACAGGAGAGATTTGTACCGTAATGGTCTGAGCGGTTGTTTTCGAGTCACCATCGCATGGGGCCGTTTCTGTCACTTCTAAATTGAAAGTAATGCAACCAGCAAAGTCCTCATCCACGCCAGTAAGCGTCAAGGAAGACAATCCAGCGCTAGAAATTGAATAACCCAACAGATTGCCCGCATTATCATAAGCAGGTATCACACCTTCGCCAGTAAGCTCGACTCCTTCAGGTAAAGAATCTGCGGCGACAAAGAAGGAAACTAAGTTACCATCACTACTCGCCACATCAGGGTTTAAAAACGCCCCAATTGAGACATCTTCACCTTCTTTACCTACAATATCCCCACTTTGAACGCTTCCCGGTTCACCAGGATCAGCACACTGGTCTCCATCTCCTTCATGGCCAGTAATTTGAATTTGGAACTGACCTGTGATGTATTGAGCATCCGTTCCATCTCGAACATACGCTAACACATTCACATCAAGTATCTCTGTGTTAGATGGGCTATAAATCGATGCGCTAGCAAGCAAATCTTGAGCGGTTTCCAACACGCTATCACTTGTGATTCCTTCCATTGGAATCAGCCAGTTCCCATCGGCATCTTGAGAAGCACCGTTCGGATGAGTAACAATGAGGTCTTGACCCTGCGGTATCTGTAAAACGATGTAATCGAGATACTCTGAACCATCAATATCCGCTTCTGTAAATGTAATGCCTCCACTCACGTCGACAGCAGACCCATCGGTACTTGTGAATACTTCAGTCGCACCTTCTAAACGTGTTTTGTCAATATCTTCATTACCAATATCCACTTTGCCAGAAACCACGACGCTCAAAGAGCCATTGATTGCCTTTACATCAGTCTCCATCGTCGGAGACGTGTCTGTCACTTCGTACTGAACTTCCAGGCTAAACGTCCCACTTAGGTCTTCATTAGCTTTTACAGTGATTCGTCCACTGTTTAACAACTCAGATAATGTTGCCGAGCTACCATCGAGTAGTTCATTGAGTTCTAACGGTAAATTACTTTCCTCTACTGCATTACCATCAAAGTAAAGTGTTAAGCCATCTGGAATGGATACAATGGTGTATCCTGTCAAGGACTCACTAGAATCTATATCTTGATTAACGACAGGCTCAAGATTTAGTGTGATGAAATTGTCCTCAATACCATTGCTTTGTAATTCTTGGCCGTCAGTTTGATCAACAATAGGTGAGATTTCCATTTCCACTTTAAGAGGGGTTTCAGCAGAATCACCATCCGGCTCTGTTGAAACGACGATAACATCCATGCTCAGTGTTCCACTAAAATCTTGCTCTGTTTTGAGGTAAGTGTTTTCAAGAACAGCGTTTGAGACCTGATAAACTGGCCCCGTTATCGGGTCCACGTAAGCAATTGGAAGAACAATAGGGTCACCATTTACATCTGTCAGTTGTGTTCCCAAAGGGATGTTCTGAAGCAAGATATTAATTTCTTCTGATAGATCGTCGTCTGATGTCTGGATGATAAAATCCAGTTGTATCAGGTTATCTTCGTCTAACGTAGAGAGATTACTAATTACTTTAGTCGCTTGATCATATTGCCAATTCCCCTGTCCACCATCTAGGACAATTGGTTCATCGACCACGCCTTTTAGCTTAATGTCAATGGTTGCAGATTGGCTCTCGGCGGTTTCATTAAGAGGTGCTAAGCCATCAATAGTCGACTCTGTTGAAATAGCAGTTACTTGAAGGGATAGAGGTTCAGTAAATGAGCTGATATCCGATTTTGGTTGAAGTAACGCCTCTGAATTGGCTAGAGCATTGGAGGTCACTAGGTAGGTATTAATACCGATAAGCGTAATCCCAGATCCGACAGGCAATGTCCAACCATCTTGAACTTCTATGCGATAAGACAGAGACTCCGAGCCATCTGTGTCAGTGAGCCGTCCTAAGATGTACTCTTTTAAGTCAATCGCTTGGTCTTCAAGCCCCTGAATGTTTTTAACGGTCAGCGTAGGCACATCGGCATCTGGAGATATATCGATAACAACTTGTTCAGTGATCTCCGCTGTTTTATCTTGCTCATCGGCAAACACACTACCCGACTCAGTCGTTACTGCCGTTACATCAAAAGCAAATCTTCCGGCTAAGTTTTCGTTAGATGTGATTTCAATTTGATCTAACTCGGATTGGCTATACGCTTTCCCTTCCTCAATAGCACTTCCGTTAAGTGTTAATATAAGCCCATCTGGAATATTCGAAATTTGGTAGTGGAGCGTTTCAGAACCGTCTTGGTCAAACTTTTCAGCAACAATATTGAGTGAAAGTGATTCAGCGGAATCTTCAACACTTTGATAAGAAAAGTCCGAATCATTAGACCACTCTGGCAAATCTGCAACCGGTAAAACGTTAACATTTAACGTGTTATTGCCTTGTAATACAAAACCATCTGGTTCGACATCAGATACGATTAATGCAGACACTGCTAACGAAACTTTGATAGTGTTGCCCGACAGGTTTAGCGCTGGTTGATAAGTGAGATCACCATTTGGAACGGTGAATATACCCACCCCCATTAGCTCTGTACCAGAAAGACTAATAAATCCGTCATTATCATCATCTTCAAGGCGCACTCCGTCTAAAAACAGAGCCCCTCCTTGTAGAGATTCAACAGAGATCCTTATCGCTTCAACACGCTCATTATTCTCCGTATCCCCAGGAGAAACTCTAATCGGTAACGCGACTGGCGTGGGGTCTCCACTATTATTCGCGCCATTATCTTCTAACGTATCTACATTAACGGTTCGAATAAAGCCCCTAGCATCATCAAGAATTAATTGAGCTTCACTGCTTGCTTGGTCACCGTCTGCATCCGTCACAGTTATCGTTAGATCATCAAGCAAACCACCTACAGGCGTATTAACAATAAGCTCGGTAGTTAGCGTAAATGTCCCATCTTGAGCAATAGTCAGCGTTCCATATTTTAAGTTACCATCACTACTATTGATTAAATCGATGGTCCAAGCATCATTGCTAAATACCGAACTCGCCGTATCGTATGTTTCACCTGCATAGGTCAAACTTGATATCAACGTGCCATCTGAACTGATTAAGTCGGCATTATTGCTAAACCAGTTTCCCGAAAACTCATCCCCCTCGGTAAGTTCAATTTCTATTGGTGAGCTTGTGTCTTCAGGGATATCATCTACTACACTAACGGTATATGTCTCAGCTTCAGACTGGTCGCCATCCTTATCAACGGCATAAATTGAAAAACTGAGTTCTAATGTGTTCTCGTCCGCTGGAACACCGTCAGGTTCATCGTGTTCAAGTGCACGGTATAGATCAAACTCGACAGTCCCATCGGTATTAAATCTAATTCTAAAGACGTCTTGCTCGCTTTCATCTCTTGCATATAACCAACCATTCGAGTCCGGTGAATCAAGCGAAACCAGGCTACCACTACTTGTTTTATAGCCGAGCGCATTGAACATATCGATATTCACGCTCACACTGGCGATAGAGTCTGAACCTTGTAATAGCGTAATGGATGGTGACGAGCCCTCGATGCCAGAATCAAGCGAATCATCATTCAACCCGTTTTCATTGACTGTGATTCCCTCTGTAATTACTAGTTCCGGAAACAAGCCATCATAGACCAGTATGTTGGACTCCGTAGAGATCTCGCTTCCATCAGAATCTCTCGCCACGATGGGCATAGAGATCGACAATTGCGTCCCATCACCTAAAACATGGTCAAGCGAGTGATAAAGCTCTACAGTTACATTAACGGTAGACGTATCATTTGATGGCAAAGAGAAGTCACTAGGTAACGTGACCCTAAATACAACGTCTCCAGTGTCTGAAATTGCGTCAAAGCTTCCATCATTGTTATCGTACCAAGTGACAGCCTCTCCGTTATAAGTAACAGCATCACCAAGCGTAGTTTTGACAGTATCTCCATCATTTATGTCAACACCCAGATACACAATCGGATCGAATGATGACGTAACTATCACATCCGTATTCGCTATGGCTGAACCCCCATCAGGAGCAATGTTTGTATCGACAGGTGTTTCGGTCAACTCGACATTGCCACTATTGATTAGCGCTTGTCCATTGTCGTTATCTATCACATTAATGTCTAAAACGACCGACGTGTTATCTTGGTCTGAGTCCATTGCAGTAACAACGAGAGGTACGTTTGGATCAGTATTTTCTTGTTGGTCGAGAGCCTGAAAAAGCTCAAAGGAGTAGGTAATGTCGCTATTTGCATCAATAGGTAATGAAGCACTGAGGGTAGCTTGAAAGATGGGAATCTGAGTTTGCCCATCTTCGTCAAGAATATAACCATCAAGTGTTTTGCCATCCGCAGAGACTTGATAAAGCACAACTTGTTCACCACTCGTCAACAAGGGTTGTTCAGAGACGATGAACGACAAAGATTCGAGGTAATCACTGCCAACCTCAACTTGAAAATTCCCTGAGCTCAACACACTTCCATTTGCGAGATCAGATTCTTTTACTTCTACCCCATTCAAATTATTTAAAGTTGGGTCTGCGCCATCCTTTAGAACATAGTCAATTTCATTCTCTACAAGCGGTGTGGCATCTAAATCTACGCCACCAATGGTCAACGGGAAAGTGACCGTATCACTGCTATTGAATTGATCGATAGGGTGCTCAAGAGTAAGCGAAATTGAAGCTAATACATCGTTACCCGACTCAACGCTACTCAACGTTAACGTAAATACAGTGACACCATTCGCAAATGCTGTAATTTGCTTTCCACTGGAACTTAACGTGTAGCTAAGCTCATTATCAGAGACTGAGCTTGTAAGCCCTAATGCTTCTAACTTAGTAATAGATGACCCACCGAAATACAAACTACTCGGATCAGGGTTGTCAGATCCCGCGACAATATTGACAGTTCCTTCAAAGTTCAATATCGGGCCATCCAAAGGGACTTCTGTTACGTCTATAGTCGCATTGCCTACGTAACCTGCTTGTCCATCAGTAATCTCAATGGTTGCGTTAGCCAAGCCATAGTCTTGGGAGTCATCTGCAGCTAAATAGCTGAAAGAAACACTTTGCTCGACCGAATGATCTAGGTTTCGACCTGCATCAAACTGCCAAGAGCCATCAGAAAATACGGTTAATTCGCCTTTTTCTAAACTAAAACTTACGGATCCCCCCTCTAGAATTGACTTCTGCTCCCCGCCAGCCTCTACAAATTTCACATAAAGTGTTCCATCAAGATCAATATCATTTTCAAGTAGATTGCCCGTAATTGTTTGATCTTCTACGACTGAGTATGTGTCATCTCTAATCACCGGATCAGAGTCATAAATAGTAATCGTTAACGGTGCCACAACCGTCTCTTGTGTGCCGTCAGCATCACTTTGAGTGCTTTCAACCAATACGTTAGTCACCAGCTCATCTTGACCTACATCATGATCAATCGCTTCATAAAAAGTAATTTGAACCGTACCATCATCATTGACTTCTGCTGAAAAAACTAATCGGTCGTCGGTCGATGTTCCTTGTAAGCTCAACCCATCTTCTGCAACAACAACATTAATAGATTGACCGACCGATGTAAGCGCGCTCAAACTTGGCTGCTCTGCATGCAGTGCTGGCACACCATTTTCTATGTTGATGGCTGCCGAGCTGCTTTGCTCACCAAAAAATCCAACGATGTTTTCAGAAAATACCGTTGAACCGGGTAGCACTATTGTCGGCATGGTATCGACCGCATGGTTGCCGGCGGCATCCAACACTTCTGCTTCAATGGTCCACGTGTTGTTTAGATTGAGAGTGTTTACGTCAATTCCGGTTACTGTCCACGAACCTGATGCATCAACAAGGCCAGTAAAATTCAGCGTGCTGTCTCCGTCACTTACCCGAATCGTCACTGCCAGACCTTGCTCTACACCACTGGTTGTCCCTCTCATTTCCGTGACTATACCCTCACGGAAATTATCAATGGCAAGACCACCGCTAATATAAAAATCCGTATCGATATCAATGGTGGGAGCTGTGGCATCTATGGTCGTAGCCTCATCCATCGCTTTCGCTTGGTTGCCCGCTACATCATTCACGGAGGCAGATACGGTTAACGCCCCATCGGCTAACGTGGATAAGTTCACCCCTTCGACTTGCCACATACCATCAACGACAACGGCATTGAACGAGAGCATCACCCCTGAGCTGTCTTGAACCGTGACAGAAACCGTCTGACCATTTTCAACATCACTGACTTGCCCTGACAAAGTGACAGATTGGCGCTCTTCAATGCTTAAATAGCCGTCTCCGCCATCGTCAACGTCCACCGTCACACTTGCGAGCGTATCTTTAATGATGGTGTTTTCACTGGTTGCAGGGTTGCCCGCTATATCTATACTCTCAGCAACAACTGTCAGCGTACCTTCAGACAATCCAGAAAAGTCAACGTCGTCCAGAGACCAACTTCCACCAGTCACCACCGTTTCTAAGTTTATGACCGCTCCTAACGAGTCGGTTACCGTAACTTGGATACGCTGACCATCTTCAATGTTTTCAATCGTCCCTTCGAGGCGAGTAGTCGCGATTTCGTACTGATTTAAATACTCATCCCCTCCACCATCAAAATTGACGTTCACCGTTGCAAGTGTATCTTTAATGGTCGTATCGACAGCGTTCAGGTTATTGCCATAAATGTCAGAAACCACAGAAGTCACCGTAAGCGGCCCTTCGGCAAGAGAAGACAGATCAACGCCTGATAGGGTATAAGCCTCGTTCTCTACGGTCGTTGTAACAGTAATAGAATTATTGAGGCTATCGGTAATGGTGATAGTAACAAGCCACTCATCGCTTATCTTGAGTGCGTCACCTTGAATCGTGACACTAGGAACTTCAAACTGGTTTTCGTATCCATCGCCGCCATCAAGAATATCCACCGTTAAAGAGGCATCATCGTTCAAACCTTCAATTGCCTCTAAGGTAATATCCAATGTTACGGAGGTGGTGTCACCGTCTGAATCTGTTGCATTAACTAACAATGGTATATCCAGGATTTGATCTTTTGACAGATCGAAAGAGCGATATAATTCAAAGGAATACTCTATTTCACTACTCGACTCTAAAGGTAATGTGGATAATAGTTTCGATTGAAAAATATTTACTTCCACCCCACCTTCTAAGATATAGCCAGTAATTGTCGTACCGTCATCAGACAGACGGTAAAGCAACTCACTTTCACTACTCACTAATGTGGGCTGGTTTAATTCGCTAAATCGAAGAGAGTCAACATAATCACTCCCGATATCGAGTTGAAGGCTCCCAGTCTTAAAGATTGCCCCACTTTCTAGATTAATCTCCTCCATTGCAACAACAGTCAAGTTGCTCAACGTAGGATCAACACCATCTTTCAACACGAAATCAATTTCATTCTCTACAAGCGGTGTGGAGTCTAGATCTGTCCCTCCAATGGTCAGCGGGAACGTGACCGTATCACTACTATTGAATTGATCGATAGGATGATCAAGAGTAAGCGAGATTGAAGCTAGTACATCGTTACCCGACTCAATGCCACTCAATGTTAACGTAAATACAGTGACACCATTGGCAAATGCTGTGATTTGCTTTCCACTGGGACTTAACGTGTAGCTAAGCTCATTATCAGAGACTGAGCTTGTAAGCCCTAATGCCTCTAACTTAGTAATGGATGCCCCACCAAAATACAAACTAGTCGGATCAGGGTTATCAGAGCCAGCAATCACATTAACACTGCCTTCGGTGGTTAATAATGCCTCTCCCAGAGGTACTTCTGCTGCGTTTATAGTAGCACTGCCTACATAACCCGCTTGGCCATCTATAATGTCGATAGTTGCGGTTGCTACACCGTAATCTTTTGAATCATCGGCTGCGAGATAATCAAAAACGAGACTTTGCTCAACCGTGTGATCTAAGTTGCGACTGGCATTCAACTGCCAAGAGCCATCTGAAAATACGGTTAATTCACCCTTCTCTAGACTAAAACTTACTGAGCCACCATCAGGGACAGACTGGATCTCTCCTCCGGCTCTGACATATCGAATGTACAAGTCACCATCAATATCAATGTCATTCTCCAGTACATTGCCAGAAATGACTTGGCCTTCGGTTACACTATATGACTCATTTGCGATCACTGGGTCGGCATCACTGATGACGATTTCTAGGGGGGCCACAACCGTCTCTTGTGTACCGTCAGCATCACTTTGAGTGCTTTCAACCAATACGTTAGTCACCAGCTCATCTTGACCTACACCATGATCAATCGCTTCATAAAAAGTAATTTGAACCGTACCATCATCATTGACTTCTGCTGAGAAAACTAATCGGTCGTCAGTCGATGTTCCTTGTAAGCTCAACCCATCTTCTGCAACAACAACGTTAATAGATTGACCGACCGATGTAAGCGCGCTCAAACTTGGCTGCTCTGCATGCAGTGCTGGCACACCATTTTCTATGTTGATGGCTGCCGAGCTGCTTTGCTCACCAAAAAATCCAACGATATTTTCAGAAAATACCGTTGAACCGGGTAGCACTATTGTCGGCATGGTATCTACCGCGTGGTTGCCGGCGGCATCCAACACTTCTGCTTCAATGGTCCACGTGTTGTTTAGATTGAGAGTGTTTACGTCAATTCCGGTTACTGTCCACGAACCTGATGCATCAACAAGGCCAGTAAAATTCAGCGTGCTGTCTCCGTCACTTACCCGAATCGTCACCGCCAGACCTTGCTCTACACCACTGGTTGTTCCTCTCATTTCCGTGACTATACCCTCACGGAAATCATCAATGGCAAGACCACCGCTAATATAAAAATCCGTATCGATATCAATGGTGGGAGCAGTGGCATCTATGGTCGTAGCCTCATCCATCGCTTTCGCTTGGTTGCCCGCCACATCATTCACGGAGGCTGATACGGTTAACGCCCCATCGGCTAACGTGGATAAGTTCGCCCCTTCGACTTGCCACATACCATCAACGACAACGGTATTGAACGAGAGCATCACCCCCAAGCTGTCTTGAACCGTGACAGAAACCGTCTGACCATTTTCAACATCACTGACTTGCCCTGACAAAGTGACAGATTGGCGCTCTTCAGTGTTTAAATAGCCGTCTCCGCCATCGTCAACGTCCACCGTCACACTTGCGAGCGTATCTTTGATGATGGTGTTTTCACTGGTTGTAGGGTTGCCCGCTATATCAATACTCTCAGCAACAACGGTCAGCGTACCTTCAGACAATCCAGAAAGGTCAACGTCGTCCAGAGACCAACTTCCACCAGTCACCACCGTTTCTAAGTTTATGACCGCTCCTAACGAGTCGGTTACCGTAACTTGGATACGCTGGCCATCTTCAATGTTTTCAATCGTCCCTTCGAGGCGAGTAGTCGCGATTTCGTACTGATTTAAATACTCATCCCCTCCACCATCAAAATTGACGTTCACCGTTGCAAGCGTATCTTTAATGGTCGTATCGACGGCGTTCAGGTTATTGCCATAAATGTCAGAAACCACAGAAGTCACCGTAAGCGGCCCTTCGGCAAGAGAAGACAGATCAACGCCTGATAGGGTATAAGACTCGTTCTCTACGGTCGTTGTAACAGTAATAGAATTATTGAGGCTATCGGTAATGGTGATAGTAACAAGCCACTCATCGCTTATCTTGAGTGCGTCACCTTGAATCGTGACACTAGGAACTTCAAACTGGTTTTCGTATCCATCACCGCCATCAAGAATATCCACCGTTAATATAGCATCGGGATTCAACCGCTCAGGAGCCTGAGTCTCAGAAGTTGGGTTCTCTCTTTCTTGCACTGCTGGCCTAGTAACATAGCCATTAGAAACGAGTTGCTCAGGTAAAACAGCGCGAATATAGGCAACAAAACTTAACCCACCAGAAGACTCACTAAAATCTCGAACGCTCTGATTAAAAGTGGATTCAATACCGTTTTGAGATGCAATTAAAAGATCATTCGAACTCGATTCATCCTCACTTGTTGTATCTTCATTAAATGCAATATCGAGAATGTCAGTATTAAGAACAACCACCTCTACTTCTGGAACTAATTGTTCGTTGGGCAACATTTGGATCCAAGAACCGTCACTTAAAACCGCCCAAAGAACATTACCGATTTGAATGTAGAGTATTGGCTGCATAATTCGCCCCATATGAAACAACGAACTTTAAGTATGGTCGACGAATATGACTGTTCAAATGAAACTAGAAAAAACATGGCCCTAAATGGCTCTAATGAGATATTGAACCAAAAACATACCTCATGTATGCGAGAAAGAGCCATTGGGGTAAACTACTTCTGGCGTAACCCATCCACTGGAAATTGATTGAAATTCCCCTTGCTACAATCGGGCTCATATCCAAATGGAGCAGGGAAAGGAATCGTATCGCAGCTTGTTGAAACGGAAGATTCAAACTTTACTCTCTTTCCTATCATGATAGGAAATAACCATGTGGCATTATTTCTTAAATCAAACTCCTCTTTAGGGTCATCAATCAAATTATATATTTCAGGGATCTGTAATGGGCGCCCTTTCTCCGGCATGATATCTTGATCAATAAAGTGCATCTTGTAATTTTCCCACTTATAAGCGTAGGTTTCAGATCCATTGTTAACGATGAAACCATCTCGATTAGACTTTTCACTATCTCCCTTTAAAAAGGCCCACTGATCAATACTATCTATTGTTCTATCGCTTGGTAATTTGTATCCACCGACATGAGAAAGTGAGGCAAATAGATCCACAACATGGATAATTTCATCACTCACTCTACCCGGTTTGATGTGGTTAGGCCAAGAGGCAATAAATGGTGTTCGGAGAGACCCTTCAAGAGCCGTAAAGTACGCACCACGCCATGGCCCGCTAGAGCCTTGGTATGGCATATGCCACTCTGGACCGTTGTCAGAAAACCAAATCACTAGTGTATTGTCTTTAATTCCTGCTTTTTCTATTGCACCAATAACTTGCCCAGCTCGAAAATCTATCTCAGCTAACACATCTGAGTAATTTCCTTTGCCTGTTTTACCAATAAAATCAGGATGAGGTAGCGTCGGTAAATGTGGTTGAGTAAAAGTAATTACAGAGAAAAATGGCTTATTCTCTTTCACATTTCGATTTATAAAATCTGTGGCATGTTCAACTAGCTCACTGTCAATCTTTCTACGTGAGTCCAAATTATATTCTTTGACCCCTTTAGGGTCCTGCCCTGCTCTAGCTGAAAGGATTTGAGGTTTAGGTAATATAGCTTTATAACCGGGTTGAGAGCTATATTCTGACTCATCCGTCGTATTTGCAATGCCATACCATTCATCAAAGCCTTGATCCGTTGGAAAGCGCCCTTTTTGGTCTCCCAAATGCCATTTCCCGTAAAGGCTCGTGTTATATCCTTGTTCCTTAAACTTCTCTGCAATGGTTATTTCCCAGTTCACCATACCGTAAGGCACTCCCCAAACAACCTTATCTGTCCCAGATCTAAGCGCTCGCCTCCCCGTCATGAATGAGGAGCGAGTTGGCGTGCATTGCGGTTCCACATTAAAATTAGTAAGGCGTACACCTTCTCTAGCAAGTTGATCTAAGTTTTTAGTTTCAACACCTCTGGTACTCCCATAGGAACTTAGTTCCCCCCACCCAAGGTTATCAACCAACATTACCACGACATTTGGTGTCTCTTCCGCAACCACTTCTAACGGGATACCTAGAAACAGGATAGTTGCTATTTTATTTTTCATAGTGTCGCCTTTCATTGAAATTCAATCCTGTAAGTGCGTCTTATCACACTTAAAACACACTAAAGTCTAGTCCATGTTAGTTAACATTTTTGAAAAACAGGGATTACTTGGAAGCAACAAAAAACCTCTACTATATTCAACTGACTACATTGTCTCATTTGGTGTCATCTCACTCGACTTCGCCATGATGAACACAATTAGTAACGTTATATAACGATAATGGATTCATTTATCGCGGAGGATTTTCATGCGAAACTCGATTAAAAAGGTAATGGCATTGGTCGGTACATTAGCTGCGTCCACAGCCTTTGCTGCCGATAAGCCCAACATCCTTGTGTTCTGGGGTGACGATGTAGGTGTATACAACATTAGTGCGTATCACAATGGTATGATGGGAGGGAAGACTCCTAACATTGATAAAATCGCCAATGAAGGTGCCATTTTCACAGACGCTTACGCACAACAGAGTTGTACTGCCGGACGAGCCTCATTTATTCTGGGCCAACATCCGTTTCGTACCGGTCTATTGACTATTGGTATGCCCGGCGCAAAAGAGGGTATTCAATCGAAAGATCCTACTATCGCGGAGTTACTTAAAAATCACGGCTATGTGTCTGGTCAGTTTGGAAAAAACCACCTTGGTGACCAAGATGAGCACCTACCAACTAACCATGGGTTTGATGAGTTCTTTGGTAACCTATACCATTTAAACGCGGAAGAAGAGCCTGAGTCTGAGTTTTATCCAAAAGATCCAGAGTTTCGTAAAAAATTCGGACCTCGAGGCGTGTTGAAGGCGACTGCGGATGGCAAAATCGAGGACACAGGTCCCCTTACTCGTAAGCGTATGGAAAACGTAGACCGAGAGTTCATGGATGCTAGCTTGGCATTTATGGAAAAAGCAGTAAAAGAAGACAAACCATTCTTTATTTGGCATAACTCAACCCGTATGCACGTCTGGACACATTTGAGTGAAGAATATCAAGGGAAGTCAGGTTACGGCTTATACGCCGATGGCATGATGGACCTAGATGATCAAGTAGGTGTGATGCTTGATAAACTTGAAGAGCTAGGCGTAGCAGATAACACCATTGTTGTTTTTAGTACCGATAATGGCGCTGAGAAATTTACCTGGCCAGATGGTGGTACTACACCGTTCAAGGGCGAAAAAGGTACGACTTGGGAAGGCGGATTCCGCGTTCCGATGATGGTACGCTGGCCTGGAAACATTAAACCAGGAACGGTTATCAACGATATCTTTTCACAAGAAGACTGGATGCCAACTCTACTCGCAGCTGTGGGCGAACCAGATGTGAAAGAAAAACTATTGAAGGGTCATAAAGCAGCGGGCAAAACCTTTAAAGCACATTTAGATGGCTACAACCAACTTGATCTGCTGACTGGTAAAGCTGATGAAGGCGCACGCAAAGAAATCTTTTACTTCGATGCTGGTGGTAATTTAAACGCCGTTCGTTATAAAGACTGGAAGATCCACTTCAGTATTATGGAGGGTGCCATTAATGAGGCATACCGCAAAACACCTAGTTGGCCCTTGATTGTAAACCTTCGTATGGATCCATTTGAGGTCGGTCCAGATGCAGCACTTTACGTCAGACATTTTTACGCTGATCAAATGTGGATGTTCGTTCCTGCTCAAGCTATCGTGCGTAAGTTCCTAGAGACATTTAAGGAGTTCCCTGCAACGAAAGGTAGCTCGTTAAGTATTGAAAAAGTGGTAGAAACAATGACACAGCAACCTAGAAACTAGACCCTAGGTATCGAAGCTACTGTGGAATTAACTAAGGCCTCAATTGTGAGGCCTTTTATTTCGTTGCAATTGTTTGGTTGCAGCAATTTATGGTCAAACAAAGATTATCATTTAGTGCTCTCTTTAAACACTTGATTCCAATCTTGTTTCATATCGACAAATAGCCAACCTTGCTCTTCACCTACTTTAAACGATTTATCTAACTTACCAACATGAGAATCTTTATCATACGCCCATTCACGCTTGTCATCCGTGTGATGGATAATCGCAGAAAATCTTGGACCTGAACCTGCTTTCGTCCACTCTAACATCTGTAAATCACCATCAGAATTACCAAACGCCATGACCGGACGTTTGCCAATGAAGTTTTGAATCGTCACAGGCTTTACTGCTTTGTCATTGACAAAGTCTATTTCCGGCATGCGTTGGATGGTAGGTTTTCCATCAACACTTTGATATTCCGCCTTTAACGTCGTCCCCACGATGTTTTGCGTTGGAATGCCGTATACTTCCGGCGCCCAAACGCGCATAAATTCAATTCCGCCTCCAGAAACGATGTAGGTCTGATAGTCGTTCGCTCTTAAATAGTCGAGCAGTTCGAGCATAGGTTGATAGACCATTTCAGTGTATGGTCTACCCGTTGTTGGATGGACAGCCGTTTTCAACCATTCCTTAACTTCTTGATGAAACTGTTCAGTAGACATTCCAGAATGGGTTGCCATAACAAGCTTCATTACACCTTCGAGTCCTTGTTTACCAATCCCCTCCATGTCACCTTTTAATGCGGAAGCAAAGGGTTCGGTTGTCTTCCAATCAGGATGCTCAGAGGCCATTTCTTTTACTCTATCGATCGCAAAAAACAACTGTAGATAAACAGGCTTTTCCGCCCAAAGTGTTCCATCATTATCAAACGTCGCGATTCGTTGGCTTTCAGGAACATAGGAATCCGAACCTTGGGTCGTTGTTTTCGTAACAAACGCCATAATAGCTTGCTTAGCGTCAGTGTTGTTCCATGACGGAAGTGGATCTTGCATATCAGCAGCAACAGCGTAACTAGACAGAGCAAAACCTGTTGCTAAGACAATCGTCTTTAACTTTATAGCCATCTTAATTCCTTATATTGAGGTGCTAGGTGCGAATCCAATCAAAAGTATAGTTCATTGGCTTCAACTGATGTAGAGGCACTTTTACGTCCCTTTTTCTGGTTGAGCTCTTCAATAACATAGTCGGGAGCGACCTTCGTTAGCTCTGTTAAACAGTCATCCGTTTTAGGGTTGCCGTATCTGACATAGATGTCACACACGGCATACAATTGTTCTGGAGCACCGGATATCAAATACGCTTGCTCAAAAGCGTTGACAGACTTCTTCAAGTCTAACTCTTCTTGCAGAACACCATTTAAATACCAAAAGTAACTGTTCGTCTTTGCCATCGTCGCAGCTTTGTCTATTTCAAACGCCGCTTCTTTCTTTTTGTCTAATCTAACCAAAGCGAGAGATTTAGAATAATGCAGCGAGGCATCTTCTGAATTTAGCTTGATACCCTCGTCAAGCACGTTGATAGCTTTTTGGTCTAGCTGTTGCGCTCGGAAGTTGTCTGCATAGCTTAACCAAACTTGAGGGTTGTTTGGCTCAAGCTTAGTTAACTCTGGGTATATCAGCGCCGCTTTATCCCAATCACGATGCCAACGGTAAACGTCTGCAAGTAATAACTTGGAAACATTATCGTTCTTACTGGACAAGTGTACTGTCAGCTCTGAAACAGGCCCTTCAAGTGACTGCTGTTGCTCTGAACTCAAATTGGCGTAATCTCGAACGAGGTTAATCGCTGCTGTAATTCGCACCATGGCGGCGTCATCACTCAATAATGGTGAAATCAAACGCCAACGGTGCTCAATCATATATGGTTGTGCTCCCACGATCGCAGCTTCGCGAATACCTGCATCTTCATCCTGCAACCCACGCGCAACTGCAACCAATGCATTTTGGCTTGGATAGTTGGCTAACTCACGTAAAGCATCAATACGTTTTTCTGAAGACAACTTTTTATTTTGCGCATCATAAGACAGCTTTTCGACTCGTTGCGCCGGTGTCATTTGAGCTTCTTGTGGAGTGACAACCGTTGTCGGCGATACTTGATCTGGGTCTAGCAATGTTGTTTCTTGTGCCACCACGGCTTGACTCGTAGCAATGCCGATCGAGATCACGAGTAATGATTTAGAGAGCAGCTTAATTTTTTGCATTCAATAACCTATATTCTTTCATTTCCGGGCCTGTAGCAGGCGTAGTGACTATCTTAAAACTTCATTTCAAACACAGTCTGTGTTTGAGTAGCTTGCTGGCGTAGAATCTGGTCACTGTATTTACCGTGAACCACTGGGTTACCTGTCGCTCGTAAGATGTACGCCATCGACTGATCAACATGGGTAAAAAACTTCTTCCAACCCGCGCAGAGATAATTAAGACCAGGCTCACCTTGCCTAGTACGGATAAAACGGTTTTTGGGACATTCTCCAAAACATGCAAATTGATAATCACATTGAAGGCACTGTTGGGGCAGCGTACGACTTTTAGCAAACCCAAATTTCTGCTGCTCAGAGCTATAAGCGAGCGTATCGAGCTTTTCGTGATGAATGTTTCCAACCTTATATTCTGGGTACACGTAATGATCACACGCAAACACATCACCATTAGGCTCCATTGCTAAGCCTTTCCCGCAGATTTCACCTAACGTACACAGTGGGTTTTTTCTGCCCATCCAGGTTTCGATACTGGCTTCAAAGTACTGAACAAACACGTTGCCGATATCGTGTAAAACCCATTCATTGAAAATCGCGATCAGAAAATTTCCCCATGCTTCATCCGCAACGCAAAAAGGCTCAACAACGGCATCTTTATGACCTGGGATCAACCGTTTATCTCCTTGCTTTAGTTGCTCGTTTGGCTCCCAAGTTTGAGGGGCGGTTGTTCTGAATGTTTTCTGCTCAACTATTGGAATAAACTGCATTTGAGGGGAGCGTACTTCATCTCGCAAGAATCGGTACACTTCAAGTGGGTTACGGCTGGTCAAGTTGTTAACACAAGTGAGCGTAGCAAACTTTACTTCGTGCTTATGTAATAGTTCAACCGCATTCATAACTTGCCGGAATGTGCCTCTACCAGCTCGGTTTGTTCGATAAGCGTTGTGCATCATTTCTGGACCATCAATGCTTAAACCGACGAGAAAGTTGTTCGCCTTTAAAAACTCACACCATTCATCGTTAAGCAGTGTGCCATTAGTCTGGAGATCATTGGAGATCGTAATGCCATCGGGACGGTATTTATTCTGTAGCTCAACAATTGTCTTGAAATAATCCAAACCTAGCATTGTCGGCTCACCACCCTGCCAAGAGAAAATGATTTCAGGTGTATTCTGTCCCGCTATATATTGGCGGATATAGGTCTCTAGCGTTTCCTCATCCATGACTGGTGAGCAGCCTGGCTTGTACTCAAGTAAATCTTGTTTGCTTAGGTAATAACAATAGGTGCAATCGATATTGCACACTGCACCGATAGGTTTCGCCATGACATGTAATCGCTTGGATGCTTTCCCATTGAACTGCGGACCTTGAGTTATGTGCATTCATCACCTTCTTAGTTGCTAGCCTGCGCCCAACGGCGTTAAGACTAATCATTAAGTTAATCGCCTAGTGTGATGATAATGTTCAATTATTCGTGGCGCTTGTTATAGTGTGTATAACTGTTTTTCATAGACTTGCCTGATAAAATTTTTTGATCATAAATGTTGATGGAGCTCCCCTATGAAGCATTCCAAAAGTAATACTCTTTACCTTGGTGCCACTATTTCGATTTCGCTAATTATGACTGGATGTGCAACAACACAACCTAGCCCTCTTGCTCAAAAAATCGATCAAGATATGGTTCTTATTGAAGGTGGACAATTTATGATGGGCTCGGATAATCCATCAGCAAATAAATCCGAGCGCCCGGCTCGCACCGTTCGCGTGGATGATTTCTATTTGGCAAAATTTGAGGTAACCCAAGAGTTATTCGAATCGGTTACAGGATCTTCTCTGAGCTATTTTAGAAACCCAAATACGCCCGTAAATAACATTAGCTGGCAACAAGCCAATTATTTTATAAAGAAATTGAATGAAAAAACGGGAGAGCACTATCGTTTACCCACCGAAGCAGAATGGGAGTTTGCAGCGAAAGGGGGGAATCTAAGTCAAGGATTCACTTACGCGGGGTCTGATGATATTAACGACGTTGCCTGGTATGCCAGTAACTCAAACAATAAGGCACACAAGGTAGGTCAGAAAAAACCGAATGAGCTTGGCTTATACGATATGACGGGTAATGTTGGTGAGTTTGTTATTGATGCGTTTGATGAAGGCTATTACAAATCAGCACCAAGTGATAATCCGGTAAACGCAAAAGATGAAAAAGAAAGCCTGGCACACAAGTCTGTACGAGGTGGTAGCTTTGCCTATGATGCTGACGAATCCGAAAACTATCGTCGCGATTTTGCTAGCCAGTCAGTCATCATGTCCGACATGGGGCTGAGATTAGCGAAAGACGCTGATTAAACTAAGTAAGAAAAAAGTGGAGCGATAAAAGCTCCACTTTTGGTAATTAGCTCCTATTGACCCCAACAATAGAGGCTTTAAGCTGATCAATAGCTTGCTTAGGTGCATAGTGACTAAGCTCTTGTATGCACCTATCGAAAGCAAAAGCGACAGCACCTTTTTTATGATTTCTCGCTAGAACCTCGCATTGAGCAAACAAGTGTTGTGGATTGCCACCGACTTCAAATGCTGTATGCAACGCTTTACTGGCTTCTAGAACATCGCTTTTTTCTAAAGCTAGACCGTACACGTACCAATAATGCGCATTAGTTTCACCAACTTCTGCGGCGCGTCTAAGTAGCTTTTTCGCATCATCGGCTTTGCCTTGACGTAACAAAGAAAGACCTGCGCTGTATGGTAATGTGCTGGATTTAGGTTGAGCTTTCATCCCTTGTTGTAGCACCGTGAGCGCAGCTTCTTCTTTACCTAGGTGACGATACAAATCTGCTAGGTTAACGTAGCTATTTTCGAAATAGGGTTCGATGCTGATCGCTTGTTTATACAGCTCGGCCGCTTTGTCGATTTCACCTAAGCTGCGGTACACATTCGCCAAATTGGTTCTTCCGAAACCACGATCGGCATTAAACCCTTGAATTTCCATGTACTCTTCTAAAGGCGATTTAATGATATCTTTTTGTAAAGGGGTCATTTGTGCGTAGTTCGCTACCAGCACCGAGGCAGCTTCCGCTCTCACTGAAAGCACCGGGTCACCAAGCAATGGCTCTAGAATCCGCCACCGATCATGAAATTCATAACCAGACGAGCCTGAAATTGCCCCTAATCGAACCATTTCATTCTCATTCTTAACGGCCCTAGCCAAAGATACTGTTGTATTTTGGTCAGTATTGTCCCCCATTCTCTCCAGGGCTGAAGCACGAATAATGTCTTTTAACGACGAATCCTGAGCAGAGTATGCCAACGCATTTGCTGCTCCTTGATGACCAATTGAATCCGCATAAAATGCGACAGCAAAATGTTGCTGATTACGATACTTCGAATTCGGGTACCATTCTGCTATCTGTTCATCGGCCCATTGATTGCTTTTATCTTCATGGCATGACATGCAAACATTGGGCGTTCCAATATGTTTGCTCAAATCCGGTCGTGGAATATGCCAACTGTGGTCTCTACGAGGATCGACTTGCATGTAAGTCGTTTCTGGCATGTGACAAGTCGTACATTGCGATGCTTCAGATCCAGCCTTATGAAAGGTATGCTTTTCAGGTGTATATTCCGATGCAATATGGCATTGCGAACATACTGCCTCTTCTGGGATCGTTAACTCTGCCGTGTGTGGATCATGACAATTAGTGCACGTGACCCCCTTCTCCGCCATTTCAGATTGAAGAAACGAACCATAAACATAATCTTCGTCGTAAATCTGTCCATCATGATAGTAGAGTTCAGGTGTTATAAGACTTAAGCGATATTTATCAAAAAAGGAACCTTTAACATGATCACCTGTTTCATTTAACTGGGTTCGGCGACTATGGCATTGAGCGCATGTTTGCACTTGATTGGTTGCTTCAATTGATTTCGGCTGTAACGTACTATGGCCTTCCTCAAACACCCAATCCGACACTGCTTTAGACAAATTTCGATCAAAGCCATAATGGCTGTCATGCTCAAAAGAAGTGCCAGCATTTTTGTATTTCTTGGCCAGTTCTATGTGCTGACTAGCGGGACCATGGCATGCTTCGCATCCCACATTAATCTCTGACCATGAGCTGTTGTAAGTGTTTTTGTCAGCGTCGTAATTCTTCTTTAGGTTCGTTGAATGGCAATCAGCACACATGAAGTTCCAATTTTGCCCGGTATTGGTCCAATAGAATTCATCCGTTGTTGTCGTTTCTGGATAAAGATGAAACCAACGCTGTCCCCCTTCAACTTTAGCTCTTGTATCCCAAGCAAAAGGAATAAGCTGCACGCGGCCATCTTCAAACTCGACCATGTACTGCTGTAATGGCTCCCAGCCAAATGTATAGCTGATCTTATAGTCATGCCATTGCCCGTCAGAGCCTTGAATGTTGACCCAATATTCGCCGCCTTTTTTAAAAAAACGATTAGGCATTCCTTTGTGTGTTACAACATGGTTATCAAAATTACCACGCACAGAGGTTGTACTTGCATGCTTCATGGCCATATCGTGATGTGACCCTTTCCAGGCCTCCACCTCGTTTTGGTGGCAATCTATACAAGCTTGTGTGCCAGCATATTCTGGATTTAAGCCTAAAGGAATATTTGGTTTCTCTGTTAATAACTCTTGAGAAAAAGCCATAAAACTGACAACAACGTTGACCAGCAATAAAATACGAAACCGGCCTGCCCACTGACTCATAGATATCCTTATATTTATAATGCACAACCTAAATCAATATAGACACTAAATCACTGGTTATACAAATAATTACAAGCAATACATAACGACTTTAGTATTGCTTTAGGACCGTAAAACAAGCGAGCATCCTATTGTTTTTCATTTCCATCCCCTCTTCTACTACGCAATAAAAATAAGGCTCTTCAGTGATCTAAATCTACTTTACGAATCTCTACAAACTAACAGGACAATCCTATTTCTTCTTAATTAACAAATGGTTACTACCTAGCAATAACTTATAGTTATATCGAGTATAAGAGGATTTTTCTATATACATCATTAACTTATGCAGCAACTAAGCATAAGGCTCACTTGTGCTTATCTTTACTCTCAACAATCTGGAGTTTTTATGGCAAATCAATTGAGCAAAATCGCTGTAGGCGCAGGACTGTTAGCGGCGTCTAGTGCTGCTATAGCAGCAGACAAACCGAATATACTGGCAATTTTTGGTGACGATATCGGTTACTGGAATATCAGCGCATACAACCAAGGTATGATGAGTTACAAAACGCCAAACATCGACCGTATCGCGAATGAAGGTGCGTTGTTCACAGATCACTACGGACAACAGTCTTGTACTGCTGGTCGCGCTGCCTTTATTACGGGTGAAGAGCCATTTCGTACGGGTTTGTTAACAATTGGTATGCCAGGCTCTGACCACGGCATACCTGATTGGGCACCAACCATTGCAGATCTGTTAAAAGAACAAGGTTACATGACGGGTCAATTTGGTAAAAACCACTTAGGTGACCAAGATAAGCACTTACCGACAAAACACGGCTTTGACGAATTCTTCGGTAACTTATATCACCTAAACGCAGAAGAAGAACCTGAAACTTATTACTACCCTAAAGACCCAGAGTTTCGTAAAAACTATGGCCCTCGTGGTGTCATTAAGTCTTATGCCGACGGTAAGATTGAAGACACTGGCCCGATGACACGAAAACGTATGGAGCACGCAGATGAAGAGTTCCTAGAGAGCTCTTTGGCATTTATGGAAAAAGCAGTTAAGGCGGATAAACCCTTCTTTATTTGGCATAACGCCACTCGTATGCACGTTTGGACTCGCTTGCAGGAAAAATACCAAGGTAAATCAGGTGTAAGCATTTATGCCGATGGTATGCTGGAACATGATGATCATGTAGGTGTTTTACTCGACAAGCTGGATGAGCTAGGTGTTGCAGACAACACTATCGTTATCTACTCAACGGACAACGGCGCAGAAACCATGACTTGGCCAGATGGTGGCGCAACACCATTCCATGGTGAAAAAGGTACAACTTGGGAAGGCGGTATGCGTGTTCCTCAACTGGTTCGTTGGCCAGGCGTCATTAAGCCAGGAACCAAGATCAATGAAATGATGGCACACCAAGACTGGTTGCCTACATTATTGGCAGCTGCTGGCGTACCTGATGTAAAAGAAAAACTGGCAGAAGGCTACAAAGCAAATGGCAAAGAATGGCGTGTGCATTTAGATGGTTATAACTTCATGCCATACTTTGAAGGTAAGGAAGAAAAAGGCCCTCGTGAGTCGCTGCTTTACTTTACGTCTAATGGTGAATTAAACGCTGTCCGCTGGAATGACTGGAAACTTCACTTTGCAACGCTTGAAGGGAACCTAAGTAACGCAGTTCGTTTTGCTCCGAACTGGCCTAAAATCATCCACCTACGCGCTGACCCATTCGAAAAAGGCCCAAGCGAATCACAAATGTACTTGCGTTGGATGGCTGACAACATGTGGCTATTTGTACCTGTACAAGACGTTGTGGGAGAGTTCTTTAAAACACTTCCAGAATACCCAATGCAGCGTGGCACAGCGATGAACCCTGCTTCACTAAACTACGACTCTCTAAAAATGCAAGAGAAGCTGCAACAACTAGACAAAGTTGAACAAGAAATCAGCAAGTTTAAGTAAACTAAGTTAACGTTAGTTAATCAGTAACATAAGCCAGCAGACCATTCTGCTGGCTTATGTGTATCGCCACATAGGAACTTACTTAAATCGCCTGTTTAGCCTATACAAAGTGGGCATTGTGAGTACAAACTGAAAAACAAAAAAAGGAGAGCTAACCTGCTCTCCTTTGTATTTTAACCGTGGATAAACTAAGCCACATTAACCGATTTAGCTAAACTGCTACTTTGGAAAAACTCATCATGCAATGCGCAAATCGCGTGCTGGTATTCCTTATCACCGACAACAAATTGAACATTTACATTTCTCAATGATGAGTGCAGTGCAACTGGCGTAACGCCATTATTCATCAATGCAAGCACACCTTTCGCCAACGTCTTGTTGGTATCAATTTGAGAACCGATGGCTGAGATAAGCGCGACCATACGACCTTTAATCGAGGCATTCGGATAACGTTTCTCGGCTTTATACAATACTTTGTTTAAGCTATCAGTACTGCCACCTAGATAGTAAGTAATAGAGTTAGCGTTCATCTCTTTACCAACCAAACTTACACGAGCATCGGAGATGATTTCCATCAATTCGTAACTAACGTTATCGGCTTTTCCTACCATTGCTTGGTCAAACAAATGCAGTGCAAATACTTTTTCTTTACCTGCGATGATCTCGACTTTGTCTTCTTCTGGGCGGTAGCTTGAAGAGATCAAAGTACCTTCGTGTTCAGGTTCGAATGTATTTTTAATCTGTAGCTCAATACCACTTTCACGTAAACCCGCAGCGGCATTTGGGTGAATCGCTTCCATGCCAAGGTTAGCAAGTTGGTCTGCTACGTCATAGTTTGTACTACCAATTGGTAATACTTTTTCAGGGCCAACAACGCGTGGGTCTGCTGAGCTCAAGTGGTACTCTTTGTGAATTACTGCTAAATCCGCTTTTGTTATTGCTGCAATTCGGCTAAATGTCATCTCACTATAACCTCGGTCATAAGTGTGCATTAGGCCCTCTTTACAGTAAGCATAACCTGTCACGATTGGCAGTTCTTTTGATACATCGATATCAGCAAACGCGTCACTGATCGACTCATCAAGGCTTCTTGGCGCTTGATTATCCCAACCAGACAGGTCAACGAACTTAGCGTTAATACCCATATTTTTTAGTTTTAGTGCTGTGTTGTAAGCACTATGTGCCTCACCGATAGACGAGAGAAACTCTCGAATTTGAGGCAAGTACTGGCGCAACGAAAATTGACCGTACTGACAGGTTTCTAAAATATTCGCGATACAGTTTTTCGCTTCAGCAATGCGGGAGCGAATGAATTTATCCGCACGGATACGATTCATTGGGTCCGCAAAAATATTTTCATTGGTCAGCAACATACGGCTTTCAACGTACGCTAACGCTTCTTCCCATTTGTCGTCGCGTTTCGCGATAAGCTGATAAACGCCTGGTTTACTGGTTTTTTTACACTCGAGCAGCGCATCGGTCATACCACCGTATGCAGATACGACAAAAATACGATTGTATGGTGTTTTGGGACGAAGAATAATATTGTCGAGAACAGCATCAAATGCTGTCATTGATGTACCGCCGATTTTTTCTACGGTAAATGTCATGATAAGCCTTTTTTGATTGGTAACTTTAAAAAGAAAAAAGAAGAGATAGTAAAGTGTGGGGTGGCAAAGCACCCCACCATCATCTTTTAGTCAACGAGAGGATAAACACCGTTTTCATCGTGCACTTCAGCGCCAGTAATCGGTGGGTTAAACACACACGCCATTACCATTTCTTTATTCTTATAAGCTCTCAAGTAGTGCTCATCGTGTTTATCAAGGATATATAATGTACCTGGTTTGATTGGGTACGTTTCTCCACCTACAACTTCAATCTCACCTTCACCACTCATACAAAACACCGATTCAAGGTGGTTTTGATAGTGAATATGAGTTTCTGTATCTTCATAAATCGTTGTGATGTGGAAAGAGAAACCCATGTTGTCGTCTTTCAACAACATGCGGACACTTTCCCAGTTATCTGAAACAACACGTCGTTCGCTGTTGCGGCATTCATCTAGAGTTCTGACGATCATAATTAAAATCCTTATTAAGATGCTTGTTTGAAATGTTTCGCAGCGATAGTCTCTACTGCATTTTCAAAGATGCTTAGTCCTTGATCTAGCTCTGATTCGCTGATGGTTAGTGGACAGAAGAACTTCACAACTTCATCGTCTGGACCCGCTGTCTCTATCACCATTCCATTCTCGAAACAGTTTTTCGCGATTTCAGATGCCATGTCACCATTGATACATTCAATACCAACCATCATGCCGCGGCCTTTTTTCTGCACAAACATTTGTGGAAAGCGACGAACACAACGGTCAATCACTGCACTCACCTTGTCTGAACACTGCTTGATGTGTGTTTCAAAATCATCGTTTGCCCAGTAAATTTCTAGTGCTTTTGCAGCAGTAATAAAGGCGTGATTATTGCCACGGAACGTACCGTTATGCTCGCCTGGCTTCCACTGGTCAAGCTCAGGCTTAAGTAATACGACAGCCATCGGCAAACCGTAACCACCGATCGACTTCGATAGCGTCACGATATCCGGTTGGATACCAGACGGCTCGAAACTAAAGAAAGTACCGGTACGTCCACAACCTGCTTGAATGTCATCGACAATCACAAGAATGTCATTGGCTTTACAGATTTTGCTCAAACGTTGTAACCACTCGTTTGAAGCAGCATTTAAACCACCTTCACCCTGCACAGTTTCAAGAAGTACAGCGGCTGGTTTATCCATACCTGCAGAGTTATCATTTAGCATGGTTTCGAACAGCGCAAGACCATCTACGCCAGCGTAACCTTCAAATGGAATACGAGTGACGTTACTTAGACTAGAACCGTTACCTTGTCTGTGATGCTGGTTACCCGTTGCAGCCAGTGCGCCAGCAGTACAACCATGGAAACCGTTAGTAAACGCAACGACGCTGTCGCGGCCTTTTACTTTTTTAGCCAGCTTCAATGCCGCCTCAACAGCGTTAGTACCTGTTGGGCCCGTAAACTGAACCTTGTAATCCAAGTTTCTTGGTTTAAGGATGTAAGTATCCAACGCTTCCAGAAACGATGCTTTCGCTTCTGAGTGCATATCCAAACCGTGAGTAATACCGTCCATTTCAATGTACTCAAGCAACGCTTGTTTTAGTACTGGATTGTTATGGCCGTAATTTAGAGATCCCGCTCCAGCAAGGAAGTCTAAGTATCGTTCACCTTGTTCTGTTTCTAGCCAGCAGCCTTTCGCTTTACGAAAAACGACCGGGAAATTGTTTGAATATGAGCGTACGTTGGATTCCTGCTTTTTGAAAATATCCATGATGAGACCGTTTTTATTTCCTATTGTTTGAGAGGAATGCGATACAAATATTCTGTATCGTGTTTGCCTTTAAAGTGGGCTTCTTCATCCAAAAATGTGCTTACTTGGCCAGAATTGCCGTTCATCGCATCTAACTTTTTGAACAGTGCCCAAGAGGCTTTATTATCTTCCGTGATGGTAGTTTCTACCGATTTAACACCGCCTAATTCCTCTCGGGTGAGAAGTTCTTTCAACATGCGGAATGCTAAACCATGACCTCTAAAGCGAGGTGAGACTGCAACTTGCCAGACAAATAAAACGTCTTGCTCGTCTGGTTTCTGATAACCGGAAATGAAACCTGCGATTTCGCCTTTTTGCTCAACCAAAATACTGGTTTTGCTGAAATGCGTAGACTGTAGGAAATTGCAATAAGATGAGTTCATGTCCAATGGAGGACAGTCTGCAATCAAGCTGTAAATGTCGTCACCATCAGAGATTTTAGGCTCACGAAAAATCCATTTTTTACTTGAGTCTTCTCCAATCTCTGGATAAAGGACCCAAGGTGCTGATGTGATCATGTGAAAATACATATCCTTTGAGGTCTAATTAAATTTCCTTTTTATTATGGGCATCCCTCGCGACTAAAAATCAAATAATCCGCCTTTTTATCGGTATTTTTGTGATTCAAATCACAAAAATAAACCTATTAACCAAAAGTTAAAATAGTTCGAGGTCTAATTTATTAAATAGTCACCTAAATGCACAGTACAAAAAACAACCAGAATAAGACCGTTTTCCATGCTGTTCATTTCTCAGAGAAAAATAGAAATCCAAAAAAAAAGCGGCATGCTTTCGCATACCGCTTTTATCAATAATTTAACTGCTGATACTAGTTATTTTGATTTCTTAGAAACCGCCTTTGGACGAGGTTCATCCATCAAACCTTTTATCAAAGATACCGTTGCAACAAGTAAAACAATAGTAAACGGTAAACCAGTCGTCACCGCCATTGCTTGAGCAGCAGCTAGACCACCACCCAACATCAATGCAATCGCAACCAAACCTTCAAACGTACACCAGAACACGCGTTGTGGCGTTGGTGCATCGACCTTACCGCCCGCAGCAATAGTATCAATAACCAGTGATCCTGAGTCAGAAGAGGTAATGAAGAACACCACGACTAAGATAATGCCGACAAAAGATGTTATCTCAGCCAATGGCATAACATCTAACATGGCAAAAAGTTTTAAAGGTAGTTCTGCGTTAAACACCGCCTCGTAGCCATCATTAACGTATTGGCTAATTGCGTTACCGCCAAAAGCCGTCATCCATAACACACAAACTGAAGATGGGATAAGAATAACGCAAATAATAAACTCACGAACTGAACGACCGCGAGACACACGTGCGATGAACATACCCACAAATGGTGACCAAGAAATCCACCACGCCCAGTAAAACGCCGTCCAGCCTTGAGAGTAATTCACATCCTCTCGTCCAAATGGCATAGATAAGGCAGGGATATTAGCCACATAGGAAACGATGTTCTCGAAGAAACCAGTTAAAATCGCAATCGTCGGGCCAACAACAATAACAAATAGCAATAGCAGCGCTGCAAGACCCATGTTGATTTCAGATAAGATTTTCACGCCCTTATCGAGTCCAGCCACAACAGAGATTAAAGCGAGCGCAGTAATACCAATAATCAATATAACCTGCGTGGTATTGGTCATTGGGACATCAAACAGGAAGTTCAAACCCGTTGCGGCTTGAGATGCACCGTAGCCTAGCGATGTTGCTAAACCAAAAACCGTCGCTACCACTGCAAGAATATCGATAATATGACCAGTCCAACCCCATACACGCTCACCAAACAAAGGGTAAAAAATTGAGCGCATGGTGAGTGGCAAACCTTTGTTAAATGAAAAGATAGCCAGTCCAAGAGCCAAGAGCGCGTATATTGACCACGGATGAAGTGCCCAGTGGTAAATCGTCGCAGCCATCCCTAATGCCGAAGCTGCAGTTGCATCGCCCTCTGCACCACCTAGCGGTGCCCAGTCAGTACGTACACCATTCTCAACGCTCACGCCACCAATCGCAGAACTAAAATGGGACATCGGTTCTGATACCCCGAAGAATACGAGACCAATGCCCATACCTGCAGCAAATAGCATTGCCAACCATCCGGCATAGGAGTAATCCGGTGTTGCTTCAGTACCACCGATTCGCACACGGCCCAATGGTGTGAAGATCAATCCGACACAGACAATGACAAAAATATTACCTGAAGCGAGAAAAAACCAGTCTAAATTGTGTAACAAACCCGCTCGTAGGTCTGCAAAAAACGGCTCTACCTGTTCTCGGAATAATAGTGTTATCACAACAAACATGACGATTGCTAAGCCAGAAATTGCAAAAACACGGTTGTGAATATCAAGGCCAAATGGGCCTACCTTTAGCGCAACGTTATCCTGACCAATTTGATAGTCAGTATCTATTGCGTTTACTTTTCCATCGGGGCGTTGAATGCCACCGTTATTATCGGTGCTCACGGATAATCTCCTTAAAAATACGTGACCAAGTTTAAATTACTTTCGTCGGAGTTCGAGTAATGAAACGTCTTCATCACTACCAAGCACATGTTCATAAAACATTGTTCTTATAAGCGGTTACTCAATCCGCCATCATAATCTTAAAGCCCCCTATCTCTCATTGCATTTTATTGTTTTCACCATAAATAACGCCTATTGCCAAACCGAAGATATTGGCATGTTTCGATTAAAGTGATACTGCAGTTGTGCTTGAAACAGCTCCGCAGTTGCTAACGCATCCGTCAGGGCATGGTGAGGTTGATAAGCAGGGAGGCCATATCTTTCACGAGCGTACCCTAATCGTACAGAACCGGGTTTCTTGCCTTTCAACTTATTGATAAAACCTCTGCATTCACGGCGTTGTATCGCATACTCAATATCTAACGTATCAACAACAGGAAACTGTATCCCCTCTCCGATGCTATTTAGCAAGGCGTTATTAAAGAACTGCCTTTCAATGTTCTTGTAGTGAACAAGTACCACTTTGCCTGACAACGCATCCAATATTTCACCCAAGATCTGAGACAGCTGCGGCGCGTTTTTAACCTCAGAGTCAGTGATACCGTGAATAATGACAGACTCGTGGTTTAACTCTCTGTTTGGGTTAACGACCCAATGAGCAGAACCATTACATTGAACACGATCAATAGTGAACGGCACAAGTCCGATCGTGAGAATGACATCCTCTTCCGAGTTCAATCCTGTTGTCTCAAAGTCTACCGAGACAAATGGCACTTGTTCAATTGGTGTTTCCCCATTAACCATCGGTGTCGAATAGTAGCGTTTGAGCCTCTCGTCTTTCGCTTCTTTAGCTAGTTGTTTGAACAACATTGACCACTCTGGCGTCTGGGATGTATCCAACAACGGCTGTTCTTTTTCTACTTTTTTTGAGAACCACATTATTTGCTACTTCTCTGGTATCGAAACTTAATGAAGTTCTGAGCGTTACTTAGAATTTGAAATGCTGCTTTTAAGTTTCGACGTTCAAATTCAGACATGTTCTCCGGCTCAATATTGTTGTCTGGCTCTTCTCCATTTTCTATATCAAGGGCTTGGTGACGAATTCGAACCATGTAGATTAGCTCCATCGCATCCCTTAAATCCAAACCTCGACCTTTCGGTAAAATGCCAGCATCATTAATGTCATCTAAACGGTCGAAAGAGTTTTGCGATCGCGAACCGATTGCCAGAGAATGCACCCGTATTAAATCGGCCAACGGAGCCGTCCCCCTTCGCTTCAAGTTAATCGAGTTGCGATGACGACCATCTTTCTCCATCACAAAGTCTTTGAAAAAGCCCAGTGGAGGCGTCCTACGTATTGCGTTATACGCCATACAAGCAAGAAAGCGGTTATTTCTTTTCGCTCGTCTCACAATAAAGCTGCTTAATTGCTCCGCCCATTTCACTCGCCCATGCACACCGAGGAGATCAAAAAAGATATTACTATTTAACAATCTCTCAGGGGTTGGATTGTCTATCCAGTTTCCAAAGCATTCTTCCCATTCTGCACGAGTTTTTCGCCATTCTGGGTTGGTAGCCATAATGTCTCCAGTACAATAAGCATAGCCGCATGCCGCTAAACCATCACAAACAAATTTAGCAAACTTTTCAAAGTACTCTCCGTGAATCTCAACGTCATAACTGTTATCGAGAATAAGCGCGTTATCTTGATCCGTTACAATTAGCTGCTCATCCCTCGCCATTGAACCCATTGCGACTAAACAATAAGGAATGGGCGCTGGGCCGAACTCTTGCTCAGCTAATTCAGCGAGGCGTTGTTTGAAACTACTGCCTATAACCGACATGGCTCGACCAATCATGTGCGCGTTGGCATCTTCATTGACCATTCTTACGAAACAGTCTTTTACTTGTTCAGAAACCTGCTTGAGATCCTCGACACTGGTTTGCTGAAAAATAGAGCTCACTAGCAATAGGCTGTTCTGAGATTCGTAACGAACGATGTCCGTCATGCCAATAATTCCTATCGGCTTTTTATCTTTTAAAATTGGTAAATGATGCACGTTGTAACGCAACATAGTTAACATGGCCTCAAACACATAGGCGTTATAATCCAATGAAACCACGTCATAACTCATGACCTCACTCACTGGAATATTGGTATCAATACCTTGAGCTAGTACGCGAATGCAAAGATCGCGATCAGTCAATATTCCAAGCAGCTGTTCGTCATCTTCTTCTGTGAGCTCCTCTGTCGGGCGAATAATGAGCAGAGAGGTGACATTCTCCTCTGCCATGAGTATTGCAGCTTCCTGAATTGAAGCCGTTGCCTCCAGAGTTACTGGATCTCTTGCTAAGATTTTACGTGCCTTAGCGGTGGTAAAGTCATTGCTTTCAGATCGGCTAGATATTGCGCTTCGCAAACGCGCGCTATCTTCCAGTTCCATGTAGTCCGCAAAGTTTTCAAACTCATCACAAAGTTCATTGAAGATGTTTTCCGGAATACAGTAAACGAGAGTGTCTTCTATCGCTTTGGCTGGCATCCGTACGCGGTTGTTCATCAACAACCCCATCTGACCAAACAGTCCACCAGCATCAATCCTGTTGTAAAGTTCACCTTTACGCCGATAAATCTCTACCGCCCCACTTCTCACCATATACAAGTCGCGGATCGTATCTCCGAAGTTAAGGATTTTTGTTCCTTGCCGAAAGTATGCAACCTCGGCATTGAGAGCGATTTTTCTAAGCTGCTCTTCAGGTAGGTCATCAAAAGGTGGGTACTGGCTAATGAAATTGAGCACTTCTAACTGTTCGGCTTCCATTTTTTATTCCATACGTTGCCTAAACTACAGCGATAAATATCACCCTGAGTGAAATCAAGCAATAAATAAATCTAAGGATAACAGTACCTAACCGATTTCACAGGACCAAGCCTTAACCAAAAATTAGAGCTCTAACCTTTTTACATGTAGAGTTCTAAGCTATCACAGCTTATATCTATGCAAGCGAGTTGAGTTGAAATGTACAAAAAAATTCAAAATAAATTCAACCCTACGTCAGGGCAACGTTATGGTGGATAAAAACACATCACAAGCAATTGTTTTAAATATAAAAAGCAAGAATTGAACACACCTTGCTCAACGAATTCTCTATGCACGGCAGCACTAGTTAACCAACCCCCTTTCGTTGAAAGTTGAACTAAAATTAATTAGAGTACAAATCGTTAAACAGTTATAAACACACGAAAAAGGACAGATAACATGGATCCCATACTGGAAGTTAAGGGACTGTATAAAGTGTTTGGAGAAGACCCAGAGAGAGCCTTCTCGCTTATCGACAAAGGCGTCGATAAAGACGGTATTTTTGAACAGACAGGTTTAACAGTCGGCGTAAACGATGTATCTCTCACCATAAATGAAGGGGAAATTTTCGTAATCATGGGCCTTTCTGGCTCCGGGAAATCCACCCTTGTTCGACTTCTTAACCGGCTCATTGAGCCGACTAAAGGTAGTGTTTATCTCAAAGGAAGAGATATCGCCCACATCTCCGAAAATGAACTTCGAGAAGTTCGTCGTAACAATATCTCAATGGTGTTTCAAAGTTTCGCACTCATGCCACACATGACGGTGATTGAAAATGCCGCCTTTGGTTTAGAACTTGCCGGCATCGACGTTAATGAGCGTCAGAAAAGTGCCCTTTCCGCCTTAGAAAGAGTGGGTTTAGACCCTTATGCAGAATCTTTCCCTGACGAATTATCCGGAGGTATGAAACAGCGCGTTGGTTTAGCGAGAGCGTTAGCTTGTGATCCAGACATCCTATTAATGGATGAGGCGTTTTCCGCTTTAGACCCATTGATCCGTTCTGAGATGCAAGATGAGCTTATTCGTCTACAGAACGATGACAAACGCACAATTGTCTTCATTTCTCATGATTTGGATGAAGCAATGCGCATTGGCGACCGTATCGCCATCATGCAAAACGGTGAGGTTGTTCAGGTTGGTACACCTGATGAAATATTACACAGTCCAGCAAATGATTATGTCGAAGCGTTTTTCCGCGGCGTAAACATCGCAAGTGTCTTGACAGCAAAAGATATCGCGCGCAAGAAGCCAGCGGCTGTTTTTAAGAAATCGGAAAATGACGGTCCAGGCTCTGCGATGCAGATTCTGATGGATCACGACCGTGATTACGGCATTGTCGTCGATAAATCTAGCCGATATTCCGGCATCGTATCTCTTGATTCACTACGTTTGGCTCATAAAGAAAACCGTTCGTTAGCCAGTGCTCAATTACCGGATGAAGTTACTCTTCAGCCTGATCAGTCAATTAATGACATTTTGGGTCTGGTTGCTGGTGTTCCTTATGCCGTGCCTGTCGTAGATGAGAAAGGAACTTACTTTGGTGTCGTGACTAAATCACGTCTTCTACAAACACTAGATAAGGATTAACACGATGTCTTCAGAGCAAACTAACAATGATCCCTGGTCAAATACTGCTCCTGCGCAAGATGATCCTTGGTCGCAAGGTACAGAGACCACGCCAAGTAATGATTGGCTCAACTCAGAAACTGTAGAGCAAGCGCCATTCGATATTATGAACCCATTCCAAGATGCGGTTTTACCCCTCGATAGCTGGGTAGAGTCCGGTTTGAACTGGCTGGTGGAACATGGTCGACCTGTTTTCCAAGCAATACGAGTTCCAATCGACTTTATTCTAACGTCGTTTGAAACTGCTTTGGTGTCTACACCTGCGCCTATAATGGTACTCATTTTATTTTTGCTAGCGTGGCAGTTTTCCAATGTAAAACTTGGTTTTTCTACTCTTGTATCCCTTGTTTTCATCGGCCTAATTGGTGCGTGGTCACAAGCGATGACAACGCTAGCTCTGGTGTTAACCGCCGTTTTCTTCTGTTTGCTTATAGGGCTACCAATGGGGATATGGTTGGCAAGGAGCCAAACCGCTGCCAAATTTGTTAGGCCAATATTAGATGCAATGCAAACGACTCCCGCGTTCGTTTACCTTGTGCCAATTGTTATGTTGTTTGGTATTGGTAACGTTCCTGGCGTAGTAGTAACGATCATTTTCGCCCTGCCTCCCGTTGTGCGCCTGACTATTTTGGGTATTCAGCAAGTACCTGAAGAGCTTATCGAAGCTGGCCACTCTTTCGGGGCAAACAAAAAACAGATGCTTTATCGCATCCAGTTACCGTTGGCGTTACCAACTATCATGGCAGGTGTAAACCAAACCTTAATGCTGTCACTTTCTATGGTAGTGATTGCTTCAATGATTGCTGTTGGCGGCTTAGGCCAAATGGTGCTTCGTGGTATTGGCCGACTTGATATGGGTCTTGCTGCCGTTGGTGGCTTAGGCATCGTTATTCTTGCGATTTTGTTAGACCGTATCACCCAGGTGTTAGGGGTTAATGCGGGCAACACTAAACTTCGCTGGTATCACACAGGTCCTGTTTCATACCTATTAAAACTGAAAACAAAGACGAACCAAGACGATCTAAAACTTAGGAGAAACATCAATGAATAATTCATGGAAGAAAGCGCTCTCTGTTGGAGCTCTAAGTACTATCGCATTTTCAACTTATGGTGTGGCAAGTGAACTACCGGGTGAAGGTGTCACTGTTCAGCCTGTTCAATCAACCGTTGCAGAAGAAACATTTCAAACGTTGATCGTAAACCGCGCACTTGAAGAGCTTGGTTACGATGTTAAACCGACCAAAGAAGTGGACTACAACGTAGGCTACACCTCTATTGCTAAAGGTGATGCTACTTTCTTAGCGGTTGGTTGGTTCCCTCTTCACGCCGATAAGTACACGATGTCTGGCGGTGATGATAAGTTCTTCCGTAAAGGCCAATACGTAAGTGGTGCTGCGCAAGGTTATTTGATCGATAAGAAAACCGCGGAAAAATATAACATCACTAACATTGGTCAGTTAAAAGATCCAAAATTGGCGAAGCTATTCGATGCAAACGGCGATGGCAAAGCGGACTTAACTGGTTGTAACCCAGGTTGGGGTTGTGAAATGGTTGTTGAGCATCAGTTGGATGCTTTCAAACTTCGTGACACAGTAACACACAACCAAGGTAACTACGCGGCGATTATCGCTGATACAATCTCACGTTACAAAAAAGGCGATCCGATTCTTTACTACACTTGGACACCGTACTGGGTAAGTGGCGTTTTAGTTCCGGGGAAAGATGTTGTGTGGTTAGAAGTGCCATTCTCTTCACTTCCTGGTGAGCGTAAGGACATTGATACAACACTAGAGAACGGTAAGAACTACGGCTTCGAGATGAACTCTATGCGCATCGTTGCCAATAAAGAGTTTACAGAAAACAACCCTGCTGCTGCAAAGCTGTTTGAAATCATCAAACTAAATATCAATGATGTTAGTGCTCAGAATATGATGATGAGCCAAGGTAAGAACAGCTCAGCGGACATCGAGTCTCATGTAAATGGCTGGATCAAAGCGAACCAGAAAAAGTTCGACGCATGGGTCGAAGAAGCGAAGAAAGCCGCAATGTAATCATGCCTTTATCAACCTCTAGAGCCAGTTGGTGTTATCAACTGGCTCTTTTTTACACAAACGCCCCTCCCCCTTACATAGACATACCAACACTTACACTACTCGACCATAAACCCACATTATAATTCACGTTTATTTCACGCTTGCTTTGCTAAAAACAACACAACATAACAATTAAACTATTCGAATAAATATGAAAAACTTATCAAAGAGCTCTGTGTGGGGGCCTTTGCAGCCAATTGCTGCCTTTTCTTTGTTTTCGCTTCTATTTCTGTCTATCTCAAGAGTTTTGCTAGCTTTTTGGCAGATTGACCGTATTGACTCTCTAAACGACTTAATTTATATCCTAGGTCAAGGTTTGCGCGTAGATATTGCAACGCTTTGCTGGTTATTTATTCTTCCAGCACTGTTTTCAACCTTCATGCCATTAACCGGTAAGATGGGAGAGTGTTGGAAGCGAATATTACGCATATGGATGGTTTTAGGGCTTTGGGTGCTTGTATACATGGAGCTCGCAACAGCGCCATTCATTCAGGAATACGACCTACGTCCAAACCGCCTGTTTGTGGAATACTTAATCTACCCAAAAGAAGTCTTGAGTATGCTCTGGACTGGCTACAAATTAGAACTGTTTATTGGTGCGTTAGGTACAGTTTTAACCATCACTTTAGGTTGGAAGTGGAGTAAGAAACTGACCGATAAGGCGCAGCAGGTCAACTGGAAATGGCGACCACTATTGGCACTTTTCGTTGTTCTTTTTGGGGTTGCAGGTGCTCGCTCATCTTTAGGTCACCGCCCGCTAAATCCTGCTATGGTCGCCTTTTCTAACGATCCACTGCTTAACGACTTAGCACTGAACTCATCTTACTCATTGTTGTTTGCGGTTAATAGCATGAAGTCAGAAAAGAGCGCGGAGCAGTTCTACGGAAAAATGGACACTCAAAAGATGTTGGAATTAGTTCGCACTTCATCAACAAAGTCCGACTTCACCCCTTCATTACTCCCAACCATGAACAGTAACCCCGCGACTTACCAGGGTAAACATAAAAACTTAGTGATTTTGCTACAAGAAAGCTTAGGCGCCCAATTTGTCGGTGCTTTGGGTGGTTTGCCTCTAACACCAAACCTTGATGAACTCATGAAGGAAGGTTGGCAGTTCACACAAATGTACGCCACTGGTACTCGTTCTGTTCGTGGAATTGAAGCCGTAACCACGGGCTTTCCTCCATCTCCCTCTCGCGCGGTAGTGAAGCTGAGTAAAAGCCAAACGGGTTTCTTTACCATCGCGGACTTACTGAAAGCTCAAGGCTATCACACGCAATTTATTTACGGCGGTGAAGCCAACTTTGACAACATGAAAACTTTCTTCTTTGGTAACGGTTTTGATCAAATAGTAGAAGAAGATGATTATAACAACCCAAGCTTTGTTGGCTCTTGGGGTGTTAGTGATGAAGATCTATATAACAAAGCAAACGAAGAGTTTGAACGCCTTTCAAAAAGCGACAAACCTTTCTTTAGCTTAGTTTTTACGTCAAGTAATCATAGCCCTTATGAGTATCCGAAAGGCAAAATTGAGCCATACGATTCAGAATATATGACGCGTAACAACGCCGTAAAATATTCCGATTACGCTTTGGGCACTTTCTTTGAAAAGGCGAAAAAGTCATCTTATTGGGATGATACCATTTTCATTGTAATTGCAGATCATGATGCACGTGTTTCTGGCGCTAACCTTGTTCCGGTTAAGCACTTTCACATTCCAGCATTGATCCTTGGTAAAGGCATTCAACCACGTAAAGATGACCGCATAGCAAACAACATCGACATGCCGCCTACACTGTTATCTCTAATTGGGGTAGATGCTAAAACACCGATGATTGGTCGTGATTTAACGAAGCCACTAGCTCGCGAAGATGAGCGCGCAATGATGCAATACGACAAAAACTTTGGTTATTTAACGCGCGACAATCTCGTTGTGCTTTCACCTGGTGAAAAGGTATCGACCCTGGCGTACGACTTTAAAGGCCAAACCATGAAGCCGTTAGAGGTGGACGAGTCTATTATCGAGCGTGCAAAAGCAAACGCATTATTTGCATCTAAAGCGTATCAAAACAACTGGTATTCTTCCAAACACACTCATTAACACCAATGATTCCGCTGATAAAAAGGAGCTAAACGGCTCCTTTTTCTTATTCTGTCACTTACCTTCGATAATGTTCTACTGACAACTCCTGTCGTTCCTTTACGTTAGATTGCCCCTACTATTTCTAATTGATTAAGGAACAAACCATGCTGGCTATCAATTCATTCGTTCTCTACGTTGAGGACATCCACATAAGCCAAGTTTTTTATTCGAAACTGTTCGAACGCAAAGTCACGCAGTTGTCTCCAACCTTCGCCGCTATTCCACTGACCGAAGGCTTAACGTTGACACTCAAGCAAAGAGATAATCTTTCACCCTACAGCGGCATTCGAGGTGGTGGTACCGAGTTGTCTTTATCAGTGCCCAATAGTCATATGTTAGAGCGCATTTACAAGCGCTGGAAAGACCTAGGTGTTGAGTTTGTTCAACCACCAGCGACATCAGTGTATGGGTTAAATTTTATGGCTATCGATCCAGATAAGCATCGCATTCGCGTTTTCATAAATGAATAAAAATGCGTTAAAAATGCTTTTTACCCATTCCCAATGTGACTTCAATAAATTAGACTCAAGGAAACATCAAAAGCGGCGTAGTAATAAGAAGGAATGCCCATGAGCTCAAGTATGATCCTTAGCGAATCCCTAATCGAGAGCGGAAGAGATATCCCCCTCAAAGAACTGCTTTATGCAAAGCGCGTGCTGGATAACTACATGGCAGTAGCCAAAGAAAGTAGCCCGCTTGAGCTATTAACTGAGATGAAATCGGCAGCAAAGCAAGTAGAATACTTTACAACGACGAGTAACCCGTGTGAGGCTCGTAATGTCATCAGTCAGATGATTGATAAAATCGACACCGCGGAATCTTTTGCTTCGTTCAAAGCATTAGCAGGTAAGCCATCTCAAGCACTCAATGAACTAATTGAAGATCGAGCTCAGCTGATTAAACACGAACGAGAACTCCTGCTCGCCTCAGGCTATGACGCCTCACGAATCTAATATACGCGATAGGCTAAAAGTCATAGCTAACAACGAAAAAGGAGCTCTTAAAGAGCTCCTTTTGCTTTTCAAAAATCGGATACAAAAGATTTAAAGGCCGATATCTTCCGTTATTGCTTTGATTTGTTTGAGGTCCATTTTATAGACTTCAATCATTTGATCGACCTGACTTAGTCGTGAATTAGCTTCATCATGTTTATCACACGCGTCCGACTTCACGTCCCAAGATTTGCCTTCTAAAAATACGTCACACTCTTTCTTGAGTTTCTCAATCTTAGGTAATAATTTTGACCGTTCTTTCTCGAGAGACTCTAATTCTTGCGAAATTTTTAGCTCTTTCTGGAATACTTCGCGGGACCGCTCAAACATAGTCGCTTGCATATCCGCTTGACGACTCAACTTCTCATTTTCTGACTTCGTCGTGTTGATCTTATCTGCCTGCTGCTTCAATTGAGACTCTAGTGACAAGTTGACCTTCTCGACCTCAGTCAATTGCTTTTGCAACTTCTTAAGTGCTTTCTGGTGCGCTTCGTCTTTCGCGGCAAGTAACTCACTAACTTGGTTTTGTATTTCTTGGTCAAGCGCCTCTTCACGCACTTTTACTTGAGATGCCAACTGGGTTTTATCTTGCGTTAGTGCTTGATACTTTTCTTCTAATACGTGGTAAGTCGATTCCCACTTGTTCGCAGTGACAACCGATCCAACAAGGCCACCAAATGCCAAGCCTAACACCGCAGCGATTGCGATATAGATATGCGTACGTTTGTCACGCTCTTCAATGACAACTACGTCGTCTTGCTCTTCCATTTTGTTCTGAGAACTCACCGTATACTACTCCAAGGACTCTTTTACTTTGCTAGCGGATCAATTCCGCAAACATAATTGATGCTGTATAAATCAGAAATGCGCCAATTAATGTTATAACGGTCGCTTTTTGGACTTTTTCATTGGTTCGATAACGAAACAGCACAAATGCTACTGCAATCAACACCGCAATGGCTAATAATCTGGTCATACCGCCTCCTTGTCCACTCATGAAAAACTGCCTAGGTCCGTAGACTGTTTCACAAAGATTCATTGTAACCCATTTATACGTACCATAAGGTCAACTTAGCGTAGATTTTAAAATAAGTGCTCCGATTTTAATCAATTTTGTGTCCTTAATTGAATAACTTATGTCGTAACGATCGAAACACATTTATCGTTCTGAAGTGTTTTTGGGTTCCATTCCCTAACCCAATAAATTTTATTTATGCCGTGACTCGCACAAAAAGATTGGCAAACATACCTTCATGAAAATTGATGAGGTTATTTCATTAAAAATAAATTGATATAGGGTGTTGAAATGGACCAAAAACATGATAGAGTTCACACGTTAATGATGACCAGCATCATTAACTAACCTTTACTCATTTAATTGAGTAATTGTTCCGATGAAGACTGCAGGAGAGTGGTTATTAATCAAATTTTAACATTTGATTAGCATAACTCGCCGAAGAATTAACTATTTCAGGTGCTACCTAGGTAGCGGGGACTGTAGTTGGAGGAACCTCTGGAGAGAACCGTTAAATCGGTCGCCGAAGGAGCAAGTCTTGCACTCACGCAAGGTGAAACTCTCAGGCAAAAGGACAGAGGAGTGGAAAGTTACAACCTAACTATTTTGCTTGGCCTTCCCGCCTACAACCAATAGCTTAGTTCTTTTAGAGATCGTTGATCTCGTCCTTTCCCTCTTCTCCTTATTAGTTGTTTTATTAAGGGGAAATCATGAACAACCTACAATCTTTACTACAAACCATCGATAATTTTGTCTGGGGTCCACCGCTGCTTATTTTGCTAGTGGGTACAGGTGTTTACTTCACTTTTAGCCTTGGCTTGATCCAGTTTAAACACCTCCCAACAGCGCTAGCGATGGTATTCAGTAAAGATAAGTCATCTAATACTCAAGGTGACGTTTCTAGCTTTGCAGCTCTTTGTACTGCGCTCTCAGCAACAATTGGTACTGGTAACATTGTTGGTGTTGCCACAGCAATCAAACTCGGTGGACCAGGCGCTCTATTCTGGATGTGGCTCGCTGCCCTTTTCGGAATGGCGACTAAATACGCCGAATGTTTGTTGGCGGTTAAGTACCGAAGAGTCGATGATAAAGGCCAAATGATTGGTGGCCCAATGTATTACTTGCAATACGGTGTTGGCTCAAAAGCTCTCGCGATCATGTTTGCAGTGTTTGCTTTGGGTGTTGCTTGTTTTGGTATCGGTACGTTTCCACAAGTAAACGCGATTCTGGATGCAAGTGAGATATCTCTTGGTGTTAACCGTGAGCTATCTGCCTTTGTACTAACTCTTTTGGTTGCTTTCGTAACTTTGGGTGGCATCAAATCCATTGCTAACGTTGCAGGAAAAGTGGTTCCTACCATGGCTGTATTTTATGTGTTGGCGTGTTTAAGCGTGATCATCATGAATGCAGACCAATTGTTCAATGCCGTTGAATTAGTGCTGGTTTCAGCCTTTACATCAACAGCAGCGACTGGTGGTTTTCTAGGTGCAAGCATCATGTTGGCAATCCAATCAGGTATCGCTCGCGGTGTGTTCTCAAATGAATCTGGTTTGGGTAGCGCGCCTATGGCAGCAGCAGCAGCGAAGACAGACTCTTGTGTTAAACAAGGCCTAATTTCAATGACAGGTACCTTTTTCGATACCATCATTATTTGTACCATGACAGGCCTTGCTCTAATCCTGACCGGTGCATGGCAAAGTGACCTTGCAGGTGCCGCGATGACGACTCATGCTTTTGCGGTGGGTTTAAATGCAGATACATTTGGCCCTATGCTCGTCTCAATCGGTTTGATGTTCTTCGCTTTTACCACCATTCTTGGTTGGAACTACTACGGTGAGCGTTGCGTTGTGTTCCTGTTCGGAACTAAAGCTGTGCTTCCATACAAACTGATTTTCGTCGGCTTGGTGGCATCTGGTGCATTCCTTCACCTCGATATGATTTGGCTACTGGCTGATATCGTAAACGGTCTGATGGCAATTCCTAACCTAATTGGTTTGATCGCACTGCGTCACGTCGTACTGGCAGAAACCAAACTGTTCTTTAGCTCAACATCGCAATCAGGTGAAGTTGAAGCAGTGAAAGCTTAGTGAAACGGCAGGTTTGCGGTCACAAACTGTCAGTCACAGAGAGCAAAACACATTAGAAATGGTAAAACATAAAGCCCGCTATTATTTAGCGGGCTTTATTTATCTTCGGTTAAATGGTTAATCTCTCAACCATTGATGCTCAACGTTTTCTCCACGTTCTTCAAAAAACTTCGCATTTTTTTGCTTGAATTGATCCGCTTTCAACTCTGATAGCGGCCAGTCTAAAAATGCTTCTGTTACAAACGAGTCGCCGACACCAACCTCAATCGATTCCAGATGTTTCCCGATGTAGCGATAAAAGTAGCCTTGCCCAAACGCATCGCACACCATAGGTACATGCCTGACACGTTGATGATTGACAGAGACCGAAGCCCAAGTCGTCGTTTTAGGTTCACAGGTTTGCTCTTTTACAACGTCGACCTCAAATTTATTGTCCATAGTTGTCGAAACAAAAACGACAATAGCGTCATGCAAATACACACGCCTGAGCAATAACTGTTTAGTGTCTTGAGTTCGCGTTTGTTGTATTCCATTAGCAAAAGGCTCGAAGTAGCCCCAGTGCCAAGACCAGATCATGCCGCGTTGCGCAAACTGTACTTGTGGCCACGTATGCCAAGCGACAGCGGCACCTATCCCCACAATAAATACAGCGAGTAGTATCAACAATCGATAAATATTACGCATTAAACGGGTTTTTCAATTAATAACTTCACACCAAGTGCGACTAATACTGCGCCCGTCGCGCCTTCCATCCACTTCATAAAGCTTGCATTCTTTAGTAGATTTTTAGCCGAGTTAAGCGCGCCAGCTAAACCACACTGCCAAACCATCGCAATAGCAAAGTGTACAGATGCCATCATCATTGATTGAAGCAAGGGTGAACCTTCTGGATTCACAAACTGTGGCAAGAAAGCCAAATAGAAGACCGCCGTTTTCGGGTTCAAGACGTTAGAAAGAAAGCCCTCTCTAAAAGAGCGCTTACCATTAAACACTTCGTGAATCTGCTCGGTCACGGCCAATCCATCTTTCGACGACATTAGCGCTTTTAAACTGCTCAAACCAAGCCAGATAAGATAAGCTGCGCCAATCATTTTTACGATTTGGAACAACTCTGCTGATTGCGCAAGAATCGCCGAGATACCAACCGCAGAAAAAAAAGCATGTACGAATAAGCCAAAGCAAATCCCTAGACTGGTTGTACATCCATCTTTTAGGCCCGATCGGCTAGTGTTACGGATAACAAGTGCAGTATCTAAACCTGGCGTTAACGTTAAAATCGTAATGGCAATAATAAATGCCTCGAAATTCAAAATATCCATATTATCGTGATAATTAATTGTTAATCCTTCATCAATACCGCCAATCCACAAGATTCGCAAGCTTCTTTTTTAAGAGAGCTATACAACTGGGTGAGTTTATGGACAATGGGTTGGAGTTAATTGTTAATTATTAGTAAATTAACGCAGGTTGCTTAGTGCAACACCATATGAAGGACCCGTTATCGGGTGTTTAGGGAAAGAACAAAAGAATAAGAGTAGTCACATGAACGCATTTACAAAACTCGTTGAACATTCCAAAAAAGTGGCAAATTTTGAGCATCTATCAGCCATCATAGATTGGGATCAAGCGGCGGTCATGCCACCTGGTGGCGCTGAAGCACGCTCGAATGCCACGGCAGAGCTCGATGTACATATCCATTCTTTAATGACTCAACCGCACTTGGGAGAGCTTTTCGCTCAGGCAGAAGAAGAGACGCTGTCTACAAAAGAAAAATCTATCCTAAGAGAAATGAAGCGTGGGTGGCAGCAAGCTAACTTACTACCAGAATCATTAGTTCAAGCTCAATCTCTTGCTGGCTCCAAATGTGAACATGCATGGCGTACGCAACGTGGAGAAAATGACTGGGCTGGTTTTGAAAAGAACTGGGCTGAAGTCGTAAAGCTATCGCAGGAAGAAGCGCAAATTAGAGCCGAAGCAAATGGCACGACTCCTTATGATGCCATGCTCGATGTTTATGAACCTGGCACAACGTCTGCGTCGTTAGACATTCTTTTTGCTGACGTGAAAACCTGGCTTCCTACTTTGATCGATGAAGCGCTTGAAAAACAACAATCAGACAACATCTTATTGCCAACTGCACACTACCCTGCGGAAAAGCAAAAAGCGCTCGGTTTGGAAGTCATGAAGCTACTTCAATTCGATTTTGAACACGGTCGACTTGATGAGAGTACCCACCCATTTTGTGGCGGTGTACCGACAGATGTGCGTATTACGACACGTTACAATGAAAACGAGTTTGTCCAATCATTGATGGGGATTGTCCACGAAACTGGCCATGCTCGATACGAACAAGGGCTACCAAAAGATTTATCAGGAACACCCGCGGGAGAAGCTCGCTCTATGGGTATTCATGAATCACAATCACTCTTCTTTGAAATGCAAATAGGACGAAGCAGCGCGTTTATCGATCACCTCGCTCGACTGGCTTCTAACCATTTTTCTGGTAGTGAATTCGAAAAAGACAATTTAGCCAAAATTTACACTCGCGTAGAAAAAGGCTTTATTCGCGTAGATGCTGACGAACTAACATATCCTGCTCACGTTATTCTTCGATATGAAATTGAGCGAGATCTCATGAATGGCGTCATCAAACATACAGATGTACCAGAACTCTGGAACGAAAAGATGAAAGCGTACTTGGGGCTATCAACCGAAGGAAACTTCAAAAATGGCTGTATGCAAGATATCCATTGGACAGACGGAAGTTTTGGCTATTTCCCGTCCTACACGCTCGGTGCGATGTACGCTGCACAATTTATGGCAGCAATGAAACAAACCGTCGATGTAGATGCGGTTATTCGTTCTGGCGACTTAGCTCCGATATTCAATTGGCTCTCGGAAAACATCTGGAGTAAAGGTAGCTTATTCACCACTGATGAGTTGGTAAAACAAGCCACGGGTGAAACACTGAATGCTAAACACTTTCAAGCTCACCTAAAAGATCGCTACTTATAAAGCGAAAAGAATAGAAAGTAAAAGCCCAAGGTTCGTATGTTCCTTGGGCTTTTTGTAGGCTCTCTATGTGTTATGCCAAGCTAGGGATGAGCCTAGGCTTGTACAAACAGTCCTCACCCTCTGGTCTAGTTTTAAACCGACGATGAAGCCACATATACTGGCTCGGACTTGCCATGATTGATGTTTCAACTATTTGATTCACGAATGCGGCGGCACGTTGATGATCCTCTTTCGGGAAACCTTCGACGGGCGCACTAATGGTTAGGGTATAGTGTCCGTCTTTTCCTCTTACCATCGTAAAAGGCACAATGGCGCAATCTGTAGAATCAACCAACAAACTTGTACCTGTCGTAGTACAAGCATTTTTAACGGCAAATAACGGTGCAAATGTCGAGCGTCGGTTACCATAATCGTGGTCCGGTGCATACCAAACCCGCTCACCCGTTTTAAGTGCTTCAAGCATGGCTTTGACGTTTTTACGATCAATCAGTGTACGATTAGAGCGAGAGCGTCCCTTATACTGAAAATAATCAAAGCACGGATTATTGTTTGGGCGATAAACACCGGTTCCAGACTTTTTAATGCCAAAAGCTCGAGCACCTAACTCTAGATTCATTGAGTGTACGGCCAACATTAATGCACCTTTGCCTGACTTCTCTAAAGCCTCTAGATGCTCCATGCCTTTTATCGTAACGTGTTTGTTTACCCGTTTATCTGACCAAAACCATGCCATTGCGGTCTCAAAAAGTGCGATGCCAGTATTGTCGATGTTGTCTTTTAGAATTGCTTCGCGTTGGCATTCTTCCATATGAGGGAAGCAAAGCTCAAGATTGCGTCTGATCGTAACTTGACGTTTTCTCATGAGTCGCATAGCTAAACGACCAATGTTGCGTCCCAAAGCTAGTTGAACTTTAAAAGGAAGGAGGCTAAGTAAGTACATCACGCTAATGATAATTAACGTTCCCCAGTAACGAGGCAAAAGAAATTCGGCCTTGAATGCAGGCTTTTTGTATTTGTTCATGTAAGTATTGTCAGATGTGCCCATCTATAAGTGATAAAAACAATGATAATGGACTGCACTTTTATCATTGATAACGCTAATAACATAAATTAAAGCGCGCGGATTCTATGGTTCTTCGACACACTACACAATAAGAACTTTGCAGAAATATGTAGGGAATGAAAAAGCAGTAAAGATGAGTCGCCACGTTAACATCTATCGGAGTGATTTATCTACTGCCCTTTCCTAAAGTTTGAAGAAACATAACTTTGTATTTTCAATTCGCTAAATAATGCCTATTGTTCAATCACATAATGCGACCGTTATGAATACAACAATAAGACGTCATATCAATACTCGCCATTAGCGATTGAATTTGCACTAAAAAGCCGCAGCAATTTCTCGCTGCGGCTTCTTATTCACTTAACAAGTAGAGTGGCGTTATTCGTGCCCTACTGTTTTGGATAATAAATTTACGATCAACACACCAGCGATGATAAACCCAATACCAACTAAGGCTGGTAAGTCTAGACGCTGTCCGTAAACAAAGTAACCAACCGTCGCAACCAAAACGATCCCAGCACCACTCCATATGGCATAAACAACCCCGACAGGCATTGTTTGCACTGTGACGGAAAGCAAGAAGAAAGCGATGCCGTAACCAATCAAAACGACTGTGCTCGGCATTACTTTCGTAAATTGCTCTGTTTTAGGAATATAAGAAGTGGCAATCACTTCACATACAATCGCGATCGACAGCGCCAACATTGGTGGCATAGAGACAAGCATTTTGAACATAAGGCATTAACGCTCAACAGAAATGTAACCGACAACATGTCCGGATAATTAGGCCGCGCATTATACCCAACTCATCTCACGATGGAATACCACTAACGATGTTTACACACCATCACTTTCGCTTACTTTTTGATGACCAGGTGAAAGGCTGACGTTTTGGTGCTGACGAGAAATTTCAAAGTAGATATGCATATCAATCGGCTCAGGTGTATTGAGTAGCATCTTACCTACTTCACGTTGGAAATGACCATAATTACCTAGCTCATCCGTTAGTTCTAGGAGCTCGTAAGAGGCTTCATCGGCAAACATTCCATACGCATACTGATAATGACTGATATCCTTGCTCTTATCATAACCCAGCTTTTGAAGAGCTTGATCAATCTCTTCCGGCGTATAAATGTCTTTATCACCAAACGAATGCAGTAGCACGCAAGGAACTTCTTGAGCGATGCCCTGAATCTTTGTCTTTCTCTTGAAAATACCGAACATAATGTCCTCCACTGACGATGTTTCCAAATATGCACATTAATGCAAAATGGTGAGCTGATTGTTTTTAGTATGGCTCATTAATTTGAGACTTCCTTACTACGAAGTCACCTTCACATATTAACGTGATCGCATAATTACCAGCAAATAGTACACACTGCGTTTCAAACCTATCTCATCAGAAACTCTGCTTTAGTCACAATTGTGTGACAACCCCGAGTACGGTTTACCATAATGTAAAGAGTAGATTGAAAAGTCGGATTTCGTATCGACATCTAAACTTAATTAAGTTAGCTTTAGAAGTATAGACGTCTAGATTGACTATACTTAGGGAGAGAAAGTCGTGCCAATTAGAATTCCAGATCAATTACCAGCTACCGATGTATTAAGGACAGAAAACATCTTCGTGATGAGTGAAACGCGTGCAGCGAGTCAGGAAATACGTCCTTTAAGAGTGCTGATCCTTAATCTGATGCCAAAAAAAATAGAGACTGAAACTCAGTTTCTGCGTCTACTCTCAAACAGCCCACTTCAGGTTAACGTCGAATTACTGCGCATTGATAACCGCCCGAGTAAAAATACGCCAACTGAACATTTAGACACGTTTTATCGCCAATTTGAAATGGTGCGAGATAAAAACTTCGATGGCATGATCATTACTGGGGCTCCATTAGGTTTGGTGCAATTTGAAGATGTCATTTATTGGGATCATCTCAAAACTATCATGGAGTGGGCAAAAGATCATGTGACATCCACTCTTTATGTTTGCTGGGCTGCGCAAGCAGGGTTAAAGCTACTCTACGATCTACCTAAAAAAACGCGTAAAGAAAAACTTTCAGGCGTGTATCATCATCAAATCCATCATCAGTTTCACCCTATCTTACGCGGATTTGATGACACGTTTTTGGCTCCTCACTCGCGTTACGCAGATTTTTCGCCTCACTTTCTAGAAGAGCATACTGACTTAGACATTTTAGCGACATCGGATGTCGCAGGTGTGTACTTGGCCACCACAAAAGACAAACGAAATGTCTTTGTCACAGGACACCCTGAGTATGATTCTCACACTTTACATAATGAATATATCCGAGATTTAAGCGAAGGTATGGAGCCCGCTATTCCTGTCAACTATTACCCAAACAACAACCCAGATAACCCACCAATTGCAAGCTGGAGAAGCCATGGACACCTCCTCTTTTTAAACTGGCTGAACTACTGTGTTTATCAGCAAACACCGTACGATCTCGATCACTTCAGTGAAGATGCTTTCACTAAAGACGATTAGCTTCAAAATAAGCAAACAAAGCACTCATCATTACCGAAATGTAATATGTGAACCAAGCCGCCATATGGCGGCTTTTTCATAACAGTTTGCAAACCTGATCGCATAGTGTTTTTTCCTCAATAGGTTTTTGCTAAGTAATTCATATCATGCAGAAAGATTCAAGGATGTAGGGATAAAGAATGAAAACAGCAAAGCTCGGTGCACTAATATTATTGTCTCAGTTTGCACTCGTGGGTTGCGTGACGGTGAAAGAAGATGGAAGCCCTGTCGTTAAAGCCGATCCTGTGGCAATGGCAGAATCACGTATCGCACTTGGCTTAGGTTATTTAGACGGCGGTAACATGATTCGCGCGCATGATAACTTACAACAAGCCTTAAACCACGCACCTCAATACTATCGCGCGCAATTATCTATGGCTCACTACTACGAAACGGTTGGTGAAGATATTAAAGCCGAACAGATGTATAAACGCTCTCTACGCCAACACACTAAAAACGGAAATGTGCTCAATAACTACGGTACTTTTCTTTGCAAGCGAGGTGACTTCGAAAAAGCCGATCAGATGTTTAATCGAGCCATTGAGCAGCCTTATTACTACCTTATTCCAGCAAGCTATGAGAATGCAGCTTTTTGTGCGCTAAAATCACAAGATAAAGACAAAGCGAGATACTACTTTACTAGAGCTATCGATCATGATCCCCATAGACCAAAATCGATTTTGCAACTCGCTAAAATAGAAATTGATAGCGGTGATTATACTGAAGCTAGAATTCGATTAATGAGATTCAATCAAATGTATGGCGTGAAGAAGCCCTCTTTGCAACTCATGATTCAACTTGAACGTGCAGCAGGCAATGAAGCTCTCGAGAAAAAGTATCAAAAACAATTGGAAAAATTTTCTTAGTACAAAATAGCGATACATAAGGCGCATTAGCTCACAGCCAATACAGCGCTTGACCAAGAATCCAGTGAATTCAGACTCACGGTGATACATTCATCCTGTACATAAACGTCAAATTCGGTACTATTTGAACGGAATAAGTGACCAAGTCACATTATAAAAAGTGCGCACACAACGAAATTTGTACATCATACTGTTTTTAAGATTGATTTCGGCACATTGATAAATACTAAATATTACTGACATGCACCAGAAGGAAGTTGAAGCCGGATGAAACCTGCCTGCACTCTGTTATTACTCACTTTGCTGAGTTCACCTTTTGTTGTCAGTGCACAAGAAAATATTGAGAAAACATTCACATTTGGCATTGTGTCCAATAAAGCCCAAAGCAAAATCAAAAAAGCGACGCCCCTTACTCAGTATGTAACTGAAAGTATGGCTGAATATGGTTACGCAAAAGGGGCGGTAAAGGTATTTAAAAATTATCGTCAGCTCGCGGTTGCGCTTGAAAATGGCACCGTTCAAATTGCAACGGCGACCCCCTTTAATGCGATGACCTTAGAAAAGCAGTCTAATAGCCAAGTCCTTGCTATACGATGGAAAAAAGGCCTGCAAAAATATCATACGGTGTTCTTTACTAATAAAGAGAGTGGCATTGAGTCATTTTCTGACCTGCGAGGAAAAACGCTTGTTTTCGAAAAGCGCACGTCTACCAGCAGCTATTACCTACCTGCGATTACATTGCTGAACCACGGAGAAAAACTGCAATACCTTCCCTCTCCTGATGACAAACCGGCCAAAGACAGTATTGGTTATTTATTCCTTGATGAGCAACTCGCTCAGTCAAATGAAATCAACCTATCTGTATGGGTATATAAACAGAGAGTTGCAGCAGGAGCATTCAGTAACTTCAACTGGAACAATCCCAAAGATTTGCCAGAGAACATGAAAGACAAACTAGCGATTTTTTCTCGTTCTGTTGAAATACCCAGGGATTTGATTCTCGCTTCTCCAAGCATGAGCCTAGAGCAACAGCGTAAAATCACGTCCATACTGCTTGATATGGATACAACTCACGAAGGCTCTCTCGCACTTAAAAAGTTTCAGAACACCAAAAAATTTAGCGCGCTTACTCCAGAAATGCGAGCCTCCTTAAGTACAGTGCGCAAGTCAGTTCACTTGTTACCGAAGGTGGATTGATGTTTCAAAAGCTCTCACTCGAAACCAAATACATTTGCTCGACAATGTTCGTTGTCTTGTTTGTTGTGGTGATAAATCTTGCGTTATACATGCACGGTTACGATGCGTATTCAAATAGCTTAACTCAACAAATCACGAACAACTCTCAAGAAAAAACAGAATCTTACGTTAAGCAAAAAGGGTTGGTTTATGCAGAGCTATTATCAAAACAGCTTTTTGATCCACTCTATACAGACAATATCAGTCAAGCGTATGAGCAAATTAAGGCAACATTGAGCCAGCCAGATGTCTCGAAAATACATGTTGTTGACAATGAAGGGCTAATCTTTCACGACGGCACTACTCAGCTAAGGATGTTTGCCCAACCTCATTACCGCTCTCCTTTTATTTTGAAAGCAATAGAAGAATCTAGAACTCTCGTTTCCTTTTCCAAGCATCAGTTGGAGATCGCAGCGCCGATTCAGCAATCAAACATTACTCTTGGGGCGGTGTATCTTGAGCTTAACTTGATACATCTACTGGAAGAGAAAGAACAGAACATTGAACAAGTCCAAGCGATTACCTCAAACGATAAACAGAAGATGTTTAACTTGCTGCTAACGATCAGTGGGATATCCGTTCTATTCGGTAGTATCATCGCTTATGCTTTGGGGCGGTCGTTAACTAAGCCACTCAAGCAACTAAAAGATCAATTTTCAGAGTCAAATACCCAAGCGCTGCCAGTCACCGACATACAAAGCAAAGATGAAGTGGGAGAACTTATTTCGGCGTACAACAAAATGTCAAACAAAGTGAACCGATACACCAGCCGAGTTGAGTTCATGGCGTACCACGATATTCTGACTTCCCTGCCAAACCGAGAAAAGTTACTCATTGATATTCAAACGCAAATAACTGACCACAAATCCCCCTCACTCGCGGTTGTGTTTATTGACTTGGATGACTTTAAGCACATTAACGATAACTACGGACATAACATTGGGGATAAATTGCTAGGCCATCTTGCCTCAGAGCTTCAAGGCCGTTTGCCGAGTTATTTTAAGCCGCTTTACCGCCTTTCGACCATCGTAAGTCGAGTAGGTGCGGATGAATTTGTACTGGCCTTTCCGTGCTCGGGCAGTCATGAAACTAGAGAAAAAGCGCACGCTATTCATCGCCAACTACTCTCTCCCTTTAGTTTGGAAGAGAACGATATTCAAATTACGGCAAGCCTCGGAATTGCTGTGTATCCAGAATTTGGTTCAAACGCTGAGTCTCTTTTACAGCTTTCCTCTCTTGCGGCGCAGGAATCTAAAAGACGCGGTAAAGACATTATGACGATATACGATTCCACGTTTGATGAAACGATTAAACAACGTTTATACATAGAACGAGAACTGCGTCGTTCAGTACGTGATTTGTCTCAATTCGAGCTGTGGTATCAACCACAATTTGATCTAAAAACTTATCGCCTAATTGGGGTCGAAGCATTGGTTAGGTGGAATCATCCCGAGAAAGGTTATATCAGTCCAGAATCGTTTATCCCGATCGCAGAACAAAGTGATTTAATATTGGAGCTTGGAGAACATATCATTGAGACGGCAGTTGCTCAGCGGGCAATGTGGGCAGAACATTTCGGTACTGATTTTCACATTGCATTAAACTTGTCCCCAAGACAAATCTATCGCCAAGATTTAAGTCAATTATTTTCTAAGTATTTACAACGACATGATGTCGCCCCTCAAACCATTCATGTTGAAGTGACAGAGTCACTTTTTATTGATGATACAGAGAAAGCTCAATATGTGCTTAAAAAACTACAAAGTATCGGAGTGGAAGTTTGGCTAGATGACTTTGGCACAGGATATTCTGCCCTTGCCTACCTGCAACATATGGCTTTTGACGGGCTCAAGATTGATCGTTCATTTATCGCTCAAATCCGAAAAAGCGATCAAGACGATTCATTAGTTCGCGCGATTGTATCCATGGCTCACAACCTAAGAATGAAAGTAGTAGCCGAAGGCGTAGAAACTCAAACTCAACTCACACGAATGGAGTCTCTCTACTGTGACGTCGTACAAGGTTTTTTCTTAGGTAGACCTGTACCTGCCGAGGAATTGATTGCATTTGAATACCAACGAGGGAGTGGCGCTCAAAGCGTCAATCACTTTGCTTAGAACGCCGTTTTGTTAACTATTGCCGCTTAGCGCGTTAGTACTCGTAATGCAATATCGGTCACACTTCCCCCACCTCATTAATATGAATTTTCTCTTAAAATCTAACATCTGAGATAAATAAACTACACTTTTCATATCAACTTCTTGGATATGGAAATGCGCGTGGTAGGAATCTTTTCTTGGAACAACCTGTCGGTAAAACAAAAGCTATTTGGGTTGGTTTTGCTGCCAATTTTATTGTTGCTTGTCCTCGCGGGTAAACATGTACAAAGCCTTTCTATCCAGGCTCAGGAACTACAAAAAGCACAGTTATTCTCTGTCTACATCGACCGCGTATCTTCGCTTTATCACCTACCGAATAACCCTGATGTAATAGATAAGCAACTAAAAACTCAGCAGATATCTCAATTGTTACGCGACACCGCTGCACCAGTATTCGGTGAAAACGCTGAGATACTAAACCAGTTGACAAGCTTTGAGGAAGCAACCCTCTCGATGCTCTCTTCGCAAAATCAAGAAGAAAGGTTAGATGCGGCAGAGTGGCGCGCTGATACGTTCAAAGAAATCCTCATGAGCTTAGACAAAGTCTATTTTAGAAATGTGAGTTATGAAACAAACACTCACCTTTCTTCTTTGATGCAACTTGAATGGTTGATGTTTTGGTCCACTGAAGAGCATAGATTAAGCGAATATTTGATTCGATCTTCAGAGGAAAATAACGAGTATGACCTCACAACACAGGCTTCTATCCAATCTTTAATCCAGAACCAACAACTATTTCTAGAGCGTTTTGTGACGCTAAATGCCAATCAACAACAAGTAGATCTGCTCATTGAGACGTTTACGGGTGAAGTCTTTATCAAAAGCCAAGAGTTTCGTGCCTATTTATTGCAACCAGCTCAACTCAAATCATTAACCCCGGATGAGATTGATGCGGGGTTATCTGCACTCAACAAACGCTTATCGTTATTACAAAGTGTTGACGACAAAATGGAACAACAGCTGAGTGATGATATATCAAAGACAATCAACACGACGACACAGCACCGCTTTACCTTTATCGCAATGATGAGCCTTTTAACGCTGTTGGTCGTAAGTTTAACGCTAAGATTGGTGCGAAAAGTTACTGGAAACTTGAATCTAGTCCTCAAATTTCTCAGTAACGAAAGCAATGAACAAAGTAACACTGAAAATTCACCTCTTGCTCAACTAATAAAGGGTAAAGACGAGCTGAGTAAGTTTGCTCGAGAGGTAAAAAAGCTTAGTGATGAGCGGATGTTGTCCAGACTAAAGCTCACACAAGCTAAAGAAGATGCAGAACAAGCAAAAGATGATGCAATTAAGGCGAGTAAAGCCAAAAGTAGCTTTTTGGCCAACATGTCCCACGAGATCCGCACGCCGCTAAATGGCGTTATTGGTATCTCTGAAGTCTTATCCGATACTTCCCTGACTGCCACACAACGCGATTACGTCGACACGATTGAAACCTCCTCCCAACTGCTTTTGAGTTTAATTAATGACGTTCTAGACTTCTCAAAAATTGAATCTGGGATGTTGCTCATTAGCCCACATTCAACTTGTGTTCGAGAGTCTATCTATGACATTGCTTCTATCATTTCACCGAAAGCAAAGGAAAAAGGCATCGATGTGCAAGTCAACATTAGCCGTAACACGCCTTACCACGTAATGTTGGATGACCATCGTATACGCCAAGTTGTCATGAACTTCATGTCTAACGCGGTAAAATTTACCGAACAAGGCAGTGTAGAGCTATCGGTCATCACCCGCGAAATTAAAAATGGTGAAGCGGTCATCGAGTTTTCCGTTAAAGATTCTGGGATTGGTATTGATGCCCAGCAGCAAAAGAAAATATTTGCTCCATTTGCCCAAGAGGATAACTCTACTACCCGACAATTTGGGGGAACTGGACTTGGGCTTGCCATTAGCACGCAATTAGTTGAGCTAATGGGTGGAGAAATTCAACTTGAATCCGAGAAAGGTAAAGGCAGTCGCTTCTTCTTTGAACTAACTGCTCCTGTTGTGACGCAAGAGTTTAACGCTTATCACGCTCTGAATCACAACGATATATGGATTGTATGCAGCAGTACTCAACTAGAACAAAAACTGCGTAACGAGTTAAGTTTTTTCAACATCAATATAACGCAGTCAGTAGATACCTTAAGTGCGTTGCCAACGTGGATTGATAACGAGCGCGTTATCGTTATTCATGTAGAAGCATCACCAAATGCAGCGGCGATGCATATCGATGAGATAGAAAGCCTTTGTAAACGAAACATTCGTGTCTGCCTCATCAAGCACCTTCATAGCCCACAATTCGACTTTAGAAACAGTATCAGCGCCTTGGTCACTCAGCCACTACTAGGGCAGCGCTTAATTAAAGCACTTGAAAGTTGTGCGGCAAATTTCTCGCACGCACAACAAGAGAGCATTTCAGCGCAACATGTTAAATCTCTGCCGAAAATTTTGGTCGTTGATGACAATACGGTCAATCAAAAAATCGCGGGGCTACACGTCACAAAAGCTGGCTTCGACTTTGATGTCGCTGTAAACGGACAAGAAGCGGTTGAGAAATTTCAACAGAATCAATACAGCCTAATTTTAATGGACTGCATGATGCCCGTAATGGATGGATTTGAAGCCACCCAAATAATTCGTCAAATAGAAGTAAAAGAAAAACGCGCTTTCAGAATTCCGATTATTGCTCTAACGGCAAGTGTGGTCGATGACGATATACAAAAATGCTTTGACGTTGGAATGGATGACTATGTGCCCAAACCGTTTAAAGCAGGGTTGCTTAAAGAGAAGTTAGATAAGGCAATTGGGTTACGTGTTTCCAACACGACGCCTACTGAACCACACCAAGAGAACACCACCCCCGATAAAACTCATGAACTACCTGCAAGTTCTGAGCAACCAGAAGCAACGGTAACGCCTATTCGCTCCGAACGCATCTTGCTTGTCGAAGATAATAGAGTGAACCAGAAAGTGGCTTCTCTATTGCTATCTAAAGCAGGCTATCAATTCGAAGTCGCAGAAAACGGACAAATTGCAGTCGAAATGTTCCAAAAAGATGGAAAGTTTGATGTTATTTTGATGGATTGCATGATGCCCATAATGGATGGGTTTGAAGCTTCTAGGCAGATTAGAGCTTATGAAGCGAGTAAAGGATTAGCTAAGACGCCCATTATCGCATTAACAGCAAGCGTCGTAGATGATGACATTCAACGCTGCTTTGATTCAGGAATGGATGCCTACGTACCAAAGCCTGTGCGCAAAGAAAAACTGTTGTATCAAATTGAACAAGCAATGTAGGTGGATTCTATGAGTAGAAATCATTCTCGCGTTGCTTTTCCTTTGCGTTACATAAAACGCTATCTGTTTATTCTGATTGCCCTTCTTTCATTAAATTGCCAAGCTCTCGCTGCAGAGAGCTACGCCGTTTTCTCATTTAATGACGAATTCTCTCCGCTCACTGTCAATAAAGCGCGAAAGTTGTACAGAGGGAAGACGCAACTTTTACAAGGCCAGCGAATTGAACTCTCTGACTGGCCTGCGACATCAACAGAAAGAGCTGAGTTCTATCGTTATCTTCTCAACAAAAATTTAGCGCAAATGAACGCGCATTGGGCAAGCTTGTCTTTTTCAGGTAAAGCTAGACCGCCAAAAGTGATTGCACGCTCCAGCATTGATGACCTCATAGCATGGATGCAAGAGAAGCCGAATAGAATTGGTTATGCCCCAACATCGAGCGTCCCTAGTAATGCTCATGTTTTATGTGTGGTTAGCTCGGAGAATTGATATGAAAAAATATTTAACCATGTTATCGCTGAGTATCGCGACCTTTCCGAGCTCAGCCACGATTGAACTAACAGAACAACTTTCTTTAAGTGGTTTTGGCTCTACTTCGTGGGTAAAATCCGATAACCCAACTACGTTACTAGTTAACCGCTTTATTGGCGATGAATCTTGTTTCGATTGCGATACCACTTTCGGCATGCAGCTCGATTATTTTCACAAGGCATTTCGGGCATCCGCACAAGTCGTAAAGCGCCCGCAAGACCATTGGAGCTCGCCTCAGCTCGAGTGGGCGTATTTGGCTTATACCTATCAAAACATAGAAATACGAGGAGGACGCTTAAGACTGCCACTGTTTTTGATGTCTGAGTACAACTATGTCGGCCACGCTTTTACCCAAGCCCGCCCACCGAATGAGGTATATGACAGCATTCTAGGTATCACGGCTTATAACGGCCTATCTGCACGCTGGATTCATGACCTCAATGAGCAAGTCGTACTTACCGCCATGCCGTTTGTCGGGTTTAAAGACAATAGTGACGTAACCATCAATGAACGTACTGAATTGGAAATTGAGTCAAACAATACTGCAGGGATGAACTTAACGCTAAGCGGAGAGAGCTATCGTTGGAATTTTTCCTACCTCCACGGCGATTATGATCAAACAACGACGCTCTCTAACATTGAGCAGTCCACTCCCGGTGGCGGAACCACAATCATTGACCGTCTAGTTGAAACAGAAAAAAACAACACGATCGATCTGTTTTCTCTAGGGTTAAGATACGAGCTCGATAACATTGTGATTATGGCAGAAGGACAGACCAGCAATCTTTCCTCATCTTGGTACGCGACAACAAGTTATAATGTAAACAAGCTGACTCCTTATATTGTTTACGGTCAGCAGTTTAATAGTCGGGATAAAAAAAGTGGAGACAGTTTCTTACTCGGGTTGAGATACGACCTAGATTACAACGTTTCCCTGAACGCAGAATGGCAAAGGTTCAACGCCTACAATAATAGCTCTGGCGCGTTTTCATCAGCCCCAAAGGATGACAGTGCGAGCCTTTATACGCTAATGCTCAACTTCGTTTTTTAATGTTTCTTACAGTACCAATTTCCACAACACTGGGGGCTGTTGTATTAAGAAGGCTTTTTGCAACACGTAACTAGACGCTAAACGACTGGAAGGGATAGAATCGATCAGATAGGTAAGTGGCAATCCAAACAGAGACAAAGGTTACTCTATTTCGGTTTGTTTTGATTGCCTTTTAACCGCTTTTCTTTGCGTCGCAGTGCCCGGAAAAACTTTGACTCTTCATGGTACCAACCAAGGACACTAATTGGGAAGCCCACGAGCATCATAATAAAAACATCCGCAGGGAGTTGTTCCCAAATGTCGCTTAAAGAATGCAGCTCTCCAAAAATGAACAAACCGATGACTTTACCAAGCAGTAATGCACAACAAATCATAAAGAAGGACTTTAATATATAGTGCCATTTGCCTTTTTTACGCTCTTCTCTCCAATAGGCATATTTATATTGTCGGTCGTACATTCATCCCCCTAAAGTAAACTTGCCGTAAGTTTAAGTATCTCGATAGCGTAAAGTGCGTTGGCACCTCTTTAATCATAGTGCGTATCTAAAGTGAATGCTTGTCGTGGCAATAAGAAGGAGAGGTATTCTGTAGTAAGAGCTACAAAATCTCTGAACGTTATATGTCTTGTGTAATTCGGATGATGCCTGATTTTGCTTATCGCTAGTGTTTTCTGAACACCCAAATCGGGCCGATGAGTAGAAACTGTAAATCCTCAAAAAACGACGGTTTTTTACCTTCAATCTTGTGACCGATAAATTGCAATATCCACAATACGCCAAACAAGAGCATAGAAATATGCAGAACGGGCAACATCAATACCTCTAGCGACCAAATAAGGCCAATGCACGCTAATGTGTAGCCGATCATCATCATGAATACACTCAGAGACAAACGAAAATAGAAAACCCAAGTGGGGATCACCGCTACCCAAACCCAATTAAGTTCGAAGCCTAATAATGAAATCTGGGGAATCGACCAAATAAGTCCAACCACAGAAAGGTAAATACCTGGAACTGCGATTGTGTGAATCTTTTGGTTGATAGGGTTTTGGTGACTCTCCCCGTATTCTTTTAGCCATTCAGATAATGCTCGCATATCATTCCCCTTTTCCACCTTCTTATTCTTATATAGCCCGAGGATGAAAAAGGTGCGAATTTTTCCGTAAAGGCTACGAGCAACGAGCGACAAAACAACAGAGGCCAGTGCGTTGCCGATTACTCACCAAGCAACGCTCGTTGTGCTTTCGGCAGCTTGGCAACGACAAGAGCATAAGAGCGTTCACACAAGTCTTGAATCAACCCATCCTCGACATCACCGTTAAAATAAACCGTTATCCAATGACGCTTATTTAAGTGATAACCTGGGATAATGTCCGTAAACTGCGACGTTAAGACTTCTCCATCTTCTGGTTTTACTTTTACGCTGACATACTCCCGACCGTTTCTCTCTGCAATGATGGCAAACATCTTGCCTTTGATTTTGTAAACAAGCGCTTCAGGCCCAAATGGGAAATCGCTTTCTGCACACATGAAGGTACTTAAGTATTGTTCTAGTTCTTTGCTTTTCATATCCCCTACCTCCTTCTGCGTTCTCACTCAAATTGTGGCAATAGCAATTTTAACGCCTGGTTAACCTGCTCTTTTTCATTGCCTTCTAAACCATGCAATAACGATTGCTGAACGTCTACATGCTCCAAAATTAGCTTGTCAATTAAGGTTAAGCCTTGCTCTGTTAGTTCAACGGTGACGCTACGTCGGTCTTCTTTACTATGGGTTCTGGTAATAAACCCTTTCTTCTCAAGTTTATCTAAGCGATTAGTCATCGCACCCGAAGTGAGCATCATCGACTCTATTAACGCTGAGGGAGTAAGACAATATGGTGAACCAGCTCGACGCAGTGTCGCTAACACATCAAATTCACCCATTTTCAGGTCGTACTTCTTATGTAGCTCGGCGACCCTAGATTCCATGTGTTTTGCAATTCGCATTAGTCGACCCATTATTGCCATCGGTTCAGTGTCGAGGTCTGGCTTCTCCCTAGCCCACTGCTCTACCACTCTATCAATTGCATCCATTATTTCTCTCCAAACATCATATATTTTTTATTTTAACATAAAGATACTTTACAAAAAGCCACCTTGCCGATATCGTTACATTTAATTATCTCTACATAAAGATATTTAACATGAACATTTTACTTGCGATGATTCCTGCCTTTTTTTGGGGGACGACTTACGCTGTTACTCAGTTTACTCTACCGGACTGGCCTCCCGTTTTACTTGGCGCTCTAAGGGCACTGCCTGCGGGTCTTTTGTTGCTGGCAATAAAGCCCTCGTTTCCAAAAAGAAGTGAGTGGAAGGTGCTGCTTGTTTTAGGAACCATCAACATCGCTTGCTTCTTTGGTCTCATTTTTGTCATGGCGTTGACGCTTCCTTCTGCCATCTCTGGTGTTGGTATGGTTTCGGTCCCCGTTTTTGCAATGCTGTTTGGTTGGGCGGTCTACAAACGTCAGCCTAGTGGCATTCAAGCAATAAGCGGCGCAACTTTGATTGCTTTAGCTTGGTTCTTATTTGATCCTAGCTCTATTTCTCTCGAACCCGTGGGCTTACTTGCGATGATCTCCGCCATTATGTGCATCGTGATAGGAAGTAGCGTAACAAAGTCACTAGGTACAAAAATGCACTGGTGGACAGTGCTAACATGGCAGCTCATTTTGGGTGGCGTGATTATGTCTATCGCAACAAGTGTGCTGGCGATAAACAATCCAGAGCCATATGTTACGGTCGTTCAGGACGTATCCATGACGAATATTCTAGGGTTACTGTGGGTAATTATTCTGAACACCGCATTAGGGTATGGCATGTATGTATGGTTATTGCAGCGGATGTCGGTCGTAGATTTTACCTTTGGTGGTATTGCAAACCCAGTCGCAGGCATTGTTTCGGGCCTACTGCTATTGGGGGAAACGTTCACTCCTCTGCAATACAGCTTAATGCTAGGAATGATCGTAATGTCATTACTACCTCAGCTCATTACGTCGATCAAAGCGAAAAGAGCCGCACTCTCCTCCTAAGTAACGTTAATTCCTAACACTCTAGAAGTAATGAGAGTGTTAGGAATCCTCAAGTGTGACCCCATCAGCAGAAATCAGCGCTAACCTAGGCAACTGACACCTTTAAAACGGTACGTTTTGACGTTATGGCTGTTAAGCGCTTGCAAGGTTAGTCAGGGGCTCTGGTTTAGCGTAAACATAACCTTGAATAAGGTAAATCGCATGCTGAGCCAGGTATTCGACTTGAGCCTGGCTCTCTACACCTTCTGCAATCATCTCACATTCCGCTTTGTTCGCTGCAGACACAATTGAGTCCAGCACTTTCAACTTTTGGTCGTCAGATCCTATTGGATCAATGAACATCTTATCCACTTTTACACACCGGATGCCCAAATCTTGTAGGTAAGAAAAGCCACCATATCCGGTACCAAAATCGTCAATTTTGAACTTGTAGCCTTTATTCGTTAAATACAAAATCTCTTTTTTCGCGGCCTCAGTGTCTTTTACTGGTATTCTCTCGGTCAATTCAAAATGAATTCTATTCGAGATTGGCCAATTTAACTCCGACAGCAACTTCGTTAATACACCTGACTCTAAATGGGAGGAAACAATATTGATACTGACCCACGTATGCTCGGGTAAGTCACTTAAGTCTTGTATGATTTTACGAATAAGCTGATTCGTCATCGGAATAATCAGGCCACTTTCTTCTGCAGCACCAATAAACATATTTGGTGGCACCATTCCATCACGTCGCGACCATCGAATCAGAGCTTCATATCCTACTGTCTTACCATCGCGACTATCGACAATCGCCTGGTAGTAAGGAATAAATTCTGCATTACTAATCCCATTTTCAATTAGACCTGTAATGGATTTTCTCAAGCTTTTACCAGATATGTATGCAAAGGCAGTCACAAGACCTGCAAGCACACTTACAAGACCGCCCCACAAAAGTACTCTTTCCTGAGCATAATTTTTAAGTTTTTCACCGCTGTATATCTTGATGAGCATGTTGGCTTGAGACTCTCCTGAAAAGAAAAACTCTTTTGAGAGTGCGTTTTCTTCTCCTGCAATATTCGCTTTGCCACGGCTTATCGTTAAATCACCAAATATTGGTTCATCATACTTAAACTCTACAAATAGGCAGTCTTTGCAAGGCGTTTTTATTACCTCGTTAACCCAACTGTTATCAAGTACCCAGAAGACTTCAACGTGTTCATTATCATAAATGACCATCCACTCTATTTGGTCATTCTGTTGCGGCAAAATAAGTGATGCGAAAAAGTTTTCATCCATCTGAAATCGTTCACTACTAGATGGGCGAGACACTTCACTACCAACCGTGGAACACGTTTTTCCGCCTTCTGTGGTCATCGCAATAAAACGAATGTAACGGTTATAAAAACGTGGGTCGCGTAAAGTTCTTACATCACTATCACTACAAGTAAAATCTAACTGAGCAATCTGCTTCACTATTGCTCCGTCCAAATAGGCAGACCTTTGATTTAAATAATCTACGTAAGCATCTATTTTCGACGCTTTTACCGAGTTGACGTAAAAGTTGGTTATCGAATGAAAGGCCACTACAAATATGGCGATGGGAACTAAGCCGAGTAAAATGGCATACTTTGTATTCTTTGTTATCAAAGTTCGTCCTGCTAATCTGTCAAGCAACCTAAGTGGGATATGAATACTATCTCATTTTTATAGTCCAAAAAGTGAGGAATGACGCTCAATAAAATTATAGACTCAAGTGGCTTTCAGATGTCGGGATTTAGAATGTGAGCACCAAACCACATTCGAGGAGAACAAAGTAGCGACTAAGTGAAAAGTAAGAACGAGCCCAACTGTTAAGTCATCCGTAATAAAAGTGACAACTTGGATCTTGAGCAATACTTTTTAGATAGGCAGCAGATACGCTAAAAAACAAAAAGGAAACGATTGATGCCAACCGCTTCCTTTATTTGTTATTGCTATTTAAAAGTGCGTGAATTACGCCACTTCAAGAATCACTTTTTCCAACTTATCTAGGCCTTCATTTAGCACGTCAGATTCGATGGTCAGTGGAGGTAACAGACGAATCACGTTCGCTTTTACCCCACAAGAAAGCAGGATAAGACCATTTTCTTGCGCTTTAGAAATCACCGATTTGGTCATCTCTTGTAGCGGCTTACCTGATTCTGGGTCAGTAAATTCAATCGCCATCATCGCACCCGTAGTACGGATTTCACCAATAGCAGGCACAGATTGTTGCAGTTTGGTCATACGTGCATTGACCACTTCACCGATGCCCATCGCTTTAGCACACAAATCTTCTTCTTCGATGATTTTCAGCACTTCAAGACCAGCAACACAACCGAGTGGCGAGCCTGCATAAGTACCACCTAAACCACCAGGCAGTGCGGAGTCCATTACATCCGCTTTACCAACAACAGCTGAGATTGGGAAACCACCAGCAATGCCTTTCGCCATTGTCATTAGATCGGGTTCAATGCCTAGGTACTCCGTCGCAAACATTTTACCGGTACGGGCAAAACCCGTTTGGATCTCATCCGCAATCAGCATGATACCGTGCTTGTCACACAGTTGACGCAAGCCTTGTGCAAACGCTTCAGGTGCTTTGTAGAAGCCGCCCTCACCTTGTACTGGCTCGAAGATGATCGCCGCAACACGTGATGGTTCAATATCACAAGCAAATAGATCGTCGATCGCTTGTAAACTTTGCTCAACGCTGATGCCGTGAAACGCATTTGGGTACGGCGCGTGGTAGATTTCGTTCGGGAAAGGACCAAAGCCCGCTTTGTACGGCGCAACTTTACCAGTTAACCCCATAGTCATGTTTGTGCGACCATGAAAGCCGCCTTTAAACGCTATCACGCCGCTACGGCCTGTATGAGCGCGTGCCACTTTTACGGCATTTTCGACCGCCTCGGCGCCAGTAGTAAGAAAGATCGCTTTCTTCTTAGTCTCACCTGGTGCAAGTTCTGTCAGCTTTTCAGCCAGCTCAACGAATGACGCGTACGGCGTAACCATCGCGCAGGTGTGCGAAAAGTTATCCAACTGAGCTTTTACCGCTTCGCTAATGCGCTTGTGAGAATGCCCGGTGTTAGTCACCGCGATACCCGCTGCAAAGTCGATGTATTTGTTGCCTTCGATATCCCATACGTAAGCGTTTTCTGCTTTCTCGACGTAAAGTGGGTACAGTGCGCCCATGCCTTGAGCGATAACTTGGCTTCTTCTTTCGTGTAGTTGTTGGTTTGTCATTGTTTTGTCCTTAATTAGTTGCCGCCAAAGCAGAGATATTTCACGTCCATGTATTCATCGATACCTTGTTTTGCTCCTTCGCGTCCGATGCCGGACTGCTTAACACCGCCGAAAGGAGCGACTTCAGTAGAAATCATGCCTTCGTTAATGCCAACCATGCCGTATTCGAGCGCTTCTGCGATTTTCCAAACACGGTGGATGTTTTGGCTGTAGAAGTACGACGCAAGACCGTAAATGGTGTCGTTCGCCATTTCGATCAGCTGTGCGTCGCTGTCAAAACGAATCACTGGCGCAACAGGGCCAAAGATTTCCTCGGAAACAATCTTCATGTCGTGAGTAACGTCTTTGAGAACCACTGGCTGCATAAATAGACCATTGAGCTTTTTAAGTTCTGAAACCGGCTTCGCGCCTTGCTCGATAGCACCATCAATAAGCGTCTGAATGCCTTGCTTCGCTGACTCGCTGATCACTGGACCAATGTTGACCCCCTCTTCCAATCCGTTACCAACTTTGAGCTGCTGAACCGCAGCGTCAAACTTAGCAACGAATTCGTCATACACTTTGCTGTGTACATAGAAACGGTTCGCACAAACACACGTTTGGCCTGCGTTACGGAACTTCGACGCCATCGCACCCGCCACGGCAGCATCAATGTCGGCATCATCGAATACGATAAACGGCGCGTTGCCACCGAGCTCCATTGAGGTACGTTTAATGTCCGCCGCGCTTTGCTGCATCAGCACACTACCAACTTGGGTAGAGCCAGTGAAAGACAACTTGCGAATCAACGGATGCGAAGTGAAGATAGCACCGACCTGACGGGAGTTTTCCCCCAATACCACTTGCAGCACATCGCGTGGGATACCCGCTTGATAGGCAAGCTCTGCGACCGCAAACGCAGACAGCGGCGTAGATTCAGATGGCTTCACCACAAAGCTACAGCCTGCCGCTAAAGCTGGCCCTGCTTTGCGCGTGATCATCGCAATTGGGAAGTTCCAAGGTGTAATCGCACAGGCAACACCAATTGGCTGTTTGATGGTCACCAAACGCTTGTCCGCACTTGGGGCAGGAATCGTCTCACCGTAGGTACGTTTCGCTTCTTCAGCAAACCATTCGATAAAGCTCGCGCCGTAAAGCACTTCACCTTGAGCTTCAGCCAGCGGCTTACCTTGCTCTAACGTCATTAAGCGGCCAAGGTCGGCTTTGTTTTCTAACAGGAGTTGGAACCAACGATTGAGCATGCCAGCACGCATTTTTGCTGGCAGTGCCGCCCATTCTTTCTGCGCCACACTGGCGCGTTCAATGCCATTTAAAATGTCGTTTTCGGTTGAGACTGGTGCGTACCCGAGGAGTTCTCCGGTCGCCGGATTAGTCACTGCAATGCCCTGTTGTGGGTTCGCTACCATAAACGAAACAAGGGTTTGGTTTTGTATCTGTTGCATGGTCATTCCTTTTGACAACTCATCATCGCCGCTAAGCTAGCGGCGAGTTTATGTTTAAGCAGGGATCTGCTGCGTAATGCAGTGAATGTTCCCTCCGCCAAGTAAAACCTCTCTCGACGGTATCGCGATGATTTGGTATTCCGGCATCGCGTTTTGCAAAATATCGATCGCCATAGCGTCGGTCTCTTCGTCCAGCATCGGCAAGAACACATGCTCGTTGACGATAAGAAAGTTCGCATAAGAGGCACTTAGGCGTTCGCCAGCTTGTCGACTCATTCCTGAACTGGCGTCGATACCATTGGCTTCGCGCTCGCTGTAATGCAACGGACCAGGTAATGGCAAACGGACAATTTCAATATCGCGTCCTTTCGCATCGTGCTGAGATTTCAGTACTTGTTCCGCTTGACGAGATAACGCGTATTGCGGATCGCTTGGGTCATCGGTCCAACTTAGTACCACTTTACCCGGTGCGATAACGTGCATCAGGTTGTCGATATGGCCGTCTGTTTCGTCATTGAATAAACCATTTGGCAACCAAATGACTTTTTCGATACCGAGATACGCCTTTAACTGCTCTTCAATTTGCGCTTTGCTCAACTGTGGATTTCGCCCCGGACTAAGTAAGCACTCTTCTGTGGTGTAAAGGGTGCTTTCACCATCGGTGTGAATCGCCCCACCTTCAAGTACAAACGGTGCGCGGTAATGATCAATACCGATGATGTCGCACACCGAACCAGCGACAAGATCGTCCTGCTGCCAGTTGTCGTAAAGGCCGTTGTATTCGCCGCCCCACGCGTTGAATTGCCAACTAATCCCACGGCGCTCGCCCGCTTGGTTAACAAGCACGGTCGGCCCGATGTCTCGCATCCACGCATCGTTAAATGGGATTTCCACCAAACGTACATCTGAGTGAAGCATTTGACGCGCTCGGTCAAAGTTGTGCGAGCACACCGCCACACACACTTTGGTCACTTCCGCGATTAAGTTCGCGATTCTGGCGAAGGTTTCTTGCGCGGGTAATGCGTCATCACGCCAATTGTCTTTCCTTTCTGGCCACGCTAGCCAAACTTCACTAACCGGCTGAAACTCAGCCGGAAAATAGAAGCCATCCTGCGCTGGTGTTGTCGATAACTTCATTTTAACGCCTCTTTAAACGGCTAGTTTGCCAACGCTGGTGTAAAGGTCTGGACGACGGTCGCGGAACAAGCCCCACGCGTGACGCGCTTTCGCTGTCGTAGCTAGGTCGATTTCTGCGTAAATGATGGTTTCACCTTGACGCGGTGCTTCGGCAATTTTTGCACCAGTGTGGTCAGTGATAAAAGAAGAGCCGTAGAACGTCGTCTCGATACCATCATCGACTTCAGTGCCCACTCGGTTTGACGCAATCACTGGAACGAGGTTTGCTGCCGAGTGACCTTGCATTGTACGTTGCCAGTGGTCACGTGAATCCAGTGTCGGATCTTGAGGCTCAGAACCGATTGCAGTTGGGTAAAGAATCGCTTCCGCGCCGTGCAGAGCCAAGCTGCGTGCAAGCTCTGGAAACCATTGGTCCCAGCAAATGCCAGCACCGAACTTACCGAACTTGGTTTGCCACACTTTGAAACCGGTATCGCCAGGGCTAAAGTAGTACTTCTCGCTGTAGCCCGGGCCGTCAGGAATGTGTGACTTGCGGTAGTTATCTAGTACCGTACCATCGGCATCAATCATCACTAGCGAGTTAAAAAACGTATTGCCCGCTTTTTCAAAGTAGCTGACAGGAATCACCACGCCGAGCTCTTTAGCCAACGCACTCATCTCTTTAATAAGACGACAATTCTCCGTTTCTTCTGCAAGCTCGAAATACTTCGCTTCTTGTTTTTTGCAGAAGTAAGGTGCAGCGAACAGCTCTTGCGGAAGAATCACGTTCGCACCGTTTTGTGCTGCTTCACGAATCGCCTTTTTTGCTTTGGCTAAGTTATCTTCCAGATCCCAGCTTTTCGTCAGTTGAAGGGCTGCAAATTTCACTACTTTGCTCATTTGATATTCCTTATCTCTTAAATCGCCAGTTTGTCACGTAGGTTGTAGTAAGCCGCGCCCATTGCCGTAAACGGAATTTGGAAGTGGCGGCCCCCCGGGAAGGAGTAATGTTTCAGTGCAGCAAACGCGTCAAAGCGTTCTGCGTGTCCGGTCAGAGCTTCGGCCAGCAACTTACCTGCTAGGTGAGTACACGTTACACCGTGACCGCTGTAGCCTTGTAGGTAGTAAATGTTGTCTGCAAACGAGCCAAATTGCGGCATGCGTGAGTAAGTCAGCAAGAAGTTACCTGTCCAGGTGTAATCAATCTTGATGCCTTTCAATTGTGGGAAGACTTTTTCCATCTTCGGACGGATCAGTGCTTCGATGTTTTCTGGGTCACGTGCTCCGTAAACCACACCACCTCCGAACAACAAACGCTTGTCGGCGGTTAAGCGGAAGTAGTCAAGCAAGTAATTACAGTCCTCAACGCAGTAGTCACTGGTCAGCACTTGTTTTAGCTGCTCATCACTCAAAGGCTGAGTCGCCACCACTTGTGTGCCACACGGAATCGCTTTGTTGCTGATGTTTGGTGCCAAACCACCAAGGTAGGCGTTACCTGCCAGTACCACGTACTTGCTCTTCACGCTGCCTTTCGCCGTTTTCACTACTGGGTTAATACCTTTATCAATCGACACGACCGCCGACTGCTCAAAGATTTGACCACCTAGAGACGTAAACGCAGCAGCTTCACCCAATGCCAGTTTAAGCGGGTGAATGTGACCACCGCGCATATCCAGTAAGCCGCCAGTGTATACTTTAGTGCCTACCGCTTGTTCTACCTCTCCTGCGTCAAGCAGAGTCAGTTGGTCGTTGCCGTAACGCTCCCAGTTCTTCTTATGTTCTTCTAGCCCTTTGAGTTGTTTACTGTTCAGTGCCGTGAACAAGCCGCCTTGCTTGTAATCACAGTTGATGTCGTATTTGTCGATCAGGCCACGGATGATATCGCCGCCTTCAAAAATCATATCGCACAGAGCTTTGGCTTGGTTTTGGTCGTAACGGCTTTCAATCACGTCAACATCTCGGCTGTAGCTGTTAACGATTTGGCCACCGTTACGACCAGTTGCTCCAAAGCCCACTTTTGCGCTTTCTAGCACAACGACTTTAAAACCTTTTTCTGCAAGGTGTAGTGCAGAAGAAAGACCAGAAAATCCCGCACCGACTACACACACATCGCACTCGATGTCGTTTTGCAACTGTGGGTATTCCGGCATGTTTGGCACAGAGTGCGCGTAGAACGAATCCGTATGCTTGTTCATAGAACTATTCCTTTATTTATCGTAATCGTCAGCAGGCTTAAGGATGGAGGCGAATCCAAGTGGTTTTGGTTTCGGTGAATTTTTCAATCGCGTGGAGAGACTTGTCTCGACCATTTCCGCTCATTTTGAATCCGCCAAATGGGACCGTCATATCACCTTCGTTGTAGTTGTTGACCCAAACCGAGCCGGCTTGCAGTCGTTTTGCTACGCGATGAACGCGGTTGATATTGCTGCTCCAAAGTGCAGCACCTAAGCCGTACTTCGAATCGTTAGCGATCTCAATTGCTTGCGCTTCGTCTTTGAATGGAATGACACACAGCACCGGACCAAAAATTTCCTCCTGAGCGACACGCATCTTGTTGTCGACGTTGTCTAAAATGGTTGGGGAAACAAATGCGCCCTGCCCATCGACATCGCCGCCACAACGTACGTTTGCACCTTCTGATTCACCTAACGAGATGTATTCCAATACTTTTGATTTATGATCTTGGTCGATGAGCGCACCCATTGATGAACTTGGGTCCATTGGGTCTTTTGGCGTGAACGCTTTCGACGCTTGAATAACTTTTTCTATAAACTGCTCTTTGATGCTTTCGTGAACAAGCAGGCGGGTTGCCGCGACGCACACCTCACCTTGGTTGTAAAAACACCCTGCAGCGGTGTCTGCTGCTGCGCGGTCTAAATCATCACAATCTTCAAACACGATGTTCGCGTTCTTGCCGCCCGCTTCTGCAAACACACGCTTTAGGTTGCTCTCACCCGATCTGACCATCAGTTGACCTGCAATGCGCGTCGAGCCTGTGAAGGCGATGCAGTCTACGTCTTGGTGTTTCGCCAGCGCGTCGCCAGCTTCATGACCAAAACCCGTAACGACTTGGAAAACGCCTGTTGGCAAGCCCGCTCGAGAAGCAAGTTGACCTAGGAATATCGCGGTGAGAGAAGATTTTTCTGACGGTTTTAGAATCACGCTGTTACCAGCGGCTAAAGCAGGGCCAAGCTTCCAGCACGCAAGCCAAAGGGGGAAGTTCCACGGCACAACCGCAGCGACCACGCCAATTGGCTGATGGGAAATAAAGGCATGTACATCTTTTTCGGTTGGGGCAACTTCGCCGTACACTTTGTCGATTGCTTCTGCGTACCAGCGTAATGCACTCGCCGCGCCAGGAATATCGGTAGAGAAGCTGTGAGAGATAGGCTTACCGGTATCAAGCGTTTCTAGCAGAGCCAATTCTTCTTGGTTTTGATCAATCAAGTCAGCAAACTGTTTAAGCACTGCTTTGCGATGAGCTGGGCTGCTCTCGCTCCACTGACCGGATTGAAATGCTTGGCGAGCGTATGAAACCACGAGATCAACATCTTCATTTTGGCAACGGGCGATTTCGGTGAATATCTCATCTGTTGCTGGGTTAACTACCGGGATGGTTTGCCCTGTTAAAGCGGCACTGTATTCACCGTTAATGTACGCCCTGTTTTCGATGTTTAGATTGTTTTTTAGTTCAATCCATTGCTCTTGGGTTTTCATACGCTCTCCTTGTGATCACACAAGGCAAGCCCCCACTAAAATGTGGTTGGCGTATGCGCACTTATCATTCGACAAGCCTTGTCTGTGTGATTTGTAAATCGATGGGGCTTCGTCGTATCAATAATGTACGACTCGCCCGCTGTTATGACATGAGATTGCCCTTTATATTCCAGAGTGATTTCACCCTCTAATACGGTGCCAATCTCTTCGCCTTCGTGTTTGATTTCTGCCGCACCAGTGGTTCCATAAGGTGCGTATTCCTCGATCAAGAATCCGATGACTTGATCTTTGTCGCCATTCGTTACCAGTTTCATGGACACCGTCTCGCTCCCGATTTCCACAAGATCTGACGGCTTGATGACTACTTTCACTTCCTCGTTCGAAGGTTGTTCAAAAGTGAAAAACTCTGATAACGATAAAGAAAATACATTAACGATTTTTTGTAGTGAGCTGACCGACGGGCTCACTTTTCCATTTTCAATGGATGAGATTGCACTGTGGGTAATACCAGCGCGCTCGGCTAGTTCCCTTTGTGACAATCCATGTTTTTTTCGTAACTGAACAATATTTTTACCAATCTCTTGATTGTCCATTCATACAGCTCCAAACGTTTAACGAGAGGTAGCCATCATAAATTCATTGAACAAAATTTGAGAGAAATGATTGGTTTTTGCTTCCCATTCTGGGTGCCACTGCACGCCAACGAAAAATTTTTGATTAGGAAGACTAAATGCTTCTACCAAGCCATCCGGGGCTTTAGCTTCTACTTGTAATAGAGGAGCAAGCTGATCGACGCCTTGGTTGTGTAGTGTGTTCACTTCAAAGAAGGTGGTGTTTTCCCAATGATTTTGCACCAGCCATTGTTCAAATAAGCTCTGTTTTTGAACTAGCACAGCGTGTGCTGGCGCGTATTTTTGTTCGAAATCTTCAACAGGCGCTTCACGATGGTCATTGAAGCCGGAGTCATGAACGGCTGGGTTTAACGAGCCACCAAGTGCGACATTCATCTCTTGAAAGCCGCGGCAAATACCAAGGCACGGAATGTTTTGGTCAACCGCATGACGAATTAACGTGAATGAGAGCTCATCACGAGCTTCATCTTTGTAGCTCTCTTCGTGCGTTGCATTGTATCGATGTGGCGCAACGTTAGAGTGGCTGCCAGGAAAAAGAAAACCATCACATATGTCTAGGATGGTGGTTACGTCATCGCCCGACATGTCGGGAGCCAACATAATCGGTAGTCCTCCAAAATCCTTTATGGCGCGAAGGTAAAAGTCGTTGACCGCTTGTATCTGATAGCCACCCAACTCTTTAGCGCAGCTAACCACACCAATGATGGGTTTGTGTGTATCTGCCATGATATGTCCGTGTTCAATTTATTTAACACAAACCCTACAAACCATGTACAAAATTATCAACACAGATGACCATTATTATCGTCACAACGTGATCTGACGCACTTTTTAGGCTTCAAAACTGAATATTTATGCTCATTATATTGAACAAAACAAAACCAACTGTTACAAAATAGTTAACAGAAAGACATAAAAACCAGCCGTTAAACATCAAAAGCACAGTGTAAGTGCATGTTTAAATTAAAAATAACCTGAAAAACAAACAACTCGTTCAGAGTGCTGTAATTTATTTGTTAATTTGGTTATTTCTAATTTCTACTCGTCAGGCTATTTGGAGAAGAAAATGGAATCGTATCTACAGGAAGTACAAAATTTTAAACAAAAATGGCCCGATATTGAATTTATCGATCTCATCTTTACCGATATAAATGCCACCCCAAGAGGAAAACGCATCCCGATAGATGCTCTAGAAAAACTGAATAAAGGTGTTGCCCTCCCCCTTTCGACCATCACCCTAGATACCAAAGGTAACGTCGTTGAAACGGCCGGGTTGGGAGAAGATCTCGGAGAACCAGATAATCTCTGCTATCCAATCAGCGGCACCTTAATGCCGACGGCAAAAGAACAAGTTGGTCAGCTACTGCTTAGTATGATGGATGAAACCGGGCAGCACCCTAACCCACTGTTCATCCGAAACATTCTCGCTTCTATATTGCAAACACTGCATGCTAAAGACCAATATCCTTGTGTCGCGCTCGAGCTGGAGTTCTATTTAATAGACAAAACCCGCGGCGAAAATGGCGAACCATTAACGGCAATTAACCCCACGAAAAAAACTCGAGAAAAAGATACCGAGGTTTACGACCTTGATGGACTAGATGACTACGCTGATTTCTTGGCCGACCTTAATCGAATTGCATTAGAACAAGGTTTAAACACTTCCGGAGCCCTATCTGAATCGGCACCAGGGCAGTTCGAAATCAACTTCAACCATTCTAAAGATGTACTTCGAGCATGTGATGAAATCATCATCGCAAAACGCTTGATTCGCCAGGTCGCTCATCAGCACGGATTTGACGCCACATTTATGGCGAAACCTTTTAGTGAGCAAGCGGGTAATGGCATGCACATTCATCTCAGCTTGGTTGATACAGATGGTAACAACCACTTTAGCCAATCAGACGGTCAAGCGAGCGCCTTCTTCTATCAAACCATGGCAGCGATGCTGTCACAAACATCCGATGCCATGGCCCTAATCTGCCCTAACGTTAACTCTTACCGTCGCTTTGTTCCTGGCGCTTACGTCCCAACCAAAGCCGATTGGGGAGAAAACCACCGCGGTGTTGCGTTGCGTGTGCCTATCAGCGATAGCAAAAATCGCCGTATAGAGCATCGTATAGCAGGCGCTGACGTTAACCCATACATTCTCGCTGCAGTAGTACTTTCCGCAGTATTAGCGAGTGAAAGCTACACCAAAGATCAATGTCCACCGACTCTCAGTGATGATGCAATTGAGTTACCTCTGCGTATGTCAGAAGCTCTAGAGCGACTGGAGCACAGTGAGCTGGCTCAATACATCTCAAGAGACTTTATCGATTTGTATCTAGCTTGCAAACAGAGTGAACTCGCAGAATTTGAGCGAGCGATTACTCCATTGGAAATCGACTGGATGTTGCACTCGGCATAAACAAAGGAAATGAACTTTATGACTACGCAGACCAAGGCGCTGGATGCGCCTCTTAAAATCAACTCTCAACACATTATTGTTTCTTTAATCTCGGTTGCGACGTTTATCTTTTTTACCACAATCGGTTTGAACCATGAGGAAGGCGAAGCCTACGGATGGATGAGTCTTTTACCAACGGCGTTGGTATTGGTCTTTGCGCTGACAACACACCGAACTGTGGAAGCTCTCTTTAGCGGCGCTATTGCCGGTGTTCTTCTGCTTAACCCAACTGAAGCGGTGGAACAGATTGTTGATATTTCCATGAGTGTAATGATGGATGAAACTATTGCCTGGATCATCCTCGTTTGTGGTTTGATGGGCGGCCTAATTGCTATTTTGGAGAAAGGCGGCAGTATCTTAAGCTTCTCCGACATGCTGGTCACGAAAGTAAAAAGCCGTAAGCAATCGATGCTGATGACCTTTGCTTTAGGTATTCTGATCTTTATCGACGATTATCTGAATGCGATTGCAATTTCTTCCTCAATGAAAAAAGTTACGGACGGCTACCAAATCTCGCGTGAAAAGCTCTCATATCTTGTGGATTCAACCGCCGCGCCTATCTGTATCCTCGTACCGATTTCCACTTGGGCAATTTTCTTCAGTTCGTTGCTAGAAGCAAACGGAGTAGCAGAAGCGGGAGATGGTATCAAAGCATACATTGAAGCTATTCCATACATGGCTTACGGCTGGGTAACGCTGGTGATTGTTTTGCTGGTTGCAATGGAAAAGATCCCAGATCTAGGTGCGATGAAAAAGGCAGAAAAGCGTGCGAAGAATGGTCAAGTTCGTCCAGACGGTGCAACAGATGTCGACTTTGGTCCCGATGTATCTGCACATACCAACCCAACCATGGGCCTTGTCAACTTCTTGTTACCAATGATCGTCCTTGTTGCCGCAAGTTGGTATTTTGGTATCGATCTACTTGCTGGTGTTTTCGTCGCGTTAATCTTTACTATTAGCTTTTACGGCGCACAAAAACTGATCTCGATGAACGACATGTTCGAAGCTGTTTATGATGGCATTAAAGTTATGCTACTGCCGCTTGCGACCGTTATTGGTGGTTTCATGTTGAAATCGGTCAACGACTCATTGGGCGTCACGCAGTATGTCATTGAGACCGTCAGCCCTTACCTGTCAGCGTCTTACTTCCCGGCGATTATCTTTATGATTACGGGCGCGTTGGTATTTGCAACGGCATCGTCTTGGGGAACGTTTGCAGTAGCGATGCCAATTGTTCTACCTTTGGGCGAACAGCTTGGTGTGCCTCTACACTTAACCGTTGCAGCGCTGCTTTCAGCATCAGCGGCAGGGAGCCACTCTTGTTTCTTTAGTGACTCAACCGTGTTATCTGCACAAGGTTCGGGCTGTACAGCAATGCAACACGCAACCACACAGTTTCCTTATGCGTTGATTGGTATTGTTGCAACCGCGATTTTCTTCTTCATCATCGGTTAGCCCCTTTATCTAATTGCAAAACCCTGCTCAAAAATAGCGGGGTTTTGTTCTATCAAGTCAAATGATCCTCTTAAAACTACTTTACGCCCGTTCAGTATAAAAATACTCAAAGATATACAGCTGCACTCAATAAGGGTTTGGTAAACCTAATATTTTTGGTTTACGCTTAGCGAAGCGTTTATTGTGCAACAAGGCAGCTTTTGAGTAACTTAAATGCCGCCTTAATACAGTGTTAACGGTTGGAGAGACATGAAAAAGTTAGCCCATGAGATATGGATATTTGACGGAGATCCCGTCCAATTCTTAGGACTCCCATACACCACTCGTATGACTATTGTTAGGCTTTCTGATGGTGGCCTTTGGGTTCATAGTCCAATTCAGTTATCAAATTCGATTAAAGAGCAAATCAACAATCTAGGCCAAGTGAAATACTTAATCGCTCCTAATCATTTACACCACTTGTTCTTATCTGAATGGGTATTTGCCTATCCTAGCGCAGAAATTTATGGCACAGATGAAGTCATTAAGAAGTGCCGTGATATACACTTTCACGCTTCACTTAACCAAGGCGGTAATGCTTGGAACTCTGAGATTGAACAAGAACTATTTTCTGGCTCTCCATTAATGGAAGAGTGTGTGTTTTATCATCGACTTTCAAAGACCTTAATTGTTACTGACCTCATCGAGAATTTTTCTGGCCAGGACTTTAACTACTGGCAGCGGTTTGTGGCTAAAGGGGCCGGTATTCTTGCTCCGAATGGAAAAATGCCTTTGGATTGGCGCCTAAGTTTTATGTTTAGCAAACAAGAGGCTCGAAAACACTTAAATAAATTGCTGTCTTGGAAACCTAATATATTGGTTATGGCTCACGGTGAAATCGTCCTTGATAATGCAGACGAGTTCTTACAGCGCTCTTTTAAGTGGCTAGTATGAGACAACATTGAAAACTCACACAACAGAATAGACAAGAAGCTATTTTAAAACATTAGGCCCTTTTAGCTTAGTCTTAGGGACGAATTTACAGCACTACACGTTATGTTTAACGATAAGCTCCCCTATTCCTCTTAATTGAGCATTATGCAGCAATTTAAAATTCCGTTAGAATTGCACTTCAACAACTTCAATGCGAAGAATTCTGGACATTGATACGGACATAAGTTCAAGAGTTAACATAACGCAATAGCAATCTCTTACTAATTATTTTGCATCGAGACATTGGCATACTCCCGAAACAAACCCTTCTACTCTAAAGGTTTTGTTAATAACAGTTGCCATGCTTGTTAGTTATTCTCGTTGAACTCAGTATCTTGAAGTTGTTTGAATATATAAATTTAAAAAAAAGAGACATAAGATGCACAAAAAACTCATCATTCTAAGCTTGCCTATTCTATTAGCTGCATGTGCGGCACCAAAGTATACGGTAGAAACAATCTCGAAAGAAAATCAGAGCAAGGAAATCACCATCGTAAAAGACAACGCCACGCGAGATGTTTTCTTAGATTCGATGCAAGACTGGTGTTTGGATACCGCCCATAAATGCACAGTCGTAAGCGACGGCACGCCTCCTGTTAGCTCTGAGCTAACACTTACTTACGTATCACGCTGGAGCTGGGATTTTAGAACATTTATCGCTGATGCTCAGATCAAAGCCTACAAAAACAACGAAAAAGTAGGACAAGTTGAATTTAAAGCACCAAACAGCGCGAATCCAGATAAATGGGGTAAAGACAACAAACGAATCATTTCGATGATGGATTTGTTATTCGGTAAACAAACCGTGAGTGAGGCTCAATCCAAGATTAAGCTGGGCGAAATGTAATGAGCCGAGCAATTGCCCATTTAACAAGCATCATATATTTGTAGATAAAGATAGGAATGTTTAAGTGACTGAAGTCAAAACCATTGGGCTTTTCTTTATAACCGCCATTGCAGAAATATTAGGCTGCTACTTACCTTATCTCTGGTTAAAGGAAGATAAGTCAGTTTGGCTTTTGGTACCGGCAGCGCTATGCCTTGCCATGTTTGCTTGGCTTCTATCTTTACATCCTACCGCTACTGGCAGAGTTTATGCTGCTTACGGTGGTGTCTATATTTTTGTCGCAATTCTATGGTTGTGGTGTATCGACGGCGTTCGACCAACGCTCTGGGACATAGTGGGGGTTTCTGTCGCTATGCTTGGCATGTCAATCATCATGTTTTCACCCAGAGCATCCTAAACGTAACCGAGGGAAACCCTTACGCTTAGTATTGTGGCTATGTGCTAGATTTATTGATTAATAACATTATGACGTAATTGCTACATAGCCAAAGTACGCTTGGGCTTCCTCCCAAAACAGCGCTATTTATAGGAGATACCAATGAACCATGCAGTGAAGGCAAGATTTGATGAGTATCCAAAACATGTGCGTATTCGGATAGAAGAGCTACGAAATACCGTCTTAACTATCGCTTCTGAATTAAAACTGGGGAAGTTGAAGAATCTCTAAAATGGGGAGAGCCAAGCTACAGTGTGAAAACAGGTAGCCCGGTAAGGATGGATTGGAAACAGAAAACGCCTAGTCGTTATTATCTGTTCTTTAATTGCCAAACTAAGCTCGTCGACACATTCCGCGAACTGTATAGTGACTCACTTGAGTTTCAGGGTAATCGAGCAATAATTCTATCTTTATCAGCTCCTTTGCCAGAAGCTTCAATCAAGAGCTGTTTAGAATTAGCATTAACCTATCAAAAGCGAAAGAACTTACCTCTTTTAGGTATGTAAGATCGCTTAATAAAACTATTTACGGCCGATTAACTATATTCAACTACTCTACCTTTGTATCCTTTTTAATGCTTACGCAGTAAAGTTTTAGATTAAGTGGTCGCGTTAATAGCGCCGTAACCAAACTAGTAATATCGAAATAAAGAAGAGTTTATGAAATCAAAAATCTTGTTCTTACTTATGCTTGGAGCTCATTTCAATGCTTTTTCAGCGACGAACTATCAAGTAAATGTGGTAGTAACAGAGCCTCAATCAACATTCATTTTTCCGACTTTTGAAATATCCTCTAAAGGAAAAAGCAAAACCAGTTTTGTCGACGGCTGCACGTACTTAGGAACCCTTTCAGAACCGAGCAAAAATAGCATACAGCTTGAAGCTACCATGTCATGCAACCGAGATGGCGCTACGTCAAGGATGGAAATGCCGGTATTTGTACTCAACTCCGAGGGTCAAAGCGCGAGTTATGATCTTGTAGAAAACGGGGTCGTGATGTGGAAATATTCTGTAGAAGTTAAGCCGTCACTTAAAAAGTGATATATCAGAAATACTAAAGTAACAATCAGCACTATTAACCGCCGTTTAAGTGTAATAGGTATATTCTTTACGACTTAATGACGTTACTTGTTGCCGCAAGTCTCCAACTCATGTACAAAACAGCCCTAATTTTAATAGGAGATAAGTGGCATGAATTTAATTGTACGTCAGGTAACTTTAGGTGATGCTGAAGGCATTACAAACGTCCTCAACCCCATCATTATTGAAGGTTTATACACTGTATTAGATACGCCTTTCACACCTGAAGAAGAAAAAGAGTTCATTACTCATTTCCCAGAACGGGGCGTGTTTACAGTCGCTTTATCCGAAAATAGCTCACAAGTCATAGGTTTCCAAAATATCGAGCCATTTGCACAATATACAAAAGCTTTTGACCATGTTGGCATAATTGGTACGTTTGTTAGTGACGGTGCTCGTGGCCAAGGTGTGTCTAAACAGCTTTTCAAATCGACATTCGAAGTAGCCAAACAAAAGGGTTACGAAAAACTATTTGCGTACGTTCGCGGCGATAATGAGCGAGCGTTATCAGCCTATCTCAAACAAGGCTTCGAAATCGTAGGGACCGCGAAGAAGCATGCAAAAGTTCGTGGGAAATACGTAGACGAAGTCCTCATTGAGAAGTTTTTGTAGGTGTTAAGTCGCTAAACACTAAGCACGCATATAAGAACATTTGAACCAAGACTCAATTTCCGTCGTAGAAATCTCTTTTCTAAAATAGGTTATTTGAAATGAAACTGACCTCGGAAACTGAGTCAAGAATAATAGAAATGGCATGGGAAGACCGCACCCCATTTGAGGCTATCGAATTTCAATTTGGTTTGAATGAATCCGACGTGATTCAGTTTATGCGTAGCCGGCTCAAATCAAGTAGCTTTAAATTGTGGCGTAAAAGGGTTTCGGGGCGCAATACAAAACACAACAAGCTACGAAACTCAGACATCATTAGAGGTTATTGCCCAACTCAATATAAGCCGCGATAGCGAACTGCACTGGCATAAATTTTTATTACGAATCGCAACATTTATCGCCCTACCTTTGAACCAACTTCATGATTGGAGGGGAATAGTCACCACTTAATTCAACCTAGGTGTTTCAGGGCGATAATAAATTCAATGGGAGTCATCTTAACGTCCTCAGTCGCCATCAAACTAATGATTCCACAGAAAAGATTGATACAAAACGCCCACTAAAAGTAACTCAGATTAAGGCGTCATTTAATCCGTGTATCAATCTCTTTTACCTTCTGTTTAGGCACTAGAATCACTAACCTTCTATTTTATCTTTGAAGGCACAGATAAAAAGCTGCATGATTAAAAAGGAAAAATAGCGGATAACGGTTTAACAAGCACTCGGAGCTTGGAGGCAATTTTGAACAAATTACTTATGATGTTTGCGTTGGTTTCTTTACCTTGCTTGGCTTCTGATGATGTTGAAGATCCCTGCAAAGTAAAAGGCGGGGGCGTTATGGCTGGTTATCAGTGTGTAGAAAAGAAGATGGAATCTGCAGATAAAGAGCTTAACGAAAGTTACAAGGAAGCAATCGCTAGAATAGGTGAGGAAGAAAAAGCACTAAGGAAAACATGGTCTCAGACCGAACTGGTAGAGCCATTTCGAAAGGCCCAAAGAGCTTGGCTAAAATACAGAGACGCCGAATGTGAATTTACGGGCCTGTCTTCCACACCCTCACCCTGGCAAGGTGTCCAGATTGAAGAGTGTAAGTTAAGAATGACGTTAGAACGCGTCGAGTACTTCAATGGAGTATACGTAGGCTAAACGGATTACATCTAACAAAGCACTTCAATAAGATTCGCAACTCTTGGCAATTTCAGTTTAAATGTACTCAGTGTTTAAGATGCAAACGTTCAGGTTGAGTGGTCGCTCCGCTTACTACTTAACCCTGCGTTGTGCGTAAAGCTAATATGGGTGTGAAATAATTATGGAAAAAGACGATTTAGTTGGGCTAGTAGTTAAGTATTTCGAGAAAATAGATGCCGGTGATCCTAGCTATCTGGATCTATTCTCAGAGGATGTTGATTTTTTCTTTCCTAAATTTGGGCAAGCGAAAGGAAAGAGTGCCTTAGTGGAGTTTGGCAATAGGATTGGTAGCTCGTTGATTAGTATCTGGCACGACATAGACGGCTTTCAAATAACGACTGCTGGAAACAAGGTCATTGTTGAAGGACAGGAAGGCGGCGTAATGAGTGATGGTACCTCTTGGCCGGACAACAAAGTTTCCACAGGGCGTTTTTGTAGTGTATTTGAGTTTGAAGGAAAAATGATAAGTCGTATGTTTGTGTACGTAGACCCTGACTTCCCGAGTCGAGATTTTGAGAGAATTTCCGTGCTGTCAGGCGAGAGCAACGTGCGACAAACTGTTCAAGCCTGAATACTACCGCTACCGCATAGCATCTTTGTTATGCGGTAGTATTCGTAGTTAAGGTGTGTTAAGGGCTTTGATATCGCTTTACTCACACCTTATCAGTGCGTTAGCTATATTCCCTTACTGATAGAAATGCTACTTTCTTCAATCGTCCTGTATTATGATAATGAAAAAGATTGCACTAATTTTAAAATTAAAATGAACCAAAAATTTTTTCTAAAACTACTCCCTGTCCCTTTTCTTCTAACCGGTTGCCAGTCTACGCAAAGCCAGCTTCAGCCTATACCTGAAAACGTATTATCAAACCTATCGACTCAATGGGCAGTGGTAGAGGCCTGTTTTCACTCCGATGCTTATAGCTTAGAGCAATCCGTAAACTATCGAGAGGCCATTAACTATTCTTTTTCTACTTGGCTAGTCGATCAGTCCGATATCGATCAGTCTGTAAATGAAGCTCGTGTAGCGTTATCAGAATATCAGTCTCAGAATGATGGTTTAGGAACAACATGTAAGGATTGGCACCTACCCTTAGAATCTGGGTTGCGAGAAGTTAACAATCACAAGAATCAAGTGGCGATAAACCAGCAGCGAGCACATGAAATACATAAAGCAAACGCTTCTAAACCTGTGACGTATTCAACACCAGCATCTATTTCGACTAGTAATGTTGTTCACTGTTACAAATTGGAAGACGTTAGCTTGAATAAGAACATTCAAACCTTTAATGGAATGATATGCCCTATAGGCTGGCTTAAATATGATGGCTATTAATGTATTTGATTAATACAGCACTTAAGAATGAACTCTAAGTTTAATTTTTAGTTCAAGATTGGGGTTCTTGTTTACAATGTTATGTTTCCAGTTGGATTACCGTATTCGAATAGATTGACGAAGTTAATCAATATATGTGTATTGATGCTTACTTTTTATCGAGTTATCTTTGTTCGATAGCCATTAAAACGAGTAAGGAAACAAAGTGACTGTGTTAACAAAAGGCATACACCACGTAGGTTTAACCGTATCTAACCTAGAAGCAAGCGCGAAGTTTTTCACTGAACAATTAGGTTGGAGTGAAGTAAAAAGAAATCCAGACTACCCGGCAATATTTGTGAGTGATGGGCATATCATGCTTACACTATGGGCGGCTAAGGCTGATGCCGCCACTCCATTTGACAGAAAAACGAATATTGGTTTGCATCACTTAGCTTTACTCGTAGAGACTGAGAAGCAACTCGATGAGTTGCGTGATCAATTTATGGCGTCGGGAATCGAAATTGAGTTTGGTCCCGAGCTTGTTAAAACAGGACCCGCAAAACATTTAATGTGTTACGACCCAAGTGGTATTAGGGTTGAGTTTTTCTGGGCAGGCTCATAAAACAAACATAACAAAGTTTTATAATAGGGATTTGGTACACATGGCATTGTTAGTTTGCACCGCCTTTGGTATTTAAGGTGCTTAGCAGAAGCTTGTGTATCGAATGCCCCTCCCCTCCTACTACACATTTTGCGACTTACGAGTAAGTCCAAAAGGATAAATGTTATGTATAAAATCGGCGTTGTTTTATTTGATGATTTCACGGATGTCGATTTCTTTCTTATGTATGACTTGCTGGGGCGCACAACCGACAGTTGGACAGTAAGTATACTTGGAACTAAATCTGAACATCATTCCCACCTCGGTATGAAAGTTAAAACAGACGGACACCTTTCTGAGGTGACGAATCAAGATGTCGTTCTTATTACAAGCGGCAAACGGGGTATTCCAGCCGCTTTAAAAGATGCTGAATTTATGTCAGCGTTGAATCTTGATCCAAATAGGCAGCTAATAGGTTCGATTTGTGCGGGATCATTCATCCTCCATGAACTCGGTTTACTAAAAGGCAAGCGATTAACAACAAACCCAGATGCAAAGGATGTTCTACAAAGTATGGGAGGAGATGTTCAGGATCTGCCTCTCGTGATAGACGGTAATGTAGCGACGGCCGGTGGCTGCCTTTCACTGATGTATCTAATTGGTTGGTTAACAGAGCGGCTATTTGACTCAAACAAACGAAAAGCTATACAAAATCAATTGATACCTGCTGGGCAATTAGAGCTGTTTGAAGAGCTTATTGCCACAACTATTCAATCAGCAGAGTTAGCAAGCTCGGATAACAAGGCGTTAAATAATCATTCATAACATGTGGTGTTTTACATTACGTTAGTTTTAGTGTTTAGGGTAAGTCACACATCAGTCTTGTGCGACTTACCCTTGAACATAACGCCACTTGGGGAAATTAACTTACAGGGAGTAAATCAATTGGTAAAAATGTACGGTTCTGAAGAGACAAGAGCGTTTTGCTGTAATTGTAAAGAAGTAACGCTACATCGGTACGAAAGCTTCTCTAAAGCGCAGGAAAAGACCGAGAAAAAAGCTAAAGGTTTCTTCTCTGGTCTATTTGCAGCAATAATTGGCTCATTAATGGAAGGCGAAGCGACTGGTGACTACAAATGTACAATATGCGGCACTAATCTTCACACGCCAGATAATTTAGATTAATAGTCATTGTCTCTAATGCCACGGCTAGTGGCACGCAACATGATTTATAGACGGCTCTAGTGGGTTTGAAGCGTATACACCTTATGCATTGCATTTAGGGTTTTGAGGTTGTGTTGCGGATCAAGTAGTGCGCTTTTATCTCTAACAAGGGGCTAAAGCAGAGCAAAAACAAGGGACAAGAAAAGAAGTAGTTTTACTTGAGTATCAATGAATTACAGACACAAAAAAGCCCACCAAAAGGTGGGCTTTTTTAAAATTTGGTGGGTCCGGGCGAACTCGAATCGCCGACCCCTACCATGTCAAGGTAGTACTCTAACCAACTGAGCTACGGACCCAAATTTTTATGTTCCTAACCATTCAATTCAGAATGGTGCGTCCGAGTGGACTCGAACCACCGACCCCCGCCATGTCAAGGCGATACTCTAACCAGCTGAGCTACGGACGCATTTCTCTGGAACGACGAGGATATTAGCTATAAGCGAACGACGGTGCAAGCACAAATTTACCAACTTTGAACCGTTTGGCGAAAATGTAAACTCAACACGCGTTTTCAGATGATTTTATCGACAAGGACTGAGCCTGCAGGGTTTAAAAGTGTGATCTATATAACTTTTATTATCTCACTTAATTGTCGTAAGGCACTTCACTGAGCATCCAAATCTGTAAGGTTTGCGATACCTTAGGGCAAGTGCCGAACAAAATCTGATATTTAGGTTTAAATGGTTCGCCGATATAGGTTGTACGAATCAACTCTCCTGTTTTGACGTCCACTTGAGTGCTCACCCTGCCTTTGAAGTTTTGAAATATGACAAACTGCTCACTGTGGTAAACCATTTGCTCTCGGTAAAACAAGAAATGATCTTGGGGTGTCTCTGTCAATTCACACTCCAGTGGTTTCAAATTAGGTATCGCACTAACATTAGATGCGATGAACAATGCTGACAAAATCCATCCGTATCGCATATGGCTGCCCTATTCTGCACTCTTTTTCAAAGTATAGGTCTTGCCTTGAGGACAGATACAAAAAAGGCTTTGATCATCTCTAATCAAAGCCCCTTATTTCTGCAGGTTAATTGTCGTGTTTAGTCGTCCGCCTCAAACACAACGTTATAATTTTCGGTGTATGTACAATTCGGCTGACGGCTACAAGTAAAGAAACGTCTCCCTTTGAACTCACCTTGGCTTGCGGTTTTAATGATCATCGGACTGCCGCATTTTTTGCAAAAGCGCACTTCTTTATCGGGCGCAATCAAATCAATGTGTGCCGCAAGCAAACGACGTAATCGCCCAACTTGATAACTGTGCTTTATCGAGGCGCCAATTAAAGGCAGGTTGGCCGTCTTACAAACATGAATCAATAACTTTTGTCTTTCTATCTTACCCTTGTTTAGCTCCTGCCCATTATCCAATTCAACGATAACGCGCGGCTCTAGTGTCCTTGGGTCACAAATAACGTAATCAAAATAGCTTCGAGATATACGATTGTTCGCGACAAAAAACTGCTTCTTATTTTTGATTTCTTTTGGCGTAACCAAACTGGACATGTTTACTTTCGCGAATACTACGGCATGCTCCCCGACCGCCGCTCTTAACGCATTATAGAACGCACCCTCTTGACCTCTGAGCAGAGGGCCTTTCGAGCGATAAGGATAATCACGCGTGTCATCGTGCTTAATCACGTACTTTTGAATAACAAAGAAGAATAAAACCAGAAGAACAACAATGATAAAAATGTTGGTCATAAATAAAGTGCATCCAAAACAACTCGTTGCTCAAAGCGTAAATGGAAATGTTATGCAGAGCAACAAAACCTCGCAATTTTGAGGCGCCACGACGATAGCGAGAAACAGAAAATTTTGCTCACCAATAAAAACGAGCCAATCACACACTTGGATTGGCTCGTTTAAATTTTGTTAATACATTATGTATGCTAAGAATCAACTATTAGCGTCTGGCTGATTCTCTGGCATCGCATCAATAAAAGCTGGCAGTTGATTGCATGACTGCACAACAGCGTTAATGGTTGGATAAAGAGAGGTATCTACACCAAAGCGTTGTGCGTTATAAAATTGTGGTACCAGACAAATATCGACAATAGATGGCGAGCTTGTCAGGCTAAACTTGCAATCACCATTTAGTTTACGATGCTTCTGAAGTTTCTCTTCTAATGCTGTAAAACCTTTGTGGATCCAGTGATGAATCCAAGCGACTTTGCGCTCTGGCTCGCAAGCTAACTCCCCCTCTAAATACTGTAGAACTCTTAAGTTATTCAGGGGATGAATCTCCATTGCAATATCCTGAGCCAAAGCTAGCGCTTGGTATCGAAGCGGCGTTTGCTCGGGGATCACAGTGACATCCGGGTAGTGTTCTTCTAAGTATTGAATGATCGCCAGTGACTGGGTTAACTGAACCTCCCCATCCACCAGCAAAGGAACCAGTTCAGAAGCGTTTAACTCATGGTACTCGTCACTGTGTTGTTCGCCACCATTGCGCACCAAGTGTACCGATTTTGAATCATACGATAACTCTTTAAGATTCAAGCAAATACGCACACGATACGCCGCCGATGATCGCCAGTATCCGTACAAAATCATGCTATCGCTCATATCGTCTCCCAACCAGCACTGTTAGTGCTTGAGATATTGGCTAACTTGTTGGTCAATCGAACCGAATATGTTGTTGCCATCCGCATCGAACATTTCCAATCTAATTGAATCTCCAAACGACATGAAGTTAGTCGACGGCTTACCATCACGAATGGTTTCAATCATGCGAACTTCCGCGATACATGAATAACCAACACCACCCTCCTCAATCGAAGTGCCATGTTCGGTGCCTTGCTTATTAGATACCGTGCCAGAACCTATAATTGCCCCAGCAGATAGCGGGCGCGTTTTAGTCGCATGAACAATTAAGTCTGCAAAATCAAACGTCATATCGATACCCGCATTTGGGCGACCAAACGGCTTGTGGTTGTATGTCGAGACCAGTGGTAAATGCACTTTGTTTTCGTACCACGCTTCGCCGAGTTCGTCAGGTGTTACTGCCACAGGAGAAAACGCAGAAGAAGGTTTAGATTGGAAAAAACCAAACCCTTTAGCTAATTCTGCGGGAATTAGCCCACGCAGTGAGACATCATTCACCAGCATGATCAAACGAATCGACTCCTGAGCCTCTGCAACACTCGCGCCCATTGGTACGTCACCAGTTACCACAGCCACTTCACCTTCGAAATCAATACCCCATTCATCACTCGCAAACTCGATGTTGTCACAAGGACCAATAAAGGCATCAGAGCCTCCTTGGTACATCAACGGATCCGTCCAAAAACTCTCTGGCATTTCAGCGCCGCGAGCTTTTCGAACCAACTCAACGTGGTTTACGTAAGCACTGCCATCAGCCCACTGATAAGCGCGAGGAAGCGGCGACTCGCAGTAGTGCGCTTCAAACTCTTCATACCCTGCAACCGTGCCATTGTTCAGTGCAACGTATAGCTCTTCCAGTTGCGGTGCTAGCGTATCCCAGTTATCAAGTGCCACCTGCATCGTCGGTGCTAAGTTCATGGGGTGGAAAATTTCTGTCGCTGGTACGCAGCGCGTTAAGTCTTTGCTCACGACCATCAACAGACCGTCACGAGTGCCATTTTTCTTGGTTGCTAATTTCATCCTTGCCTCTTACTTCTCTTGCCAGCTATAGACGTATTCTTTGTTTTCTACTTTTTCCAGCTCATCCGAAAACTGAAGTGCGTGACGCGTATCAATCATGACCGCGACTTCGTCGGCAAAAGTCTTCTTATGCTCTCGCCCTGCCTTGAAAGCTTTCGGGTGAGGGCCATGTGTAAAACCTGCTGGATGGAATGTCACCATACCCGCTTCAATGTTGTCACGACTAAAGAAGTCACCTGCATGGTAGAACAAGACTTCGTCATAATCGTCATTGTTGTGGTAGAACGGTACTTTGAGCGCTCCAGGATCACTTTCAATTGGACGAGGAACGAAGGTGCACACCACAAATCCTGCTCCTACAAATGTAGTATGTGCAGAAGGCGGTAAATGGTAACGATGTGACATAAGTGGACGAATATCACGCCAGTTCACTTTTACTACCGCCAAATCACCATGCCACCCAATCGCATCCAGCGGGTTGAATGGGTAAGTGATAACACTGACTTTATCGTGGCGTTTCACCTGAACCTGTGTTTGATTCTCAGAATATTGAGCACGGAACTGATCGTTGATCGACGGCGTTTCTAAAACCGCCGGATCAAACACCGCGTGGTTTCCAACCATGCCTTTTTCGGGCAATGTATAAGCCGCATCGGTGTTTTCAATCATCAGAATGAACATCGGCTCGCTTGGTTCTAAATGCCAGCTCGTTGAGCGCGGGATCATGACATAATCCCCTTCGCTCACTTTCAAATGACCATAATCACAGTAGAGATCTGCCGTACCTTGGTGGATGAATAGCAGTTCGTCGCCATCTGCATTTCTCACCAAGAAGTCCATTTTTTCATCCATACGCCAAACACGAACTTTACAATTCGCGTTGTGTAATAGATGCGGGACTGCCCAAGGGGTAATATGGCTGGCTTTTTCGACTAGATTAAAATCAAACGCTCGTGGACGTAGCTCGCCCTCCCACTCAGACCACCCCGTTGGGGCATGTTGATGATGAAAATGTGTTGCGGGGCCGAAGAAGCCACTTCGACCTGCCTCACGTTCATAAATTGCCTCTTCCGGGAAGTCAGCATGTGCTTGTTTAGAGCACACTCCCTCCCGATGAGGGAATGTGATCCATTTATGCATCGCTCAATACTCCTCGGCGAATTTGGTCTTCTTCTATCGATTCAAACAACGCTTTGAAGTTACCCTCGCCAAAGCCTTCATTGCCTTTACGTTGGATGATTTCGAAGAACACAGGGCCGATAACGGTTTGAGTAAAGATTTGTAGCAAGATGCCATCTTTCGTTGGCGCACCATCAATAAGAATCTGCAAATCACGAAGCTTGCTTACATCTTCGCCGTGGCCTTCAACACGCTGATCGACTTTCTCGTAATAAGTATCTGGCGTTGGCATAAAGTCCATGCCTCGCTCACGCAAGGTTTTGACCGTTTCGTAGATGTCGTCAGTGGTCAATGCGATGTGTTGAATACCTTCGCCATTGTATTCACGGATAAACTCTTCAATCTGTGATTTATCATCTGACGACTCATTGATAGGAATTCGGATTTTGCCGCAAGGTGCGGTCATCGCACGGCTGACAAGACCAGTCAGCTTACCTTCGATATCGAAATAACGAATTTCGCGGAAGTTACCAATGCGCTCATAGAAACCAGACCAGACATCCATGTTGCCTTGCTTAACGTTGTGCGTTAAGTGGTCGATTTCGTAAAGACCAACATTCGCTTTTGATAAACGTTCATCAGCATCATCATAAAAACGAAAATCGACATCATAAATACTCTGCTTTCCATAACGGTCGACAAAATAAAGCAAGCTTTCACCGATGCCATAAATAGCAGGAATGCTAAGCTCCATCGGCCCAATTTCCGTTTTATATTCTTTACCGCCATTCTCTAACGCATGCGCCAGAGCAACGGTGGCGTCTTTCACACGAAATGCCATGCCACAAACCGACGGACCGTGAACTTTGGCGAATCCCTCAGCTTGGCTATGCGGCTGCGCATTCACAATAAAGCTAATGTCACCTTGTCGATATAACCACGCTTCTTTTGAGCGATGCTTTGCAATCTCCGCAAAACCTAACGATATAAACAGATCTTTAAGCTGTTGAATGCCTTTGTTGTCAGCAGCGGTATATTCAACAAACTCAAATCCGTCTGTTCCTAGTGGGTTATATGCATCAACCATGACTTTCTCCTTGTCTCAGTAGCTTTTGTTTGGACTTATTTTTCTAACTTGGCGCAGGTCTTGAGAAATTGGAATACGTGGGGAGAAATCTTTATCTTGGCGATTTTTACGCATAATTGTAAAATATATGTTACACACAGGAGGCGCGTCGAACCCACTTTCGTAAACATCAAACAAACTGCTTATTTTCAATATATTAGATTGATATTTTCGGCTTTACGCCAACACACAAAATGTAAACAAGTTGTTACCTTGGCATTTTATCTTGGCAACGTAGCTCAAAAAGTAAAAGGGGATGGAAAGTCTATTGCACCCTATCTCTATCCGATTTATTCATTTGATCCTGCAAAACATCAAAAGTAATGTTTCGTGACGCTTCATACAGTTCGAAAGACTCATCGGTCAGAATCGTGTCATGGATACCCCTTTATTGATTCACCTCAGTTTTATTCAAAAGTAACTGTGCCATAAGTGGTGCTCTGTTCCCTATCGAGCCGAGCCACAAGGCTTCACGCTCGATCAGAAAAAGAGACATCTAATGACACACATTAATCAAGAACGCCTAGTTAAACACTTTTGCCAACTAGTACGTATCGACAGCGAATCAAAAAACGAAAAACAAATTGCAGAAACACTGGCAGAACAGCTAGGCGAGCTAGGCTTTACCGTACGCAAACTTCCAGTGCCTGAGCACATTTCTAACGGTTTTAACGTGTACGCCCGTTTAGACGGCAAAAAAGACGGCTCTATTCTAATGAGCTGTCATATGGATACGGTCACTCCAGGTATTGGCATTGAGCCAATCATCGAAGACGGCATTATCCGTTCAAAAGGCAATACGATTCTCGGTGGCGATGATAAATCTGGTATTGCTGCTATCATGGAAGCCGTTCGTTGTATTCAAGCGGAAAACCGTGAGCACAAAACGTTAGAACTTGCTTTCACCGTGTATGAAGAAGGCGGCTTATTCGGTTCACAATACTTCGATATGTCACATGTCAATTCAACGGAAGCAATCGTGTTAGACACAGGTGGCCCTATTGGCACCATTGTGACCGCAGCCCCAGGCCAGCAAAAAATCATGGCAAAAATCAAAGGTCGACCAGCACACGCAGGGCTTGCGCCAGAAGAAGGCATCAGTGCGATCATGGTGGCGGCAGATGCCATCAACCAAATGAAGCTGCTTCGCATCGACGAAGAAACGACAGCCAACATCGGTATGGTTAACGGCGGTCAGGCCACAAACATTGTTATGCCTGAATTAAAAATCGTGGCAGAAGCACGCTCCCTGAATGGCGATAAACTAGATGCTCAGGTCAATCATATGATCTCAACATTAGAGTCTGTCTGTAAAAAACACGGTGCAGAAGTCGAAATTGAATCTAGCCGAGCCTATGACGCTTTTGTTATTGAAGAAAACCACCCACACGTAAACGCTATAAAAGCAGCGTTTTCAGAGTTGGAAATTGACGCCTTCACAAAAGGCACTGGCGGCGGTAGCGATGCCAACAACTTTAACAAGAAAGGTCTCACAACGGTCAACCTTTCAACTGGCATGGCAAAAGTACACACGACAGAAGAGTTTATCGCGGTAAGTGATATGGTCAAAATCACTGAGTTCGTAAAGCACTTCCTAGTCAGTTAATGTCGTGCCTTTTGAAGAGCAGACTGACTATCTTCCCCTTCTAGCCTGTGCTTGAAGGGGATTTTAATTTGTATCGAAGCAAAATTACTTCCCGTCATGCCAACTTGATATCAGATCTTCAAAGAAATTCCCCTAGCTCACTTTTTGAGACCAGACAGCTCAATACCCGACATCCTGTTACAGTAATGTTAAAACTCGATTGTGTGGACAATTTATACAATATACATTTCTAGCATCTTTCAGGATGAAAAGAGTGAGACAAGGATGAAATTACCTAAGTTGCTTTTATTAGCGTCGATGATGAGTCCAATACTGGCAACATCAAGCTATGCCGCACCGTATCCCGCAGGTGTGACCCTCGATGAGATACAAGAAATTACGCTAAACAATGGAGCTGAAGTTACTTCTATTGACCCAGCCAAGCAAGCCGCAGAGCCCGCTTTTAATCTCGGTCGAGACCTGTTTGAAGGTCTGGTCATTCAAGATAAGCAAGGTAAAACCATTCCTGGTGTTGCTGAGTCTTGGTCAGTCAATGACAACAATACGGTTTATACCTTCCACTTACGTGATGCAAAATGGTCAAATGGCGAAACGGTCACTGCACAAGATTTTGTCTACAGCTGGCAACGCTTACTGAATCCAAGCACTGCTTCACCCTACGCTTGGTTTGCGGCCATTCCAAATATCGAAAACTCGCAAGCGATTATGAAGGGCGACGCCGCACCCGAGTCTTTGGGCGTGAAGGCACTGGATGAAAAAACGTTCCAGGTAACACTAGAAGAGCCTATTCCCTTCTTTACGAAACTATTAAGTCATCCAGTGCTTGCCCCCGTTCATAAAGCGACCATTGAAAAACATGGCAACCGTTGGACCCAGCCAGAACATATAGTTACAAATGGTGCGTTTACTGTCTCTGAATGGAAAGTTAACGAAAAACTGGTGATGGTTAAAAATCCACATTATTGGGACGCAAGCAATGTAGTGCTGGAAAAAGTCACCTGGCTACCAATTGGTGATGCAAACGTAGTGCTAAACCGCTACCTAGCTGGTGAGATAGACCAAGCGGTTTCCATTCCTGCCGCTCAGAAGAAAAAGTTAATTCAACAACGCCCACAAGAAGTGGCAAGCACCAGTGCGTCTCTTGGCTCCACATTCTATTACCTCAACACTCAACAAGGGCCAACAAAAGACGTGCGGGTTCGTAAAGCCCTCTCATATGCCATTGACCGTCAACTGTTAACAAGTGCTATTTTGAGAAACGGTGGGGTTCCAATGTATACCCTTGTGCCACCTCAAACAGATGGTTTTAAATCTCACACTCCTGAGTTCGCAACTTGGAACCGCCATAAACGTATCGAAAAAGCGCAGCAATTACTGTCAGAAGCTGGATACGATAAAAGCAATCCGCTTAAGTTAACGTTTACCGTACCAACTTTCTCGATGGACGTAAAAATGGCAACCACCATGGCAGGCATGTGGAAAAGCCGATTGGGTGCGCAAGTCACGATAAAACAGCTAGAACCGAAAGTGTTCTACGCACTTAAAGAGCCGACCGACATTACTCGCGGCGGCTGGACGGCCGACTACAATGAAGCCTCTACATGGTTGGATATCTTCGTTTCTAGTGGCGAGTACAACGATTCTCGTTATAACAACCCGCAATACGACGAGTTAATGGCTCGCTCAAAGACCATGAGCAACCCATCAGAACTGTATTTACAAGCAGAAAGCATGCTGATTGAAGACATGGCCATTATTCCTATTTATCGTCCGGGTAACGATCAATACCTCATCAAGCCTTATGTGGGCGGCTACGAACTGACAAACCCTGAGTCGTCGTACTACCGCAAGAATGTCTATGTAAAAGCCCACTAAAAGCATGTTTTCGGTCTGAGTCGGCAAGTTCAATGTTTACTTGCCGTTCCTCATATCTCTCGGTGGAGAAGGCAACCTGAGCTCAGACCATTTTTATTCATAACCGTTCGAAGTGATTTCGGATGACCAAAGGATGATGGATCATGATTTGGTACATTGTTAAGCGATTAGCTATCGCTATCCCCACGCTTCTATTCATCGCACTCGTATCATTTTGGCTGATGCACATTGCACCAGGGGGGCCATTTGATATGGAACGGCCTATGCCAGAGGTGGTACGTGCGAATATCGAAGCAAAATTCCATTTGGACCAGCCCTTCCTTACTCAGTTTTGGATTTACATTGGTAATTTCATACAAGGAGATCTAGGTCCGAGCTTCGTTTATCAAGACTTCAGTGTTACACAGCTCGTCGCACAATCATGGCCAGTTTCAGCAGTATTAGGCGTACTCTCCTTTTGTATTTCCGTTCCACTTGGCATGTCGCTTGGCACCATTGCGGCATTGAACCGAAATAGCCGCCTAGATTACGGCCTGATGACACTTTCGATGACTGGAGTTGTAGTTCCGGCTTTCGTGCTTGCTCCAGTTTTAGTCATGATCTTCGCTATTCAGCTCGACTGGTTCCCTGCTGGTGGTTGGGAAGGGGGAAAACTGGCTTTCCTTGTTCTTCCCGTGCTCAGCCTGGCGATTGGCTCCATTGCGAGTATTGCACGCGTCATGCGTGGCGCAATGATTGAAACACTCAACCAACCATACATTCGAACGGCAAAGGCCAAAGGTTTGTCCACAAACTACATTTTATTCCATCACGCTTTGCGACCATCCCTGATTCCCGTCGTTGCGATGCTCGGCCCTGCGTTTGTGTCTGTCGTGACAGGCTCGGTAATTATCGACATTTTCTTTGGTACAGGTGGCATGGGACAACACTTTGTGTCTGGGGCTCTCAACCGCGACTACGGCCTAGTAATGGGCATTACTCTGATTGTCGCTTCACTCACTATCTTCTTTAACTTTGTGGTCGACTTGCTATATACGATTATCGACCCTCGTATACGCGTTTAGGAGTCCGGCATGTTAACGATCAAAAAACTGGATACACAAGCTCTTCAAGATCAAGTCGTCGACAATATTGAAGCCGTCGAAGGTCGCAGTCTTTGGCAGGATGCATGGACTCGATTTCGTAAAAACAGAGCCGCGATGACATCAGTGTATGTTTTGGCGTTCATTACCTTATGCATCACCTTCGGCCCCTCTCTTGCCGCTTTTGGCCATGATGAAATTGACTGGGAAGTGCTCATCGATCCATACGAGCTAGGGAAACCTTCACTGAGCAGTGGCCATTACTTTGGTACCGATGATCTCGGGCAAGATGTCTTCGCTCGCACGATGCAAGGTGGCAGGCTCTCTATTTTGGTAGGTTTTGTTGGCGCCTTAGTCGCCGTTGTTATTGGTACGATTTGGGGAAGTATTTCCGGCTATCTTGGCGGCGTTGTCGATAGCGTAATGATGCGCATTATTGAGGTGCTCGATTCGGTGCCATTTATGTTTATGGTTATCCTGTTTGTTACCCTTTTTGGCAACAACATCTACCTGATTTTTATCGTGATCGGAATGGTATCTTGGCTGGGCATTGCCCGTGTTGTACGTGGTGTCACCTTCGGTCTAAAAAAGCGAGAGTTCATCGAAGCCGCACACTCTATTGGGGTTTCTAAATTGACAATTGTCCGACGCCATGTTCTGCCTAATGTGCTTGGGATCGTGATGGTTTATTCCTCCTTAATGGTACCAGGATTCATTATGTTCGAATCGTTTTTGAGCTTCTTAGGGCTTGGTGTTCAACCACCAGACACGAGCTGGGGAATCCTAATTTCCGAAGGCGCAAAAACGATTGACGTTGCATTGTGGATGCTGCTTTTTCCCTCTCTGTTTTTAGTTGCCACCCTCTTTTGTTTTAACTTCATCGGCGATGGCTTGCGTGATGCTCTTGACCCGAAAGACCGATAAGGACAAACCCATGCTATCTATTGAAAACATGAACGTGCGCTTCGATACGCCAGATGGGCAAGTGCAAGCGGTCAGTAATCTCTCCTACTCGATTAAAGCGGGCGAAACTCTTGGGATTGTTGGGGAATCAGGTTCGGGAAAAAGCCAGTCTGTTTTCGCATTAATGGGGTTAACCGCGGATAACGGCGCCGTGTCTGGAAGCGCAATGTTCCACGGTGATGATTTACTCGCGATGTCTAAAAAGCAGCTCAACCGCATCCGTGCAGAGAAAATCGGAATGATCTTTCAAGATCCGATGACGTCACTCAACCCATTTATGAAAATTGGCAAACAGCTTTGTGAAGTTCTCATGATTCATAAAGGAATGACCCGAAAACAAGCAAAAATTGAATCGATTCACATGTTGGATGCGGTGCGTATTCCCTCTCCCGAAACTAGGATGAATCAATACCCTCACGAATTATCTGGCGGAATGCGTCAGCGAATCATGATAGCGATGGCCTTGTTGTGTAAGCCCGAGTTGTTAATTGCAGACGAACCAACCACCGCGTTAGATGTAACCGTTCAAGCTCAAATTTTGACGCTATTACGAGACTTACAACAAGAGTTCAACACCGCAATTTTACTGATCACTCACGATATGGGCGTCGTCGCCGAGATGTGTGATCGCGTATTGGTCATGTATGGTGGTCAAAAAATGGAGCAATCAGATACCGAGACATTGTTCGCTCAACCTGCGCACCCCTATACTCAAGGCCTGCTAAAGGCGATTCCTTCCATCACTGAAGATATGCCGCGTTTACCAACCATCCCAGGTAACCCACCAAGTGCGTTGATTAACCATCAAGGGTGTCCGTTTAGAGAGCGGTGCGAGCATCGAGAGACGCGTTGCCAATACGAAACCCCACGGTTTTCTCCATTAAACACGAGCCAGTCCATTGCCTGTCACGTTAACGCACCCAGTGTTATCACTCCTATTCAAATAAAAGCTTAAGGAGGCATTATGAATAAAAGAGAAGTCCTCATGTCTGCTCGTGATTTAAACGTCCACTTTCCTGTTTCGCGTCACCTTATTCCAAGTCAACGTAAAATCGTGAAAGCGGTCAATGGTATCGACTTAGATGTTTATCGAGGTGAAACACTTGGCATTGTGGGGGAATCAGGCTGCGGAAAATCAACGCTTGCACGCGCCTTACTTCGCTTAATTGAACCTACACATGGCGAGTTGACTTGGAAAGATCAAGACATGCGCGGGTTTAGTAAGAAAGAGCTTTCCTCTCGACGTAGAGAATTTCAGATGGTGTTTCAAGACCCATCCGCTTGTTTGAATCCGAGATTAACCATCTCAGAATGCATCGCCGAACCACTGCTCACCCACGAGCCACAACTTAAACGGGCAGAGGTAGAAAAGCGTGTCATCGCTATGATGGATAAAGTGGGTCTCTTGGCGAGCCAGCGAAACCGCTATCCACATGAATTTTCCGGAGGTCAATGCCAACGTGTGGGCATTGCCAGAGCATTAATTCTCAATCCAGATTTGGTCGTGTGTGATGAACCCGTTAGTGCACTAGATGTCTCCATACAAGCTCAGGTCATCAATCTTCTAGATGATCTTAAACAAGAAATGGGGTTAACACTGGTGATGATTGCGCATGACTTAAGCGTGGTGCGCCATATCAGCGACCGCGTTATGGTGATGTATCTTGGTAAACCTATGGAAGTAGGACGTTACGATCAAGTATTTGATGATGCTCAACACCCCTACACCAAAGCACTGTTATCTGCTGTCCCGATAGCTAATCCGCAATTAGCACGTGACCGTGAAATACAACTATTGCCCGGCGATCTTCCTTCTCCACTTAACCCACCGAGCGGTTGCGTTTTTCGTACTCGATGCCCAGAAGCAACAGAAGTATGCGGGCAACAGAACCCAATAAAAACAGGCTCGGAGCAGCATCATATCTATTGCTCAAATATGACTTTAGGAACCATTTAATGAACAATACTAACTCAGTAAACCAACGCCTTACGTTATTGCGTGAGGCAATGTCCTTTCACAACGTGTCTGCATATATCGTGACCAACAATGACCCACATAACAGTGAATACTCAGCGGATCATTGGTTAGCGCGAAGCTGGATTTCAGGTTTTACCGGCTCAGCAGGCGATGTCGTCATTACCCAACAAGGTGGTGGCCTGTGGACTGATGGTCGTTACTATATTCAAGCTGAAGAACAGTTACACGGCACAGGACTTGAACTGTTTAAAGCCAAACAACCAGAAACGCCGACAGTTGCCAAATGGCTGGCTACCACGCTACCAGAAAACAGTATTATCGCGGTTGACGGGCGCGCCATCAGTTACGCTTTTTATCAAGGCCTCAAACAAACCTTTGAAGCGAAAAACATTAAGATCATTCTCGACCTGGATTTACTCACACCGATTTGGCTTGAAAGACCACCTCGCCCAAGTGCACCCGTATTCGAGCACCCCACCGCTTTTGCTGGCGTTGACACTGAAAATAAGTTAGCGAGAATCCGTTCTTGGTTAACCGAGAACCAAGTAGATAGCTTATTAGTGTCAACGCTAGATGATGTCATGTGGACAATGAATATTCGAGGTGGTGATACGAATTACTGCCCAGTTTCTGAAGCCTATCTAGTCGTAGAGCAATCACTTGCGACACTGTTTATTGATAAAGCCAAACTGCCTCAAGACGTTGAAAGAGCGCTGACCGATCAGAGTGTACACATTCGCCATTACAACTACGTAAGTCAGTATTTGAATCAGCAATGTGAGGGATTATCGCTCGCTTTTAACCCGACCCACACAGACAGCTTATTGGTGAGTTCGATTGAAGGGAATGTGAATCTAAAGCCAATGGCTTGCCCTGTAACGGCAATGAAGGCCATAAAAAATGCGACCGAGCTAACTAGCCTAGAACAGGCATTAACAGATGATGGTGTGGCAATCGTAAGGTTTATGAACTGGCTCGAAGAGCAAGTTCCAAGCGGACTCGTTACAGAATTGTCTGCTGAGGCACAACTGAATCACTATCGCCGTCAAACCCGACATTATGTGAGTGACAGTTTCCGCACTATCGCAGGCTTCGCAGCTCACGGGGCAAAAATGCATTATGCCGCCGATGAAGAAAGCAATGCGGCAGTCAATGAAAGCAACTTCTTTCTCGTCGATTCTGGTGGCCAATACCTTGGCGGGACAACAGACATCACCCGTACTTTCCACTTCGGGTCACCGACCATTAAGCAGCGCAAAGATTATACCTTGGTGCTCAAAGCGGTCATCCGACTGACTCAGACTCGATTCATGAAAGGCTCTACGGGTGCCAATCTTGATATCATGGCGCGTGGCGTCTTATGGCAACATGGTATTGATTACAAGTGCGGCACTGGACACGGCGTGGGCATTTGCTTGAATGTTCACGAAGGCCCACAAAATTTCTCGCAAAGCCACCACGAGGTTGAACTAAAACCGGGTATGGTCATTACTAATGAGCCAGGCGTTTATCGCGAAGGTGAGTACGGGGTAAGAATAGAGAACATTCTTAAAGTTGTAGAAGTAGAACAAAATGAGTTCGGCACGTTTTACGGTTTTGAGACCATCACTCTTGCTCCAATTGCGACCAACGCCCTTGATTTATCAATGCTAGATCAAGCAGAGCTAGACTGGCTCAATCATTACCATTCACGAGTCTATCAAGCACTTAGCCCTTTTCTTGATACGCAAGATAAAAACTGGCTTCAACGCACAACCCAACTTATTGAGAAATAGGATATCAGCAAGCTTTATAACGTTTTCATTTTCATCTCAAACTCCTTGTTTGCCAGCCTTCGGGCTGGTTTTTTTATAGAGATAACGGCGTGAAAAACAAAAACGCCCCGCAATGTTAGCGAGGCGATCAATTAAATTAAAATGATGCAGTTAAAATGCCCTACTGACGACACTTCTGAGCATCAAAATCAACGACGATGGCGGCATTCTCAAAGTCACCAGAGACTTTAACGTAGCCCCAGTAGTTACTCTGATTTGACAACGTAATACACTCTCCATTACCAATATTATCTGACCACCCGTGAAGATTAGCACCATCCGGCCAACCAGAGTTACTGTATTCAAGCTTTAGGTTGCCCATACCGTTCCCCGTCGTTATCGCCAGATTTGAGCTCTCATTCACCGCTGGCACGCTCAGCCAAATGGTTTGTTGATTTGCCAAGCAAACAGGCTCTCCTGCTGTTAGGCGCCCACCGCTTACTTTACTTTGCACCGCGCAGTCTTGTGGCAATGTGTCATTACCGCCCAACGTTGAGATAACAACACTATGAGTGGCGGTTGCCGTCAAGCCTTCACTGTCTGTCACACTTAGACTGACCGAATACTCCCCTTCACTCCCATATTGGTGCGTCGGCTTGGTTTGTGTACTTGTCGAGCCATCACCGAAGTCCCATAAGACGCTGACGATCTTCCCGTTTGGGTCTGTACTGTTTTCACTGCTAAATGTAATGCTTTCACCGACTTTCCCCTTGTTGTTTGCGGTTATGACTGCATTAGGTGCACCATTTGAGACAAGGGCTTGCTGCCACTGCTCAAACTCACTTTGATATAAATTCGCCCATTGGGTGATCGTTGCTTTGTAATTGCTCCAATTCCCTTGGCGTGTTTCCACCAGCATTTGGTTTACGTCATCTTTATGATTTTCAAACATAAAACGTACAGCTAAGTACCCCCAACGATAAATTCGATCGACATCAAACCCATCATAAGTAGTCTCGAAAATCTCACTTAAGGTATATGTCGAGCCGTCTAAAATCGTCTCAAGTGCTGCTTGGTTGTCATTTTCTTGAGCGACATACTCTGCAATGCCTTCACTCCACCACACTATTTTTTCAGTTGGATGACTAAACCCTCCATAGAGATCAAATCGACCATCTAAGTAATGCACGTATTCGTGCTCTAAGTTCCAGACAAAGTGATCCGCGTTCGCATAAGAGGCTTCATAAGCAATAAAGTTGGGAATATTCCCCGGCTGGGAAGGATCGCCTTCCAAGTACATACCGCCATTGTCAGTACTAATATCGAAAATTGGCCCTGCGTACTTACCATAATCGGTGCTTGAATCGAAGATATTGACTTGGAGCTGAGTATTGTGGTCATCTTTTACTGGCTGTTCACCAGTTTCTAATGACTGATGAAAGTAACCCTCTTCGTAACCCATTTTAGAACATGCGGCCGCGTGTTGCTCTTGCGTCATATTCTGGGACAATATTCGAATTGTTGGACTACAAGTATAAGTTTGCGATAGCACTAAGCCTTTTAGCTCAGTTTCGAAATTACAAATTCCGAACTCACTACAATCTGCGTAATATGAGGCAGTGTCCGCCGCCGCAAGCCAAACCGCGTCACCCCGACCATACATTTCATACTGTTCAAAGATTCGACTCAGCTGACTCTTCACAACAGAACTCGCGTTACCCGTATACTTGGTTAAACGCCCGAGCTCTCGCCCCGCATTCGCGGCCATGAACTCATCTTCAGCACCGATTGATGATGCCCTCAGAGCAAAATCGCCTAAAGCTTTGGCAAGGTCCGTTTGGTTGCCAATTATTTGCACAAATTGCTCGTTCCACTGCCCACCAAACAAAATAGTGAAAACACCGTTAACTGCATTGCGCATATACCAGTGCTGGGCGTATTGATCATTCCAACGTGTAAGCCACTGGGTCACTTGCGGTAAGTACGCGTGCTGCAAGCCCGCACTATCCATAGTGATGATGACTTCACTAAGCACTTTGCCGTGACGGTCGCTGTTCTCATAGAAGTTTGCGTTATTAACAAACGCATCCACGGATTCTTTCACCGCTGGGGTAACCCATTCAATAAATGAGATGTTGTCATTGTAAAACTCGGCGTAATAACCCGCGCGCAAGTATAAGAAAAACGTTTCGAGTTCATCGCTCCCGCCACCTGTATACCCCTTCGCCAATGTCGTAGTGCGCTTCGCAATGTTGTACATATGATCGGAGCTAAATACCGACTCCTGAATCCGACTTTCAGCAGAGAATAACTGGTTCACGCACGTCGCGCCCTGACTTAAAATTTCGCTGATCAATTGGTTACTGCTTTCGGTAACCAATGCTTCCAAATCACAAGCAGTGCTCGACTCATCAAGGCTTTCAAGTGACTGTACTCGAGTTGCCTTGGAGGGCTGAATAGGGAGAGTTGCGGTTGGTTGGTATTCAACTCGATTGGATTCAACACCGTGTGTATGAGCCGAATGTGCATGTTGCTCTGTAACTTGAGAAACTGGCTCGCTTAACGCAAATACGCCAGTGCTGGTTAATGTTGTCGCAATCGCGACACTCAAAGTCTTCAGTTCCATCTAATTTCTTCTATATTGAGTTTTCCTTAAATGCATTACGTCTTTTGCATCGCCACTGCCCTTATTACTGCAAGAGCATCTCCATATAATCTACTCGCAAGACAAGATGAAACATTTTGTTAACAACTGAACGTGACGGTGTCAGTTTTTGGTACTCGAGTTGCCGTTGCACGAGCTTGCCAGAAATCGATTTGCTTTAGTAATATTGATCAACTAGTTGTTTATCTTTCCATTCAAATATCTTTTATTGCTCCTCACAAAAGCGATAAAATGGTTTCTTTTCTTTTTGCTAAACAACTCCTATGACCGACGCTGATATTGAGCTACAACATCTTTGGTTAGAAGTCCAAGCCGAACGCTGGCAAAACCTGCCACGCTTTTTATTCAGTTACTACTGCTACAAGCACAACCTTGTCAGTAAAACCAACAAAGTTTGTTGGGAGACGGCACGTGCAAGACTGCCCGCTTCAACATCAATAAAAGAGCGAAAAAAGGCGGTGGTTGAACCGTTAGTCTCTGAGGAAACCGTCGTTGGGTTATTGAAATCCATCAGCAAAGATGGGGAAATGACGTTTAACGTGATGGTAACCACACTTAATGCGTTTTTGCACTATGTTGTGATTAGCAAGGAAGAGAAAGCCCGACTTAAACCAAACATGCCAGCTAGTTGGTATCAGCGATCAAACAAGTCGCCTTTGGCACGTTTCGAGCAGGCTGGCATTAATCTACAGGAGTGACATGTCAGTCATCGCTGATGATAAACACAAAAGACAAGCGCCTACAATGAGGCGCATTTGGTCAAAAATTGAGGAGCACCTAAACAAAAGTGCGTAGCGAGCAACAAAGAAAAAGTTTGGTTATTCTTGAATGCCTCGAATGCGTACATTACGCCTACGTAGAACTTCTAAAGTCACGAGCAAACACACCGACATAAAAATCAGCAACGTAGCGACCGCCAATATAGTCGGACTGATTTGCTCTCGAATTCCTGACCACATCTGCCTAGGAACGGTTTTTTGTTCTGCCCCAGTCAGGAATAACGCCACCACAACCTCGTCGAACGAAGTGCCAAAAGCAAACAAGCCGCCAGAAATCATCCCCGGACGAATCAGAGGAAAGGTAATGTGTCTGAAAGTATAAACAGGGTTTGCTCCTAAGCTAGCCGCCGCTTTTACCAAGCTATGGTCAAAGCCGCTTAACGTCGCAGTAACGGTAATGACGACAAAAGGCGTACCTAACGCAGCGTGTGCCAAAATGACGCCTAAATAAGTTTGTGATAAGCCAAGGCGTGTGTAGAAAAAGTACATCGCAGCAGCAGAGATAATGACTGGTACGATCATGGGCGAGATCAACAGCGCCATAATCGTATTGCGAAAAGGCAAGTTACTACTTGCTAAACCCAACGCCGCCAGAGTTCCCAGCCCTGTTGCAACGAGTGTCGCCATAAAAGCAATGAACGTGCTATTTTTCAGCGCCAACAGCCACTGATCACTAGTAAACATTTCTTGATACCAGCGAGTAGAATACGCTGCAGAGTCAAGGTTTAACATCCCCTCGGTAAAAGTAAAGTAAGGCGTTGCATTAAACGATAACGGGATGATGGTCAGAATTGGAGCGATTAAAAAGAACAGCACCACCCCACAAAAAGCTAAGTAACCTGCGTAAGCAACTCGCTCTACTTTTGATGCATAGTTTGGTAATGCCATGGTTATCCCCCTACCTTAAGGTTGTTAATGCCAACCACACGGTTGAACATATAAAACAGAACCAGTACAACGAACAAAAGCAGTCCACCCAATGCGCCAGCCATCCCCCAGTTCAGTGATGTCTGCATATGATAGGCAATCATATTGGAGATCATCTGTCCGCTTCTTCCACCAACCAAAGCGGGCGTAATGTAGAAACCAATAGAAAGAATGAAAGTGAGCAAGGCCCCCGCACCTATCCCAGGTAACGTAAGCGGCATATAAATTTTCATGAACGCAATGAAAGGCGTCGCGCCTAGAGAACGAGCGGCACGGAAATAAGTTGGGCTAATTCCTTTCATTACACTATACAGAGGCAGGATCATAAACGGCAACAGAATGTGAACCATAGACACCACCGTTCCGAAGGTATTGTGAATCATCTGAATTCGCTCAGAAGTAAAACCCGACCAAATAAGGAGATCATTAATGACCCCTTGGTTTTGCAGCAGAACAATCCAAGACGTGGTTCTGACTAATAATGATGTCCAAAATGGCAGCAGCACAATAATTAAAAGTAAGTTCGCGCGCTTATCAGGTAAATTGGCAAGCAGGTAAGCAACGGGGTACGCCATCACCAAACAAATTAAGGTGATTGAGATAGACATCCAAAAAGTTTTAAAGAAAAGGTCGACGTATATTTGGCGTTTTTCTGGTTGGGGCTCAATGTCTCCAAACTCATTCACTTGCAAGTCTAGCGCTGCAAGATAATGACTGAATGTTAATGCGCCACTAAGATTCTTAAACGCCGCCCAATATTTAGGATTAGCCCAACGCTTATCCAGCTTAGCTAGCTGTGTCACCGAGATCGGCAGCGACGTCAACCGAGACAACTTTCTGCCGGTTTTCATGAGTAAACTGCGCATACCAGACTCTTCAATATTCATCCGGTTGGCTATTTTCGGTAGCTCTTTGCTTTGATAAAGCGCAAGTACCTCAACAGAGAATGCCTCAATGACTTCTTGATGAGGCTGACCTTGATAATCCCAACTTTCTAAAGCTTGAATAGTTTGTGGGAGTGACTGGGATATTTCTCGGTTATCCACGCTTCGAAAAAGCATGTCGAGGATAGGAAAAGCAAACGTAAGCAGAATAAAACACACCAATGGCGTTGTGAGCATAATGGAGCGAAGCTTTTTTCGGCGCTCTGCCTTTTGCAGCTGCGCTTTCAGATTGGTTTCTTGCTCATGAACTTGGCGTTCGATTTCCAATACAGAATCTAATGCGGTTAGCTCTCGACTCATGCTGCTACCTCGCTACTTTGAGTTTGTGTCCCATCAAGAGCATGGCAATCGTCACTTTGCCAACCAATACGACAAATTGAGCCAGGCGTTAACTGCAAGTGTTTACGATTATCGTTAGGTACTTTAACGATGAAGTGACCAACGCTCTCTACTTCGACGACCAGACGATAATGATCACCGTGATAAATCAATTCTCGTAGGACGCCCGAGACTTGGTTCTCACAAGACGCTTTCTCTGGTTGAATAACAATCTTTTCTGGTCGAATGGAAAGTGTTGTTCTCTGCCCTTGCTCAGAGACTCTGACAGGTTTCGCAGTAAATAACTCTTTCCCAACGAGCACTTGGCAATACTTTCCGTTCCACTCTTTGACTAAACCTGAGAGTTGGTTGTTTTCTCCGATAAACTGCGCAACAAACGTATTACTCGGAGATTCATAAAGCTCGGTTGGTGTCGCGAGTTGTTGCACTTCGCCGTGATTAAAAACCGCAATACGGTCGGACATAGTGAGAGCTTCGTCTTGATCGTGCGTCACATACAAAATGGTAATGCCAAGCTTTTCATGCAAATGTTTAATTTCCATCTGCATTTGCTCACGCAGCTGCTTATCTAACGCGCCTAGTGGTTCATCCATCAACACGAGTTTAGGCTCAAACACTAATGCTCGCGCTAACGCAACACGCTGTTGTTGACCACCTGATAACTGCTTCGGGTATCGAGTCGCAACATGCTCAAGCTCGACCATTTCTAATACACTCTGAACTTTGCTTTGAATCGTGTCACTGTCGAGTTTTCGCACCTTTAAAGGAAACGCAAGATTCTCAGCAATGGTCATATGTGGAAACAACGCATAGTTTTGAAACACCATACCAATATCGCGCTTGTGCGGCGCGAGATGATTGACAGGAACGCCATCGATATAAATGTCTCCACCGGTCGCAGTTTCAAAGCCTGCTAGCATCATCAAGCAAGTGGTCTTGCCCGATCCTGACGGCCCCAACATAGTAACGAACTCTCCAGGAGTAATATCTAAGTTGAAGTCTTTCACCACCAAATTCGTGCCATCGTAGGTTTTCTTAACGTGTTGAAAGCTGACATAGTCCTTGTTTTCCGTGCTCATGACTTCCCTCTTCTCATTTTTTGAATATTACGAATGAGTAGAGCGTCAGTTAACGCTCTACTAAACAGCACAATTACAGATTGTATTTGGATAGGTCTAAGCGGGTTTCTAACGCATGTTCAACCATTTGAATGACTTGTTGACGCTCTTCACCTTGTAAGAGTTGGCGTGGCGCACGAACTTGTTCAGAGCCACGTCCGCAGACTTGCTCGGCCAATTTTATGCACTGAACCAGCGTAGGAATGGTGTCTAAACGCAGTAGGGGTAAGAACCAACGGTAGATCTCTAACGCTTCAGCATAACGACCTTGGCTTGCCAGTTTATAAATCGCAACGGACTCTTCTGGGAATGCGTTGGTTAAACCAGAAATCCAGCCGGTCGCACCTAGCATCAATGATTCAAGAGCGATGTCATCAACACCACTGAACACGGTAAAGCGGTCATCAAATTTATTGTAAAGCTCGGTGATACGACGAGTATCAGTGGTCGACTCTTTGATAGCTACAATACTTTCAAACTCAGCCAGTTTCGCCATGATATCGAGGTTTACATCGACACCATAAGCAACCGGGTTGTTGTAAATCATGATTGGCATTTCTGGCGTTGCTTCTGCTAGCGTGCGGTAATATTCGAACGTTTCGCTCTCAGACGTGCGGTAAACCATGGCAGGCATCACCATACAACCATCGATACCAATTTTGTACGCATCCTGCATGTAATCAACAGCTGCTGTGGTAATAGACTCTGCTGTACCAGCAATCAAAGGCACACGGCCATTTACGACTTCTTTTGCCGCTTGCAAAACCTGGCGTTTCTCCTCCGGGTACAACGCGCAGTTCTCACCGACAGTACCCAAGCAGATAATGCCATTCACACCATCTTTAATCTGGTTGTCTATAACGGTTTGCGTTGCGTCTAAGTCAATTGACTGATCTTGACGAAATTGCGTACTGACCGCCGGATAAACACCTTTCCAATCAATTTTCATGAACTACTTTCCTTATATGTATATTGTATGCAATTTAAATGAACGAGCGAAAATGCTCAGACATGGCTATCTATGCCATTTTCTAACAACACCGCCTTTACAGCGGCCAAATCAGCCAAAGCACTGCCAACTGATTTGTATAAAGTAATGACCTCATCGTTTTGACGTCCTGAGATTTGTTGGGCGCAAAGCTGCGGTAATTCCCCTTTGATATCGTCTGACGTGAATACGCCCTCTTGAATTGGAATGAGAAGATCGCCCGCTTCGGCTAATACATTAATACGGCTATCAACATACACCTGTGCTCGTTGCACTGCTTCGGAGTCACATTCACGCTTGTCCAAGTCATGATTACCGACCAAATCAATATGGGTGCCCGGCTGCACGTCTGCGCCATTAAACAAAGGCTCTGCTGATGCAGTAATACAGCTGATGATGTCAACGTGTTTGATAACGTGGTCCACTTTTTCTACGACTGAAACGCGAAACCGACGCTCATCAGGAAGCGACTGATACTCTGAAGATGACACAATGGCATCTACCGTCGCCTCGGCTTTATCTGAGTTACGCCCCCAAATATAAACCTGCTTAAGTGGGCGAACCGCAGCGTATGCCCACGCAAAATAAGGCGCAAGATTGCCCGTTCCGCAGATCAACAGACGATCAGCATCGGGACGCGCCAAATAGTCCGCTGCCAACGCAGAAGCTGCGGCGGTGCGCCAAAACGTTAAAACTTTACCGTCCACGAGTGCGAGCGGCTCACCATCGTTTCGTCTAAAAACAAGCAGCTTAGATGCAAGCGTATCTTTGCCTTGCTCAGGGTTATGCGGGAAATACGTAAAGGCTTTCACCGCAATCAACTCCTGGTTCCAAGCTGGAAGTAGCGCAAACGCCTCGTATTCTCCCTCTTCTAAGGGCATGACTCGGCGTTGAGGTATTGTTGCTGGCCGCGAGTACATTTCACGCATCGTTTCAATAAGAGACTTCATTGTTAAACATTGCGCGACTTGCTGTGCTTCGATGACTTTCATCATTTCTCCGAAAACATAAATACAGTTGAGGAAAGTACGGAACCTCGCTTATGGATGAAAACTCGACCCCATACACAAATTAACGCCTAGTTAAGCAGCCAGGTATTGAACTCTTCATTGAGTTCATCCGCGTAGTCTGACCACCATTCATCGTTAATCAGGAAGGCGGTTTGGAAGTTTTGAGGTGCGGTAGGAAGGTTCGCTAAAATGTCTGGGTTCACCTCCGCCGAAGACGACTTACGCGTAGGCCCATAGGCAACGTACTTAGCTTGATCAGCTAATGGTTTTGTTCCTGAAGAAAAAGCAATGAAGTCCAATGCAAGCTTTGTGTTCTCACTCCCTTTAGGTATCGCCCATCCATTCATGTAACCCATTTGACGGTCCCATATAATCCGAAATGGTTGACCTTCATCCTTACGGGCATTGTGGATTCGGCCGTTAAACGCCGAGGCGATCACCACTTCTTTGTCTGCAAGCATTTGAGGTGGCTGGGCACCTGTTGTCCACCACAGTACTTCTGATTTGATCGTATCCAACTTAGCAAAAGCACGCTCACGCCCCGCTTCGGTTTCGAGCAGGCTGTAGACCTCTTCTGGCTTTACACCATCAGCCAATAGTGCCCACTCAAGATTGCCCTGAGGTTGTTTTTGCAATGCACGTCGACCTGGAAAAGTTTTTAGGTCAAAAAGATCGGTCAACTTGCTTGGCAAAGCCTTACCTTTAAACGCGTCTTCGTTCACCGCTAATACAGTGGACACTACGATGGTATTGATTGCGCACTCGTGAATCGCACCATCAATAAAATCCTCTTGTGCTGGTGTTCCATCTGCGCCCGGAGGCAAAATACTTGGGTTCACTGGTTCTAGTAACCCTTCGGCGCAACCACGAACAATGTCTGGCTTGTCGAGAGAAACCAAATCCCAGCGCACGTTGTTCGCTTCCACCTGTGCTTTAATTTCAGCTAATCCGCCGCTGAAATCCTCGGATACGATCTCAACACCTGTTTTTTTAATGAAAGGCTTATGATATGCCTCCACTTGGCTCTTGGTGAATGCACCACCCCAAGATACGACCGTCAATTTGTCTTCAGCATAAGCAGAGGCCCCCAACAGCATTCCTGAAATCAACAGCGCCAATGGTGCTTTGGTCATTCGTGACATGTTTTACTCCTTTTGGTTGTTTTTCTGGAGGCATCCGAGTACGGCTGTTGGACACCATTTTTGTTAAAATTAAGTTAACATTAGCATTTAATATATTTTATACAATATTTAATATTAAATTTTTCAGGCGAATCGTTGTAATGAAAAAGGTGATAGATCAATCGATGTCGGCTTTCCTTCGATAAGCTCTAAAAGGAGATCTGCCGTAATCGCCGCTTGAGTTAATCCAAGGTGTTGGTGGCCAAATGCCAGTAATACATTTCCATCCCAAATGCTATCAATAACCGGTAACGAGTCGACTGTTGAAGGCCGATTACCCATCCACTTTTCTCCTTGCTTGAGTGGATTTAACTCCGATTCAAACATCTCATCACCTAACTGAAAAAGCATTTCTGAACGTTTCATATTGGGTGGTGATTCTACATCGGCATACTCAACAGTGCCTGCCAAGCGTAGCCCGCCAGACATCGGAGTCATGATGAATTTTCTATCTGCAGAGCTAATAGGAAATGGCAGTACATCACGCTTGTCATCCACCATTAGGTGATAACCACGCTCGGCTTGAATAGGCACTTTGACTCCGGTTAGCTGCCGTATCAAAGGCTTAGAATGTACACCAGCAGCAACAATGATTCGGTCAAATGAATACGTTTGAGACTCAACCAGCACCTCGCCATTTTTCGCCAACGCAGATACATCTTTTTGTAAAACCTTACCGCCAATAACTTCAAAAGCTTCACTTAGCTCAACACAGAGCTGATAGGGGTCTAGCGTATGACCTGTATCGGGAAAAAAGACGCCGACACGAACCTTATGGCTGAGATCAGGTATCCGCTCTCGAATCTCCTCTTGTGTCCAAACTTGATACGCCACACCGTTTTTAGCCAGTGAGTTAAGCGTGCTTTGATAATTCTGAAACAGTTTCTCGTTTTCAAAAGTGAGCAATGAACCATTCATTTTTATTAGATGCGCTTTTCCGATTGAATCAAGCACGCCACGCCAACTTGCCACTGACCGCTCGTTAAGACTCTTAATCGCGTTTTTTGCCCGCTCCGCGGCTGATGGCTTGGTTTGTAATAGAAAACGAATCATCCACCCGATTGTGTTTGGAATATCTTGCCAACGGATCGAAACCGGACTTTTGGGATCTAGCAGCATTTTAGGTAATTGTGGAAGCAGCGCTGGCGTTGCAAGAGGGAAGATTTGCTCAGTCGCGATATGGCCTGCATTTCCCTTAGAGCATCCATTCCCCACGCCATTGGGATCAAAAATCGTGACTTGATAACCTTGCTGCTGCAATTTCAAGCCAATTGATAAGCCAATAATCCCCGCACCTATCACAGCGATCCTTTCCTTTTTAGTTTCATCCTTGACCAACATAAATATGCTCCGAGTCACACTTGAAAACGTAGATTGTATACAATATATTTTACATTACGTTAACATCACTATTGTTTAATTCAACCATTTTTTCAGCAAGGAGCGAAAAATGAGACAAGGAACTTTTTTCTGTATTGATGCCCACACCTGCGGCAACCCAGTTAGGCTGGTAGCAGGCGGTGTGCCTCCACTCGAAGGCAATACCATGAGCGAAAAGCGCCAATACTTTCTTGAGCATTATGATTGGATTCGTCAGGCACTCATGTTTGAGCCTCGCGGACACTCAATGATGTCGGGGTCAGTTGTCTTGCCTCCTTGCAGCGATAACGCAGACGCTTCAATTCTGTTTATTGAAACCAGTGGCTGCTTACCAATGTGTGGCCACGGCACCATTGGAACCGTCACTACCGCTATCGAGAATCGCCTTATCACTCCCAAAAAAGAAGGCCGTTTGATACTTGATGTCCCAGCAGGACAAATCGAAGTGCACTACCAAACAAAAGGTGACAAGGTCACGTCAGTGAGGATATTTAACGTACCAGCTTACCTTGCCCACCAAGACGTAACCGTGGACATAGAGGGCTTAGGTGAGCTCACTGTCGATGTTGCTTATGGCGGAAACTATTACGTAATCGTCGATCCTCAAGAAAACTATGCCGGACTTGAACACTACTCTCCAGATGAAATTTTGATGCTTTCACCAAAAGTTCGCGAAGCGGTATCTCGAGCGGTTGAGTGCGTACATCCAGAAGATCCAACAGTATGCGGTGTTTCTCACGTGCTATGGACCGGAGAGCCCACTCAAGAAAACGCCACCGCTCGAAATGCTGTGTTTTACGGCGACAAAGCGTTGGATCGCTCGCCATGTGGTACGGGTACTAGTGCACGCATGGCGCAATGGCATGCAAGAGGCAAACTCAATCAAGGAGAAGACTTTATTCACGAAAGTATCATCGGCAGCCTATTTCAAGGACGTATAGAAGGCATTACCGAAGTGAATGGCAAAGCCGCTATTTTGCCAAGTATTGAAGGATGGGCACAAGTATACGGTCACAACACAATATGGGTAGACGATGAAGACCCATATGCGTACGGATTTGAAGTGAAGTAATAAGGATAGTAAGGAAGAATGATGAACCCACAAGAACCAACCACTTTTTACGCAGTCAACGCCTTTACTGGTGAGCCTCTACCTATTGCGTTTCCGGTACATGGAGAGCAAGAAGTTAATCAAGCCGCCTCAGCCGCCCAAAACGTTGCGCGTGAGTTTCGCCAACTAAGCAATGCAAAGCGAGCGAGCTTACTTTGCTCTATCGCCTCTGAATTGGAAGTGAAGAGTGAAGAAATCGTTGCTCGTGCTCATTTAGAAACTGCCCTTCCCGAAGCACGTTTAAGCGGTGAAATAGGACGTACCGCGAACCAATTAAGACTATTTGCCGAGGTTGTGAGATCGGGTAATCACCATCAAGCAATTTTCGATACGCCAAACCCAGACCGTCAACCACTGCCGAAACCAGATATTCGTCGTCAGCAAATCGCAATTGGCCCTGTCGCCGTGTTTGGTGCGTCTAATTTTCCGCTCGCATTTTCTACGGCAGGTGGTGATACGGCTTCGGCACTGGCAGCTGGCTGTCCTGTGATTGTAAAAGGCCATACCGCCCACCCTGGCACCAGTCAACTTGTTGCAGAGTGTATTGAGGCTGCACTTGAGAAAGAGTGCTTACCGCAAGCCATCTTCACGCTATTGCAAGGCAACAAACGCGCACTTGGCCAAGCACTCGTTACCCATCCAAAAATTAAAGGGGTTGGGTTTACAGGTTCCGTCGGTGGTGGCCGTGCGCTGTTCAATCTAGCTCAGCAAAGACCAGAGCCAATCCCCTTCTATGGTGAACTAGGGGCGATTAATCCAACATTTATTCTCCCTTCAGCCATACGAGCAAACGCCTCATTGGCTGAAGAGTTTGTGGCTTCTATGACTTTGGGCTGTGGACAATTTTGTACAAAACCAGGCGTTGTATTTGTCTTGAATAGCCCAGAAACGCAAGCCTTTATCGAAATCGCTCAAGGGTTAATTCGACAACAATCAACGGCCACTTTGCTAACGCAAGGAATCCGAGAAACGTATGAATCCGAAGTGGATAAGCGAGCTTCCGAAACAGGCATTAACGTAACTCGTTCTGAACAAGCAGAAGTGACCAATGTCGCACCAGCACTGTTCGTGACGGACAGTAAAAACTGGCGTAAAAACCCGCAATGGGAAGAAGAAATATTCGGTCCTCAATCGTTGATCGTAATCTGTGAAGATTTCGATGACATGTTGAAACTGAGTGATTCACTGACTGGCTCGCTCACCGCAACCCTTCACGCTACCGCTGAAGACGAAGAACAAGCCAAGCAACTGCTTCCAAGTTTGGAAGAAATCGCCGGACGCCTTGTATTCAACGGTTGGCCAACTGGCGTCGAGGTTGGTTACGCTATGGTTCATGGTGGACCCTATCCGGCTTCAACCAATTCTGCCTCAACATCTGTCGGGGCAGAGGCTATTCATCGTTGGTTGCGTCCCGTCGCTTATCAAGCTTTACCAGAATCTTTATTGCCGGATTCATTAAAAGCGTCGAACCCACTGGGTATTCAACGCGCCATAGATGGCAGTGTGTCCCAATAAAATCACCAAATGGCTCAAAAAGGCATCAACTGATGCCTTTTATTTCACTCTACTTCTCAAAACCTTCTTTCCTAGTTGGTTTGTGCCAGAAAAACAATAAACTACTAAAGTAAAATGGATTGGATACAATATTAATTTCACGGGAGACTTCAATGTCACAGAAACCTGTTTTTAAAACGCGTACTCAGCTCGTTGAGGAAGCAATTCGAACTCAGATCTTGAAGGGCGAGTTAAAAACTGGTCAACCTTTACGTCAAGATGCGTTAGCAAAAGAGTTTAATGTTAGCCGAATTCCTGTGCGTGAAGCGTTAGTTCAATTGGAAGCACAAGGACTCGTTAGCTTTGAACCTCACAAAGGTGCGACGGTCACTGAGCTATCTCCAGAGAAAATCAATGAGCTATTTGAACTGCGCGCTGTCGTGGAATGCCACATTTTAGAGCGCGCGATTCAAAATATGACAGACGCTGACCTTGAACGCGCGCGCGAAGTTCGCGAACGTTTCGAGTCAGTAGTGAACAGTGGCGACGAAGTAGAAGAATGGAGCAACTACAACTACGAGTTCCACAAAGCCCTATATGCGCCAGCCAACATGCCTGAAACTATGGACGTCATTTACAACCTGAACACAAAGTGTGACCGATACATACGCATGCAGCTATTGTTTACTACAGGCATTAAAAAGGCAGAAGAAGAGCACTTAAGCTTGTTTGAAATGTGCCAAAATCGCGATATCGAAGGCGCCAAGTACCTACTGAAAAAGCACATTCTAGAAGCAGGCACAGCGATTCGAAACCTGCTGCTTGAAAGGCAAAATATCAGCCAGTAAACGGAATAACGAATAAGGTGATATTCAAGGATGAATGTTGGACCAAAGTTTTTACTTGCAGCGCTACGACAAAAGATTAAAGAAGAAGGGCTTTGCTACAATTCCTTGTCAGAGAAAAGTGGCATCCCTTTATCTAGTATTAAACGCCACCTACATAATCCAGCTTTAGGTTTGGATAAAGTACTTATTTATCTGAACTACCTGAATACCGATCTCATCGAACTCGCAACCTTAGCCAACGAGCTTCAGCACCAAAACGAGCAAATGCTAACAGATGAAGAGAGCGCCCTTTTCGTTGAGCATCCTTATTTACTTGATTTTATTTATATGCTGACTTCTCGTGATATTAAACCGCAAGAGATAGCCCAAACTTACGGACTTTCTGATACAAGCTTACGATTCTATTTGCGTATCGCGGAAATTCTAGGATATGTCGAAAACTTCGGAGACGGCTTGTTTTACCGTTCTGGTCGTCGATTTATTATGGAAGAAGGTACGGCATTAGACACCTTATTCAAAGAGCGATTTCAACAAGATTCGCTTTCTCATGATATCAACCCAGGCGTATGTATAGGTCGCATTAGGCTCACCGAAGAGCAGAAAGTGCAAATAGAGGACGAGCTTTGTAATAAATTAGCGAAACTTAACGCAGTTAACACTTCCAACAATGAAGGTGAACTAACAAATATATTAATGCGCTGCACTCCCGGTGCTCAGATATTTTTCGCTGATGATTTACCTAACATTGACGGAAGCTTATTAAAGCACGTCGCTCAACTCACTAAATTAAGTTAAAGCATCAGATAAATAAATCAAACACCCCCGAGATAACATCATATATCCCTACCAAACTATTGATTCAAAGCGTTTCCTGAATCTAATTCTGATTTTTTATTTAGCAAGCGTCGCTTAGTCAACTAAGAACTTGTCTTAATTTCACACTTATTAATTGTCTTGTTAGCTCTTTTGAAATAGACAGAAAACTTAAGTAATGACTAATTTAGCTTAAGTATAAAAGACAACTTTTTACGTTATTTACCTCACACTATTTAACTATAAATTTGCAGACGAACAAATTAAATTAATACATTCACCTAGCTAATAAAAACAAAAGCAAAACACATAATTATAATTCTATTATTTATAAGGACATAGAAAAGTGAAATTTAAGTATTCTTTAGCAACGGCAGTCACTCTCGCATTATTACAAGGCTGTGGCGGTGGTGGCGGTGATAGCTCATCACCTACTCCGTCCACTAGCAGTGCAAACGGTCCAACGTGGAAAGTTCATGATTTTAGCCAACCGTCGAAAACGTTTATCAACCAATGTGAAACGCCCCGCGTCGGACTGGACCCATATGACAACTATGCCGCCTATCCAGATAAATTGGGCTCTGCATTACACGAAAAACTCTTTTTAAGAGCTTTTACTAACGAAACGTATCTATGGTATGACGAGGTTCCTGATAATAATCCAGCAAACTACAAAACTGTTACTGATTACTTCAATACGCTGGTCACCTCTGCTACTACCGCGACGGGTAAACCAAAAGATCGCTTCCATTTTACCGTCCCTTATGAGGATGATATGAAATCATCGCAATCCGGTTTAGTTGCTGGATTTGGTTTTAACTGGGCATTCCTACGTGGCGTACAACCTCGAGACGTTCGTATTTCCTACACTGAAGAAGCCTCGCCAGCTGATAGAAGCGGCATTGCTCGTGGTGATAAGCTTCTGAAAATCAATAATATTGATGTGGTTAACACCGGTAGTCAGTCCGACATTGATTTTATTAATAAAACGCTCTTTAACCCTGACATCAATCAAGATTACACCTTCACATTTGAGAGTGTTGGCGGTCTAGAGAAAACCGTGACGCTTACCGCCTCTGATGTCATGACCTCTCCAGTTAAAAATGCCAAAGTGATTACACAAAATGGTATGCGGATCGGCTATCTGCAATACAACTCCTTTGAACCAAGCGCTCAAGCCCCGCTTATTGAGGCGTTCAGTACGCTCTCAGCAGAGAATGTTGACGAGATCGTCGTTGATTTACGTTACAACGGCGGTGGCTTAGTCCTTCAGTCCTCGCAAGTAGGCTACATGCTAAGCGGTGCTGGTCAGAACCGAGTCTTCAGTGAGTTGATTCATAATGACAAAGTGATGCGTACCATTAAAGATGGGGATAACATCTATCGCTTTACGAATCTAGCAATAGACTGGGCAGCACAGAAATATTCGGATCAAGTGCTTCCGACACTGAACAAAAAGCGCGTATATGTGCTGACTTCAGGAGGCACGGCTTCCTCAAGTGAACTGCTAATCAACGCTTTGCGCGGCATTGATGTGGAGGTTATCCAAATAGGTTCAACAACCACAGGTAAACCGTACGGGTTCTCACCAGAACAAAACTGCGGCACTATGTACTACACTATTCAGTTCAAGTCGGCGAACGAGAAAAAATTTGGCGACTTCGCTGATGGTTTTATTCCTACTCCAAAGAGCCAAATCAATACCGAGCTAGGCTTAGACAATAGAGTGGAAGGTTGCTGGGTCAATGACGACCTAACAAAACCATTGGGCGATCCGTCTGAAGGTATGCTTTCTGCGGCACTAAACTACATGGAAACTGGAACCTGTCCGCCAGTATCCCCTTCAAGTTTCAACGCCATGCCGCGTAACATTTCATCTCCGGAGTTAAGCGATCTTCGCTCTCCGCTACGAACAGAGGCAATTCATGTTGAGATCAACTAACTTTTTACGAATGCTGATTCGGGTTGCGCTTTTCTTAGGCACTTCGATTTCTTTGATAGGATGCCAAGCTATGTCACAAGAACCCGTTGAAGCATTGAGTAAAAAGAACTCTCCGGAAACAGTCATAGAGATTCAAAACGCGATCGCAGAAATCCAAGGGACACCAGCACCTAGAGTCGCAAATAACGTATTTGAATCCTCACCGCATTTGTTGATTGAAAAAGGACGAGTAAAAGGGAACAACAATCAACTGTTGGATGGCAGCTATACGGATCTTCCAGACCAATATACGTTGCAGATCAGAGGTGAAACCTGTGGCTTGTACTATGCCAAAACAGATACTTTTGTCTCTCTCAGTTCACTAGATTGTGAGCCCATCATTAAGTTTTAGATCTCCCAAAATAGAAGCCCGCTGATATCAGCGGGCTTTCTACTTTATTGCTCAGTGTGAAACGGTCAACGTCACTTTAGTTCAATCCATGCTTTGCGCTGTTGTTTATCCATGTATGACCAAGCTACAAAGCGGCTCACTTTCTGCCCTTGACTCATTTCAACCACACGAACGGCTTTCACACCCAATTTTTCAAGCTGCTTACGCATCGGGCGAACGTTGTCTTTTTTGGATATGAGTGTTGTAAACCACAAGACCTGCGCGGCAAAAGCTTGGCTTTCATTCGCCATTTTTCGGATAAACGCCGCTTCTCCACCTTCACACCACAATTCAGCGTTTTGACCGCCAAAATTCAACGCCGGCTTACTTGTCTTTACTTGTGTGGTTTGAGGTTTTAGTCCTTTCTTACGCTGGTTTGCTTTTAGATTATCGATTTTACGCTGGCTGCCCATAGCGGCATCTTCCGCCGAACGGTGGAATGGCGGATTACATGTCGTCACATCATAACGATCATTCGGTTGAATGATACCTAGATAAATATTGGCATCATTGTGTTGCTGTACCAGTGCAATTTTTCCCGTCAAAGCACGATTGTGCTCTACGATCGTTTGAGCCGATTGGATGGATTTTGGATCGACATCGCTGCCCGTATAGTGCCAACCGTATTTTGTTACACCAACAATCGGATAAATACAGTTTGCTCCCACGCCAATGTCCAACGCTTTCACTTTTTGGTGCGCGTACTGACCTTTTACTTCACCATCAAGTAGTTCTGCCACTCGGTGAATGTAATCAGCGCGGCCCGGAATCGGTGGGCAAAGGTAGGTGTCGGGAATGTCCCAGAACTCGATACCATAATACGCAGCAAGCAATGCTTTATTGAGCATTTTAACAGCATTAGGATCAGAGAAGTTTATGGAGTCTTCCCCTTTCGGATTTTTGATAACGAATGGCTTTAACTGTGGTTCACTTTCCACGAGTTTTTTAAAATCGTAACGACCTCGATGAACATTACGCTCATGCAAACCATTCTTCGCTATTTTTATGAACTCGACTTCGCTCTTTCCTGCAGGCTGCGAGGATTTGCGCGCAACTTTGTCTTTAACACGCTTCGGCTTGGCTTTATTCGCGTCTTTATTCTGACCCGCCATTGAAGTCTTTGGCTTTGCTTGCTTCGCGTTGTGATTATTGTTCTTCATTCAAATTCGCTTTTAAATCGAGGTAAATCATAAACAAACGAGCATCAAATTCGAGTTGGTGATACTCAGGCTCCATATAGCAACATAGCTGATAGAACGCCTTGTCGTGGTTTTTCTCACGAGTATGCGCCAACTCATGTACCACCAGCATTCTTAATAGTGGCTCGGGCGCATCCTTAAATACATTGGCAATGCGAATCTCGTTTTTCGACTTCAGCTTACCGCCATGGTTTCTACTGATTACACTGTGCAAACCAAGCGCGTTGTTTACCGCGTGAATTTTCTTATCGTAGACGACTTTACTGATTGGCGCGGCTTTCTTCATGTAGCGGTTTTTGATTGCCATGGCGTACTCATAGAGCGCCCTTTCGCTTTTGATTTGGTGCCTATCGGGATAACGTTTTTCGAACCAAGGAACAAACTTGCCACTCGCTATCAATGAGCTCACCTGCTCTACGATGTTTTGTGGGTAGCCTTGAATGTATCGAAGTGACGGATGCATAGAGTTAACGTCTGTTATGACAAAATAAAGGCGCTCAATATACCTGAGATAAAGGACAGTTTCACCTTAGCTTTCGCCTTTCATTTATGACGAAAGGCCGTTAAACTTCGCCTCCCAATGATAATGGAGAGAAATTCAATGAAACGTGTCGTTCTTTACGTCAAAGACAAATGCCCTCACTGCAAAGATGCTCAAAGTTATCTGGATTCGAAAAATATTAACTATCGTTTGTGCAATGCTAAGATGCAACGCGGTCGCAAAGAACTTGATGCGCTTGGTGCTCGTTCAGTGCCTGTTTTAAAAATTGGTGATCGGGTAATGATTGGCTGGAACCCAAAGAACTTCGAGAAGATGTACAAAGGCGACTAGTGCTCGGACGATGAATCTGCGCTGCATTTAAACGTAGCGCTTGATAAAGTCGATAAACGTTCGATCTGCTATTGATAAGTACCCCTGCTTGCGCCAAGCAAGTGCCAGATCCAGCGTAACGGGTGGTTCAAACGGTAGGCCAACAACGCCCGACTCATGTTGAGTCACCAATTCCAGTAACGCGGTAATCGCAAACTCTTGTTTCACAATACTCAAAATCAAAGGCAGTAAGTTGGTCTCGAATGATGACTTCATGGTAAACCCATGCTCCTCACTCACCTGATCCAAAAATTCGCGGTGAAAATAGCCATGCTGAAACATAACCAAATCGTGTTCAAAGAACTCATCAAAAGTAAGAGCGTGTCGCTGGGCTAACTCATGCTCAGGTGAAACAACTGCGACCATTTGGCTAGTAAACAAATGGTCAGTTTCTAGGTCATCAGGCACGTTATCACAACTGATCACACCGATATCGAGTTGACCATTGAGCAGCATACGACGAATCGATTGAGTCCCAGCTTCGACCAAGGTCAATTTTAACTCAGGGAATTGGCTTTTAAACGCCATCACAATTCGTGGAAAGAAATAACTGCCCATCATTGATGGCGTCCCTAGTCTTACTTCGCCTTTCGCTAAACCTTTCAACTCATCAATCGCGAGCTGCGCGTCGTGCAACTGTTGAATCACCCGCTTAGCATGCACAAATAACGTTTCGCCCTCTTTCGTTAAGCTGATTTTTTTATCATCACGGCGAAATAGGGTAACGCCCAAAGACTGCTCAAACTTTTTGATAGAAATGCTTAATGCGGGCTGGGCAATATGCAGGGCTTTCGCCGCATGGGTAATGTTTCCGTGTTCAGCGACCGCCAGAAAATGTTTAAGTTGTTTCGATTCCATTAGATCAAAAATATATGGTGTCCATATTTTTAATATATTTTTTTAATTTATAACGAACTGATAGATTGATCACAGTCTCTCCATTTGCTCACATTAGGCAGGATTCATGGTCAGTTTTGGCACACCGGAATACAAACGCATTACGCTCTCGCTAGCGCTTGGTTCCTTCTTGGTTTTTTCAAATTTATACCTACTACAGCCAATGCTGCCCACTTTTGCCCAAATTTTCACGATCTCAGAAACGCAAGTGAACTGGTTATTTGCGGCCTCAACACTCGCTCTCTCTTTTAGCCTCGTTCCAATGGCTGTGTTGTCAGAATCAGTGGGACGAAAGCCAGTCATGATGGCTGGTCTGTTTTCGATTCCTACCCTTTCCGCTTTGATGCTGTTTGGTGACTCATTTCTGTTTTTGGTGGTATGTCGAGCACTGATCGGTGTCGCGCTCGCAGCTTTTGCTGCGGTCGCCGTGGCTTACATGGCAGAAGAACTCGACAAGCACGCCTTCTCGATGGCAATTGGAACGTACATTGCGGCTAACTCATTAGGCGGCATTGCAGGGCGTATTAGCGGCGGCTTATTGGCGGACAATTTCAGTGTTGATGTCGCCATTGAAGTTATGATGGTGTTCACTCTTCTTGGTGTCATTGGCGTTCACTATTTATTGCCAACACAGCGCAACTTCACCCCGTCATCAAGCAGCTTGCGCCATCAAAATCGTGCGCTTATTGGTCATTTTAAAAACCAACGCGTGTGGTTCGCGATGCTGATAGGAGGACTCAACTTTGCTTTGTTCGTCAACCTTTACTCCGTAATGGGGTTCCGTCTGGTGAGTGAACCTCACAATGTGCCCGTCGGGTTGGCCTCACTGATCTTTATTTGTTACTTGGGAGGAACTTTCTCCTCTCGTTGCGCAGGCCACTGGAGTAAACGTTATTCATCAATCCTCGGCATGTTCTTGGGCGCGATAGTGAGCATGACGGGGATGTGGATTGCGGCGGTTGAAAGCTTGACTGCAATGCTATTTGGGTTGTTGCTGATTAGTTTTGGTGCCTTCTTTACTCATACCCTCGCCTACGGTTGGGTCGGTCAGAATGCCACTCGCGCCAAAGCCACCGCGACTGCGCTCTACTTAGTACACTACTATGTAGGCGGTAGTTTGGGAGGATTCTTACTTCTTTATTGTTGGCAACATGGTGGTTGGTCGAGTGTTCTTATGGGGGGAAGCGCAGTCTACCTAGCAATGTTTGCTGCAATTGCGTATTTGAAACACATTGCCGAAAGAAAGCACACTGACCAAACACCTGACGCGGCGAGTTTAAAGAGTAGCTAAGGTACGCTCATTTACGTAATACCTCTCTGGTTACTTGGATAACCAACTCTGTTATGCTTGCGCTACTTTAATAAAACCAGAAAGTCGTATGTCAACGCGTTCAACACAAAACACAGATATCGAAGCGATCACTCAACAGGTCAACCAATGGCTCAACGATGTGGTAATCGGGCTCAACCTTTGTCCGTTTGCTGCCAAGCCGCAACGTAATAAACAAATCAAAATCTTTGTTAGTGAAGCGACTCAAGAAGAAACGCTTCTTGAAGATATTTTATTGCAACTGATTGAGCTGAGTAACACAGAGCCCGAACAACTTGAGACCACGTTGGTTGTGGTTCCCAACATGCTACAAGATTTCTGGGACTACAACTTTTGCATAGATTGGGTTGAAGGATTAATTAAGCAGCAAAACTGGGAAGGTATTTTCCAAGTAGCGACTTTCCATCCTGATTACTGTTTTGGCGGCGCAAGGCCTGAAGACGACGAAAACCTGACCAATCGTTCTCCTTACCCGATCTTCCATTTGATTCGCGAAGAGAGTATGGAAAAGGTACTAAAACACTATCCTGATCCTGAATCCATTCCCGATACAAACATCGCTCGTGTTTCCTCCCTTTCAGAGGAAGAACGTAAAAAGCTGTTCCCTTACCTATTTCGTTAAGCACCACCATTCCCAAAGGCAGATTTATCACCAGTTAGATGCAATGCCCTTGGGGTTCAAAGTGCGGTTTGGTATCATTGCCGCTTCAATCGATTCAATGGAAATTAGAATGCAACTGTCAAAGCTAACCCAAGAGATTTTTGATCACTTATACCGTGATATCACCGAGTTCCGTAGTACGTTCGACTTACCAGTCGCAGACGCTGCAAGCCTTGATACGCAAGCAGACACACTACACACCTCTTTGGCGATCGAAGAGCTAACAGAGCTAGCAGAAGCAGATTGTAAAACTGAGCAAGCAGATGCCATCGTAGACAGCGTGTATGTATTAATGGGCCGTCTCGTTCATCTTGGCCACAGCAAAGTAGAAGACAACCTGACGATCAGCTACTTAATCGATCTTCTATTAAACGTTGCAGTAAACCGTGGTATTGAATTTATTCCTTGCTGGGATGAAGTGCACTCAAGCAACATGAGCAAAGTATGCCGTAACGAGCAAGAGTACTCAGAAACAGAGGCATTCTACGCGGAACAAGGCATCAAGTTGATGGCGGTGCAGAAAGGTGAATACATCATCGCGAAATGCGCCGAAGATTTCGTATCGGAAGGTAAAACCATTCGCAAAGGCAAAGTACTCAAATCTGTTTACTACCGCCCAGCAGATCTAAAACCGTTAACTCAATAAGCGTTGAGTTTGGCTATCTCGATTAAAAAAACGACCTCAAGTAGGTCGTTTTTTATTGTCCCTAAATACTAATCAAAGATTAAATAAGGTTGCTCATCTACAATGACCTTTTTGACTTGAGTATTGAACACTTCCCCGAGAGCTTCTTCCGTTAGCACAGTATCGGCACTTCCTGATGAGTGCAGCACACCGTTGTTAAGCAGCAATACTTTATCTGCGTGCTTTAATGTGCGATTGAGATCGTGATTAGCAACCAATACTCCAATTCCCTGCGCCGCCATAGCGCTAATCAATTGATAGAGCAGACCCTCTTGCGCAATATCTAACGGTGCTGCTGGCTCATCCAAAATTAAAAACTGCGAAAAAGGATTAATGGTACGCCACACCTGCAAACATACACCTGCTAATCGGACACGCTGCCACTCACCACCGGATAATGTTTGAATACTGCGATGAAGCTTATCTTGCAGTTGTACTAGCTCCACCACCATATTGACGGCATCACGCACTTTGATATCCGCAATCTCAGCGCCACTCGGCAGAGATAGTGCTAGATACTGAAAAACATCGACATTAAATGCAGGGCGTGATTGCTGACACAAATAACCTCGCACATGAGCTTGCTCTGACAACGGTAAAGTAAGCAAGTTTTTGTCGCCAACGTACACTGCACCACTCATACCCTCTCGGTGACTTAACGTACCAGAAATCGCAGCCAATAAAGTACTCTTACCGGAACCATTAGGCCCAACGATATGTACGATTTCGCCAGCTTTGCATTCAAAAGAAAGAGGCAATAATCGACTACCAACCGACATATGTTTAACGTGCATCATGACTCTTCACCAGCATCCAGATGAAAATAGGTGCGCCAATCGATGTTGTCATGACACCTAAAGGTAACTCTGCGGAGTCCAATAACAGTCTTGCGCCGATGTCAGCAAATACAAGCAACGCAGCACCAGATATTGCAGAAAGTGGCAATAAATAACGGTTTTCCGTACCAAAAGCCAAACGCAACAAGTGCGGCACCACCAAACCAACAAAACTGATGATGCCACCCAAAGCGACTGAACTACCCACCAAAACAGAAATGGCGAGGATCAATTTCCAACGCATTTGATGCACATCGACACCCAATTGGGTCGCATGAATCTCACCCAGCATCAATTTATCAAGCGACTTGCCTTTACAACATAACCAGGTAAGCACCGGTAACATCACCAAAGTAACGGTATGTTGATACCAACTTGCACCGCCAATACTGCCCATTAACCAATACATCAGTTGGCGTAAACTGAGATCATCACTAAAGTAAAATGCCCAGGTCACAATCGCGCTCGATAAAATACCCAATGCGACCCCAACCAAAAGCAATCGAGCCGTCGTCAGGTGCATTGCCCTTGCTATCGCCACCAAAACAAACGTGAATACCATCGAGCCTGCAATCGCTGCCAACATAAAAACAATCGGGGTAGGAAGAACAGGTGACGCGAACATGATTAAGACCATTGCTAAGCTTGCGCCACCAGAGATACCAAGCACGCCAGGTTCAGCCAACACGTTCCCAAGCAACACTTGTAACGTCGCGCCAGATACCGCTAACGCAGCACCAATAATTGCCGCAGACACTAACCTCGGTAAACGCAAGTCCACCAATAACTTCTGTTCAAATGCAGATAAGGATTGAAAAGGAGAAAGGAAAATTTCTCCGACCATCAAGTGAATGGCAGAGAGTACAGCGAGCACGATCGACATAACCATCAGGTTACGTTGCCAGCGTCGTTCCTTGTTCAAGATAAGTTGTTGAAAATCCATAGCGGCCGATAAAAACAAACGAGGCTTAACCTTACAGTTAAGCCTCGGTAAATTGCAATTAACTTCTCAAAGCAATGTTGGATTAATCGTAAACCAACTCACCCTCTTCAAAACGGGTTTTCACTTCACAAACCATCAGAGCTGCACGTTGACCTATTGCGACGTGGCGGTTCGGGAAGACAATCGCTTCGTTTTCATTCTTCGCCATTAATGGTTTGTCGCCATCATGACCAAACACTTCGCCGTGAACAAATGAGGTGAAGTTTTCAACATTGTCGTCGAACATAAAGTCAAAGTCTTCGTTCAAACGAACGATTGTGCGACTTACGCGATACTTAATGCATGGTTTTGGTAGGTGTTCTGGCTTCGTTTCCGCAATCAAATTACGTAAAGACAAATCAAACGCGGTCAGTTTATCGAGGTCATTTTCACCGATACGAGCCACACGGCCAAGCTCCATTGTGAGAGCCTGCGCACCAAAATTCTCGGCACTGTACCAGCTAAACGTGCTCGATGGTGAGTTTGACAGGAGCACTGCTTCAATGTGTGCACTGTCCAAGAAATCGATCAATGCCTTGCTGCGCACAGGATGACGAGTCTTAGGACTTACTGCAAACGTATAGTGCTTCGAGCCTCTAATCGCGCAGTGTAAATCAAGGTGCCAGCGTGTTGTCGGGTCGGTATCCTGATAAAAATCTCGAACAAGCAGCTTAAGCGTATCGGCGATAACAAGCTCTTTTGTCTGTTTGTGTTCTTTTTCGTCAAACAGACGGTTGAGATTTTCTTCGAGGAATCGCGTGTGCGCCAGAGTGGATTCTGGGTGAGCGATAATGAACAGACAACGGGTATCGACCGTCTGGAACCCAGATTCTATGTCTTGAATAATGGAATCCACCAGCTCCATCGGTGCGGTTTCATCTCCGTGAACCCCACAAGAGATGATGATGTTCTTCGTATCCTGAGTATAATTCGCAGGGATTACTTCTAATACACCACGCTGATAGAGTTTAAGTTTTACACCGCTAGAAAGCACCTGCTCCGCTGGTGCAACATCAATATGAACATCTAACGTGTCAGTTAAAAACGATTGGCGAAAGAGAGACTTCGTCATGCGTTACTCCTTAATAGCACGGCGGATATGTTAATAAATTGTACAAAGGATTTTTGTTGCTGCGATCTCACTTATGAGTAGAAATCACTATTTCCCTCGAAAATCCGATGCCTTTTCGCGCCAGGCACTCAAATCAAGCATTGAGGCGTTTAATTTTCAAACAATTACAAAGTGTTAGGGCTGTGAACTTTACCACAGCCCTGATTAAGATCATTATGATTTGATCAAATTTTTGTAGCTATAAAGCAGATTATGCATCAACACTGCGAAAAACTTAGCCGCGCTGTGCGAGCAAACGCTCAAACTCATCGACTTTTTCACGCACTAGCTCAACACTCTGCTGCCAAAACGTTGGCTGGGTTAAATCCATCGACAGATGCTTTTCGACGACATCTTCCGCCATCATGCAGCCTGTATCGCGCAGCAAATTGATGTAATCGGTGTAAAACGCTTCGCCTTTGGTTTCTCGCTGTGCATAGATACCCTTGCTAAACAAGAAACCAAATAGGTATGGGTAGTTATAAAAGCTCACGCTATCAATAGAAAAGTGCAGCTTGCTTGCCCAGAAGTACGGATCCGGTTCGCTCATTACGTCGCCATACCATTCTTTCCAAGTTTCTGACATCAACTCACAGAATTCATCTGCGGTTAACTCTCCATCCTGGCGGCGTTCATAGAACGATTTTTCAAACTCGTAGCGAACCGGAATGTTGATCATTAAAGCTAGCGCAGATGACAACTCTTCCCACAACATCTCGAGCTTTTCATCAACGCTCTCAGCTTTCGAAATCAAATGATCACGAACGATGTTTTCTGCAAAGATAGAGGCGGTTTCTGCTAACGTCATTGGGTAGTAAGTTTGGCAAAGTGGCAAATCACGAATAACCCAGTTATGGAACGCATGGCCAAGTTCATGTGCCAGAGTCATAAGGTCTGAACGGCTGCCACTCCAAGTCATAAACACAAGTGGTGTTCGCGTTGCTGGCAGTTTGGTGCAGTATGCACCAAGACGCTTGTTAGCATTTGGCGCGGCATCAATCCAACCATTTTGTACCATCAAACGGACAAATTCCGACATCTCAGGGTTTACTGTTTCAAATGCTTCACAAATAACATCAATCGCTTCATCAAAGTCGTAAACCTTCGCTTCACCGCTCAAAGCAGGCATAGCCGCCAGATGATTCCAAGGTTTCATCTCATCCAGACCATGTACTTGCGCCATCAATAAACCTGCTTTCTGACCAATAGCTCGACTGTCTTTGGCTACTGTCATCATCGCATTTAAAGTTTCAGCTTGGATTCGGCTACCATGCAAACTCGGCTCTAGGAAGTGAACTTCACGCTTCGTAGAACGCTTTTTGTTTTCAGTTAAGCGCCATCCTGCTAACGCATTCAAAATCGCAGCGAATGATTCTTGGTGCGTTTGCATTGCATCTTGTACGCCTCGCCACGCGGCTTCTTGACGCTCGAATTCAGAACCATAAAGAATGCTTGCCGCTTGAGAAAACCCAAGCTCTTCACTATTACCATCTGTGTACTCAAGCTTCACTTTCAATGAGCCAGTCAGGTTATCGTATAGGTTACCCCAAGCCGATTTGCCATCCACACTCATCGCAGCCAGTAACTGTTCTTCTGCGTTGCTAAGACGAGTATCCGCCAACTTTCTAGAATTCAAGATAGAAAAAGCTTGCCCACTGATATCAGGATTCTCATGGTCTAACACGCGCAAGATAAACTCTTCGTCGGCATGCGTTAGTGTCAAATCAAAGGGACTGAACGCTTGGGAAAGCTCCGAAAAGATGCGGGTCATTTTACCAAAACGATTTCGCTTCGGCGTTTGTTGCATCAACAGAAGCATAACAACTCGCAAAATTTGCAACTGTGCCCGCTAAACGACTCGCGGCTTCATTGGTTAAAATCGCATTTTGCATGATCTCTACGTTGCCACAATCTGCTGATTGTTTATTCAAAAGATCAATACATTGTTCCACAAGAGCAATATCGTCTTGAATTCGTGGGTCAGAAAGGTCGTTATAAACGATGGACAAATCCCAACTCGGCGTTGTCATTTCTATATTTCCTTTTTATGTAACTGAGTCAATTTTCGCTTCCTGCACCTAGCAGATGGGCTTCCACTGACATCTTCCGTGACTATGCCCGTAAGCAATATCGTTCTGGGCATTTTAATATTTATAAATTAACGAGTTAAAAGAGGTACGCCAATCGAACGCACCGAGGCGTAAATTTGCTCATCTATGGTAATTGTTACATGCGTGACAGAAGCGTTTCCTATCGACAACGTCGAATACCACTTTGGGTTACGCCAATCTAACTCCAATACATGAGCAAGAATCATACGAATGACGCCACCATGCGTGACGATAAGTAGATTGTCATTGATATCGTTGATGATTTGAGACCAAACGCGACATATGCGCTCAGAAAATGTGCTTAAGCTCTCAGCATTCGGCAACGTATGTTGTGCTGGCGATTGCCAAAAAGCATCTAGCTTTTTCCACTGCTCAGTGAGCATATCAAAAGGCATACCATCAAAATCACCAAATGCCATCTCTTGTAAAGATTCATCCGTCATTACTGGTAATAATTGCTGTTCAGCAATGATGTTTGCCAGTTCTTGACAGCGTGAAAGTGGAGAAGAAATTATTCCACCCACACCTCGTCCACTCTCAGCCCAAGCCCGAGCAATACTCTCTTGATCAGCAGGCGTAACTTTTACATCTGTTTGGCCATGGAGTCCTGGTAGAGCGTCTACTTTTCCATGACGCACAAGATAGATATTGAGTGTTTTCATTTTGTTCCATCCTACTCTTTAAGAACCAACGGCAAACCAGCAGCAACAAAGGTAACACGATGGCAAACACTGGCTAGTTTTTGATTCATCCGTCCAGCATTATCCACAAAATAACGACTAACCGCCCCCAAAGGTACAATGCCCATTCCAACCTCGTTAGAGACGAATATTAACGTCGCATCTGAGCCACGTACCACCTGTATAAGCTTTTCAATTTCTGCTTCTAGCTTCTCATTGGAACATTCATCACCTAACTCAAATATCCAATTGTTGAGCCACAAGGTTAAACAGTCGATCAATACAACATCGGTGATAGCGAAATTTGTCAGTAACTCAGATAAATGAAGGGGGCATTCATGCTCTTGCCACTCGCCCCCGCGTTGCTTTTGATGATGCGCTATTCGCTCTCGCATTTCTTGGTCAAATGGCAGCGCGGTTGCAACATAGTGTAATGCTCGCTGAGAAGCGACCGATAATTGCTTAGCTGTTTTTTCTGCCAAATGCGACTTCCCAGAGCGCGCGCCACCGAGTATCAATTGCTTCATGAGGAGTGATACAACCCAATCATAGTGAGATAAATAAGCAGTTCCGACAACTGTTGCGCTGCGCCAAGGCAATCCCCCGTAAAGCCGCCAATTCTCTTGGTTAACCAACGTTTGAACATCAAACGAAATACCACGAGAACAAGCGATATCAAGATCGCATCCGCGATACCAAGTACAAGCAATGTTACGCCACCAGTAAACAACAAAATGGAGACTTCTAGAGAAGACTGGCGACTTGCTAGCGGTTTACTTTTCGACGTATCACTGTCACTGACATAAGGCATGTCATAAATAAGCGTCGCTGCTAGTGCTCGGCTTGCGGTGTAAGCGACGACAATGACCAACCAAAAGTGCGGCAAGTTAGCTAGTTCACTCCAAAAAACATACTTAGCCAATAACGCCATAATGAGAGTGGCGGCACCATAAGTGCCAATACGACTGTCTTTCATAATAGAGAGGCGTCGCTCTACGGTCATGCCACCGCCAATGCCATCCGCCATATCGGTCAAGCCGTCTTCGTGAAAAGCCCCAGTTAACAATAAGCTAAACACCATCGTTAATACTATGGCAACCGACTCTGGGAAAAAAATTGAGGTGAGCGAGAATACTAAAGCGCAAAGTGCTCCAAGCACGAGACCAACTAACGCAAAGTAACGGCCTGCCTGATTCATGCGTTCTTCACTGTAAGGCAACGCTTGGGGCACGGGTAAGCGGCTAAAAAAACTGGTAGCTAATAGAAATAACTCCCACTGGTATCTTAACGATGACGGCATGACTTTCTCAGAATTATCAGGGACTGACACTAAACTGTAACTCCTGCACTCTCGAAGCTCGCCATTTTGTTGTAAAACTGGGCAGCAGCTTTTAACAAGGGTAAGGCAAGAGCGGCTCCTGTTCCCTCCCCTAGCCGTAAACCAAGGTCGAGCAGAGGTTCTGCTTTTAGATGTTCCAATACAAATTTATGTCCATTTTCTTCAGAGCGATGGGCAAACAACATGTATTCACGCGTTTCTTCATCTAGCAACGTCGCAATATAAGCCGCTACCGATACGATAAACCCATCCACTAAAACTGGAGTTTTAAGCCGCTTGGCTTCTAAAAAAGCGCCCACCATTTGTACGATTTCAAAGCCCCCAACCTGTGCGAGAATCGCTTTGGTATCAAGACCTCGACATCGGTTTACCCCCTGTGCTACCAGTTTATATTTGCGGCTCAACTGCTGTTGATTGATTCCGGTGCCAACGCCAACACAATAATCAATATCTAATGAGCTCAGCGCCGATAACAGTGCTGAGGCCGAACTGGTATTACCGATGCCCATCTCGCCGAACATTAAGAGGTTTGAACCATGCAAAATGGTATGCTCAGCAATCTTCGCACCATATTCTAAACCTAACGCCACTTGTTCTGGGGACATCGCGGATTGTTTAGAAAAATTAGCCGTACCGTTACCCAACCGTTGTTCAACCAAGTTGGGATGGGATTTAAATTCTGGAACCAGCACATCAATAGGAGCCAACATGCCGCAATCTATTACTTTGAGTTGAATGCCATTAATGTCGCAAAAACAGTTGATGGCTGCGCCGCCAGCGAGAAAGTTAGCCACCATTTGCTGAGTGACTTCGCTTGGCGCAATGCTCACACCCTCCTCTGCAACGCCGTGATCTCCAGCAAATACCAGCATGCTTGGTTTGCAGATAGCGATGGAATCAACTGGCTGAGGTTTATTCTGACTTTGAATAAGAGCTAACTGCAGTGCCACCTTTTCCAATAAGCCTAAAGAACCGACGGGTTTGGTTTTGTTATCTATGCGTGCTTGTATCTCCGCAGCAAAAGAGTCATCCATTTTTTACGTTCCTTTGATGTTGTCTGGGTGAGAGGTGTTCTGTTGTTCAAGAGGTCTTGTTCAGCGACAGTTTTTGCGCGCCCACTATTGTATACACTTGCATCCAATTGGGGCAGCGCTAATCAAGTTTATCTCAGGATAGTCTGCCGAGTTCGCAGAGCGTCTCACCTTTCTTGCACGAGATTATAAGTAACTCGTTGAAATCCGCTACAATAGCTTAGACTATGTTCCCATATAGGAGAAAAGATATGGATAACAACACCTGCGCAATCATCGCCGGTGCAACTGGCTTAGTAGGCTCAAAAGTCATTGCAAACCTCATAAATCAATCAGGTGTTGGTACCTTATATTATCTTTCTCGCCGCCCACTCGATGGCGTCCTAGATGTGGACAACAAGCTTATTCCTCTCATTGATGCAGACCTTTCTATCCACCAATGGGATGAGAACCAACCAACACCAACCATCGGCTTTATCTGTTTAGGCACGACCCTTAAGCAAGCAGGCAGTAAGGATAATTTGCGTAGAGTAGATGTTGATCTGGTGTGCAAAGTCGCCCAACAAATGAAAACAATCGGAGTCAAACGCCTTGCGGTTGTTTCTAGCCTCGGTGCAAATAGTAAATCGCCATCCCATTACTTAGCTTGTAAAGGACAAATGGAACAACGAATCGAAGCTATGGATTTTGAGGAAATCGTATTTGTTCGCCCAGGCCCGCTTGTTGGTCAACGTCAAAACCCAAGAATGGACGAGAAGTTAGTACAAACTCTGTTTAAGGTAATTCGCCCACTTATGCTAGGCAAACTGTCCAACTTTTTACCTATTCGAGCAGAAGATGTCGCCAAAGCGATGATTTATCAACTTTTCAGTTATCAAGAAGACTCGGTGGTTTACTTACAAAGGAAAGAAATGCGTGACTTACTGCATCACTACGAATAACCATTTTGTACAATTAACGTGCTAATTCACACTCTCACGCGACTTAGATCTCGTTTTTATATTCATTTTAGATCTAGCTAATACCCGTTTGTCATTTTTAAAGTTATATCACGAGCGTTATCTTACGCTCCATAAATAAATCCGTATAAAACCCCGTATAAAAAACAACCGCCACTTCGGCTGGTTGATAAGGTCAAATTATGAATTTTGCAGTGATAGCCTCTCTAGCCGTCTTTGTTGGAATATTGTTCTTTCTATTTAATCAGCAACAAAAGAAACACACTCTTTCACGTCTCGTTTTGATCGGTCTTGTTACCGGTTCTCTTTTTGGTCTTGCTTTGCAACTCATTCACGGTGAAGGCAACAGCGCAATTGCTCAAACACTTGAATGGGTAGGCATTGTAGGCAGTGGCTACGTTGGTCTACTGAAAATGGTCATCATGCCACTAGTATTGGTATCGATGATCTCTGCAGTTGTTAAGTTGGAGAAAGGTGGATCTTTAGGTAAAATTTCTGGCCTGACCATCTCTGTTCTTCTAGTAACGACTGCAATTGCTGCACTTATCGGTATTTTGGTGACAACGACATTTGGCCTGTCAGCAGAAGGGTTAACTGAAGGTGCGCGTGAAACCGCTCGTATCGCCGTTTTAGAAAGCCGTGCCGGTACAGTAAGTGACTTAACTATTCCTCAAATGCTAGTTAGCTTCATTCCAACCAACCCATTTGCTGATCTAACAGGTGCTCGCTCGACATCAATTATCGCTGTTGTGATTTTCGGCGTGTTAACTGGTATCGCCGCTCGTAAAGTGATGATGGAAAAAGCAGAGTTGGAATCACCGATTCGTACTTTCGTAGAAGCTGCTCAATCTATCGTTATGCGATTAGTGAAGATGATCATGGCCCTAACGCCATACGGCATCGCAGCACTGATGGCAAAAGTGGTAGCGACATCAAGCGCAGGCGACATCCTAAACCTACTTGGCTTTATTGTGGCGTCTTATGTTGCTATCGCACTGATGTTTGTTGTTCATGGCGTATTAGTCTCTTTTGTCGGCGTTAGCCCTGCGGAATACTTTAAGAAAATCTGGCCTGTACTGACCTTCGCGTTTACATCTCGTAGCTCAGCAGCAACAATTCCACTAAACGTAGAAGCGCAAATCACGAAGCTTAACGTACCACCAGCGATTGCAAACCTATCAGCATCGTTTGGTGCCACTATCGGCCAAAACGGCTGTGCGGGTATCTATCCTGCAATGCTTGCAGTGATGGTAGCTCCGACAATGGGCATCAACCCACTTGATCTACACTTTATCCTGTCATTGATTGCGATTATCACCATCAGCTCATTTGGTATTGCAGGTGTCGGCGGCGGTGCGACGTTTGCAGCCTTGATTGTTCTTCCTGCAATGGGCTTACCTGTGACCATCGCGGCACTGCTTATCTCTATTGAACCACTGATTGACATGGCACGTACCGCACTAAACGTTTCAGGCTCAATGACTGCGGGTACAATTGCTAGCCGAGTGCTGAAGTCACCAGAAAGTGAAGCAACATTGGAAGAAACACGAGCATAGAACTCAAATTCCTTCCAAAGCGATAAAACGTAAAATATCAAGCCGATGGTTCGCCATCGGCTTTTTTCATTTTCAAAAATTCAACTTGCATCTTTCGTTGCTAGTCAAGGCGTTGAATGGTCTAATACTGTCATCGGTTTTGTAAACGGTAAGCAGAATGCACCAAGATAATCAGCCCACTTTTTTCTTCTTTGATTATGAGACATGGGGAACCAACCCCGCGAAAGATCGCCCAAGCCAGTTCGCTGGTGTTCGTACAGATGAAAACTTTAATATCATCGGCGAGCCTTTAGTCATGTACTGCCAGCCACCTGCTGATTATCTTCCGTCTCCTGAAGCTGCACTTATTACTGGTATTACTCCGCAAAAAACGGTTCAAGAAGGCCTTTCTGAGCCAGAGTTTATCGCTAAGATTCACGCTGAACTCGCGAAACCCAATACTACCAGTTTAGGCTACAACAGCATTCGCTTTGATGACGAAGTGACCCGTTATACTTGTTATCGCAACTTTATCGATCCATACGCATGGAGTTGGCAAAACGGTAACTCACGTTGGGATTTACTCGATGTACTACGCGCGTGCCATGCCCTTCGCCCAGAAGGCGTAGAATGGCCAGAAAACGAAGATGGCTTCACTAGCTTTAAATTAGAACACTTGTCTGTGGCTAACGGCATAGAACATAGTAACGCGCACGATGCCATGGCAGATGTGGTTGCGACTATCGAAATGGCAAAGAAAGTAAAAGCAGCGCAACCAAAATTGTTTGATTACTTTTTTTCTATGCGCCAAAAGCGCAAGCTCAATGATTTAGTCGACATCGTCAACATGACACCGTTGATGCACGTTTCAGGCATGCTAGGGCGCGAATGCCAGTACACTAGCTGGATTGTGCCTGTTGCTTGGCATCCAACCAATAATAACGCCGTTATCACCATCGATTTAGCGAAAGACCCTCAACCTATTCTTGAGCTATCCGCAGAAGAGCTGCACGAAAGACTCTACACGAAGCGCGAAGATCTTGGTGAATTGCTACCAGTGCCAGTTAAACTAGTTCATTTGAACAAATGCCCTATTCTCGCCCCTGCAAAAACGTTAACGGCTGAAAATGCAGAGTCTATTGGCATTGATCGCCAACAATGTCTCGCCAATCTCGCTTTGTTGCGCCAACATCCTGAAATTAGAGAAAAGCTGATTAGCCTCTTTTCAGTCGAGCGCAAATTCGATAAAAGTGATGACGTCGATACACAACTTTACGACGGGTTCTTTTCTCCAGCCGATCGCGCAGCTATGGATATCATTCGCGAAACCGATCCGAATAATCTTGCTGCATTAGACATTGAATTTGATGACAAGCGCATTAAACCTCTATTGTTCCGCTATCGTGCGCGTAACTTCCCAGGCACATTAGACGAGCAAGAACAAAGACGCTGGGCATTACACTGTCGAGAAGTGTTTGAAAGCCAAATTGAAGAGTACATGCTGAATTTAGAAAACTTAGTTCACGAACATGAAAGTGACGAAAAGAAGATTGCGATATTAAAATCCGTGTACCGTTATGTAGAGAGCTTAGCTTCTTAACTCCTCCTAATACAAGCGCACCTTATGGTGTGCTTGTTGTTTATATACTGTCAAAATGATTAAAGAACGATTCTTACAACTGATCCAACTGCTCATTTCAATCTTCCTCATCATGGGGGCACTTGGCATCGGAATTACCATTCAAAAGTTCACTGGCGTTTCCGTCCCAGGAAGTGTCATCGGTATGCTCGTACTGTTTTTCTCTATGACTCTTGGGCTTGTAAAGGTCGATTGGGTCAAACCGGGCGCCACGCTATTTATCCGCTACATGATTTTGTTGTTCGTTCCTATTAGCGTGGGATTAATGCAACATTTCGATATGCTACTCGCTAATGCCCTCCCTATCATTGCTAGCGCAGTTGGAGGCTCACTCATTGTACTAGTCAGCCTCGCTTGGCTGCTGGACTACTTGCTAAAGGAGAAGCACTGATATGTGGTTAGTTGTTACCATTGCGGTTTTTCTTGTCGCGCGCCAAATCGCAATCAAAGTGAATAATCCTCTAGCAAATCCTTTGCTGATCAGTATTGCAGTGCTCATTCCTTTGCTTACTTACTTAAATGTACCGTTTGAAACGTATTATGCGGATAACGAAGGGATCAGTTTTTTACTTCAACCAGCCGTAGTTGCTCTGGCTTACCCGCTATATGAACAACTACCACAGATTAAAGCAAACTGGCGAATCATCACTTTTGCTTGCACAGTAGGCAGTGTGATGTCGATGATGACAACCACCTTGATCGCAGTCGCTTTCAAAGCAGATATCAGTTTAATCGCAAGTCTAGTGGGTAAATCCGTCACTACGCCAATAGCAATGGAAATTTCGAGTCACCTCGGTGGTGAAGCTGCCGTTGCGGCGATCTTGGTTCTGATTGTTGGTTTATTGGGCGCGATTTTGGCATACCCAATTTACAACTTAATTGGAATTAAACACCCGATTGCACGTGGTCTGACAATGGGTACAGTCTCTCATGCCTTAGGCACCGCTACTTGTGCAGAGAAACAGCCCATAGATGCCGCGTTCTCATCACTCGCATTGGTTTTATGTGGGATCATAACTTCTATTTTGGCTCCAAGTTTTTTTGCTTTGGCGGTCTGGCTATATCAATAGTTAAGCGCTCTCGGTCTGCCCTCCTTCCGGCAGGCCGTAGCCTTTCCGTTTCTTACTTATCCCTTTTCAAAACCCTATCTTATCTATCAAACTCACCCAGTAATATCGTGAAGGGACTTGACTGAGATATACATTCATAGCATGAGCATTCTAGGTGCTACCACTCGCTCTAGATTACGTAGGTATAAAGTAGCGTAGCGGTAAAAGTCGCGTTAGTAACATACTCCTGCTCCTTGGTCATATGAATATATACTGATATGGTTAATTGTGAGACGGAGATAACGCTTCACACCTGTGCAATCGAATACATGTGTGAGCTCACTCTAATTATGTAACAGAATTATCAATTGCATTATTTATCGTGATCTAACGCACGGAACATTTCTATCTTTCACATAGAATAACTGTCCATGCAATAACAAGGATTCAACATGAAAAGTCGCATTGAACAGGCGCTAGCAGGCGCTCCAGAAGCACTTTCCAAACAACTTGCTCCTATCATCCAAGCTGATGATTTTGATGCTACGCTTTCAGTTCAACAATTTGAGCAGTTGCTTTCAGCTACCGGTCTATCAGACAAAGAGCTTCGTGTTGCGCTACTTCCTTTTGCCGCAGCGTACTCCTATGCTCCCCTTTCTGACTTTTATGTCGGCGCTATCGTTCGTGGTCTTTCAGGTCGCCTTTACTTCGGTGCCAACATGGAATTCTTTGGTGTACAGTTGGGTCAAACGGTTCACGCAGAGCAGTCTGCGATTAGCCATGCTTGGATGAAAGGCGAACGTGGTGTTAAGGATATCACTATCAACTTCAGCCCATGTGGTCACTGCCGCCAGTTCATGAATGAGTTATCTACCGCAAACGAGCTTAAAATCCAGCTCCCAGAACGCGAAGAAAAGTCACTTCATGAATACCTGCCTGAAGCCTTTGGACCAAATGATCTCGGTATCGAGTCCGGCTTAATGGCAGAAGTTAAACACCAATTCTCATGTGATGATGAAGACGCACTCATCCAAACTGCAGTTGAAGCGATGAACATGAGCCACTCTCCATACACCAACAACTTGAGTGGTTTAGCATTAGAGATGACTAGCGGTCGTGTATTCCAAGGCGCTTATGCAGAAAATGCAGCGTTTAATCCTAGCTTGCCACCGCTACAAGTTGCGCTAATCCAAGTTTTACTTGCGGGTGAAACCTTTGACAGCATCAAAGCCGCTGCATTGGTAGAGAACTCAGAAGGTAAGATCAGTCATTTAGCCGATACGCAATCAACGTTGGAAGCGTTGAATCCAGATATTCCGCTTAGTTTTGTCAACGTATAAACGACAAATTCAACAAAAAGCTCTACAACATGTAGAGCTTTTTTATTACCTAAAAACCAAAAGCAAACGTTTGCTTTGTCATAAAACTTCAGTATGATCTCCTGCAATTTCTGTCTCATCACTCTATTTTGTAAGGGAACACTATGTTTGGCACTGCAACTAGCGCAAATGCTACCCGTGTATTACTTTTAGGCTCTGGCGAACTCGGTAAAGAAGTCGCCATTGAATGCCAGAGACTTGGTTTAGAAGTGATTGCTTGTGATCGCTATGCCAATGCTCCAGCGATGCAAGTCGCTCACCGTAGTTATGTTATCGACATGTTAGATGGGAACGCCTTAGAAGAAGTTATTACGAAGGAACAACCTACTTACGTCGTACCAGAAATTGAAGCCATCGCAACCGGCAAACTGGTAGAGCTTGAAGAGAAAGGACTGAATGTTGTTCCAACCGCTAAGGCAACCAGGCTAACAATGAATCGTGAAGGTATCCGACGTTTGGCAGCAGAAGAACTGGAATTGACGACTTCACCTTATCGTTTTGCAGATAACTTTGAAGACTTCAAAGCCGCGGTTGAGCATGTGGGTATTCCGTGCGTGGTGAAGCCTGTGATGAGCTCTTCAGGTAAAGGGCAAAGTGTTATCAAGACCGAAGACGACGTTACAAAAGCATGGGATTACGCTCAGGAAGGCGGGCGTACGGGTGCAGGTCGCGTTATCGTGGAAGGTTTTATCGACTTCGATTACGAAATCACTTTATTGACCATCAGAGCCGTTGACGGTGTGCATTTCTGTGCTCCAATTGGTCATCGTCAGGAAGATGGCGACTACCGCGAATCATGGCAACCGCAAACTATGTCAGAAAACGCAGTAAAAGCAGCTGAATACACGGCTGAGAAAGTGGTAAACGCGCTCGGTGGCTACGGCATCTTTGGTGTAGAGCTATTTGTTAAAGGCGATAAAGTCATTTTCAATGAGGTCTCTCCTCGCCCTCACGATACGGGCATGGTTACAATGATTTCACAGGAAATGTCTGAGTTTGCTCTCCACGTGCGCGCGTTTACCGGAATGCCAATTAATAATATTGTGCAATATGGCCCATCTGCGTCTGCTGTTATTCTTGGACAAGGAACTTCCACAAACATTCGCTTTGAAAACCTAAGCAAAGCTTTAGCTCAACCTCAAACACAAGTTCGTCTATTCGGTAAGCCAGAAATCGATGGCCGCCGCCGTTTAGGTGTTGTCCTTACGCGACGAAAAACCACCGAAGAAGCCGTTCAAGATGCTGTTGAAAGTGCTTCAAAAGTGAATATCATTTATTAAATACGAACCACTCATACAAAAATAGCGCAGCTCAAATTGCTGCGCTATTTCGTGTTCCAAACCGAAGAGAGCCTATTCACTCTCGATTAAGTACACTTCTTCAGAGAAGCGACTTAAGCCTTTTTTCGCAATTTTAGGATGATTCTCGTCAGCTTCATCTACGTTCAAACAAGTAACTTTGTAACCTGAAAATAACTGCTCTATCTCTTCGTCCGGCACGCTAAATGGAGGCCCCGCCATCTCTTCTTGAGGATAGTTGAGTGTAACAAGCAAAATACGACCGCCTGGGTTCAGCAGTTGCTTGAGACGCCCTACATACTCCTCTCGCATATCTTGCGGTAAAGCAACCAACGCGGCGCGATCATAAATGATATCGGCTTGAGATACTGGTGCAGTGAAAAAGTCCCCAGTATAAATAGAGAGCTCATCAAATTGATAAAGCTCGTGCATGCCATTAAGAGGCGTTACCGTTGGCGTGTAAAAATGTTCAGCAAAAAAGGCACGCACAGCAATATGGCTTAGCTCAACACCTTCAACCGAATCATGCTTCATCGCTAGCCAAATCAAGTCTTCTGACTTTCCACATAAAGGAACTAACACTTTATCTTCACGCTTTGGATTAGTGTGTTTCCAATATACTGGTAATAGCGGGTTTACATCTTCCAAGTGAAATCCGATCTGATTGCTGGCCCATTTGTTATGCCAAAATTCTTGGTCTCTCATTTTACTTTCTACTTGTCGGCTGTTTTCATTTTGAGAGGTAAGACTAACGTTTTTTTTCAATTTGTCTATGCCGTTCATCTTTGGTTAATACTGCGGTGATAGGATGTAATCGGTCTCATAGGAGACGCGCCTTTATCTGATAATCAGAATAAAGAAAAGAGAAATGGTGATCTAACGCACGATTCTACTTCAAGATAAAACTGAAACCTTGGAATCTTTCGTAATGGCCCCATTTATAAGTTAGTACCTGATTTGCCGAACTTAGCGACCTTTATGTTCCCTATTTTCTAAGTACAAGCAAGTTAAGGAGAGTGAATGAGCTTATTTCTTCGTACTACAGCATTGATGCTTTTGGTACTTAGCCGTGCACCGGCATTTGCCGCACTTCCAATTACCCCTGCGCCTAGTGGCGAACAAAATCGTTCAACCAGCCAAAACGAAGTTTGTTCGAAACTTTTTAAACACAGCCTTAGCGGTTTATATGGCATTCAGTCAATCGACACCACACCAACTCAGCCATATTCTGACTTCGACATCCTTTACAGCAAAGCTCACCAAGCACAATTTGAACTTGAAACTATCTGTAAGAGTACCGCACTTCTTAATGACGCTCAGCCATACTTCGCAGGCGTGAAATCCAAACAACGAGCAGAAGAAAAGATAGCTTTAGAGTTAGATGGGAAAGTTGAACGTATTACTGACCTAGCACGTGCAACGATTGTAGCTGAAGACGTCGCGAGCTTAGTCTCCATTTATGAAACGTTAGAGCGTGAAACAACGATTGTGAAAGTAAAAAATCGATTCAAAAAACCTGGCCCTTCAGGATATAGAGACTTGAACTTGCTCGTTCGTTTACCAAAAACAAACCTAGTAGCCGAAGTTCAACTGCACTTGAAAGCAATCGCAGATGTAAAAAGCGGTCCCGAACACGACCTATACGAAAAAATCCAGAAACTAGAACGTCAAGCGATGTTGGAAAAACGTGAGCTAAGCGAAATAGAGCTTGCCTCTATTCGCAACATGCGTACACAGTCTAAGAACTTGTACCAACAAGCATGGCAACCATACTTAACAACGCATCTAGAAGCGGCGTAACCGATATCATTAAGCGTCTCTCATAAACAGAAAAACCACCGCATTGCGGTGGTTTTCATTTGTATGCACACGAATTTTACGCAAAAAAAGACCACGCCTTAGCGTGATCCATTTATTCGGCTTACTGTACTTTCTTCAGGTTTTCTACACGAGCTTTTAACTTCTGACCCGGGCGAAAAGTCACTACACGTCGAGCAGTAATTGGAATATCTTCACCAGTTTTCGGGTTACGACCAGGTCGTTCATTCTTGTCACGAAGATCAAAGTTACCAAAACCTGACAGTTTTACCTGTTCGCCACTTTCCAGTGCCTTACGAATCTCTTCAAAGAACACTTCCACCGTTTCCTTGGCGTCCCGCTTACTAAATCCTAATTTATCAAACAGGTTTTCTGCCAGTTCGGCTTTTGTGAGCGCCATAAAACTTTCCTCAAAGCTATGTTAAACAATGCTACGTTAGTGTAGCGCCAGAGCAGTTTTACCCTACCAATTCAACAACATATCGGGGTTACATCAGGAAGTGTATGACAAGCTTATGATTTTCGCCAACTTTTTTCTTGGCGAACAAAAGGAATAGCACTACGTAAATTATTGTTAAACGCCAGAAATTTGATATTTTTGTTTTTGTTTCATCTTTATCAGGAAAAACATCCAGATTATAAAACTAAAAGTAGTTTAAATATCAACATTAAACACTATTTAATAAAAATATCAGATATTGGTTATTTAACAGACACTTGACATAGAACTTGTCGTAAATTCAGTGATTTGTATGTAACTCGATACGTAACAATTAGATTAAAAGGTATGACCACCTGTACTTTGCAACTGTGCTTTGAAAGCTTGATTAAACCCACGCTTCTCGCTGTTTAACGATGACGCCATATATAAAGATTGATAATGTGGAAGTTCGTGTATTTCCTCATTGGCTTCTTACACTGCTTCTAGGCGACCATGATTAATCAAATCATAAATATTCTTTTCCCTGTTTTTGCTCTTGTCGGAGTTGGCTATTTGGTCGGTCGTTACATCAAGCCTGACTTTCGCCCAATAAACCGCATTAATATTGAGGTGTTTACGCCAGCACTGGTATTTTCGTCACTCGTTAGCATGCCGCTCGATTCAAATCAGGGGCCGCTTCTTTTGGCGGCAATTGTTGCGGTTTTAATTCCCGCACTACTCATGATCCCGGTATGTCGATGGACGTCACTCTCGTTTAAAACCTGGGCGCCACCACATATGTTTCGGAATAGCGGAAATCTAGCTATTCCTTTGTTTACCTATACGTTTGGAGAAATTGCGCTGTCGTCAGCAGTGCTTTTATTTGTCGTGTCAGCATGCTTGCATATCAGCTTAGGCGTAATGCTGCTTAGTCATGGCAACCCTTTTAAGCAAATAGTCAAGATGCCAATCTTTTTAGCAGCGTCGTTGGCTCTGTTTCTCAACGTGTCAAATGTGGGTGCATGGGCGCCTTTATACGAAGCCACTGCTCTACTTGGGCAAGCGGCCGTACCCGTGATGCTTTTATCTCTGGGGGCACAAATGTGTCATTTACGGTTGGACGGTTTAAAGATTGGTGTGTTGTGTACCGTGCAGTCACTGGCAACTGGTGCTGTCGCTTTTGCACTTATTTATTGGTTAATTCCCCTTCCAACGATGCAATTGCAAATGATGGTGCTCTTCACAATGCTGCCGCCAGCCGTCATGAATTACCTATTTGCGGAAAGGCTGAATATAGAACCCATGAAAGTGGCGTCAATGGTACTATTTGGCAACTTTTTCAGCATTCTTACGCTGCCTCTTCTGCTTAGCTATACCCTCTCACTCGCTGCCTAACCGCCAACAAGCTATCGTTAGCGTGTATTAGCTGAAAAACAATACGTTCCTAATCTCGGGTAAGGGCCATCCCTAGTTTGGTCTAGTATTTTAAAGTAATGAGGGATGGTGCGAGCAGTAAGGAACTTGAACAACGATAAGGTAATCCTAAAAATAAAAAACCCTGCCAAACTGGCAGGGTTTTCATTTCTTAAGAAGATACGTTACGCGAGATTAGTCACGCAGAGACGCACCAAACTTCTCAGAAACGTGAGCAACGATAGCGTCAACCGCACCAGCGATATCTGCATCTTCAAGCGTACGCTCAAGTGACTGTAGAGTCAGAGCGATTGCTAGGCTCTTCTTACCATCTTCAACGCCTTTACCTACGTAAACGTCGAACAGTTTCGCATCTTTAAGGAACTCGCCACCTTGCTCTAGACAAGCGTTAACGATGTCACCAGATGCAACAGCTTCATCCACTACTACCGCGATATCACGACGGTTTGAAGGGAATTTAGAAAGTGCTACCGCTTCTGGGATCACTTTGCTGTTGATTGCAGACCATTCGATTTCGAATACGATAGTACGACCGTTTAGACCGAACTTACGCTCAAGCTCAGGGTGAACGGTACCGATCACGCCTACTTCTTTGCCGTCTACGATGATTGCCGCAGATTGACCTGGGTGAAGAGCTGGATTAGCTTTTTTGCTTTCAGGTGACAGTGCAGCGAAAGAGTACGCTTTTTCGTTTGCAGATAGCTCTAGAATCGCTTCTAGATCGCCTTTAAGATCGAAGAAATCAACGGTGTTAGTTTCAATATCCCAGTGCTCTTCACCGCGAGTACCAGCAATAACACCTGCAAGCATCGGCTCTTGGCGCATGCCGTTTTCTGCAGTTTCACATGGGATGAAACGTAGGCCGTATTCGAATAGACGAACGCGTGGCTGTTGACGCTTCTGGTTGTGAACAACCGTGTTCAGCAGACCTTGGATAAGACCAAGACGCATTGCTGACATGTCTGCAGAAATTGGGTTTGGAAGCACTAGAGGCTCAACACCAGGTACAACTAGCTTTTGTTGCTCAGGCTCAACGAAGCTGTATGTAATTGCTTCGTGGTAACCGCGGTCAACAAGAAGATCACGAACGCGTTTCAGTGGAAGATCCGCTTCAACGTGGTTGTGCATCTTAAGTGCTGCTGCTGGGTGTTGGTTAGGAATGTTGTCGTAACCGTAGATACGGCCAACTTCTTCAATCAGGTCTTGCTCGATAGCGATATCGAAACGCCATGTTGGCGCAACTGCCATCCAACCTTCTTCTGAAGCTTCAACAGTCAAACCTAGACGCTCTAGGATTTCTACTACGTCGCTATCTGCAATGTGGTGACCTAGCAGGTTGTCTAGCTTAGTACGACGTAGAGCAACTTTGTTTGGCTTAGGTAGGTCTGCTTCAGACTCTACTGCAACAACAGGTGCTACTTCACCACCACAGATCTCAACTAGAAGCTGAGTTGCACGCTCCATTGCGCTTACTTGCAGTGCGTAATCTACACCACGCTCGAAACGCATTGAAGAATCAGTGTGCAGACCGTAGCTACGTGCGCGACCACGAATATGGTCAGGTGCAAAGAATGCACACTCTAGTAGAACGTCTTTAGTCTCAGTTGTTACACCAGACTCTTCACCACCAAAGATACCTGCGATTGCAAGTGCTTTGTTGTGGTCAGCAACTACTAGTGTATCTGCGTTTAGTTCTGCTTCGTTGCCGTCAAGAAGCGTTAGCTTCTCACCTTGCTCTGCCATACGAACTACGATGCCACCTTCGATCTTCGCTAGATCGAATGCGTGCATTGGTTGGCCTTGCTCTAGAAGAACGTAGTTAGTGATATCTACCACAGGGTCGATAGAGCGAATACCACAACGACGCAGTTTCTCTTGCATCCATAGTGGCGTTTCAGCTTGAACGTTTACGTTCTTAACTACACGACCTAGGTAACGTGGACACGCAGCTGGCGCTTTCACTTCGATAGACACTTTATCGTCGATTGAAGGGGCAACTGCTTCTACTAATGGCTCTGTCACGTCAGCACGGTTTAGTACGCCAACTTCACGAGCTAGACCACGAATGCTGAAACAGTCAGCGCGGTTTGCTGTTAGGTCTACGTCTACTGTTACGTCGTCTAGACCTAGGAATTCACGGAAATCAGTACCGATTACTGCGTCTTCTGCTAGTTCCATGATGCCGTCTGACTCAACGTCGATACCTAGTTCAGTGAACGAACAAAGCATGCCGTGAGATGGCTGGCCACGTAGTTTCGCTTTTTTGATTTTGAAATCACCTGGAAGAACAGCACCAACTGTTGCGACTGCTACTTTCAGACCTTGGCGACAGTTAGGTGCGCCACAAACAATGTCTAGAAGCTCTTCTTCACCCACGTCAACTTTAGTTACGCGCAGTTTGTCTGCATCTGGGTGTTGGCCACATTCAACAACGTGACCGACTTTAACGCCAGTAAAAGAACCAGCAACAGGAAGAACGTCGTCTACCTCTAGGCCGGCCATTGTAATTTGGTGAGTTAGCTCGTCAGTAGTAACCGCAGGGTTTACCCACTCACGAAGCCATGATTCGCTGAATTTCATGTTGATGAACCCTCTGGATTACTTGAACTGTTTTAGGAAACGAAGATCGTTCTCGAAGAACGCACGTAGGTCGTTCACGCCGTAACGAAGCATTGTTAGACGCTCAACACCCATACCGAATGCGAAACCAGAGTATTTTTCAGGATCGATACCTACGCTACGTAGCACGTTCGGGTGAACCATACCGCAGCCTAGTACTTCTAACCATTTACCGTTTTTGCCTTTCACGTCTACTTCAGCTGAAGGCTCAGTGAATGGGAAGTAAGATGGACGGAAACGTACTTCTACTTCTTCTTCGAAGAAGTTACATAGGAAATCGTGCAGGATGCCTTTCAGCTGAGCAAAGTTTACGTTCTCATCAACCAGCATGCCTTCCACTTGGTGGAACATTGGCGTGTGCGTTTGGTCGTAGTCGTTACGGTATACACGGCCTGGTGCGATGAAACGGAATGGTGGTTTACCATTTTCCATCGTACGGATCTGTACGCCTGACGTATGAGTACGAAGCATCAAGTCTGGGTTGAAGAAGAAAGTATCGTGGTCAGTACGCGCTGGGTGATCAGCTGCGATGTTTAGCGCATCGAAGTTGTGGAATGCATCTTCGATCTCTGGGCCTGCCTCGGTGTTAAAACCGAGTTCGCCAAAGAACTTCTCAATACGCTCTACAGTACGAGTTACTGGGTGTAAACCACCGTTTTCAATACGACGACCTGGTAGTGTTACGTCGATTGTTTCTGCTGCTAGTTTCGCTTCAAGCTCAGCACGTTGTAGTGCATCTTTACGAGCTGCGATAGCTTGCTGAACTACGCCTTTCGCTTTGTTGATCTCTTGACCAGCTTCACGGCGTTCTTCTGGTGGTAGTTTGCCTAGGCTTTGAAGTTGAGCAGTTAGCTCACCTTTTTTACCCAGATACTGAACACGCACTTCATCAAGTGCGACTAGCGATTCGGCAGCTTCAATTGCAGTGCTCGCGCTAGCAATGATCTCTTCTAGATGTTGCATCGTTTCCTCATCTACCTGTAGGTAGTGTCCATAAGGGAGTGATTGGTTTTTTGATAGCTGTACATAGTAGCCAAACCGGGCACCAATGCCAAATTGAATTACGAAAAGAAGAGGTTATTGAATAAAAAGAGCACAAAAACGTCAAAAATGTCATCTTTAGTTAATCTGCCGTTTAGTTGTGCCCTTTTGTTTTAGAAATAGTATTGAATAGATAGCTCGATAAAATCGTCATCTCTAGCAAAGTAGAGCAAATCATTTGGTGTTTCATTTTTAAACAACCAAGCATCAATTTGCCACTTAACGTGATTCGATATTCGGCTCGACGCCTCTAACTTAGCATTGTAAACATCAGCGTTATCTAAATCCTTCGTGATTCCCGTCAATACTTCCGTTCCGTCCTCATCATTGAGCGCCCAACGAATACCTGCAAACACATCATTTTGACCGATAGTTTGTGCGTTGTTCCCTCGACTGTCATAGAGGTACTCACCAATAACTCCCACATCCCAAACCGTGTCAAATGCACCGACGAAGGTATACTCAAAACCCGTCACAAGACCGACATGATTATCAGCGCTATCTCGATAAACACTTTCTAGTTTCCATAACCAATCGCCAACAATTCCTTGCACATCGAGACCGACATGACTCATCAGAGCGTAGTAAGGCTTTAATTCTCCGTACTCAAAACGAAAGTAGGGATCCCGGTTTGTTCCATATAAATAGCTTAGGCCTACGTCCCAATCGCCAAGCATTTTCGAATATCGAAAAGCCACATCTACGTGCTTCTCTTCTCTGCTTGATTCATAGATAGCATCATCAGAGACAACGGGTTCGGTTCGCAAGCGGCCATCTGTACCCGCAAACGTTCGCTCCCTAAAGTAAGGTAACAACATTGCGTGGACGGTGCCCCAGTCTTTGAAAGAGGTAAAATGTAACATCGGCTGACCGAGTTTATCTTCACCATCGACAGCTTCAATGGCATCTGTTTGGTTTACTACATCAACTAAATGGGCTGATTCAGTCACTCCCCAAAAGACCTTACTAATCCCAACTCGAAGCTCATAATCATCCCAATAAGTCAGATAAAGTGCCTCTCGTATGTCACCATGACTTCGCTCATCGTCTAGACCATCCAGACGATAGAAAGGTGTGAAAGTAAAGTTTGCATCACCATTTTGCATCTCCCAGTAAAATTCTGGCTGCAAAACCAATGACGTTTGCGCTTTGCTCTGACCCTGAGAGCCCGTTTTAAAAAACTGACGATGCTCAATATTGACTTGTCCTGCGAGCTCGACGGCAGTCAGAGGCATCGAGTAAAAAAAGGCTGCTGCACTAAGCAACAACCCAGCATTTAATCGCTTCATTTTTCCTCCACTACCTCACTCGCTTCAACACATTCTTATGAAAGTCATTGTCTTGTAATCCAGTGTTAAAACGCATTTCGCTAGTCGTTAGCTCAGTACTTTTTCCTGTTTGATGGTTTGTCATCGCCATAGTGTGCGCTCGCCAATATTGGTTGAGATATTGCTTGTAATCGGAAAAAGAAAGCGTTTTTAACAAAGAGCCTTTGCGGTCGTAAAACTCAACTTTAAGTGGACGATAATGCGCTTTATCTAACCACACCGTTTGCTTGGTATAACCTGAGTTCTTATCGGTCGGAATTTGCTCTACGACGAAAACATCTTGCCCGTTTATGCTGTCATCTTTTAGGTAGTTGAAACGGTATTTTTCAATCTCAAAGGAACTGAGATCCTCATACGCGAATTCACTGCCCATAAAAGGACCTGATTTGTTACGCGACGAAATACGTTTCACACGTTTCAGTGCAGGAAGGTAAAGCCATTGGTCATCGGCACCCACCGTATGAGAATGGTTGAGAAACGCCGTGCCTTTTACATCTCTCGGTTCATCAAATATCGTGAGCCCTTTGTCACCATCGCCATCAACTTCGAGTGATTGTAAGCGCATTAAACGTGTGCTGCTTTCTCCTTGCGCGTTTCGCAGAATCATTTGCATCGTAGCAACAGAATCCCCCCACCCTTCATCACGGGCTTTGCGCTCTTGGGCAATTTCTAGTCCTTTGGCTTCATCCGCCAACACCGCATGACTCATAATAAGCGAGACAGAAAGTACTGATACTTTTAAGGCATTTTTTACTAAATTCATGTTCGATCCTTTAATTCGTTATGACTGAGTAACAGCCGTGGTTTGAGAGCCAGTTGATTTAAGCTTATTTCGGCGCTCCACCTCGTCGTAAACGCCTTTGTCAAACAACATCAGTAGAGTCGGTAGGAAGATGAAATCCACAACAAGGGCAATAAAGATGACAATGGCACTCAGCTGTCCCATATCGGCATTTAAACGGAAGCTCGACATCGCCAGAACAGAGAAACCAGCAACAAGCACGACCGTCGTAATCCAAAGTGCGCGCCCCACGGTACGAAAGGCGTAGCGAACCGCTTGCTCCGCACTGTGGCCATCTTTACGAGCGTGTTGATATTTAGAAAGAAAGTGAACGGCGTCATCGACAACAACACCAAGCGTTAATGTCACAACGACAGACAATCCCAAGTTAATCTCGCCAGAAACCAGCGCCCAAATACCAAAACCAATAAGCGCAGGAGCAATATTCGGGACAAGACTAATTAAGCCAAGCTTGAACGAACGCAAGGCAAAGATCAGTAATGCAGAGATTAAGACAAGAGTAATGGGCAAGGTTGACAGCATGCTGGCCATATTCGTTTCACCAATATGCGCAAACATCAATGAAGGACTAGACGCAACAACATCATATTGAGGCGCGTTTTCGTTAAACCATTGGTAAATGCGATTTTCCAAATCAACAAGCTCGACGCTGCCCAAGTTCTCCACGGTGAGAACCATCTTGATCGACGACTTATCTACATTGATTTGGTTGTTCAAATCTAAACCATACGGTAGTGACATTTCATAAAGCAGCAGATATTGAGCCGCTAATTCTCTGTCTTGAGGGAGCGAGTAATAAGCCTGATCATCTCCATGCATGTTCTTGTTTAGGCGCTTATAAACATCGCTCAAGGTCGCAACATGGTCCGTTTCTGGCTGCAACCTTAGCCAGTCAGTAAATTTACCCACGTAATTGAGAAAATTAGGATCGGCAATGCCCTGCGATTCGTTGGTTTTTATCGCGATACTGATGTTCGCCATGCCACTGATTCGCTCTTCCATAAAATCAGCCGCTCGGCGAAATTCATTGCTATGGCCAAAGTACTCGACGGATTCATCATTGACTTTGTTCAGCGGAATCAAGCTCGCACTCGCGACAATAACAAGCACCGACAACGGCAATAACGCATGTCGCTTTGACACCACGAAATCTCCTAAATGATCCATAAAGTGCTTTCTTTCATCAGAAGTATCCGACTTCACCGTAACCGGAAGGATATTAAGCAAGGCGGGAAGTAACGTGATGGAAAGGAAACAAGCAACCATGACGCCAAGGGCTGATAGGTTGCCGAAATCTCTCAGGATTGGAGAATCCGACATATTCATCATTAAAAAGCCGATCGCGGTGGTAATGGAGGTAATCAAGATAGGCATGAAATTGAGCGCAATACTTCGCTCAATAGAGTGGGCTTTACTAAAGCCGTTTTGCATAGACTGACGCATTGTCGCGATGATGTGTACACAGTCTGCGACGGCAAGCGTCATCACCAAGGTAGGCACATTAACAGTCGCCGTGCTTAAGAACATACCAGCCCATCCTGACAAGCCCATTGTAACCATAACCGAGCCGATAATAACGATGAGCGTCGCGATGACGCTAAGCAATGAGCGCAACATGATGGTCAGAAACACCAATATCACTAGTAACATAGTAGGCACTAATGTTGCGCTATCATCTTGGGCTGCGGTCATAAACGCGTAGTTCATTGCAATAATACCAGCCTTGTGGAATTCGGTGTCTGGGTACACTTGCTGATAACGCTCAATCATTCCGTTTATGTAAGCAACCACCTCTTGTACTTCAGCAGTTTTATCTATTTCAGGGAGTTGGACCGTAATGTTTACGACCGTGACATCTCCTTTTTCAGAAATCAGTGAACTTTTCAAAACCGGCTCACTCAACGCAATACTTTTGACTTTCTCTATTCGTTGAGGTGTCAATTCATATTCGCTATACAGTAAGTCTTCGACAAGAAGATCATCTTCAAACGCTTCGGTATGCTGGTAGTTGGCGAGGGAATCAACGCGGGTGGAGTATGGAACTTGCCACGCCTCGTCAGTGATCTGCTGAATAAGAGATAATGTGCTAGGAGTAAAAACAGTGCCGCTCTTTGGCGCTATAACCAAAGCAAGACTGTCAGATTTTGCAAAGGTGGTTTGAATTTCATCAAACGCAAGTAACTGCTCATTTGTTCCATCAAAGAAGATGTCGTAATCTCCTCTAAAGTAAAGATTTTTTCCTCCAATAGTTGCTATGACAATCAATAAAACGGTAGCAAGCATCACCAATACACTGTAATTCGTTGGTAGCTTACCCCACCCTGAACGGGCGTATTGTTGAACGTTGTGATGTGGCATCACACTCTCCTTTTGTGACGTTTCGTCAAATTTAAAAACTAAAAAAACAGCAAATGCTGTAAATAACCAGACAAACTCGACATGCAAACTTTAGATCGAATGAATTTGGCTACATAAGTCAGTTTTTAGTAACTTCCTATGCTTCTCGTGATCATTGGCTGAACGCCAACCCTCGAGATTTAATGACGATTCGTCACAATAGTGCGATAAAAAAGCCAACCATAACGTCAGATTGGCCTTTCCAGTTTACTAGCGATTCACTGACTCTAAATAAGCAAGCTCTTCACTAAATAACTCCTGCTCCACTCGACGCCAGGTTTTACGGTAGTCCCATTCTGTAGATAAAGGCGACCAACCTAAACCATCAAGTAACATATTCGCGTTGTGCAGTACTGAGAATGGGTCCTGAATTCGCTGAATACATCGACTGTTCGATGCATTTTGCGCCAAAGCGTTTGAACCGAATGCAATAGACCAGTTGGCGAATACAATAGCATCAGAACCAATTGCGGGAGAAAACTTAAGATCACCACATTCTACCGCATTGTTCACCAGCGCATCAGCACCATCTATTACTTGTTCTTCCAAGTTATTCAGTTCATTCACACGTTTAGGCGAAGCCTTCTCTAGAACCCAAGGCGTCTTTGCAACAATCGCACAAGTTGATAGTACTGGCTCCATACGAGCGTAAATACGATAACCTACATGCATCGCAATGATTTTTTCTCTGGTATTGCCATTAAATTTGGCGGTACGTTCGAAAAATATTGCTTCGCTTTTCAGCGAATGAATACAAAGCGCAAGAATCACATCTTCTTTGCTGCAAAAATGATTGTAGATCGTCCCTTTAGAGTAAGGGCTTGACGCTGTAAGCTTGTCCATCGTTAAGTTGGCAAAGCCTTGCTCTTGAACTAAAGACTTAGCCAATTGAATAAGCTCTATCTCACGATCAGCAATCGCCTGTTGCTTTTTTGTTAGCCCTGAAGACACACGACATCCGTCTTGCTTGCTATATTTTTTACAGCGAAAGTTAAACATAATCCTTTGATCCGTATACCAACACACTCCCAATAATTGTAACACGATTCTTTAATACAGGAACGCAACTAAAGTTGACGAACCGTCACAAATGACACTTCGTCATAATAGATCAAAAAACAAACATTTCAAGTATGAATTTATAATTAGAAGATAAATAGCTACCAATTATGCATACCCAAGTAGCTACAGGATGCTTGGTTCAACGATAATGGTTTCTTTGTAGAGGAAGCGAGAGAGGCTTTGGGAGGAACAACGAAGGAAATCAGCATGTTAAAAATAACGAAAGTAGATGCTGAACAGGTATTATTCGAAATAAGCCCAAAACACTTTAAGTCTGAATTAAGAGCAAACACCGCTGAATGCCCTACTTACAAAGTATTTGCTGTCTTAGGCTTTTTCTTTTGCAACGCCCTTTCAGAAACTCTCTTCAAAAAAGGCTCAAAATCTATATAGATAGGCTTGGCTTATCACCTGCAGATGCGATGGCATAACGAATATCATCAATAAATCGCCCCTCTGTCTCAATAATGCCGTCAGAGAATGTGACTGGCTGATGTGGCCCAGCAAGTAGAACAATATTAGTAAAATCAGAGACATTAAAGTTCTCTGCTACAACATTTTTGGAATGAAAATCGATGACGGTCTTTGCGACTTGATCTTCCAGTAACAAAAGCTGTTCTTCGGTAATTTTCATACGCGCCAAAGCAACGCGAACACACTTATCGTGGGTAGTCGTCTGCTCTTTTATGATTTCGGTATATTTGTCGTTGAGCTTGGAGTTCTCTGCATAGCTATAATATAAAGGTCCGTGCAGCGTTATATTTTTATCTTCATCAACGTAAACGAGATCCAACAACTCTAATGCTTTTAAGTAATCGGACATGCTCTGCTCAGACAAGTCATACTTTTTCTTTAAAATAGAATAGCCGTCTTTACCTCGTAACATTCTCAATTCACGATAAAAGTCGTAAAGGTGAGGGAATTGAAAGAATACCTCATCCTGCGTACGACTAAAGTAATCCTCGTCTTCACCTTGCAATTGATTTGCGAGCTTTTGTAGTTCATCTAACGTGCAATCAACCGCTCTACAATATTCCAGCAACTTATCTAAAGCGAGATTCGTGCTTGTAAGATGTCTCTTAAAGGTAGACAGTGGCATACCCATTTTCTCAGATAGCTCTCGATATGTTAGCCCTTTTGTTTTAATCGCTTGGCGTAATGCGGCTAGCAAGTATTCGGGAGTCAGATCTCTCATCTACAATTCCTTTTGGCAATGTTACAGCTGTATAGTATTTGTAACAATTTAGAACCGCTTGGCAAGGTATAAGTTCATATTTTTATAAGAAAAACATGAATTAATATACTGAAAGGAGAATTCACACAACAAATGAAAAATTCAATATGAATTCAATTTCATTATAGATATAAAATAATATGCAAAATAAAGGTAAAGCAATCACTCTAAATTGTCGTGATTAATTTTAATAGTAACGTAAAGTTGAGAATATAAATCCATTCGCTCTACAAAAATCTAGAATAATTAACCTAAAAGGAACAGAACGGTAAATGCATAATAATTCACCGCTCTCTATTGGCATTTTTGCAATGTTATTCAAGTAGACTAGTCCGCTAATTTCACCGCAGTACCAAATGCCAAAATTTCCGAAGAACCATCTACGATTGAGCTTGTGGTAAATCGAATCCCTACAATTGCATCGGCACCTTTAGACTCAGCGTCCGCCACCATGCGCTGTATAGCAATATCACGCGCGTCGGTCATCATTTCCGTGTAACCACGAATTTCGCCGCCAACAATGCTCTTGATACCCGCCATGAGGTCACGGCCAATATGTTTTGATTGAACAACATTACCAGTTACAACCCCTCTGATTTCAGAGATCTGCTTGCCAGGAATGCTTTCGGTCGTTGTGTAGATCATTTTTAATCCCTTATAAACGTAAAAATTTATACCCAAGCTACCTTATAACTAACATAAGATGCTAACCAATAAATTGAGAAGACTGATAAACAATACTCTAAATAGCCAAGCTAAAAGTCATTTGGGTATAAATTTTAGCAATAAAAAAGGAGAGCTAATGCTCTCCTTCTCTTAATCCTAAACTGCTAATTAAAGAGCAGCTTTCGCTTTTTCAACTAGAACTGCAAATGCAGCTTTGTCGAATACTGCGATGTCCGCAAGGATCTTACGGTCGATCTCGATAGATGCTTTCTTAAGACCGTTGATGAAACGGCTGTAAGATAGACCATTTTGACGAGATGCCGCATTGATACGTGCAATCCATAGTTGACGGAATTGACGTTTCTTAGCGCGACGGTCACGGTAAGCGTATTGACCAGCTTTAGTAACTGCTTGGAAAGCTACGCGGTAAACGCGTGAACGCGCACCGTAGTAACCTTTAGCTTGTTTTAGAACTTTCTTATGACGTGCACGAGCTTGTACACCACGTTTTACGCGAGGCATTATGCTTCTCCTAAACTAAACGATTGATAACTAAAAAGAATTAAGCGTATGGCAACATACGGATTACTGCAGCCACTTCACATTTTGGAAGGATTGCATTCGGACGTAGTTGACGCTTGTTCTTAGTAGTACGCTTAGTCAGGATGTGACGTTTTGTAGCGTGCTTGTACTTAATACCACCAGCAGTTTTCTTAAAACGCTTAGCAGCACCTTTGTTGGTTTTCATCTTAGGCATGATGAATAACTCCGCATTGAGTAGGTTTAATAAACAACGTAATTAGGGCGAACAAAACCCAGCCATATGCCTTTATATAAAGGAAAGCGGCTAGGTTTTAATTACTTGATGAGCCGTTAATTACTTCTTTTTAGGGGCTAGCACCATGATCATCTGGCGACCTTCAATCTTCTTAGGGAAAGATTCAACTACAGCAATTTCTGCAGTATCTTCCTTAAGACGATTTAGAACGTCAACACCGATGTCTTGGTGTGCCATCTCTCGGCCACGGAAGCGAATTGTTACTTTCACTTTGTTGCCTTCTTCAAGGAAACGCGTCAGGTTGCGTAGTTTTACCTGATAGTCTCCAATATCAGTTCCAGGACGGAATTTTACTTCCTTGATCTGGACCTGCTTTTGCTTCTTCTTCTGCTCTTTAGCAGTTTTGCTCTTCTCGAAGAGGAACTTACCATAGTCCATCACACGACAAACAGGTGGCTCGGCGTTAGGACTGATCTCAACGAGATCCATACCAGCTTCTTCAGCAGCTGCAATGGCTTCTTGAATCGATACAACACCAACTGATTCACCGTCAGCGCCTGTTAGTCGAACTTCACGAATACCACGAATTTCACCGTTGATACGGTGCGGGTTTTGTTTTACCGGCTGTTGGCCACGTCTTCCGCCTTTAATAGCTTATTCCTCCAGATTGAGCTTACGGCTAGAGATCTCGTCTTGGATGTATGCAATAAAATCATCCACTTTAAATTTACCAAGATCTTTACCTTTACGAGTACGCACTGCAATTTCGCCAGCTTCCATTTCTTGGTCACCAACAACAAGCATATACGGTACACGCTTCAAAGTATGTTCGCGGATTTTAAAGCCAATCTTCTCATTTCTCAAGTCCGCTTTAGCTCTAATTCCACTTTTTTGTAGTTTTTGTACTATTTCTTGAACATAACCTGACTGTTTATCAGTAATGTTCATAAGAACTGCTTGTTCTGGCGCCAACCAAGTTGGGAAGAAACCAGCATATTCTTCGATAAGGATACCGATGAAGCGCTCTAGTGAACCTAGAATCGCACGGTGAATCATTACCGGTACAAGACGTTCATTGTTTTCACCTACATAAGTTGCACCTAAGCGACCTGGTAGGTTGAAGTCTAGCTGGACAGTACCACACTGCCACGCACGGTCTAGACAATCGTATAGTGTGAATTCAATCTTAGGACCGTAGAACGCACCCTCGCCTTCTTGAATTTCGTATGGGATATCCATCGATTCAAGAGACTGCTTCAATGCTTCTTCAGATTGATCCCAGATTTCATCTGAACCTACACGTTTCTCTGGACGAGTAGACAGTTTCACTACGATGTTGTCGAAACCAAATGTTTGGTACGTATCGTACACCATCTTGATACAGTTTGTTACTTCTTCTTGAATTTGGCTCTCAGTACAGAAAATGTGAGCGTCATCCTGAGTAAAGCCACGTACACGCATAATACCGTGTAGTGCACCAGATGGTTCGTTACGGTGACATGAGCCAAACTCAGCCATACGTAGCGGTAGGTCGCGGTACGATTTTAGACCTTGGTTGAAGATCTGTACGTGACCTGGACAGTTCATTGGCTTAATCGCGTATTCACGGTTCTCAGAAGAAGTTGTGAACATTGCATCAGCGTATTTGTCCCAGTGCCCAGAGCGTTCCCAAAGAACACGGTCCATCATAAGTGGACCTTTCACTTCTTGGTAACCGTACTCATCTAGCTTAGCGCGGATGAATACTTCTAGATCTCGGAAGATAGACCAACCATTGTGATGCCAGAACACCATACCCGGTGCTTCTTGCTGCATGTGGAATAGGTCTAGTTGCTTACCAATCTTACGGTGATCACGCTTCGCCGCTTCTTCTAGGCGAGTTAGGTGCGCTTTCAGTGCTTTCTTGTCGTGGAAAGCCGTACCGTAGATACGTTGAAGCATTTTGTTGTCGCTGTTACCACGCCAGTAAGCACCTGCAACATTCAGCAAAGTGAAGTGTTGACAGAAGCTCATGTTAGGAACGTGAGGACCACGACACATGTCGATGTATTCTTCATGGTGGTAAAGGCCTGGACGATCATCACGAGATACGTTTTCGTCTAGGATTTCCACTTTGTATGGTTCGCCACGTGATTCAAACGTATCACGCGCTTCCTGCCAGCTTACTTTTTTCTTAACCACTTCGTACTTGGTTTTCGCTAGCTCTTTCATACGCTTTTCAATCTTTTCAAGATCTTCTTGCGTTAGAGATTCGTCTAGGTCGATATCGTAGTAGAAGCCATTGTCGATGGTTGGACCGATCGCCATTTTAGCTTGAGGGTAAAGCTGCTTAAGAGCGTGACCAAGAAGGTGAGCACAAGAGTGACGAACGATTTCTAGACCGTCTACTTCATCTTTAACTGTGATGATTTCAAGGCTTGCGTCTTCTTCAATTAGATCACACGCATCAACGCGGTTACCGTTTACACGACCAGCGATAGTTGCTTTTGCAAGACCGGGACCGATCGATTGCGCAACTTCCATAGTAGATACTGGGTTGTCAAATTGACGCTGACTGCCGTCAGGAAGAGTAATAATAGGCATGCTATGTCCTTTACAGTGGTGTTGCACACCAAGCAACACATGTTATTCAAATTAGAAGCTATTTGTTGAAAATAGTTGAGAGTCAATAAAGGCCTCTCGGTAACACGAATACCGGACCGTTATCGAAAGTGGGATTGTACCTAGCTCACATTTAGAATGCAAAGCGCGATTTTGTTTTGTCATAAGAACTTAACCGCAGACCCGTCACGACAATCTGATCATGCTTTTTTAAGAGACCGCATAGCTGATGAATGGAATTGCCCCTCAATGAACTTACACAACAAATTACAATATCCCCTATTACGTGTGAACCGATACAAAGCCTAACACGCTGGGCGAGAGCTCAACGTGCGATTTAGGTATATAGTTGTTTTATAGAGTAGTTTGTATGTAGGTATTCATCATGGTCTATTTCAAATCGCGCTTTATGGTGCTTCTAAGCACCTCGATATGTTCTTTGCAAGCCTTCGCATCAAATGACTTATATGGCCCGCTGCGTTCTTACGCACAATCCCCAATGCAAGTGGTTAGTCACACCAACATACTACGTTCAGGACACAGTCTGCCCTCTGGTTTTGTCGAAGCCTATGGTTCGGGAACCGTGGCAAGTGTTTGGGCTCATACTGATGAATACGCACTGGATTATTACCACAATCAAATCGAATTAGGCAGCAAATGGCAAGTCAGCAACCGTTGGCAGTGGGAGCTCAACTATCGATGGGTCTTTGCCGCTGACAACCATTTAGATGGACTGACGAAAAGCTTCCATAAACTTTTCGGTATCGGACAAAATGGGCGGGATAAAGTAGACAGAGATCGTTTTTACATTTCAATGCCGCAATATGATGTGCTTGAAGATGATTTCGAAGGACAAACACTGGCCAATAACCTATCTACTTACTTACAGTATCAAGTGTTCCAAAATGAACATCACGGCCTATCGATTGGCGGCAGTTTGTATTTTAACGATGTGGCTCACGGCACTTTTCAAGGCAGCAGTTTCGAGCAAGGCTTCCAATTAAACTACAGCTACTTAAGTGATGCTCATGCATTTTATTCGATGATTGGCATGACTTTTCGTTCGGATGACCGTGCCTTGCTCGATCTGCCTTATCGACATAATACGATTGCCATTGCAGGTGGGTACCGTTATGCCTTAGAAGATAACCATCACCTGATGTTGGAATATCATTGGTATCAAGGCTCAACAGAAGGACCCACAGAGTTTGCTGATGCCTCTAATGAACTGGTATTGGGCTATCGATATCTAATGGAAAATTCAGCGCTTGAGTTTTTAGCCGTAGAGAACGCAAGAAACATGGATAACAGTACCGATATCGCTTTCACAATAGGATATCGGTACATATTTTCATCAAGTTGATGAGAGCTATAGATTTAGCGTTGGTGCAACTGCGGCTGCGACTTGAGCATCGGTTGCATTGATCGGCAACGTAAACGAGCGATATTGGTCACCAGCCAAACTGAGCGAACGGTCAATCTCTGCCAAACAATGCATGACCTGTCCTTCCAGAATAAAAGAAAGCTCAATTTCTTTTGATGAGATAAAGCCGTTGTTACGGAACTCTAGCTCTTGATAAATACCAGAGCGAGAGGAAAACGAGCCACCGCGCAAAAAGCCTTTTTCAACATCGGCTTTAACCATAGTGAAACCAGCTTGCTCGATCGCTTGAATAACCCGAGATGCTACTGGTAAAGGTTTCACTTCAATATAGTCACGGTCACGCGGATCAATTGCAAAATCAATATCTAACGTCGTCTCGACCCAAACATGACATTGATTCTTAAGTGCGCTAACCGCAGTAATTGGTGTTTCATCATGCAGTTTTAGCTCAAACGGAACCTGCTTTTCTTCATTAGGTTGAATCACAAAAGGGTCAACTGCTTTCAATTGATCAATAGTGAAGGTTTGGTAACTTACGCTATCATCCACTTCGACTTTCATTTCCGTGTTCAATTTAATCGTAATAGCATCAATTTGTTGTTCGACATCTCCGCCTTTGATATGAACATGCCCTTTCAGCGTCGCTCCTTGAAACACGCTCATTTCGTCCAAAATGGTATCTACTTTTGCAGAGCCGATCCCCAGTGATGCTTTCAATTTTTTAAACATATTTTTCCTTTTTTAGCGACTTTTCTTCTAATAATCGTTTGTTTACACAATTGTTTTCTGCTGTGCAAGCAATAGACCACAAGAAAATGTTTGAATTCAATCATCAAGCCAAATAATGCTCAGCAGCAAGAGTCATTCAGCCCTGCTATAGGATTGTTCGGTCACTAAGCGGTACATTCGTCGAGAAATGTTTGCAATTTGTACCTAAATTAAGCAGTATTTGTATAGTCAAATAAAGGGAAATCATTATGTCTGCACCACTCTACATTCAAATTAAACAATTTATCCTGGATAAAATTGATGCTGGAGAGTGGGTAGTTGGTCATCGCATCGCCACCGAGATTGAGCTTACCGAGCAATTTGGTGTCAGTAGAATGACAGTGAACAAAGCAATTCGGGATTTAGTAAATGAGGGCCGATTACAACGTCGCCCACGCTTAGGCACGTTCGTGTGTGATCCTGGTGAAAAGTCAGAATCTCCCCTGCTAGACATTCGAAACATTGCCGAAGAAGTCAGCGATAGAGGGCGAAAGTATGGCAGTAAAGTGCTCAAACAGATTGCCATAAAAGCAGATGACAACATTGCGACAAAACTCGGCGTTATGCTAGGCACGACAGTGTTTTACAGTGAAATTATTCACTATGAAGACCAAACGCCGATTCAATTGGAGCTCCGCTGGGTGAATAGCCAATATGCCCCGAGTTATTTAAATCAAGACTTCACACAAATCACTCCAAATCAATACCTGTCAGATAATTGCCCACTCAGCGCGATAGAACATACTGTAGAGGCAATTGTGCCTGAAAGCCGTATTAAGCAAGACTTAAAAATGCAAGCCAATGAACCTTGCCTTCTCTTGAATCGCAGAACGTGGAGCCAAGATAAGTTAGTCAGTACCGCCCTACTTTATCACCCTGGTAACAAATATAAGCTGAGCTCAAAAGTGCTCATTTAAGGACAAGATTTATCCTCTAGATCTACGTTTTGATCACATTTTAGCAACATCAATCTTGTCAGTGTTCTTATTTTGCTCTATTTATTTGTATATACATTTAATGATACAAATAAACACAGGGACACAAACATGGATTTGCTGATTGAAAACGCACGTCTAGTTACCATGCAATCGGGAGAATGCGGATACCTTCCAACGCCTCCAGCGCGCATTGGTATTAAATCTGGAAAAATCGTTGCGATCAGTACTTGTGCCATTGGTGAAGACGCACCGCAAACCGAGTCTCTGCTGTCTGCCCAACATTACGCTCAGAGTATCGACCTTCAAGGCAAGTTAGTTCTGCCAGGTTTGATCGACTGCCACACTCATCTTATTTACGCGGGCAATCGTGCCAACGAATTTGAAATGCGCTTAAACGGCGTGCCATATCAAGAAATTTCCAAACAAGGCGGTGGGATACTTTCAACGGTGCATGCGACGCGTTCAGCAACCGAAGCGCAATTAGTTGAGTTAGCGTTGCCACGTTTAGACGGGCTACTCGCGAGCGGCGTCACTTCTGTCGAAGTGAAATCAGGCTACGGATTGACACTGAATGATGAAATAAAAATGCTCCGTGCAGCCAAAATGCTTGAACAAGAGCGCAAAGTTAAAATCACCACTACACTTCTCGCCGCTCACGCCATTCCGCCAGAGTTCCAAGGTCGTGCAGATGATTATATTGAGCACATTTGTCAGGACATAATCCCTGTTGTCGCAAAGGAAGAATTAGCTACGAGTGTCGATGTTTTTTGTGAATCGATTGGTTTCAATCTTGAACAAACAGAAAAAGTGTTTGTAGCTGCAAAACGCCACGGCTTAAAGGTTAAAGGGCATACTGAGCAACTTTCTAATCTCGGTGGTACAGCCCTCACTGCGCAATACAACGGTCTGTCAGCGGATCACATCGAGTTTTTAGATGAGCAAGGTGTTAAAGCACTTGCTCGATCAAACACCGTCGCCACTCTATTGCCTGGCGCTTTTTATTTTCTAAGAGAAACTCAGTTACCACCGATTGAGTTGTTGAGAGAGCATAACGTGCCGATGGCAATTGCTACGGACGTCAACCCAGGTACATCACCATTTTCTGATCTCACACTCATGCTGAATATGGCGTGCACGCTATTTCGCCTTACACCGCAAGAAGCATTGCGTGGTGTAACGCAACATGCAGCCAAAGCTCTGGGTTATCAAAACTCACGTGGCGAAATCAAAGTAGGGTTTGATGCGGACTTCTCTATCTGGGATATCGAAAGCCCTGCGGATTTAAGCTATCAAGTCGGAGCAAAACGTCTGGTAGGTCGTATAGTAAATGGTGAATACATTTCACACGGAGGCCAATAATATGTCTCAATTCGACCTACACTCTCCCCTATTTCATTGGCAAGGCCGTCATGATGCCGAGGACGGCAAGCTTGGTCAGCGAATTCATCACGTTGTTCAACGCCAAAAAGCAGATGAGTTGAGTGCCGTTGCGCATGGCGTCTCATTACTCGGTTTTGCTACCGACGCTGGCGTTGCGAGAAACAAAGGACGCATTGGCGCGAAAAAAGCGCCAGACTTAATCCGACGAGCACTCGCTAATTTAGCATGGCACCAAGACGCCCCACTATATGACTTAGGTACTGTGGTGTGTGAAGACGACTTACTGGAAGAGAGCCAAGCTCTATGTGCAGCAACCATTTCAAGCGCACTGCCCCATACGCCAGTCATCGTGCTAGGTGGTGGGCATGAGATTGCGTGGGCCTCGTTTTCCGGCTTAGCGGAATATTTTAAAGCGCACCATCCAGAGAAGAAGCCTAAAATCGGCATTATTAATTTCGATGCGCATTTCGATTTGCGCGCATTTGAGAGCAACCTCACCGACATAAGACCGAGCTCTGGTACACCCTTCAACCAAATTCATCATTTTTGTCAACGTAACGATTGGGACTTTCATTACGCTTGTATTGGTGTAAGCCGTAGTAGCAACACTAAAGCGCTATTTGAAAAAGCAGATGCGTTAAATGTTTGGTATGTAGAGGACAATCAGCTCTGCTACTTAAACCACAGTTATCACTTAACTCAGCTTCAGCATTTTATTGACGACTGTGACTACCTCTATTTGACCATTGATCTAGATGTATTTCCTGCCGCAACCGCACCTGGAGTCAGCGCACCAGCAGCTCGGGGAGTGAGTTACGACACTATTGCACCCTTTTTAGAGCGAATTCTTCATTACAAAAATAAGCTAATGCTGGCTGATATCGCCGAATACAACCCAAATTATGACGTCGATAGTCAAACTGCACGATTAGCTGCCCGTTTGTGTTGGGATATCGCCAACGCAATGGCGGAAAAACAGCACAAACCATAATGCATCCCAGATGCCACTGATTATTACGACCAAGCAAGTACTTGGTCATCACGAGAAACTAAAGGAGTCTGAAATGACACAGCGCCAGGGACAAGATCCACGACTTGATACAAGCAGAACAATTCGTGCACCTCACGGAGATAAACTGCGCGCAAAATCTTGGCTAACCGAAGCCCCTCTTCGTATGCTGATGAACAACCTTGATCCTGATGTTGCAGAACATCCACATTCACTGGTTGTATATGGCGGCATTGGCCGAGCAGCGCGAAACTGGGAATGTTACGACAAGATTGTTGAAGTGCTTGAAAGACTCGAAGATGACCAAACGCTTTTAGTTCAATCAGGCAAGCCTGTTGGTGTTTTCCCTACTCATAAAAATGCCCCACGCGTGCTTATCGCAAACTCAAACCTTGTTCCGCATTGGGCAAACTGGGAACACTTCAACGAGCTCGATAAACAAGGCTTGATGATGTACGGCCAAATGACCGCTGGCAGCTGGATATACATTGGCTCGCAAGGTATCGTACAAGGCACATACGAAACGTTCGTATCTGTTGCAAAAAAACACTTTGACGGTGAAGCAAAGGGCCGTTGGATTCTAACAGGTGGTCTTGGTGGCATGGGTGGTGCTCAACCTCTCGCTGGTACAATGGCGGGCTTCTCCATGATTGCAGTAGAGTGTGATGAATCACGTATCGATTACCGCCTACGTACAGGCTATGTCGATAAGAAAGCGACTTCTTTAGATGAAGCGCTAGCTATCATTAAAGAGTCAGACACACCAGTATCGGTTGGTCTACTAGGTAATGCAGCAGACGTTTTCTCTGAGCTGGTAGAACGTAATATCACGCCTGATGTCGTAACAGACCAAACGTCTGCACACGACCCGCTCAATGGCTATTTACCACAAGGCTGGAGCATGTCTCACGCAGCAGAAATGCGTTTGCAAGATGAAGCAATGGTCGTAAAAGCAGCGAAAAAATCCATGGCTGTGCAAGTTCAAGCGATGTTAGAGCTGCAAAATCGCGGCGCCGCAACACTCGACTACGGTAACAACATCCGCCAGATGGCCTTGGAAGAAGGCGTAGAAAACGCATTCGATTTTCCTGGCTTCGTTCCAGCCTACATTCGTCCTCTATTCTGTGAAGGTATCGGTCCTTTCCGTTGGGCTGCTCTCTCTGGCGATCCTGAGGACATTTATAAAACCGACCAAAAAGTAAAAGAGCTAATTCCAGATAATCCGCACTTACATAACTGGCTAGATATGGCTCGCGAACGCATCCAGTTCCAAGGTTTACCTGCGCGTATTTGCTGGGTTGGTCTTAAAGATCGTGAGCGTCTTGGTCAAGCATTCAACGAAATGGTGAAAAATGGCGAACTTAAAGCGCCCGTTGTCATTGGTCGAGATCACTTAGATTCTGGCTCTGTAGCAAGCCCGAACCGTGAAACCGAAGGTATGATGGACGGTTCTGACGCCGTATCAGACTGGCCATTATTAAACGCGCTACTCAACACGGCGGGCGGCGCAACTTGGGTTTCACTACACCACGGTGGTGGCGTAGGTATGGGTTTCTCGCAACACTCAGGTATGGTTATCTGCTGTGACGGCAGTGAAGATGCCTCACAACGTATTGCCCGCGTGCTGCATAACGACCCAGCAACAGGCGTGATGCGTCATGCTGATGCGGGATACGATATCGCTAAACAATGTGCAGCAGAGCAAGGGCTAGATTTGCCAATGTTCAACGAAGAACTGAAGAAGCTCAAGTAAGGATGAAAGAGATGTTAAATTTAACGCTAAAGCCAGGTCATATTAGCTTAAACGAACTACGCCAAGTGAGCCGTTCACCAGTCAACCTTACTTTGGATCCTGAAGCCATTCCGGCCATTGAAGAAAGCACACAGGTCGTAGACCGAGTCATCGCGGAAGATAGAACGGTTTACGGAATTAACACTGGTTTTGGGCTATTGGCTAACACACGAATAGCACCAGAAGATTTAGAAACACTGCAACGCAGTATCGTTCTTTCTCATGCGGCAGGTATCGGTGAGTTTATGTCAGATGAAACGGTTCGTCTGATGATGGTATTAAAAATCAATAGTCTGTCTCGTGGCTTTTCTGGGATTCGCCTAAAAGTCATTAATATGCTGACCGACCTAGTCAACGCACAAGTTTACCCTTGCGTACCTAAAAAGGGCTCTGTTGGCGCATCAGGTGACTTAGCTCCTCTAGCCCATATGAGCACTGTATTACTGGGAGAAGGACAAGCTCGCCACAACGGTAAAATCATTTCCGGGCAAGAAGCATTAAAAATCGCAGGTCTAGAGCCTATCACTCTGGCGCCAAAAGAAGGCTTAGCGCTACTAAATGGGACTCAGGCATCCACAGCGTTCGCATTGGAAGGCCTGTTTATCGCGGAAGACCTTTTCGCGTCAGCAACCGTTTGTGGTGCAATGTCTGTTGAAGCCGCTCTCGGCAGCCGACGTCCATTCGATCCGCGCATTCACCGTGTACGTGGTCATCGCAGCCAAATGGACGCAGCACTCGCATACCGTCATTTGTTAGACACATCGAGTGAAATAGGTGATTCGCACACTAACTGTGAAAAAGTACAAGACCCGTATTCTTTGCGCTGTCAGCCTCAAGTGATGGGTGCGTGTTTACAGCAAATCCGCAATGCGGCGGAAGTATTACAAGTAGAAGCGAACTCCGTATCAGATAATCCGTTGGTGTTTGCTGAAGATGGTGACATCATCTCTGGCGGTAACTTCCACGCGGAGCCGGTTGCAATGGCAGCCGACAACCTAGCACTTGCGATTGCCGAGATCGGCAGCTTGTCTGAACGTCGTATGGCATTACTTATCGATAGCGCGCTATCAAAACTGCCACCGTTCTTAGTCGACAATGGTGGTGTGAACTCTGGTTTCATGATTGCACAGGTTACCTCTGCTGCGTTAGCAAGTGAAAACAAAACACTCGCTCACCCAGCGTCAGTAGACAGCTTGCCAACATCTGCAAACCAAGAAGATCACGTGTCAATGGCAACATTCGCGGCTCGCAGATTGAAAGAAATGGGCGAAAACACTCGCGGTATTCTGGCTGTCGAATACCTCTCAGCAGCACAAGGCCTAGACTTTAGAGCGCCAAACAAGTCCTCTGAGCGTATTGAGATTGCGAAACAAATGTTGCGTGAAAAAGTATCGTTCTACGATAAAGATCGCTACTTTGCTCCAGACATTGAACAGGCAAATACTCTGCTTAAGCTGGCTATCCACAACACGCTCATGCCAGAGAGCTTGTTACCAAGTGTTCAATAACCAAGCATAACTGGCATTTCATCGAATAAACAGATAATGACTTGAAGGCTCTACGTTCAGCGTGGAGCCTTTTTACATACGATTAAACATGTTGATGGCACTATTTATGAACGCCTGTCTACTTTGATGGCTATACTTTAAAAGATAGGCGAGCGAAAAGGTCGTTGTTTATTGTTTTCACAAATAAAAGCGTTGCTAAAGTATGCGTTTTTAACGGTTTATCCGCCGAAATAGTGTCTTATTGTTAGGATACGGTGAAGTTTTCACTGGATGGACCATTGCTACGCAGATATTCGCATATAATCCCACACAGTTTTGGTTACTACGTAAAAATTATGTTTCTAACACCTTATTTTTCAAACACTAATCACCAGTTTCAGTTCACTCGCGAACAAGCAAGCCACTTTGCAAAACGTGTCGCAGGTGACTACAACCCAATTCATGATGAAGACAACAAACGCTTTTGTGTCCCTGGGGATTTACTTTTCGCTGTGCTTCTTAGTAAAGAAGGCGTTAGCCAAAAGATGCGTTTTAACTTCTCTGGCATGGTAAACGATGGTGTAGCACTTCATATTGAAAATAAGTGTGACAAAGAAAGCGCTGTTGTTGACGAGGCAGGTAAAGAATACTTACACATGTCCCGTGAAGGTGAAACTAACCACGATCCGGCATTTATTGAGCATGTAGTGACAAATTACGTGCAATTTTCTGGTATGAACTTCCCTCACATCATGGTTCCTCTTATGGAAGAGAAGCAAATGATGATTAACTGCCAGCGTCCATTAGTTATTTATGAAAGCATGGAAGTCGAATTTTCACGCTTAGACCTTACGCATCCAGAGGTGGATTTCACTGGCGCAACATTCGACGTAGAAGGAAAACGAGGTGTAGTCACCTTAAACTTTGCGTTCAAAGAAGACGGTGAAGTCGTTGGTAAAGGTATTAAGCGCATGGTTGCAAGTGGCTTGAAGCCATATGACCAAGAAGCGGTTGACGACCTTGTACGCCGCTTTAATGAACGTAAGGAAGCATTCCTAGCAAAGTTCGTTAAGGCAGCCTAGTCGACTGCCCTATCAGAAGCGCACAAAAAACGTGTTTACTAAAAGAAAGCCCAACGTCGACCGTTGGGCTTTCTTTTTATGTCTCATCCAAACAAAACTAAACGCAATGCTTAGAGCCAACGACGAACATGATTTTTATAATCCACATACTCCTCACCAAACAATCGCTCTAGAACGCGTTCCTCAGGCTTGATTTGAAACCGATTCATATAACTGACAAATATCACGCCACAAAGCACCACACTCAAGTGCTGCCACCACAAACCAGTTGCTATGATTAGGAGCAGTAATGCCGTGTACATAGGGTTGCGTGAAAAGGCAAACACACCAGTTCTTACAACAGAAGATGCCGCTTCAGGTTTTACTGGGTTTACTGTGGTTTTTACTTTGCGAAATTCATACATACCAGCAATGCCTATGTAACCAGACAACAAAGTTAATACACCTACTACAAATTCAACAAAGGGTACTCGAATGTTCATGCTCGGCGTCAAAACTTTAAGTCCATACATCAAAAGTATGACTAACAAAAACACCACAACAGGTGGGACTTTGAGTTCAAGTTTTCTCAAGATTCATATCCTTTGAAAGGGTCTAAATACGGTTTCTAAAAAGCCCAGTAAAACTGGGCTTGATTTAGTCCGATTACAACAAAGTTAACAATGCCTGAACGGGATGCTTGGGCTTCGTTCCTTCAAAGCGTTTCACTTGGCTGCGGCAAGAATAGCCTGTAATCAAACATCTCTCGTTATCCAACTTATCTAAGCTTGGCTTCCAGCTTAAATTGTAAATATCTTTCGACATCGACAACTTATCAACCTCATGACCAAACGTACCCGCCATACCACAACAACCAACAGGTACCGTATTCAAAACTGCACCAAAGTGAGCAAAAATAGCGCCCCACTCTTTTTCCGCATTTGGCATTTTGGTTTTCTCAGTACAGTGAGTAAACAGATACCAAGGTTCCTGCGCCTTATGCTCTCCGCTTTCAAACGCTTCTAGTCTTGGGTAAAGCCATTCGTGGGCTGTTAGTACATCGAAATTACCTCGCTTACTGCCAAGCACTTCAGCGTATTCATCTCGATAACACAGCACCAAAGCAGGATCGACGCCAACTAATGGGATATCCAAATCCGCTACCATCGCCAAGAACTTCGCTGTGTCGGCTGCTGTGTCCTTAAACTGACGTAAAAACCCTTTAATGTGTTGTGCTTTACCATTCGGCTTAAACGGCAGAAGCACCGGATTCATACCCAGCTTTTTCAATAACTTAACGAAGTCTTCAACGACATCAGCGTCGTAGTAACTAGTGAATGGGTCTTGAACAATTAAAACATGCTTGCTCTTTTCAGACGAAGACAAACCACTGAGCGCTTGCAGATCATAAGGCGTTGTCAGCGACTCTACTCGTTGTTTCAAGGTGGGTACTGATAACAACGGCGCATCGACATACCCGACCGTAGATGCCGTTAAACTTTTCACCCACGACTGCTTCAAAACACCATTTACGACACCTGGCGCTTTCGCCATCATCGGCAGCATAGTCTCAATGTTGGCAACCAGATAGTCTTTTGCAGGACGTTGATAACGAGAGTGATAAATGTTTAAAAAGCGCGAGCGAAAGCTCGGAACATCGACTTTAATCGGACACTGGCTCGCACATGCTTTACACGCCAAACAACCATTCATCGCTTCATACACTTCGTGAGAGAAGTCATACTCGTGACGACGATTGATAGAATGACGTACGCGGTCAATCATGGTTTTGATTGATGTTTTGTTTTCTAGTGTTTGCTTTTCTAAGTCAAGAATATCAATGCCTTGCTCAGTAAGCTGACGCAACCACTCACGAACCAAACCTGCACGACCTTTTGGTGAATGACGACGATCGGCTGTTACTTTCATCGATGGACACATTGGCGAGCTGGTATCATAGTTAAAACACAAACCGTTACCGTTACATTCCATCGCTTGTTTAAAGCTGTCACGTACTTGAACGTCAATCTGACGGTCATAGTAACCACGTTTGGTATCGGTAACTTTGACAAGCTCTGCATCACTATCCAGCGGTGTACAGATTTTACCCGGGTTCATTTTGTTGTGTGGATCGAATGCCGCTTTCACACGTCTCAGTTCAGTAAACAACTCGTCGCCGAAAAACTCAGGGCCATATTCTGAACGGAAACCTTTGCCGTGTTCACCCCACATCAAACCGCCGTATTTCGCCACCAGCTTGACCACTTCATCAGAAACTTCGTGCATCAATGCTTCTTGGTGCGGGTCACACAAATCCAACGCAGGACGTACATGAAGCACCCCAGCATCGACGTGACCAAACATGCCGTAATTCAGAGACTTGCTGTCTAACAGTTCTCGAAACTCTACAATGAAGTCCGCCAGGTTTTCTGGTGGCACACAGGTATCTTCAGCGAATGCGACCGGTTTAGCACGACCTTTTGCTGCGCCTAACAAACCCACCGCTTTTTTACGCATGTTGTAAATACGCCCAATGCTCGCTACATCGTTACAAACTTGGTAGCCGATAATGCCCGCTTCTTCTGTTTCCAACATGGTATCGAGCTTGGCGGTCAATGCTGCAACCTGAGCAGCAACTTCCTCTTCGTCCTGACCTGCGTATTCCACCATATTGATACCAAGCATCTCTTTATTTGGAACATCGGTAAGTAAATCGCTCACGGTGTGCCAAACGATATCTTGCTTCGCGAGATTAAGCACTTTTGAGTCAACGGTTTCTACAGACAGCGCCTTCGCTTCTACCATAAACGGTGCATTACGCAGTGCAGAATCAAAGCTGTTGTATTTAACGTTAACCAAAGTACGCGCTTTCGGAATTGGCGTCAGGTTAAGCTTCGCTTCGGTAATGAATGCCAATGAACCTTCAGCGCCGCACAGTACTCGTGTGATATCGAAACGGTCACCTTCTTCATTCAAGGCATTTTTTAAATCGTAGCCCGTTAAAAATCGGTTAAGAGGAGGAAACTTATCTACGATCTGCTGGCGTTTTTCACGACATACGGATTCCGTTACACGTAGCGCCTTGGCAGCAAACTCGCCTTCTTTTGGGTAACCATGAGACAAGTCCGACTCTAAAATTGAACCATCAGCAAACACCGCTTGTAGCGACAAAACATGATCGGATGTTTTTCCGTATTTCAGAGAACCTTGACCAGAAGCATCGGTGTTGACCATGCCGCCAATCGTTGCACGGTTACTGGTAGATAAGTCTGGAGAGAAGAAGTAGCCATAAGGGCGAACAGCGTCATTTAACTGGTCTTTCACTACACCAGTTTGTACACGAACCCAGCCTTCTTTCTCATTAATCTCAAGCACTTTGTTCATGTGACGAGACATATCCACCACAATACCTTTGGTTAGCGACTGACCATTGGTCCCTGTGCCGCCACCACGAGGTGAAAAGGTAATTCGTTCGTACTTTTCTTTATTGCTCAGTTTCCCGAGGAGAGAAACATCTTCTGTCGTTTTGGGATGAACGACAGACTGAGGAAGTTGCTGGTAAACACTGTTGTCAGTGGCAACCGCTAGTCGACTTGAATATTGGCTTTCGATATCACCAGTGAATCCGGCGTGCTCAAGCTCTTTCAGAAAACTAAGAACAAGAGGATCGACATCAGTTTGCGAGTGTAATCTTGGTAACATTTGCTTCCTGCCCCTACGACGCTGATCCGATCAGCTGCGGGTTGTGTAATTATTTGCTCACTTCTCATACAAATTGGCGCTAAGCGAAAAATAACACCACAAAAGAGTTAGTGAAGTAATATTCTTTGAATTTCGTCACTTTACAACATTTAAAAAGACGAGCAAATCAGAATCTCGATACAATAATTAAACTTATGCTTTATTTTTTCACGCTTGATGCCTTACATTGGGGAACGAATCGCGTTTCTAGATGAGTTTTCAGAATGAAAAAAAATAAAATTGTGACCACTGAAGATATCCTTCTCAAACTTTGCCAGTCTGTTTCTGGCGTACTTACTTCGGCGACATCTTCTCAAGTAAATTACTCAGCAATGGTGCAAAAAATCCACAAGACTAGCCTCAAACCAGATTTTGGCTGTTTTGTTCTGTTTGATGGCGGATTTACCGGGCTAGTTGTGATTAATTTTACGGCAAAAGCCGCACTGGAGATCTACACCAACTACATGCGTAATATGGGCATGCCAGAAGAAGAACTGGCAATATCTCATACTTCTGACGAGGTAGGCGATGTTCTGGGTGAACTCATGAATCAACTGGTCGGAGACTTCACTAATAAAATTCGTAAAGACCTGCAAACGAACATCACACAAAACCAACCAAAAATGCTGGCGCTGAATAAGCAAGTTATCTTACAAGTTGATACCAACCTTGACCGCCCTCAAGCGCGCAGAGTGACGTTCTCCACCGAAAACAACAATATTTTCTATCTCGAACTAGCAATGGATAAAACTGAGTTCATCCAACTGGAAGAGTTTGAAGTTGCTGAAGACGAAAACCCAGACGACATTTTAGAGGCAACACGTAAACAGTTGGCTGAGAAAGAATCTAAATCGTCGGGATCAAACGATGATGCCGATGACTTGCTCAACCAGCTCGGGTTGTAATTCTAACGAATCTTAATGAAGAATGGCTTCTTAGACACAAGTACGACTTCATACTGATTACGACGAACTAAAACGCCAGCCTCGCTTAATGCGAGGCTTCTTTTTATGTGCTGAAATTATCTTCAGTCCCACCTTGTATTTCGTTTTTATGTCAAAAAAGGTAATATGTCTGACTTCATAAATTTTCTGCTTTCGTTACTGGTTGTCGATGGATAAACAAAAAGCTCTGAAAAAAATCGCCAAGTGCTTAGAACTGGGCAATTCCGCTAATGTTAATGAGGCTGCCAATGCTATCAAAATGGCACATCGCCTCATGCTTAAATATGGTCTCGATAAAGACGATATTGAGTTCATCAGAATGGGAAAAACACAATCTTCTCATCTGCTACCAGCGAACATCAGTTCTACCATATTGCGAGTGATTCGCGGCATTAACACAAAATTCGGTGTCGAAGCAGTATTGTTGAATCACAAAGGGCTCAAACGTGTCGAATTTATCGGTGAAGCAGATCGCGCTATTTTTGCTGCATTTGCTTTCGATATTGTTTATCGCGAGATGAACGAAAGTACCGGACAATTCCGAAACAGCTTTGCTGGCACCGGCACCTCTTCTCAGGAAGTGACTCGCCGTGTGAACTCATTTGTATCTGGCTGGGTGGAAGGCGCGATTGAAAAATTGCCAATTATTTCTCCAGATGAAGAGTCGGCCAATAAAATTAATGACTATATTGATAAAGAATTCCAAAACATTGACCGCGAAACGTTCAAGAAGCAATTGAAAGAAGCGATGAAAAACCTAACTGAAGACTACGACGTGGGCTTAAAGAAAGGTAGAAAGGTTTCAGTTAACCGTGGAGTGGGCGGCGAACAAGCACGCAAAATGTTGGGCGATTCATCGAAATAGCCAGGATAGTAAAGGATTCACATAAGCAGCAATGACTTCGATGTCTATGGGGCTTACTTTGAGAGCTTTGGCAGTATTGATAGGAATTTTCTTACAGAAACTCTTATCAATCTTACTTTCTCATAACAAATATTAATGCTTGTTTATTCATAATTCGCATCCCATTATGAGGCATGGTTTCGCCTCAGTTTTATACGGAGATTTTCCCTTGAAAAAGATGCCTATTGCACTAGCTCTAGTGCTAGCTCTTACTGGCTGTCAAGCCACTCAACGCCAAAATGCAACAACGGGTGAATACGAAACTAACTCCACCACGCAAGGCGCGCTTATTGGTGCGATCGCTGGCGCAGCAATCGGCCTAGCAACGGGTGATGATGCTAAAGAACGTCGTCAGCATGCACTCATTGGTGCAGCCGCAGGCGGAGCGACTGGCGCTGGCGTTGGTTACTACTTTGACCAACAAGAAGCGGAATTACGTCGCGCTTTGCTAAACTCTGGCGTACAAGTTCAGCGTGTTGGTGAAAATCAGCTTTTACTGCGTATGGAAAACGGTATCGGCTTCTCTTCAAGCTCTTACCAGCTTGATGCTAGTATCCATAATACTCTACGCGGTGTTGCTCGCATCCTAGTTGAGTACCCAGATACCAGTCTCGTTATTGACGGTTACACGGATAGCACAGGTAGTGAGTCATACAACCAAACGTTGTCAGAGCGCCGTGCAGAGTCCGTACGTCAATTCCTAGTATCTCAAAACGTTGCACCTGGTCGTGCAATTGCACGCGGCTACGGCGAACGTAACCCAATTTGCTCAAACCAAACTTCTGAAGGTCGTGCGTGCAACCGTCGTGTTGAAATCCAGATCTTGCCACTGAAGTAATTTGGTTGCACCATAACGGTAATAATAAAAAATTACCGGAGCAGGCCTAACCATTATCGTTAGGCCTGACATATTAATGTCTGTCAAAACGTCTGCCCTACTCTGCTTATTTAGCCTCAGCTTTTCTGGCTACTCACTTGCCTCTCAAGCTCCAAATGACCCCATCGAACAATACGAGTACGCACAACAATTATTGGCATCAAACGAAGCTGAAGCCTCACCAGAAACGCGCTACTGGCTAGAGCAATCCGCCAACCAAGGTTACCTCCCTGCACAAAAACAGCTCGCGAACGACTTTGCTAAAGGGATAAATGGCGAAAAAAATGAAACACAAGCGTTATATTGGCTAACCTCTATCGCACTCAATGACCCAACCGATCGTGGCTTTCTTCTCGCTAACTTTATTCAGCGCAATCAAGATAAGGTCACAGCATCTCAATTGACTGAAGCTTTGTATCAAATGGCTTCTCAGCATAATCCAGCAGCAGAACAGGCTTATAATCAACTGTTAGAGCAGCGCTTCAACCAACTGCGAGCTAAACAAGTTTCGCAAATAAAGTCGCTCGATAAAAAGGCTGAGCAAGCACAGGAAGAGAAAAGCACAGTTGCAAACCCCAAAGTAGAACACTCGCCGTTTCTATGGCTGATTTGGCTAGCGGCGATACTCATCATCAGCGGCTTAAGTTTCCTCGTGATTAAAAAACTCAAGCAGAATAGAAAAGCGCGTGAAGCCAAAGAGGAAAGCCAAAATCAACGAATGGCGAAAAAAATAAAAGAGCTAGAGTTTACGAACAAGCAACTGAAACGCCAGCTAGAGAAAGTATTCAAAGAATTTAAGAAATCCAAAACCCAGGCAGAGAACCATAAGCTAAGCGTCGCGTGTGCTATGTTTGGCTACACACCACAACACATCCCTGATTTACAAGCAATCAAGCTACGCTATAGACAGCTATCAAAGCTTTATCATCCTGACACAAGAGGCAGTGAAGAAGAAATGAAGCGACTCAATCATGCCTTTAAGCTCGTCTCACAAAATGTTACAAAACAGTAAAAATAGGTCAGGATACTTTGGCTGCCATGCTTTTATTCCCATATAATCAAACACCGCAATCGATCTCCCTCTCAAAGAAATTAACAGACATTTAACTTAAGTCGCGCTTTTATGCCATAATGCCCGGCGCAAAATAACACCTAACGACTCAAATTAATCTAGGTGGGGAGAAAATCAATGTTCACTGAAGAAGGCACCTGTGATTGGTGTAAAAAACCTAGTCTTGTAACTCGTCACGATTATTTAGATGGCAAGCACCATTACTCATGTAAAGCTTGTTACGACATGGCAAAAATCGACGTGCGCCTATTTAACCAAGGCGAATTGCAAATGCGCGAACGCTTGCAACGAGCGAGCTAAGCAAGACGGAATCAATGGAACTGATTTTCAAAGGCGCCTTTTAAGGCGCTTTTTTGATCGGCCAAGCCTATTTCCAATTTCTATCTCGTATTCCCTCCTATCCTACATAGCACGTCGCATCGGTTATCAGCCCTCTCTTACTGTATACAAACCACTGTCCATGAAACAACACCTGTATATACAGTAGTAAACCCCTGTATGTATCTCGTCCAGTTTTCTACTCACCTCACATTTTTAAATTGATGTTAGACATATCAAAAATGAAAAACAACCACATAAATTCAATTACTTAGAATCAAATCCTTTTATTTCCTTCTCAAAAAACCGCAAATAACTTTTGAGAAACTGGTTGATCAGGTCACCAAAACAAACTACTGTATGCACATACAGCATGTATAAAGGAACAGTAAGATGCAGTTACAAAGTCAATCTCATACATACTCTCGTTACAACGTATTGGCACAAGCAACTAAGCCCATGGCCGTTTCGGATCAGCTTCTATCTAAGCTGGCTGTTTTATCGCAGCAGAAACAATGGATTTTGTTTACAGCAGACTGCCCTCGTCCAGACTTTGAACAACTCACTGCTTCTAATATTTGCTGTAAAAACATCATTCAGATGAAGCCGTCTCAACAGCTTTCTGAAGTGGAAATCGTGATTAAAGCTATTCAGTCTGGTAACGCTAGCGCTGTCGTCGCATCGAACAAGATTGCCCTAATGAATCAATCAATGCTTCGCGATATTGCTCAACGTTATCAGTGTGAAGTCTTTTTCGTCGAAGGCAGAGTTAATAAGTACCACTAACAAGATCGACGTTATCCATCCTGCATCTCGCCTCCTTTTTAAGGGGGCATTTTTTTGTATTAAAGAAAACAGGCAAACGTTTGCTTTTTCTCTGGCGAGTTAAAATAGTTCTGGTATGATGCCCACATTCGATTTATTCAGCGCCCACATTTTGCTGAATATCTTCTCTTTCTGACGTTTGATTAAGATGATAGGAATGTCGCAATGAGCCTTGCTAATCAAGTACTTGCCGTCAATGACGACCTGCCAATTCGCACCCATAAACCCGTTCATAGTGGAAAAGTTCGTTCAGTTTACTGGTTAACTGATGAAGACAGCGCCCGACTGATCAAAGAAAAAGGATACAATGTCGCGCCAGATGCGCCTTTGGCTATCATGGTGATTAGCGACCGAATCTCTGCGTTCGATTGTATTTGGCATGCTGAAGGTGGTCTTAATGGTGTCCCGGGTAAAGGGGCTGCGCTTAATGCGATTTCTAATCACTGGTTCAAACTGTTCAAAGAAAATGGCTTAGCAGATAGCCATATTCTAGACATTCCTCACCCATTTGTTTGGATTGTACAAAAAGCCAAACCGGTAAAAATCGAAGCCATCTGCCGCAAATACATCACGGGTTCGATGTGGCGCGCTTACGCAAATGGCGAGCGCGAGTTTTGTGGAATCCAACTTCCTGAAGGGTTAGGAAAAGACAAAGCACTGCCAGAGTTGCTAATGACCCCATCCACAAAAGGCATTCTAAAAGGCATTCCCGGTGTGCCAGAAGCGGATGACGTAAATATTACTCGTCAAAACATCGTAGACAACTACGAAGCATTTAACTTCTCAAGCGCTGACGATATCGCACTCTACGAAAAATTGCTGAAAGAAGGCTTTAACGTTATCAGCCAAGCGTTAGAAGAAATCGACCAAATCTTTGTCGATACCAAATTCGAATTTGGTTATGTTCATGATGCTGCTGGCAATGAAAAGCTGATTTACATGGATGAAGTGGGTACACCAGACTCGTCTCGTATATGGGATGCTAAAGAGTACCAAGCAGGTCACATCGTAGAGAACTCAAAAGAAGGTTTCCGCCAGTTCCTACTTAACCACTTCCCTGACCCAGATATCTTGCTAAACAAAGAACGTATGCCTGAGCGCGAAGCTCTCGCTCGTGATAATGCTTTGCCCGTCGAATCTTTGATGGCGATTTCGAGCACTTACATTGGTATTGCCGAGAAGATTACAGGCAAGCCGATTCATTTGAGTGAGAATCCGAAAGCGGAAATCATCGAGGTTCTGAGCAAAGAATACGGATTGATTGACTAGCACTGTCGCTAGATTGCTAAACGCTTTCCAATAAAAAGTCCGCACTAGCCTGCGGACTTTTTTCGTATTAGGCTCACCTTAGCCGATATTTAACGTAGTGCCATCTGTTGTAGAGGCTGACTTGGTCGTCACCTGATATGTTTTGTCTTTAATCGTTGATACGAAATACCAGGTCGACTCTGCCTTGTCGGGCGTAAAAGTAACGCGCATAAAGCCACGCTGTTTGATGTCTGCCCACTGTAATTCTGACACTAAGTGAGGCAACGTGTATTCCATTTGAGTGATCGCAACAGGGTCTAACGCGAGGTAGGCTTCTAACCCAGGGGAACTCACAGAGCTAGTCGCAAACTCTACCCCGATAGGATGCTTAGATACGTCTTTAAGCTCACTTGCCCATGCATTGTGCGTATCTCCTGCCAAACAGACAAAGTTACCACTGCTGGCTTTGGCCAGTTGATAAACGTTCTCTCGCTCAACGTAGTAACCATCCCATGCATCTAGGTTATATGGCAAAGCAATGGTATCTAAACTTGGGTCAGAGAGATAACCCGTAATCGCAGAGTTTACCGCTAATAACGCCTCTGTTTTTTGTTCTTCAGTGGCAGTAAACAATTGAAACATCGCGGTCATAACCGAACTTGGCAACTCCATACGAGACATTAACACTTGTTGCCCTAGCACATTCCAAGTTGCGTCGTGCGTACTGAACGCATCCATCAGCCAAGCGAGTTGGTCACCGCCTAACAGCTCTCGGTCTTGACTGCGCGACTGAGCAACTAAACCGCCAATAGCTTCCATCGTTGGTGAGCTGAGCGAGAAATAATCCAACGGTTTATCACGCCCCACAAGTCGCGTGTCGAGCATCATCAAATTGACTAAACTTCCAAACGAAAACTGACGGTAAATCAGCATGTTTGAGAAAGTGTTTTCACGAACGGGCAACCATTCTGTCCACGCGGCAGCCGCAGCTGCACGACGATCATTAAAGCTGCCTTCCTCTTCTTGATGGTTTTCCGCACCATTTTTCCAACTATCATTTGCAAGCTCATGGTCATCCCAGACTGCAATCATTGGTAGGCTCGCATGTAACGCTTGCAGATCAGCATCTTGGCGATATTGCGCATACCGTTTTCGGTAATCATCTAAGGTAATGCATTCAGTGCCTTTGCTTGGCTCTCGTCCTAGTGCCTCAGCATCTTCACTAGCGTAGCCACCAGCCCCATACTCATAAATGTAATCACCGAGATGAAGTACCACATCAAACGGTTCTTGTTCATGTTGATTTAAGATCTCTCGATACACATGGAAATAACCAGCAGGATAGTTTGCACAAGAAACAACGGCCATGGATGCCTTTTCTACACCACCCTCTGGTAATGTTTGAGTTTGCCCGACTTCGCTAGTGACATCTCCAACCATGAATCGATAGTAATAGTGAGAATTTGCGTTGAGGTTTTGAACATCAACTTTTACCGTGAAATCTCGGCTCGTGTCTGTGGCAAAAGTGCCACTTTGCACGATATCAGTAAAATTTTCGTTAGATGAAACTTGCCAGCTTACATCTGCGTAGCTCGCTGAGGTTGTAACACGAGTCCAAATGATTACTTGTGTTTGAGTAGGATCTCCACTCGCCACTCCGTGCTCAAAGGTAACCGCAACAGATTCACTAGCATCGCTACCACAGCCCACCAGCCCGGTAACAATCGCCGTTGAAGAGGCAGCTTTCATAAAGTCTCGACGAGACAAAGACATATTGACTTCCTTTCTTATTGTGTTTGTTTTTATGCCCAAATGACGTGGTGACTCAATCATCCTTGTGTGCCAATAAGGGACGTTAATTCGAACTTACAGTACCAACCACTTAGTCGGTAATTTGTCCTAAAAACACAAAGTTAGAAGCTAGTTATGACAATTGCATTTCCAAACGTTACATTTTTGTTAATTTAAGTGCAAATACTCTATATTCATCACACTTCCAAGACCTGTGACAAAAACCTCAAAATAAAAAAGCGACCTACTTTGAGGTCGCTTTTCATTGCACTATTGTTAAGTGGTACATCGATGAAGTGGAAATGCTCAGCCTAAAACTTGATGTTAAGGACATCTTGTTCTGACGTATCCACCTTCAACTGACTGCGAGATTCTATGTACTCGATTTGCTGAACATCGAGCGAATATGGCATAACGACTCGCAATTCATTGATCCCTTCATGTTTAGCTAACTGGGTTAAGCGGACCAAATTGGATTCATCACTTTTACGAGAAGACATCGATTTTAATGCGGCATCCCACAACCGATCTTCAGGCTTGCTCAATTCCGCAATGTTCTGTTTCCACATCAAACCGAAAATAGGCGCGATGGTGGCAAATGCCTCTAAGAAGGTCCATTTTTTACTACCTGTCGCCCCTAAAAAGCTAGTGTAGTCGAATTCAATGCACGTCTTTCCTTGTTGATCCATTCTATGCCCCCGACACTCGAAAATGAGATATACCAAATATCGTTCAACTGTTTTGATATAGCAATGGGATATAAAACATTCGTCTTTTATGCCCTAATTTACATACAAAAGGAAATATTAAAACCAGCTTTGTAACAACTGATGTACAGCTTCGCCATATATAAGCATTCAATTGATTAATATTTCAATTAAGAAACTAAAAACAACACGTAAGTAACGATATCAATATGAAATCATTATAGATTCACCAAGAAAATATCAATTCTTGTCACAACGTCATCCCCCGACCTACTTTACATCAATCACTCGACTGGCCTTTTTATACTGTATCTTCCAACCAGCCCAACGTGGCAGCTCCCAACGCTTCGGGTCTCCCTTACGGTTTCCCTCTCGATAAACGACCTGTACCAGCTTACGAGACGCGTAATACTCGACATCTAGTTGGAGTTCTGGCAGCGAAAGTTCTAAAGGGTACTGCTCCGTGAAATCGTCGTATTCCCATTCTGGAACACCGTTAAATTTTAAGTCTTCTGGTTCAAACAACGCCATATCATCGGTGTTTTCAACGCCTAATGTTTCCAACTGATCCTTTAACCAGCTAGAAAATGTCAAGGAGGCCAAGTCGTTAACCTCTTCTCCTTCGGCATTAAGGCCCAATGCGTTGTAGAGTTTCCAGTGTTGGATTTGCTGTTTTCTTTGAGAAGCAAAACCTGGTAACAGTGTCTCGTCTTCTATCATTTCGACAATAGACTGAACAGCAACATCACCTTTTAACGCTTGATGTTCAGTACAGATTGTTCGCCCGGCGTAGACCAGGTGCATTGTTGCTCTTGGGGTCTCCTCTTCATAATTCGTCTCACCTTGTTGCCACTCCCCAAATTCAAGTTCGCGTAATAATGTCAGCGGGATAGGCATCATAACCGATGCGAGGTTCAGTGTTTGCTTAACGCCTCGTCCTGGCACGCTATGGCTATCTAGCACGATTGCCGCTTCTTCTTTGTCAGGAAAGCGGCTGTTACGCCCAACCAGCATCTCGACTACGCCATTTCCTAGAGCATCCCTTCGACGAGCTCGTCGGACAAACACAAGCTCAGGGTGCAATGAGGCGATGGAGAAAAAGAGCGCTTCACGTTTATATCGAGAGGCAACGTCAAGTTCCGGTAATTCAAATACTTCTCGCATTTGTTTCGCTAAACCTTGTGCCTCTTCGAGTGCGCTGGCATCAATGACAATGCCCGGAAGTCGCTCCCCTCGAACCAAACGGATAAGCAAAGAGGCATCACACCCGTATGGTTCCTCTTGAGACAGAAGCTCAGCGACTTCACCACTTTGTCGCTGATAGAGCTGCGCAGTCACAGATAAGGCGGCAGCCAAATCAATCATTGCTTCCTTCTCTGGCTTCGCTTGAATTCTGGTAACGAGATCGGCAAACAGTGCATCAATAGGTAGTGGGTATACTTTTCTACCGTGCTGCGTGACATTGCCATCCTCATCAATCGCTTCCATAGATAACAACGTCGAATGAGATGCCTCTAGCGACTTTGGGGGAATTGAGTCGAGAAAATCGAGTGTTGAGAGACGGTACCCACAACAAGCCGCTGCCAGCATGGGCTCGACGAGCTCTTCTCTGTGTAATTCTGGAGGTGTCACCAACTCTAAAGGCGCGTGCTCACCATATAGACGAATACAAGCCCCTTCGGTAACGCGACCTGCTCGCCCCATTCGCTGCGCGGCACTGGCCTTAGAAATGTTGGTTAATGTCAGTGCTGTACGTCCATTTCGTTGTACAGTTCTGCGCTCTAAACCACTATCGATTACCACACGGATATTAGGAATGGTCAGAGAGGTTTCCGCGACGTTGGTTGCCAATACGACTTTCCGTTGCTTTTGTACCGTCAGCGCACGATGTCGTTCTTCATCACTGACCGAGGCATGAAGTTTAACCACCATGACATCACTGCTGCTTTGTAGGATCTGCGCGCATTGGGCGATCTCTTTACGTCCTGGGAGAAAAACAAGAATATCGCCATCTTCATCTTCCAGTGCTTCTTTTACCGCTCCGACAACTTCCTGTTCATATCCCTTTTTGTTCGGTAAATAGCGGCTGTCTGTAGAACGATGTGTCACCGTGACTGGAAAGCAACGTCCCTCCGAACGCAGACGCTTAGCATTCAGGTAACGAGCAAGCTTTTCGCCTTCTAAGGTAGCGGAAGTGACGATCAATCGATGTTGATTTTCTTGCTTCAAAATGGCGGTTAATAGATCAATATCCCAGCGTCGCTCGTGAAATTCGTCCACTATCACGATATCAAAGTCTGCTAGCTTGTTTTCCGAAAACCAACGCAGTGCAACCCCCGGAGTGACAAATACAACTTCGGTTTTTTCATCAAAATAGGCATGAAGCTTGATCGCGTAACCGACTTTGCGACCTATTGGCTCTCCAGATTGCTCCGCAAGAAATTCAGCCAGCGAGGTACAAGCAATTCGACGTGGTTCAATAACCAGAACGCGTCCGTGTTTTGCCGCCCACATGGGCAAGCGGGTAGATTTACCCGACCCGGTTTCGGCTTCCACCACAAGATGGTTAAGGCTTACATGATGGTCAAACTCAGCTTGCAGGCTGTCGATAGGTAGTTGAAACATAGAAATTGGATTTGATTTGATGATGCAAAACATTATACCCAAGTAAAAAAAATCCTGCTTTAGGTATCTCTAAACAACCAATATTGCTGATATTTTCGTCGGTATCTGAATTTTTTTGCGACATTACATTGATGTGCATCAACGCATGTTTACAACTAAATAGTGAACCCGTTAAAATTTGGTGCGCATCCTTCAACCCTACATAAGGCACCCAATGAACAACGATAAACGCCCACTATATATTCCATATGCGGGTCCGGCTCTTTTAGCAACCCCTCTTTTGAACAAAGGCAGTGCATTCTCTGCTGAAGAACGTAGTTCATTCAACTTAGAAGGTCTGCTTCCAGAGTCGACCGAAACTATCCAAGAGCAGGTGGAACGTGCCTACCAGCAATACAAAAGTTTCGAAAGCGATATGGATAAACACATTTATCTGCGTAATATCCAAGACACCAACGAAACATTGTATTACCGCCTAGTGCAAAATCACATTTCTGAGATGATGCCTATCATCTACACGCCGACTGTTGGCGCAGCATGTGAAAACTTCTCTAACATTTACCGTCGTGGTCGCGGTCTGTTCATTTCATACCCGAACCGTGACCGTATTGACGACTTGCTGAACAACGCAGCAAACCACAACGTTAAAGTGATTGTTGTGACAGATGGCGAACGTATCCTTGGCTTGGGTGACCAAGGTATCGGCGGTATGGGTATTCCTATCGGTAAACTATCACTATATACCGCGTGTGGTGGTATCAGCCCTGCTTACACGCTACCAATCGTGCTTGATGTGGGTACCAATAACCCGCAACGCTTAGCTGATCCGATGTACATGGGTTGGCGTCATCCTCGTATTACGGGTGCAGAATACGATGCATTTGTAGAAGAGTTTATCCAAGCGGTACAGCGCCGTTGGCCTGATGCTTTGATCCAGTTCGAAGACTTTGCTCAGAAAAATGCGATGCCTCTTCTAGAGCGTTACAAAGACCGCGTGTGTTGCTTCAATGATGATATTCAGGGTACTGCAGCTGTTACTGTTGGTTCTCTACTTGCAGCTTGTAAAGCAGCAGGAACTCAGCTTTCTAAACAACGTATTACCTTCCTAGGGGCAGGGTCTGCTGGTTGTGGTATCGCAGAAGCGATCATCGCACAAATGGTATCGGAAGGAATTTCTGACGAGCAAGCTCGCTCACAAGTTTACATGGTTGACCGTTGGGGTCTGTTACAAGAAGGCATGCCTAACCTTCTTGATTTCCAACAACGCTTGGTGCAAAAGCATACCAATACGAAAGAGTGGGAAAATGAAGGAAATGGCTTCTCACTACTCGATGTTATGCGTAACGCCAAGCCAACGGTATTAATTGGTGTTTCTGGTGCGCCTGGCCTATTTAGCCAAGAAGTCATCGAAGAAATGCATAAACACTGTAAGCGTCCGATTGTCTTCCCACTGTCGAACCCAACAAGCCGCGTGGAAGCGACACCGAACGACATCATTCGTTGGACAAATGGTGAAGCACTGGTTGCAACAGGTAGCCCATTTGAGCCAGTGGTTCATGAAGGTCGCACTTACCCTATTGCACAATGTAACAACAGCTACATCTTCCCAGGCATTGGCCTTGGTGTACTTGCTGTCAATGCAAAACGTGTCACTGACGAGATGCTAATGGAATCAAGCCGCGCGCTCGCAACATGTTCTCCTCTAGCAATCAACGGTCGTGGGGCTCTACTTCCACCACTAGAAGAGATCCACTTAGTATCGAAAAAAATCGCATTTGCCGTTGGTAAAAAGGCAATTGAACAAGGTGTCGCATTAGAAATTACTGATGAAGCATTGAACGTGGCGATTGAACAGTCGTTCTGGCAACCTGTTTACCGCCGCTACAAACGCACTGCGTTCTAAGCTTGAGACAATTCGTTTAATAATTAGCCCCTACCATATAGGGGCTTTTATTTTTTATCATCCTAACCAGATTTTGGCATAAATGGGCTTCTCTCTTTTTGTTTCTATCAGATATGATGAGAGCTACATTTTTAGTTAAGGATATAAAACGTTTTGTTGTTTTCTCGCATAAGATCAAAGTGGAAGCTGAAATTTTCCTGGAAGCGATTTGCTTTGATTTTGTCGATCTCTGCACTTAGTCTGCTTGTTTCTGTTATTGCCATCGACCGATGGGTGGTTTTACAAGCCAAAGAGAGCATTTTCACTGAATACGAGCAAATCCCTCAACATGAGGTTGCCGTAGTTCTTGGTACCAGTAAGTACATCGGAAAGATCCTCAACACTTACTACACTCATCGCATTAATGCGGCGATTGAGCTTTACAACCAAGGCAAAGTAAAACAGTTTTTATTGAGTGGCGATAACGCCCACCGTTCATACAACGAACCGTGGACAATGAAACGCGATTTACTTAAAGCAGGCGTGCCTGAAGAAGTGATTCACCTTGATTATGCTGGCTTTCGTACCTTAGATTCGATTGTACGAGCAAAAAAAATTTTTGCTTCGGAGCGATTTCTGATTGTGACTCAGCGCTTTCACTGTGAACGCGCACTGTTCATCGCTGATGCTTACAGCATTGATGCGCAGTGTCTCGCGGTAGCAGGGCCGACGGCCAACAAGCAAAAAACATCGATGCGTGTTCGAGAACTGCTAGCCCGTGTGAAAGCGTTTTTAGACCTGTATATTATCAATACGCAGCCTAAGTTCCTTGGCCCTCAAGAACCTATCGTTGCAGTAAAAGAGCCAAATAAAGCAGCTAACGAGCCTCTTCAAGTCCCCGTCGAATAGAGGAATAACGTGGCTCACAAGCCTAGTAACATTTCTATAAAACAAATGGGTAGTTTTCTACCCATTTCCAATTCTCAACATCACACTTTCTAATTTGCTCTACGATTCAGGCAAAACTCTTTTTCGCATTCAAAGTAACATTTCATCAATAAATAACTACAAGTCAGTTACTTTGCCATAAAAAAACCGACAAAAGGCAATGCAAAAGGAGCACTACCCATGACCGCACTCGCTGTGACATTGAAGAATTGGTTCTTCACTCGCAACAGCATGATTTTGAACGCGAATATCCTATTGTTCATTATCTTGTTTAATACCTTACCCTTTGAACCACAAGTAGTAACCGGCCTGAGCATCTTAGTTTTTGTTGCTATTTTGTGGCTAACCGAAGCGATTCACGTCAGCATTACTGCGCTGCTCATACCACTACTTGCGGTATTTTTGGGTGTGTTCAACACTCAAGCCGCACTGAATAACTTTTCCAACTCCATCATTTTTCTATTTTTGGGTGGTTTTGCACTAGCTGCGGCTCTACATAAACAAAAGTTAGATCAAGCTATTGCAGATAAAGTACTATTGCTGGCAAGAGGAAAAATGTCTGTCGCTGTATTCATGCTATTTGGTGTGAGTGCTGGCCTGTCAATGTGGATTTCAAACACCGCCACCGCCGCGATGATGTTACCGCTTGTGCTGGGTGTGATGACAAAGCTAGACGCCAAGAAAAACCACAACACCTTTTTGTTTGTTCTACTCGGTATCGCTTACAGTGCTTCAATTGGTGGTATTGCAACACTGGTTGGTAGCCCACCAAACGCAATTGCAGCAGCTGAAGTTGGCCTTAGCTTCACTGAATGGATGAAGTTTGGTGTACCTATTTCCCTAGTATTAATGCCAATCGCTATCCTCGTATTGTACACGATGACTAAGCCTGACCTTAGCCATAAGTTTGACCTTGACCATCAACCAGTCGAATGGACAAACGGCAAAATGATTACGTTGGCGATTTTCTTACTGACCGTAACTTTGTGGATATTCAGTAAGCCTATTAACGCTATGCTGGGTGGCTTCGCGAAGTTCGATACTCTTGTAGCCATTGGCGCCATCCTTCTACTTGGTGCTTCTCGCGCCGTCGAGTGGAAAGATATTGAGAAAACAACCGACTGGGGTGTGTTAATCCTATTTGGTGGTGGTATCTGTCTGAGTAACGTCCTAAAAGCAACCGGAACAAGCGTATTTTTGGCTCATAGCTTGTCAGGCTTCCTTGAGCAAGCCGGTATTCTCTTAACGATTCTTGCAGTGGTTGCTTTTGTTGTCTTCTTAACTGAGTTTGCGAGTAACACCGCCAGTGCTGCGCTACTTGTCCCTGTGTTTGCGACCATTGCAGAAGCCTTAGGCATGTCTCCGGTTATTCTCTCTGCACTGATTGCCGTCGCTGCATCTTGTGCATTTATGTTACCTGTTGCAACACCTCCAAACGCGATTGTGTTCGGTACGGGTCATATCAAGCAAAAAGAAATGATGCGAATTGGTTTCGTATTAAACATTGCCTGTATTGCTGCACTAACGCTTTTCGCTTGGTTGTTCTGGTAAAAATAGCAAGTTCGATTAGCACTACACTGCTGCTCACGGTAATCGTATCGATAACCCAAACTTCCCCCCTAAGTGGTGTTCAGCAGTTTCCCTCTTGGTGGCCAGTTGGCCACCTTTTTTCTTTCCTTTTAGTGAACGGCTATCAGGCTTGCTTCTTTTCGCAAGCAAGTAAACCATAATGAGCTTCCACTCGGTTGCGACCATTGCGCTTCGCCTGATACAGCACTTCGTCAGCTCTCGCCATGGTTTCTGAGACGCGTTCATTCTGCATTTGGGCAACGCCAATACTGCAAGTTAATGATTCACCGTGCACCCACAAATGATCCTCCACATTTTTGCGAATCATTTCTGCCTTCTCTAACGCTTGTTCAATATTGGTATCAGGGCAAAATACGACAAACTCTTCGCCGCCCCAACGAACGAGTCGATCGTCTGAGTAAATAGAAGTCGCTACCACCATGACAAATTCGCGCAATATGTCATCCCCCATTTGGTGTCCAAATTTGTCGTTCACCTTTTTAAACTTATCCAAGTCCAAATAGAGAATACTGAAGGTGTTATGCCCCCAGCGAACCTGACGAGATTGTTGTTCCAGCCAGTGTTGCACAGCATATCGGTTCATCGCGCCCGTCAAAGCATCTCGATGCGCTAGCTCTGCAAACTCATAGTTTTGAGCTCGCAAAGTATCATTCACCTTTTCCAAATGACGGTGACGCTTTTGCGCTTTTTCATAAGCCACTCTATTTTTTCGTAACTCATGCAGTGAAAAAGCCAGTCCAAGCGCCATCCAAGAGAGTAATAATGCATACAACAATGTTTCTTGCGCAAGGTAAGCGCCTTCAAACTCAATTTTATCAATCACAATTCTATGTTTACCAAGTGCCGCACCAGACCCAGTTGCAATATCAATACGTGTGATGTTTGAAAATTCAGGTGCAGAGTGCTCAATCGCGACTCCGTTATCTGCTAACCACCAGGTCATCACCTGAAGATTTTTAATCGGAATTTCGACAATATCGCTCGAACCCGACGGAGAAAACTGCATGCCATTATATTTAATGGTGTACTCGTCGTCCGGCTTAGAATACTCAGAATTATAATTGCGAAGATACAAACGTAGGTCGTGGCTAGGGTTAGCCCCTATTCCTGCCTCTTCATATCGCACCTTCAATCGAATCGTATGGTAGTTGGAAAGGTCAATACCCTGTGTTGGCGTTGCTGAATCGGTATAAACCGAGATTCCGCAGTAAGGCCAAGCATACGAGCTCTGCTTTAGTTCACAGCTAAGGACTAGGCTTTGCCGATCGTATGTGATATCTGCCTCACTCACACCTCCTTCACTGGCATCTTTAGTTGCATAGATATTGAAATGCTCAGGTGTAATGGTCAGCTTTCGCGTATCGCCAAGCACACTATAAAGGGCAACCAAACTGATAGTGCAAATAGAAAGAGCAAAGATAAAGTTATGGATCCACTTCATGGGCAAGTGACCTGCTGAGATTATACAATACGTGGGGTTCAATAATTTCAAAAATGAAATCAAGGTGATTTATCAAGAAATAAAATCGCTTTTTCATTCAATTCTTAGTTTTGACACATGGTAGCGGATTTTGAACCGTTATCACGTTTTAAAATTTCTAAAAAGTGCAGCCCAACTTCTATTTGCGAAGCATTTCACAGCCATAATTTTTAGAAAATAAAACACGATGCATAATAATTTAGTGCAAGACATTTACTTTAAAGCTCCTGTCAACCCTGCATCTCTTCTCCACTTCAGTATATACTGTGCAAAAACACAATAATGAGTAATGTCATGTCATTAATTGCAACTGGCACGCTAAACAAAATGCGTGCTTCTCTGGACGGTGCCGTCAACTACCGTCTTCCTGTCGGTGAGGAAGAAATCGACTTAACTCCTTTTCTGGGTAAAACGCTCACACTGACTCACACTGGCAATATTTTTTGTTGCTCATGTGGAAAGAAAACGAAAAAGAGTTATTCGCAAGGCCACTGTTTTGTATGCATGAAAAAGCTAGCAAGCTGCGACATGTGTATCATGAAGCCAGAGACCTGCCACTACGATCAAGGGACTTGTCGCGAACCACAATGGGGTGAAGAGAATTGCATGGTGGATCACTTTGTCTACCTGTCCAACACATCCAGCTTAAAAGTTGGTATTACTCGTCATACTCAAATCCCGACTCGTTGGATTGACCAAGGCGCGACTCAGGGCTTGCCAATTTTTAAAGTAAAAACTCGCCATATCTCCGGTTTAATTGAAGTTGAACTGGCGAAACATATCGCAGACAAGACCAATTGGCGCACACTGCTAAAAGGTGACGGTGAACCTATGGCATTGCAGGACCGTTTTGCTGAGCTATTGCCTTTAGTCGAAGAGAAAATTGCCGAGATAAAACAGCAATTCGGCGAAGATGCCATTGAAGTATTAAACGAAAGCATTACCGACCTTAGCTACCCGGTACAACAGCACCCAACGAAGATCACTTCGCATAACTTCGATAAAAACCCGGTTGTTACTGGCACTTTGCAAGGCATCAAAGGTCAATACCTCATCTTTGATACCGGCGTTATTAATGTAAGAAAATTCACTTCCTATGAAGTTGAAGTTAGTGAGTAATCGCTTGCAGAACGCGTTGATTCAAATAAAAATGAAAAAAGCTCGAGTTTGACTCGAGCTTTTGTTTTTCTATTAGGAAGAAATCGTTAGTTATGCGTCAAGGATGCTTTCTAGCACATCGAATAACATATCGACTTCTTCTATTGTGTTGTAATGCATACAACCAATTCGCACTACACCACCCGATTCTTCTAAACCAAGTTGACGAACTAAGCCCAACGCATAAAAGTGACCATTCCATACACAAATGTTATGTTCACCCAGTGTTTTCGCGATGAACTCTGGAGAATATCGGTCAAACGTTAGCGCAAAAGTTGGCGTGCGGAGTTGGCTATCTTCCTTTGCGATACCGAATAGATTGACACCATCTAATGCATTCAAACGCTGCAAGAAACGCTCACTCAAGCGCTGCTCATGTTGTTCATACAGTTGGTAGCTTTGCTCCAATCGTTGGCGAAGAGGTAAACCGACTTCACCAAATTGAGCCAGATACTCAACCGCAGAAACGACACCAGCAAGACCTTCAAAACTTTGCGTTCCTGTTTCAAATCGACCAGGGCCTATATTAGTGGCAGGCTCGACTTTGTAAGGGCGAATACTGTGGAGCCACTGATCGGCTATGTAAGCAATACCAACGTGCGGTCCGAAAAACTTGTAAGCTGAGCAAGCTAAAAAGTCACAACCTAACGCTTGAACATCAACCAAATGATGAGGCGCATAATGGACGGCATCCACATAAACTTGTGCCCCAACATTGCGCGCCATGCTGACTACTTGCTGTACATCCACAATAGAGCCCGTCGTGTTCGATGCATAAGTCACAGCGACAAGGCGAGTTTTATCAGAAAGAAGGCGGCTTAAATGCTCCATATCCAGCGTACAATCTTCTTCGTTGATACGAACTTGATGAACCGTAACGCCTTTATCTTCTGCCGCTTGCTGCCAGCTGGATACATTTGAATAGTGATCCAAAGCGGAAACAATGATCTCATCTCCTGCTTGCCAATCTCGACTAATCGCGCGACTAAGCTGAAAGGTTAGCGAGGTCATATTGGCACCGAAGACAATATTGCCAGATGAAGGTGCATTAAGTAGAGCCTGAGCCGACTCACGCGCATTTTGCATTACGTCAACGGTCACTTGGCTAGAAAAATAATGCCCGCCTAAGTTAGCGTTGAAACGACCTAAATACCCTACCATGCTGTCTAGTACTGATTGAGGCACTTGTGAGCCACCTGGACCATCAAAAAACGTCACGGGCTTGTCGTTGTGGTATTGAGCCAACGCCGGAAATTGCTCTCTGATCTGATTAAGATTGAAGTTCATTACGCTTATCCGTAGCCGTGAGTACAAATACATCCATATGGCCCGCTTCGTCATCAATAACAGAGCGGATTGGGCACGCGTTATGCCACAGCTTGCTATCAGCCAAGATTGCGACCTCTCCGGTTTCTAGCACTTTACGGAAAAATGGGGCTTGGTTATGGCTGCTGTACAGCATGATGTCGCCACCGATGATGTTATGGCGTCCCACACCAACCATTGCAATGTGATCAAAACCGTCTTGGTGCACACCTTCAGGTGCTACTTGGGTTTCTTCTTCCAGTGCCCTGATACGGATTTGGTGAATTTCTATTTCTTGACCGTTTGGCAGATGATTCGCATTGACAAACAATTCACACATTTCTCGAAAGCCATCGCTGGTAAGAATATCCTTCTCAATTGGCTCGAATTGTCTTACTACATCACCTTGAAATCGGTTGATATCAGAGGATTGAACAAAGCTATTTTTATTTAAGTCGATGACTTTGCCGTTATCAAAACCAACCACAGAATAACGTCGTAGTCGATACTGACCATCTGCATGTTCGGTACGAGGCAGTTCTTCAAACGATGGGGAAAGCTGCTCAATTGCTGCCATGCTGAGCTGTGTTAAATGTAGAGTATTCTCACGTGAATGTAACATCATTTGCTCCTTTAATGAGGCACATTAATTAACATTTAATTTACACACTAGGTTACGCAAATATTCTGCAATTGCCAGCTTTTAACGTTGATAGCTTCAACAAAATGACAAAAACGACATAACAAACCAAATAAAGCCACAAAAACAGAGCCATGTTTCAGTTTTACGCTTTGGCAATATTTGAAACTAGACTTCTCTACTACGAATAGAATTTTATGCTAGAAGTCAACGTTCTCTATCAATATTTAGTGGGTTCTAATCTATAACCAATTATTCGATCACAATCGTTGTTTATGCTTTTAAAGCACTAAGAATTTCCATACAATCGAGGGAAATGTTACGCCCTTTTTGGAGCCATAATGAGCGACGTAAAACACTGTAAATTATTAATTCTTGGTTCTGGTCCTGCAGGATACACAGCTGCCGTCTACGCAGCGCGTGCAAACTTAAACCCTGTGCTTGTGACGGGAATGCAACAAGGTGGTCAGCTAACCACCACAACTGAAGTTGAAAACTGGCCAGGCGATGCTGAGGGACTGACAGGTCCAGCATTGATGGATCGCATGAAAGAACACGCCGAGCGTTTCGAAACTGAAATCGTATTTGATCACATCAATGAAGTAGAGCTATCACAACGCCCATTTCGTTTAAAAGGCGACTCAGGTGAGTACACTTGTGATGCCTTAATCATATCTACCGGCGCATCAGCAAAATACCTTGGCCTTGAGTCTGAAGAAGCATTTAAAGGTCGCGGCGTTTCTGCTTGTGCAACCTGTGACGGTTTCTTCTACCGTAATCAGAAAGTTGCAGTTGTGGGCGGTGGTAACACGGCTGTTGAAGAAGCGCTATACCTATCTAACATTGCGTCAGAAGTTCACCTGATCCACCGTCGCGATTCATTCCGCGCAGAGAAGATCCTTGTGAAACGTCTGATGGATAAAGTTGAAAGCGGTAATATCGTTCTTCATACCGATCGTACTCTCGATGAAGTACTGGGTGACGATATGGGCGTAACGGGCGTCCGCATTAAAGACGTGAACAGCGGTGCGACAGAAGATATCGATGTAATGGGTGCATTCATCGCAATTGGCCACCAGCCAAACACACAAATCTTTGAAGGCCAAGTAGACATGAAAGATGGCTACATCATCGTTCAATCAGGTCTTGAAGGCAACGCAACACAAACTAGTATCGAAGGTGTATTTGCAGCTGGCGACGTAATGGACCACAACTACCGTCAAGCGATCACCTCTGCAGGTACAGGTTGTATGGCTGCATTAGATGCTGAACGTTTCTTAGACTCACTTGGTGACAAATAACTTTTCACATTTGTGTCATATCCTTAAAGCCCAGCGGTATTCCCGCTGGGTTTTCTTTTGTATACTACCGCCTCATTAAAACAATTATCATTAAGCCTTCACGATGGATAAGAAAAAGCAAAGCAGCTTGAATAAGTGGCTGAAGCAACAAAGTAAGTTAGCCAAGCGCTGGCTTATGATTGCGATAGGCCTAGGCGTACTTTCAAGCGTGTTTTTATTGGCTCAAGCAGCCCTGCTCGCCTCCATTCTGCACCAGTTAATCATTGACCAAGTCGACAAAGCCGACCTCATTTGGCATTTTGTTGGGCTCGGTGGCACGGTTATCGGTCGAGCTGCTTGTACCTGGGGTCGAGAGCTTGCCGGTTACCGTTGCGGGGAGCAAATTCGAGTTTATATTCGCCAACTCATTTTAGATAAAGTTCATAAACTTGGGCCAGCTTACATCAAAGGCAAACCTGCTGGCAGTTGGGCAACGCTCATCTTAGAGCAGGTAGAAGATATGCAAGATTTCTTCTCACGCTACTTGCCTCAAATGTCATTATCGGTACTAGTGCCTTTCATCATTTTGGTTGTCGTATTCCCAGTAAACTGGGCAGCAGGCTTGATCTTCCTGGTCACTGCACCACTGGTGCCTATTTTCATGGCACTGGTTGGGATGAAAGCCGCAGAAGCAAACCGTAAAAACTTTAAAGCGATGCAGCGTTTGTCGGGTCACTTTTATGACCGCTTGCAAGCAATGACAACCATTCGCTTATTCGATAGAACAAAATCTGAAACTGAGACGCTAAAGGGTGCTTCAGAAGTCTTTCGTACTCGTACCATGGACGTTCTGAAAATCGCGTTTCTGTCTTCTGCGGTGTTAGAGTTTTTCACTTCCATTTCTATCGCAATTACCGCTGTCTACTTTGGCTTTAGTTATATCGGGGAGCTGGACTTCGGCTACTACGGCACAGGTGTTACGCTCTTTGCTGGTTTGTTCATTCTGATTCTTGCGCCAGAGTTTTATCAGCCATTACGTGATTTGGGCACGTTCTATCATGCGAAACAGCAAGCGGTTGGCGCAGCAGAAAGCATTGTCGAGTTTCTGGATTTGGAAGTCGATCAAATCAAAGATGGTACCCAAGCGTTAGATAAAAACAGCCCTATCCATATTGAAGCGAACCAGTTAACCATTTTTAGTCCGGAAGGTAAGCAGCTCGCAGGTCCCCTATCCTTCTCTCTTGAAGCCAACAAAAGTACGGCTTTAGTTGGACCAAGTGGCGCAGGTAAAACAAGCTTGGTAAACACCATCCTCGGTTTCATGCCTTATCAAGGTAGCTTGAAGATTAATGGTTGTGAATTGTCGCAACTGGATCTAGCCACATGGCGAGAGGCAGTAAGCTGGATTGGTCAAAACCCGATGCTATTACACGGTAGCATTCGAGATAACATCACACTAGGTAAGCACAATATTCAGGATGCAGACGTACATTCTGTGTTGAATGACTCTCACGCTGCTGAATTTGTTGAAATGCATGGGTTGGATTATCCGATATCTGATCGTTCTGGTGGTTTATCTGTCGGCCAAGCGCAGCGTTTAGCACTGGCTCGCGCCATGCTACAAAATGGTCGTTTTTGGTTATTAGATGAACCAACCGCAAGCTTAGATGCTCGCAGTGAAAAACTCGTGATGGAAGGCATTAACAAGTATGCGCATGCCACAACAAATTTGATGATTACTCACCAACTTGCGCCTTTACAAAACGTATCGCAAATTCTTGTTATGCAGGACGGCCAGATTGTTCAACGTGGTGATTACGCCACACTGTCGACAGAAGATGGCTTATTTAAAGACATGTTGGAAGCGAACCTCGCACAACGTGAAACAGACAAGGGGAACTTAGATGCGTGATTTACTCCCTTATCTAAAACTCTATAAGAAACACTGGTTTGGTCTTTCGCTAGGTATGCTACTGGCATTTCTGACCTTAGCGGCATCTATTGGCTTATTAACGCTATCAGGTTGGTTTATTTCAGCCGCAGCGGTGGCAGGCTTGACGGTTGCTCGTGAGACCTTCAACTACATGTTACCAGGTGCCGGGGTACGCGGCGCTGCAATGGCTCGAACCGCAGGTCGATGGGGAGAACGTGTCGTTAGCCACAATGCAACGTTCAAGCTGCTTACCGATCTACGTATCTTCTTCTTTAAGAAACTTGCACCACTGATTCCGGGTCGTGTTTCTACGATGCGTGATGCCGATCTGCTCAACCGCCTAGTAGCGGACGTAGATGCGATGGATCACGTTTACCTTCGACTTATCAGCCCTGTCGTGATTGGTATTTTTGGCATATTGAGTTTAACGGCTGTCCTGGCGTTCTTTGATTGGCATCTCGCCTTACTGCTTGGTTCGATTCTTACCGTCATGTTGTTTGTATGGCCGGTGCTGTTCTATAAACTGGGTAAAAACAATGGCGAGAATCTCACTCATCATAAAGCGCAATTGCGAGTGGCGACACTGGACTGGCTTCAAGGCTACAGCGAACTGAGTATCTTTGGAGCAGAAGAACGTTATCGTAATCTCATTCTAGAGAAGCAGAAGCAGTTGCTGTCTAACCAGTTTGTGAACGCGAATTTAACGGGCATGGCTTCAGGCCTGCTTATGCTGGTGAACGGCATTACACTGGTTGTGATGCTTTGGTTTGCTGCAGACGGCGTAGGTGGTCGTGCTCCTGATCCTTGGATTGCGCTGTTTGCGTTTGCAACCATGGCGAGCTTTGAGATTCTGATGCCTATCGCGGGCGCATTCCAGTATCTCGGTCAAACGTTGACTTCTGCTCGTCGTTTAAATGAAGTAATTTTGGCTGAACCTGACGTTGTCTTCCCTGAGCAGTCGAAACATAAAGACACAACGTTAGACATTGAATTCGACAACATAGATTTTACTTACCCTGACGGTCAGCAAAAGGTGCTGAAAGACTTGTCACTCTCACTACCGTTGGGCACTAAAACTGCAATTGTAGGTCAAACAGGTTCAGGTAAATCAACACTGATTCAGCTTCTTTGCCGCTACTGGGATGTTAACCAAGGTGAAGTTCGAATCGGTGGTACAAAACTGCAAGATTGGAGCGAGTCGGACCTGCGAGCAGCAATGACTGTGGTCAGTCAACGCGTAGATGTACTAAACGGGACACTACGTGACAACTTACTCATGGCCGCTCCGGATGCAAGTGATGAGCAACTGTCTACTATTTTACAAAAAGTCGAACTTGGCGGACTTCTTGAAGAGCCGGGGTTAGACGCTTGGTTAGGCGACGGCGGTCGTCAGTTATCTGGTGGTGAGAAACGTCGAATCGGTATTGCTCGAGCATTGCTACGTGATGCCCCAATCCTACTCTTAGATGAACCGACTGAAGGCCTCGATAAGCGTACGGAACAAAAAGTGATGGCGCTTTTCAATGAACACTTTGCTAATAAGACAGTAGTATTCATTACACACCGACTGATAGAGCTAGAAAGTATGGATAGCATCTGTTTGATGGAACAAGGTGAGATCATCGAACAAGGCGACCATCCAACGCTACTCGCTCAAAAAGGTCGTTACTACCAGCTATTACAATCTCTATAATTCGATTTTCAGTGACGAGAAGGGCTCATCAAACGATGAGCCCTTTTGTTATTCCTGTATTATTAGTTACCTAATTAAGCACGTATACAGTGCTGATTTACCGACCAGATTTTTTGAGATAAGCCGCCATTTCATCTTCCGGAACCATGCCCCCACCTGTTGCCCAAACAAGATGTGTTGCGTTTTTGAGTTTTTCTTCGTCAAATTTCATTCGAGACTGATAAGCATGGTTATTCGAGACGTGCACTGCCCCAATCATACCGGCTAATGCAGAAGGCTCTAGATTAATACCTTCCAGTTCACTTAACTCACCCAAGTGGTGATACATACGAGCGTCATCAATGGTGTAAAAACCATCAAGTAGCCTTTCCATCGCTCTTCCGACAAATCCCGAGGCACGACCTACTGCCAAACCATCAGCGGCGGTAATGTTATCGATACCCAAATCTTGCACCGAAATATCGTCATGCAAGCCTGTATGCACGCCCAACAGCATGCACGGTGAGTGCGTTGGCTCTGCGAAAATACAGTGAACATGCTCGCCAAATGCTACCTTCAAGCCAAATGCCACCCCACCAGGTCCACCGCCAACACCACAAGGAAGATAAACAAACAATGGATGATGCTCATCAACCACGATTCCCAAGTCATCAAATTGCTGCTTAAGACGCTCACCCGCAACAGAGTAACCTAGAAACAGCGTCCGTGAGTTTTCATCATCGATAAAGAAACAGCTGGGATCTTTTTCTGCCTCTTTACGACCTTGCGCGACAGCAATACCATAATCTTCCTGGTGCTCTACGACATTAACACCATGTGACCGGAGCTTATTTTTCTTCCATTCCCGCGCATCCGCAGACATGTGGACTGAAACTGAAAAACCCAGCTTCGCACTCATGATGCCGATGGACATACCAAGATTGCCGGTTGAGCCAACCGCAATACTGTACGGCTTAAAAAACTGCCGAAACTCATTGCTGAACAATTTGCTGTAATCATCGCGTTCATAGAGCAAGCCGGCTTCAAACGCCAACTTTTCTGCATGAGTGAGCACTTCATAAATACCACCTCTCGCTTTGATCGAACCAGAAATTGGCAAATGACTGTCTTTTTTGAGCATTAAACGGCCCAATATTGGCGTGTCGTATTGCTGCTCCAAACGCACTTTCATATTGGGAATATCCACCACTGGGGACTCAATAATGCCACGCGACGTTTCCGTTTCGGGAAACGCTTTCATCAAATAAGGCGCAAATCGTGCTAGCCGTTCACTCGCCGCTTGAATATCTTTTTCATCTAACCCGACATGAGGTAAACCTTCCTCCAAGGAAGTGATATGGGGGTTGAACCAACAAACCTCTTCAAGATCAATAAGTGCAGCCAAGAGTGGGAACTGCTTAGTCAGCACTTCAATATTTGCCTTGGTCATTTTACCTTCCTGGAATGATGTGAGTTGAAATAAACAAAAGCGCCGCAATAGCGACGCTTTGGAGAACAACTATCAGTTTGAGCTTACGCGTAGTTTTTCTCAAACTCTTGCATGAAGTCTACTAACGCTTGAACACCTTCTAGCGGCATTGCGTTATAAATGGATGCTCGCATACCACCAACTGCTCGGTGACCTTTTAGCGCTTTCAGCCCTTTAGAGTCTGCTAACTCAAGGAAGGTTGCATCCAGTTCAGGCTTAGCAAGTTGAAATGGAACGTTCATCAAAGAACGGTTCGCTGAGTGCACGCCATTACGGTAGAAATCAGACTGATCGATGTAATCATACAGTAGCGCGGCTTTAGCGCGGTTCACTTGCTCAATCGCTTTTACTCCGCCCTGTGCCTTCAGCCATTTGAAAACAAGACCAGACAGGTACCATGCAAAGGTTGGTGGCGTGTTGAACATTGATTCTTTTTCTGCCAAAACAGTGTAATCCAAAATACTTGGTAGTACCTGCTTCGCCATACCTAATAAATCATCGCGCACGATAGCAATAGCAATGCCGGAAGGACCAATATTTTTCTGAGCGCCCGCGTAAATCACACCGTATTTCGACACATCAATTTCACGAGAAAGAATTGTCGAAGACATGTCAGCAACAATCGGTTTGTCGGTGATAGGAAGATCGTTAATCTCAATACCATCAATGGTCTCATTTGGACAGAAGTGAACGTAAGCCGCTTCTGGAGCAATTTTCCATTCACTTGCAGGTAGAACCGCGACTTTCCCGTTGATTTCTGTTTTTGCATCAAACACGTCTGGTTCGCAGTATTTTTTCGCTTCAGCTACCGCGCTTTCAGCCCAATAACCACCATCGATGTAAGTTGCCGTATCGGCATCACCAAGTAAGTTTAGAGGAACAGCAGCAAACTGAGCACGAGCACCACCTTGGCAGAACAGCACTTTATAGTTGTCCGGAATATTCAGAAGATCACGTAAATCCTGCTCGGCTTCTTCTGCAACTTTGATGAACTCTTTGCTTCGGTGGCTGATTTCCATGACCGAAGTACCAAGGCCTTGCCAATCGATTAGTTCCTGTTGTGCTTGCTGCATAACTGCTTTAGGCAGACCTGCTGGCCCTGCACTGAAGTTAAATACGTTGTCCGTATTTTGTTCCATGATGCTCATTGCTCCTGCTATGTAAATATTACGAAATTAATATCACGTTTTCGCAGTGATAAAAACAAGAAAAGAGGTCTTACGACCTCTTTTTAAAGACTAAGCGTTGAATTGGAACAAATTCGCAACAACACGAATTACTGTTGTTGCATCAAAGCAGGCATAAGTAGAGCCACCAATGGGAACTCATGCCCATTTTCGAACTTCAATTTGCCTTCACCAATTTCTGCTTTTAATTGATAACCGCCCTCTACTTTTTCGATCAACTCCATAATAAGGAGCTCATCAATCCCTTCTTGAATAAATGGGTAATGCGTTACTAATTCATCGGAGAAGTAAGTGCTAAGTTCACCAGTAGTGGCCGTCACCAACTTCATTGGATCTTGAGTAATATGCTCAGTACCTTCAGGGATGGATAGTTGCCACTCATTGTGGAACTTGCCGTCACCGAACGCGAGTGAAAGCTCGTTCACGGATAAATCAAAACCTTTGCTAAACAGCGTATCGACATGCGGCAATAAATTCGCAATTTCCTGCTCATCTATCATAGGAGAGCTTTGATAGATAGACATAATTTGATCAAAAGACTGGCTATCCACATCTGCAATTGAGAAATCCAACTTAAAGTTATCGACATCCGTCCCATCAGTTAAACGTAGTTTCTTAGCATCTAGGTTTAATTGACTGTTCAGCTTATCACCAGACTCACTCATCGTAGTGTTACCACGGTAGCTCGCATTTTCAATCAAAAAGACAGGCGTTAAGTTCGCATCAACCACATCTAGCTTCTCTAGAGAGAAAGATTGCTCGCCTAACCAGTAGCCTTTTGCTTGCTTTCCTTTACCTTGCCCTGTCAATGCATTCAGATGAAGCTCTTCACCGTTTTCAAAATCCACTTGAACAGAAGGAACGGAAACTTGGTAATTGAGATCACCCAATACCGTCACATCACCTGTTACTTTTGCAGGGCTTGTAGAAACAGAAACACCTTGCGCTTCGTTACGATAATGCCAACTGTCTAGGTCGAGGATAAATGCTGTATTGCCATTTAGTTGAGTTTGGCTATGCATCGTGAGAGGCAAAAAGTCATTGTCCACCAATTTTGAATCAGCTGTTAGGCTTGTTAGACCGTGGCTAACATCACTGGTTACGTCAAACGTCGTTGGCATACCATCACGCTCTAGCTGCGTTTTAAGCTCAGGATCAACAACTGAATAACGAGTCAGCACGACTGAAGACAAATAGCCACGCTGATACTCGACCACTTCGCCTTTAATCATTTCATCATTCATATTGGTAATACCATCTTCAATGATGGACTGACCAATTTGTCCGACAGCCAATGGCCAACACAGTGCTAATGAGATAGCACCACCAATGGCGCCGATTTTTTTAAGATTTTGCATAACGTCACTTATTAGATATTTTCGGTCAGTCTACCCCAAACCACCTGCGGAGAAAACATTGAGACAAATCAGACTATTGATGCTTATTCTAGTCCATTAATCAGGAATCATACTTGGCTCCCACTCATCATGTCCTTTTATTGTTAAAGTTTGCGTGGCGAAGTTTTAACCGGAGCTAAAACATCTGTGAATCGTTATGCTGTGTTGTGTCTCGACAACAACCCAATCAGTGCTGAACAGTTTCGATTGGAGCTGTCTGCCTTCTCAAGTAAGTTTGATATTTTTTCTGTCGAATCGATAGAAGAGGCTCAAAGCGCTTTAGAGTATCTAGAAGAAAGAGAACAGACTGTTGCTTTAGTTATAGCGAGCCATCACGCTCATTTTAACGGCGTGGATTTTCTTATTGGTTTAGACCGGATGCCACATACCGAGCAAGCAAGAAAAATTCTTATTAGCTGCTCGTCTGATATAGAGGCAATTCTCACTGCCGTTAATGAGGGCAGGCTCGACCACTGCCTCACTAAACCTTTGCCAGATCACGTCTTATTTAACACAGTGCAAAAAGAGCTGACCCAATTTATCTTGCGAAATGGCAAAGAAGACCTGCTAAGTTACAGTCAGATATTGGATCATCACAGCTTGTTGCGAGCGCACATCAATAACCAGATGAGCCATTATCAAGCCGGATTCTTACACGACTACCACTCGATGTCTGATGCCGAGTTAGCCGAGCAAGTGATCTCCGCTCTCCAACAATTTTTCAAAGATAATGACGAAACAAGAGCGTGCCGTACATACTCACCTGAACACTTGTTAACCGTGGAAGGCGAGCCAAATAGCTTTTTGTGGTTTATCACCGAAGGTGAAGTGGCTCTGTACAAGCGCGATGAGCAAGGCATGCAGCGAGAGGTTGTACGCCATAACAAAGGGAATATTGTCGGAGGCATGTCGTTTGTTACTGGGGAATGTTCTTTCTCGACAGCTCTGACACTAACCAAAACAGAAGTTATCAAACTCGATCGCAACGTATTCAATAAAGTGATGCAAAGCGACTCAAACTTACTGCCTCTTTTTACAAACTTGCTCTTACGCCACTTCAACCGCCGATTGCAAAGAAGCATCAACACCAAACTGCAACTTCAAAAAACGCTCGAATCTTTAGAATCAGCCCACCAGCAGCTCATTGAAAGAGAAAAAATGGCGATGCTTGGCCAATTGGTTGCGGGAGTGGCACACGAACTAAACAATCCAGTAGCCGCGATATTAAGGGGCGTAGAGAATTTAACGCATACGCTAGAACGATTACTTAACGATGCGCCCAGTTCCGATATACAAAGCAAAGGCATTGAATTACTGAGCAAAGCGCAAACCTCAAAACCCGCTTCAACCGCTGAGCTCAGATCACGCGTAAAAGCGCTTAGCCATACTCTTCCAGACCGAGCATTGGCAAAAAAAGTGGTGAGCCTTGGATTAGAGTCCGATCAAGAGCTACTTACCCAACTAACGAGAAAGCAGCAAGCGTCTTATCATGCCCTCAATACACTTGAGCAATACCACAAAGCAGGTTCTACACTTCGCTCAATTAATGTCTGTGCAGCACGAATTGCTGATATGGTAAAAAGCCTGAAAGGATATGCTCGGTCAGATGATGAAACCCTGCACTATGCTGATATTCATGAAGGTATTGAAGACACCTTGGTGATTTTCGAGAACAAATTAAAAATGCACCAAGTTTCAACCGACTATGCAAACTTGCCTTCCATCCTTTGTCAACCGATCGCACTCCAACAGGTGTGGACGAACTTGGTCTCTAACGCCATTGACGCATTTCCTGAGAAAGGTGTGTTAAACATACAAACACGCCTTGTAGAAAAAGAGCATACACATTATGCCGTTATCTCATTTGAAGATAATGGATGTGGCATTCCTGAGTCGCAAAGAGACGCCATTTTCGAGCTGAACTTCACCACAAAAAAAGAAGGTAACTTTGGCTTAGGCATCGGGCTGTCCATCTGCCAGCAAATCGTAACAGCACACAGAGGGTGGATTGACGTCGAATCAGAGATCGGCCAGTTCACACGAATGACCGTCTGGTTACCAGTCATCGAAAAAGGAGATGAAACATGACCAAGTATCTAATTTTATGTGTCGATGACGAACGAGAAGTCTTGGATAGCGTGCTCCAAGATCTTGCTCCCTTCGAGGAGAACTTTGTCGTCGAAGGAGCGGAATCGGTGACTGAAGCTCGGCAGGTGATTGAGGAGATGGCGGAAGAAGAAGTTCAGCTTGCGCTCATTTTATGTGACCACATTATGCCGGAACAAACTGGGATCAGCTTCTTAATCGAACTCAGTCAAAATGGTGACACAAAAGCAGCGCGCAAAGTTTTACTCACAGGACAAGCTGGTTTGGAAGACACCGTAGAAGCCGTAAATAACGCGAGTCTCGATTATTACATTGCCAAACCTTGGAAAGGCGAAGCATTGAGAAAAGCAATCGTGTCTCAGCTTACCGCGTTTGTGATTGAGAATGATGATAACCTGCTATCCTGGACTCAAATCCTTGATTCTGAGGCAATCCTCAACGCCATGGCAGAAAGAAGAGCAAGCTTTGGCGAGTAATAAAGTGTTTGGTTCTAACTTGAACTCAACGATGCTCATTGCACCACCTAACCTCGCATAGTCGAATGAGGTTAGAAAAACATCGTTACTTGTCCGAGTGAAATTCTCGGACACTACGTATATGGCGTAGTTTTTGCTTAAACCAAGGAACTATTAAGTTAATTGACAAAACATCGACACATTTTTGTTGGTCGTCGACCTTCCTTTTTATTATGATGTCGGACAAATCAGATTACGGTTCAAGTGGTTGCTTGAATCCATGGAAATAATGAACAAGGTTTATCGTTAGTTATGCGTAAAACACTATTAGCCGCTGCCTTACTAGTGGCATCAAGCCATGCCCTAGCTGCAAACGATCGCAATGCGCCAGCAACTATGAGCAACTTTAGCTACGACTATTTCGAAGCACGTATTGGCGCAAGTCCTGTGACATTTGGTGCTGGATTCAGCAAATCAATTCACCCGAACGCGCATGTTATTGCTCGTATTGACTCTGAGTTTGAAAGTGATTTTGACTCAGCTGCAGGCTTTGGCTTCCATTCTCCGCTAAACAACTGGGCAGATCTTACTGGTGAAATGCTAATGCGCGTTGTGCAACCTTCGAACGAGAGCAGCACAGATGTTGGTATGGAGCTGAACTTAGGTGTTCGCCAATGGTTGGGCCCTCAATTAGAAGTAGGCGGCAAAGTCGGCTACGTTTCTATCGATAACGATGACGATTGGACTGGCTCTGCCTACGCTCGATTCCACTCAACAGAGCTTTTCTCTTTGGGTGCTGAAGCACGTATCAACGATTTTTACGGTGATCAGGTAATGTTTACTACGCGTTTTAAGTTTTAAGATTTGTGCTGTAAGAAAAGAGCAAATTAAAAAAACAAAAACCGAGGTCTCTGCCTCGGTTTTTTGTCTAATTTAATGACTAACTCAATGAAGTGGTAAAAAACTTCAACGTCCTTTTTCCGCTTTTCACACTTGCCTTTACGACCCGCTAACTCCATCGAAACGAGTCAATCATTGTGCGATCAGCTTCGCTTAGTCACACAGTGCCAATAACTGTTTTTTACGCGGCTCTTGGATCAGTTTCCAATGTACGCCATCAGTTGCACCAGCAAATTTCCACAGTAGCTTTACATCAACATCATTACCGTAAGCCGTTTTAACTTTGTTGAAGACTTTTACAGGTCCAAGTTCTAAAAAGGTTTCTACGTCATCAACACCGGCTTTCTTGACCATACGTTCAAGGGTTAGTTGCATGTTGGGTAAGTCTCTTAAGCGTCTACTGGCAGAGGACTTTTGATATTTCCGTTCCTTAATTGAGTATTCAATTGATTTCTGTACCAGTTCATCAAGCCCTACATATCCGGATTCGAATAAATCGGTTACATCATAATAATTTACGGTTGCCGTCGTCTGTTTTTTGACGTGCTTATACTTCTCACAGCTCAGTTGAGTAAACACTTCATCTAGCCCATTACCACCACGTAAGTAGCAGCAATCATTGCTGACAAGCGCAAACATAGCATCATCGGTGAATAAACCAATACCACCGAACATAGAACGTTTTTGGTACTCACTGAAGGTGCGTACATATTTAAAAAAAGCTTGGTCTGTCATGTCCATTGACCTCTTTAATCTGAATAAATTACCCCGATTAGCGATGTCACCAGATAAACAGCAGCTTATAGCGAATTATAAATGTCGATTTGTTGGCGATATTTTTGTGAGTTGTGCTCACCAACTTGCTTAATCATACTTAACGTTGAAAAATAAGTTAGGACATAGGTCACATATAAAAAAGTATAAATTCTGCATACGTGATTAGTTTCACATTTATTGTTCGTGTGGTGATATTTTTTTGACGCATAGCATGCCTAAAACGCGCCATCATTATGATCTCGCTGGCAATTACGGGCACATAATACGCATTTAATTGATAAAGAATACGCTGTAAGGGTACACTGTACGAAAGATCTCAAGTACAGCGTCACAATGGAACATTTATCATTTTTTTGGCTGCCAAATAATAAAGATAAGCTTATAAACGCACTGGAATCCGAGTTTGCTCAGCTGGTAGAACAGTCCATCGCCACGGGTAAGATTTCGTTACCTCCTATTCCTGATGTCGTGCTTAAAATTCAGCAGTTATGTGTCGAAGAACACACCACGATTGCCGATGTTGCTACCTGTTTATTGGAAGATCCCGGATTAGCAGCGGTCGTTTTACGAGTCGCTAACTCTGTGATTTTCAATCGCAGAAATATCACCTGCAACGACTTAACTACAGCGGTATCTCGTCTCGGAATACTTCGTGTACGTGATATTGTTACCGCACAAGCGATCGAGCAACTTAAACACTCAGTTAATCTCACTAAAGAATGCAATGCCATCTTGGTGAAGAGTGCAGCGATATCTCGTGAGCTCGGTGCCGTCATGGTGATGTTGGTTCAATCGTTTCGTAGCCACGAGCCAGGCACTTATGGTCATCTAGAGCAAGAAAAGGCGTTATTGGTCGGTCTATTAGCCGATATAGGGTTATTTTGCCTAATTAATGAGTACCACTTGTACTTAGATAGGGGCAATTACTTAGACCCAGATATTGCATTGCAGATCTTCCAAACACGTTGTTCTGCCACAAGTAAACTGGTACTTGAGCGTTGGGGGTTTGACAACGACTTCAGAGAAGTATCCTCAAATGAAAAATACGAGTTAACGCGACCAGAAGTGAGTTATCTCGACATCGCTAGAATTGCGCATCATTTATTGATGTTCCGCAATCACGATGAACGCATTGACGAACATGAAGTTGAATTCAACGTAACTGGTGCAGAAGTCTTGTATGAACTTAGTAACATGAGTGATACTGACTTCAATGATCAAATCCGTGCTGTACTCAATGCTAGCGGTTTGTAATTTATCGCTTTCTGATAATACCTTATCCGTGATAAAACGATTCGCTCAAGGCTGAGCTGTGTGTGGTGAAATGTCTTTAATTTCAACCGATAGATAATTTGATTTATGCGTGTTGATGTTATCTCAAAAAGGAATCATTGAGCTTTATGTTTTCAGGGATGCTATTTATTTTCGCTCCGCTTGTGGTGGGGTATCTAATTCCTATATCTCGATCTTCGTTATTGGAGAAGATCAATCAGTCAACGTCCTACCTTATTTACGTCATTTTGTCGTTGATGGGTCTTAGCTTAGCGGCGCTCGATAATTTAAGCAGCAACTTACAAAGTATTCTCCTCTATGCGAGTACGTTTTTTTTGTGTCTAAGTGCCTGCAACCTGTTGGCTCTGCCTATTATTGATAAAATTATCCCACTCCAGACCAATCAAAATCAAAAGAAGCTACCGTTATCTTCGATGGCTTTAGAGTCTGTTAAGCTTATCGTGGTCGTTGGCGGCGGGTTAGTGGTTGGCCTGCTGTTACCCATTGATTTGAGTTGGGTAGATACAGCAAGCGAATGGATACTCTTTCTACTTCTATTTTTTATTGGTATTCAGCTGCGCAATAGTGGACTTACTCTGCGTCAAATCCTATTAAATAAACAAGGAATGGCCATTGCAGCCGTGGTCATCGCAACGTGTATGCTTGGTGGCGTTCTTGCAGCGGTGCTTTTGGATCTTCCTCTTTATCAAGCACTCGCAATGGCTTCAGGTTTTGGCTGGTATTCACTCGCAGGTATTTTAATGGGTGACGCTTTTGGTCCGGTATTTGGTGGCGCGTCGTTCTTGATTGAATTGATGAGAGAGCTAGTCGCACTGGTTGCCATTCCTCTCTTTATTCGTAGCTATCCGTGCACCGCAATTGGTTACGCCGGTGCAACAGCAATGGACTTCACCCTACCCGTTATTCAAACCACCGGTGGTGTGCGTTGTGTTCCTGTTGCTATCGTTAGCGGCTTTATTTTGAGTTTATTGGTACCAGTTATGATGCTTTTCTTTGTATCACTTGCTAGCTAGATCTCAGGTTTTCGCTTTAACATCCATTACAATACGGCAAAAATTTAAATACCCAGTTAACGTCAAAGTGGTCAATATTTTTTGGCAAGACCCCTCTTTCTTTTCGTCATTCAGCCCAACGATTTGTCACGACCAAATAGAAAGAAGGGAGAAACATCAACTGATGTGCATTGCGTTAATAAAGGGATAACAACCAGAAGGAAGAAGAATGAAACGCTTTGTCGTTGCAGCGCTCCTCGCTACAAGCTCAACTTTTACGCTTGCCGCAGATCAACAATGTCTTGCTAGCAAATACGATGGCTACGTCGATGCCTCACTACAGTGGTATCAAGATCTTGTTGACTTGACGGTTACCCAATATCCAGATCTGAAAGAAGTTAGTCAATGGTTCTTGGATGGACGTAAACATCACTTTGAATTAAACCGCGAAGCGGTTCACTACTTTCTAGAGAACGACCCTAGCCGCGTTGCGACGGAACAGCCAATCGAAGCATGGTTAAAACTAGAGCAACATGACGTTAAGCAGTTAGCGACCCGAAGCGATAAGTTAGGTGAAGTTGCAAAACAGACATTTAGCGACCGTCAATCAACTAACCACCCAAAAAACTACGAGCTTCGTTCAGCATTCGCTGATCTGCTTAGTCATCCCCAACAAATTGATACCGCACTTAATAAGTACAATCAGTCAATAGAAAAGATTGAAAAGCAGAAATGTGACTAAGATTGCTCGCATTAGTCGTTGATTAGCATTCGATAACATCAGAGTGTTTTAACGTACTCAATCTAGAATTTTTTAATGTGAATATCGTAACCTTCACCTAAAATTTTCATTTCTACAACTTGGGTTTCAACAATTAAAACGGGACTTTGCGCCCGTTTTAGTTTAGATTGTGCCGCTCGCATTACCAAAATAACTACAAAGATTCTTTGCTATGGTTAAGGAACAAAAAACCGCTGATGTTAGCTTTGAGAGCTTGCTAAAGATCTTCACTGTCCCAGAAGGTCCGGACTCAACGTTAACTAAAATTGACGAGAGCCTCTCGCGAAATCTAAATCAATTTCTTCGTGAACACATCGTGGCAGAAGAAAAGCCTTTACGCGAAATCGAAAAAGACTTTTCTTCTGCTCAGATTCCTGAGCAGCCAGAGTTCGTGTCAGATCATACAGAGCACTTACTCGACACTTTGGTGTCGCACTCAGTTCACACATCTTCACCAAGCTTCATTGGTCATATGACATCGGCACTGCCTTATTTCTTGATGCCACTTTCAAAGATCATGATCGCCTTAAACCAAAACCTGGTAAAAATAGAGACTTCCAAAGCCTTTACGCCACTTGAGCGTCAAGTTTTGGGTATGCTGCATCGCTTGATATATGGTCAGAATGATACGTTTTACAATCAGTGGATGCACAGTGCAAACCACTCATTAGGCGCATTTTGTTCCGGCGGCACCGTTGCCAATATCACTGCGCTTTGGGTAGCACGTAACAAAGCGTTAAGAGCCAATGGCTCATTTAAAGGCGTGGAAAAGGAAGGCCTTTTTAAAGCCATGAAGCACTATGGCTATGATGGCTTAGCGGTGCTAGTGTCTGAGCGTGGTCACTACTCCCTTAAGAAAGCAGCCGATGTATTAGGGCTAGGCCAAGAGGGCTTGGTTGCGGTTAAAACCGATGCCAACAACCGTATTATTGTCGACGACCTTAAAGCGAAAATTGTTGAGCTCGAAAAACAAAATATCAAGCCTATTGCTGTTATTGGTGTGGCTGGCACAACAGAGACAGGTAATGTTGATCCATTGCCTGAAATCGCTGAAGTCTGCCAAGCTCACGGCTGTCACTTCCATGTGGATGCCGCATGGGGTGGCGCAACACTTATGTCTAACCATCACCGTCACCTTCTCAAAGGTGTGGAAATGGCAGACTCAGTAACTATTGATGCGCATAAGCAGCTCTACATCCCGATGGGCGCTGGTATGGTTCTGTTCAAAGACCCTGACGCAATGAAATCCATAGAGCATCACGCTCAATATATATTGCGCAAAGGTTCAAAAGACCTAGGCAGCCATACATTAGAAGGTTCACGTTCGGGTATGGCGATGTTGGTCTACGCCGCAATGCACATCATAAGTCGCCCAGGTTACGAGCTTCTGATTGACCAAAGCATTGAAAAAGCTCGATACTTTGCGGATTTAATCAAACAGCAAGATGATTTCGAGTTAGTTTCTGAACCAGAGCTTTGTCTGCTCACATACCGTTATTTGCCGCCATTCATCCGTGAAGCATTAGCACAAGCAGAAGGCTCACAAAAAGAACAACTGAATGAGCTGATCAATGAGTTAACACAGTTTATTCAAAAGCGTCAGCGCGAAACGGGCAAATCGTTCGTTTCACGTACAAGACTGAACCCAGACCAATGGCAACGCATGAATACGATAGTGTTTAGAGTGGTTTTGGCAAATCCACTGACCACAAAAGAAATTTTGAGCTCAGTGCTTGATGAACAACGCGAAATCGCCAAGCAAGCACCAAATTTGATGAAAAGAATTCAACAGCTGGTTGTCGATATTCAATCGTCTTAACAGCCAGATCGAGTTACATCAATTTGAAATTTTTTTTCGTTTTGATGTAACTCAAACATCATTATCGTGCGACTAGCGCAACAAAACTTCGTTTACACATCCAATTCTGTAGTTTTTACAACATTTTGTTTGAGGCCTGTCAAATTCTCACTAAATAGTACCCGTTATTGGTTTAGACTGATTGAAGATCAGGTTTATACTGATTCTATGGCGCTGGTTGTTTTCGTTAACGCCCCACTCTACTCCGGAATCTTCGTGTTTCCTTTCGTTAGCAGAGCCAGCGAGTTGTTCTCTATACCCTCGTGAACACTATGAATACATTAGAAAAAATTCAAAAAAACCTGGAGAATTTCAGTAAGTCAGAGCGCAAAGTTGCGGAAGTAATTATGGCGTCTCCACAAACTGCAATTCATTCAAGCATTGCAACGCTGGCTAAAATGGCCGACGTTAGTGAGCCCACTGTAAACCGCTTCTGTCGTCGTCTGGACACCAAGGGCTTTCCAGATTTTAAGCTTCACTTGGCACAGAGCCTAGCCAACGGCACCCCTTACGTTAACCGTAATGTGGAAGAAGACGATGGCCCAGACGCGTACACCCATAAGATTTTCGAATCGACGATGGCGTGTTTAGATGTCGCGAAAAATAGCCTAGATCCAATGCAAGTGAACCGTGCGGTCGATTTGCTAACGCAAGCGAAGCGCATTTCATTCTTTGGCCTTGGTGCATCATCTTCTGTTGCCCGAGACGCACAAAACAAGTTTATTCGCTTTAATATTCCAATTACTTGTTTTGAAGATATTGTTATGCAGCGCATGAGTTGTATCAACTGCAGTGATAATGATGTTGTGGTTCTTATTTCTCATACCGGTCGAACAAAGAGTCAGGTAGAAATAGCGAACCTTGCTCGTGAAAATGGCGCAACGGTTATTGCGATTACAGCGAAGGATTCTCCTCTAGAAAAGGCAAGCTCGCTGGCCATTACGCTCGATATTCCAGAAGATACCGACGTTTACATGCCAATGGCAAGCCGAGTTGTACAAATGACAGTGATTGATGTGCTAGCAACTGGCTTCACTCTTCGCCGTGGTACAGGTTTCCGTGAGAACCTAAAACGCGTAAAAGATGCGTTGAAAGACAGTCGCTATGACAAATTAAGCCAGTACTAAGCACTAAAGCTTAGTCAATACTTTATCTAGGGGAGCTCAAGGCTCCCCTTTTGTTTTAATGCTGCTAAGGGAGCAATCACCCTAAGTCGTTGACACTCGATAAGTCCGTTCTTGATTCCAGTACTTCAACAGAACTGACATGTTGTGCACTCTCTGCTACACACTCTCCGCTACAATCACAGACTTGCTGCAATATGTGTATCAAACGTTCCTGATTAAGAGGTAAAGGATTCCCTTTGATTGCCATTGATTTAAGCGCATCATTCGCCACTTGCTCAAAAGAGGTTTGGCATACTCCAAATTGAGCCAGTAGCGGTAACGCTAACTTATCTAGCACCATATTTACCCAAAGAATTCCATCGTGTTCGTTAGCATTTACTCGCTCAGTGACTAATTGGGCCAGCTTGCGATAACGACTTATCACATCATTCCTACCCGCGAGTTTAGCGGCGTTAATGTTCTCCTGCATCACGTGCGGAGCTAGGCGAGCCGTAATAACGCTATGGGGGGCGTCTAACTTGCCTCCTAACGCCGATGCTAACCCATGAGCGGCACCTAATTTGGCATTAGTAATCGCCATACCACCAAGCAATGCAGCGAACGATAAATCAGAGCGCGCCTTATGATTATCTTGCTTACAAGCGGCAATCACTGAACGGCTTAAACGGCGTAGCCCCTCTTCGCAGACCATATCAGTAAGAGGGTTTGGCTCACCACACACATACGCTTCCATTAAATGAGTGAACGCATCCATTGCGCCACGTCCAGATGTGTATTGGTCGGTCCCGTAAGTAAGTGTCGGGTCTACAATGGCAACGTCTGCGAGCATATCAGGGCTTCGAAGACTCACTTTCACTTTATCTTGTCCAGATTTCAGCACAGCATTTCTGGTCACTTCTGAACCGGTGCTTGCTGTCGTAGGAATTGCAATAAAATGAAGAGGCTTTGCTTTTAAAGGGACGCTTCTTCCTACCACTTCTACGTAATCGTAAACATTGCCTTGATTGGGAATAATGGCAGCTAAGGCTTTGCCCATATCGATGACGCTGCCACCACCTATCGCAACTACCATATCAGGTTGGAATTTTCTACCGAGCACTGCGGTCTCTTCTACCATCGTGATGTATGGTTCACCAACGATAGCTACGTGCTGGTAACGCATATTTTGAGCTTTAAGATATTGGATAATGGGGGCGGCTCGTTGGGTATCCTGCCCAGTAACCAGCAAAACACTGTAGCCAAATTGGTTAATAACGGATAATGAAGATTGAAGTGCACCTTCACCAAATATAATCCTTGTTGCAGTCATAAACTGAAACATACACACCCTCCCAAAAGAATATACCCAAATAACCTCTCGCCCTCTGATTTAACACTTATGTAAGAGTTGAAGTTATTTGCGTATAGCCAAAATAGATTGCTATTTTTTTAAACAAAAAAAATTGACCAATTCCACCTTGCCATCATTAACCCTTTAGAATGTATGTTTTTTATGCGTCACTTCACATACTTCAGAGTCGTAAAATAAGCACGTGCGTTTAGTTTTTATTCGATAGATTTCACCTATAGAACCAAGAGGTAATTGCCGCTTTATTTCCGTATCTGGATCGGGCATAGTTACTCCAACAAAAGAAAGCGCACTCAGCCGCTATGTTTTGTACGCTTTCAAAAAAGAATAGATTTAGGAGAAATAAGATTATGTTCGTTGTTATCTTTGGTCGCCCTGCATGTCCTTTCTGTGTTCGTGCAAAAGAGCACGCAGAAACGCTAAAAGCAAAACGTGATGACTTCAACTACCGTTACGTTGATATTCACGCTGAAGGTATTTCTAAAGCAGATCTTGAGAAAACAGTTGGTAAACCAGTTGAAACCGTTCCTCAGATCTTTATCGACCAAGAGCACATCGGTGGCTGCGACGAGTTCGAAGCATACGCGAAAGAGCACCTAGGTCTATTTGACGAGTAATAAAGACTGTTTTCAAAAAAGCCGCTTCATGCGGCTTTTTTATTATTTTTCAGCTGGTTATTACGTTAAGTCAACTAATGGTAAAACCTAAAAAAATTCACTTATCTTTTTGCTATATTTAGTTACAATTCACAGTTCTTAATCTTTTTTGGCACACACTCTACCGAGCCACACAGTGAACATAGACGTCGTATACCTTCTCGAGCAAAACCCTATCCTTCTAATCTTCGTCGTATTAGCCATTGGCCTTGCCATCGGAAAAATTCGATTTGGCAAATTACAATTAGGCAACTCTATTGGCGTTCTTATTACCTCTTTGGTAATGGGCCACCTTGGTTTCTCATTTAATGCAGAAGCTTTAACCATTGGCTTTATGCTGTTTATCTACTGCGTTGGCATTGAAGCTGGACCAAACTTTTTTGGTATATTCTTCAGAGATGGTAAGCATTATTTTATTTTAAGCATGACTGTTCTCGTGTCTGCGGTCAGCTTAACGTATGGCTTGAGTCACTATTTCGGCCTCGATTTTGGCTTATCCGCCGGTATGATGGCAGGCGCATTGACCGCAACGCCAGTACTGGTTGGTGCACAAGATGCTCTTAACTCTGGCCTTGCGACTATACCGCGGAATATGGAATTTTCTCTGGTATTAGAAAATCTATCCGTAGGCTACGCGATGGCTTATCTGGTCGGCTTAATTAGCATGATCATGTTTGCTAAATTGTTGCCAAAACTGCAAAAACAAAACCTTTCTGATTCCGCGCAGCAAATCGCACAAGAGCGTGGCCTTGGAAATTCAAGCCAGAGAAAAGTGTATTTACCCATTATTCGAGCTTACCGAGTGGGCCCAGAGCTAATTGACTGGACTGATGGTAAAAACTTACGAGAACTGGGTATTTATCGTCAAACTGGCTGTTACATTGAACGAATCCGCCGAAATGGTATTCTCGCCCACCCAGATGGTGATGCTATCTTGCAAGAGGGAGATGAAATTGCACTGGTTGGCTTCCCTGACAGCCATGCTCGCTTAGACCCTAGCTTCCGTAATGGTAAAGAAGTATTCGACCGTAACTTGCTTGATTTACGCATCGTTGAAGAAGAAATCGTCGTAAAAAGTGACGCAATCGCTGGTAAGCGTTTATCGGATTTGAATTTGTCTGAGTTTGGCTGTTTCTTAAACCGCGTAGTTCGCGCTCAGATTGAAATGCCTATGGACTTAGACATTGTGCTCGCTAAAGGGGACGTCCTTCAAGTGAGCGGCGAGAAAAGCCGAGTACATGGACTGGCGGAAAAAATCGGTTTCATCTCGATCCACAGTCAAATGGCCGATTTGCTCGCTTTTTGTAGCTTCTTTATTTTGGGTATTCTGTTTGGCCTCATCACAATGACGTTCGGTCAGGTGTCTTTCAGTTTGGGTAATGCGGTGGGTCTTCTGTTGTCCGGTATTACGCTTGGTTTCTTACGAGCAAATCACCCTACTTTCGGTTATGTCCCACAAGGGGCGCTGAATATGGTCAAAGATCTAGGGTTAATGTTCTTTATGGTCGGAATTGGTCTAAGTGCAGGTGGAAAGATGTTCGAGCACCTAACGCAAGTAGGACCAAAAGTCATTGGTTTGGCATTTATTGTCAGTGTTGTACCTGTAGTTCTGGCTTACTTAGTTGGCGCACACGTACTCAAGATGAACCGTGCCCTGCTCTTCGGAGCCATTATTGGCGCCCGTACTTGCGCTCCAGCTATGGATGTCGTTAACGACTACGCTAAGTCCACCATCCCTGCCCTTGGTTATGCGGGTACCTATGCGATTGCGAATATTTTAATGACGCTAGCTGGTACGATTCTGATAATACTAAGTTAATACTCACTTTGACTATGAAATACAAAAAGGCGCTCAATGAGCGCCTTTTGTTTATTGGTTATCTAGTCTGTGATTCGATTAGATTTGAATGAAGTCTGCTTCAACTGCTGGATTCACATCCGCTTCGTAATCTACGCCTTCAACGCCGAAACCAAATAGTTTCAAGAACTCTTCTTTGTACTCAACGTAGTCAGTCAGCTCTTTTAGGTTCTCAGTCGTAATTTGAGGCCATAGCTCACGACAGTGCTGCTGAATGTCGTCACGAAGTTCCCAGTCATCCAGACGTAGGCGGTTCATCTCATCAACTTCTGCCGCGCTACCGTCTTCTTTGTATAGACGTTGGCTGAACATACGGTAGATTTGTTCCATACAGCCTTCGTGTACACCTTCTTCGCGCATTTTCTTGAATACCATTGCGATGTACAGTGGCATAACAGGAATTGCAGAACTCGCCTGAGTTACAACAGATTTAAGTACCGCAACATTGGCACTGCCGCCTGTTGCTGCTAACTTGTCGTTTAGCGCTTTCGCTGCACGGTCTAGGTCCATTTTTGCTTTACCTAGTGCACCATCCCAATAAATTGGCCAAGTTAGCTCAGTACCAATGTAGCTGTACGCGACGGTCTTACAACCTTCAGCAAGAACACCAGCATCAGACAACGCATTGATCCAAAGTTCCCAATCTTCACCGCCCATTACAGTGACAGTGTCTTTGATTTCTTCTTCTGTTGCAGGCTCAACGCTAGCTTCGATGATCACATCTTTGTTGGTATCAACAGCCGTTGATGTGTAAGTTTCACCGATAGGTTTAAGAGATGAACGAACTAATTCACCAGTTTCTGGCATTTTACGTACTGGAGATGCCAGTGAGTAAACCACCATATCGATTTGACCTAAGTCTTCTTTGATCAGCTCGATAGTTTTCTGTTTCGCTTCATTTGAGAAAGCGTCGCCGTTTAAGCTTTTTGCGTACAGACCTTCTTCACGCGCTAGCTTTTCAAAAGCAGCGGCATTGTAAAAACCTGCTGTACCTGGTTTCTTCTCAGTACCTTCTTTTTCGAAGAAAACACCGATAGTTGATGCACCGCCACCAAATGCCGCAGCGATACGAGAAGATAGACCGTAGCCACTTGATGCACCAACAACAAGAACACGCTTAGGTGCGTTTTTGATTGGACCTTGCGCTTTGGTGTACGCAATTTGTTCTTTTACGTTAGCTTCACAACCAACAGGGTGCGTTGTAGTACAGATAAATCCACGAATTCTAGGTTTGATGATCATATTCAACTTCCTTTAAAAAACCTTGTTAGGATAAAAGTTTCGTTGGGATTTCGCATCTAATTTCTGTAAAAATGCTCTTAAAAGGCAAGTGGTTGGAGCACTATCCCACCATCCACTCCCCAAGAATACAAAAAAGCACCTCATTGAGGTGCTTTTCTTAACATTAGTTGTCTATTATGCCGCCGGATTCAACTGCGACTTTTTTGGGCTATGAGTTCGCACTTCAGAAAAGTCATGACTAAAGTGGTCAACTTGAATCGCCTTGTAGCGCAATTTATCTGCAGCCATGATTTGATCAATTTCTTGTTCAGTTAACACGCCTGCTTCAAATGCTTGCTGCAAACGATCATGTAGCAGACCTTTACGAGCCACTTTACCATCCTTCGCAGCCTTCATAAGTTTACGCTCCAAAGGTTTAATGTCGTACATTGCAAGGAATGCATTCTCCATTAAGCCTACGCTGTCATCCTCTGATTTTCCGATGTAGCACAGATGCGTGAGGCGATCACGTTGCGCGCCTGGCGTCATCATCGCTTCAGCCAAATTCACACACAGCTCATCACTTGGCTTATTGAAATGATTACCAAGCGGGAACAATAGCCCCTTAAGCACACCGCCAACGTATTTCACAGGGAAGTTGGTGTAAGCCTCATTTAATGACTTAGAAGCGTTATACAAACAGTGTTGAACAGCGTAATGAACGAAGTCTAGATCGCCTTGTTGACGGCCTTCATCTTCATACTTTTTCAAGGCAGCAGATGCCATGTATAGATAGCTTAATCCATCACCCAAACGTGCGGAGATCATTTCTTTACGCTTCAAGTCTCCACCTAAGGTTAACATCGCAAAGTCTGCACTTACTGCAAGTGCACGACTGAGACGAGTAATGTCTTTGTAGTATTGCTGCGTTGGGCCACTCATGTGCGCGTTAACAAATCGAGAACCAGTTAGTGCTGCACCAAATGCACCGAATGTATTACCGAGCGCGTGCTTGATGTGTTTAAAGAGTAAGTTGTCAAATTCTTTCGCACCTTGTTCAGAATCTGGATTCGCCGCGGCTTCCATTTCTTTTAGAACATATGGGTGACATCGAGTCGCACCTTGACCAAAAATCATCAGGTTACGAGTCAGAATATTCGCGCCTTCAACGGTAATAGCAACCGGGATACCAAGGTAATGTTTAGCAAGATAGTTCATTGGGCCATCTTGAATCGCACGACCCGCATGGATATCAAACGAATCATTTAGAATGGTACGCGCGATTTCCGTCATGTGGTACTTGGCAATCGCGGTTACAATCCCAGGTTTTTCTTTCATATCGAGAGAAGTCGTCGTTAGCGTACGCGTCGCTTCTAGTAGGTAAGTAAGACCACCAATGCGCCCCATCGCTTCTGCGACGCCTTCAAACTTACCGATCGACATTCCAAACTGTTTACGCACGTAAGCATAAGCACCTGTTGTACGTGTAGTAAGGTGACCAATCGCAGTGCCAAGCGCTGGGAGAGAGATACCACGCCCCGCAGAAAGACACTCAACCAGCATACGCCAACCTTTACCTGCGTAATCAGCGCCACCAATCAACCAATCCATAGGGATGAAGACATCTTCACCACGAGTTGGACCATTCATGAACGCAGACCCCAGAGGATCATGGCGTTCACCTATCTCGACACCTTCATGGTCAGCGGGAATCAACGCACATGTAATGCCAACCTCTTTCTTGTCTCCAAGTAGCCCTTCAGGATCTTGCAGTTTAAATGCTAACCCGAGCACTGTCGCAACTGGCGCAAGCGTGATGTAGCGTTTATTCCAACTAACTCGCACGCCAAGCACTTCTTTGCCTTCATGGGTGCCGTAACAAACTACGCCTTGATCAGGTATGCCACCCGCATCAGAACCCGCTTCAGGGCCAGTTAGGGCGAAACAAGGGATGTCTGTACCATCAGCTAAACGAGGCAACCAGTAATCTTTTTGCTCTTGCGTACCATAGTGCGATAGCAGCTCACCAGGGCCAAGAGAGTTCGGTACCATTACCGATACCGCGGTACTGATACTTCGAGTCGCAATACGAGAAACAATGGTTGAGTTCGCCAAAGCGGAAAATTCACGACCACCATATGCTTTCGAGATGATCAAAGAGAAAAATCGCTCTTTACGTAGGTACTCCCATACTTCAGGCGGTAAATCCCTGTCTTCTTTGACAATCTTCTGGTCATCAAGCATTTCTAGCAGGGTTTCAAGCTCATTATCCATAAATGACTGCTCTTCTGCCGTCAGTGTAGGCGTTGGATAATGATGCAATGTTGTGAAGTTTGGCTTGCCTGAGAATAGTTCGGCATCCCACCATACACTACCCGCTTCCATCGCCTCTTTCTCGGTGCTAGACAGAGGTGGCAATACTTTTTTGAACACTTTAAAAGCCGGGTCACTAATCCATTTTCTTCGTAGAGAGCTCATAGTTCAGATCCTTTTGTTCACGTAACCGCTCGGGGTATAATCTTATTATTGGTTTAACTTTCTTATTTGTCTTATGCCAACTGCTTTGCTGACATTCCTGCTGACAAATATGGAATCAGTAAATCGACGACAGATTTCACATCGACTTCCTTTTCAAACTTACTTTCTGCCAGCTCCGAAAGAGCTTGGCTTGAAGCCATCGTAAATACACAGGTTCCTAACGTGAAGTGCAGTCGCCAAAACAACTGTTCTTCACATAGTTCCGGGTTCGCCTTCATTATCGAGAAAGTGAAAAGGTTCAGTACCTCTTCGTATCTGGTGGTAATGAACCAGCGCAGATGACCTTGAACGTCTGTATAACCGCGGCCAATTAACAACATAAATAGCGCAGTACCATTTGGGCGTACATCATTTAATGTACGTAAAGGTAATCGCAATGACTCAAAGACATCGTCCATGTTGTAGCTATCGCGCGTGTTTAGCTCAATTAATGAAGTCTTAATGCTCGGCATTAGTGCTTCTAAATACCTATCTAAAACCGCTCTAACCAGCGTTTTTTTATCGCCAAAGTGATAGTTTACCGATGCTAAGTTAACGTTAGCTTTACCTGTTATCGTTCTTAGCGAAGTATCATTAAAGCCATGTTCAGCAAAGAGTCCTTCTGCGACATCGAGTATTTTTTCTTTTGTTGATGTTCTCGGGGCCATTTTAATCACTCGTATTAAACAACTGTTTGAAAATATACTCCCGAAACTTAAGATTAACAAATGATTAACATCACACTTTAACCAATTGGTCTGACCAGACAGTAAAAGGTGTGATCTAATCTTTTGAAATTCAATCGAATACTCCAGTGAAGCTTGTCAGAAGAAAACGATCAAACTTCTCAGTCCATCGCAATTGAAATGCTAACAATAGCCTTGGCGGCTTGGAGTGAGCGACGAGAGTATGAAATACATCTTCGGTTCTAGGGGAGATAAAATGAGAAACACAGAAGTTAGTAACTTCGCCAAGTTGGTAATCCATCTCGATTTTTCTATTACTTTCGGGTGTGTAAGAAGCTAGAAAGCATTAAGTAGAAATTTTTTGAAAAAAAATGGAACTGTTTGGAAAAGGCTCGGTCTGAATATACGTAACAGTTAGGGCATTTGAAGTTTCACTGGCCGTCAAACTTGTTTCCATCTAATTGTTACGTTGCTGCTTTTTTCTTATTAACTCCTATGTTTGTATCCGCCCAGTCAAATTTTCGGCTGGGCTTTTTTTCGCCTATAGATTTGCCAAGCGCCTCTTTCGATGATTTGCCCCAACTCCATAAGCTAGACCTTAGTTGGTCACAAAAGTAACCATCCTGAAGTAGTTGATGTGCCGATCTGCAGACATAAAAAAGCCTCCCGAATGGGAGGCTTTACTAAACAGTGTGTATCTTACGCTTGCGCTTTCTTAGGCAAAGAAAAGTGCAGTAACGCGTAGCCAAGTAACGCGGCTGTCGTCGAGCCCATTAAGATACCGAGTCGAGCATAGGTATCAAACTCAGGGCTTACATTTCCAAACGCTAAAGAGGAAATGAATATAGACATTGTAAAACCGATACCACACAACACAGAGACCGCAAAGATATGCTTGAAGTTAATGCCTTCCGGTAACTTAGCTACACCCATTTTCACAGCTGCCCAACTAAAGGTGAAGATACCTAGAGGCTTACCAACCAGTAGCCCCAAAGCAATACCTAATGGCAGCATTGAAGTTAGGCCTGACATCGATACGCCTTCTAGCGAAATCCCCGCATTTGCAAATGCGAATAGAGGTAAGATACCAAATGCCACGTATGGATGAAGTGCGTGCTCCATGTGCTTAAGTGGAGAATGTTCGCCCTGTTTACCCTTAAGAGGAATAGCAAAGCCGATCACTACGCCTGCAAGTGTTGCGTGAACACCAGATTTAAGTACCGCAAACCATAAGATCGCGCCGACTATCATGTATGGCGTCAGTTTCGTTACTTCCTTCGCATTCAACATGAACAGGACACCAGTCATGATGAAGCCAACAAGCAGCGCCATGCTAGAAAGATCACCTGTGTAAAACAGTGCAATAATAACAACCACGCCTAAATCGTCGATGATAGCGAGAGCTAACAAAAACACTTTAAGGCTTACTGGTACGCGCTTACCTAGTAGCGCCATGATACCTAGAGCAAATGCAATATCCGTCGCAGCTGGGATGGCCCAGCCAGAAACCGCCTCTGGGTCGTTAGCATTAAACGCAACGTAAATAAGAGCAGGGGCTAACATACCACCAACCGCTGCAATCGCAGGGAAAATTGCGGTTTCTTTTGATTTTAGCGCTCCTTCAAGTAGCTCTCGCTTCACTTCAAGGCCAATAAGTAAGAAAAAAACAGCCATTAGGCCATCATTAATCCAGTGAGAAACTGACATACCGAATACATAAGTATGCAGTACAGATTGATAAGTTTCGCCCAGCGGTGAGTTAGCAATGGTCATCGCAATTGCCGCTGCAATTACAAGAAGAATACCACCTGCTGATTCCATTTTGAAAAAGTCACGAATGACATCGTTCATGGTTTCGTCCTTATATTTATTATCTTAATAAACGATTAACAAAGAGTGATAAGAGTGTATAGCTGTCGAAAACTTTAGAATAATCGCTTCTTCAGAGTATAAACTTCGGTTTTTTCGATGTTAAGTTTACTATACATCGTATTTTCCAACATGACACTCAATTTTGATCGGAGATCGTATTTGTACTTGTCGCACCAAATATTTATCAAGATGATGAGAAAATCAGCATAACACGGCTTGTACCATCATGATAACCCCGTACTTTTGAGAAAAAGCCAGGAAGCTTCGCGCACTAAAAAACCACCCGCAGGGGGTGGTTTTCTTCACAACTCAATAGCCTGTCAGCTGCATAAAGCCCCAAGCCTCATTGGAGCCGGAGGCTAAAGTAGGCCCTTCCCAGTAAGGTATTACAAAGGGTAGCCACATATCTGACTTGATAATGCGGGTAGTCAAATTAATTTGATGCTTCGGAATATTGATAATCCATTGCAAAGGTAACCTTCTTCCATTGGATAAACTGGTCACTTGCATTGGCTTGATACTGATATCATCGTCTGAGAGGTTGATGACTTTACCTGAGCGTGTCGACAACGTGCCAAACACGTGCGGTGTTTGCCCATGGTGACGATAACGGCTAACAGTTAATGCTCGACCATCATCTAAATTGAAAACAAACCAATCCCAGCCTTGTTGCCCCTCACCAATTAAGCCGCTGCCCCACTCTTTTTGCGCCCAAGCAGAACCCGTCACTAAGAATCGCTTACCATTTAAGCTTAAGCTGCCTTTTACTTTTAAAAATGGAGCACTGAAGCTGAAAGAAGCAACAGATTGCAACGCATGTTTAACTTGGAAACCTTTGTCTCCATTCACGACAAAGGGGCCGTTTGTCATGGTATTGAGCTCAAGTCCAAACGTATCAGTATTCACATTCAAGTTACCCGGGAAAGGCGTCGCACCGAGTGATCGCCAAGTCCAATTATCAATCCATAACCTGAAAGGACGATTGATCATACCAGCTTGGCCTATCCCTCCTCTAGCTACCCGTTGCTCTTTCCATACATGCGAGCCATGACTGACGACAACATGTGAAATGTACAATTGAGGGTTCTGCCAACCGCTGGTTTCTCGCTCGTCCGTCGCAACCCTGAAATAGCTCCATTGAACATTGTAGATCTTGCCTTGCTCATCTTTTAGCTTCGCAAAGTAGTGCCACCATTCATGCTGGTACTCGGGATGAAAGCGAAAGTCTGAGGGTAAAGAGACATGCTCATTAGGTAGTACAGGCTCGAAAATCGTTTGATTTTCACGCGTTAAGATAGAATCAAGTTCGCTTTCTCGTGTTGCTGTCGCCTCTAACCAAAAAGTTGAGTAAAAAGCAGCCCCAGTCAGAAAAGCGAACGTAACAACAATGAGCGTTGAAACCAACAAGCGTTTTTTAGAGCCCATTTTTTTCATTACAACGCGTCCCTTAATGACTTCATCGGTGTACTTTTGATCATTCTAATAACTGGCAATGCGCCAGCAACCATGATGGCAAGCATCGCCCAAGCAATGGTTTGAGCATACTCCCATGGAATCGTTTGAAGCTCTAGAGACCAGCCAAATGATTGCTTAATGATAATATCAACGATCAAATGTGCGAGCGCCAAGCCGAGCGGCACTGCAATAATCGCAGAAATGGCTCCGAAGACGAATAGCTGCAAACCACCTAATACGACAAGTTCTTTTCCGGACACACCCATGCACCTTAATAAGGAAAAATGCCGCTGCCGTGAAAGTTCTCCTGCCAACGTCGCAAAGAATAAACCAAACACTGCAATAATCAGCGTGATATTGCCCAAGGTTCCTGCTATCGCAAAGGTATGATCAAACACTCTCATTGCTTGGCTATAAATATTACCGTTATCAAACACACGATCTTGCGGGAGACGGAATACATTCTCTAAGCGATTTTTCAGCCCTTCTCCATTGACGTTATCTTTTAATACTACGCCAAGACCAACATTACCCGTACCTGCAAATGCATACAGCCAATTCCGGTGCGACATCATCACCTGGTTATATGGGTTTCCATAATCGTAGTAAACGCCTACGACTTGCCAGTCACCACCAAGCGGTTCTTGCAAGTTAATGAAATCGCCAGGGCGGATATCCAGCTTCAAGGCCATCGACTCACTGACCATTAAGCTCTTGGTAGCGTGCAGTTGATACCAGTAATTTGGGACACCTAACTTGACGGTAAGTGAGTCTAACTCACCTTCAGAAGAGCCCGTACTCACAACTTGCAGAGCACCATGCTCGGTCGGCATATCTTTTTCCCAGCGCCACCAAACCGAGTTCACCTCTGGCTGATTCTGGAGCCATGCGCTCATCCTAGCGGCTGAATTGTTGGTCGGATAGATGTACACATCAGCGGCTAATCGCTGATTTAGCCACTTATCGGTTGTATCTCGAAAGCTTCCGACCATTGTTTCTACACCAATGTTTGCCGCCAGCGCTAACATAAACGCCATCGTAGCCACACCGCGATAGCTCATGCTGGCTGCTGCATCAGCAAAAAACCAACGGACACGAACCCATCGCATGGTATAAGAAAAACTTTGGAACATATGCCACATAATAAATGGCATAAACAACGCCACACTAACCAACATCAGCGCAATAATAGCAAAGCCGGTTTCTTGTGTTTTCGGCGCCTGATACACCGCTATTGCAGCGACACAAAACGCACATGCCGCAAGCGCCTGCCAAGAGAACTCTCTTCCAGCAAATCGCATTAGCGACAGTCGAGAAGAAAGGCGGATTGGTTGTGACTTCAACAAACGGATTAATGGCCACAGACACGATATCAACGCACCCATCGCTGCCATGATTAGACTGTATAAGCTAGATTGCCATGACCATCCTATGGTTAAGCCTACGTTGGCATCATACAAATCACTCAGGCTCGAAGACACTGCTGGGATAAGTTCATTTGCTAAGATCAAGCCAAAAAAGTTACCACACGCCCACGCAATAAAGACGAGCAAAGACAACTCTAGTAATAAAGCTTGCGCTAACTGTGTTCCGTTAACACCAGTCTGTCTCAAAATACCTACCAAACGTTGTCGCTGGATGAAAGACAGAGACATCGCTTGATAAAAAATAAACAACCCGACCAAAAACGACAGCATTCCCATCGCGGTGAGATTCATATGGAATGCGTTAGTTAGCGACTCAAGCTCTGTACGCGTATTCCTAACGAGCGTCATTCCGTTTGGCAGCATGTTTTTCAGTGCTATCAGCTTTTCCTCTGGCATTTCACCACAAGAAATCGCAGACAAACCTGAGCTCCGCTTGAGCATACGCAACAACGATATATCAGTAACCAGCCGAGTACCCGAAAGCATCTTGTCCTTATCTACTTGAATAGGCCCAAGACGGCTTCCGTCATTCATCTCAATGAAGTCCCCATCCTGCCAACTCATGTAAGCGGCCAAATCTTGACTAACAAGAATAGGATAAGGAGGCTTCATTAGTGATAAAACAGGCATCTCACCTAGCGATTTTCCTTGTTGTAGTGGGATCATCGCGACAGGATCTATCCCCACCAACATCAGGCTCATATCGGTCTTGGCATCTAGATGAAGCACGTCAAACGGTGCACATTGGTTAAACCCAGCTCGACGTAACTGAATATAGAAACCTTGAGGAATTTTATTGGCAGAGTGCTTCGTTCGGATTCGGTATGGCAAAGGATTAGAGAAAAGTTTTTCCCCAGTTGCATAACTTTGTTTTGCATGCTGGTTGATAGAAGTAACACCAACAAGGAGGGACACGCCTAAAGTTAATCCCAGCCAGACAAGAATAATTTGTAGAGGGTAACGACGGTAATGACCGAGTAGTGCCTTAACTACGGGCCATAACATGTAGCTGCCCTCCTTGAAGTCGAATCTTTCCTTCCATATGGGCGGCCACTTTTTCACTGTGCGTCACTAACAGCAAAGTACACTCCAATTGGCGAGCGAGACTCGTTAATAAGCGCATTACTGCTTCTGCGTTTCGCTCGTCTAGGCTACCAGTTGGCTCATCAGCAAGCAGGATTTTGGGTTCCATATAAAGGGCGCGAGCAATCGCCGCACGTTGTTGCTGACCACCAGACGCCTCTTCCGGATAACGTCCTAGCAATGGCATTAAGTCCAAAGCAGAAAGAATTTGACGCCACAACTCTTTATCTTCCGGCAGACCTTTTAACTGACGACAAAAACGAATATTGTCGGCAATATTAAGTGTAGGAAGCAGGTTGAATTGTTGGAAGATATTACCAATATTGTTGCGGCGATAAAGGGTTCTTAAATGCTCCGGTGCTTCATGCATAGCAAAATTTGGAAACTGCACTTCACCAGAGTCAGCAGTATCTAATCCGGCGATTAAATTCAGCAGAGTACTTTTACCCGAACCACTTTCTCCCATCAGAGCAACTTGGTCGCCTTGCTGCAATGTTAATTCTGCCCCTTGTAATACAGGGTGAAACTCTCCCCCGTCTACATAGCCTTTACATAGGTCTGACAGTTTTAACATTGATTATGCCGCTCGGATGGTGTTTAAAAATTGGGATCAGAATCTACACTAAAATCCTGTTAGTAGAAAGTATTTTGAATGCTTGATCACACTATGGAAGTACAAATGCAACTCGATTCACTTTCTGTTTCTAATTTTGTTGACGTTTTGAGCAGATTTTTGCAGCCAAAATAAACTCTGTTCCTCCTTACTGGCCAATCAGGTTTTTCATCCATTTTCGGCTAACCATTCTTGGCAAGCAAATCGCCCACTTCACAACTTCTTCCGTCAAAAAGAGTAAGTAAACCCATTGTGGATCCCAATTGAGATAAATCGCTGCAAATGCTGCGAGTGGAATCCCGATCACCCACTGCGCCAAGATGTCTTGATACAAACAAAACTTAACATCACCGCCCGCGCGTAATACACCAACAATCGCCATCATCGGCACCGAGCGTAGCACGACACCCAACGCAAGAATCACCATAAACTGTTCAGCTAGCTCGCGAGTGTCTGTTGTCAGTGCACTAAACGCATTAAGGATCCATTGATTTGACACTATCAACAAGACGGCGACCACAAATGCGATAAGCACATTCAAAATGACCGTAGCCCATGCTTGATAATAAACGGGTTCAAAATTACGAGCGCCGAGCTGGTTCCCGACTAGAACTGCAGCCGCATTCGATAAACCAATCATCATCGCCAATGCGATCGACTCAACAGGTGTCATTACGGAAAGTGCCGCCAAACCTTGTACACCTGCTTGCCCCATGATGGCGTGATAAGCAAACAGCCCACCAGCCCACGCCAAGAAGTTAAATGTGGTTGGCAAAGAGAGGCTCAAGAAACGCGTAATTTTATCTAAGACCAATCCTGCGCGTATATCATCCCAACCAAATGCGATTATGTGTTTTTTCAACCATAGATAACCAAACAAGCAACCTACTTCGATCGCGCCACTGATTACCGTTGCGATCGCTGCTCCCGTAATACCCAGAGCAGGAAAGCCTAATTGACCAAAAATTAAAACCCAGTTAAGAAACACATTAGATAAAATGCCTATACCACTAAAAAAAGTGCTTAGGCCTGGTTGGTGCATCGCCCTTAGGCCCACCGACATACTGGCCACACATGCAACAGCAAACATGCTAACCGACGAAATAATGAGATAGCTGGCCCCTAGCTCAATCACTTCTTGTGAATCGGTAGTCAAACTCATGATGGGCTGTGGAAAAACAACAAACAAAGCAACAGCAATCGCAGCAAACATCATTGCGATCATCCATGTTAAAGCGGTACTGCGACGCACCCCAACTTTATCGCCAGCCCCCCAATATTGAGCGGTTAACAACGCACCGCCCGTTGTCACCCCAACTAACATGATGGTGGTGACGAAAGTCGCGCGCGCAGCAACTCCAACAGCGGCAATTTCAGCTTCACCAAGTTGACCAAGCATAAGAACATCGACGAGGCTTCTGCTAGAAAACATCATGCTTTGCAGTGTAATTGGTAACGCGATTGCAAATAAACGACGTAAGAATGCTTTATCTGCGTGTATTGAGAGTTGAGAAAGAAAAGTCACAAGCGCTCCAACGACAACTTATTGATAGAATGGGGAAAGTGTCTCATGATTATACTCTGTGGTGTTTATTCCACCAACGATAAAAGGACAGATAATGAAAAAGGTGTTGGTGCTAGGCGCCTCGGGTTACATTGGCTCTCAACTTCTTCCGTTACTTTTAGACAAAGGTTACGCCGTCACAGCAGCGGCGCGACATATTGATTATTTAGAGTCAAGAACTCAGCCTCACCCTAATTTAACGTTAAGGTATCTCGACTTGGCTGACGCAGAGACCACGAAGGCTGTAGTGAACGATTTTGATTTAGTCTTTTTTCTCGTGCACGGGATGGCTCAAGGTGATGACTTTGTTGAGTACGAACTAAACCTTGCTTTGAACTTCAAATATGCATTGGAACAAAGCTCCGTCGAGCATGTTGTATATTTGAGTGCCATTCAACCTCAAACCGGAAACTCTCGCCATTTAGCCGCTCGTAAAGCCACGGGAAAAATAATTCGACAGTCTGGTGTTCCAGTAACTGAATTGCGTGCTGGCGTTATCATCGGTCCCGGCTCTGCCGCTTTCGAAATCATGCGTGACTTTGTCTACAACTTACCTATTTTGATCGCGCCTAAATGGGTCGACTCAAAAGCGAACCCTATCGCCTTGCCCAATCTCAACCACTATTTGTTGAAGTTAGCAGAAGCTCCCTATCCAGAAGAAAGTGAAATTTATGAAGTTGGAGGGCCAGATACACTTAGCTACCGCGAGCAGTTCAAAGTCATTTGCCGAATCACGAACAAGCCGTATCGACTGTGGTCGACCCCGCTACTTACTCCGAAAATGGCATCGTACTGGCTAGGTTTAGTTACCTCAGTGCCAACTAGTATCGGTAAAGCATTACTTGCGGGCTTAGAGCACGACTACATTGCAGACTCCAAAGCGATTGAAGAACGATTTCCTCAAACGCTGATCAGCTACGAGCAAGCGGTAACTGATACCATTCAAGATGAAGGCACATTTGTACGCAGTAATGTCTGGGGGTTTGAACCCGCAGCGCTTCGTCGATGGCAACCAGGATATGGCTATTACCCAAAACAAGCTGGAGCGAGCATTAAAACTCAAGCCTCCGCTGCGGCATTATGGAAAGTGGCGCAAAAGATCGGGAGTCGCGAAAAAGGCTATTACTTTGCCAACATCTTGTGGCGTACACGTGAATGGCTCGATATCTTTTTTGGCGGCGGAAAACCGATTCGCGTTTCTCCTCCTGGACCAGAGCTCAAAGTCGGTGATTTTATTGACTCTTGGAAAGTGATTCGCTGCGATAACAATCAGTTTCTTTCACTGTTTTTTGGTATGAAAGGCCCAGGCCTTGGGCGTTTAGAAATTACCATCAAAGATCTCGGTGACGAACGAGAGCTGGATATTACCGCCTGGTGGCACCCGCAAGGGTTTCTTGGGCTGCTTTATTGGTTTGCAATGATGCCAGCCCATCTTTTCATATTTAAAGGCATGGTCAAAGCCATCGCGAAAGAAGCAAACCGTTTAGAAAACAAAAAGCCCCAATAACAGGGGCTTCTAAACACTCACAATGTCACTTTAGTCAGCTTTGAACGAGAGTGGAATTTCGGCTAACTGGTTGCCTTCGTTTGCTGGAAAAATAAGGTACTCGCCATGGTATTTCACCATCGATTTGTAGTCTGTTACCTTATGAACCATAAAGCCCGCTTGCGCTGCTTTCTCAACAAACTCAGCATGATTGCCGCGTACAAACCAACTCATTGGCTTTACGAGCAACTCGCCATCAAAACAGCTTTCGCATTGGTCTGCACATAACGCTAAAGAGTTTTGACCTTCAGTGAAGATTTGTACTTTGCCGCACCCAATCAGTTGCTCAGATGTTGAGACTTCCCAGCCTGCTTGCTCCATCAAATCAAGAAAAGACTCAATATCTGAATCTTTGAACACTTTGGAGTCTTCACCTTCAGGGAAGAATTGCGCATAAAAAGCAGAAATACGCTTGAAGATAAACAACAAACCAGCATCGTTCCCCTTTGAGCGACCTGCTTTTTGCCAACGCGTTAAGTCATCGCCTACCGTACGTCCGAAACGTTGTGATTTTAGCGCCTTTGTTACCCAACGCACTAAATAATGGTTATTCGCAACAGGGGCATTGGCTAACTTACCTGAGCGATGCTCTTGATCTAACTCTTCAAGTGCTGAGTTAACCAAGTTTTGAATTTCTTTGGTGTAATTCGACATTACGCCTTTCTTCCTAAAGTCCAATAAAACAGTGCTGAAAGCACAGAACAAGCAAACATCACGATGATCATCGGCCAAGCAACATTCCCGGGCAGTGATGCCACCAGCGCACCAACCAATGAACCGATACCGAATCTTAATGTCCCCGCTAGAGACGACGCCGTACCCGCCATTGATGGGTAACCACTTAAAAGCAGCGCCATCGCGTTACTACCTATCGTCGACAATGTACCGATAAACAGCACAACAAAAGGTACAATGCCCCATAATCCGAAGTCCATTAACCAACTTACGAATAAACCAATCCCCGCCAAAAGTTGCACGAACAACCCAAAACGAAGCATGGCATGGGAACCAACTTTCTTCACCAAGCGACCATTAATACTGGTCATGATGATCATCGCCACAATGTTCAAACCAAATAGGTAACCAAAGTGGTCTGGTCGAACACCATATAAATCAATATAAACAAACGAACCCGCCGTCAAAAATGCAAACATTCCGGAAAATGAAAACGCACCTGAGAGCATCAAACCGATCGCTTCAGGATTGGAGCATAATCTGGCGTAGTTTCTCAGCGTCGTGCGGAAACGAAGAGGCTGACGATTTTCAAGCTGTAACGTTTCAGGGATTTTCCAAAGTACGAGAAAAATCACGACTACAGCGAAAATAGCTAATACCCAAAAAATGGAACGCCAACCAAACCAAATCGCGAGATGGCCACCGATCATCGGTGCCACCAACGGCGCAATAGTAATGACCAGAGTAACGAAGGACATTGCGCGTGCAAAGTCTTCACGGTCAAACATGTCACGCACGACAGCTTGGATAATGACCGCCGCTGCCGCGCCAGCGAAACCTTGTGCCGTACGTACATAGGTCAGCGCATCAATGCCATTTGTTGTCGCACTCACAACAGCAGCCAAGCCGAAGAAAAGTACGCCTAAAATCAACACAGGTCTGCGACCAAAGCTATCGGCAAGCGGCCCGTGAATTAACTGGCCGATCGCAAAACCCGCGGTATAAGCCGTCAACGTAATCTGAACCGCGCCAGGCGCGACCCCCAAATCTTTCGCAATTGTCGGCATCGCAGGCAAATACATATCGATCGCCAAAGGCGTCAAAGCACCAATCGCTCCTAGTACCAAAAACAATAGAAAACTGATTTGGGATTGCGGAGCACTTTGAGCTTTTTCTGTCATTCTTTTACCTCTTGTTGGAGCCCTACCGTCAATACTTGCAGAACAAAGTGAAAATAACGGAAGTTCTCATATCGCTGAATGTAGAAGCCAAAAACCTGTTCTATCCAACGTTCGAGAATCATAAGGGCAAATATGTACCAAGGTGTGACCTTGACGAACTCGACATAGAAAAGCATGTGAAAGCGAAATGTGTTTATGGGAAACAAACACAATGCAGTAAAAATGATGGCGTTGACACCATCATTCCATTCACCGTAGCCGAAGGCTTTGCAATAAGAGTATGCATGCATCAGCTAAATGCAAAGGCATATCACTGAGATGAGTAAGCACACCGGAATTGTCTAGGCACTAATTTTGGTAGGAAAATTTATTTTGAGCCAATTCCTACCAAAAGACTAGTTCCTATTAGGAACTAAAGAATTTCCCATGCCGACAATTAATTCCAAATAGAATCAATTTCTTCTTGCGTGAGGTAGCGATAATCACCTGGTTCTAGTGCCTCATCAAGTTCGATAGAACCAATACGCTCACGATGTAAGTACTCAACTTTATTTCCTAACGCCGCGAACATACGTTTCACTTGGTGATACTTACCTTCCACGATAGTTAACAATACTTCATTCTCGGCCTCGTTCACGATTTCCAAACGAGCGGGCAATGTTGCTTCTGATTCATTGCGCAAAATGATGCCTTGTTCGAGCTTTTCCGCGTAATCTGGCTGAATAGCATCGACGAGCCAAACACGGTACGTTTTCTCACACTTATGCTTAGGTGAGGTAATACGGTGAGACCACTTACCATCATCCGTAATCAACACTAAACCAGTTGTGTCGACATCTAATCGGCCCGCAAAGTGAAGGTTTTCAATTTTAGGCTCATCAAGCAATGCGAATGCAGTTTGGTTGTAGCCATCTTCATGTGAACAAACAAAGTCAGCAGGCTTATACAACATAATGTAACGAGGACCAGGAGCACCAATAACACGGTCTTCCCACATCACTTCCGCACCTTTAGGTACTTTAAATGCACCACTTTTTTGAACCTCACCGTCAACGGTGATGTCTCCACTTTTGATGATCTTTGTTGCCTGTTTGCGTGTTGCACCCAGAGCGTCACACAAATATTTATCTAAACGCATGAATACCTCATTGAATTATACCCAAGTGATCTCTAAATCTTGGTTTAAAGGTCACTTGGGTATAAAAGTCAGGTATTATAGCGTTCCTCGTTCGAATAGTTGAGCAATTTCACATATTTTCATGTACACACTTCGTCCTTATCAAGCCGACTCGGTTAAAGCCGTTATTCATTACTTTCGTAAACACTCGACACCAGCAGTGATCGTGCTGCCAACCGGTGCAGGAAAAAGCTTGGTGATCGCAGAACTTGCTCGCCTTGCGAAAGGACGAGTGTTAGTCCTCGCCCACGTAAAAGAACTGGTCGAGCAAAACCACGCAAAGTATGAAGGTTATGGTTTAAAAGGTTCCATCTTCTCAGCAGGATTGGGACGAAAAGAAACTGACCAGCAAGTCGTGTTTGCTTCGGTTCAATCGGTCGTACGTAACTTAGATTCGTTCAAAAACCAGTTTTCTCTGCTCGTTATTGATGAGTGCCATCGTGTGCCAGATGACAAAAACAGCAGCTACCAAAAAGTTATTACTCACTTACGAGAACTGAACCCTGGCATTAAGGTGCTGGGACTAACTGCAACGCCCTATCGTTTAGGAATGGGCTGGATTTATCAGTATCACACCCGAGGTCAAGTGCGAACCGAAGAGCCTCGATTCTTCCGCGATTGTATTTTCGAACTGCCGATCCGTTACTTGCTCGACGAAAACTTCCTCACTCCAGCCCGCATGATGGATGCGCCCGTTTTGTCTTACGACTTCTCTCAGCTGAAGCCCGCTAACACCGGACGCTACAAAGAAGCAGAAATGGACATGGTGATCGATAAAGCCAAACGTGCGACTCCACAAATTGTTGAGCAAATCATGCAATATGCGAAAGAGCGTCAAGGTGTCATGATCTTCGCTGCAACTGTTCGACACGCACAGGAGATACACGGTTTATTGCCAGAAGGCGAAACTGAAATCGTCATTGGTGATACACCTACGCCGGAGCGCGATGCGATCATCCAAGCGTTCAAGAATCGTCAAATAAAATACTTAGTCAATGTTTCGGTACTGACAACCGGGTTTGATGCGCCGCATGTCGATTTAATCGCGATTTTGCGACCAACAGAGTCAGTCAGTCTGTACCAACAGATAGTAGGACGAGGATTACGCTTATCAGACGGAAAATCAGAATGTTTAGTGCTTGATTACGCAGGCAACAGCTACGATTTATACCAACCTGAAGTCGGTGATCCCAAACCAGACTCTGACAGTGAAATTATCACGATTCCTTGCCCGGCTTGCGGATTCAATAACAACTTCTGGGGTAAGTTGGATAGTAACGGTTTCTTGGTTGAACACTTTGGCAGACGTTGCCAAGGTTACTTTGAAGATGAAGACACTGGCGAACGTGAACACTGTGGCTACCGTTTTCGTGCCAAATACTGTGGTGAATGTGGTGCGGACAACGATATCGCTGCACGAATTTGTCATGAGTGTGACGCGACGCTCGTTGACCCAGATAAAAAGCTAAAAGAAGCGCTTAATCTCAAAGATGCATTAATCTTTGAATGCACAGAAATGGACCTATCTTTATTTAAGTCCAGTGATGGTAAATCTCAGCTAAAAGTGACGTATTCTGGTGAACCATACCAAGGCGAAGGCAATGCGTTAGTTAATGAGTTTTGGTCATTGAGTACCAAAAAACAAAAACAAACGTTTAAAGATCAGTTCGTACGCCCCCACTTAGCAGACAAGCATCGCCCTTTTGAAGAGGCTTCACCGACACGCGTTGTAGCTAATCAACATCGTTTCCGTTTGCCTCAGTTTGTTATTGCTAGAAAATCTGGTCGCTTTTGGAAGCTGCGAGATAAGATTTTTGAAGATGAGTTGAAATAACATCGACAACACATGGCAAAACTTAATTAGCTGATTCACTCTCTGTTCATCTATATCCGATATACTGCGGCTAACGCTCCAGAAAAGGTTTGACTATGTATAAAGCAACGACTTCTCTACATTCTGCGTTACTTTTCGGCCTTATCACGACATTCATGTCTGCACCAAGTTTTGCCAAGCATGGCAACGAGTACACATCACAAAATGGCCACGCCATCGTGCAAGATGTCGAAAAGCCAGGAACACGCATCGAATTCGATGAAGATCAAGATGAGGTCTATCGCGCGGTTCAACAAGGATATATACGACCATTTTCGGAACTTTACGCCGCAGTAGAAAACGACCTATACGGCCGCATCATCAAGGTCGAGCTTGAAGAAGATGATGATGCTTGGGTGTATGAATTGAAAATTCTGTACAACAATAGCGTCCTAAAAGTTGAGTACGACGCCGCCACGCTGGAAATGCTTGAGATCAAAGGTCGCAGCTTTAACAAAGCGTTAAAGCCGCAAAACAACTAAACTTGTCTAATACGTAATCCAGACGCGATGCGAAGCTTACTTCGATAAAAATCCAAACATAATAAGAATCATCAATATGAAAATACTTGTTGTTGAAGATGATCCTCGTTTAGGCGAGCAAATCATCGAAACATTAGAAAGTACCGGCTGGGTACCAGAATTGTCCCAAGATGGCATAGACGCTCTGTATCGCGCGACTTCGGAAGAATGGGACGCCATTGTTCTTGACCTCGGCTTGCCAAAACTGGATGGTCTTACCGTCCTAAAAGGCATCAGAGATGAAAACATTAATACTCCTGTCGTGATTCTAAGCGCTCGCGACACCCTAACGCAGCGAGTTGAAGGCTTAAACGCAGGTGCAGACGATTACCTAACTAAACCATTTGAAATGGTTGAGCTTATCGCTCGTATTCGTGCACAGCTTCGAAGAGCCTCTGGTAATGCCTCTCCTGTGATGCAAATTGGCGACTTGAGCTTGGATACACGCACTTCTAAAGTCATGTGGCAAGGGCAAGCGGTAAGCTTGACGGCGCTAGAGTATAAAGTGGTCGCTTACTTTATGCATAACCCGGAAAAAGTGATTTCTCGAACCGAACTCGTCGAGCACATTTACAAACAAGACTTTGATCGTGACTCCAACACAATCGAAGTTTTTATCGGCCGAATTCGCAAAAAAATCGCCCCAAAGATCATCAAAACTGTCCGAGGGTTGGGATACCAATTAAATGCCGAATAGAAACAGGCTACCGTTGAACGCAATAAAACGACTGAGTATCAAAAGTCGCCTCGTTTTAGCGGCGATCGTTTGGTTAACGGCAATGATCCTCGCCGCTGGTGTGACGATACCGACGCAGGTCTACAACTATATGGTTGATGACACTCGCTCACAGCTCAGCATTTTTATGGATGAAGTCGCAGCACAGTTAGAAGTCGATAACACCGGGCATCTTTCACTCGCAGCTCAGCTATCAGATCCTCGATTTAATCGACCTTACAGTGGTTTGTATTGGAGCGCCTCTACAGAGGCAAGCCTCGAACGTTCTCGTTCTTTGTGGGACAAAAAAATCGAATACAAAGGTTTGGATAAAGATGCGTATGGAGCAAGAGGCGAAAAACTAATTACGCTAGAAAAAGCGCTGTATCTTCCTGATTACGATGGTCCTATTCACATTATTATTGGTATTGACGAAGAGCCCATTAAAAATACCCTTCAGACGTTAATCGGCCAACTTTGGCTTATTTTGGGTTTATTATTCGCGGGCGTGCTTACCGTCATTTTACTGCAAATTGCTTGGTCATTGAGTCCGCTTACAAAGCTACAAAAAGAATTAGCCGAGCTGAAGTCTGGTAATAAAAAGAGTCTAGAAGAAACCTACCCAAAAGAGATTTCTCCTCTAATCTTCGACCTCAACGCTCTGCTGTTCCATTACCAAGAATTACTAGAGAGAGCTCGCAATCATGCAGGTAACCTATCTCATGCACTTAAAACGCCACTTTCTGTTCTAAAAAATGAAGTTCAGACGTTAGAACCTGAGGCACAATCCCGTCTCAGAGCTCCAATCAATCAAATACAAGACCATATCGATTACCATTTGGGTCGTGCCCGTATGGCCGGATCGATGAACATATTATCAGTGAAGTCGAACCCAGCAGATCGTGTGGATGCTATCTCAATGGCGTTTGATAAAGTGTATGCGAGCCGAAGCATTACCTTAATTAATGAACTTGATTCAGAGCTGAATGTAGCAGTAGAGCAGACCGATCTCGATGAAATGCTAGGTAACTTGCTAGAAAATGGCTATAAGTGGGCCAACAGCATGATTCGTGTGCACTCCTCTCAGGATAAGGAAAATATACACATCATTATTGAAGATGATGGGCCAGGCATCCCTAAAGAGAAACTGAGTCAAGTAATCAAGAGAGGAGTTAGATTGGATGAAACAACCCCTGGCTCAGGTCTTGGTCTAAACATAGTCAGTGAAATGGCACACAGTTACCGAGGTCAATTAACATTGGATACAAGCGCTTTAGGTGGATTAAAAGCATCTTTAGTCTTACATCTCAGCCGAACATAAAGCATATAACACATAAACTTTGTTTTTCGGACCATGATCAGTAAACCGATGAAAATGAAGTCGATGTGAACAAAATCCAAGCAAAGCGTTAAAAGGGATAGCCTTCCACCCCGCTAAATCATACCTTTTTGTTGATTTGGATACGATTTGGGTTGCCCATTTATAAGTGGAATGATAGTATCCGCGCTCGCTTGAACAGTTCCTGTTTCAAGCTTTACCACGAACAACAAGGTCGCATTGTTGATTGTGAACATTTGATTTTTACTAATTTGAGAGTAAATACTATGAAATTCGAAGCAGTAGTACGTACTGAACTAGGTAAAGGTGCGAGCCGCCGCCTACGTCACGCTGGCAAATTCCCTGCAGTTGTATACGGCGGTGAAGAAGCAGCAGTAGCTATCGTTCTTAACCACGACGACATCGTAAACCAAATGGACAAGCCTGAATTCTACGAAGGCATCGTTCTAGTTATCGATGGCAAAGAAGTTAAAGTTAAGCCACAAGACGTTCAACGTCACGCGTTCAAGCCAAAAGTTGAACACATGGACTTCATCCGTATCTAATTCCCTACCAAGGAATTAATCGGATTAAATCCAAACCTTTTGCATAAAAGATAATCGGACTTACCAACCGAGACATCTAAAAAATTTCAAAACCCCGGAGTCTTACCACCTCCGGGGTTTTACTATATTTGGCATATAGCATTTGATTTATGAGCGGGCAATATACTTCACTAAAGTGAGATCGGTCAGCGTCATACTCTCAATCACTTCCGACTCTTCCTCTCCAGTACGCACAAAACCACACTTCTTGTAAAAGTTAAGTCCCTGTTGATTAGTATCCAGTGCTTTCAAACTGATCTGCATAACTGACGTAGAGAGCAAACGTGTCTCTAACTCATCTAACAGTGCACTTCCTGCTCCTTGCCCATAATGTAGCGGCGTAACGTAGCAACATGTCACTAATGCCGTTTTATCTTCGCTGGTGTGGTTAGGTAACTCGTAACTTAAAAAGCCAACAATTTCTCCTTGCCTCTCAACTACGATCAATTGGGCCAGTTGCTCCGTCATCACTCGTGCCCACATCCTTTCTCGACGCTCAATCGTAAACTGCTCTATGTAGCTCTTTGGCATTAATCCTTTATACGCCACCTGCCAAGAATCAACGTGTATCTTGGCGATTTGGGCTGCTTCCTTTTTGAGTGCGTCCCTTACTGTGTATCTCATAAGCATCCTTTATTAGCGTTCACCACTTACAAATTCTTTTAACCCTACCCTTTAAACCAAAGCTCAAAGATAACGGCTACAGTCGCAACGCTTTACATTAATCCATTTCATTTTCATTAATTAAATGATAGTTCACATCATAATATTCGAAGAAGAACGATCCATTATTTACTTTTCATTTTGACTCATTAGGTTGAATCTATTTGTTTAAACACTCGAGTGTCAAATGCGGAATAAGCACGATAAGGTATCGGATGAGGATAAATAAACGATGCTTAAAGCATAAGGTTTCTAAACGATCGCAATTATAGTAAAGAGATAAATACAATTTTTGATAGAGTTTGGCAGAATAAAGCCATGATCAAATGAGTTTAAGCTCTGTGCTGTTCATTATGCATACAAACCGCCACCCCTCATCATCAGAGCGAAAATTTATAACGATTTGTGTCATACCTATTAGGAAAAACATAAACTTGGCAAAATAATCACCAAAATCAGCGTAATACTTCGTAAAAATGCGCATTGATTCACACAAACAACACACATTCAATTAACTACCTCACAAAAAATAGAGCTAGCGATATAAAATAAATACTAAATACCAATTCTGTTTATTTATAGACGTAGTTTGCAGGCTTATTAATTCATTTCTCCGATAGAAGTATAAATAAGAGATAGATCACTAAAGTTTCACATTAATTCCGTATATTTCACGCCGTAACAATAACAAAATCACAAAGAAAGGATCCCTTATGAAGTTTTCCAAATCTCTTTTGGTAGTGGCAGTGGGCGCTGCGCTAGCAGGATGCGGCTCAGACAGCGACAATTCTCCAGTAACCTGCGAGACTGCAGATTCTTGTACCAAGTTCACCGTTCTCCACACTAACGATAACCATGGTCGCTTTTGGCATAACAGCGACGGCGAATACGGCATGGCTGCGCGTCACACTTTAATCGAATCTATCCGCGCAGAAGTCGAAGCAAAAGGCGGTGAAACCATTCTGCTATCTGGCGGTGATATTAATACCGGTGTACCAGAATCAGACATGCAAGATGCGGTTCCAGACTTCGTAGGGATGAACCTACTTGGTTACGATGCAATGGCTGTCGGTAACCACGAATTTGATAACTCACTAGATATTCTCGATATGCAAGCCGAGCTAGCTGACTTCCCTATGCTGGCTGCGAATATCTATAAAAAAGATACAAACGAGCGTTACTTCGACCCTTACAAAGTATTTACTATCAACGGCCTTAAGATCGCTGTTATTGGTCTAACAACGCAAGACACTGCGAAGCTAGTCAATCCAGACAACGTATCAAACATCCACTTCGAAGACCCTCAAGTAGAAATCAAAAAGGTACTGAAGGAAATCGAAGAGAACGAAAAGGTAGACCTAGTATTTGCAACAACGCACATGGGTCACTACGAAGATGGCAAAAACGGTAGTGAAGCACCAGGTGACGTTAAACTCGCTCGCTCTCTTGAAGAAGGACAGCTAAACGCTATCATCGGTGGTCACTCACAAAACCCTGTATGTATGGAACCAGGTACCAATGAGTATGCTGATTTCAAACCTGGGGATGATTGTGCCCCAGACCAACAAAAAGGCACTTGGATTATGCAAGCGCATGAGTGGGGTAAATATGTGGGTCGTGCTGACTTCGAATACTACGACGGCAAGCTTCACTTAGCGAACTACGCACTGATTCCTGTAAACCTTCTAGACGAAAATGATGAAGTTATCGGTGAACGAATTCAACAAGATGCAACGGTAAAAGCATTACTACTGCCATACCAACAACAAGGTCAAGAGTTATTAGATGAGAAGATTTCTAATACGACGGGTAAGTTAGAAGGTGATCGTAACGTAGTTCGCTCTCAACAAACTAACCTAGGTCACCTACTCGGCGAGGCATACCGTACTTACAAAACGGTAAATGCTGACTTTGGTGTGATGAACTCTGGCGGCGTGCGTGATTCAATCCAAGATGGTGATATCACTTACCGTGACGTACTAACGGTTCAGCCATTTGGTAACTTCGTGACTAAAGCAACTATGACAGGTAAAGAAGTTAAAGAATACCTAGACGTGGTTGCGACGAAATCTGCAGGCTCTGGTGCTTACGCTCAACTAGATAACATCACTTTAGATGTAAATTGTGATGCTGGCTCAGTAACCATTACCGATATTAACAATAAAGGCTTCGATCTAGACGCAACGTACACATTCTCTGTAATCAGCTTCAGTGCTGCTGGTGGCGATAACTATCCAATCATCGATGTTCAATCTACACAGCTAACCGATGCATACGTTTTGCGCGAGTTCTTCGTAAACAACCCACAAATCTCTGCGGATAACTACAACAAGAACTTAGAGAACATCAAGTACTTCAGTAATGGCCAACCAGTAAAAGGCTGTCCTGCATCTGGTAGCTAATACTAAACACCTTCCCCCTGGCACTAAGAGCTTTTACAAGCAATTTCGTCAGGGCTTTCCTCAAAACCGAAGCTTTGTGCTTCGGTTTTTTATTTTCGATAAATTACTGAAAACTCTCCACCTTCACAATATGTTCAAAAATTGTTCATTTGTGTTATTGACGCCCCTGTGTTGGGCTTCTATGTTTGATAAGGTCTTTTAAATATGCAGGTTCATCGGCTAAATTTCGCGAAACATTTTTAATCGCATAGTCAATGATTCTGAGAAAGATGTGAATGGCGTTACAAACACTGCTCTCAAACAATTTGTCTTTGGACTTCAAACGATGGTGATGTGCCTCCACGCGCACACTAATGAGCAGCGATCTGGACGTCAATGTGTTCAAACTGCTGCCATCGAGTTCTGGAGGTCAAAAATGAAACGAGCCAGCAATAGCTACAGACTCCAAATGATCAAAGAAGTAGTTACCCGTAGAGAGCGTGAAGCTTGTACGGATCCTATGGCGAGATACATTCATCAACTGATGGATGAACGCCCAACAAGTAAATTAGATGTTGAATTCAATCATCGATTTTCAGGAAATCACTTCGACGAACAAGCGGGAGGCTGGGTTAGCGACCGTTGGTCGATGAAATAACGCCAATTACCGCTTTATAGGGAAAATGGATAGGAGATTCCCGGTTCTTAAAGGACACCTTGCCGGACCGGGAATATGTAAAAGCCTAATCAGAACCGAAAGCGAAGGCGTAACCCCACAGACTGAACAAGAACTCTAGAATAAGTCTTGTTGAGGCGATGACTCATCTTGAAGCTGTTCTGGCTTCGTCTTCCCTGCCAACATCTTTCTTCTGTACCTTTGACGACACAACTTAATAACGTGCAACTGCTGAGCGGGGGTTAAGTTAAGCCAATTAAACCTTTCCTCTCTCTTTCTCATACACCCCTTGCAATACCCTTTTTCATCGGAGGTACATACTCCAACACAAGGGCTTGGGACAGTAAAAAACTCCAGTTGCTCCATACTAAAACCGCTCTTTCCATATTAGGGCGTATTGGCCTAGTTTAAATAATGAGAAGATTAGTCAGCAACAAAACTTGCTATATACTTCGTTATGTCAAAAACATACGAAACCATAACCTTATGCTGACAAAAACAGTGTTTTATTACTTATACTTACCGCGTTTATAAAAACGGAGTCTATAAAATGAAGCTTAGCCTAAAAACGTTAGTTACAGCAATCTCTCTCCCTGTTCTTATGACTGCTTGTGCTAGCAACGGTGATGATGTGAAAGAAATAACGGCTCAAGATTTGCAGCACCACAACTGGGAACTTGTTCAAGTTGATGGCAAAAATATCGTTCTAGACGAACACCAAAAAGCGGCTCGCCTAGAAATCGGTGAAAATCTAACCGCAAACGGCAACGCAGGTTGTAACAACTTCTTCGGTCAAGCCGAGCTGAAAAACAACCAACTACGCATCGAAAAAATGGGCATGACCATGAAGATGTGTATGGAAGATCAAATGAAGATCGAAAACGCAATGACACAAACACTATCTAACTGGAGCGATATCACGCTAACTAAAGATGGTCTTGTTCTGAAAAGTGCCGATCACGAATTGACGTTTACACTACGTGACTGGGTAAACTAATCCCAACTAAGTAAACCAGATAGTATCTTAAAGCAGCCAAACGGCTGCTTTTTTTACATCGATGAATCGTTAGTCATGCATGCTAAAGCCATTTAAATGGCCAACTTTCTTTCTCTTTTCGCCCTCAATTCCATGCTTTAGACATCAATTTTGCTCTGTAAAACAACCTATTCATATCTCTGGGGACAATAATTTTCAATTACTTGAAAGAATATCCTCAAACAAACGGTCCGCTCCTAAAATGACACCAAATTTGTCCTTTCTTCGTTTTGCTTCACATTGAGAGTAATTCTTTGAATCAATGAGTGATTCCGTTTGGGATTGGCATTGATAATAGAGAGAGATGAATTACTATCCTTGTAACAGAGCGGAACGACTTGCGAAAACGTCAATAGAAACGAAAGCAAGAACCAAAAGACATAACACGGAATAGATATGAAAAAGCTACTCAGCAGCATTGGCATTTTAGCCACGACTTTTGCGATACCTTCTTTTGCCGATTCATCAGTGAATAGTGAATGGCAAAAAATCGAACAGCAAGCCGACGGGCAATCCGTCTACTTTCATGCTTGGGGCGGGAGCCAAGAAATTAATCGCTACATACAGTGGGCGAGTAGAGAGCTAAAATCACGTTATAACGTGACGCTAAACCACGTTAAAGTAACTGATATTTCTGAGACCACTACTCGACTTATCGCAGAAAAAGCGGCAGGCAAAAACAGCGGTGGTAGTGTTGATATGGTTTGGATCAATGGCGAAAACTTCAAATCAATGAAGGATAACCAATTGCTATTTGGTCCTTTTGTCGAAGGTTTGCCAAGCTGGCAATATGTGGATAAATCTCTACCAATTGATGTGGACTTCTCCGAGCCAACAGAAGGTCTAGAAGCACCTTGGGGAGTAGGACAATTAGTGTTTATCCATGACGAGCAAACCCTCCATAACCCTCCAAAATCATTCGCAGAAATGCTGAGCTATGCAAAAGCGTTCCCGAATCGCCTGACTTACCCTCGACCACCAGAGTTTCATGGCACAAGCTTTATCAAAGCGTTACTCATTGAACTGTCTAACAACGCCCCTGAGCTGCAACAACCAGCTACCGATGACACGTTTGAGCAAGTCACTCAACCGCTGTGGTCTTATCTAGATGAGTTCCATAAAGTCGCTTGGCGCGGTGGTAAGCAGTTTCCAGGCGGTACAGCAGAAACCCTTCAGCTACTAGATGATGGTCAGACTGACCTGGCGATTACCTTTAACCCGAACGCGGTTTTCTCTGCGCAGTCGAGCGGTAATCTTGCAGAGAGCACCAAAGCGTACGCAATGGACGCAGGAGCACTCTCAAATATCCACTTTTTAGCGATTCCTTGGAACACAAATGCCAGTGCTGGTGCACAAGTTGCGATAAACTTTTTATTGAGCCCTGAAGCACAGTCTCGCAAAGGTAACCTAAACATCTGGGGCGACCCTTCGGTACTAAGCAACCAATACCTAACTGGTTCGGCCAAAAACACTCAACAATTCAAATCTATCGCTGAGCCACATCCAAGTTGGCAAGCGGCGTTAGAAAAAGAATGGTTGAAACGCTACGGGAATTAGTAAGAATCCATGTTAAGAGCGCTGTATTTAGTCATTATCGCAGTTTGTATTTTGCCTACCATTCCGGGACTATTTGGAGTGGTGGTCTCTGCGCTCGGTTATGTACCTCCTATCGGTCTACACCACTTTTCTTTTGATGGCTTCAATGCCGTCTTTGATTGGGAAGGTGTTTGGACATCCATCGGGCTTACTTTCTACTCCGCCATTTTCAGTAGCTACTTGGCTTGCTTCATCACGTTTGCCATTCTACAGGCGTCTTGGGGCAGCAAGTTTTGGCGAAAAATTGAAGTTAGCCTTTCCCCACTTCTCGCTATGCCGCACGTCGCGTTTGCCATTGGCTTTGCGTTCTTATTTGCCCCTACGGGTATGGGCGTTCGTGTTCTCAACCAACTGTTTGGTTACGACCCGAATGCACAAACGGTGAATGACTTAGCATTGCTGATTAAAGACCCACATGCACTCGGTTTGGTCATCATGCTTGCGATTAAAGAAGTGCCGTTTTTATTGTTGATGAGTATTCCGATCCTTCAGCAATTGAAAGTCGATAAGGTTGAAAAAGTCAGTCACTCGATGGGCTACAGTTCCGCGCAAACGTGGTGGAAATGCGTATTTCCGCAATGGTTAGCAAAACTTCGTTTCCCAATGCTGGCGGTATTGGCTTACAGTTTGTCCGTTGTCGATGTCGCCCTGATTATTGGCCCTACCAACCCACCGACGTTCGCGGTTTTGGTATGGCAATGGTTTAACGATCCAGATTTATCGCTCCTACCAAGAGCTGCCGCTGGCGCAGTAATACTGTTTGCGATCGCTAGCGTTTTGATTGGATTTGCACGCTTAATGGAATGGTGTATTACCAAAGGCTTCAAACGCTGGCAGTACTCTGGTCGAAACGGGTTTCGTTTACCCGGTAAAACCCTATTTTCACTGATTGCTCTACTTGCACTTCTAATGATTCCACTCATGGTGCTGTGGAGCTTTGCCCAACGTTGGCGCTTTCCAGATTTGCTCCCAAGCCGTTACAGCCTGCGTTTTTGGGAATACGAATGGCACAGTATTCTAGGGACTCTAGAACAAAGTATGTCAATCGCCCTGATCAGCGCGGCTGTCGCGCTAGTTCTTGCTTTAATAGCACATGAGTATCGTCTCCGTTATCGCTGGCAGGTGCCCGGTTACATCATCGCCATCCCGATGCTGATTCCTCAGCTATCCGTGCTATTCGGTATGCAAGTGGTAACACTGTACTTAAACAGTAACGCGTATTTCTTTTGGGTATGCTGGGCGCATGTATTCTTTGCGTTCCCATTTATTTACCTCTCGCTAGACGGTCCGTGGCGCAGCTTCGACAATGGGTTAACTCGTGTCGCTCTCAGCTTGGGTAAATCACCGATGCAAGCTTGGTTAAAAGTGAAACTACCAATCCTCCTGCCTGCGATTGCATTCGCATGGGCTATCGGTATTAGCGTAAGTCTGGCGCAATACCTACCGACATTGGTGCTAGGGGCTGGGCGCATTAGCACCATCACAACCGAAGCCGTTGCACTATCCAGTGGTTTTGACCGACGTGTCACCGCTATTTACGCTATTTGGCAAGCTCTGCTGCCATTCTTGTTCTTCTCTTTTGCGATACTGCTTAGCCACTTGCACAGGAAGTATCGCCGCTTGTCTATAAAAGGTTTACTACTGAATGAGTCTTTGTCTCGAAAACCTCGCCATCCGTAAAACCAATGGCGACGCGCTTTTCTCGGCGTTCAATATGACCGTAGAAAAAGGTGAAATCGTTACCCTGATGGGGCCTAGCGGTTGTGGTAAATCCACTTTGTTGGATGCCATTGCCGGGCACCTATCCGCCGAGTTCAACTACTCTGGATCCATTACGCTTGATAACGAAAAGTTGGATGCCCTCCCTGCCCATAAGCGTCAGGTCGGTATTCTGTTCCAAGAAGATTTGCTCTTCCCTCATTTAACGGTGTGGGAGAACCTTGCCTTCGCGCTACCAAACTCAATCAAAGGTGAAGAGCGTAAAGCTCACGCCATGCAAGCACTGAAGAACATTTCATTGACCAAACTAGCAGAGTCCTTTCCTGACCAAATTTCGGGAGGGCAACGCGCCCGTATCTCATTGACTCGTATGCTGCTAGCAAAGCCGAAAGTTGCGCTACTTGATGAGCCCTATAGCAAGTTGGATAAAGACCTGCGTGTACAATTTCGCAATTGGGTGGTCGAACAATTGCAGCAAGCGAACATCCCTACTTTGATGGTAACGCACGATGAAGATGATATTCCTGATGGCAGCCGCTGCCTAAACTGGCCGTGGGAGACAAATCATGCTTGATAGCCTGAGTATAAAGCTCATCCGCAAACCGCTGGCACTCAGTGCGACATATATCGATAAATGTGGCATCACCGCAAATCAGACGACAGTATTTGGTTTTGTGCTTGGCTGTTTTGCCCTGCCGGCTTTGATCACCGAACAGTACTTGTTGGCGTTGCTGTTTATTTTGCTGAACAGAATCTGTGATGGGTTAGACGGTGCACTGGCAAGGATTCAAGGCATTACCGATGCGGGTGGCTTTCTTGATATCAGCTTAGATTTTTTGTTCTATTCGTTGATTCCTTTTGGCTTTGTGCTTGCCAACCCAGAGCACAATGCCGTTGCAGGCGCATTTTTGATTTTTTCCTTCATCGGCACTGGTAGCAGCTTTTTGGCTTTTGCCATCATGGCAGGAAAACAAGGCATCGATAATCCGGTATATAAAAACAAATCGCTTTACTACATGAGCGGCTTAACCGAAGGTACAGAAACCATTGGCTGCTTGGTTTTATTTTGTTTGCTACCGCAACACTTTGCCGTCATCGCGTATATCTTTGGCGCGGCATGCTGGTTTACTACTTTTACACGTATTTATTCAGGGTTTCATACGCTTAACGATCATTAATACTGCTTAGACAATCGCGTTTCCTTAAGGGACAGGCCGCTAAGCCACTGTTTTATAAAGCACCAAAACGCAGGTTAAATTGGGGTATATACTCTTTGAATGAAGAAACCATTCGGAGGCTATATGAAAAAACAGATCAATTTAGGCATGTTGCTCACCATTACTTGTGCGCTCGTGCTTGGCGGCTGTAGCTCACCTAACCCGTACGGAGATGCATACGGCTCATCCGACACTCGCAAAGTTCAGCAGGTTTACTACGGCACAGTAGAAAAAGTAGAACCCGTAACCATTGATGCCTCTACCCAATCCAATGCCATTGGCACCATCGCTGGTGCTGCCGTGGGCGGGATCTTAGGCTCAAAAGTTGGGGGCGGTTCTGGCTCGGATATCGCTGCCATTGGTGGTGGTCTATTGGGTGGCTATGCAGGCAGCAAAGCGGCTGAAGCAACCGCGAAAAGAAATGGCGTGAATCTGACCATTCGTTTAGAGGACGGAAAGATTATCTCTATTGTTCAAGAAGCAAATCCAAACATGATTTTCCAACCAGGCCAAGCGGTCCAAATCAATGTTTCTGGTAATGACGCCAGAGTCGTTCCTCGTTAATTCGGACGAACCAAACCTTTGGCCTGCTTTAATTCAAACACCTAACCCGCGCAAGCTTACATCACTGGCTTGTTAACTTGCGCGTTTCTTTTCGTATCAAACTTGATCGTCGTCAATGGAACATCAATCTCCCACACCTTTCGATGTTCAAATGACATCAAGTTGCTAGCATGAGCCCATTCCAGATAACTTTGGGCTTGTTATGACTCCGACTGTTGACCACGTACTCCTTAATATCGCGCTAAACCTCAGCTCAAATCGCTCTCACGAGCAGCAATATCAAAATCTCATTGATGGGGTCGCGCAAGTATTCCCATGTGATGCGAGCTGCCTGTTTATCTTCGATGAGGATGGGTTTCTAACTCCTGTCGCGGTAAAAGGCTTATCCAGCTCGGTCTTAGGTCGTCGCTATTTCCCCAAAGCGCACCCTCGCTTAGATGCCATTATTCATAGCCGTGAACCGGTGCGTTTCGATGCCGATTGTTCACTGCCGGATCCTTTCGACGGCACACTATTAACTGAAGACCAATGCATTGATGTTCACGATTGCATGGGCTTTAGCTTGTATGTCGAAGGCCAACTTGTTGGCGCACTAACGATGGATGCACTAACGGTGGGCGCGTTTGATGGCATCGATCCTGTCGCTATCGAAACCTTTGCGGCTTTGACCGCTGCGACATTGCGTAACATTGCGCAATTAAAAGCGCTCAAAGCGCAAAACCAGAAGCAAAAAAGCGTCACTCAAACCCTTATCCAGCAAGCCCGTTCTCAACATGGCGAAATGGTGGGTTTTAGTCCACAGGTCAACCAGTTACGAAACAACATTGCGACTGTTGCTCAATCAGATTACGCAGTACTTATCACAGGAGAGACCGGTACTGGTAAAGAACTGGTCGCGCACTCGGTACACGCGCAATCTCATCGTAGCGATAAGCCGATGATTTACGTCAACTGTGCGGCCCTGCCTGAAGGTCTGGCTGAGAGTGAACTGTTTGGCCATGTCAAAGGCGCATTTACAGGTGCTAATAGCCACCGTGCCGGTAAGTTTGAACTGGCAGACGGTGGAACGATTTTCCTTGATGAAGTGGGCGAACTGCCTATGATTTTGCAAGCAAAATTGCTGCGCGTAATTCAGCAAGGCGAGCTGCAACGTGTGGGTAGCGATCAGCATTTGATGGTCAATGTGCGCATCATCGCCGCGACCAATCGACAATTAGAAAAAGAGGTCGAAGCTGGCACGTTTCGAGCAGACCTTTTCCACCGTTTAAACGTATTCCCAATCCAAGTTCCCCCACTTCGTGCCCGTGACGGTGATATTCCCGTTTTAGCCGGATATCTGTTAGAAAAGGTACGCCAACAATTTAATGCGCCCAATCTTCACGTTCACCCTAAAGTGTTGACTCAACTGGAGTCTTTACCTTGGTACGGAAACGTACGCGAGCTCGAACACACTTTAACTCGCGCGGCTTTACACGCCATTCAACAAGGTGCAAGCACGATCATGCTTAACCATTTTGACACCTCACTGGCTCTCGATGATGTAAAAAACACATCGCATTATCTGCCTAAAGAAAGCCAACCAATGCGAGAGCTAATAGAAAGCTATCAACGTGATTTAATTGAACATGCTTTGAGCCAAACTGGTGGCGTTTGGGCAAAAGCAGCGGAGTTTTTACAAATGGATCGCGGGAACTTATATCGGATGGGTAAAAAGCTCGGGATCAATAAATAACCAACCACAAGAAGCCGATGTAATTAAGACATCAACCCCGTTGTCTTAATTACATCAACCACTCTCCTAAATCTGATAAAATTCAATACAAATCAACAAGATAACAATTGGCACACATTCTGCTCTCTAGTGGTCAACATCACGACTATTAAAACAATCACTGGAGAACCCAATATGTTCTGTATTCAATGTGAACAGACAATTCAAACCCCTGCTGTTAAAGGTTGTTCTTTTGCACAAGGTATGTGTGGTAAAACTTCTGAAGTATCTGACCTTCAAGACGTGTTGGTTTACACACTGCAAGGGGTTTCTTTTTGGGCATCAAAAGCACTTGAATTCAACATCATTAACGATGAAATCAACCAATGGGCACCAAAGGCATTTTTCTCTACATTGACGAACGTAAACTTTGACCCTGAACGTGTCCTAGAGCTAACTTCTCAAGCGGCAACGTACAAAGCATTGCTAAAAGAGCAAGTAATGTCTGCTGCAACACTCGCCGATACCGAAGTTGCTGACATCCCTGTTGTTTCTCACTTTGAGCTACCAAATAGCGCAGAAGCGATCTTAGCTTTTGCTCCTCAAGTTGCCGTTAACCGTGGTAAAGACCAAGTACATGAAGATGTGATTGGCCTGCGTCTACTTTGCCTATACGGCCTTAAAGGTGCAGCCGCGTACATGGAGCACGCACGTGTTCTTGAGCAAACCAACAACGATATCTATGCCGAATACCATGAAATCATGGCGTGGTTGGGCACAGACCCTGAAGATCTCGGCGAACTACTTGATTGCTCAATGCGCATCGGCCTGATGAACTACAAAGTGATGGAAATGCTCGACCAAGGTGAAACAATGACCTTCGGCCATCCAGAACCAACCACGGTGAACGTCAAGCCAGTAAAAGGCAAATGTATTCTTGTTTCTGGCCATGATTTGCATGACCTAGAAAAAATCCTGCAACAGACTGAAGGCAAAGGCATTAACGTTTATACCAACGGTGAAATGCTGCCTGCACACGGCTACCCTGAGCTGAAGAAATATCCTCATCTTGTCGGCAACTACGGCAGCGCATGGCAAAACCAACAGAAAGAATTCGCAAACTTCCCTGGCGCAATCGTAATGACGTCAAACTGCTTGTTGAATCCAAATGTGGGTCAATACGCAGACCGTTTATTCACTCGTAGTATTGTTGGCTGGCCTGGTGTGGCTCACATCGAAGGCGATGATTTTAGCCAAGTGATTGAATGTGCTCTAGCGCAAGATGGTTTCCAACACGATGAAATCGAACACCACATCACGGTTGGTTTTGGTCGAAATGCACTGATGAACGCCGCCCCTGCGGTTATCGACCAAGTGAAGCAAGGCAACATCAAGCACTTCTTCCTAGTCGGCGGTTGTGACGGCGATAAAGCGGAACGTAGCTACTACACCGATTTTACGGCTGAAGCACCAGAAGACACGCTAATCCTGACCTTGGCGTGTGGTAAGTTCCGCTTCAACAAGAATACGTTTGGCGATATCAACGGCATTCCTCGCCTATTGGATGTGGGCCAATGTAACGATGCTTACTCTGCAATCCAGCTTGCACTTGCACTGGCGAAAGAGTTTGACTGTGACATCAATGAACTGCCACTCACGCTTGTGCTTTCTTGGTTCGAGCAAAAAGCGATCGTTATCTTGCTAACGCTATTTGCATTGGGCGTGAAAGGCATTTACACAGGCCCTACTGCACCAGCATTCCTAACGCCAAACCTAATCGCCATCATCCAAGAGAAGTTCGATATGCGCAGTATTGGCAATGTTCAGGATGATCTAAAAGCCATCCTAGCAGCTTAATAAACTTGCTTGTTACGCGCCTCCTTACGCGGAGGCGCTATCTATTTCGAACCAAAAATAGCCACAACCAAAGAGATTGTTATGTTTTTTGAATGGCAAGGTAACCAACCCGTCACACTCCGTTGCATCGACAAATACTTCGAAACACACGACACCGTCAGCATAAAATTGGCCGAACTAACCGAATCACTTCTGTTTCAGTTTAAGCCTGGCCAGTTTATTAACTTGGGCGTCGAAATTGATGGAAAAATGGAGTTTCGTGCCTATTCAATCAGCTCGATCAATGAAGACGATCACCTTCAACTCACAATCAAACGAGTATCTGGCGGTAAAGTATCGAACTACATCGTTGACTCGCTGCTGCTCGGTGATACTGTTCAAGCATTACCACCAGCAGGCGAATTTAACTGCATCGACCATCCACCCGTGTTACGTGATGGCGAAACAAAAGCCTTGCTTATCAGTGCAGGTTGCGGCGTCACGCCCGTATTTTCGATGGCAAAGCACTGGCTGAGTAATCAAGATGAAAACGACAACGATGTGGACATCGCATTTCTTCATATTGCACGCAGCCCAGAAGAGACGATTTACTACGATCAGCTAGAAACGTTAGACGCCGTATATCCCAACTTCAATTTAAAGTTGTTGCTGAAAAACCGCGAAGGAACATCGCATCCACAAGGTCGTTTGAATGCCGACTGGCTTAAAGAGCTTGTTCCTGATTTCAAACAGCGCACCGTTTACCTGTGTGGTCCAAGCCAGTTTATGCAAGATGTTCACGGCTATTTGAATGACCTTGGTTTTGACATGACGAACTTCTACCAAGAGAGTTTTACGCCAGCGACTGGCGCAGAAACATCGGTCTCCGATGAAGTTGTTCGTGTTTCTGTTCCTGACTTTGCTCAAACCATCGATGCGCAAAAAGGTCAGGTACTGGCCGATGTGCTTGAAGGCGCAGGTTTACCATTAATCGTCGCTTGTCGTAGCGGCATTTGTGGCTCGTGCAAATGCAAGGTTCGTCAAGGCAGCATCTCTTCCACCAGCCTAGAAACATTAACGCCAGAAGAAATTGAACAAGGCTATGTGCTCGCCTGCTCATCAACCATCGAAGCGGATCTTGAAGTGCAGATCGGTTAATGCTGCTGGTATCGATCTTTTATTGTTTCCCGTCATTCCGACGAGCCTAAGCGAGGTCAGGAATCTAAAATCAGCGTGTTAGGAATAACTCACTCTGATAATAGACTCTGAATCACACTCGCGTCTCGCTATTCAGATTGACGGGGTATCGCGGAGATGCCAGCCGTACTCAAACGGCTGGTATTATAGATAGGTACAACTTTCGTTTCGTCGTCATTGCTTCTCGCTAAACAACAACACTTTCAATGCTGCTTCGCTGTCTACGTCCATAAACTCTGGCGGGTTATCCAGACGCTCACGGAATGTCAACTCTGGCGCTTCTTCTTTCATGCTCTCAATCAAGAAGTCGCTTGTCACAGATGGTGAGTTCACACATGCCATCACTTGACCGCCTTCTGCCAACAAATCCGGCAATCGACGTAGAATCTTTTTGTAGTCTTTAGTCAGCGCAAAGCTGCCTTTCTGGAATGAAGGCGGATCGATAATGATCAAGTCATACTGACCAGATTTCTTAATCTTACCCCAAGATTTAAAGATATCATGCCCCATAAAGCTTACCTGGTTGATGTTATGACCATTTAGCTTGTGGTTCTCACGGCCTTTAGACAACGACGCTTTCGCCATGTCGACGTTAATCACTTTATCTGCACCACCCGCAATGGCAGCGACAGAAAAGCCACACGTGTAAGCAAACAAGTTGAGCACATTTTTATGCTTCGCATTTTCGCGAACCCAATCACGACCGTAGCGCATGTCCAAAAACAGACCGAAGTTTTGGTTGCGGCCAATATCCAATTGGTATTTCAAACCGCTTTCTTCAACGACAGGGCGAGCGTCTAATTCACCGACAAGCACTTCTGAAGGCGCACCATCGGCATAACGGTGCTGAAGAACCATAGTGCGACCTTGCTTGTCTGCCCACAGTGGTGATAGTGCCAACGCATTGAGGCCGCTTTTCAGCTCAGCGAGAAACACGTCATCGACTTCTTTAAACAAGTTGATGATCAACTGACCTTGTAACCAGTCACAGGTGATTTGCTCTAGGCCCTCAAAACGACGACCACGACCATGAAACAGTCGACGAATTTCATTCGGAGCTTGCGCGAGCTCGGTTTCTAGATGCTGAAAAAACAGCGAAAGTTGTGATGCTTGCATCGAGTTCTCTTATTAGTTTTCTTTGTGACGGTTATTTGATCGTAGGCCAGTTCAGTTCCCAGGGGGAAAGCCAAGTATCCAAACCCTGAGAGACGATTTCACTGTGCCATTTGTTACCAAGCACTTGGTATTCTCGTGGATCGCAAACAAAGCAATATTGCTCATCTCGGTATTGGAAGCAAAGTGAAAATGCATGCAGATAACCGCGATCAGCCTCATTGCCTGCATTGTAAATCGGGTCGCCAACAATACCTGAGCCAACCGATTTTAATGCCACGCGGATTTGATGCGTTTTACCAGTGTGCGGCTTACATAAAAATAAACGCTCTCCGGGCTCTGCCGCAAGAGAGAAAAACTGGGTAACGGCTGGGTTATTTTTGCTGTTGACCAGCTTCCATGATGAACGGCGCGAACGCTCCATATCACCAACGACCAAACCTTGTTTCTTTTTCGGCTTTTTAGAGCCAATCGCCAGATAGAACTTTTCCACTTGGCGGTCAGCAAAAGCTTGCGATAACGCACTGCCCGCTTTGGCGTTGCGTCCGAGGAGCAGAATACCCGATGTCATTTTATCCAAGCGATGGATAAGATAGAGATGCTCATCACCACTCTGCTTAGCCACTTCTTGCAGCAGCATTGTGTCGCCATCGTCTTTATGAACAGAGACGTTAGGATGCTTATTGATGATCAGAAAATCGGGATGGGTATGTAGAATATCGAACATAAAAAACTGGCTCCACGTTTGGAGCCAGCAGTATACATAAGTTATCGGACAAAGCTATCGAGGCTTGCCCCCAAGGTCTTTGCTAAAGCTTCTTCGAGAAAATGCCAGCAAGACCAATGATTGCGATACCCAGCAGCATGATTTCACCTTTGCCACTGTCAAAGCCAGACTTAATCCCCATGAAGGCAACAATAGCAATCGCAACAGGAATCAGGTATTTAACTAGGTTGTACCACAATCCAAATAGCGGGAAGGATACTTCGCCGTCATTAGTGATCTCTTTTTCTAGCTCAGCACGGCTTAGGCGCCATCCAGCAAAGATACAAACCAACATACCACCAACCGCTAGGAAGATTTTGTCCGTTAGCAAGTCGAAGATATCAAAGGCACCGGTACCAAACAGCGTTGGTCCCATTCCACCTAACGATAGTGACGCAAAAATACATAATGCCGCCATAACTGCGCTTGCAGACAGAACTGCGTTAGAGCGCTTCATGCCTTTCTCGTCGATTAGGTAAGACACGACAACTTCCAATAGTGATACTGAAGAAGTTAATGCCGCCACCGTCAAACCGATGAAAAATAGCAACGCGAATAGCAACCCAATCACACCGCCCATTTCAGCAAATAGCTGAGGAACGACAACGAATACAAGACCAGGGCCTGCTGCAGGCTCCATGCCAAAGGCAAACATTGCTGGGAACATAGCAACACCAGCAAGAATCGCGACACCTGTATCCATCGCAGTAACCATACCGGTTGTTTGAACTAGGTTCTCTTTCTTCTTCAGGTAAGAACCGTACGTCATCATACAACCCATACCTAAGCTAAGTGAGAAGAACGCCTGCCCTAGTGCAGCAAGAACTACGTTGCTGTCGACTTTAGAAAAGTCCGGCATGAATAAGAACTCAAGGCCAGCCATTGCACCTGGCAGCATCAAGCCTTTAACAGAAACAACGATTAGGATTAAGAACAGAAGCGGCATCAGAACCTTACCGGCTTTCTCAATACCACCCGAAATCCCTTTCATCACGATCATGACATTAAGGAACAGGTAAACACCCATCCACATTAAAGGTTGAATCGGATCTGAGATGAAACCGCCAAAACTGTCGCCAATTGCTTCTGGCGCGCTGAGTAGACCACCACCCACTTTAAAGATGTAGGCCAATGCCCAACCACCAACCACAGGGTAGAAGCCCATGATCAAAAGACCACTGAAGACTCCCATAACGCCAGTGAACGTCCAGCGTCGGTCAGTTGTTTTGAATGCACCTACGGCAGAAAGACCTGTCTTACGACCAATAGCGAACTCTGTCAGCATCACGCTAAAGCCGATAAAAATTACAAAGATAAGATAGATAGCAACGAATGCACCGCCGCCACTCTCACCTGCTGTGTAAGGGAATTTCCATATATTGCCTAAACCGACAGCGGAACCCGCTGCTGCCATTACGAAGCCTAGTTTAGACCCCCACGTATCACGTGGTGCTGCTGTATTAGTTGTAGCCACGCTTTTTCTCCAAAATTAGTTTGTTGTGTATGCATAGAGATAGGCGTCTAAAAAGTTTATGTAAAAATTATTGTACACTTATAAAATAAGCGTTCGACGCACTATGTCTAGAAAGTAAAGCAGCTCCCCTTTAAAATTGGAACCCCAAAAAAGTACATTTATCGCACAAGTGTCGAGTTACGCAGGTTAAATGCTGCTTTTTTGTTCAAAAGTTAAAGAATGGCCTTATTTTTCACATTAAAATAACAGAATCAGCTGTTATGAAATTCGTTCCTCATATAAGGTCAATCCCACGTCTAAATGGGAAATCTATTCCCCCCAACCCACTTTTATGCTTAATATCCTAGAAGGGCATATTACTCTGAGCGTATATGGACAAGTTTTATCACTTTCTTACTTTAGCTGGCATCGGGCTATATTGGTTACTGGTCGCAGGTGTGACCATTCGTGTCGTTTTAAAGCGCCGTGCAGTGAGCGTGTCTTTAGCTTGGCTAATGATCATTTATATCCTTCCCGTTCTGGGTGTCGCATGTTATTTCCTCTTCGGTGAACTGAACTTAGGCAGAAAGCGAGCCGAACGTGCGAAAGAGATGTTTACACCATTCGAGAAGTGGTTCAGTCAGCTTAACGACTGTAACGCGCACAACCCAGAAACGATGGGAAGGCACATCTACCGAATTGATGAACTTTGTAACAACCGCCTTGGTCTTCCCGCATTGAGCGGTAATACATTGTCGCTGCAACAGTCACCTAATGAGATTTTGCATTCCGTTATTGAAGACATCGAAAACGCGCAGAGCAGTATTCGAATGGTATTCTACATTTGGCATCCGGGTGGTTTGGCTGACTCTGTCGCTTCTGCGCTTATTCAAGCGGCTAAACGCGGCGTAGATGTCAAGCTATTGCTCGATTCAGCAGGTAGTCCACGTTTTTTCAGAAGTCCTTGGTATCGAATGATGCAGGATGCTGGAATTGAAGTTATTCAAGCGCTAGAAGTGAAGATGTGGCGTATTTTCTTACGTCGTCTTGATCTTCGCCAACATCGCAAGATCATCGTAATTGATGATGAAATTGCTTATACCGGTTCAATGAACCTGGTTGACCCGGCTTACTTCAAGCAAAACAGTGGCGTCGGGCATTGGGTGGACATCATGGTTCGCATTACGGGACCAACGGTAAACGTATTGAGTGCCATCCACTGTTGGGATTGGGAAGTCGAAACTGGCGAACGTCATTTACCAAGACTACCTGAATGCAAGATCGATGAGAGTGAATTCCAACACCCTATTCAGGTTGTGCCTTCTGGCCCAGGTATGCCGGAATATCTGATCTATCAAGTATTAACATTGGCAATAAACCAAGCCAATCGCTCGGTACGAATCACAACACCATATTTCGTGCCCAATGCTGATTTACTCGAAACGTTAAAGATGACAGCACAACGAGGCATTGACGTTGAACTCATTATTCCCCATAAAAATGACTCTATGATGGTGCAATGGGCGTCACGCGCTTTTTATAGTGAGCTCTTGAGTGCAGGGGTCAAGATTTATGAGTTTTATGGTGGTTTGCTGCATACAAAATCTGTCGTAATTGACGACCAATTCTGTTTAGTTGGCACCGTAAACATGGATATGCGCAGCTTGTGGCTGAACTTCGAAGTGACCCTCGCCGTTGATGACGAAGAGTTCACCAAGCAAATGTCTTGGTTACAAGATAGCTATATTAAGCAATCTCACACTGTTGTATTGGAAGAATGGGAGAAAAGGAGCCTATTTTCTCGGTTCTTAGAGCGAGTGTTCTATCTCTTCAACCCACTCCTCTAATACCTCAAATACACCGACTAAAAAACCTCCAGCGCTACATGCATCCTGCTGGAGGTTTGTTCTTTTAGCTCCCTATCTACACGATACCTCTCGACATCATTACCTGTTCATCTTGGCTGTTATTGGCTGATAGTCGACTTTTCCCTTGCATAACCTACGTCGTCCATGTTTTAAATATTCAAAACCGCAATATTTAAGACAGGGAACTTTTATGTCAGAGGGAAAAAAAACCAAACTCATTACCGCTGGCCGCGATAAAAAGTGGACAAATGGTGTTGTAAACCCACCCGTTCAACGCGCTTCAACAGTGGTATTCAATACCGTTGCAGAAAAGAACCAAGCCACCATTAATCGTGCAAACAAAACGTTGTTTTATGGTCGCCGAGGCACCAACACGCACTTTGCTTTCCAAGACGCAATGGTTGAGATTGAAGGTGGAGCTGGTTGCGCGCTTTACCCTTGTGGAACGGCAGCAATTTCAAATGCCATCCTCTCTTTCGTTGAAACTGGCGATCACATTCTAATGGTGGACACTTGTTACGAACCAACTCGTGACTTTTGTAACACCATCATGAAGAAAATGGGCATCGAAACCACCTATTATGACCCAATGATCGGTGAAGGTATCCGAGACTTGATTCAGCCGAATACCAAAGTCCTTTTCTTGGAGTCTCCTGGTTCAATAACCATGGAAGTCCAAGATGTACCTACATTAGCACGCATTGCCCATGAGCAAGATATCATCGTGATGCTAGACAATACATGGGGAGCTGGCGTGAACTTCTCTCCTTTCGAGCATGGCGTAGACATTTCCATTCAAGCGGCAACTAAGTATATCGTTGGACATTCAGATGTCATGCTAGGTACTGCTGTGGCTTCTGAAAAGTATTGGGATCAGCTTCGTGAACAAAGCTACCTGATGGGTCAGTGCGTTTCTCCTGACGACGCATACCTAGGTCTTCGAGGTATTCGCACGTTGGATGTTCGCCTAAGACAGCACGCAGAAAGCAGTTTAAAAGTCGCTCAGTGGCTCGCTTCTCGCCCAGAAGTTGATCATGTCCGCCATCCAGCTTTAGAAACAAATCCTGGCCATGAGTTTTTCAAACGAGATTTCACAGGTGGAAACGGCTTGTTTTCATTTGTTCTCAAAACGTCTTATCCAAAAGCGACGACGGCTCTGCTTGATGGTATGAAACACTTCAGTATGGGTTACTCTTGGGGCGGTTATGAAAGCCTCATTCTAGCTAACGAACCTAAGAGCTTTAACAGCCTGAGAACCATAGCTCACCCACACTTTGAAGGTACTTTGGTTCGTATTCATATTGGCTTAGAAGACGTAAATGACTTGATCGCTGATTTAGAGGCTGGTTTTGCGCGTTATAATGCCTTAATGCTTGAAAAAGAAGCCTCCCTATAACAATGATTGAATCGCCCTGCATTGCGGGGCGTTTTTATAAGTCCCTGACTTAATTAGAATTAACTAACATTCACCCGAACCCATTAATTAATGTTAATCATTTGTGTTGTTTTTCAATTGAGCAGTCACAGAATGAAATAATGTGCCACAAATAGGCTTTCCAAATTTAGAGTTTCTCTCCTACTTTTTATCATTCATAAGAGGTCATACCACAAGGAGATAGTTTTGAAACTCAAATTTATAGCGCTAATGCTTTTTACCTTAGTTACCGTCCCAATAACCTCCGTATACGCTGCAACAGGTTATACCCAAACCAAGTATCCGATTGTTCTGGTTCACGGTTTGTTTGGTTTTGATACCCTGGCAGGCGTTGATTACTTTTTCGGAATACCACATTCCTTAACAAAAGATGGCGCTACGGTTTATGTTGCACAGGTATCCGCGACCAATAGCAGCGAAGTTCGAGGGGAGCAACTGCTTGCTCAAGTAGAAACCTTACTTGCAGCAACAGGCGCAGAGAAAGTCAATCTCATTGGTCACAGTCATGGTGGTCCAACAACGCGCTATGTTGCCTCTGTCCGTCCTGACCTAGTCGCATCAGTTACGAGTATAGGAGGCGTTAATAAAGGGTCTAAAGTGGCAGATTTAGTTCGTGGCACCGTATCTGAGGGTTCGGGTAGTGAGCAGCTCGCGGTAAAACTGGCGCAAGGCTTAACTACTCTTATTAATCTTCTATCAGGTGGTTCTGATCTCGACCAAGACCCTTTAGCCTCACTAGCAGCATTAACCACGGAAGGATCATTAGCGTTTAACCAACACTACCCGGAGGGAGTCCCTACCAGTGAATGTGGTAATGGTGACTTGCTGGCTTCAAATGGCGTTTATTACTACTCATGGACCGGATCATCCACTTTTACAAACGTTTTCGATCCGACCGACGCTGCCATGATGGTACTTGGCTTAGCCTTTGATGGGCCAAATGATGGCTTAGTTGGTGCGTGCAGCACACATTTGGGCAAAGTCATACGTGATGATTATCAAATGAACCATTTGGATGAAATTAACGGTCTACTCGGTATTCATCATCTTTTTGAAACCGATCCAGTCACGCTTTATCGCCAACATGCAAATCGTCTCAAACTTCAAGGTTTATAAGAGGTCATCACAATGAAGAAAGTCGCTCTCACCACTTTTATCCTGCTCTCGATATTTGGCGTGGGAGCGCTTTCTCTGTTGCAAAGCGACAAACAACAAGAGATAACCTCTAACCATTCGCAATCTCAGCAAGATATAGCCGCCGATGTCTCTTCACCAAAAGATTTCTTCGAATATTCTCTTAGCCGGCTGGGCGAAGAAGATCTCGATACGATCAAAGCGGAAGTCAATGATGACACTTTAGCAAAGCAAACTCTGAATATTGATGCCAAACTTTTTCAAACCTACCTTTCCTACAAGCAAGCACTCTCTGCATTAGAGCCTTTTGAGCACAACCACCTAACGCTTGAACAGTTAACCATGCTGAATGAAGCAATACTGAACTTACAGCTTCAATACTTTAGCGAGGTGCAGATAACCCAATTGTTTGACGAAGAAAACCGACTTCGCCAACTTGCTTTAGAAAAGGTGACGATTAAAACACGGGCATCGGATATCGAGAGTCAGGCCCACCTTCTTAATCAAGCATTATCAGAACAACCGGATTACATACGAGAAAGTGAACGCAATAACGCATTAGCAAAGCAGCTCGAGCAAGCTTCTCAGCTTGATTCACAAGACATGTACATCGCCCGTGTTGCTCTGGTAGGAGATGCCGGAGCGCTGAGGCTGCAAAAGCTTGATGAGCAAAGAGCATCATTTGAGACTCAACTCGCCACTTACTTAAAGCAGCGTCAAGATATTCTGAATAGAAATTTTCTAGGGCAAGACGAAAAACAGGCAGAAATCATTGCTTTAAGAAAACAAAGCTTCGATGCCACTCAATGGCGTCGAATCGAAGCTTTGGAACGTATTCATGATAGCCAGAACTAACAACATTAGCTTAATAGCCAAACGTTACTTATGCTGCTTTTTAGGACATCCAACGATATGGTCATCCACCATGCCGACGGCTTGCATGAAAGCATAACAGATGGTTTCACCGACAAACTTGAAGCCTTTCTTTTTTAAGAATTTACTCATGGCTTTGGATTGCTCTGTCGAAACTGGCACGTCACTCATATGTTGCCATTGATTAATGATTGGTTCGCCGTCCACGAACTGCCACAACGCGTCTGATAAACTTCCGTATTCAGCAATTAACGCTTTGGCCGCTTTGGCATTACTGAAAACCGAGTTAATCTTTCCGCGATGCCTCACAACATCGAAGTTTTCCACGATGTATTCAGCGCGTTCTTCATTTCTTTGTTCCAACGCATCTAGGTCGTAGTTCTCGAACGCTTCTCTATACCCTTCGCGCTTTTTAAGAATGGTGATCCAACTAAGGCCAGCTTGCGCACCTTCCAACGTAATAAATTCAAACAGGACTTGGTCGTCATATACTGGCACGCCCCATTCGGAATCATGATATTCGCGCTCTAATGGGTGATTCATCGCCCACGCACACGTTTTTTGTTCTGTCATTATTCTTCCTTAAAAAGCGCCTCTAACTGATGAGCTAGAGGCGCGATATTTTTCATCGTTATATCAGTAGCACTAAGCCTGTTTCGGTACTGCCACTTTATGGAACAAACGATACAACACTGGCACGACAATCAGTGTCAGGACTGTCGCAAAACCCAAACCAAACATAATCGTAACCGCCATTGGTTTGAAGAAAATATCTGGCAACAGTGGGATCATACCAAGGATCGTCGTGATAGCAGCCATACAAACGGGACGGACGCGACTTACCGCAGCATCAACGACCGCGTCATAAGCCTCTTTACCGGACTTCATTTCAATTTCAATTTGGTCCAGTAATACGATGCCATTTTTGAGCACCATTCCCGATAAGCTTAAGAAACCGAGCAATGCCATAAAACCAAACGGCGTGTTGAGTGCCAACAAACCGGTAGTGACACCAATTAACGCCAGCGGCACGGTAAGCCAAACAATGAGTGGCTCTTTGATAGAGTTAAATAGGAATACAGTGATCAAGAACATGAACAAGTACCCCATTGGCATAGTAGTAAACAGTGACTCTTGAGCATCACCTGAAGATTCGTATTCACCACCCCACTCTAAGGAATAACCTGGTGGTAATTGAATCGCTTCGATTTGGGGCTGTAAACGTTTTTGCAACGTCGATGCGGTTTCTTCACCTAGAATATCAGGGTCTGCCATCACAGTGAGCATACGCTTACGGTTCTTACGCACAATAATAGGGTCCTCCCAACGCATGTCATAACCCATTGTGACTTGTTGAAGTGGGATAAACTCACTCTGTGCTGGACTCCATATTTTCATGCCTTCGATGTTACGAATATCAATGCGCTCATCTTCTGGTAAACGAGCCACGATAGGCATGAGCGTCGTGCCGTCTCGGTATAAGCCTATCGTCATTCCAGAGAATGACATGGACAAGAAATCATCGACGTCCGATTTGGTAATGCCATAGCGACGTGCCTGACTCTCGTTAAACTGAGGTTCAAGAACTTGGGTTCGTTCACGCCAATCATGCCTGATATTTGTTGCCTGAGGGTCGGCGTACATGATGTCCTTGACCTGAGCGGCTATCGTACGAAGGACGGTTGGATCTGAACCAATAATGCGCGCTTCAATTTTTGCACCACCACCAGGGCCTAACTCAATCTGTTTGAGCTTGTAATTGATTTCTGGGTAGTTGGCTTTTAAATACTCTCGAAACTTCGCCATTAATGGTTTTAACGCTTCGTAGTTTTCCATACGAGTGGTTATCTCACCATAAGCCGCATAACTTTTCTCTGGCGCGTACGTTAACATGAAGCGCTGTAAGCCTTTACCCGCGGTCGTCGTGATATGGTCAACATGCTCTTGCTTAGCTAACCAACTTTCTAACTCTTTAAGCGTTGTGTTGGTTGCTCGAATATCAGTTCCTTCTGGCATCCATACATCTAACTGAAAAATCGGCGTTGTCGAAGATGGGAAAAACGCTTGCTTCACAAAGGTGAACCCGTAAACACTTGCCGCTAATCCCGCAATCAGCACCACAACGGTAAACCAAGCACGACGCATACAAAACTGAAGAAACTTTTTATAAATAACGAAAATAACCCCGTTATATGGATCATTTTCTTCCCCTTCACCTTGTTTAACCTTCTGGCCTTTAAAGAAGATGTCAGCAAAGAATGGTGTCAACGAGATAGCGGTAAACCAGCTCAACATTAAAGAGATCAGCAGAACCGTAAATAAAGTGCCACAGTATTCGCCCGTCGAGTCTTCAGACAGTCCAATTGGCGCAAATGCAGTTACCGCAATCACAGTTGCCCCAAGTAATGGCCACTTTGTTTGGGTAACAATGTCGGTCGCTGCTTGGAGTCGAGTTCGCCCTTTTTGAGTACCAATCAAAATCCCCTCAACCACAACGATGGCATTGTCCACCAGCATACCCAATGCGATAACCAAGGCACCTAATGAAATCCGCTGTAAATCTATCGCGAGATACTTCATGAAAATGAACGTACCCAGCACCGTCAGCAGCAAGATTAAACCGATAAGTAGCCCAGAACGTAGCCCCATAAAGAACAGAAGTACGATAATGACGATACCGACAGCTTGAGCCAAGCTCACAACAAAACCGCTAACCGATTTATCCACCTCTTTAGGCTGACTGTAAATTTCCGAGATTTCGATACCAACAGGTTGTTGGTACTTTAGCTCTGCAAGGCGATGATCAAACGCTTTTCCGACTTCAACGACGTTGACGCCTTCAGCAAAAGAAACACCCACGTTTAGTGCGAGGCTGCCGTTAAAATTAATAATATTATTCGGGACTTCTACGTAACCACGTTTTATTTCCGCCACATCTTTCAAGAAGATGAGCCCCTGAGCACCCGACTCAGTAATCAACAAATCGCCTAGCTCATCCACACTCTGGAACTCGCCAGTCGGCTGAATTCTGATGTACTCATCACCAATTCTGATCGCTCCTGCGTCAGAAACTACGTTTTGCGTCGAAAGAAGATTAAACACGGTATCCGGAGCAAGACCTATACTGCTCAATTTTTTCATCGATACTTCGATGAACACTTGCTCTTGCTGTTGCCCAGATACCGAAACTTTACTCACGCCATCAACCAGTTCGAGCTCTCGGCGTAAGTAATCGACGTAATCCAGTAGCTCTTTATAGCTATAACCGTCGCCAGTCACCGCTAACAAAATCCCGTAAACATCACCAAAATCATCGATCACTTGAGGTTCATTCACACCTGGAGGCAACGTCCCTTTAAGGTCGTTCACTTTACGGCGCAACTCATCCCAAATTTGTGGTAGATCATCAGGGCCATAATTGTTCTTCATCGTGACCGTGATTTGAGATAAGCCTCGGCTAGAAATCGAATTTACTTCATCAACATAAGTAAGCTGCTGAATCGCTTTTTCGATTGGGTACGTCACTTCTTCTTCGACTTGTTGCGGTGTCGCACCAGGGTAAGAGGTCACTACCATCGCATCTTTAATAGTAAAAGCAGGGTCCTCAAGACGCCCTAAACCAAAGAATGCGGCGATACCACCAATCAAAAATATCAGTGCAACCATCCAACTGATGACGCGATTTCGGATGAAGTACGCAGCAATACCGGTCACATCATCATCACTTTGAGGCGCTGATTTATTAAGATCGCTCATAGACCGGCCTCCTGCGTAGCCATTTCCTGTATCACTTCCACTTTCATGCCATCCCTTAATCGAGAAACACCGGCAATCACAACTTTGTCTTTGAGCATGAGACCATCAAGGATTTGAATGGACGTTTTAGATGCCTTACCTGCTCGCACCTGTTTGCGCGATACCGTATTGTCATCATTCAGTACCCAAACAAATTTGTTTTCGCGCCCCAGCTCGTCACCGTCCGCATTGAAAATGGCTTCGATAGGGACATTAATTCCTAGGTTGAGATCAAGCCCAACATTCTCGTCTTTAGACGTTACTTCAACAGCCATCCCATCTAGGATGTACTCTTCTTCCGGCATAGGAAGCGACAGTGTGACAGTAAACGTACCTGTTGTTGGGTCGGGTTCGGTTGTAAATTCTTTTACCGTCGCGTTATATTCGTTACCGCTGGGCACGCGCACCAATGCTTTGATCGCGGTGAGTCTTTCTTCCGTTGGCGGTTGGTTCACATAGAGGCGGTCTGGAAGCTGAATCAACACTTCGACTCGCTCCAAGCTGTGAATATTAACGATATGCTGTCCGACTTGAACATTTTCGAATTGGTCGATATTAACTCGCGAAATAATCCCATCCACGGGCGCTTTTAAGGCAGTAAATGATAGACGAAGTTTGGCTAACTGAAGCTCAGCTAAGGCGATTTGTCGTTGTGCTGCAATTTCATCAAACTGAGACTTAGCTAATAGGCCTTTATCAACCAAAGGGCGTGAGCGGCGATACTGACTGTCGACAACAGAAAAACGCGCACTCGCATTATCTACATCCAACTCATAGTCAGTGGGATCTAGCGTTGCAATAACATCACCCTTCGTGACTTTGTCGCCCTCTTTTACCATGATGCGGCTGACTTCTCCTGCCACTCTGAAGCTCAAATGAGAGCGATCCGCTGCATTCGCAACCGCAGGGAAGTACAAGTTGTCGTCCACCTTGTTTCCCGCTAATGACGTAACCCTAACTCGTGGCGTTTCGAGCTCTTTTTCTGGCGCCTTATCCCCACAGCCGACGAGAAAAAGCGTTGAAAGTAAAGTCGCTAGAGAGATGATTCCTTTCATATTACAACCCTCTTTCCTTAATCCACGCTCTTACCTTAATTCCGGGGTCAATTACACTGACACCCGAGATAATGATTTGGTCGCCATCGTTAAGCCCGGCTAACACTTGATTTTTGTCATTCATCTCAATTGCGGCTTTGGATACAATGCCTTGCTCATCGACACGCCAAACGTATGTTTTGCCGTTTTCTTCTAGCAACGCGGAGTTAGGAATCTTTGTCGCTCCTGCACTTTTGGACAGGAGGTAAGCATTGCCAGACATTCCCGGCAAAAGGCCTATTTCTGCTGGTCGCTCCATGACCATCGTGACTTTGTAACTGCCCGTTTTAGGATCGGCTTCTGTATCGATTTCCTGAAAGGTTAAGTCAAAGGCTCGCTCGGGGAACGCATCAAATATCATTCTGGCAGAGACATCGCTCCCCTGCGTGTAACGATTTAGAAGATAGTCTGGGATTTGGAATATCACTTTGAGGAGTTGGTTGGACTGAATATTCATCACCCCTTCTTTCGCGGCAACATATTCATGGTTTTCTGCTGGAATGTACGAAATGGTGCCATCATATGGCGCGACAAGTTTGGTATACCTTAAGTTTGCCTTTGCTTGATTCCATTGAGCTTTTGCCGAGTTGTGATTCGCTTTTGCCTCATCAAAATCTTGCTCAGATACTACTTGGTCTTTACGTAGCTTTTGGTATCGCTTGTATTGCACATCTGCGAGCAAAAAATTTGCCCGAGCTTGCTGTTCGAGCAGAGAATATTCATCTGGGTTTAATGACGCCAAAACATCACCTTTACTGACGACTTGACCTTCATTCACTTCTATCGTTTGAAGAAGCCCAGGAACTCGAAATGTCAGTACTGCTCTATCGCCAGCTTCCGTCGTGGCAGGGAAATGTCGCTCAAACTGGGCATTGCCAACAGATACTGTAAATAGCTTCGCAGGGCGCGATTCAGGTTCAGGAACAGGAGGAAGTTCTTTACCGCACCCCGACAAGACAGCCGAGATGGCAATAGGAATGAGCAATCTTCTCATTACATTCATCCATAAAAATTGGGGGATTATTTTTAAAGTAGATGAATTTTGAACGAACTTCCAGAGCAGAAAAGATTAATAGTGCTTTAAAATTAGTAATTTGTGATAAAAAAGCAGGCTTTATGCCTGCTTCAGTTAAATCTTCTTTGGATACAAAATGCCTAGAGCTTACTGAATTCTCTGTTCACCCTATATGTATCAGACGTAACATAAGCTTCCATGTTACGAATTTTGACATCAAGACGGTCAAAATCCCTTTCCAACACACTGAGCAGTTGATCAGGGCTTTGCCCTTTCTGCCAAGGCTTACTTTTGAGCGTATGCTCTTGCTGCGCTCTGATATTTTCAGAATACGTTACTGGTTGCTTTTCTAACATAAACGCCATCGCGACGTACGCTAACAATACCAAAAACGTACCACCTAACAGCGCTGCAGAAATCACTACAATACGAATCAACCAAACTTCTGCACCAAAGTAGTTGGCAATACCGGCGCAAACACCGGAGATTTTGCCATTTACTGGATCACGATACAGTTCTCGATTATTCATACTTGCGTCTCCATGTTGGTGACTCAGCATCCAAGATGCGCTCCAATGTATCAACTCGGGACTGCATCGCTTCCGCTTTTTCAGATAGTACCTGAAGGCGCTCTAAATCCTGGCTCGACAGTGCACTATCTGTTTTGCGTTTGCTGCGATAGTGTAAGAAGAGCCATAGTGGAGCGACAAAGATTAAAAAGACAATCACTGGTCCTGCTATAAAAAATGCCGACATAACTGGCTCCTTTCTTATTTATCTTTCGATGACATCTGTTCTTTCAGTTTTGCCAACTCTTTTTCAATTTCGTCTTGTGCCTGCAACTCTGCAAACTCTTGTTCTAGCGATTTAGCATTACCAGTTTGAGCATACAGGTCTGCTTCCGCTTCCATTTCATCCACTTTACGTGAGTACTGCTCAAATTTCGCCATCGCTTCATTAGTGCGGCTAGTGTGCAGGTGTTTTTGCACATCACGACGGTTAGATGCAGTTTGGTTACGAATTGCTAGTGCTTGCTGTTTTGCGCGCGTTTCGGCAATTTTGCTTTCCAACTTACCAATCTCGCCAGTAAGCTTATCGATCGTTTCTTCCACTAAGGTTTGCTCAGTGTGGAGGCCTTTAATCACTTGCTCTAGCTTTTGCTTTTCAATTAACGCTGCACGAGCTAGATCTTCGCGCTCTTTAACTAATGCTAAGCTCGCTTTTTGGCCCCATTCGCCAATTTGCTCTTCTAACGTTTCAACCTTACGAGCCAACTCTTTCTTGTCTGCAATCGCTTTAGCCGAGTTAGTACGCACTTCAACAAGTGTGTCTTCCATTTCTTGAATGATAAGACGGATCATTTTTTCAGGATCTTCCGCCTTGTCCAGTAATGCACTGATGTTTGAGTTAACGATATCTGCAAATCGAGAAAAAATACCCATAACGGAACTCCTCTTTTTTCCTATTAAAACTCGACAAGGTGGTGATTAACCTTGTGTCTCCCTGAATATATAACAAGTAACGTGCCAACTTATAATTTTCTTTTAAATCAGAGCGTTATTCATTTTGTTGTCGTTACACACTATTGTGCTATGATGTTTTTCACCAACTGTTGGTGAAATTTACCAACTCTATCCCTGAATCATGGCTCGGCTGTTAAATAAGAAGGATTTTATGAAGCAAAACCTGATTGGTGAATCACCTGCTTTTCTCGCTGTACTAGATAAAGTATCACAACTTGCACCCATTGAGCGCCCTGTCCTCATCATTGGTGAGCGAGGTACGGGTAAAGAACTCATCGCTCAGCGTTTGCATTATTTATCAAGACGTTGGGATAAACCACTACTATCACTCAACTGTGCGACATTAAGCGAAGGGCTAATAGATTCCGAATTGTTTGGACATGAATCCGGCTCCTTCACGGGCTCTAAAGGTAAGCATAAAGGGCGTTTCGAGCGTGCCGAGGGCGGTACTTTGTTTCTTGACGAACTGGCAACCGCACCACTTTTGGTTCAAGAAAAGCTATTACGTGTCATTGAATATGGTGAATATGAGCGAGTTGGCGGTCATACCGCTCTAAATGCGGATGTTCGACTTGTTTGTGCAACCAATGCCGACCTACCAAAATTGGCAGAGCAAGGTGATTTTCGTGCAGATCTGCTCGACAGGCTAGCCTTCGATGTCATTATGTTACCGCCTCTTCGCGAGCGCAAAGAGGACATTCTCTCTTTAGCAGAGCACTACGCGATGAAAATGTGTCGTGAACTGCAACTGGAATACTTTGTCGGTTTTACCCCAAAAGCGCAGCAGTCGCTTATTGAATATGAATGGCCCGGTAACGTCCGCGAACTAAAAAACGTGATTGAACGTGCGATTTACCAACATGGTCTGAATGCTCACCCAATTGATGAACTGGTTTTCAATCCTTTTGAAACGGTTTGGCACAGCGCGCTTGGCCATAGTGCAACACAAGCAGAACAACAAGAAGAGGAAGCATCAAGCAACACCATCCAATTCCCTCTAGACTATAAACAATGGCAAGAGGAACAAGATATCCATTTACTCAATCGTGCGTTGGAAGAAGCCAAGTTTAATCAACGACAAGCAGCCGAGCTACTTGGCTTGAGCTATCACCAATTACGAGGGATGGTTAGAAAATATGGTTTGGTCGGACAAAGCTAACTTGACCGAGAGTACTCAATCAATACACGAGCTCGTGACTGCGCTCTAATTCGCATGCATTTATGGCATAACACCTTACAGTGTATGGATTTTATGTTTGGAGCGAGTTCACAAAGGTGATAAATTAGCGAGATCATTTTCGCTTGTTAGCTTTGAAAGAGTAAGATCAAACGAAACGAGCAAGATCCAATGAACATTTCATATTATGAATGCTTTTATAAGATTATCGCTGAGCCTTATTGGGATTAGCCTACTGACCGCTTGTGGCGATGAAATTGACCACAATGATATTCGCAAAGCTGGCTTTGTGTTTTGCGGACAAGGTAAGCCGACCACGTTTAACCCTCAGCTTATTGATAGCGGTATTACCGCAGAGGCTCTGAGCCCGCAGCTGTACGATACGCTGCTCACGCTCGATCCTAAATCACATCAGCCCGTGGCAAGCATCGCCGAGAGTTGGTCAGTAAATGAATCAGGGACGGAATACACGTTTAAGCTTAAACGTGGTGTTAAATTCCAAACCACGCCTTGGTTCACACCCACTCGCCCATTGAATGCAAAAGATGTGGTATTTAGCTTCAAGCGAATCATCGATGTAGACCATCCTTTTCACCAAGTAGGTGGTGGTTTTTATCCATGGTTTGCAGGGTTAGATTTTCAAAACCTACTCCAAGACGTGGTTGCAATAGATGAGCATACGGTAAGGTTTACGTTATCTCAGCCAAACTTTTCTTTCTTGGCCAATATTGCCACCAGCCATGCGGTTATCTTGTCTGCGGAGTATGGACAGCAATTGGCTGCAAAAGATCATAAAGAAGAAATCGACCAACTTCCTATCGGTACCGGCCCTTATCAATTAAAAGAATACCAAGTGAACGACTTGATTCGATTAGAGCGTCATTCTAATTACTGGAAGTCACCAGCAAAAATGGAACAAGTGGTATTCGATATATCTCACAGAGGCACGGGTACATTAGCTAAACTTTTAAGAAACGAGTGTGACGTACTCTCTTCACCTATTTCGAGCCAAATACCTGTCATTCAAGAAAATGACAACCTTGAGCTGACGGCTACACCAGCTAACAACGTTTCCTTTATTGCGATAAACACAGAAACCACCGCGCTGAGTGATGCTCGAGTTCGCCAAGCACTTAACTTAGCGATCAACCGTCAAAATATTTTAGATTCGGTTTACTACGGAACTGGCTCCCAAGCTTATACCTTGCTACCACCTAATTCATGGGCTTATCAAAAAGATAGCGTAAAAATTCGTTATGACCGGAATTATGCATTGGCACTACTTCGAGATGCAGGCTACGAAGACGGCCTAGAATTGACCATGTGGGTACCACTTGAACCACGTGCTTTTAACCCAAGCCCTCGTAAGACTGCGGAGTTAATCCAAGCGAATTTTGCCGATATTGGGGTTAAATTAACGCTACTGACCGATGATAGGTTTGAACGTGTGGATTTGGAGAACATCAACGATATCGATTTACTTTTAACAGGTTGGATTGGTGATACCGGGGATCCTGACAACTTTTTCCGCCCTTTATTATCTTGCGAGTCTGACCGCGTTGGCCTTAACGTGTCCATGTGGTGTAACGATGACTTCGATTTCTTGCTCGATTTGGCGTTAGAAACTCAAGAACCGCGTTACCGTTTGAACCTATATCGCCAAGCGCAGAACATTTTAAATCAAGAATTCCCGGTAATTCCTCTGGCACATGGTGTGCAATTCCGAGTTCACGACAAATCACTTACAGGCTTCAAATCAAGCCCTTTCAATGCCCAACCGTTTGATAGAGTTGAGAGAATTCACTGATGTTTTGGTATACCGTTCGACGCTTTAACCTATTTTTCATCACTTTGATGATCCTCACGTTAGTGGGCTTTTCTCTGCTGCGCCTTGACCCTCTCTCGCACTGGGCAAACGTTGATTTTTGGTCTGGTTGGCAAACTTACTTAATCAACCTTTCTCAGCTTGATTTTGGCATAAGTAAAAACGGCAACGCGATTTATGACGAGCTCGCCGTCGTATTCCCTGCCACTTTGGAACTGTGCTTTTTTGCCTTTTTGGTGTCCCTTTTGATCGGTATTCCACTTGGAACCGTGGCTGGGATGAAGCAAGGTAAATGGCTCGACACCAGCATTTCATTCATGTCGATGTCTGGTTATTCCGCCCCAATTTTTTGGGTGGCTTTGTTACTTATCATGGTTTTTTCATTAGAGTACCAACTCTTTCCCGTTGCGGGACGGTATGATTTACTTTACGAAATTGATCATGTAACCGGGTTTGCCATTATCGACGCATTCATGGCGAAAGGCGAATACCGCGCTCATGCACTGCAAAGCGTTATTGAGCATATGGTGCTGCCATGTTTGGTGCTCGCTTTGGCTCCAACCACCCAGGTTGTCGGACTAATGCGTTCCTCGGTAGCGGAAGTGATGAGCCAAAACTACATCCGTGCAGCGAGAATCAAAGGTCTTTCTAACCGCGAAATCGTAACTCAACATGTATTGCGGAATGCGATACCGCCTATCATTCCCAAAGTTGGTGTTCAACTTTCGAGTATGATTACCTTAGCTATCATCACGGAGTCTATTTTTAACTGGCCAGGTATTGGTCGTTGGCTTTTAGATGCGCTAGCAAGCCAAGACTATGCATCTATCCAAGCTGGCGTGATGGTACTTGCGACTTTGGTTCTTACCGCTAACATTCTCTCGGATTTGATTGGCGCGATGATTAACCCTTTAGTTCGAAAGGAATGGTATGCTAACAAATAACGTTTATCAGGAAGAGCGCATTCCAACACAGTTTGAGCGTTTTTGGCGAAGCTACCGCGCCAACGGACTAGCCATGTTTGGCTTGTGGTGTTTGGTGTTTATCGTCCTTATTACCATTTTTGCCCCCCTACTTGCACCATTTGACGCCCAAGCACAGTCTGGTGAATTGCTTGTGCCGCCGTCATGGGCCCCAGCAGGAACGGTTGATTACTTTTTGGGGACCGATGACTTAGGTAGAGATATTCTTTCGCGCCTGATTATGGGCTCTCAGCTAACATTTGGCGCTGCTGTCGCCATCACCGCAATTGCTGCCGTTGTAGGCTGTTTAATTGGCGTATTGGCAGGTATGACGAAAGGCTTACTGTCGAGTACTCTCAACCACTTGCTCGATACCGTCATGTCGATCCCGTCGCTCTTATTAGCAATCATTTTTGTGGCATTTCTCGGCTTTGGTGGGTTCAATATTTTACTCGCAATCTGCTTAGCTTTGATTCCGCGTTTTATTCGCTCTGTTTATATCGCAGTCCACACCGAAGTTGAAAAAGACTACATAATGGCAGCACGCCTTGATGGCGCTAATGATTTCTACTTACTGTGGAGTTCAATTCTTCCTAACATTCTGACGGTCATTGCCGCTGAAATCACACTCGCGCTCTCTGCTGCGATTTTAGATATTACGGCACTGGGTTTTCTTGGCCTAGGCGCACAGGCCCCAAGCACCGAGTGGGGAGCAATATTAGGTGACTCTGTCGAGCTTATTTATATTGCACCTTGGACAGTGACCCTACCCGGCCTGACCATCATGTTTACTGTTATTACCCTAAACTTAGTAGGTGAAGGTGTACGTCAAGCGCTTAATGCGGGGATCGAATAATGCCGTTGTTAGATATTCGACATTTGACCATTGAGATCGAAACACCTCAAGGGTTGGTCAAAGCCGTTGACCGAATGAGCCTAACTTTGAACGAAGGCGAAATTCGTGGTCTTGTAGGTGAGTCTGGTTCAGGGAAAAGCTTAGTTGCAAAAGCGATTGTCGGGGTAAGTAAAGATAACTGGCGCATCACCGCAGACCGTATGCGCCTTGGCAATATTGACTTGCTTCAGCTTACACCAAAAGAGCGTCGGCGCGTCATTGCTCGTGATATTGCGATGATTTTCCAAGAACCTTCAACTTGTCTTGACCCTTCAGAGGAAGTCGGGCGTCAATTGATTGAATCCATTCCATCTCGCGCATTTGAAGGGAAATGGTGGGAGCGATTTAAATGGCGTAAAAAACAGGCCATCGCGCTTTTGCATAAAGTGGGTATTAAAGATCACAAGCGTTTAATGGGTAGCTACCCTTATGAACTGACTGATGGTGAGTGTCAAAAAGTCATGATTGCCATGGCGATAGCGACCAAACCAAAGTTGCTGATCGCAGATGAGCCAACCAACGACTTAGACCCGATTACCCAATCGCAAATTTTGCGTCTGTTGAGCCGCATGAACCAACTTAATAACACAACCATTCTGCTTATCGGCCACGACTTAGCGACCATAACACAGTGGGCAGGACGTATTACGGTAATGTATTGTGGTCAGTCGGTGGAGTCTGCCGATACCAGTAAAATCATTGCGGCACCCAAGCACCCGTACACCGATGCCTTGCTTAAAGCGATGCCTGACTTTAATGATTGGGTACCACACAAGCAAAAACTCCAATCCCTACCGGGCTCGATTCCGCCATTGCAGCATCTGCCTATCGGTTGTCGCCTCGGACCACGTTGCCCATATGCGCAGAAACAATGTGTAGAAATTCCACACACCAGACGAATTAAGAATCATAAATTTAACTGCCACTTTCCATTGAACACGGAGAAAAAGTCATGAGTGCGTTACTTGAAGTCGATAATTTATCGAAGCAATTTGTTACGCGCTCCCGTCTGTTCAAACGTCAGGTTAATGAGGCAGTTAAACCGGTAAGCTTTACTTTAGAGCCAGGACAAACTATTGGTTTTATTGGTCAAAACGGGTCAGGAAAATCCACACTAGCTCGTATGCTTGCTGGCGTTGTTGAACCAAGCTCCGGAGAGATCCGTGTGAATGGCGAACGATTGGAGCACAAAGATTACGCGACACGCTGCAAGCTCATCCGCATGATTTTCCAAGATCCAAACACATCGTTAAACCCACGTATCCAGATTGGTCGTATTTTAGAAGGTCCGCTAAAGCGAAATACCAACATGCCGCCAGATGCGCGCATGCAGCGTGTAAAGAACACCTTGCTCCGCGTAGGATTGCTGCCTGAGCACGCCTATTTTTATCCACAAATGCTAGCTGCCGGTCAAAAACAGCGCGTATGTTTGGCTCGTGCACTTATTCTTCAACCTTCCATCATTGTCGCTGATGAGGCGTTAAACGGTTTGGATATGGCAATGCGCTCGCAGATCATTAACTTATTCCTCGAGTTGCAAGAAGAGATGGGATTGTCATTTGTGTACGTGTCTCAGCATATTGGCATTGTTAAGCATATTACTGATAAAGTGATGGTGATGCATGAAGGTGAAGTGGTCGAGTTTGGCGAGACCAACCAAGTACTGACTCATCCCGAGCATCCTATTACTCAACGATTAGTCGAAAGCCACTTTTATAAAGCGCCAAGCCATCAAACAAAATAGCTTATCAAAGATGTAATCGTGCAAATGTAAAGAAGCCTGCTTTAACGCAGGCTTCTTTATTGCATGGGTACTAATCAAAAAACTAACGGCGGCTCGCTTGTTTGCGCAGTTCAAAATCAAACTCGTCAGGAAACAATACGACCCCTTCTTCATTTTGATTTGGGAATACAACAATCGATAGCTCGTCATCCTCTAGACCAGAGGTCCAACGGCTGTGCCACTTGTTTAGAGAGATCGCTTCTGGCTCGCAATCTTCCCAATCACCATTCGCCCATTGCAAAGCGAACTCTTCGTTTGGCCATACTGGTACACAATCATCATCTTCTGTATTTAACATGACACAGCCATGTTCGTCTTTCAGAATCCAAACCTTACGATTCGCCACAATCTCTTTTACGCAGTACTTTAAACGTTGCTCTTAGTTGTAGCGATTAATGGTATCCATCTGCTCTTGGGTCAGTTGCTCAGACATATTCGTCTCCTATTTCCCATAGAAAAATGCCCGCAGCTAGGCGGGCATTTAAAGTATATGCTAGAAAATTAAGCTAGCTCAGTTTGAAGCCAAGGCCAACCTTGCTTCTTACGACTTAGCGTGTTTTCCATCATTAGCATGCCGTCTTTTTCGTGCTTAACAAGCTTCTCAGCCCACTCACCTTTGTATAGAAGACGAGTTTGAGCAGTCGTGATGTCTGTTAGCATTACAGCAGCGAACGCTAGGTTATCTTTCTCACAACGAGATTCTAGGTCTGCTTCTAGTGCTTCGATCATACCGTCAACTTGCTCAAGAGTTGCAAGTTCAACTTGACCAACCACTACGTCACGACCGTTGAATGGGTAACCTTTAAGGTCTTTCTCAACAAGCTCAGCCGCTGATAGACCTTCGATGTTTGTTTTAGCAATTAGAAGATCTTTAGTGAACGCGTCAACATCTTGTACGTCTGCGATTGCCGCTAGTTCAGCAACGGCATCTTTGTCTTTTTGTGTACAAGTTGGAGAAGCAAAACCTACTGTGTCAGATAGAATTGCTGACATCATTAGCTTAGCAATTTGTGGAGTAATCGCGTGACCTTCAATCTTGAACATGTTGAATAGAACAGTGTTGGTACAACCAACAGGCCAGATCCATGCTTCCATTGGGTTTACTGTCATCACGTCACCTAGACGGTGGTGGTCAACAATACCCGCAATTTCAGCTTCTGCGATATCGTCTGGTGCTTGTGCTAGATCTGAGTAATCTACTAGCCAAACGGTCTCACCCGCAACTGATGTGCGAAGCTCAGGAACTTCAGCGCCAGCAACTTCTAGGATGTGCTGAGTTTCACGGTTGATTTCGCCTTGGCGAATTGGCATAGCTTCAACGCCACGCGCTTTTAGAAGTTCAGTTGCAACGAGTGCACTACAAATACTGTCACTGTCTGGGTTCTTATGACCTACAACTAGAATCATGTTTCTTCCTATTCAAGTCAATTTTATACGCCGCCTAATACAGTTAATTAGGGCGTGTTTGCTCACAAAGGCCGATACTTTACCTGATTTCAGAGAGTTTGACACGAAGAAAAGTTCACAATGCTATTGCGAATAAATCTCATTTGCATATAATGATAATTATTCCTATTTGCATTTGAGTAAACGATGAACGCGACCCAATTATTACACTCTGCACAACAGTTGTTTCAGCCTACTCAGTTTCGTTTAGCTTATAAGCGATTGCTGATCCCTATCGTCATGCTCATTTTGCTAGGCAATGAAAATACACGTGACGTAGCCGTACAGACGCTATCCGACTCATTCTGGGCAGTGTCATGCTATGTTGCTGCCACATTGGCTATTTATCATTATCTTTCAAACTTTATGTCGAAAACCAATCGAATTACCGAGCTCTACCATCGCTCGCGTAATCATCAGGTTTTCTTTGCTTCTTTATTGGGTGCTTTGCCTGGCTGTGGTGGCGCTATTGTTGTGACAACGCAATTTATTAGTGGCCGAGTGGGATTTGGTGCGATTGTCGCGGTACTTACTTCAACAATGGGTGACGCTGCCTTTTTACTTCTGGCCGCCAAACCAAGTGTTGGATTAGGCGTGGTTGGATTAGGCATTATCGTGGGTACTCTTTCAGGGTTAGTCGTTAATGCTTTTCATGCTGATAACTTTCTGCGACCAGAACCAAAAGAAGCACCTCAGACACATGCTTGTTGCCAACACCAGACAGACCGACACACGCCTCTTGAACAACGTGCAATCAATCTACAAGGCGCATTTTGGAAATGGCTTATTGTGCCTGCTAGTGTCGTTGCTGTGTTAATGTCTTTCCAAATAGATATTAATCAGTTGCTATCTTTGAAAGCCAACACCATTGAATGGCTGGGCGCTATCTTCGCGGTGATCACAATGTCGTTGTGGGCTATGACAAAAGAGCTCGGCGATTATCAGTCAACGGTCTCTGAAGATGAAAAAATCGTGGACTCACACCCGATTCAAAAAGCAGCACAAGATACGAATTTCGTCAGTGCTTGGGTGATCGTGGCGTTTCTGGCGTTTGAACTGACGACCTATTTTTCTGGACTCGACCTTGTAGAAACCTTTTCTCATTGGGGAATTTGGATGCCATTAGCTGGCCTAGCCATTGGTATGTTGCCTGGTTGTGGACCGCAAATTTTAGTCACTAGCCTATACATTTCTGGTGCAGCGCCACTTTCTGCGCAACTGGCCAATGCGATTTCTAACGATGGTGACGCCCTATTCCCCGCTATTGTAATGGCACCGAAAGCTGCTTTGGTCGCGACTATTTACTCGTCCATTCCTGCGTTTATTGTTGGATACGGGTATTACTTTTTATTCGAGTTCTAACGCTCAGAGCATCAAACGAGAAAGGAGCCGCAATAGGCTCCTTTCTTGATCTTGGTATTAGGCGATTTACTTCACGTTTTATGCTGTAACGATCGCTTTCGCATTGAGCCCTTTATCCACGCTCACCATTAACAACTGGCAAGGTTCTTGGTTTAGCTTTTCCCCTGTCCAGTAATCATACCAGTCCACCGGTTGATCAGACGTCAGCGTAAATTCCATCGCTCCGTAACTCGCATAATTAAACAAACAATGGAGGTCATTCTTCGTCGTTAGTTTTAAAAACGCGTGATTTAAACTCAAAGCGGTAAACTTTGCAGATTGCTGGTTACGTTGTTGACGTAACATGAGCTTAGACAGTGTCTTCTTAGCAAACGGCGTAATCTCAGGGAGCGGGTCACCAGACAGCAGCAAACCACCACTCGCTAATAACACCGTGCGATGAAATTCATACTCTTCTCTGGATGCAGATTGATTAGCTAATGAAGTGAACGTGGCGCAATCCGGGTCAATTTGCCACAATTTTCGATGCTGCCAACTACGGTAAAAGGTTTCTTTGGCTATCTGTTCGAATCGACGACTATGACGCTCTACATCGTCAGAAACACGCATTGCATCCACAAGCCCCAGAGATGGCCACATTGGCGCGTTGCAACCTAAAAGCCACGCATCACCAGCGCCTTTGGCAATCGCTTCCATTCCTAAGCGATACGCCTCAACGCCTGTAATACCAGATTGTTTACGAACACCTTTTAAGGTGCCCCAATAGTTCGCGTCTAGCTTGAACAACTCAACGCCCCACTCTTGTCTCATGACAGAGACTACATGCGTCAGATGGTCTTGTACTTCTGGGTTTGAGGTATCGAGTATGTACCAAGGCGTGCATCGCCAACCACCGTATGTGACATCTTCTGCTTTAAGTAAGCCACCATCCTTGTGGCGAACAAACCACTCTGGATGCTGTTTGAAGATCTCCGACTCAGGCTGTGCAATGAAAGGCGCCATCCAAATTGCCGGCTTTTTTCCTTTTGCACGGATGTTATGAATGAGCTCTTTTACGCCACCAGAAAACTTATCTGATGGGGTTAACCAATCGCCCATAAAGGCTTGATAGCCATCATCCAGAAGTACCCACTCTAGGTCTTCGAGCTTATCTTGCATACAATCTACGTTCTGCATGATGTTTTGCTCTGTCACGTCTGCGTAGTACGCGTACCACGAACACCAACCAACAGGCGTATCTTGTGTCACACCTTGGCGAACAGGATGATGCTCTGCAATCATCTCGCCATAGGTTTGATAAAGCTCGGACAGTGATTGACCGCAGAGTACCGCCACGGACTCAAGTTGATTACTTTCCCAATCCGCCACTTGAGTCAACTCACCATCAATTGCGGCTGATAAAACCCAATGCCCATCACGCAGCACAACATCAAAATAGCCTGCAAAGCGATGACATGATGTGAAGCCAAATAATGTGTAGCCCGCTGAACCTTCCACCACTAAATAGTTGTAATAACGCTTAGGGGCATCTTTAGGGTAGATTCGATAAGAAGGATTATTGTCTGGGCAGCGACCAATATCAACGGGGTGATTGATCGTTCCCGCCGTTTGCGCCAACATTTGAAAACCATCCCCAATTACGTTGGCCTCGTGCTCGTACAAAAACGGCATTTCGAATAACACTTCACGGTCGGTAAAGGTTTTATTGTGAAGACCGGCAAAAGAAAAATGTAATTGATTACCCTTGACTTCAACTTGGGAGTCATTGTTATTCACAGTGATCTCAGTGTGATTTGCTAATTGAATGCTCTGAGCCATAAAGAGTCTACTCACTTAATTATTATTGTTTAGCTTGGCGCATTATCTCCTGCTTGTTTCACCCAATTCGTTACCATCATCACGAATACCAGTCTCGTTTAACGTTATGAAGTTACTATTGAGACAACGCTCACTGAAATTTTGATAAAAAAATACCAGCCCTGAGGCTGGTATTTGGATTTATGCAAACTGCACTAATTAAGCAACTTCGATCGGACCACCAAATGAAGTGACTGGCGGCACTTTACCTGTGAACTTCTCGAAGTCTACGATACATGTGTTCGCAGAAGTCGCCTGTGCAAGCTCAGAAGAACCGATGTCTTGCGTTAGCGTGTTAGGATCACCGTAGGTACAGATTGCGCCTTCTTTCTCGTTTAGAGGACCGTACCATGCACCTTCTTCGATACGAATAACGCCACGTGGGTAGCTGTCAGTCAAAACAGCACCAGCTAATAGCTGACCACGACCGTTGAATACACGTACCAAATCACCATCTTTGATGCCTTTTGCTTTGGCATCCGCTGGGTTGATGTAAACCGGCTCACGACCTTGTACCGCGTAAGTCGCGCGGAACTCTTCAGACTCACACATCTGAGAGTGAAGACGCTTATCTGGGTGGCAAGACTGCAACCAGAATGGGTATTTATCTGAACCAGGACCACCGTGTGAACGCTCTGATTTTTCGAACCACATTGGGTGCTCTTGACAGTGTTCGTAACCGTAACGGCCGATCTTACGAGACGTGATCTCGATGAAGCCAGACGGCGTACCTAGTGGATTCAGCTCAGGGTCTTTACGGAAGTCCGCATGACGAACCCAAGGTTTACCTTCACCGAAGTCTAGTACGCTCTTCTCCCAGAACTCGTTGAATTCTGGCATTTCAAACTTACCTTCGTTCGCTTTTTTACAATCGTTGTAAAGGCTTTCGATCCATTCCATCTCGCTCATACCACGAGTGTATTCTTCGCGGCGACCAAAACGCTGAGTGAGTTCACTCATGATTTGGAAGTCAGGCTTAGATTGGAACAATGGATCAACGAGACGATGCATCGCAATCAGACCTTTGTTCGAGTATGAACCGTATACGTCGATGTCGTTACGTTCCCATTGCGTACACGCCGGTAGAACGATATCTGAGAAACGACATGTCGCAGTCCAAGCAAACTCGATCGTTACAACCGTTTGAAGTTTGTGGAACGCTTTCTTCATGCGGTTACGATCTTGATGGTGGTGCCATGGGTTACAACCCGAGATAACCATCATCTTGAAGTCAGGCAGTTTCACTTTACCGCCGTTGTAGTTGATCTCTTTGCCAGGTTCTAGCAGACAGTCGATCCAACGTGCAACAGGGATAGTACGACTGTAACCGTTAAAGTCGTTGTTGTCCCACTTAGGTTTCATACCTTGGTCAAGGTTACGAGGGAAACCACCAGGGCCCGCGAAACCAGTAGAAGGCACACCGATACTTGAGTAATGGTGACCGTAAGAGATACCACCGCCAGGTAGACCGATTTGACCAACCATTGCAGCAACCACAGCCGCTGCCCAGTATGGCTGCTCACCGTGCTCTTGACGCTGGATACACCAACCCATCAGGATCTGTGTACGGCCGCTGACTAGCATGCGTGCGAATTCACGGATCTTGTCCGCTTTCACGCCACAAATCGCTGCTGCCCATTCAGGCGTCTTCTCTACTTTGTCTTTTGTCTTACCTTGAACGTATTGAATGAACTCTTCAAAGCCGAGACAGTAAGTATCAATGAACTTCTTATCGTACAGGTTTTCGTTGTACAACACGTGTGCCACAGCGAGCATGAACGCTACGTCTGTCAGCGGGTTGATGTACAAGTGATCGTTCTCTAAGTAGCGCTGAGTTTTGTTCTTCACTGGGTCTACAGATAGAACGTTGATCTCACCTTTCGCCACTTTTTCTTTTAGTTGTGCAAGGTACTTAAACGACTCATGCGTTTCACAGTTCCAACCTACTTGAAGGTTTTTCACTGGGTCGTTAGCCCAAAGAACGATGTTGTCAGAGTTTTCTAGGATCTCAGACCAAGACGTACCTTGTGCGTACACTTCGGTTGAACCTAGCACGTACGGCATAATGGTTTGACCTGCACCCGTCGAGTAGTCACCTACTTTAGTGATGAAGTTGCCATGCATACCTACTGCACGTTGCATGTGCGCAGTACAGTTGTTGAATGAACCCGTTTGGTTCCAACCTGTTTGACCTGCATGCAGCGCCCATGGGCCGTAGTCTTTTTGAATACGTTCTAGTTCGCGATAAAACAAATCTAGCGCTTCATCCCAAGTTACTCGGATGAAACGGTTGTTACCACGAGTATCCGCGCTGTATTTGTGTTTCTTCAACCAATCTAGACGAACCATTGGGTAACGAACACGTGAAGGGCTGTAGATAATACCCTTAATGCCGTTCAACATTTCTGTTGGGTTTTTGTCTAGCTCTAGCGGCTTGATCTCTTGAACTTTACCCGCGTAGATGTGGGCGCGGAACGCGCCCCAGTGAGAACCAGTTACTTTCCAAGTACCTGTCGTCTCAACGGCATTTGCAGAGGCGGACGCCAATAAGCTAGGACCAATTACTGACGCTGCACTTGTGGTTGCTACACCTTTAAGAAAACTTCTTCGTGTAATAGCCATTTAAAATTACTCCAATCCGACGCTTATTAGTGGTGACCTTCAGCATAATCTGAAGAGTGTTTCTGTAGATACTTCAAGATCAGTGCTTCACTGTCTGTATCTAGGTTAACGAACGCCAACATACCGTCGAACATACCTGGCCAGGTGTTCGCGTCGAAGTGCGCTTCCGCAGGTTGAGTGTGACATACAGAACAATTGGTCTTGTAGGCTTCACGAGATTTTTCCCAAACAGGATTGATGTCATTCAGCATAGACTCTTTCTTAATCCATACTTTCGCCGCTACTTTTTCCCAAGGAAGGCCTGTTAGCTCATCCACTTTTTTCTCACCAGTCGTCACAATGTTGCTGTCTGTTGCTGCTTCTTTCATCAGAGACGCAGTCGCAATGTTCTTACCGAAGTCTTCTTGAATTACACGACCAAAACCTTTTGCTTTGCGCCAACCGTCGATTTCGATTTCAACGAACTCGCCTTTGTCTTCAAGAACTTTAACGGTCGATGCAGGATTAAGAAGACCAGCTTCTTTACTGCCTTGCGCATCAAAGTAAATTGGTAGGTGACGAACGCTCACGAGTTGCTGACCAACGCCGTAATCCGTGTTAGAAGTCATACCCTCTAGATCACCCACGATACCGCCAATGCTGTCCATGCCTGCTGGTAGGTTGTGCGCAATACCCTTGTGACAGTCAACACAGCTTTGATCTTTCTCAGCGGCTTGCTTCATTTGGATACGAGCGGTTGGAGACATTTGCTCGAAATCCATCGATTCGTAGTTGTGACAGTTTTTACACTCCAGAGATTTGTTTGCCGAGAAACGATCCCATTCGTGTTTAGCAAGTTCGATACGACGCTCTTCGAACACACCCGGTTCGTCGTAGTTGCCAAATACTTGTGCAAATACTTCTTTAGAAGCTTGCATCTTACGAGCGATCTTATCTGTCCAGTTATGTGGAACGTGACAATCAGGGCAGGTAGCACGAACACCAGAGTGGTTTTTCCAGTGCACCGTTTCTTGTAGCTCAACGTATACGTTGTCACGCATTGTGTGACAACTAATACAGAATTCTTCTGTGTTGGTTGCTTCTAGAGCGGTGTTAAAGCCACCCCAAAAGATAACACCAGCAATAAAGCCGCCCATAGTCAGCACACCTAGGCTGATATGTACAGCTGGGCGCGTCATGGTACGCCACAGTTTAATGATTAATGATTTCATTATTTGCTCTCTTAAAATCTTTTCAAAAGTGTGGTTATGAGCTCACTGGCTTACATGCCGTGTGCGCCTGGAGGCCCAAAGAAGAAGACTTGCAACATCCAAACGATGAACCCGTAGCCGCCAACAAAGGCCACACTCAGAATTGGGAAGAGAACAACTGCAATGAAGAGGAACGACTTCCACTCCAGGGAGCGTTTTTCACCACTCTCAATTTTATTAACATCACTCATACATTTGCCTATTTTGTATCTAGTGTTATTGAAAAGCCCGCGTAACCAAGCTTAAGTTTTTTACAATCTCTAATGGAAAATGTTAGACCATACTAATAGTAGGGTTCAATCAAATAAGCGACCTCAGACCTTGTAATTCAACACTTTTTTGAGCTCATCCAGAGATATGATGGATTGATGTTATTTATTAAAAAACATGAACAGATGTGACAAAATAAGTCTTTTAAGGAGTTGTTAAATAACCAACATTTAAGAAACATCGATCACATTTAAATCGTAATTACCATGCCATAAATCGACTTAAAAACTCCGAAAAAGATAACCGTTTGTAAACAAAATGCTGCGTATTAATGTCTAAAATAGCACTCAAGATTTACTTTAAGAACAGCAAAAAGTGCACGTAGTGGTTCATATAAAGGAGAGGCTTAGATACAATTATTCGCGTACTTTCAAGGAGCGATTATGGATAACGTGTTGGATATAAGCTGGGTCAAACTGGCACTGTTTGGTTTGATTTTATTGGTCCCCTTTTTTATCAATGCCCGCTACAAATTAGGGATAGCAAAAGACACGATAATCAGTGTTATCCGAATGACATTTCAGCTCATATTGATTGGCGTGTATTTAGAATATCTTTTTCAATTAAACAGCTTACTTGTCAATATACTTTGGCTTGCCATCATGCTACTGATTGGTGCCAGCTCAATTGCGGGAAAAGCTCGCTTACCTAAAAAGCCACTTATGCTTCCGCTACTAACGGGCCTTACCTGTGGTCTAATACCACTTCTGATAGCAATTACAGCAGGCTTAGTGCAACCATCCCCTATTTACAATGCGCAGTACATGATCCCACTTGCTGGTATGTTATTGGGTAACAGCTTGAGTAGTAATATCATCGCTCTTCAGAATTTGTTTACGGCTTTTGAGCAGAGACAAGCAGAATATGAGGCTGCAATCTCACTTGGAGCCTCTCCTCGCTACGCATCCTTCCCCTTCATTCAGGAGGCTCTTAGAAAGTCCCTTGCCCCGACTTTAGCTTCTATGGCCACTACAGGGCTGGTTACCTTACCGGGTATGATGACCGGTCAAATTCTAGGTGGCGCGAGCCCGATGGTTGCGATTAAATACCAGTTAGTAATTATGCTGGCTATTTTCGTCATGTTGAGTGCCTCCGTAACCATAACGTTAGAAATGACATTGCGCTGGGTACAAACCAAAGAAGGCCGAATCAAGATAAAAATCGAGCAACCCGAATCGACCAAAACTCACGGTTAGTTGGCGCTTGTGGGTAAAGCCCGTTAAACAACTCATGTTGCCAAGTCGAACGTACTTATAACTGAATAACTCAACTATTCTTCGAGCACTCATCAAGACGCTTTCAGATGAAAAGTCAGGCAGAATTCTTTTTGATATAAGCCTCTAATTTTATGAAATTTTCTTTGCAAGTTTAGATACGCACGACCTTTGATACAGGTTATCCACAGAAAATGTGGATAAGCCCCCAAAACCCATACGCAACCAGAAACATAGCAACATAAGTGATCAATCGAATCGTCATGCATTGATCACGTGACTGACATGTTCTAATTTTAAAGTAAAGGCAGTGACCACAAACTTGGAGAGACGTACATGGATGTCTTAATGATCAAAGAAAATTACGATGAACTCCTGTCCGATGCACCTCTGGATTGGCTCGTTCAAGAACCAAAGGAAGTAACTTCTCATTGGCTCCCAACCGATTTTGGCATCAACGAAGAGTTGCTTTAGCATGACTCGACTTATTTGACATTTGCAGAGACAAATAAAAAGAAAGGCGAACCATCTGGTTCGCCTTTCTTGTGATCTTCTAAACTTATCGCAAATGGTTATCTTCATCGCGTAGATAAATCATCCAATACCACATGCCAACAAATACGCCACCACCAATAATGTTTCCTATCGTAACAGGAATTAGGTTGTTTACGATGAACCCCATCATGTTTAAGTCCGCGTAGTTTGCAATATCTGCCCCTGTCATTTGCCAAAACGCTTCTGGCGCAAAGTACTTAATACCAATCGCCATAGGTACTTGGAACATATTCGCAATACAGTGCTCAAAACCTGCCGACACGAACATAGCCACAGGCAAAATCATGACCGCTATTTTATCTGTCAATGTTCGCCCACTAAACGTCATCCAAACTGCAATACAAACTAATACGTTACACATGATGCCAAGCGCAACAGCGGCAAAGAAACCATGATGTAATTTGTGTTGGGAGATCGCCATCGCGTTGAGACCAACTTGGCCATGATCAAACATATATTGCTTGGTAACTAGCATACAGGCCACGAGCAAAATGGCCCCAACCATATTGCCAAAGTAAACCACCAACCAGTTTTTGATAAGTGCTTGCCAAGAGATTTTTCCACTCGCACGCGCAACTAGTGTCAGCACAGAGCTAGTGAAAAGCTCTCCGCCAGTAACCACCACCAAAATCAAACCAAGGCTAAATGCCAGACCACCAATGAGTCGTGTAATGCCCCAAGGCAGCTCGCCTGCGCCTGTCGTTACTGTGGTATAGAAGATGAAAGCAATACCAATATGAAGCCCCGCAGAAATGGCGAGCAGAAAAGATTTGATTGGAGCTTTCGTTGCTTTGCCTACCCCCACTTCAGCCGCGCGTTCCGCAGCTTGTGGCGGTAATAGTGAGTCAAACTGATTAAAGTTCATTCTGGTGTAACATTTAGAAACATTTAAAGAGGCGCGGATAATCGCTCTATTTCCCTATTTTTTCAAGTGCTATTTGGCGTGTTTACTAAAATCGTTGTTATTGGGAGATCAAGCAATAAATAGCGCCTATCATTCGCTACCGTAAGTATCATTGATACTTAACAAGTATTCGACCTTTCGAACAAAGATCCTGCGTTATATCAGCCTGATAGCGCCGTACTTAACACTTCTTGTCGTTGAATGTTGCCCAACGCTACTTTTCAGACTAGCTTGGTAAAAAAGCGCAAAGGAATCATTTATGAAATATTCAGCTGAACATATCGCCGAATTGAATCTACTTCTTCAGTTCGACCTAAGTAGTGCTGCAACTGGTATTAAAGTTCATACAGACGCGTCAGAAGAAATGCAGGCAGCCGTTGCTCGTCTATATAAGAAGCAACTTTGTACACAGCCTGACGGTGGTTATCTAACAGACGAAGGCATTGAAGTTGCAGAACATGCAGATAAGATTTTAAGAGTTTTGTCTGTGTAATTTGAACAAAAAACGCCACCGAACTCGGTGGCGTTTTTTAGTCCTATATTTTTCCTGTCGATGCCTGTGGCAATAATCGCTTTTTCATTTTGCTAAATGGTTGAACCTTGTCATACAACCAGTTAAAACCAGTGGCATAAAATAGGAAGAAAACGAGGAAGCCGGCTTCCAGCATTAGAGCTTGAAGAAGCGTAATTTCTAAGAACCAGGCAATCACAGGTAGAGAGATAAAGATTAATCCTCCCTCGAAACCAATAGTGTGTCCAAGCCGCATCGCTAAACTTCGCTCAGCTCGATTGTCACCAAACCACTTATCAAAGTACAAGTTGTAGATGTAGTTCCATATCACGGTATACATGCTCAACCCGACCCCAACCAACGCAAGATCACTAGAGCCCTTTCCAGTGATCAATGAAGCCGCTGGTACAATAATCGCGAGTGCGATTAACTCAAAAAGTACTGCATGAAAAATTCGTTCGTTACGAGTCATATTTCTCTGTCCAAATAGTTCTACTCAATGCTTAGAATTTTATCTATTATTTAGATAACCAAAAGTTAGATACCATCGGTTTAAGCGATATGTTTACCATCGAACAACTGCAAGCTTTTATTGCTACATCAGAAGCAGGATCATTTTCAGGAGCAGCTAGAAAACTGGGGCGAGCTCAATCTGTAGTGAGCCAGCACATCATGAATATGGAGATCGACTGTGGCGTTGAGCTTTTTGATCGAGCAGGCAGGTACCCTAAATTAACTGAGAATGGCCTCGCGCTCGTACCTTATGCACAAGCAACAATCAGCCAACTCGACCGCCTAAAAAATAGGGCATCACAGCTCTTTTCCACGCCAACGAACAAATTAGTCTTAGCTATTGATGAAGGGATTCCTCTGACTCGCTTGCCGGATGTGCTAAAGAAGTTAGAGCAACGCTTTCCACACTTACAAGTTGAATGCTTAACGGCATCAAGCCCTGATATCATTGAATTGGTTAAGTCGGAACGCGCCACGACTGGGATTATTTTGAGTGATTTACAAATGCCAAGACACATCGATTTCACCAATCTTGGCAATATTGCATTTGATGTCTATGTCTCTTCAACACATCCTTTAGCAAAGCAGCAAATCACTCACATTGATCAACTAAAACAACATCGTCAATTGGTCATACGATCCAAAAGTGCAGAGCCATGTGGTCTCAATCAAGCATTTAGCCCAGATATCTGGTACGCTGATAACTACTATATTTTGTTGGAATTGGCGAATAAAGGGTTTGGTTGGTGCTTTCTACCACAGCATTTAGTCGCGTATTCACCTAATACATTAAAAAAGGTTGGGGATGATTTCACAAAACTGGCTTGGCAAGTCAATGTTGACCTTATTCAGCACCAGAAATGGCATTCAGATCCCCTCCATCAACAAGCCAAAGCAGAACTGCTCAACCTATTCGGGCAGACATAAGTAAGTAGGAAGACCCAAATGGCAAATACATTGATCGTAGGTGCAGGCTGGCTCGGAACTCCGCTAGCAGAAACATTGATGAAAGATGGACACTATGTTGTCGTCACTCGTCGTAGCCAAACTCGATTAAAAGAGTTACCCACCTCATTAACTCACTCCGCATTGTTCGATTTCAATCAATTGAACGCCACAGCACGGCTAGATGAGCTGCTCAAACAGCATCAAATTACGCACGTTATCGGTGCTTTTCCTCCAGGATTTCGTAAAGGACGCGGTCAAGAATATGCACAGCAATGGCAAATACTTGCCAACGCAGCTAAGCAAAACAACGTTGAAAAACTTCTCATGATCAGCTCTACAACGGTTTACCCTAACCTTGCTTCCGATATGGAAGAAGCTGACGCGTCAATCTCTTTAGCAGCCGAAAGCCCTTATTTCTCTGACAATGCACGTATTATGCTTCAAGCAGAGCAGCATGTTATCGACTCGAATATTAGCTTTGTTATTCTACGTTGTAGCGGATTAATCGGGCCAGATAGACACCCATCTCGCTTTGCAGCAAGGCTTCAACAAGTTAGTCGTAAAGCACCAGCTAATATGCTTCATCAAGATGATGCTGTCTCGGCTGCGAAATTTGCCTTAGGCAATTTAAGCAACCAAGTCATTAATGTTACGACACCTCATACTGTCAGCAAGGCTGAGTTCTACCAAGCTGCCATAAACAAAATCGGAAGTGAGATACCTCTTCCACCCGTCACAGAGCAAGCTGACAAGCGTATTCTTGCTGACAAACTACTCTCACTTGGTTATCGATTTCACTTCAATTCAACTTTGGATGCGCTATGAGACTCTATAGACATATAGAAACGCTTTGGGATTACATGCAACTTAAACATGAACTGAAGCCTGCGGACTGTTTGTTTGTGATGTGCAGTAATGATGTGCGTGTAGCGGAGCACGCTGCCAAGCTCTACCACCAAAAGTTGGCACCTTTGATTGTATTTTCAGGGGGTGAAGGTCGCTTCACAGATGGACTGTTTGAAAAAAGCGAGGCAGAAACCTTTGCCGAGATTGCAAAGTTGTCGGGCGTTCCAAGCGAAGCAGTTTTGCTCGAGACTAAATCCACAAACAGTGGAGAAAACGTTCGCTTTACTGAGCAACGATTAAAAGAGGAAGGAAAACAGTGTTCCTCGTTTATTCTGGTACAAAAACCGTTTATGGAGCGTAGAGCAATCGCGACATTTGAAAAACAGTGGCAGTCACCCTACACTCAGCTCCAAGTAAGCTCTGCGGCTCTTCCATTTTTTGAGTACATTAATGAAGACATGCCATTAATGATGGTGCTAGAAGCACTAATGGAAGATTTCTCTCGCGTGAAAAGCTATCCAGAGAAAGGATTTCAAACCGAGCAGAACATCCCTCAGCAAGTCGAATCTTCTTACCAGGCTTTACTCGAGCGATTTGGTTTTGACTTAGTCTAGCTTTTTCTAACCGACAAACAAAAAGCCACCAAGTACGGTGGCTTTTCTATATCAATACGGCTTATTTACCGAGCGCTTCTTTGTAATGTTGGCGGCATACGGAGACATACTTATCGTTACCGCCGATCGCAACTTGATCGCCTTCTTTAATTGCCACGCCGTGTTCATCGGTACGAATAACCATATTCGCTTTGCGGCCGCAATGGCAGATTGTTTTGAGCTCAACCAGCTTGTCTGCCCAAGATAATAGATACTTACTGCCTTCAAAAAGTTCGCCTAGAAAATCGGTGCGAAGGCCGTAACACAATACTGGAATATGCAACTTATCAACGACTTCAGTAAGTTGATAAACTTGTTCTTTCGACAAGAACTGACACTCATCAACAAGAATACAGTGACGTTTTTCAACCTCATTCAGATCTGCGATCTCTTGATACAAATTGGTATCCTGACGAAATAAATGTGCGTCAGATTGAAGACCAATACGAGAGCTCACTTTACCGACACCAAAACGATCATCTAGCGCAGCCGTAAAAATAACTGGCGTCATGCCGCGTTCTTGATAGTTGAAAGAGGATTGAAGAAGCGTTGTTGATTTACCCGCATTCATTGCTGAGTAATAGAAATACATCTGAGCCACAGAGCATTACCTAAAGTTAAAGTTTTAATTTATGGAAATGGAAAATAAAAGGGCTGAATTATCAGCCCTTTAAAAATGAAAATTCAATTACTTACGACGCCACGTTGTGCCTTCTGGACCATCTTCCAGAACAATGCCCATTTCGGTCAGCTTGTCACGAGCCATATCTGCATTCGCCCAATCTTTCGCAGCGCGAGAGTCATTACGCAGCTTGATCAGAGCTTCAATTTCAGCCACTTCATCATCGTTACCCGCATCACCTTTTAGGAAGGCTTCAGGATCTTGGTGAAGAATACCGATCACGTCAGCTAGTTCACGCATTAGCGCACCGAGTTCGCTCGCTTTCTCTAGGTTTTCTGTCTTCAGACGGTTAACTTCTCGCGCCATGTCGAACAGTACTGAGTAAGCTTCTGGTGTGTTGAAGTCATCGTTCATCGCTGCAGTGAAGCGAGATACGTATTCTTCACCACCAGCAGGCGCAGCGTTTAGGTCTAAACCACGTAGAGATGTGTACAGGCGCTCAAGCGAAGCACGTGCTTGGTTTAGGTTATCTTCGCTGTAGTTTAACTGGCTACGGTAGTGACCAGACATTAGGAAGTAACGCACTGTTTCAGCATCGTAGTGACCAAGAACGTCACGGATAGTAAAGAAGTTACCTAGAGATTTAGACATCTTCTCACGGTCTACCATTACCATGCCGCTGTGCATCCATGTGTTCACGTATTGTGTATCGTGTGCACAGCATGATTGTGCGATTTCATTTTCATGGTGTGGGAACTGAAGGTCAGAACCACCGCCGTGAATGTCGAAGTGGTTACCTAGGATTGAAGAGTTCATTGCTGAACACTCAATGTGCCAACCTGGACGACCTGGACCCCATGGTGACTCCCACGTTGGTTCACCCGGCTTTGACATCTTCCAAAGTACAAAGTCTAGAGGGCTGCGTTTTGCTGTTTCGATATCAACGCGCGCGCCAGCTTGAAGCTGATCAAGGTCTTGCTTAGAAAGCTTGCCGTATTCGTTGAATTTACCTACTTCAAACATTACGTCACCGTTATCTGCAACGTATGCAAAACCGCGCTCGATTAGCTTCTCAACCAATTCGATGATTTCAGCAATAAACTGTGTCGCACGAGGTTCAACGTCCGGACGTTTCATGTTCAGCGCATCAAAATCAGCGTGCATTTCACCAATCAAACGCTCAGTCAATGAATCGCAAGACTCACCATTTTCTGCGGCACGTTTGATGATCTTATCGTCGATATCTGTGATGTTACGTACAAACGTCAGATCATAGCCCAAGTAGCGAAGGTAACGTGATACAACGTCAAAAGAGACGAAAGTACGACCGTGACCAATGTGACAGAGATCGTAGATGGTAACTCCACAGACATACATACCGACTTTGCCAGCTGTAATTGGTTTGAATTCCTCTTTCTGTCTTGTGAGTGTGTTATATATCTTTAACATGATCTCTATCTATGATTGTGAATGAATAAAAGAAGATGAGTATATCAACTCCAACCTAGTTAGGTAATAGCAATTAACCGATAAAACGATAATCGGCTAAACTTCAAGCACAAAACGAAGAATTTACTCTTCCTGAGTTTTTAAAGCACTAGAACTTAGGCTAGAATCTCGGGCTCAACACAACACAGTAAAGGAAAGTAGCATGATCACCCTTCACACTAATTTTGGTGACATCAAGATTCAACTAAACGAAGAGAAAGCGCCAGAGACAAGCGCAAACTTCCTTCAGTACTGCCGCGACGGTTTCTACGACAACACGCTTTTCCACCGTGTTATTGACGGCTTCATGATCCAAGGTGGTGGTATGGAGTCTGGTCTACGTGAAAAAGCGACTCGTGCACCTATCAAGAACGAAGCAAACAACGGTCTTAGCAACAAAGTGGGTACACTTGCTATGGCACGTACTATGGAGCCGCATTCAGCAAGCTCTCAGTTCTTCATCAACGTAAACAACAACACATTCCTAGACTTCCGTAGCGAAAGCCTAGATGGTTGGGGTTACTGTGTGTTCGGTGAAGTAATCGAAGGCATGGACATCGTAAATAAGATCAAAGGCGTTAGCACTGGTTCTTACGGCATGCACCAAGACGTACCTCTAGAAGACGTAGTGATCACTGGTACAACAATTGAAGAGTAATTCTTAGGAATTATTTTTAAAAGATAAGTTAATGGGGAGGCATAGCTTCCCCTTATTTCTATGACGACATTATTTATTTCCGATCTTCACCTTACCCCATCACGTCCTGATATCACGGAATGTTTTGTGACGTTCATGCGAACAGAAGCAACAAAAGCTGATGCACTTTATGTACTCGGCGATCTGTTTGAGTTCTGGATTGGTGACGATGACAACACCCCTTTTGCAGACCAAATCCGTGCAGAATTTAAAGCACTGACGGATGCGGGTGTGCCAACTTTTTTCATCCAAGGCAATCGAGATTTTTTACTCGGCAAACGCTTTTGCAAAGAAACCGGTATGACATTACTCGACGATGTCTGCACGATTGATCTTTATGGTCAAAAAGCCGTAATCCTACATGGCGATACGCTCTGTATTGACGATGTGAAATATCAAGAGTTTAGAAAAACCGTTCACAAACCATGGCTACAATGGTTGTTTAACCGTATTCCTTGGTTCATTAAGAAGAAAATTGTCTCAAAAGTTCAATCCGATATTCGTGATGATAAAATGAGCAAGTCATTAGATATCATGGACGTCAACCAAAATGAGGTCGAGAAAGTGATGTCTCAGAACTGCGTCAACTTAATGATTCATGGTCACACACATCGCCCGAACACACATTTTTTTGACGTCGATGGCGTTAAAAAGACCCGAATTGTTTTAGGGGATTGGTATACGCAAGGCTCAGTTTTAAAAGTAAATTCTGATAGTTTTGACCTACAAACGAGACCGTTCATACAGAATTTGCGTTAAGCATGTAGAGCGTGTAGAAGATTCACGCTCAAGTCGTAGATATTTTGTAAAAAATCGCTATTATCATAATACTAAGTTAAACAGAACGAAGTACCTAATTGAAGTATTCTTACGTAGCTCGCCAACCGATTCTGGATAGAGAAAAACGAACCATAGGTTACGAACTCCTCTTTCGAGACGGCCCTAAAAATACCTTCCCTGAAGTAGAACCAGAGCTGGCTACTAGTCGACTGCTATCCGATCATTTTTTGTCGACGCATTACAACACATTAGGAAACAAACTTGGCTTTGTTAACTTTCCGCATCAAAGCTTGGTGAACTTGGTCCCAACTTTGTTCCCTAAAGAATCTCTCGTCATTGAAGTCCTTGAAGACTGCGAACCGACAGAAGAACTGTTAGAAGCTATCAAGCACCTTCATGAGTGCGGATACAAAATTGCTCTGGATGATTTTGTTCCGACGAAAGCTTGGAAGCGTTTTCTTCCATACGTTTCCATGATCAAGTTTGATATTAGACTTGTGCCGATCAAGAAAGCTGCCATTTTTATTCAGGCGTTGAGCCCATTTAAAATCGACTTTCTTGCGGAAAAGGTAGAGACCTATGAAGAGTTTGAGCAAGCTCTAGAAGCCGGTTTTAACTATTTTCAAGGGTATTTTTTTAGCAAACCTGAGATGATCCAGAAAAAACGGTTGAACCCCGCGTTTCTTACCGTCATCCAACTTTGTAAAGAGATTGCAGATAAGCCCATCGACTTCAATGAGGTTGAACGTCTGTTTTCGATTGATGTGACGCTGTCATACAAGCTGCTTACTTACGTAAATTCAGGATATACATTAACGACTAAGATCAAATCGTTCAGACAGGCGCTTGTTTATCTGGGTGAAGAGCGACTACGACGCTTTATTTCCTTAGTTGCAATTGCGTCCGTTCAAGAAGATAAACCTGACTCTCTTTACTCTTTAGCGATTCAGCGTGCACGAATGTGTGAACTGTTACTTAGTCAAATGAACACTAGGTATGACCCTGGGCAGGCTTTTTTGACAGGCATGTTTTCTTTACTCGGCTCTTTGCTCGATCAACCGCTCTCGGATGTCATTGAAGATATCCCCGTTGACGAAGATATAAAACTCGCATTAACCAGTCGAAAAGGCGTACTTGGTCACTTACTTTCGATGACGATCGCCTATGAACAAGCGGACTGGGAGTTAGCCGAGCGATATTGCACCGTTCTTAAATTAACCGAACCTCAATTAGCGGACGCTTTTAATCAATCTACCGAGTGGGCTCAAGAACTGCTGTCTCAAACGCCCTAAATCGCTATAATGCCTCACCTCCAGCCTCGCAATTGTGAGGTTGTTTGTTTTTACCGCTTAATTAATCGAGATTTCATTTTATGGCTTCTTCTTGCCCTTGCGGATCTAACCGCACCTACCAACAGTGTTGTGAAATTGCCCACAACAACCATGCTGACGTCACCACTCCAGAGCAGTTAATGCGCTCTCGTTACAGTGCGCATGTGTTAGGTCTAGTCGATTACGTGGTCAACACTTATCATCCAAGCTGTAATGCAGAAGAGCAACGTGAAGACATTGCCCAATCTATCGACAGCGATTGGTGCAAACTTGAAGTTGTAAAAACAGAAGCTGGCAGTAATGACAATGAAGGCTTTGTAGAGTTTAGCGCTTATTTTGATGAAGACGGCAAACGCTACTGCATGACAGAGCGTTCTCGCTTTGTAAAAGAAAATGGGCTTTGGTACTACATTGACGGCACGTTTCCAGAAGAAGAGCTAGAAGAAGAACCAGAACAAGATCCTCGCCTAAACCAACCAGTGAGTAGCCTAAAAGTAGGTCGTAACGACCCGTGTATCTGTGGAAGCGGTAAGAAATTTAAGAAGTGTTGTGGGTAAGATCATCCACTCCTAGCTTATTGAGCTCGATTTAATTGGATTCTTGACTTCGCCTAGGTTCGTTGGAGTGACGTTAATATATGTACCTATTTGAAGTAAATAACTCTACTGCAAGTACCATTAGAAAATATACCGTCATTCTGAACAGCGAGGGACGAGCGTGATTCAGAATCTAATCGCCACCAGCACTGTTGCCGGTTTTTGCCCCGAATCAAGAACACTAAAGTAAAAAGCCCCTAGGCTCGAGAGCATAGGGGCTTTCACTTATCGCAAGCTTACTTATGACGCTCTTTCAGTTTATTCACTACGTCATTCATCGATAAGCCTTGGTCTTGAAGCAATACCATTAAGTGGTAAATCAAATCTGCTGATTCACACACTAACTCCGACTTATCGCCCGACGTCGCCGCAAGCGCGACTTCAACGCCTTCTTCGCCCACTTTTTGCGAAATACGCTTGGTGCCACGGGCATAAAGACTGGCAGTATAAGAGGAATCTGGGTCGGCACTCTTGCGGGCAGCCAATAGCTGCTCAAGTTGATGAAGCCACACCATTTGTGACTCCTCTTGAGGGTCCACATCCCAGCAAGTTGTGTTACCCAAGTGACACGTAGGACCAATGGGATTCACTTTCACCAGCAGCGTATCGTTATCGCAATCGAGCTGCATGTTCACCAATTGCAATACGTTGCCAGAAGTCTCACCTTTCGTCCAAAGACGCTGCTTGGTACGAGAGAAAAACGTCACTTGACCTGTTTCGCCCGTTTTTGCCAACGCATCTTGGTTCATATAACCCATCATCAGCACTTGGCTTGATTGGAAGTCTTGTACGATAGCAGGTACCAGACCATCCACCTTTTCCCAGTTGATTCGCTCAACTAGCGAACTTACTTCGGCGGCTTTCACACTCATAGTCGTACCTCAATGCCTTGTTGTTTCAAATACTGCTTTAGTTCACCAATATTGATGACTTGTTTGTGGAATACCGATGCGGCAAGCGCGCCATCCACATTTGCTTTTTGGTAGGCTTCCGCAAAGTGCTCCATAGCACCCGCGCCACCCGATGCAATCAGCGGTACATTACATACTTCGCGCACCATATTCAGTTGTTCGATATCGTAGCCGTTACGCACACCGTCTTGGTTCATCATGTTCAGTACGATTTCACCAGCGCCGCGTTTTTGTACTTCTTGCACCCAATCACGCGTTTCCCATTGGGTCGCTTTGGTGCGTTCTTCATCACCAGTAAACTGGTAAACCTGATACTTGCCCGTCTCTTTGTCGTAGTATGAATCGATACCAACGACGATACATTGCACACCAAACTTATCAGCAAGGTCAGTAATCAACTGAGGGTTCGCCAATGCAGGTGAGTTGATAGACACTTTGTCTGCACCAAACTCAAGAATGCGCGCTGCGTCTTCCGCTGATTTAATACCACCAGCCACACAGAAAGGAATATCAATAACTTCTGCAACGCGAGCGACCCAACTTTTATCGACGACACGACCATCACTTGAAGCGGTAATATCGTAGAACACGAGCTCGTCAGCGCCCTCTTCCGCATAACGCTGTGCCAGAGGAACGATGTCGCCAATGATTTCATGGTTACGGAACTGGACGCCCTTGACCACTTGTCCATCACGTACATCAAGACATGGAATTATTCGCTTTGCCAACATGCAAACGCCTCCTCTGCTGTGAACTTACCATCTAACAGCGCACGACCAACAATCACGCCAGCCACACCGCTGCCTTTTAGCGCTTCGATATCTGCTAATGAGCCAATGCCACCTGAAGATTGAAACTGCACTTGTGGGTACTGTTTGCATAGGTCAACGTAAAGCTCTACGTTTGAGCCTTCTAGCGTACCGTCACGAGAAATGTCCGTACAAAGCACGTGCTGCAAACCTATCGTTAGGTAATCGTTGATTAGAGCTTCGATGGTCACGCCTGAATCTTCTTGCCAACCAGAGATCGCCACTTTACGTGTGCCGTCTTGATCGATGTTGATATCTAGCGCGAGAACGATTTTCTCTGCGCCGTATTTTTCCATCCAACCTTTCACAAGCTCTGGCTGTTTTACTGCTGTAGAACCAACAACAACACGCTGAGCACCGGCTTCTAACAGATCAATAACGTCTTGCTCTGTACGCACACCACCACCGATTTGGATGTTTGCTGGTGTACTTGCTAGTAGCTTTGCAATCAAATCAAGCTGGCGTGCTGTCGTGTCTTTCGCGCCAGTTAAATCCACCAAGTGCAGCCAGTTAGCACCCGCTTGGTGGTACAAGTTGAACTGCTCTGCTGGATCGACTTTGTACTCGGTTACTTGGCCGTAATCACCTTGATAAAGGCGAACCACCTGTCCTTCAATTAAATCAAGAGCTGGAATAATCACACTAAATCCCTTTTATAATTCTAAGAAGTTTTGAATAAGCTTCGCGCCCGCTTTTGAAGAACGCTCAGGGTGGAATTGCACGCCGTAGTAGTTACCGCTTTGTACTGCTGCTGTGAACGGGTTACCGTACTCACATTCCGCAATCGTGTAATCCCCAACAGGCATTGCAAAGCTGTGCACGAAGTAGAAGTGCTCACCTTCTTCAATATCTTTGAAAAGTGGATTACCTGCTTTTGCTGACACCGTGTTCCAACCCATATGCGGCAGCGGCAAATCGCCAGTTTGTAGTAGCTTCACTTCGCCATCACAAAGTCCAAGACACTCAACCAAATCGTCGGCTTTCTGCCCTTTCTCTTGAGACACTTTGCCCAACAGTTGCATGCCTAAACAGATACCTAGTAATGGCTTTTCTACCTGTTTTACCAAGCTGATCAGATCGCGCTCTTCTAGGTTCTTCATCGCTTCGCTGGCGGTTCCCACACCCGGTAGGAATAGCTTGTCTGCCGATAATACGACTTGCGGATCTTTTGAAATCGTTACGTCATAGCCTAGACGTTCAATGGCAAACTTCACCGAAGAAACGTTGGCACAGCCAGTATCGATAATGACAACTTTCTGTTCTGTCACTGTTTTTCTCCTTGCTAACGTTAGCCTTAAAGCACGCCTTTACTACTTGGTAGCTCAGTGCCTTCTACTTTGATTGCTTGGCGCAAAGTACGGCCAAACGCTTTAAATAGGCTTTCAATGATGTGGTGATCATTGTTGCCCGCAGAAGAAAGGTGCAACGTACATGCTAATGTGTCAGTCAGAGAGCGGAAGAAGTGAACCACCATCTCTGTTGAAAGATCACCCACTTGCTCACGACTAAACTGCGAGTCGAACTTAAGATAAGGACGACCTGATAGGTCTAGTGCGCATTGCGCCAAACACTCATCCATTGGCAGGCTGAAACCAAAGCGACCAATACCACGTTTATCACCCAGTGCTTCTTTCAACGCCTGACCCAAAGCAAGAGCGGTATCTTCTACCGTGTGGTGATCATCAATGTGCAGGTCACCTTCTACTTTGCACACCATCTGGAACCCGCCGTGTGTCGCGATTTGATCCAGCATGTGGTCGAAGAAGCCAAGACCAGTAGAGATGTCATTGCCGCCTTGTTCGTCAAGATTAACGAATACTTTGATGTCCGTTTCTTTTGTGGTGCGAACCACTTCAGCAACGCGTGCCTTCACCGTGAGATCTTTCAGGATCTGTTTCCAACCCATGGTTTCTGGGTTGTATTGAATGCCACGAATTGCCATGTTTTCTGCAAGTTGAAGATCAGTTTGACGATCGCCAATCACAACAGAATTTTGGAAATCCACTTTGCCACCTTGAAGGTACTCTTTTACCAAGCCCAATTTAGGCTTACGGCAAGAGCAGTTATCTTCATCAAAGTGAGGACAAATCAGCACATCATCAAACTTCACACCTTGAGATTCAAAGATCTCCATCATCATGTTGTGTGGTGCATCAAAATCTTCTTGTGGGTAGCTGTCGGTACCCAAACCATCTTGGTTCGTGACCATCACTAGACGGTATCCTGCATCCTGCAACGACAACAGGCTTGGGATAACAAATGGCTCTAGCTTTAGTTTGTCTAAACGGTCTACTTGAAAATCAATCGGCGGCTCGACAATTAAGGTGCCATCACGATCAATAAAAAGGATTTTTTGTTGTTTGCTCACTCGAACTTCCTTATTGCTATTCTTTTGGCGCTCCCGCTATTGAGCGAGAGCGATAAATTCTGTCTCTATTTATGCGTAGTAGTTTCTGATAAATCCAAGCGTTTTTTCGCACTCGTCACGGTTACCCACACTGATACGCACACAATTTTCAATTGGCGAGTTACGCAAAATAATGCCCGTATCCCAAGCCGCTTTGAAAAGGTCATCGCCATCTGGGAATTTCACCAATAGGTAGTTCCCCCACCCTTCAAACACTTCCAAGCCCGGAATCATTGAAAGGCCAACTTGCAAGTAAGCACGGTTTGCATTCAGATCGAGAACTTGGAACTTCGCTCGTGCTAAACCAGCTTCCGAAAGCGCCTGAGTCGCAATTTCTGCCACTGGAACTGGGACTGGGTAAGGTGCGATAACTTTAAGAAGTACATTAATCAGCTCTTCGTTCGCAAGCGTAAATCCACAACGCAGACCTGCAAGCGCAAAAGCTTTCGATAGAGTACGCAGAATCGCAAGATTCGGGTATTGCGCCAGTAGGTCTACCGTTGACGCTTCTGGACAAAAATCGATGTACGCTTCATCCATCACCACGATTGCACGGTCTTTTGTCATCTCAAGCAGAGACACAATGTCTTCACGCTTAACCAAGTTACCCGTTGGGTTGTTTGGCGAACATACAAAAACCAGCTTCACGTTATCCAGATTAGCTTCGATGCCTGCAAGATCGAGTTGCCAATCTGACGTTAGCGGCACGGTTTTACGCTCTACACCGATGGTTTCGGCACTGATGGCGTACATACCGTAAGTCGGTGGACAGTACAGAATCGCATCTTCACCCGGCTCACAAAAAGCACGAATCAGTAGTTCAATACCTTCATCTGCTCCGCGAGACGTTAGTGTTTGCTCTGGTTTCACACCCGCATAGGCTGCGTAAGCAGAAATCAGTTCTTTAGGCTGACATTCGCTGTAACGATTAAGACGAGCGAAGTCTGTTTTGTATTCATTATTGAATGGTGATTCGTTGGCGTTTAGCCATACGTCACCGGTACCACCAATTCGACGAGCCGACATATAAGGGGTAAGTTGTTGGACTTGTTTGCGCGCTAGCTTTTCCATCTCAATATCCTCTTACTTAGCTGCCAGTTTTTCTACGCGAATGGTCACTGCACGTTTGTGTGCATCCAGACCTTCTGCTTCCGCCATGGTGACCACCGTTGGTGCAAGGTTCTTTAGACCATCAGCAGACAGCTCTTGAACCGTCATACGTTTCGAAAAGTCCGCTAAGCCTAAGCTTGAATACGTGCGTGTGTAACCGTAAGTAGGAAGAACGTGGTTAGTGCCCGATGCATAATCACCTGCTGATTCAGGCGACCAATCACCTAGGAAGATAGAACCTGCGTTATCTAATAGAGGTAGAAGCTCACGAGGGTTCTTAGTCTGAACAATCAAGTGCTCAGGACCGTAGTAATTGGAAATAGAAACTGACTGCGTCATCGACTCAGAAATAATGATCAAGCTTGATGCCAGAGCCTTTTCTGCGATGTCTGCACGAGATAGCTCCTTAAGCTGACGTTGAACCACATCCGTCACTTGATCAGCAATCACAGGAGAAGGAGTCACAAGTACCACTTGAGAATCAGGACCGTGTTCCGCTTGGCTCAAAAGATCCGCAGCGATAAAGTCTGCATCTGCGGTTTCATCGGCAATTACAAGAACTTCTGATGGACCTGCTGGCATATCAATCGCAGCACCACGGAAATCATTACTTACCTGACGTTTTGCTTCGGTCACGTAAGCGTTGCCCGGACCAAAGATCTTATCTACTTTCGATACAGTCTCGGTGCCATAAGCCATTGCAGCAACTGCTTGGCCACCACCGACGTTGTACACTTCATCAATGCCACACAGTTTCGCGACATAAAGGATCTCATCAGCGATTGGCGGTGGAGAACAAAGAACGACTTTACGACAACCTGCAATTTTTGCAGGAACGCCGAGCATCAAAACAGTCGATGGCAAAGGCGCACTGCCACCAGGAATGTACAAACCCACTTTTTGAATTGGACGTGTTACTTGTTCACAAAGGACACCTGGCTGCGTTTCCACCTTGATCGGTTGCGGCTTTTGCGCTTTGTGGAACTTAGAAATATTGGCGTAAGCTTGCTCTAGTGCGCTCTTCATTGACTCTGACAAACGCTCTGACGCTGCCTTAATTTCCTGAGAAGAAACACGAATGGATTCAGGCTTAACACGGTCAAACTTTTCGGTCAGCTCAATAAGAGCAGAGTCACCTTCTTCTCGAACTTTAGCAATAACTTCGGCCACAGCAGTGGTGATATTGGCACCTTCTGCAATAGCAGGGCGCTCCAAAATAGAGTCTTGCTGATTCTCACTTAATGATTGCCAAACGACTGTTCTCATGATGCTTACTCCATCATTTTTTCAATTGGTAGAACAAGAATTGAACTTGCGCCCAACTCTTTCAGCTGTTCCATTGTTTCCCAGAACAGGTTTTCAGAACTCACCAAGTGAACAGCCATTTTCTGCTTATCTGCAGAAAGAGGAAGAACAGTTGGGTCTTCAGCACCTGGCAGTAGTGCTTTAATTTGATCTAACTTCTCTGCTGGGGCGTGAAGCATAATGTACTTAGATTCTTTCGCTTGCTGCACGCCTTGCATGCGAGTTAACAGCTTTTCGATTAGCGCCACTTTGTCTGCGTCGAACTCACCTGTGCGTTGAATCAATGTCGCTTTTGATTTGAAGATAATTTCAGCTTCTTTAAGGCCGTTCGCTTCCAGTGTTGCACCTGTAGAAACCAAATCAGCGATAGCATCAGCGAGACCCGCGCGAGGCGCAACTTCTACAGAGCCTGTCAGCATACATGTAGAGAATGGAACGCCGGCTTCATCCATGTACGCTTTTAGAAGTTGAGGATACGTTGTAGCAATACGCTTGCCAGCTAAGTCTTGTGGACCGTTGTACTCTTCGTCCTTGTCGATTGCGATAGATAAACGACAGCCACCAAAATCAAGTCGACGAAGCTGAACAAACTCGCAGGGTTCACCTAATGCTTTGCGGTCAAGGCGAACTTCTTCTAGTTCATTTTCGCCAATAAAGCCAAGGTCAACCACGCCATCCATAATTAAACCTGGGATGTCGTCGTCACGAACCAAGAGTAAATCAATTGGCATATTTTCAGAATGGACAACTAAACGCTCGCCCATTACGTTGAACTTTACGCCGCACTGTTTTAGTAGAGCTTGACTCTCTTTGCTAAGACGACCTTTTTTCTGAATTGCGATTCTTAAACGTTGTGTTTGCATTGCTTTGTCCCTATGCAAGATTTTGATATCTAAGTATTTTTCAAACTAATAAAACTAAAAAACCCTCGGGAGATTGAAGTCTCCCGAGGGTTTAAAATCTGCTTTTACTTTGATTTTACCTCCGGGAGTTTCCTGCCTCCCGGGTATGCGTACATCGCCCGAAAGACTAGATTGGGTGATGATGGTGATGAATGTTCATTACAAAATTACGCATACTTATTTAAGGCTCTTTTTGAGTTACTTTGTTAGTAACCACACTAACTAAGGATTCTATATTTTTCAATACTCAATTGAATATTTTCTAAATATTTTTCACAAGACATTGATTTAAATGAAATTAAATTCTTTTCCATATTGAATACTCTGGTAGAAAGAACACCTCCAATCAGCTCTACTCTGACGAAGAAAACGAAGAATAGTATGAATATCTACCAAATCAACTATTTAGACCGTACCCAACCCACTAATTGACACTTTTCTCAATAAAGAGACAGCAACTCACGTTTGAGACAATTCATTCAAAACTATTATTAGAGCGGGGCAAAAAATAGTGATTAACAATGAAACTGCGTAACGGTAGTAATAAACAAGCTGTAGATTTCGACGATACGGCACTATACCCGTTGATCGGCAATAGTGCCTGTATCCAAGAACTTCGTACTGCAATACAAAAGTACGCTCAATGTGATGCTGAAGTCCTCATTCAGGGTGAAACTGGTGTTGGGAAAGGTCTTTGCGCTCGCCTTATTCATCAATTGTCGAACAGACACTCAGCACCTTTTGTGGAAGTCAACTGTGGAGCCATTCCAAGTGGTCTTATTGCATCCGAGCTTTTCGGCCATGAAAAAGGAGCATTTACAGGCGCAATCTCAGAGCGTATAGGTTTTATTCAAAAGGCACATAAAGGCACCCTATTTCTTGATGAAATTGGTGACATGCCACCAGACCTACAAATCCACCTCCTTCACTTTTTGGAGAGTAAACAAATCCATAAAGTCGGAGCGGATAAATTCATTGACGTGGACTGTAGGGTCATTGCAGCAAGCCACGTGGATTTGAAAAATGAGGTCGTACAAGGAGGATTTCGTGAAGATCTATTCTATCGGCTTAATATATTGCCATTAACTATCCCTCCACTGAGAAAGCGTGGAAAAGACATTATTATTTTATCTGAACACTTCCTAGCAGATCTGTCTCATGGTCAGGTACAAAAAATGTCTGATAAGGTAAAAGCCAAGCTCCTCAAACATCGTTGGCCAGGCAACGTAAGAGAACTGCGGAATGTCATCCAACGAGCAATTGTCATGTGTGAAGATCACACGCTTCTCGTCGCTGACTTGGGCCTTGATAACAATGAGAGGCAATTGCTCCCTTCTGTGGACCAAATTGATCTCGACTACCTACTGCAAGCTATCGAAGAAAATAAACACAATATGAGTGCGGCTGCACGTCACCTCGGCATTTCAAGAACAACGCTTTATCGATTAATAAAGAAATACAACTTAAATGTTTAAATACTGTATAGGTGTAACGTAACACTGTGTAACAGGTAACTCTTTAGATATCATTTAGTTAACTCTGCATCGCAACCATGCGTATTTTGCTGTATTAAAAATCAAAAGCTTAAAATGGGCATAGTCTTTGCTTAGAACTAAGAAGAAGATGGATTGCTTTTTCATTACAGCCCATCAAGGAGAGCTCGGTACACAAACAATTCGCTCTTAACACGAGACTTTTATCCCCAAAAACGCGATTGCCCCCCTCACCTAAGTCGCGTTAAAAAAAAGCTCCGCTAAATTAGCGGAGCTTCCCTCTGTAACGAATCTATTCAAAACAACTTACGCACTCTGGCAAGACGCTATTTTAGACTTTGAAAGCCATGACAAAATAGCGCAAACGATAACGAATGTTATCGACGCTGCAATGAACGAGAACGCAATTGAAGCAGTCATACCAAGGGCAATAAAGCCGACGCATGAAACAAGCGCGACTGATAATGCATAAGGTAACTGTGTTGATACGTGGTCAATGTGGTTACAACGTGCACCCGTCGATGACAGGATAGTCGTATCTGAGATTGGTGAACAATGGTCACCGAATACCGCACCAGCTAAAACCGCACTCAGCATCGGTAGCATTAGCACTACGTCTGTTGCACCAGCCATGTCTCCAGCGATTGGAAGCATGATGCCGAACGTACCCCATGAAGTACCTGTTGAGAACGCCATTAGGCCAGACAACAAGAATAGGATAACTGGTAGCCAGTGCGGGTTAATGTTGCCCTGCGCCATTGTCGAAAGGTAAGTACCAGTCTTCATATCACCGATAACAGAGCCAATGGTCCAGGCAAATACTAAGATTAGAATCGCACCAAACATAGACTTAGCACCAATCCAAAGTGTACGTGCGATCTCAGCCATTGGTAGACCTTGCTTCACAACAGTAAACAGTGCAACTGCTAAGCCAAGCAAGCTACCGTAGATTAGTGATGTACCTACATCTGTATTTTCAAAAGCACCAAGAAGCGCAAACTCCTTACCATCAGCAGCCAATGCTTGGCCACCCGTGTAAAGCATTGAAGCGATAGTCGCGATAATCAGCGTCACGATAGGAAGTATCAAATCTGACACTTTACCCTTTTCACTTTCACGGATATCTAGCTCTTCATTTAGGTCATGCGCTTCTTGCGAGTCATTTTCTTTGTCTTTATCAAAGCCACGACCTTGCGATGCAGAGATCTCATGCTCACGCATTTTACCAATATCAAGACCAAACCACGCAACAGCGAACACCATTAGCAGCGCAAAAACGGCGTAGAAGTTCATTGGGATAAGACGAACATATGCGCCAAGAGCCGAATACTCTGTGATCCCATGTGAGACTAAGATCCCGCCAATAATAGTAATAATGTAAGCACCCCAGCTAGAAGCAGGCATAATTACACACATTGGAGCAGCGGTTGAGTCTAGAATGTACGCAAGCTTAGCGCGAGACACATAAAAGCGATCGGTTACTGGGCGAGAGATCGCACCAACAGCAAGGCTATTAAAGTAATCATCGACAAAAATGAATACGCCTAAAAAGGCGGCAAGAAGTTTGGAGCCGCGTTTACTCTTAACTCGAGATTGTGCCCATTCAGCAAAAGCACGAGTACCGCCAGATAACGTTAATAAAGCTGTTGTCATACCTAATAAGATTAGGAAGCCAACAATGCTCATGTTCCAAGTGTTAATTCCGCCATCTTCAATAAAGACAGAAGAAACTTGAGAACTGACGTAACCTGCGGTGTCGCTGATAGACCAGCTATTAAGTAGCACCGCACCTAGCACGATACCTACACCCAAGGAAACTAATACACGTCGAGTCAAAATCGCCAAAGTCAAAGCGACAATAGGTGGCAATAATGAAACAGGAGAACTAGAAAAATCTATTAAATTCATGATCTTCAAAAACCAAAGTTTGGCTAGAGATCTACTGCAGACAAGTCACGTAGCATACGATACGTGCTCATGTTGAACTTAGCGACAGGGAAGCGAACACTCCACCCAACCCTACAGTAGCGCTCCATAGTTTAATGTGAATATATACTATGGCAGTGTTGTTCCTTTCAGATACAACCCCAGCAAGTAACTTTGATGAGTTACTTACTTCGGCAATCTTCGCCTTCCACTATTATTCATTGGCATCACCCCAATAATAGCTACTCTTCGAGACCGCGCCTCTACGGCAACAACAAACAATTAACCACTAACTGTACAAATTAACAACAAATTGTCTGCAATATTGCATCAGGTGGCAGCCATTGTACTTATGATGAGAGTCAATGCAACACATCAAACTAAATTAAACAAATAAATAATGGCTGAGATAATTTATAAACCTTGCCTACTTCCATAAGTTTTGTGCAACTGAAATCACATCAATCATGTTATTTATGAAACATTATTACTACCTTAGAAATATCATGGTTTATCTTATATCAATAAATTAAGGATATATGACACACCATTAAAGATGGATGCTTCATATTTTTAAGTAATAACTCAAATTTTTTTATAAAAAACCAAGCTGTCACTCTCTCTATACAATAATGATTGTTGATTTTAGTTCTCATCTAATAATGATTTATTTCGAGTGTAATAATATTAATTGCTTTAAAAAATAGTCAAATTTAAACAAAATTTTGATTTAGCATTTGCACATAAGGAAAAGATAAAGTTAAATATAAGGACTCTTTGTTTATTTATAGATTGGCATTATTTAATCGTAACGATAAAAAGTGCCCAACACATTAACCTTTTAATAGGAATCGTTATGTCAGAGCTGACTAAAACCCTTCTAAATATCCGTAGCCTTCGTGCATTTTCTCGTGAGCTGACTCTAGAACAATTGGAAGAAGCTCTAGATAAACTCACTACTGTCGTAGATGAGCGTCGTGAAGCAGAAGAAGCAGAACGCGCAGCACAAGCAGAGCAAGAAGCTAAGCTTGCAGAGATTGCTGAGAAAATCGCTCAAGACGGTATTGATGTAGAAGCACTTATTACTGCGCTATCTGGCGAAACTAAGACGAAAGGCAAAGCGAAGCGCGCACCTCGCCCTGCTAAATACAAATACACAGATTCAAACGGTAATGAGAAAACTTGGACTGGCCAAGGTCGTACACCTTCGGCGATTCAAGAGCAACTTGATGCAGGTAAATCTCTGGATGAGTTCCTAATCTAGATCCGTGCTATTTTTAAAAGGCTCCCATAGGGAGCCTTTTTTATTTAAACCATTACAAATAAAAAAGGCACATTTCTTAATGTGCCTTTTACTTTAGTTACAGAATAGTTAATTAAACTGCTTCGTATTAACGTTCCCAGTATGCTTCTTCTAGGCTATCTTCTCGCTCAGGAAGTCCGCGCGACAATCGTGGTGAATGTTGCACGAGAACTTCGTAGCTCGCGCGGTTTGCGTATTTGCAGACTTGAGAAAAAGAAGAGTAAGTTAAATACTCGTTACTGTGCTTGCTTGAATTAGGCACATTTTCTTTATGGTATTTATTTGCTGCCATATCATGAAGAACAGCAGATAACGCGGCATCACCTGCGCCATTTGTATTCTTAATTTTTTCTGGGCCACCCATATATGGCGAGATATGCGAGTACACTTTTATTGGCGTCTCGCATGAGTCTTTTTTCGCCGGACGACTAAATTCATAACGATTAAATTCAGCAATTGACCCTGGAAGTAATGGCAAAGAAGTTTCGCGCTTCGCGCTATCTTCCGTATACCCAGCCATAAATAGACCTACAGGACCCGCCGTGCACAATACTAGATCAGCCCACTCCAATGTTTTGTCAGACGCAGCAAGTGGATCAGATTCCCCCGTCAGAGCTTCTGCTTCATCTTCATTCATCGCAACGACAGAAACGTTATCTCGAATGAATTCTTGCCAATATTTAGGATCATCTTGAATAACAAACTTTGTGCCTAGAGTCAGAACAACAGGCACATCATTCTTTTTCGCGTACTCAATCGCTTTCATTGTTGCTTCCGGCATTGGGTCGCCGTCTTTGCAACGTACTAGATATGACGTCAGTACAAGTGCTGATGCATTTTTAAAGATTTTCTCTGGAATGCTATCAGGATGGAGTTGGTTCATTTGCCCTTCGCTGATAGCAAAAGTACGTTCACCGTCTTCTGTGATAAGAGCAAAGCAACGGCCAATTGCACCATCTACACCTTGTAGGTAGTTCAAATCCATGCGGCTTGATGTATTACAAAGATAACGGTAACCGTAGCTGCCAATCTTAATATCCTGGCTCATCACTCCAAGTAGTGTGGAGCGGTCATCCGCTAGCACGGAGTAGTTATGTAGCGTGTTACCAATTGTACCGCCCGCATACTCATTGGTAATCAAGTTCTCTTCTTTCAGTTGCTGGTATAACTCTTCTGCTCTTTCGTCATCGATAACCAGAGAGTGACCTTTACTCAGACCGTACTTTTCAATCACATCCGTTGTAACTTTTGCTTCAATATCAACCAAGGTTTGGTCAATACCAATGATGTGAGTGCGCGTCATCTTCTTGCTTTCTTGTGCTTGGCTCACCAGCGGGTCACGAGCATGAACAGGAAAATAGTGCTTCGATTTGCGTTGTCCAGGAAATTTCATATTGTCAGTCTGAGTAAGGGGATGAAAAGGAGAACGGATTCTATACCGCTAATAATAAAGCAGCAATAAAAGCGATTATAGCAAACGTTTGCTGACTACTTTTTTCTTTTAGGTGGCTTATTCACCTTCCATAAAGCTGAGATCTGGTAGTTGCTCAAGGTGCTCGCTATAACGCTTTAGGTTGAACTCACCTTCATTCTTCATCACATCAAAAATCTCAATTGACATCGCACATGCCATCATCGCAACCGCATCTTCACGTGGTGTGCCAGTCATCATTAAACGCATAAGGGTTTCTTTTACTTTAAGCGGGTTACCATCTTCGAGCTGATTTTCAACAATTTCAATCAACTCACTTTCTTGCATAAATTGGTTTTCTTCTGTCATTTGGTGTTTCCTCTTGGATTTTGGCCAACTATGCCATATATACCTCTTCTATACTTGCGAAATTACTCGTTCGAATCTTTGTTGAAGAAAAATCCAGCGAAACGAATTGTGATTTCGATCTCGGATCTGTCACCGGTCTGTGGATTCTGATAGAATCTGCATCCCGTTTATTTAAGTGGTGTTTAGTAATGTCTGATAACAGTCAAAAGAAAGTCATCGTCGGTATGTCCGGCGGCGTTGATTCATCTGTTTCCGCGTATCTTCTAAAGCAGCAAGGCTACCAAGTAGAAGGCCTTTTCATGAAGAACTGGGAAGAAGATGACAACGAAGAATATTGTACAGCGGCAGAAGATCTTGCTGACGCTCAGGCAGTATGTGACAAGCTAGGCATCCACCTACACACTATCAACTTTGCTGCCGAATACTGGGATAACGTATTTGAGTACTTCCTTGCTGAATACAAAGCTGGCCGTACTCCGAACCCTGACATTCTTTGTAACAAAGAAATCAAGTTCAAAGCATTCCTAGAATTCGCTGATGAAGTACTTGATGCTGATTACATTGCAATGGGCCACTATGTGCGTCGCTCTTTCCCAGAAAACGGTGAAAAACCACAGATGCTACGTGGTCTAGATGGCAACAAAGATCAAAGCTACTTCCTGTACACATTAAGCAACGAGCAAATTGCGCGTAGCCTATTCCCTGTTGGTGACCTAGAGAAACCAGAAGTACGCCGCATTGCGGAAGAACAAGACCTAATTACTGCTAAGAAGAAAGATTCAACTGGTATTTGTTTCATCGGTGAACGCAAGTTTACGGAATTCCTAGGTCGCTACCTTCCAGCTCAGCCTGGTAATATCGAGACTCCAGAAGGCGAAGTGATTGGTCAACACCAAGGCCTGATGTACCACACACTTGGTCAGCGTAAAGGTCTACACATCGGTGGCCGTAAAGGCGGCGGTGGTAACGAGGCCCCATGGTTCGTTGGTGAGAAAGATCTAGAACGTAACGTTTTGATTGCCGTTCAAGGTAAAGACCATCCAATGTTGAAATCAGAAGGTCTACTTGCATCACAACTTCACTGGGTAGATCGTGAGCCAATTCGCGATGTTATGAAGTGCACAGTGAAAACTCGTTACCGTCAGGAAGATATTCCTTGTACAATCATCCCTATCGATGATGAAAACATTAAAGTTATCTTTGACGAGCCACAAATTGCTGTAACTCCAGGTCAATCAGCAGTGTTCTACGAAGGTGACGTGTGCCTAGGTGGCGGCATCATCGAGCAACGCATTAAATATTCTCAAGCTTAGGAGTCGTTACGTGGCGAATACTCTTTATGACCGTACTATCGCTTTCGCTGGGATTTGCCAAGCTGTTGCTTTAGTTCAACAGGTAGCGAGAAACGGACATTGTGATCAAGATGCTTTTGAAACATCAATCAACGCTATTTTGAGCACGAACCCTGCTAACACAGTTGGCGTATTCGGTCGCGAAGCCGATCTAAAGCTCGGCCTAGAATGCTTGGTTAAAGGGATTGATAACACACCATCAGGCAGTGAAATTACTCGTTACATTATTAGTTTAATGGCGTTAGAGCGTAAGTTAAGCTCTCGTAACGATGCTATGTCTCAGCTTGGTGATCGTATTCAAATGGCCAAGCGTCAGTCAGAGCACTTTGAGCTACTAGACGATCAAATGATCAGCAATTTAGCGAGCATCTATCTGGATGTCGTTAGCCCTATTGGCCCACGCATTCAAGTAACGGGCACGCCATCTGTACTGCAGCAGACGGCAAGCCAACACAAAGTTCGTGCGCTGTTGTTATCTGGCATTCGTAGTGCAGTTCTTTGGCGTCAAGTTGGTGGTAAGCGTCGCCACCTAATCTTCGGGCGCAAGAAGATGGTAGAGCAAGCACAAATCCTTCTTGCTCGTCTGTAGTAAAATATCAAATAAGCAGCTCGCGTTTATCGCGAGCTCATTTTTTTCGACTAAAACAAATCTCGCGCAAACGTTTGCGCAATATTCGTGACAATTGCCACAGTTATTGGTATAAAGCTCACGAAATTTAGAAACCCAATTCAGGAGAACATCATGGAACTGTCAGCATTGACTGCTGTTTCACCAGTAGACGGCCGTTACGGAAGCAAGACAATTGCGTTACGCGAAATTTTCAGTGAATACGGTCTACTAAAGTACCGTACTATCGTTGAAATCCGCTGGCTACAAAAGCTTGCTGCTACTGCTGAAATTGCAGAAGTGCCAGCGTTTAGCGCAGAAGCAAACCAATTCCTAGACGACCTTGCTGCAAACTTCTCTGAAGAAGATGCACGCCGTATCAAAGAGATCGAGCGTACAACTAACCACGACGTAAAAGCGGTTGAGTACTTCCTAAAAGAGAAAGTAGCAGACGTTCCTGAACTGCACGCAGTAAACGAGTTCTTCCACTTCGCATGTACTTCTGAAGACATCAACAACACATCACACGCTCTAATGCTTAAAGAAGCGCGTGAGAACGTGATTCTTCCAGAAATCCGTAACCTAATCGACGCTATCAAAGCACTAGCAGTGGAATACCGCGACATTCCTCTTCTATCTCGTACACACGGTCAGCCTGCTTCTCCATCTACTATGGGTAAAGAAATGGCAAACGTGGCGTACCGTATGGAGCGTCAATTCAAGCAAATCGAAAACGTTGAGATCCTAGCGAAAATCAACGGTGCAGTAGGTAACTACAACGCACACCTTTCTGCTTACCCAGAGCTAGATTGGCACAAGTTCTCTGAAGAGTTCATCACAGAGTCTCTAGGCGTAACTTGGAACCCTTACACAACTCAAATCGAACCGCACGATTACATCGCTGAGCTGTTCGACGCTATCGCTCGTTTCAACACTATCCTGATTGACTTCGACCGTGACGTTTGGGGTTACATTGCACTAGGCCACTTCAAGCAAAAAACTATTGCTGGTGAGATCGGTTCTTCAACAATGCCTCACAAAGTTAACCCAATCGACTTTGAAAACTCAGAAGGTAACCTAGGTCTTGCGAACGCTGTATTCGGCCACCTAGCACAGAAACTGCCTATCTCTCGTTGGCAACGTGACCTAACTGACTCAACGGTTCTACGTAACCTTGGTGTTGGTGTTGGCTACGCTATCATCGCTTACACTTCTACGCTTAAAGGCATCAGCAAGCTAGAAGTAAACCGTGAAGCGCTTCTTGCTGAACTAGACAAGAACTGGGAAGTACTAGCTGAGCCAGTACAAACAGTTATGCGTCGTTACGGCATCGAGAAGCCATACGAGAAGCTGAAAGAGCTAACTCGTGGTAAGCGTGTAGACGGCGAAGCAATGCGTAACTTCATCGACGGTCTTGAGCTTCCTGAGCACGAGAAAGCACGTCTGAAAGAGATGACGCCAGCGAACTATATCGGTCAAGCAATCGAGCTGACAGATAAGCTGTAATCCTCCTGTAACGACCAGATACCTAAAAGGTTGACGCGAAAGCGTCAACCTTTTTTAGTTAGGAGAGTTAGGTCGGGAGAAAATAATTTTAGTTATATGGAATGGATTATTAATTGAAGATCAGCCCCATTTGTTATGGCTGCTTTTGGAAGAACAAGGTTATTGTTCCTACTTCCACACCAAGCTTTTTTATTTTCGTTAGATTGAAAACGTGTCTGTCATCCTGACGATAAAGCCAATCATCAAAAGCAACCGTCACTGATGAATCCTCCATTTGTAGCTCAAAGTCATATTGCCACTGTAGCGCATTGCCCTGCTCTTCCCCTGTTGCTACACCTATAATATCGTCTGCCTTACCTTCATAACTACCGTCTTCTAATCTAGTGATAACCCAAATTCGCTGGTCCACCTCTCCGTCATCAAACACGAAGTCTTCCACCAGCGTCAGCGTATCACCTTCTACAGTACCCACTATATCGACTTCAAAGCGACGGGTTTGCTGTTCGGTATAATCTTGCACCATCCCCCACGCCTTTATGTCGCCTTCGAAATAACCGAATACGTCAAAAGTCGGTGTAGAAGAGCGGTAATTATCAATGTCTGCGGAACATGCCGAAAGAAAAACAGCTGCCACTAAAGTCGCTGATTTAAAAATTCGTTTAAGCACTATCTAACCTGCCCTATCAATTGTTTTCGGAGTTTCGGAAATTCTGTGTTGGGTGATAACCATATAGCTAAAAATGCATCGTTCATTCGTTCGTCTTCAATGATGCCAACGTTCTTTACTTGCACGTCCCCAACCTGCTTATAAAAAAGCTGACCAGATTTTCCATCTGTTAGATAAGTAAGCTCGTCACCTTTTTGAATATCAGGAAACATACGATCGAGCTCGCTGATCCAAGCTTTTCGATATGAGTCAGTAAAACCCAATTTCGCCCACTGCTCATCCGTCACATCAAGCAGCTGTTGCTTACTGATGTCTCTCTTGTAATTAATTTCCAACGCAAGGGGATGTGGCGATACGTCATCGCTTACGATGAACTTTCCATCAGGCGCTTTTAATCTTGAGTGATAAATATCGAAGATGAACCAAGTAAGTTGGGCTTCTCCAACAGTTTTCCATCCCTTCCAATTCGCAATGTTGCTTGCGGCTTCGCTGTTTCCAACAGGTTGAGCTTGCAGAGCAAAAGAGCCAGTTACTATTACCAACGCAAGCAGCCTAGTCAGTCTCTGAGTTAAGTCTCTCTTCAAGCTTTTCATTTCCGTACACCTTGAGTATCAAGAGCATCATGACGCACCATTCGACAAACAACATTGCCAGTGTAGCTCCAGTGCTAAATCCAAATTCAACGGCTTGGAGCTTATAGCCAGCAAAGTAGCTCGCTGTTCCTCCGAGTCCGCCTATTATTGATACGTAGGTTTTTGGGAAACGGTACAAAATTGACTTAAGTTGATAGGCATACCAAGAAAACAAAACCCACAAGCATAATAACCAGACTGGCAGCCATGGGGTTGGAAAGACAAATACCGAGAGTTGTTGATTGAGCGTATCAAGCACGAGCCCGCTCGTGACGATCACACCAATACTTTTGAGCGAAGATGCATCGCTTTTCAGACAGTATAGTAGGGTTGCCAAAGTAAGGAATAACGTCACCCATTGCCATTGATAGGTTCCAAGCACCGCTGCAAACCAGCAGAGTTGGAACCATGTCGAAGCAAGAAATACCTTCATGACGAACTACGGGCGTTGAAACGTCATGTGAACTGCACTGATCGTGCGAGCCAAAAAGCCACCTTCACAGTAGCTCAAATAGTAGCGCCACATACGCACAAAGCGGTCGTCGTAGCCAAATGAGCGCACTTCACCCTCTGCTCGATTAAAACGTAAGTGCCATTCGTTCAGCGTCTTGGCGTAGTCCAAACCAATATCGAACAAGTCTCGCGTCACTAAGTCACTGTATTTTGTTGTGGCTTGGGTTAGTGAGGTTACCGACGGTAAAAAACCACCCGGGAAAATGTACTTTTGGATAAAGTCGACGTTGTTACTGTAGTAATCGTAACGCTGATCGGCAATCGTAATCGCTTGAATCGCCATCACGCCACCGGACTTTAATAAAGACTCACAGACCTTAATGTACGAAGGAAGGAATTGTTTGCCCACAGCTTCAATCATTTCAATAGAAACGAGCTTGTCATAAGTTCCGGTTAGGTTTCGGTAATCTTCTTTGAGTAGAGTGATTTTGTCTTCTAAGCCACGCTCTTTGATTTTTTGCTCCGCGTACGCGTGTTGCTCTTCAGATATCGTTGTTGTGGTGACCTGACAACCGTATTGTTCTGCCATGTAAATCGCCATAGCGCCCCACCCAGTGCCAATTTCAACAACATGATCAGTGGGCTTCAGCTCAAGTTGCTGACATAGACGATCCATTTTGTTGATTTGAGCCTGCTCTAGAGAGTCATCCGCATGATTGTAAAGCGCCGACGAGTACAGCATATTGGTGTCAAGGAACGCTTCGTATAGGTTGTTACCCAAGTCGTAATGCGCATGGATATTTTTACGTGAGTTCTCTTCAGAGTTTCTGTTTGACCAATGGCTGAACTTGTACAGTATTTTAGTCAACCAACTGCCTTGCTCTTCGAGTTTATCTAGAGCACGCATGTTAAGGGCCATCAGCTTCATTAATGAGGTTAAATCGGGGCTATCCCACCACCCATCCATATAAGCCTCACCAGCAGCAATACTGCCGCCCTGCAAGATCCGTGAATAAAAACCTGGATGTTTTACCTCTATAGTAGCGACAACAGGTTGACCACTGTACTCCCCATTTGGCGCACTAAAACGCTCGCTTCGCTCTGTCGTTTCCGTCTTAAAACTTTCAATAACTGTTAAGCAGCCGATTTCCATTTTTTGCAGACATTGAAAAATAACTCCGCGAGCCGCTTTTTGCGTTGTCGTCAATTTACGCGGCAATGTCATAGAACTAGTATTTAACATGCAGAATTCTCCTTGTGCTTTTTATTTTTTTTGTCTGTTTTTTCAGTATCGGCTTCTATTTCTTCATGCGTTGAATATTTAGGATGAGAATAAAAAGGTGCGCCTTTCACCCAAAGTTTTAATGCGTGCCAATAAATACCAACCATTACTTTTACCGTTTGTATTGGTGTAACGATCAAACACCTCAATAAGGTTTTGCTTGAAAGTGGCTTGGCTTTCATAACCATGGTGGCATCAAAGTGTTTCTCTCCTTTGTGACATTCAAGATGAATATTCAACTTGTCTGTCAAAGGTTTAATTCTCCAGCGGTAGAGTTGGTCAATCGGGTTGAATGGTGAAACATGGAATGCTTTAACTTGTTCCCAACCAAACTTTTCTTCTTCTTTATCTGCTGACACCACGTAGTAATGTCGTTCATTCCAAGGAGTGTTACTCACCTCTGCGAGGAGATACTTCCATTCTCCTTCCGCGTTATAAACGTAGTAGAAATTAACGGGACTGAAATAAAGTCCTAGATAACGCAAGTGGCAGACTGCGATTACCTTGCCGGTACAGCGAACACCTGTCAGTTCTTCAATTTTGCTGCGCACTGCCGACTTGACGCTACCTTCACCAATGTAATCACTGCGCTTGAAGCGAGCCCAATGCCACCAACGCGAACCAAAACCCCATACTTTTTTCTCTAAAGCATCGAGCTCGTCTACATCGATGGCGGGCATAAATAAAGAGTAGTTCAACTCATGATTCACCGGCGTGAATCGACGGTGACGAACGTTGCCTATAAACAATCGGCTGTTCATTTGGCTATCCATATCACGCTGCGCCTTTTTCGAAAGGAACCACATTTTGTTCGCGGTACTTTTCTTCTAGTTCTTTCACAACATCAAGCGCGCTACACACGCCATCTTCATGAAAACCGTTGTACCAATAAGCGCCGCAGAACCAGGTACTTTGTTTGCCCTGTATCTCATCTTTGCGCTGCTGCGCTGCAATAGACTCATTGGTGAATACTGGATGATGATAAGTGAACGAACGCAAGACTTTATTTGAGTTAATTTGCTCAGTACTGTTCAACGTTACACAAAACGTGTGTTCTGATTGAATATGCTGAAGAATGTTCATGTTATAAGTGAGCGAAGGGAGGCGTTGCTGTTCCTCTTCACTGCCTTCCAATAGGTAGTTCCATGATGCCCATGCTGCCTTACGTTTTGGTAGTACGGCAGAGTCGGTATGAAGAACAACTTCATTTGCTTGGTATGTCATATCCCCCAAGATTTCCTGCTCAATTGGGCTGATATCCTCTAGCATTCTCATTGCTTGATCACTATGACAAGCAAAGATAACGTCATCAAACCAATGCGTTTCTCCGCGAACTTGAACGCCAACACCTTTTTCGTTGCGAACCACTTTTTCGACAGGACTATTAAGACGAATACTCTCGGCAAAGCCTTTGGTCAATGGTGGTATGTATGATCGTGAACCACCTTTAATCACATACCATTGTGGCCGGTTAGTCACATCTAGCAGACCGTGGTTGAGGAAGAAACGTAAGAAGAACATAAGAGGGAATGCGCGCATGTCAGCTAAAGTCGACGACCAAATCGCAGCACCCATCGGTAATATGTAGTTATCGGTAAAGAAAGCACTGAATTTGTGTTCGTCAAGGAACTCACCTAACGTCTGAGAGTGCGTGGATTGCTCGCTAGCGAAGCGCTTGGCAAGTTTATTGAAACGAAGTATCTCGAAGATAAATCGATAAAATTTAGGGTTTGCCCAGTTACGTTTTTGAGCAAACAATGTCGACACTGTGTGGCCGTTGTACTCTAGTCCGTTCCCATCATTTCTGACACTGAAGCTCATTTGAGTCGGCAGACCTTCAACGCCAATCTCGCTCATCATTTTAATGAAATTAGGGTACGTACGATCGTTATAGACGATGAACCCAGTGTCTATCGCGTATTCTCTACCATCAAGGCTCACATCAACGGTTGCAGTATGGCCACCAATGTAATCGTTCTCTTCAAACAGCGTTACATCATATTCTTTATGCAAGTAATAACCACAAGTAAGGCCAGAGATTCCCGTTCCCACAATCGCTATCTTCTTTCTTCCTGCTGTTTTCATTTTTATTCCTTCTTATGATACGAGTTTAGCAGTTAGGCGAGCTTGCCAACTGTATGGAAGTAACGAGATAAAACGTAAAATACTGGTAAATCTCGCTGGGAAATAGATATAGGTCTTGTTTGCGGCTAACTGCTTCCTGATAGAGTCCGACGCTTGCTGAGTAGAAATGATCATTGGCATTTCGAAGTCGTTTTTGTCAGTCAACGGCGTTTCAACAAAACCAGGAAACACCGTTACCACATTGATCCCTTTCTTTTTCAAGTCGACGGCGAGCGTGCGTGCAAAATAACTGACTGCCGCTTTGGATGCGCCGTAAGCTTCTGCACGAGGCAGTGCCACTTCTGATGCGATAGAGCCAACAATAACAATGCGGTGCCCTCTCTCTAAATGCACTTGGCAGCCTTCGACGCAGTTAGCAACACCGACAACATTTACGTTCATCACACGCGCCATGAGTTTCGCGTCGACCACTCCCTCATCCATGTACTCACAATCGCCTGCGTTAAAAACCCATGTGTTTGGCGTAAAGGGCAAATTAGACAGCGCCTGCTGAGTTTCCTCATAATTTGTCACATCAAACTGCAATGTATGAATTTTGGAGGAAACTGCCTCCAATTCTGCAAGAACATCTTGATTCCGACCACAAGCAATCACATTCCATTCTGAGTTCGCGTAATCTAGGGCAAGCTGTCTTCCTATTCCGGAGGTGGCGCCTGTGATTAAGATGGTGTTGTTCATTGTCCTAACCTCTGCTTGATGGTTTTAACGACTGAACCAAGTAACGGTAAATGCTCATAGAGCATCTCTCCGAGATCAAAATAGTCTCGGTGATAAATGACCTGACCTTCGCTAAATTTGAGGTGCGAAACACCATTGACGAGAATAGGCGCACCCTTCTGAAGTTTGGGATGCTGAAGGTCCATTGTCCAAGTTAGGAAGCCTGTATCTCCGACTTGTTGATGCTCATGGATTACAAAATCACAACTGATGACGTTGGCATATAATGAGGTGAAATAATCCGAAAGTGCTGGCCATCCTTCTAAACGATGCGCTGCGTCCTCAAATACTACATCTTGGTGATATATATCCTCAAGCAGATGTAAGTTCGCTTTGTTGAGCTTTTGATAGATATTGCCAACAGACTGTATGTCCATTTTTTACTCCTACACGCCCATTAAGTTGTACAAAATTATTATATGTACAAGATAGTTCATTCCACCAAAGTTGTACAAAAATAATTTTGTATAACTTTATTTCTGTAAGTAGTACGTGATGAAGTTCGCACGCGATCAATCGGCGAAAAAAAAGGCTTGGTCAAAACCAAGCCTTTTCAGCAGATTAACAATTATTTAAGTAGGAACAATTAGTATTGCTGGCCTCGCAACGCTGCAATACGTTTATCTAGCGGAGGGTGGCTCATTAGTAGCTCAGTCAGCGACTGCTTGCCATTGATACCAAACGCCATCATGGTGCCATCCAGTTGAGATTCATGACTCACCTTCAAACGCTCTAGAGCCGCAATCATTTTTTCTTTGCCAACGAGGCGCGCAGCACCTGCGTCCGCGTGGAATTCGCGATGACGGCTGTACCACATAGTCAAGAAGCTAGCTAGGAAACCAAATACCAGTTCAAGCACCATGGATACGCCAAAGTAAACCATCATATTTGTACCTTGGCCTTCTTCATCATCGTTCGATGCCACGATATTGGCAATAAAGCGTGATAGGAAGATAACAAACGTGTTCACGACACCTTGCATCAACGTCATCGTGACCATATCACCATTTGCAATATGGCTCACTTCGTGTGCAAGTACTGCCTCTGCCTCATCACGAGTCATATTGTGTAAAAGACCAGTAGAAACTGCGACAAGAGAGTCATCTCGTTTTGCACCTGTCGCAAATGCATTGATATCTGGTGAATCATAAATAGCCACCGTTGGCATACCAATACCCACTTGTTGAGCTTGACGACCCACAGTTTCGACTAACCAATGCTCCGTTTCGTTGCGCGGGCTTTCAATGACCATACCACCAACCGAGCGTAGCGCCATACCCTTTGACATCATCAACGAAATAAATGCGCCACCAAAACCAAATACAGCAGCCATTACAAGTAAACCTGACAGACTGCCTGGTTGCATTCCAGTTACAGCGTAAACAATATTCAGAACAACACTAAGCACTAGCACGACAGCTAGGTTAGTTGCTAGGAATAACATAATTCGCTTCATTACTTTTCTCCGAGGAAGCTTATCGTTTTTTTAAAACGGATTGTTATAAGGAACAAATGGTAATCGCTATAAAAGCCAATTCCGTTGATTTTCATGTTCCGTGCGTTATAGATATAGTCTATCCGCGATAAAAACAAGGTTAAGCAATAAATTGCAACATTTGTTTTCGGGACTGAAATATTTGATTCAAGCGATTTCAAAACATGCTTTGGTAGGAGCTGGAACCTCCGTTCATATACATTTATCAAAATGATAAAATAAGCTCTGAGCTACCCATCATCTATTGATAGATGATCTTGGTGTTAAATCTATCACCTCTTAGCAACTTAGCTAGAAATTTTTTAATAGACCAAAAACAGTACGTTAGCTCTGCTATAGACTTTGGTCTTATTGTGCGGCTACATGGACATGCTAAATTCGAATGAGATGAACAAAACAGAGCCACTCTAAGTACATTGCAAAAAGTGCATTGGGTGAGTTCAAAAACTCCATGTATTGAGGGAAAAACCATGGTAGAAACTAACGACTATCAAATGGCTATTGATTTACTACGTTGTCACCTAGGCATCTCAGAGGACGAGGCAAAGCAACAACTTGGTATTTCAACCGATCATCATATGTCTCAGCGTGTTGCAGAAACACAACAAGCATTGATGGGGCTCAGCCAAGATAAGTAATCTGACTTTTTAGGTTACACCAACAAGAAAGGGCTGCATTGCGCAGCCCTTTGGGTTTTTTAGTCTTTTATCCTAAACACCATTAGTCAGTGTTTAGCAACGGCTCTACATTAATGTACTTGCCTAGCTCTTTGCGTTTAGCACTTGGAATATATGGAATTTCCCCAAGCTTAGGTGCATCGATACGTGCTTCTAGCATCTCGATAATGTCAGCGTAGTGCTCTGTGCCTGGGTTGACGCGGTTTGCCACCCAGCCAACAAGATTCAAACCATCCGCTTTAATACTCTCCGCTGTGAGTAAAGCGTGGCTCAAACAGCCTAATTTAATGCCAACCACCAGTACAACAGGTAACTGCTCTTCTTTTACCCATGTAGATAAACAGTCCGTATCGGATACTGGCACACGCCAACCTCCAGCACCTTCAACGAGAACAACATCGGCTTGCTGCTTATGTTGAGCCAGTTTTTGACTCAGAACATCGTAACTTATTTCGACATGTTCATGCTTCGCTGCAATGTGGGGAGAAGCAGGCAACTCTAAAGCGTATGGGTTCACATCATCATAGGCCACATCGAGTGTTGCGGCGTCTTGTAAGTGTAAAGCATCAGAGTTACGCCATCCCGCTTCAGTCTTGTCACTCCCTGCTGCCACTGGCTTATAACCAATAGTGTTTAGTCCTTTTGCTGCGATCGCTTGCAAAATGGCTTTAGACGCTACCGTCTTTCCAACATCAGTATCCGTACCAGCAATAAAAAAAGCATCAATCATAGATGTATTACTCCAAAACAAACCTGATAACTTGCAGGTAGAAGACCTTGATCGTTTTTAAACGCTTGGTACGCATGCTCAACTTTTAACAAAGTCTCGCGACTAGTTAAACCGTGTGAGCGCCCGCTTACGTGATTTGCACCTATACCTTTGAGGTCACGCATAACTGAAAATGCAGAGTCGTACCAAACTGTGATGGTGGTCAAGTCTAGTTGATGGCTGTCACATCGAGATTGCGCTAACGCAATTTTTACCTGATTGAGCGTTAGAAAGTTATTGACGTGTTGATATGCATCAATTTTTTCCCATGATGCACGCAGCTCATACAGTGATCCATCAACCAGTGTAGAGAACCACGCTTTCCCACCATTTTTTAGCACGCGGCGCACTTCTTTTAGTGGGTAACTTAAATCTGTACACCATTGCAGCGCTAAACTTGAAAACACGTAATCGAAGCTATCATCGTCAAATGGTAAGTTTTCAGCATCAGCAACTTGGTAATGCATTCGTACTGCACCACAACGCTGCTCTGCTTTATCTAACATGGCTTGAGAGATATCGCCACAGACTACTTCCGCACCACGTTGTTGAAGTAGTTGGGAGAAATAACCCGTGCCACAACCTAAATCCAATACACGTTTTCCCGTCAAGTTTTCAGGAAGTTTATCAAGCAGCTGATGCCCGACATCACGTTGAAAAGCCGCGTGTTTGTCGTACGTTTCTGCTGCTTTACCAAACGAAGAGGCAATCGCGTCTTTATCTTGATGGAAACTCTCTAACGCGAGCGTTTGCGCTAATGCGGTAGTTGCATTATCCATTACAGCGCTCCTAATGCTTGCTTCAATGCCATTGAAAGCGTTTTAACTTGTTCGTTGGTGTGATTGGCAGTGAGTGTGATTCGAAGACGAGACGTCCCTTTAGGCACCGTCGGTGGTCGAATAGCGGTAACCCAAATACCGTTTTGGCGACAAGCACCTGCTACTCGCAAAGCCAATTCAGATTCACCAATCAAAAAGGGCTTAATCGAAGTTTGAGTCTCAACAAACCCCTCAAGGTCGCTAAGACTATCTCGATACACTTCACTAAGCTCAGAGAGCTTTTCACGTCGCCAAGACTGCTCTTGAACCATCGAGACTGCATGAGTCAACGCATACGCTTGTGCTGGTGGTATCGCCGTGGAATACACATGGTGACGAGCAAACTGAGTTAAAAAGTCCCCCGTTGCGTGGTCACATAAAATAGCCGCGCCAGACATACCAAACGCTTTACCGAAGGTAACGACCAATAACTCAGGCTTAACCGCGGCAAGCTCGCAAGAGCCACCACCGGATTGACCAAGAACGCCAATACCATGAGCGTCATCGACAGCAAACCAAGCATCATGACTGCGAGTGACTTCAGCTATATCGCTGAGCGGCGCACAGTCACCGTCCATGCTGAATACTCCTTCAGTCACAACTAGATGGTTGCCTTCGCTATTCAACAGCGATTTTAGATGCTCGATGTCATTGTGCTTGAAACGCTTCATCTTAGCTGGTGACAACGCCCCCGCTTCCATCAATGAAGCATGATTCAAACGGTCTTGGATCAATACGTCTGACTTTTCTAACAAGGTGAACAACAAGGCTTGATTAGCACTGAATCCAGAACCAAACAGAATTGCTCTGTCGTAGCCCAACCATTCAGTTAGTGCGGCTTCTAAATTGCTGTGCGCGGCACTAAAGCCAGTGACCATTGGCGATGCTCCACTGCCACTGCCGTATACGCTTAAACCTTGCTGCCAAGCCCGAACAAGCGCTTGGTCATTGGCTAAGCCCAAATAATCATTACTTGAGAAGTTGATGTAGCGTCTGCCTTCGTGTTCCAAAACGGACTGGTTACCGGCAAACACCACATTCATAGAACGATTCAACCCTTGCGTTTTACGCTCAGCAAGGGCGGACTCGATACGAGATTTAAACGCTGGCATCGTAGAAAAGGTCGTCTTTTGTCGGACGGGCAGCAACGCGCTCTACGACGCGATCGAGTAACTCGTTTTCTTCGATTTCATCAGGCTTTTGAGACACCTCTTGACTGTTAATGCCGAGCTTATTGAACAGCATCATGTCTTTGTCTTCAGAAGGGTTTGGCGTTGTCAGAAGCTTGCAGCCGTAGAAGACGGAGTTTGCACCCGCCATAAAACACAGCGCTTGCATTTGTTCGTTCATGTTTTCACGGCCAGCGGATAAACGAACGGCTGATTGAGGCATCATGATTCGTGCAATCGCAATCAGGCGAATGAAATCGAAAGGCTCAACATCATCCACTTCTTCCAGTGGTGTCCCCTTTACCTTCACGAGCATGTTGATTGGAACGCTTTCAGGGTGTACCGGCAAGTTAGCCAATTCAACCAACAAACCTGCTCGGTCGTTAGCACTTTCACCCATACCGATGATGCCACCGGAACAGATCTTCATGCCAGCATCACGAACATGAGACAAAGTATCTAAACGGTCTTGATAAGTACGTGTGGTAATGATGTTGCCGTAAAATTCAGGAGACGTATCTAGGTTGTGGTTGTAGTAATCCAAACCTGCGGTTGCCAGTTGTTTTGCTTGATCTGGCGTCAACATGCCTAATGTCATACACGTTTCTAAACCCATGCTCTTCACGCCTTTGATCATGTCGGTCAAATGCGGCATGTCACGCTCTTTTGGATTTTTCCATGCTGCGCCCATACAGAATCGAGTAGAACCAGCATTTTTGGCTTTTTGCGCAGCATCGAGTACGCGTTCTACTTCCATCAGACGCTCTTTCTCGATGTCTGTGGTGTAACGAGCACTCTGAGGACAGTACTTACAATCTTCTGGACAAGCACCTGTCTTAATCGACAGAAGCGTGCTTACTTGAACATGGTTGGTTTGTTGATATTGACGATGTACAAGCTGCGCTTCGAATAGGAGATCCATGAATGGTTTTTCCATGAGATCGCGCACTTCAGCATGCGTCCAGTTATGACGAACTTCCACGTGTATTCCTTTAGTCACTTTTGTTGTTGTGTTGACAGTCTACTGAGTCTCGATAAACTGTCAACACAACACAAAATAATAAAGTTTACATCTGTTTATTTTTTAATCTTAACTGTTATTGGAATCGCACATGGATCTCGCCTTCGACCGCCAGCATATCTGGCATCCTTACACTTCGACATTGACACCTCTGACCTGCTACCCAGTGGCATCAGCAAGTGGTGTTCACATTAAATTGGAAGACGGTACTGAGCTTGTCGATGGCATGTCTTCTTGGTGGTCGGCGATCCACGGCTACAACCATCCGCATTTAAATCAAGCCGCTCACCAGCAAATCGATCAGGTCTCTCACGTGATGTTTGGCGGGATTACCCACCAGCCAGCAATCAGTTTGTGTAAGAAGTTGCTATCCCTAGCCCCAAGTAATCTTGAACATGTATTCCTTGCCGATTCAGGCTCCGTTGCCGTAGAAGTCAGCTTAAAAATGGCACTGCAATATTGGCATGCAAAAGGCGAACGCCGACCGAAGTTTCTTACTTTGCGACACGGTTATCACGGCGATACGTTTGCGGCGATGTCGGTTACCGATCCTGACAACTCAATGCACTCTCTTTACAAAGGCTTTTTGCCTGAACATATCTTTGCGGAGTCACCAACTTGTGGTTATTGGGATGAATGGAAGCCAGAGGACCTTACCGACTTCGAGCACAAGATTGAAACGCTCCACCAAGAACTTGCTGCGGTGATCCTAGAACCTATCGTTCAAGGCGCGGGCGGCATGCGTATCTACCATCCAGAATTTCTCAAAGGCGTGCGTAGGCTTTGCGACAAATACGGTTTGTTATTAATTGCAGATGAGATCGCAACCGGATTTGGGCGTACTGGTAAGTTGTTTGCTTGCGAACATGCAGATATTCAACCAGACATTCTGTGTGTTGGGAAAGCACTCACTGGAGGCTACATGACTCTCTCTGCGACCCTGGCGAGCAAACACGTTGCGGATACCGTTTGTGGTGGTGATGCTGGGTGTTTTATGCACGGTCCAACCTTTATGGGTAACCCACTTGCCTGCGCTGTTGCCACTGCAAGTTTGGAATTGATTGAACAAGGTAACTGGCAACAGCAAACCCAACAAATCGAAGCGCTGTTTTCTGAGTTACTGCCAAAACTTGAAGAATACGAGTTGGTGAAAAACACCCGTTGGTTAGGTGCCATTGGCGTAGTGGAGACGCATCTCCCTGTGAATATGGAAGCCATCCAAGCCTTGTTTGTTGAACACGGAGTGTGGATTCGTCCATTTGGCAAACTGATTTATATGATGCCGCCGTTCATCAGCAAGCCAGAAGATATTGAAAAGTTAGTGAATGCGATTGATGCTGCGTTACAACGTAAAGACTGCTTCGCTTCATAGTTCAATTGAACATGAAAACGGTTTGAGTATGAGACTCAAACCGTCTCGTTATTTATTAGAGCAGTAAAGTTATCGGAGTTGACTGTCTTTACTCGCTCGTCTATTGAACAATGCTTGGCGTTGAGACACCAATTCGATTGTTGACTGACATTCGATACACAAACGAACGCCTTTCATAGCAAGACGACGCGCTTCCGGAATCTCATCACCACACTCATCGCAGTAATGGGCGCTCTCACCCTTTGTGATACTGCCACGAACACGGGAAATCTCGTCGTCTATTGTGTTTTGAATTTGTTGGCTGACGCTATCGTCATTTGCCCACCCTACGGCCATAAGCCCTCCTCGTTACTTGAATGAGAAAATCTACTTACCGTGATAAGGTGGATGATTATATCGATTACAAATAACAAGATAATTAGGGTAAATTCGAAAACACTATTGCAGCTTAGTAATAATCAATTTTCACTCGACGCAGATAACAAAAAACCCAGCACTAAGGCTGGGTTTTGGTGTTCTAGTGGTTAATGAATTAACCGATGTGCGTTGCGCCCGCCATGTACTTCTGAAGTACTGTAGGGATTGCAATGCGGCCGTCTGCTTCTTGGTTGTTTTCTAGGATAGCAACCATTGTACGACCTACAGCAAGACCAGAACCGTTTAGCGTGTGTACAAGCTCAGGTTTCTTCTCGCCTTTGCGACGGAAACGCGCTTGCATACGACGAGCTTGGAAATCCCACATGTTAGAACATGAAGAGATTTCACGGTAAGTTTCTTGAGCAGGAACCCACACTTCTAGGTCGTAAGTTTTACGAGCGCCGAAGCCCATGTCACCTGTACATAGAACCACTTTACGGTAAGGAAGCTCTAGAAGTTGTAGAACTTTCTCAGCGTGACCAGTTAGCTCTTCTAGTGCGTTCATTGAATCTTCTGGCTTAGTGATTTGTACTAGCTCAACTTTGTCGAACTGGTGCATACGAATCAAACCACGAGTATCACGACCGTAAGAACCTGCTTCTGAACGGAAACATGGCGTGTGAGCTGTCATCTTAATTGGTAGATCCGCTTCGTCAGAAATCGTGTCACGAACTAGGTTCGTTACAGGTACTTCTGCAGTAGGGATTAGAGACAGTTTACGTGGCTCTTCGTCGTTTACTTTTTCTACTAGCGGCTCAGTGTGGAAAAGATCTTTACCAAACTTAGGAAGCTGACCAGTACCGAATAGGCTGTCAGAGTTTACTAGGTAAGGTACGTACATTTCTGTGTAGCCGTGCTCTTCAGTGTGAAGATCTAGCATGAACTGAGCGATTGCGCGGTGTAGGCGAGCGAATTGGCCTTTCATCACGATGAAACGTGCGCCAGTGATCTTAACAGCACTTGCGAAGTCTAGACCGTCACCCATTTCGCCTAGGTCAACGTGATCTTTCAGTTCGAAGTCGTAAGACTTTGGCTCACCCCAACGAGAGATTTCAACGTTGTCGTTTTCATCTTTGCCATCTGGCACTTCATCTGCTGGGATGTTTGGTACAGAAAGCGTGAATTCGTCTAGTTGAGCCATTACTTGCTCAAGTTCAACTTTCTTCGCATCAAGATCGCTACCTAGCGTACCGATTTGTTTCTTGATCTCTTCTGCGCCTTCTTTGTCGCCAGCCGCCATTTTTTGGCCGATTTGCTTGGAGATGGAGTTACGCGTGGATTGTAAATTTTCTACTTCTACTTGAATGGACTTACGTTGTTCTTCAAGTTTACGAATAGTATCTACGTCTAGCTTAAAGCCACGACGCGCCAGTTTAGCAGCTGTTTCATCCAGCTCTGTACGAAGTAATTTAGAATCCAGCATTGTTAATCCTATGCTTTTTGTTGTGAAATCACGCGCACTTTCCAAGCGTACGCGTTAAAAAAATTTACTGAACAAATGTATCCAAAAACGCTTACTTTTCATAGCGCTTTTGTGGGCTATTTGCGTCTAAAGTAGCCAAGTAATCTAACTTTTCGCCGATTTTGGTCTCTAGACCACGATTTGCCGGCTGATAGTACCTACGATCGCCCATTTCAGGCGGCAAATATTGCTCACCGGCTGCGTAAGCACCAGGCTCATCGTGAGCATAACGATACTCTGCCCCAAAACCCATGTCTTTCATCAAACTGGTTGGCGCATTTCGAAGGTGATGCGGCACTTCATATTCAGGTAAGTTATGAGCGTCCGTTAGCGCTTGTTTCCAAGCAACGTAAACGGCATTACTCTTTGGAGCGCACGCGAGATAAACAATAGCTTGAGCAATCGCACGTTCACCTTCTGCTGGACCAACGCGCGTAAAACAGTCCCACGCGGAGAGTGCCACTTGCATGGCTCTAGGGTCCGCATTGCCGACATCTTCCGATGCTATCGCAAGTAATCGACGGGCAATGTAAAGAGGATCACATCCCGCTGCAATCATACGTGCAGCCCAGTAAAGCGCAGCGTCCGGGTTTGAACCACGAATGGATTTGTGGACCGCAGAGATTAAGTCGTACCAGATATCACCTTTGTTATCGAAGCGAGAGACTTTCTCCCCTGCCACTTCAGCCAGCAACTTAAGCGTGATCTCTTTTTCACCTTGCGCATTGTCTTCTGCCATGTCGTAGAGCAGCTCAAGATAATTGAGAGACATGCGAGCATCACCGTTTACCAGTTCTGCTAGGCGGTCTAATACGTTATCAGCGAAGTGTGCAGGTGTATTGCCCAAGCCACGTTCTTTATCGCTGATCGCTTGGTTCAGCGCCAGTGAGATTTCATCTCTATCAAGAGACGTCAGCTTGTAGACACGTGCACGTGACAGCAATGCGTTGTTTAACTCAAACGATGGGTTTTCTGTCGTCGCACCAATAAAGGTAACCGTGCCATCTTCGATATGCGGTAAAAACGCGTCTTGTTGAGATTTGTTGAAGCGATGCACCTCATCCACAAATAAGATGGTGCGGCGGCCCGCCATTTTGTTCTCACGTGCTTTCTCGATTGCAGCACGGATTTCTTTCACACCAGACGTTACCGCAGACACACGCTCTACTTCAGCATTGGCATAGTTTGCAGCCACTTCCGCTAATGTCGTTTTGCCTGTGCCTGGTGGTCCCCAAAGGATCATAGAGTGAATGTGACCCGCCTCTAGCGCACGGCGCAGTGGCTTACCGGGGCCTAAAATGTGCTGCTGTCCGATGTATTGTTCGATCGTTTCCGGTCTCATACGAGCAGCAAGGGGACGAAAATCTTCGTCCCCCGAGAAATCTAATGTGTAATTACTCACTACCAATTAATTCCTTTGGTCATCCACTTCCACACCTTTTGGAATTGTGAATGTGAATCTGTCTGCTTTTGGTTTACCCAGCTTCACGTTGTTAAAGGTGAACAAACCTTTTTGACCGTCTTGCTCAACCACGTTGAAGCCTTTCACCACACCTTTGGCATCAATATTAATCTGGAATTGACCTTGTGTGGAGTCTACTGCGGTAGGAATGAGAGTGAACTGGTCACCTTTTTGAGATATTTTGTAGTTATTCCAATCACTTGCTCGGTTACGCGTTAGCAAAACAAATGGCGTTTGCTCTGTTGCTTGCTCTTGCCAGTAGATGCTCACTTGCTCGATGAATGGGCTGTAGTACCACAATGTCTTACCGTCAGAGACCAATAGGTTCTCATCGGGGAATGTTGTACTCCAACGGAACAGGCTTGGGCGAGCAATTTCAACCGTACCTTCTCCTTCCATCACCGTTTCGCCTTCAGGGCTGATAACCTGCTGAGAGAAATCTGCACTAAAGCCATCATTCATAGAAAGGCGTTTGTTTAATTCATCTTTAGGAGATGCTGCGTGTGCAGTAGAGAAGAGGGAAAAGCTTAAAACAAGCGCGGAGAAAAGTTTCGCTGAAAATAGTTTTTTCATTCAGATACCTATTATTAGAACCACTCACCTCAGTTGGACTGAGGTGAGTAACACAAGTTCATTAATCTTTTGGTGGCGCAGGTGCCAGTACTTCACGGTTACCGTTATGACCCGGAGCACTTACGATGCCCTGCGCTTCAAGCTGCTCTACAATACGGGCGGCACGGTTGTAACCTATCTTAAATCGGCGCTGAACACCGGAAACCGAACCTCGACGTGATTGAACCACGTGCTCAACAACTTGATCGAAGAGCGGGTCTACATCTTCATCCGCTTCCATTTGCTCACCTGGCAATAGACTTTCTGGAGTTTGATCTCCACTGATGATCTCTTCAATGTAGTTCGGTTTACCACGCGCTTTCCAGTTGTTTACAACAGCATGAACATCATCATCTGATGCAAATGCACCGTGAACACGAGTTGTATGACTTGATCCCGGCGGTAGATACAACATATCACCCATACCAAGTAGTGATTCTGCGCCGCCTTGATCTAGGATTGTACGAGAGTCCGTTTTAGTCGATACCGTAAACGCAACACGAGTTGGAATGTTCGCTTTAATTAGACCGGTAATAACGTCAACCGATGGACGCTGAGTCGCAAGAATTAAGTGAATACCTGCCGCACGCGCTTTTTGCGCCAAGCGAGCAATCAGTTCTTCAACTTTCTTACCTACCACCATCATCAGGTCAGCAAATTCGTCAACAACAACGACGATGTAAGGCAGCTTTTCTAGCAATGGCGGTTCAGTATCCATGCTGTCGCCTTCCTGCCAGAACGGGTCATGGATTGGGTGGCCCGCTTCTGCTGCCATCTTCAATTTTTCGTTGAAGCCCTTCACATTACGTACACCTAATGCCGACATCAATTTGTAACGACGTTCCATCTCGCCCACACACCAACGTAGAGCATTTGATGCGTCTTTCATATCAGTCACAACTTCAGAAAGAAGATGAGGGATACCTTCATAAATAGAAAGCTCTAGCATTTTCGGGTCAATCATGATGAAGCGTACATCTTCTGGACCTGCTTTATACAGCATGCTCAAAATCATCACGTTCACACCCACCGACTTACCAGAACCTGTTGTACCTGCTACTAACACGTGAGGCATCTTCGCAAGATCGGCCACCACAGCTTCGCCCGCAATGTCTTGACCTAACACAACCGTTGTTGGTGACGTTGCTTGCTCAAACTGAGGGCTACTGATGACATCAGATAAATAGACCGTCTGACGACTCATGTTTGGCAGTTCCAAACCGATGTAAGGCTTGCCAGGGATTACTTCCACGACACGTACCGCCATCGCAGACAATGCACGCGCTAAGTCAGTTGAAAGACCAGAAATACGACTTACTTTCACCCCCGGCGCCAAATCAAGCTCAAAACGAGTGATCACTGGACCAGGATAAATACCAACCACATCGGCTTTGATTTTGTAGTCAGCGAGTTTGCTCTCTACCAATCGAGCGACCTGCTCTAACGCATCACGGTCGATAAAGTTTTCACGTTTTTCTGGATGATAAAGCAACTCGAGCGTTGGGAGTGGCTCTTCCGGAACTGGCAAGTTTTCTTCTTTCTGTACCAAAAATGGGTTCTGTGTTGCAGCGACTTTGGCTTGCGCATTGGAAACCATATCTTGGAATGCGGTAACGTCTTGGTCGTTGTCTTGGACCTCTTCTACCTCCACTTTTTGAGGTGCAGGTTCAAATGTTGTTGAAGGTGTTGCAACTTGCTGATGAGGCGTTGTTGGCTGTACTTGCTGCGCAGGCTGAGACTCCACTTCGTCTTCATCATCTAACACATCAAAGTCAGAGATCGTAGGCTCAATATGTTGGCTCGATTCCGTTTGCGCCGTGATGCTATCTAATACAGCAGAATCAATTGCAGGCTCTTCATGTACAGGATGCTCAATACTTGGCTGCTGTACTTGCTCTGCTTCAAATTGTTCGTACTCCGCATAATCTGGTTCAACACTGATCGGTTCTTCTGTAGCTGTATGTTGCTCGACATAGGAAGAATAAGTGTCTGCAAATGATGGGGCAGCCTGTTCTTCAGTTCCCCAGTCATCTGCTTGTTGCGCCGCTGCTTCAAGCTCTTCTATCGTAACATTCAGTTGCTTGGTGCGTTCCAAGAGCGGATCAACGTTATCAGTGTTAACCGTATGGATAGGTTGTGTTTGAGGCTCAGGTTCAGAATAAACTGGCGCAGCATTAACCGTAGCCTTGCGTTGTGGTGGAGTCGGTTCTACCATCGCCTGTTCCGCAGGCTTATCAGGTTTAGCTTGCGGCATATAAATAGGATACTCATGCGCTGGCGCCGACTCTTTCGGTTCATCGACATCGTACGCCGTTAAATGAGGAAGCGGCTCATCATCAATTTCATGGTCTACATTATGTTTAGGCGTAGAGACTTTATCTTCTACAAACTCATCAAGCTGAGGTTCTAAAACTTCCTGCTCTGAACCTCTTGCCTTATTTGCAAGCGCGGCAATTAGTGCTAATGCACGATCACCAAGCCATTCCACGATGTTAAGCCATGAGATGCCAGTGAAGAGCGTAAAGCCCGCTCCCCACAAGAACAGCAGTACCAATGTGGTACCGAGTACATTTAATGTAGGTAAAGCGAGGCTAGACAACACATCCCCGACCACACCTCCGGATGAAAAATACCAAATGTCATCAAAATTAATATCGGCAAGACCGCAACTGGTCATAATAAGGACGACAAGACCGAGCAGCCTTGTACCCCATAGCATGAAATCAATGGGCTCATCTTCTCCTCGTTTACGGCAAATCACCCATGCAGCCGCCGCTAGCAAGAAAGGGATTGGGTAAGCGAGAGAGCCAAATGTGAAGAATAGAGTATCGGCTAGCCAAGCGCCGAAAAGGCCACCAGCATTATCGATATCCCCTCCCCATGCGGTTTGGGACCAAGAAGGATCGGCCGGACTGAAGGTAAATAGTGCAACCGCAAGCAATACCGAGCTAAGAACGCCAACGATAAAGCAGCACTCTTTTAAGCGTTGGAAGCCATTTAAGCGTGAAGACTGGGGCTCTTCACTGGTTTTGATAATGGTTTCGACTTTCTTTGCGTTCTCTTTGAACATAAATCAACTTGAATATGGAAATGAAATAGGAAATTGCAAAACATTCCGAGCGGCATCAAGCCGCTCGGTAAATTGATTTAACCATATCAAGGAGAAAAACCCAATTACTCTCTGGCGAAAGCGGAAGCATATACCGCTTTCTTTGCAAGAAATTAACGAGTTTTGATCACAAGCTGGTTAGATTGTTTCACTTCTTCCATAACAACGTATGTGCGAGTGTCATTTACGCCAGGTAGACGTAGTAACGTATCGCCCAATAGTCGGCGGTAAGCACCCATATCTGATACACGGGTTTTAAGAAGATAGTCAAAGTCACCTGAAACAAGATGACACTCTTGTATGTCGTCTAGCTTTTGAACAGCTGAGTTAAACTGCTCAAACACATCCGGCGCACCACGGTTTAGCGTAATCTCAACGAATACTAATAGTGATGCATCCAGGAACTGCGGATTCAATAATGCAGTATACCCTGTGATATAACCCTGACGCTCTAAGCGACGTACACGCTCCAAACATGGCGTTGGAGAAAGTCCCACACGTTTTGAAAGCTCAACGTTTGAAATACGACCGTCTTTCTGCAGCTCATTAAGAATGTTGCGGTCGATACGGTCTAGTTCCTTGGACGGCTTTTTATAGTTGTCTGCCATTTTTTATTCCACCTTATTACTTCCTTGCAAAAAAATATACTACAACTTTTTAATATTTGGTGCCAAATTTTACAAATCTATAACTATACTAGTTATTAATTCGACAATAACACCCTACTAACAGTTAATACAACCATTATAGAAAGAGGATACAGGATGATCATTGGCGTACCTAAGGAAATCAAGAATCACGAATATCGTGTTGGTATGATCCCAGCTAGCGTGAGAGAACTCATCTCACATGGTCACCAAGTTTTAGTTGAGACCAATGCAGGTGCCGGCATTGGTTTTTCAGACGATGATTACATCGCTGTCGGCGCATCCATTCTCCCTCATGCTGCTGACGTATTTGCGCAAGCAGACATGATTGTAAAAGTAAAAGAACCCCAAGCAGTAGAGAGAGCAATGCTCCGCGAAGGGCAAATTTTATTTACTTATTTACACCTAGCACCAGATTTTCCACAAACTGATGAGCTAATCAAGAGCAAAGCTGTCTGTATAGCCTATGAGACTGTAACAGATAATATGGGTCGTTTGCCACTGTTAGCACCAATGTCAGAAGTGGCAGGTCGGATGTCTATCCAAGCTGGCGCGCAAACGTTGGAAAAATCGCACGGCGGTCGTGGTCTGCTCCTAGGCGGCGTACCTGGTGTTGAACCTGCAAAAGTCGTTATCGTTGGTGGTGGCGTTGTTGGTGCAAACGCTGCTCGTATGGCGGTTGGCCTTCGCGCTGACGTCACCATTCTAGACCGTAACGTAGACACACTTCGTAAGCTTGACGAAGAATTCCAAGGTCGCGCAAAAGTGGTTTATTCTACTGAAGACGCTATCGAGAAGCATGTTCTAGAAGCGGACCTTGTTATCGGTGCCGTTCTAATTCCTGGCGCAGCAGCACCTAAACTGGTCACTAAAGAGCACATTGCTAAGATGAAGCCTGGTGCAGCAGTGGTTGACGTGGCAATTGACCAAGGCGGTTGTTTCGAAACTTCGCACGCAACAACTCACGCAGATCCAACTTACATCGTTGATGAAGTGGTTCACTACTGTGTAGCAAATATGCCTGGCGCAGTTGCTCGCACTTCAACATTTGCACTCAACAACGCTACACTTCCATACATCGTGAAGTTAGCAAATAAAGGCTACCGCGAAGCACTTCTAGAAGATAAAGGCTTCCTTGAAGGTCTAAACGTTATTCACGGAAAAGTAACGTGTAAAGAAGTAGCAGAAAGCTTTGACTTGGAATACGTTGAACCAACTCAAGCTATCGCTATGTTTAATTAATGACAAAATAAAACATAACTTGTCACGTTTTGTTTACAAAAGCCCACTCATAAGTGGGCTTTTTCATATAGAGCGTTTGGCTATAAAGAATAACTAAATCTTATATGCGCAAATTAAAATATTTCTAGGCGTGACCGATTTAGGGCAAAACTCTGACAATCTAACACGGTAACCACGTTCTTCAAGATAAAGCACTTTGTCTAATGCGAGCCAGATCTCCAACGGACGTTGAAAAACAAGTTGCACTAAGCTCATTCTCTCCATTTGCCAGAAGCGTTGTTCGCTTAACTTTTCAAAATGAGAGAAATCGATTTCTTGAGGAAGAACAATGCCTTTTTGCTCCGCTGCCCAGCGACATAAGGCTTCAAAACCATCACTTAATTGCGACTTACGGATACTCGGCACAGGCTGATACTCTGCCATTCCCAAAGCTTGTCGCGTGATCAAATCAAACCCAAGACGAAACATCATTTCCTGCTGACGATGACGACGCACGCGCTCTCCTCCCGTCACCGTTTGTTGTAATGGGATACGCAGTTCTTGCTTAGACAATGAGAGAGAAGAAGCCCTGCCCGATTCCGACATCGGCTGGTATTGTTCCGACTGAATCAAGTGGTAACAACAAGGTGATATGGTCATCGCAGCAACCCCATTTTCACTGCCGTACTGCATTAGACGAACGTGAAGGTCACCGCATGCATGCAGTGCTACTGCGTGTTGCGTTGGCTTAAACACGGCTTTCGCTTTGCTATCAAACGCGTCGCCTTGAATAAACGTCATCTTCCAATGATGTTCATTGGCTGCTTGTTGCCCCGAATCGCACAGTGCTTGTTGGTATTCAAAGCTGGTTACAGGCTGATCGGTTTGCGTTGTCAGGATTCGCCCCAAGTAACCTTTACCTGAGCACCATTCTAGCCATTCTTCGCCACAGCGTTGTTGAATTGCAGCTTCACCCATCGAGCTAATTTGCTCCAACTTACGTCCCGGAATACCGTTATCTAAACCACGAGCGAGTTCCAAGCCGTTTAACGACAAAAGCTCTAAATGAGTCAGTTCTGCGAGTTGTTCAAGCTCAGGAAAAAACGGACTAAGTGCTTTTAACGCGAGTTCTGGTGCTGCTTTGTATTCTTCGATTTGAGAGGGAGTAAGAGACGCTAGCCATTGGCACAGTCGAGGATGTTGCTCCTGCCAAGGTAATGATGTGTGAATGCTGCTTTTAAAAGGCTCGAATCGCCACAAAGATTGGTTTTCGATTAAGCAGTCATTAATAAATTGAAATTGCGTTTTCATAGCTACCCCCTACAACGAGCGCATTGTAGAGGGAATCGAAACATCAATGAAGTGTTATCTCACCGGAAGCTCGATGTCTTTAAACATCTCTTCGATTTCTGCATTAGACTTCAACGAAATCGCCTGCTCAACCACTGGACGCGTTAAGTGCGGTGCAAAACGCTCCATAAAATCGAACATGTAAGAGCGTAAGAATGTACCACGGCGGAAGCCGATGCTCGTGGTGCTCGCGCCAAACAAATGGCTCGCATCTATTGCAACCAAGTCACCGTCCTGCTCTTCATCCACAGCCATGCTTGCAATCACACCCACACCAATACCCATACGAACGTAAGTTTTAATGACGTCTGCATCAGTTGCCGTGAACACCACTCGCGGGGTTAAACCTTCGCGGTTGAATGCTGTATCCAGCTCTGAACGGCCAGTAAAACCGAACACGTAAGTGACTAATGGGTAAGCGGCAAGATCACTGATCGTTACTTTGTCTTTCTTCGCTAGTGGGTGGTCTTTAGGCACAACTATTGAACGATTCCAGTGATAACAAGGCAGCATGATGGCATCTTGATATAAGTGAAGAGCTTCTGTCGCAATCGCAAAATTCGCTGTGCCTTTAGCTATCGCCTCAGACATTTGTGACGGTGTACCTTGGTGCATGTGTAACGACACTTTTGGATAACGAGAAGTAAAACCTTTGATGACATCTGGCAGTGCATAACGAGCCTGCGTATGTGTCGTGGTGATATTCAGCGTCCCCATTTCTGGATGGGTGTGCTCTCCAGCCACCGCTTTGATACTTTCTACACGAGCGAGAATTTCTTGAGAGATACGTACAATTTCTTCTCCAGCTGGCGTCACTTGCGTTAAGTGCTTACCGCTACGTTCAAAAATCTGAATGCCTAACTCGTCTTCCAGCAACCGAACCTGTTTACTGATACCTGGCTGAGAGGTATATAAGCTTTCCGCCGTTGCAGATACATTCAGATTATGGTTTACAACCTCAACAATATACTTCAGCTGCTGCAGTTTCATCGTAATCCCTTACTTATTCATGAGAGAGTTTATTGGCCACTCAAGCGAGCGATATAATAATTAGTTATAACGCGTTCAAATCGAAATGAACAGCAATTTCTAACTTATACCTCAATCACATACTAATAATCTTCAAGCAAGAAACAATATGCACAAAGTTGAGCCAATAAATGACCGAAGTTCTATGATGTGACTTCTATCAGTAACTAAAACGTGGGAGAGACAAAATAATCAAACAAATAAGGTGCCGAGTAAGATAAGATTCATGTATTCTTTAACGCTAGCCGCAGAAAAGTAAAGCAGACGCAAAGATATGAATATTGGTTTAATAATCGCTTTGGTAGCCATCCTACTGGTGTTAATCCTAGGCTATAACATTATGTTGCAATATAAGGTTAAAGTTGAAACCGCAAAAAGGCAGGAATCAGCGCGATATGTAGCCTTGATAGATGGTACTGAAGAGTTGATTGGTCATGCGCACCATATCCCTTTTAGTAAAGAGCTGTTGCTGTGTCTAAACAATCGTATTCTTGACGCGCTAGAGAGCATGCATGAGCTGGACCCGAAGAACAAGCAACTTGCTCAACGTATCGAAAATATGAAGCAGCAGATTACGCAGCTAAAAGAGAATGGCCCTACTGGCGAGAGTACCACTTTCAAGATGCCGAGTAGTGACAAACAAGCTATCGTCATGCTTAAGCTGGTTAAACGACTTCGCGACACTATCCGTAACGAGCACAACAAAGGCCGATTGGATACCCAGACTTACGTCACCGAAAATGCGCGCTTGGAAACGATGCAAATTCGCATCAACATTGAAAATGTCATCAAAAGAGCAAACGACTCTATCGCTCGTGGCCAACCAGGCACCGCGCTTCAACTGCTGCGTAAAGGTATCGATGCTTTGAGCACTAAGAGCGATCCTTATTCTATTCAAGCGAAACAAAAGCTTGAAGAGATGTTAGGTGACTTAGATAAAAAGCGCCAAGATAAAAGCGATGCCGAAATGCAGCAGATTGCTGACAAAGAGCGTGACAATGACATGGAAGCTCTCTTCGGCGAGAAGAAAAAGTGGTAACATTCACTTCAGGTCAAAAAAGGCTGCAATTGCAGCCTTTTTTCTATCCGCAAGACAACGGATATGCCCAATAAAAATGTGAAGTACTAAAACTAAAATGATGAATCTAGACGCCTATCAAGATCTTCTTGCTCCCATTAACCAATTTCTGCGATGCAGTACACCTGATGAATGGGTAGAGGAAGCAAAGAAACCAGAGAACCTTCAAACCATTTTGTTAGACCACCTACTGTGCGAACTAAAAGCTGGCCAATCTGCCATGTTTTTAATTCGTAAGTATGCCGTTGACCAATCCAGTTCACATGCTCTACTTGACTGGTTTAAGCCCTACGAAGATTTTGCTTACCGTAACGTAGGCTCATTGGAAACTTTAAAAGGCAAGAGCAATATTTCTAAGTCAATCATGGCTAAGTCCGACTCACCATACAGCCAAGATTTGATCGATAAGATGGTGCTTTTGATAAAAGAGGAGTTACACCACTTTTATCAAGTTTTAGAGATCATGGAAAGTCGTGGAATTGAGTATAAAAATATTCCAGCAAGTCGCTATGCTAAAGGACTGATTTCGCATATGAAGACTCATGAGCCGGAAACGCTGATCGATAAACTCATCATTGGTGCGTACATCGAAGCCCGATCTTGTGAGCGTTTTGCCAAACTAGCACCACATATGGATGACGATATCGCAAAGTTCTACATTTCTTTATTACGTTCAGAAGCACGCCATTACCAGGATTATCTTGTATTAGCGGAGCAAATCGCAGGCAAAGATATCAGCGAGCGCATCGCCTACTTTGGACGTATAGAGGCAGATTTAATTTCTACGCCAGATACAGATTTTAAGTTTCACAGTGGTATTCCAGCCTAGCGAGCATATTCTCCCAAGGTTGAGCATACTCTGAACTTATATAGACAGAGAATAAATAAGCCGGACATTTCGTCCGGCTTATTTATTGTAGCAATGAGGTTAGGAATAAAGCTGAAACACAACAGCTAGAGCTGGAATGAACCCATTCGAGTTTTCAAGTTGTGCGCTAGGCTACTAATCTGCTGACAAGCCACAGCCGTTTGTGAAGCTCCCTCAGCCATCTCTGTTGAAGCACTATTAATATGCTCCACACTGCGATTCAGCTCTTCGGATACAGAATTCTGCTCACTGCACGCCGTTGCGATTTGTGTGCTCATTTGCGCTATGTTATCGACAGAATGTTCAATTTCTTTTATCTGGCTATCAGCATCATTAACTTGCTCAACACACTGAGAAATACCCTCCTGACAATCACGGCTTGAATGCCCTATTTTACTGCTGCTCTCTTGTAGTTGATTAACAATTTCCACAATTTGTGAAGTGGAGTCTTGAGTGCGTTGCGCCAGAGAACGAACCTCATCTGCCACAACAGCAAACCCACGTCCTTGTTCACCTGCCCGAGCGGCTTCAATTGCGGCGTTCAGTGCTAACAAGTTTGTTTGCTCCGCAATCCCGCGGATCACATCGACGACCACATTGATATTGTTTGAGCTCGATTCAAGCTCACGTGCCAGTTCATCTGATTCTTGGATCGTATGTGATACACGCTCAATTACTGCGATAGTTTGTTGTAACGTCGCCGTTCCTTGCTTTGCCACTTCCGCAGCCGAATAAGCAGAGGTTGCGCCAACTTCGGTATTTTGTGCCACTTCACTTACAGCAGCTTGCATTTCTGTCATCGCAGAAGCCACCGAGCTAAGTTCAATTTGTTGATTTTGCATACCAGAAGCGGTCTGAGAAGAAATAGCACTCACTTCCTCTACTGCTGCCGTTAGCTGAATCGTTGAGTCATTAATCTCAGAAACCAACGAATGTAAGTTTGTTTGCATACCGACAAGCTCTTTGAGCAGCGTTCCTAACTCGTCTTTGCTCAATTCGCTTTCGTCGATTTGATTATTCAATTGACCTTTGGCGATTTTGGAAGCGAATTCCAGTGCTCGATCAACAGGCCCGCAGATGACTCGAGAAAGCAACATGGCAGACATTACCATGACCAATGCGACGACAAGCGCACCAACAGCAGCGCTGTATTGTGTAAATGCCGCTTCACTTTGTACTTCTTCGCCAATCAAATTCACCAACTCATCGTTCAACGCGAGGGTATCATCCAAGCTGCTCAACGCTTTTGAGTAGGTATCGAAACTTGATAAAATTACATCATTTGCACTTTCAGCATCGCCTTGGCTTAGCAATACGTTGTAAGTCTTCGTTTCTTTGATGTATTGATTCCAAGTTTCTTTAAAAACGCTAAAGGACTGCGTTTCACGCTTATTAAGGTCGAGCTTTTCGTATTCTGCAATACCAGCCTGCACATCAGAACGCCATTGGTCGAGGCCTTTTAACCACTCACCAATTTTGGGGTGATTTGCGTTTGGCAATAAAGAGAACTCATCTTTACGCACTTTAGTAATATCAACTTGGATACCTTTCAAAATCGCAACAGAAGGTAAACTTTTATCTGTTAGCACTGAGATGTCTTTATTCAGTGTTAACAAACCTTGCACCAACATTACTGACACTAAACCAAACACGGCAAAAACGGTTAAATAACTAACCGATATTTTCTTTACGACACTTAAGTCTTTAATACGCATGCACTTTCTCCCCGCAGCCTTTCCAAACCTCTCACTTAAGTGAAAGCTTAACCTCTAAAACACACTGTTTTTTGCGCTCGATATCATTGAACGCTCTTATATACATCGGCTTGAGAGATCAAATCTTGACCAGTAATTGATAGTTTTATCACATGCTATTTTAGAGATAGGCTCGCATGCTCCGTATTGTGTCTACATCTTTTCATGAGCGCTTCTCGGCGCAGATCCAAGATCTCATCGATGAGCTTTTCTTTCGCATTTATCCCAAAATGCTGGGCATAATTTTTTACTTTTGCTATCTCATTAGGTTGCAAGCGGTACACCTCTTTCTTTAAACGCGCTTCTGCTTCACTTCTAATCAGACCTTGCTCTTGTAACAATTTAATGATGGTTTCATCGGTTGGATTTACTGCTCTAGCCATGGTGCTCCATCTATCAATTTGAGTTCTAGCCATATGGCTAGATGAATGACGCCGCACAACTTATAGAGCAAAGATGACAGCTTGATTGCAGTGAATGCAATTCGTTGACTGTTGGTATTATTTTCCACCGCTTCAACGGCCAGACACTCAATACCTCCACCCTCACCATTGAATAAAGATCACATTCTGATAACAATTTTCAGCACTGGCTTAGATGTCATCCATATTTAACGTGCAAGTAACATTTATAAACAAGAATGATTGCTCTAGTTCAAATGATGGAAAAATAAGATGAAATTTTCGCAGTGGAGCCTTTTATTAAGTAGCTTGATAGCGTTACCCAGCATTGCAGATACCGACGTTTACCTAACGAATAACTCTGCTCAACCGTTAACTATTCAAGTAAAACATGAAGGCAGCGATTTGCTTCAATACGGAGAAGAATGGCAACAACATGTGCAGGTACTTGGTCCGTGGGAAACTAAATCTGTATTAAGCTTCAACCGCTGGGAGGGCGTGAAATCAAATCAAACTTACCGTTTTGAAACTGTGGTTTCTAGCCCCGAAGGTGAAAGCATAACACTCAATCAAATAATGGAAGGCCATTGGTACAATTCGACCATTGAATACGGCTTGTCCGCTGCCGATGTCGAGTTATCTCTCAAAGATGATGGTAATATTCATCGTACCAACACTAACGCTTTTGGTGCGAGAGAAACCGAACTGGCATTTAAGTCAGACAGTACCGCTCGATATGATGATCTTTACTACACCATCACGCCAAGCAAGGTAGCGGAGTCTGTCGACAACGAAGAACAAAACCTTAAGTTGATGACTTATAACATCTGGGCGTTGACGGCTATTGCATCGCACATTGGAGATCGTTACGAACTGATTCCTCAACATGTAAAAGGTTACGATGTTTTGGCGCTGCAAGAGGTGTTTGCCAGCGGTCGTGAAGCATTCTTACGTGAGTTAGCCAAGGAATATCCTTACCAAACAAAGATGTTAGATAAAGAAGGCGTTAATATTCATGATGGTGGCATAATCATAGTTAGTCGCTACCCTATCGTGAATGAAGCGCAATATGTCTTTCCCGATTGCTCTGGTACAGACTGCTTTGCCGATAAAGGCGTAAATTATGCGGAAATAATTAAAGGTGGTCAGGCTTACCATGTGTTTGCTACCCATACCGCATCTTTCGATACAGACACCGCCCGTGAGTATCGTCAGCGCCAGTTCAAACAAATCCGCGCACTCGCCCAATCTCTTAACATTCCTTCAAGCGAAACTGTGGTATACAGCGGCGACTTTAACGTCAACAAAAGAAAGTTCCCTGGTGACTACCAACAAATGATCGCTAACTTAAGCGCCATAGAGCCTCAGTACTCTGGTTACACGGAGTCAACCTTTGATCCCCGTATCAATAACTTCGCAGGTGAAGCGTTATCAGGTGGCGAAAACGTGGAATACCTTGACTATGTTATGGTGAGTAGTGAATACGGGGTGAAATCATTCAATGACAACCGTGTAGACGTGCCGCGCACAACCGCAGAGAGTTTATGGAAACACTACAACCTTTCTGACCATTTCCCAGTAAGCGCAACAATCAAGCCATGAAGAAAATCGCTTTGATAATCATGTCCGCCATTATGGCGGGCATGATATTTTTAACTTTCAATCACGATGTTCAAAAAGAAGAGCTCGCTTCCTCTCCTTCCCCTAAGACAAAAAATCAGAGTGTCTCCAGTACATCACCACAAACAAGCAGCATCGTGCCCGATACAGATACTTCACCACAAACAGCTAAGCTCCCTTCCACAGTTCAAATAACGACTGAGCGATTAACTCAACTCAAAGGCAGGAAACTTGTCGCTGAACTTGAGACGTTTTGGCAAGAGTGTATGTTGAACCGTAGTTGTGAAGAGCAGGTCGCCTTGTTTGAGGCGCATTTATCTTCAGCTCGATTCCAGCTTTTGGCGAACTACCCTCAGCTCAGCAGCCAATGGCAAGAGAGTGTAGGAAATTTGTTATTTGATGAGCAACAATCACTGGCGTCGCGTGTTGCACAGCTGAAGAACGAAGCAAGAAGCATCTGGGGGGAATTGGCTGATGTTGTTTTTGCGGATGAGTTCGCGCTGTACGATTTCAACTTAGAAGCCCAAAAGCTGGACACTCAAAGCCCAGATAACTTTTTGCGAGCTTTCGAGCAACTCACCATTGACTGGCAAGAACATGCAGGTGCTATCGGGCTAACAAGCGACCAGGAAAAATATGAGCGTGCGGTCACCCTGATTCCTAATAGTATGAGCCTACCAGATCGCTTGGCGATCATCGCAGAGCTAGAACGAACTTACTTAACGAAAGAAGAAACTAAAAACATTCACGCTCGTGAGCAACAAATTGCTGAGCAAAAAGAGCAAGTCAGAGGTTACCAACAAGCATTGCAACAACTTGAGTCCAGGCTCAGAAAAGAGAGAGCCACAAGCCATTCAAATTTGTCAGAACCGGAATGGCAAAGCTATTACCAACAAGAAGTCGCGGATTTTCGTCGTGAATTTTTTTCTTCTTAATAATGCGCTTTGACTGACTGGGAACTTAAAAAGGCACGTTGCTAACCAGCCGTCGTGCCTTATGTTCAACTCTCTACTTTTAATTCAGAACAAATTTAAACCAAATACATCTTTCACATCAAATAGCACTTTTTCGGTTTTCTCGCGAGAACGCTCACTACCTTGTTTTAAAATATCAATCAGCTGCGCTTTATCATTCAAATACATAGCGCGCTTTTCTCGAATAGGGCGAAGCATTTTTTGTAAGCATTCTTCTAACACTTTCTTGGTCAAACCATCACCTAATCCACCTCGTCGATAATGGTCTTTTAGCTGTTCGACATAATTTTTATCAGGATGAAAAGCATCGAGGTAGATGAATACAATATTCCCTTCGACTTGGCCAGGGTCCTCAATTTTCAGATGATTGGGATCGGTATACATAGATTTCACTGCCGCGGAAATCTCCTTTTCGGAGGCGCCTAAGTTGATTGCGTTCCCCATGCTTTTAGACATCTTATTTTTACCGTCAGTACTCGGCAAACGAGGTGCATCGCTAAGTAATGGACGGCATTCTCTAAGAACCTCTTTTCCACCCAGATGGTTTATTTTTCTCACGATTTCATTAGTTTGCTCTAACATCGGCAGTTGGTCATCACCCACTGGTACTAGCGTCGCATGAAACCCCGTAATATCAGCAGCTTGAGAAATTGGATACGTTAAAAAGCCTGCGGGAATAGAGCGTTCAAAACCTTTACTCTGAATCTCATTTTTAACCGTAGGGTTTCGCTCTAATCGTGCGATAGAAACAAGATTACTGTAATACATTGTCAACTCGGCTAACGCTGGAATTTGAGACTGCAACGTGATCGTAGTTTGAGCGGGGTTGATACCAACAGCCAAATAATCTGCAACGACATTGAGAATATTAGAGGATACCTTTGATGGATTATGCGCGTTATCCGTCAACCCTTGCATGTCCGCGACCAAGATCGTTTGCTCGTGCTCCGTTTGCAATTTGACTCGTTGTTGCAATGAACCAATATAGTGCCCTAGGTGTAATGGACCTGTTGCTCGATCTCCGGTAAGTATAATTTCACGCTGAGATGTATTTTTATGGCTATTCATATTTGTCTCCAAGTATTTAATAGATCGCTACTGGAGATAAAAAGATCAAACACTCTTAGCTACCATCCAGCAGCTTAAGAATGTAAGTATTCCGCGCCGCTCTATTTAGAGCGCCACCAAGAGAAGGTTGTTAATGAAGGGCGAACGTGTATTTTCATGTTTTTTAAACTAACAGCACACACCGCAGAACTCAATCTGTTTTGTACTGAATTAGTGTGAGTGTTCCAACAGCCAATTAAGAGGATTACATTGGTAAAGACATCGCAATGACCAAAACCGCACCAAATACCGAACCAGAGACAAACGCACACAGTACAGTTTTGTTGTGTTTCCTTTTCATTGATGAACTCCTATCCATAACTACGATGACCAGCCCTCACATCTAATACGCATGTGGATGCATCACGACAACGAGTTAACCAACATATCGCACGTAGGACCAGTACCGCTTTGTTAAATTGGGACCTCGTCCATAACTTGGAGTGTAAATGACTCCGGAACCTACAACAGAAGAAAATTTCATCACGTTACTGTCCTACCCTCCGGGTTTGTGGCTTAATAGGCAGCAGGAACACTTTTTTCTTTTACTGCGGATACTTACATGGAAGCTGTTTTACATCAGTTGCAATTCTCTTTGTCGATAACCGGACCTATCTGTTTGATGTTGGTACTTGGCGTTCTTTTTAAGCGCTTTGGTCTAATCAACGATAATTTTATCGAAGTAGGCTCTAAACTGGTGTTTCAAGTTACCTTGCCTGCAATGTTATTTGTCAGCATTGTGGCTTCAGAACACGACTTTTCCGCGGCAAGTGGATTCGTCAATTTCGGCGTCATCGCTAGTATTTCGTTTTTCATTTTCACCTACCTTTCCGTCAAACTTCTGTTCAAAGCGTCGCCTGACCAAGGCGTTCTCATCCAAGGTGGGTTCCGAGCAAATACAGGTATTATTGGTATCGCTTACGTTGCCAATGCGTATGGTTCTCAAGGTGTGGCGCTAGCAGCGCTCTATGTCGCGGTCACCACATTTATTTATAACGTCCAAGCGGTAATTTGCTTATCGCCCAAGGGGGCAACGTCTGCCTCGCAAGCAGCAAAGATGATGGGCCGAACACTGACTAGGAATCCGCTCATAATCTCCATTGTTCTAGGAATGGCTTTTTATTTACTCGCTATTCCAGTACCGAATGTGGTTATTGATGCAGGAGACTACTTGTCCAAAATGACATTGCCTTTGGCGCTGTTGTGTACGGGTGGCTCACTTGACTTTAGCTTGATGAGAAAAGAGAAAGGTCCATCTTGGTTTGCGAGCAGTTACAAGCTCATCGTAGCGCCAGTCATCATCACCATGGGAGCTTACTTAGTAGGATTTCGAGGAATTGAGCTAGGTATTCTTTTCTTTATGAACGCCTCTCCAGTCGCTGCTGCCAGCTATGTCATGGCGCGTTCCATGGGAGGCAATGCCACGTTAGCTGCAAATATCATCGCACTCACTACGGTGCTTTCTACCGTGACCTGTACGTTGGGCATCCTATTTCTTAAGTTCTACAACTTAATATAATTGGCCAGCGATAAAATAAAGACGCTAGACGGCATTGATGTAAGTTACTGGTCGTGATTCGCAAAAGTGAGCTTTCTTACCAGACGAAAAAATTCACTCGCTTCAGATTCCGACAAACAAGAAAAAAACTCTTTCTGTAAATTCGTCATGATTTGATGAACTTGCTTTAAAGCATTTGCCCCCTCTTTTGTCATGCTTAGCATTTTAAGGCGCTGATTCGATTTACTTTTAGAAACTTGAACAAACCCTCTCTTTTCCAGATTGTCCACCATCCGCTTTGCTACACTTCGCTCAGTTCGAACCGCATCAGCTAACGCTTGCTGGCTCATAGGCTGAAATTCTTCTAAAGCGGCCAGTGCACTTGCCATTTCTAGTGTCATCAAATTTTGCCGAGAGAGCTCGGCTTGGGCACGATTGCGGTACATGCGCTGCATCACACCACAAACAAACATAGGACTTTGATCCAAAACGGAAATTGGGGAAATTTTCTGATCTTTCATCGTCGTTTTTCTTCTTTAGGCTTTCATTCGGCCGAAAAGGCTGTGCTGATACTGCACACAACACGCCGTCTTTCAGGCTCGCGTCATAGACGGTAACCACCAAGTGAAAACATAAAATAAAGAGCGCCGAAGCGCCCTTTAATCGTGTTTATTATCACTAGTATAACTCAGTTAAAACAACCAAGTCCTACTCGCTTTGCTGAGTGGGTTTAGTGCTGGTCTCAGACAACTCTGCCTCGGACTCTTTTCTCGCACGTCGATCAAACAATCGCTCAACCACTACAAAGAAGATTGGGACGAAGAATATACCCAATATCGTGGCACTGATCATGCCACCAAGTACGCCGGTACCCACTGCGTTTTGACCTGCCGATCCCACACCTGAACTGATAGCAAGTGGTACCACACCCAAACCAAAAGCAAGCGATGTCATGATAATTGGGCGCAGACGAACGCGAACAGCATGTAAGGTTGCTTCGATAAGCCCAGCGCCTTTCTCATAGTAGTCCTTTGCAAACTCAACAATCAGAATGGCGTTTTTGGTTGCCAAGCCGACCGTCGTTAATAAGCTCACCTGGAAGAACACATCGTTATCCATACTGCGCGTCATTACCGCAAGCACAGCACCAAGCACACCAAGAGGAACAACTAACACCACGGCGAAAGGTACTGACCAACTTTCATACAAAGCGGCAAGAACTAAGAATACGACGAGGATAGATAGCGCATATAGCATCGGCGCTTGGTTTCCGGAAAGGCGCTCTTCATACGAAATACCATTCCAGTTCACCGTGAAGCCTTCCGGTAGCTTTTCTACCATTGCTTCAATTTCTTCCATGGCTTCACCAGTACTTACACCAGGAGCTGCACCGCCTTGAATATTCATTGCTGGCAAACCATCAAAGCGCTGCAAAAGAGGAGAACCATAGGTCCACTCGCCACTCGCAAAAGCAGAGAAAGGCACCATCTCTCCTTTAGCGTTGCGTACGTACCATGAATCGAAGTCTTTTGGCTGCATGCGGTATTCCGCATCACTTTGCACCATCACTTTCTTCACACGACCGCGGTCAATATAATCGTTAATGTAAGCCCCGCCCCATGCAGCTGACAGGATTTGGTTTACGTCATTGATACTGACATCCAAAGCACGAAGTTTGACGTGGTCAATGTTCACTTTGTACATTGGCGCATCTGCCTGACCGTTTGGACGAACACCGACAAGTTTCGGGTTTTGTGCTGCCATGCCCAGAAGTTGCCCTTGAGCCGCAACTAATGCATCGTGCCCTTTATTCAACGAGTCTTGGAGATAGAAATCGAAACCTGTCGAGTTACCTAGCTCTTGAATCGCTGGAGGGGCGAACGCAAATACCAAAGCTTCTTTAATGGTAGAGAAGTGCCCCATCGCTCGGCCCGTAATGGAAGCCGCATCAGCGCCAGGCGCTTCACGCTCAGACCAATCTTTCAGGCCGATAAATGCCATCCCCATGTTTTGGCCTTGGCCTGCAAAACTAAAGCCCGCAACGGAGAAAACGGATTTCACGTTGTCTTTCTCATCCACAAGGTAAAAGTCGCGCATTTTCTCAAGTGTTTTTTCCGTCTGTTCTTGTGTTGAGTTAGGCGGCAAAATAGCCATTGAGAATACTGTGCCTTGGTCTTCATCTGGCAAAAATGACGTTGGAAGGTTCATAAATAACCAGCCAGCACCTGCACTCATTGCCAAAAATACAACCAACATGCGACCTGTGCGTTTTAGAAGTTTGGCAACGCCGGTTTCATAGCCTGCTGTCATCGCATCAAACTTGCGGTTAAACCAGCCAAAGAAGCCTTTCTTCTCTAGAAGCTCAGCATCGCCTTTTTTCAGCAACGTAGCGCACAATGCCGGAGTCAGAATTATCGCAACCAAAACGGAAAGCGTCATAGCCGCCACAATAGTTATCGAGAACTGACGGTAAATAACCCCGGTAGAACCAGACATAAACGCCATAGGGACGAATACCGCTGAAAGCGTCAACCCCACACCAATCAGGGCACCAGTGATCTGCCCCATCGATTTTTTGGTCGCTTCTTTGGGCTCTAAACCATCTTCATGCATCACACGCTCGACGTTTTCCACCACAACGATGGCATCATCCACCAGCAAACCGATAGCCAGAACCATCGCGAACATGGTTAACGTGTTTACGCTAAATCCAGTCGCGTACAAAATAGCGAAGGTTCCGAGCAATACGACAGGCACTGCGATCGTTGGAATGATCGTCGCACGGAAGTTCTGCAAGAACAGGTACATGATTAAGAACACAAGAAGAATAGCTTCTAATAGCGTTTTAACCACTTCTTGAATCGAGGCTTTGACGAATGGTGTTGTTTCAAATGGGTAAGCAATCTGCAACCCTTCTGGGAACGTTGCACTCAGTTGTTCTAAGCGCTCTTTTACCGCATTGGCTGTCTCAAGCGCGTTTGCGCCAGTACCTAATGAAATACCTAACCCCGATGCTGGGAAGCCATTATATTGGCCTCGAATATCATAACTTTCTGCACCACGCTCAACGCGAGCTACATCTTTCAAATAAACATTCGAACCACTGGCGTCGGACTTAAGAATGATGTCTTGGAACTCTTCTACACTGCTCAAACGACTTGCAGAAGAAATCGTAGCATTCAACAACTGACCCTCCTGCGCAGGTGCCGCACCAAGTTGACCTGAAGAAACTTGCGCGTTCTGTTCACTGATTGCATTTGCTACGTCGATCGCGGTCAAGTTGAATTGCGTTAGCTTAAATGGATCCAGCCAAACTCGCATCGCATACTGCGCACCAAACGCCTGCACTTGTCCTACGCCAGTTACACGACTTATCGGGTCTTGAATATTCGTTACAACAAAGTCGCCGATATCGTTTTCTGTAAAGTCAGGATCTTCAGAATAAACTGCGACAACCATGAGAAATGCCGTATTGGATTTATTGACGACAATACCTTGGTTTTGTACCTCCATCGGCAATGAAGTCAATGCCAATTGCAGTTTGTTCTGCACCTGTACTTGCGCGATATCAGGATCAGCTTCGCTATCAAACGTCAGGGTAATTGTCGCATTACCAAATGCATCACTGCTCGATGATAGGTAGCGAAGGTAATCTAATCCTGTCATGTTTTGCTCGATAACCTGCGTTACCGAGTCTTCAACGGTTTTTGCTGATGCACCTGGATAGCGAGCACTGATGGTGATCGTCGTCGGTGAAATCGTTGGGTATTGCGAGACGGGTAAATTGAATAATGACATTACCCCCGCCAACATCGTTAGAATCGCGAGAACCCAAGCAAATACCGGACGATCGATAAAAAATCGTGCCATGATTACTCCTGTTCACCGTTTTGGATAGTTACCGAACTGCCTGGCCCTACCTTTTGTAAACCGGCGGTAATGACTTTATCACCCGCGTTCAAACCATCAATAATGCGCCATTGGCTATTGATCGCTTCGGCAGTCTTCACTGGTTTCGCTTCCACTTTGTTCTCGCCATTAACCGTCATCACTGTCGCTTTACCTGTCGCATCACGAGATACCGTATTTTGTGGTATTAGAATCGCATCAGGGTCGACACCAGTAATGACCGTCGCACGAACAAACATTCCAGGTAGCAACAAACCGTCAGGGTTTGGGAATTCGGCACGAAGCGTCACGCTGCCCGTACTTTCGTTCACATTGACCTCAGTAAATTTCATTGTGCCTTTGTGTTCGTAAGTGCTGCCATCTTCAAGCATCAATGTAACTTGCGCAGAGTCATCTTCTTGCATATGGCCTTGGGAGAGTGATGCTTTCAAACGCAGCAGTTGCGCGGATGATTGCACAATATCAACATTGATAGGGTCAAGCTGCTGAATGGTCGCTAATTTGGCAGCTTGGTTAGCCGTAACCAACGCACCCGCTGTCACACTCGATTTACCGATCACCCCGCTAATCGGAGCTTTGACTTGCGTATAATCTAAGTTGATTTTTGCTGTGTTGATCTTGGCTTTTGCGACTAGGACCTGCGCTTTCGCTTCTTTGTATGCCGCTTCTGCTTCATCCAAGTCTTGTTGGCTGATGGATTTTTTGGTGATCAAGGTTCTGTAACGCTTCACCGTGGCATAGGTCGACTCTGCCGCAGCTTGCGCACGAATTAATTCCGCTTCAGCGCTCAGCAAATCCGCCTGAAATGATGAATCATCAATTTGATATAGCGACTGTCCTTGTTCAACAAGGCCACCTTCAACAAAATTTCGCTCCGAAATAATGCCAGTGACTTGCGGACGAACTTCTGCTTCTTTGAATGCTCTGCTACGACCCGGCAACTCTACTGTCAATGCTTGGCGCGTTGGCTGCACTGTTAACACTTCTACTTCGGTTACGGGCGCAGGCCCCCCACCTTGGCTCGATCCTTCTTCGCTAGGTTGACATCCAACCACAAAAAGGCTCGACGCAATCAGCAGAGATAGCGTGGTTTTACGTCTCATGAATTTTTCTCTCTTATCTACCGACAAGCCTTCAAGATTCCTTATTAAAAGCTTCTAGAATGACTTAATAATGACTAATGGATGTATATCCAGAACAAATTAATTAGGATGATAAATACCCAGTGTTGTACATACAACAAAATTTACAGTTCTATACGCTTACGAAAAACGTTTATGGTAAAGGTGTTATGAAGTTCTCAAATTTGAAGATTTTGGGTTGGAAATCACATTTTCCTGTGTGCAATTGCAATGGTTAAAAAGCAGCAAAAGTGATGATAAAAGCATCATCACGCTGTACAGAGTTTGTTACCGCTGTCTAGGGTTATTTGCCCACTCTGGTATACGAACTAAAGTGAGAAAGGAATGTAAATATAGTCGAAATTTCACAAGTCAGGTTCGCCACTTATCTAAAAAATAACCCGCTAAGAAGCGGGTTATTTCGTCAGTGAGATTGCTGTTCTCAAGCTTATACTTTGAACTGACTGACCTGATGATCTAAACGTTGAGTTTGCTCTGACAACATGGCTAAAGAAGCTTGCGCTTGGTTTACGATTTCCACAATTGAAGTGCTACTGTCTGCAATGCCTTGTACGTTGCTATTTACTTCGTCACTTACTGTACTTTGCTGGCTCGCAGCCGTTGCAATGTGTGTATTCATCTCGTTCATACGTGAAATCGCGTTCAAGATTTCAGAAAGGGATTCACTCGCTCGGCCAGCGGACTTGATCGTTTCATCACTGCTATTTTGGCTACCGCGCATCACTTCTACAGCTTGTCCTGCACCAGATTGTAGCTTTTCAATCATGGTTTGGATTTCTCCCGTACTCTGTTGCGTACGACTGGCTAAAGAACGAACCTCGTCCGCTACCACAGCAAAGCCTCGCCCTTGCTCTCCAGCGCGAGCCGCTTCAATGGCTGCGTTAAGCGCTAATAAGTTTGTTTGCTCGGCAATACCACGAATTACATCCAGTACGGACGCAATGTTACTCACATCATGATCCAATGTGTTAATGACGTGGCTTGCGCTTTCGATTTCACTTGCGAGGCTACGAATTGAGCTAACCGTTTGATCCAAAATAACATTGGTATTGGTAAGTTCATCATTCGCTGTTTGGCTCGCAACCGCAGCTTCGTTAGCGCTATCGCTTACATTTCTGCTGGTGACTTGCATTTCATGCACTGCCGCCGCTACCGCCTCGCTATCTTTTTGCTGAGAAACGGTCGAGTTCGCGATGGTCGTGGTCAACGAGCTAAGATTTGCCATTTCGTTACGTAAGGTATTTGAGCTTTCAATTACCTGAGCGACTGTCATTTGAATTTTGGACACAAACTGGTTAAATGCGTCTGCTAAATTGCCAATTTCGTCTTGTGTTTTTACATCGATTCGCTGACTTAGATCACCTTCACCGGACGCAATTTCTGTCATCGCATTTTTAATATCATTGATAGGCTTCACAACCGTTTGTAACAACAAAAAAGCCATCGCGATAGCGGCAAAAATAACAATCACAATGCCAGCCTCAAGAATGAGTTCTGCTCTTGTTGCAGCCGCTGATATTTCGTCCTTCAATTGGCTTTGCTTTTCTTCTATTGCATCTTTTACAACGTTAAGCTGCGCTCTAACCTCGATAAATTGGTCTTCAAAGGTATGTTTGTGCTCATTGTAGTAACCACGCCATTGAGATTGAGGTAAACGTAGCATCACCTCATAACTTGCTAACCATTTTTCACCCAAAGAGACAAGCGTTCGAACTTCATTACCATGTGTAGAAGGCGTCACACCGGCTTGCGATAGCTCAATCATTTGTTCCATACGCGGCAGCGCTTTGTATGCGTTGTCTTTGTATTCACCGATGTGGTGATCAATATCGGTTTGAGTATCAGAAAGAGCAACACCTTGGATTGCAGATGTAGCTTGGTAAAGATCGCGGTAAGCATCCTCAATCGTTAATAAGTTCGGCACGATCTGTTCGTTGAGTGTCTCACTCAATTCAGATTGCTTCCAACTTGTCATAACGTTTAATACAGAGCTCACAATAAACAATCCAATAATCAATGACAGCGGAATCACTATCTTCTGCTTGATCGTTAAGTTCTGGAACATGAATAGACTCTCTTTATTTATGGTATACAAACTGCCGGAAATTATATCAAACAAATAGAGTATACTATTAGGTAAAAGAGGCTATTCAACATGAAATCTAATGACTTTTTGACAAGGGTTCTAATTTCAACAATTAGTTGATTTTATACAAAATTTAACAAAGAGATCTTTTCAAAAGATGCAAATTAAAATGCTCTTTCAAAACGAAAAATATGTAACAGAAAGTGAATTAAAAGGGACCACATTTTGAAGAATAGATCGACTCAATGATTTACTGAGAACACATACAAAACACAGTTCTTGGATTGAGCACCACCGCGGAATATGCAAAAGTCCGAACATTTCTTCTAAAGCTCAAAAAAACCATTGTTTATCTGACGTATTTAAGGGTAATCCTTGATGATGTTAGTCGTGATGTTGGCAGACAGGGTGCTTACAAGTTTTCGAAGTAACCTGTAGCACAGTGAACGATTCAGATTTTCTTGAGCGCCAAGGCAATAAAAAAGTTTGCTATTTTCCTCTCAAGAGACGCATTCAAGAAAATAATGCAACCTAGTCACAAAGTTTTGCTACATCTTCAGAAAAGAATGATGTTGCTAAACAAATCTGGTGCAGCATACACATTGAAGCTAAACTCGTTTAAGGAACTTTTTCATATCAATATGAGAAAACATAGATTTCTCAAAGTTACACCGACCATTCAACGATTAAACTAATGTTAGCGTACCGGTACGTCCAAAAACTCCATGCATGAACCATTTGAAAGAGCCAAAATGTTCCAACCCAACTTCGCCTCAGTGGAGTGGCGAGTCGTTTCGCTCACTCTCCTACTCTCACTTCCTCACACTGCTCAAGCGGATCCACTAGATAAGGAAATTAGCAACCTTCTCCAACAACGTTTTTCTATCGCGGTTTTGCTGTCCGACACTGACGCAATTGCGTTTGGTATTGGCGACTTTGATCCGAATGCATTATTTGATACCGCCAACCCAGAGTTCGGGACTGACGAGTCAATCAATGAACGTCGAAGCAAATCCGTATATGTTCTCCCTTACACGACTAACTTTGACATAGAGGGCAGCGAGGACTTACATGAGCTGTCGTTTAAGGCATTTACGATACAAACAGAGAATGATCTCAAACTATTCGGCACAAGTAAGGATCTTCTCAAGGAAAGGACATACGGTGCATCGATTGGTTATGGGTATCTATACAAAGCAAGTGAAAACGTCACCCTTAGCACCAGAACGACGACTCACCTTATGCGTTATAAAAACTCATTCTCTACCGATAATAAACTTTCATCCATCATTGGAAGAATCCTAGACGGCCGTGCCGTTAACGTTTCAGCATGGGCGGCAATAGTTCAACCATCCATTAAAGCCAAATACACGTCTCCCACAAGTTGGGGGAAATGGCATGCCAGTTCGACATTGAATTCATTCATTGGGCACAGCTGGGGAAGCGCAAATAACGGCAATATAGGCAACCCTAAAGGTTGGTACCTATCTAATGAAATCACCGGTTACTACAATATTTATCACGGTGAGCAAGCTTTATTTACCGGGATTAAAAGAGTCGACCTTTCGCATGATTTAAGCGATGAACTGGGAAGTCCGCATTACTACGAAGCTTCTATAGGATGGCTATTTTATGCACCAAAGCCCTTTGATTGGTTGGACAATTTCGGCATAGGCGTTAACTTCAACTACGGCTCGACTCTCAGAGGTGGCAGCATTCAACTTTACTACAACAAACAATAACGCTGTCAGTACAGGAACCAGTTGGTAGCATATATAACAAGAAGAACGAGAAGACACAAAAGGAATGGCAGAGTTAGCGTCTTCGCAAACTTTTTCATGAGACTTGGGTTATCAAACACCACACCTTTCGCTTCTCTTACCCTTCGCTCTTCGTCAAAATGCCATTTAATGGCTAAGTAGGCTCCTATCCCTAATACAATAAGCTTAAAAGCTCCAGCAAAGTAAGGAAAGAAATTAGCCCAACTGTCGTTCATTATCCATCTCCATCAAATTCAATATCAGCTTTGCGGTGGCAGAATCCAAGGTTCATGTAGAATGCCCCCCTCAAAGTCAGACTCTCTGGCTAGCGCCAGTCTACTGCTCGAGATAGCTGCCCACAACTCTCTTTACCATATAGGCATTTATTAATTATTTAATAAATAACAAGAAAGACACTAGCACACTTGCTGAAAAGTAAGTGTCAGTTTGGATTGAAACTCATCAGGAATCGAAAATGGTCCGCAGTCGACTTGTTGATCTAGTGAAAGCCGAATTACCTAGAGCCAAATCGTTCGCTAGTATAAAAATGTAGCCTATCGCACTTCTGGTCGAGTGCTAACGAACTTATGATGCACATGTCATTAGCAGTGCAATTTTAAGTTTATCAATTAGCTAAAGTTTCCCACCTTAACTGCCAGTAAGTTTGCTGTGTTTGAGATGATCTCGACATGACTAGTGTATAAATAGTATGGAGGTTCAAAGTGAAGGCAAGGCAATTTTCCTTACTAAAAATATTGTTTTTGTAATTTTATTTCAGGATTATCGAAACCATCATAAGGATAATTCGAACTAATCTTAATCCATGCTCCTTCAGTTACATTTGCTTTCTTTTACTCACTTCTCGCGACTATTAGTGGCATTTTGAGACAATTTCCTACACTCCTTTCTTTCCCTTAGTTGATATAAATCATGGTTAGAAGAAAACAGAATCACCTGTATTTCTCGATACATGAATCCAAACTGCCCGACTTTTCGTAACTAAATTACAGATAGACACGATTTTTAGTATGGCACGTTTTTGAGGAACCAAGATGTTAGATACCCTCATGCTGTCGCGGATCCAGTTCGCGGCCAATATCAGCTTTCACATTCTCTTCCCGACCATCACCATCGCGTTGGCATGGATGTTGGTGTTTTTCAAGTGGCGATATAACCGCACACAGGCCCCCGTATGGCTCGATGTTTATTACTTCTGGGTCAAGATATTCGCTCTCACTTTCGCCTTGGGTGTGGTATCCGGCATTACGATGAGTTTCCAGTTTGGTACCAACTGGCCAGGCTTTATGGAACGAGTCGGAAACGTAGCTGGACCATTGCTCGGATACGAAGTGATGACCGCCTTCTTTATGGAAGCCACCTTCCTGGGTGTAATGCTTTTTGGACGAGGACGAGTACCGGAATGGGTTCATACTCTCGCCACCGTTCTGGTTGCTGTTGGGACAAGTATGTCCGCATTTTGGATTCTGGTGCTTAACAGCTGGATGCACACACCAAGTGGCTATGAAGTGATTGACGGCATTGTTCATGTGACCAGTTGGAAAGAAGTCATTTTCAATCCTTCTTTACCGTACCGTCTTCTACACACGCTATTAGCATCGGCGCTGACTGCCAGCTTCTTGATTGCAGGTATCTCGGCTTATCAAATAATGAAAAAGTCAGATCACCGCTCAGCCAAACTTGGCCTAAAAGTCGCGCTGTTCGCGGCGGCTGGGTTCATCCCGGTACAAATCTTTGTCGGTGACCTTCACGGGTTAAACACGCTTGAACATCAACCTGCAAAAATTGCAGCGATGGAAGGTGTGTGGGAGACCGAGCAAGGCGCGCCTCTTCTACTATTTGCGATGCCAAATGAAGAAACTCGCAGCAATGATTTTGAAGTGGGCATCCCTAAGTTGGCGAGTTTGATTCTTACGCATGACTTAGACGGGGAAATCCAGGGACTTAACGAGTTTGCGCCTGACCACCCACCAGTGAAGCCCCTGTTCTTTGGTTTCCGCGTGATGGTTGGTGTAGGTGTCCTTATGCTGCTGGTTAGCTGGTATGGCGCGGTGACGCTAGCACGCAAAAAAGCGTTACCTAAACCTTACCTGTACACGGTATTAGCCATGACGTTCTCCGGTTGGATAGCCACATTGGCGGGTTGGTATGTTACTGAGATTGGCCGACAGCCTTGGTTGGTCAGCGGTGTATTGCGTACATCAGAAGCCGTCACCACGGTTGCGAGCAGTAGCGTGATGACTTCGCTCATTATGTACTTAGCCATTTATGCTGCATTGCTGGTTGCGTACATCCATACCCTATTCTATTTGGCGCGCAAAGACATTGCAGCCCATGAAGTCCCACTGACACAACAAGAGGCCTAATCATGCTCGACTATCTACCAGAAATTTATCTTCTGCTGCTTGGCTTCTCGGTCTTTATGTATGCTGTGCTCGACGGCTACGACCTTGGCGTCGGTATCCTTTTACCAAGTGATAATGAAGCGCAACGTGACCGAATGATAGCCTCTATCGGCCCTTTCTGGGACGCGAACGAAACGTGGTTGGTGTTAGCCGTTGGTATTTTGTTGATTGCCTTTCCTACCGCTCACAGTTTGATTTTAACGGAGCTCTATATGCCGACCGCCATAATGCTTATCGCACTGATAATGCGTGGCGTGGCGTTCGATTTCCGAGCCAAAGCGAACTCGGATCATAAACCTCATTGGGATTGGTGCTTCAGAATTGGCTCGCTAATCACCGCACTAACTCAGGGTTACATGGTGGGTCGTTACATCATGGGATTTGAACAATCAACCGAAGCATTTGGCTTTGCTTGGTTAAGCGCACTTTGTGTAGCAGCGGCGTACGTTTACATCGGTGGCGCATGGTTAGTACTAAAAACGGAAGGTGATTTGCAAATACGCTCGGCCCGTTGGTCTCGCCGTGCTGGTTGGTTAGCGGCCTTAGGAATCTTGGTGGTTAGCGTTGTAAACCCAATTGTAAATCAACAAGTTGCCTTGCGTTGGTTCAGCTTCCCAGAAATCTTGTTGCTTGCCCCAGTTCCGTTAATTGTATTGGCAACCATCTTCCTAGTTGATCGCTATTTGCGTCAGGTTCCAATGGTGAATGATCTGGGTGTGCGTTGGCCTTTCTTTGGTGTCACCGTCATTTTCGCGTTGAGCTTTCTCGGTCTTGCGTACAGCTTCTTCCCAGAAGTTGTGCCGGGGTTGATGACCGCACAACAAGCGGCCTCCTCACCTGCGACATTAATAATCGTGGGCTACGGTGTGATGATTGTTATGCCGGTGATATTGCTTTACACCTTTGTGGTATACCGGATCTTCAAAGGCAAAGCGACAGAACTTAGCTACAAGTAGGAAAGGGAATTCCTCAACAAAGCGCCGCTGCTCATGCGGCGTTTTTTTTGCAGTACTCAACGACTAAAGTATCTACCCAAGGCGACTGAGTGGGAACGCTGAGAGAATGTAGCGGCAGCCAGTAGTTTGTTCCTAACTAGAACGAGATAACCGTTTCTCAACTATAGCGATACAGGCACAAAAACAGAAAGAACATTTGATGTTACAAAAGGTAGACCGCCACTTTAAAACGCTTTGAGTATTTTTTTTGCGCTCAATGAGGTGCAAGTATACTTATGCTTTTTATGACTTGTGAACACTCAATTGCATGTTATGTTGCTGTTGAAATAGTACATGAAATAAGGACAAGAACATGAAGATACGATGCGAAACGACGCAAAGCATTGAAAAATTTAACCCAGATGACCTCAATCCAAACACAGATCTCTTTGTTATGATTGCTGTTGTATTCGTGTTCATGGCTGTTTTGCTTAGCATCTAGTAGCAATACGTTCATTCTTGTGGCCGTATTCATACCTCATGTGATATGGGTGCTAAATTCTAGATTAAAGCGGATGGGCTAACCCGCACCAATCAGATTATGGCTGCCTCTGTATAGCTTCTTCAATTTTGGCGTTGTATCGAGGTGAGATATGAACAGTTGGCTTGTAGATAGAGTTGCGTTTGCACTCTGAGTACTCTTATGTACTTTCAATGATGCATTACTTTAGTGCAGATATGAAAAAAGGCCTGATAAATCAGACCTTTTAGAATGTGGCGGTGAGTGAGAGATTCGAACTCTCGATACGTTGCCGTATACACACTTTCCAGGCGTGCTCCTTCAGCCACTCGGACAACTCACCGAATCAAATTTTGGTTAGCATCATTGGCTAACGAGGCGCTAATTTAATGATTATGTGCCTGATGGTCAAGGCTAAACATAAAAAAAAGCGCCCTTTTCGAATCGATTGCTCACTAAGTAACTAAATTGAGCAAAACTGGGGCATTTACATGCTTTGAGAATAACCGGGAACACGGAACCAACGGCGGCACATGTCCAAGAAGTACCCATACAACACACCCATGCCACAAGAAATAACAGCGTTACTTGCCACTGCGGTCACAATTTGATCTGTAGACGCGCCAACTGCGAATAAAATACCCGCATAAACTGGAGATTGAAATAGTACATAAGCGACCAGATCAGAGATGTTCTTCATAAAGGAAGACGGCGACACCTTACTACCTTGATACAGCACCCAATCACGAAAAACCCCATACGGCCAAGCAATAGCGATATTCACTGGAATCGATAGCGTACGCGATGCTAGAGATTGCTCAAATGTCATCCCTGAAATCAAAATCTCGACAATCATCCCTGTGATAAAGCAAAAAACAACCATAGCAAAGGTATCCGCTGCGGCGTGACGAATACAAAATGGTCCACGAGACTTCATTTACAAAACCCTTAAAATCAAACACTGCAATTAATAAAAATAATAAAACTATTAACCACTAAAAAGACACCAAGCCAGTTAATAATGCAATTAGAACACACAAAAACTAGCTTATGGCTCTGCATTTAAAATTAAGTTGTAAATTTATAACCAACTTTTAAAGTAAAAGTAGTTTTTTTCACCAATGACGAGTAAAAACGCCTAAAATTACGTAAAAATGGTACAAAAACACGGATTTCACTTACATAAAAAGGGGTTACGATAATTATTTTGACGTAAAGTTAGAACAAAACTCGGACTGTAAACAGTCACTCCTATAGCTTATGCTACCAAGCTGCGAAAATTCAGAGTATTACCGATATAATCACAGTAGAAGGTCTTGCTGCTTTACTCGTAAAAGTAAAACTGCAAGCCTGTTCATTGCAGGTTAGAAGAGTTTGTCACGAAGCTGGATGACGTATGAATAGTAAGAACAATTCACAGTTGCGCCATATTGATTCAGTTATGGTGAGGCCAGCAAAATCGTTAATGTATCGATATCATCTTGGTCTGGGGATTGCTGACGCTTTAAGTTACTTCTTATCCGTTCAGCGACTGAAGAAACGTCGTCACTGAGTTCAAGGGGAGCCTCCGCAATGATCGCTGAAATAGCCTCAAGTGCTTCATTAAGATGTCCATTATCTAGAGCGACATAGAAGTTGAGTAACCACTTTTCAGCATTAAAGCTATCTGCTGCATTTCCATCAAAGTCCGATTGGTACTGATATAACTGTATCGCATGAAGATACAGTGCATCATTTAATTCAGACTCCACTATTGGTTTCGCTATTATGTGATCTGCTCCTACATTAATCATACGCTCTTGTGTTTCTTTGAACACATCCGCTGTACAGCCAAAAATCAGTACCGACTTAGCAGGTGAACTCATTGCTCGAATGGCTGATATGGCCCCAACGCCATCTAGAACAGGCATATGATTATCCATCAGTATCAAATCAAATGGTTTGCTCGCAACCTCATCGACTGCAAGCTGACCATTTTCGACACTTGTGCACTCAAAGCCCTTGGCTCGGAGGAAAGTTTCCATAATGATCGCATTTGTTCGGTTGTCTTCAACAATGAGTGCTTTCAACCCTTTACAGTTCAATTTATGTGTATTGATTGACTCTACTTTACCCGGCTTGCAAGGTGTAAGGGCAATTTCGACAGTAAAAGTCGTTCCAGCGTCCTCCTGACTCTCTACAACCACTTGCCCACCCATATGTTCCGCGATTTCTTTGACTATTGCTAAACCAAGCCCTGTACCACCAAACCGCCTAGTCGTTGATGACTCCGCTTGCTCAAAAGGACGAAAAATGCGTTTTTGTGCCTCTTTTGAAATACCAATTCCTGTATCTTTTACCTTTAGTATCAGCTTGGTGCCTGCCTTACTCGATTGCTCGGCTAGCTCTACCTCTACGATGCCACGATCGGTGAACTTAACAGCGTTATTGAGTAGATTGAACAGTACTTGACGCAAACGGGCTTTGTCATTGTTGTACCAACGACCCGTTGGTAAATGCGAGACGACTCTAAAGCGAAGACCTTTTTCTGCACATAGAGTTTGATAAACACTCTTGATACTGCCGATAATCGACTCAATTGGGAAAGGCTTATTTTCAAACTCAACATGCCCTTGTTCAATTTTTGAGTAATCTAAAATCTCATTGAGTAATGTCATCATGTGATCACCTGAATCATAAAGTGTTCTCAGGTGCTTACGCTGCTCATCGGTAAGTGGTGTTTTTAACAGTATCTGGGCAGTTCCTAGTACACCGTTCATTGGTGTGCGAATCTCGTGGGACAATGTGGCTAAGAATGCCGTTTTAGCGTTTGTCGAAGCCTGAGCTTTTATTCTCTCCTGCTCTAAATAGATCGTCTTTTCATTGAACTTCTCGATAAGCTGTCCGATTTCGTCATCGCTATCGTAGTCAATATCTATGATCCCACCAGTTTTCGAGTCATCAATCTTAGCGGCAATGCGAACAATTGGTTCAACAATATAGCGATTCAGTAAGTAGTAACCGACCAAGACACACAAGAGCAAAAATGGAATGATCCTCCCCTCAACGCTCATCACTTGTTCAAACACTTGATCGGCGACTTTAGCTTTTGCGTTGACAACTTCCATGCGCCAATCGAACTCTCCGAAATCAAGCTCGCTGACATAAATTTCGTCCGTCAGTTGAAAGTTGTGCTCAATAATCACGTTTGAGTCAGCATCGCGAACCACTACCCCCAAAGAATGCTGGTTCGTGTGCTCTCGAATAAACTGAAAAAGTGCATCAAGTGATAGGTCTACCGTTACAACTCCAGCGAATCGACCGTTTTGGTAGTACGGAGAAGACGCGGTAATCATCTGGACCTGAGTAAAGGTATCGATGTAAACCGTAGACCAACTAACAGAACCTACCGGAGCATCGGCGGCAGCGACATACCAGGGTTCATTATCATAACCGCCAGATTCGGGGTTATTGTAGGAGTGAATTTGGTCAATACCACTATCACTGTTTTTATTGAAGAATAGACTTTTATATCTCCATTGTTCTGCTTTGAGTTCGGGTTTAGGCCATACGCCACCACTAACAAGCATCTTGTCACTCAATTGAAGTATATGTGGAATTATTGTGTTGAGAGATTGAATATTTTCAGTCCCTTGGGCTAGCCCTACTAAGCTGCTCAATACACCTGTAGAACTGAGGAGGGGCTCTTTTATCTCAAGAGCCAGGAGTTGGGTACGTAACTCTAGGTTTTGCTCTAGCTTTTGTCTAACCGGTGGCTCAACAACCAAATAGGCGACAGAACCGATAGTGGCGATAAAGAAGCACAGGTAAAGTGTTAGGGCGAGAATGCTTTTTTTTCTAAGTGATGAGCGAATTTCCATAGATGTGTGAATCATTCCCTAATATCGATTTATCACTAATTGATTGGTAAGATGAGCGCAATCAACCAGCCCATTAACAAATGGTATTCTATTTTGAAACTACAAGACATCCTTTCTCTCCCAGAACTTGACGGTAAACTACTAAACCTAGCAAAAACTCAAGGCTTTGTAACAGCGATGGCTGCAGCGCCAAACGTATTAATGCCTCAAGAGTGGTTGCCATTCTTATGGGGTGGAGAAGAAACAGCGCCATTTACTGACGGTGAACAACTAGAGCAGTACATTGACGAGATTGTACAAATGTGGAACCAAACTCGTCCCGCTCTCCTAGAAGGCACTTGGCAGTGGCCTGCAGGGTGCGCGCTAGATGAGCAAGACATTGTAACAAGTCAGGCTCGCGATTTCTGTGAAGGTGTATTACAAGGCTGGCAACTTGCGCGTGATGACTGGGAAACGTTGATGCCTGAGGATAGCGAAGATAATGCCCTGCTCGGTGGTGTTTTACTTTCTCTTACTATGCTTTACGACCCAGAAACAACCATTGAAACATTGGCCGAACAAGGTATGGAAGGCTTAGAGCAGTTTGAAGAGATCTTCAATGCAATGCCAGTGATGTTATGTGGTCTTACCCAGCGCGGTGTTGCATTAGCTGAAGAACAATAGACGCAACGCTGTCGACCATCAAGATTGAACGGCTGAATAGACAAAAAGCTCTCCAAATGGAGAGCTTTTTTGATCATGTTAAAATTACGTGTGGAATATACCGCGCCATATCTTGAGTCACTAAGCTACTGTCTTCCCTAATCGAAATACCGGCAGCTCTATCATTGACCAACCAACTGCCAATTAACGTATGGTTTTGCCCAAACTTAGGTAGTGGATGGTATTGTTGGACGATATTAAATTTAGATTCATAAGGCCCTGACGTTTTAACAAAACGTTTTCCATCGATGACGATCTCGATGTTCGCGCCCTCTCGAGAAAATAGTGGCTTGATGACATAATCTCTCATAGTATTCGCTTTTGAATCGTTAGCAAAATAAGCGGGCAAAAGGTTCGGGTGGTTAGGAAAGCGCTCCCACAATAACGGTAAAAGTGCTTTATTGGATAGAATCGACTTCCACATCGGTTCTAACCAGTTTACGTTCGCAGTCGCTAAGTACTTCGCATATTCCTCTTCAAACATAAACTCCCAAGGGTAAAGCTTAAACATCCAACGAATCGCTCTGTCGTCAGCATCCACAAACAGACCATCTTCCGTCACTCCAATATCTTCGACATGCACGAATGCCGTTGCTAACCCTGCCTCTCGCGCGCAATCCTCTAAATACTGGACAGTCCCTTTATCTTCTTCAGTGTACTTGCAGCAGCTAAAGTGAAGTGTTTGTCCTGGTTGGTATTTTGCTATTTCGGCGAAGCGCTCGATCAAAAAGTCTTGAAGAATATTGAATTGATCCGCGCTACGGTGAACTCGACCTTTATTTACAACATCTTCTAGCCACACCCACTGCCAAAAGCCAGTTTCAAACAAGCTGGTTGGCGTATCCGCATTGTTTTCCAGTAATTTTGCTGGCGAGGTCCCGTTGTACGCGAAATCCAGCCGCGAATAAAGCGAAGGTTCGCTTCGTCTCCATGAAGAAGCGACCTGCTCCCACATAGATTCAGGGATCGCACATTGCGTCAGCAACCGCTCACTCCGAACGACTTCATCCACAATAGCCAGGCACATCTGATGCAGCTCTTCAGTGGGCGCTTCTATATCGCGCTCAATTTGCTCCAGCGTGAATTGATAGTAAGCACTCTCATCCCAATACGGTTGGTCATACATGGTATGGAAACCAAAACCAAACTGGCGTGCTAATTCACGCCAGTTTTCGCGCTCTTGTATTTCTCGTCGAAACATAGTGCTTTTTAACCGCCTCGACTGACCGACACCGCTTTACCAAACCCGCCTCGAGACATCGCCCTGCCAATGGTGCCGCCACCACGTTTATTAAGGCTATTAGTCGCAACTTTGGTCGGCTGGTTTCGGTAGGAGCCAAAGAATTGTCCTGCTCCATTATAGAATTTGGATTTATAACGGTACATCGGCTCTGAGTAATAGCTCTTGTTATAACCTTTCAACCCGCTTAATGAGCGACTGTAAAAAAAACCGCCAAAGTTAGGTACATAAGCTCGGGAACTGGAACTGTAGTAACAATCATCCTCGTAGAAATCATTCTCGCATTCGAACTCGCTGCGGTAGCGAGGGGCATTTTGTTCGGCACGAGCTAAAGCTTCTTGGTATGCAGTGTCACACTGTTCACTAAACTCAGGCGAGTTAGATTTACACTCATCAGCATCAGAAAAAATGTACCCTTCTGTTTTTGACTCGTACGTAGCAAAGAAGAAAATACCACCAAAGGCAGCAAAGGGAAGAATTTTCCCAAGCTTTAAGCTTTTGTCCATGGAAGAACGTTTAACGTTAGAACTCCGCTTCATCGTTCCTCCTAGTAAGTCATGCACGCGGCATTCAATACGCCAACCGAAACAGAAACTGCGGCTAATACGATACCGGCTGGCAGTTCATCTTTTTCGATACGCTCTGCCACTTTCGGAAGTAAAATAAAGCGTACAATTGCAAATGCGATAATTTGAGCAAGCATTGCGACAACGCCCCACACCATAAAATCGACGATATTGACCGAGTTTTTTGCCGCCCCCGAAATCGCGAGACAGTAACCAAGGAAAGCCCCACTTAGCGCAATCGCTGCTGCTGTATTTTGTTTTTCTTTAATCAGATGCCACTCATCGTATGGCGTCAACTTGACGTAGATGAACTTAAACGCCAATACAAAAATAATAGAAACAGAGAAATAGAGTAAAAAGTTTGGGAAGCCTGCTAACAGGCCGGCAATCATGTGCATTATTGTTCCTTGTTCATTTCTTTCCAGGCAAAATCTTCAATACGTTCATCTGCAATGTAAAACAGCTTGGTACTCGCGGGTACTTCAGCATCTAAATCTGGGTTGAGTTGAATACCATCGCCAATATCAAAAGCAATCAGCGTGGCATGATGGCGTCTTTTGAGAAAAACGAAGAGATTCTCAATAGTGGTGGCAGACTGCCCCTCAGGATAAATAACTGAGTATTGCGTCATACCTCGTGTTGAAGCCAAAAGCTCCTGATGAAGCGCACTTGAGCCCGGGTCAACCGCCGCTTTTGCCAACATTTCTGCGCCAACAGCAGGTATGCATTCCGCTTTCGGGCAATGCTGACTTAGAAGTCGGCCTAGCGCTTCATCTTTAAAGTAAGCGACCAAATGAGCGGAAGGGTTTACAGATGCGCAGTACAGAGCGGCTGACAAGGTAATGTCGTCCGAGAGATTATCCACAATAATGCAAGCGGCTTCGGCAATATTGGCGTTTTTCATTTCTTGCGAATCGGTATAACTGGTCACTTTGATAAAACTGATTTCGCCAGGTAACGGGTTCTCTATTTCTGAACGGCTGCATAAAACAATCGGGCGCTTTCCCTCTTCTTCATGTTGTAACATGCGAATAAGGTGCATCGTTCTCGATCCATTCCAGCCCAACAATACAATATGGTTTTCCACTCTTACTCTCCGTTTTCCTAAAATACCCGCTCGCCAATAGTCCATCGCTGCTCCAGCGACACGCCCCAATAATGCGGCGAATAAGCTCAAACCGCCGGGGATTACAAATAGTACGACAACCCATTTACCCAAATCTGTTACAGGAGAATGGTCGCCATAACCCACCGTACTCGCCGTAACCATGAGGTAATAGATAAAGTTAGCGAAACTGTCTGTTAATGCTGTTTCACCAGCGAGAACCAGCAGCCACCATGAAAGGCTCACATATAAGCCACTAAAGATGAGAAGGCTTCGGTTGCTCAATTTAAAAAGGTGGGAACTAAGCCACTTTTTAACTACTAACCACACCGCCATAAATTTATGACCTCGATATTCATTGATTGCATCAATAGTAACTCATTGATAGTAAGACACAAAAAAACCAGCCATATTCGGCTGGTTTTTGAGATTTACTGTCAGTAACGCCTACTTTTTAAGCATTACCTTTCACTTGCATATTTAGCTGCTCAGCAAAATCTAGCATGCGGTTAAGTGGTATAAGGGATTTAACACGCAGTTCTTCGTCAACAAAAATCTCGTGCTCTTCACCACCTTCACTAAGCGCTTTCTCAATTGCTTTCAAACCGTTCATTGCCATCCAAGGACAGTGTGCACAGCTGCGACATGTTGCGCCTGCACCTGCGGTTGGTGCTTCGATAAGTTCTTTTTCTGGCACAAGTTGCTGCATTTTAAAGAAAATACCTTTGTCTGTCGCAACGATCATTTGTTTGTGAGGAAGCTCTTTCGCTGCTTTGATCAGCTGACTCGTTGATCCAACAGCATCGGCAAGTTCTACGACGCTTGCTGGTGACTCAGGGTGAACCAAAATAGCCGCATCTGGATACACGCTCTTCATTTTGCGTAGCGCATCAGCAGAGAACTCATCATGAACCACACACTCACCCTGCCAAAGCAGCATATCTGCGCCAGTTTTGTTAGCGATGTACGATCCTAGGTGACGGTCTGGTCCCCAAATAATTGGCTTATCTTCAGCGTCTAAGTGTTCCACGATTTCAAGCGCAATACTCGATGTAACGACCCAGTCGGCACGGGCTTTAACCGCTGCTGAGGTGTTTGCGTAAACTACAACCGTATGATCAGGGTGAGCATCACAAAACTCGCTGAACTTATCCGCAGGACAGCCAAGGTCGAGCGAACATTCCGCTTCCAACGTTGGCATTAGAATGCGCTTTTCTGGTGTCAGAATTTTGGCCGACTCGCCCATAAAGCGAACACCACCAATAATCAATGTACTTGCAGGGTGACGATTACCAAACTTCGCCATTTCCAACGAGTCACCAACAAACCCGCCAGTGTCTTCAGCTAGGGCTTGAATCTCAGGGTCGGTATAATAGTGCGCGATAAGTACCGCATCTTTTTCTTTGAGTAACTTTTTAATACGCTCAATGTAAGATGCTTTTTCTTCTTCGCTTAATGGAACTGGTTTCGGTGGGAATGGGTAAACAGTGTCGATTTTATCTAATATATGGCTCATTGCTCATGCTCTACGCAACTTCCTTTAATCCGAGTATTGTAACCTCGTTAATTTTCAAAAACCAACTTGTCGCGGGGATTTCTAGCGGTCTAGCCGTATATCTTTGTTACAGGTAGCATTTCCGAGTAGCGAAATTCGGTGCAACACAAGGTCAGAGGCTCTGCATCATTGCTATCGACTTAGCCGTTCTGCACCAACAGAAAATGGAAAAGAAAAAGGAAGCCGAGGCTTCCTTTTCAAAACATAACGTCTTACAGCTTAGAGCTGGCAAGTTTTGCAGATGCACTACCTGGGTATTCATCAACCACTTGTTGGTAGTACTTTTTCGCTTGAGCTGCATTGTTATTACGCTCAGCGATTTCGCCTAACTTAAGCAACGCATCGGCTCGCTTGTTAGAGTCTTTATAAGACACAACAGCGGCAAAACTTTTCACTGCATCCTCATCCTGCTTTTTAGCGAAGTACAACTGACCTAACCAGTAGTGAGAATTCGCTGAATATGTAGAATCAGGATAATCTTTCTGGAACTGCTGGAACGCTGCAATTGCGCCAGTGTAATCACGCTTTTTGAGAATGAGGTCAACTGCATTCTGATATGCCGTTTGCTCATCAACATTTGGAGTGTACTGGCCACCTGTTTTCACAGGTTGTGCTTCTTGTGCAGGTGTGGATTTTATCTCTCCACGAACACGATCCAGCTCGACAAACAACTCACGTTGACGTTGCAACATTTGTTTCATTTCGTAGCTATTTCGCTCTAATTGACCACGCAATTCACTGATCTCTTGTGACATTTGGTCAATTTGCTGTTGCATTTGGAGCTGAACGCGATTGCGATTTTGTAGCAAACGTTCTAGACGCTCTACTTCCGTTTCAGATGAACGGCTCTTAGAGACGGATGATGTGCTGTTGAGATCGGATACTGGAGCTGGTGCAGCGAACGCAAAGTTCGCTGCACTTGCCAGTAACGTAAGCGCAACAGCGCGCTTAGTGTTACTGAACATGAGGATTACCTCGAATTAGTATACTAGAACCGCGCGACGGTTCTTAGCGTAAACTTCATCTGATTGACCTAGAAGAAGTGGCTTCTCTTCACCGTAGCTAACGATTGAGATTTGGTCAGCTTGAACACCTAGTGCTTGTAGGTAGTTCGCTACTGCTTGCGCACGACGCTCACCTAGAGCAATGTTGTACTCAGGCGTACCGCGCTCATCAGCGTGACCTTCGATAGTTACGTTAAGTGCTGGGTTCTTGCTTAGGTAAGAAGCGTGAGCCGCTAGCATCTCTTCGTAATCTGCTGCAATTGTTGAGTTGTCAAAAGCAAAGTAGATTGTTTGAGTTTCACGTAGCGCTTGCTCTTTTAGCTCTTGCTCTGTCAACTGACCGCTTTGATCAATTGGCGTAGCTACTGTTGTTTCCACTGCGCCATTGTTGTTTGTTGCTGCACCAGTGTTAGAAGCAGCGTCGTCGCTTGAACTACACGCTGTAACAGCCATTACAGGAAGCGCGATTAGTAGCCCTTTTAGAACCTTGTTCAGTTGCATCTTATTTTCCTTTATTAATCAAACTTATTACTACAAAAACGGTGACCATGCAGGCGCTCGAACACGCCCATTTGTTGCCGGTAATCTAGCTTTGAATCGACCATCAATTGACACCATCGATAGTACGTTTTTCTTGTTGTAAATCGAGCTATACACAACCATGCCACCGTTTGGGGCAATACTAGGAGACTCATCAAGCAAGGTCTTAGTTAAGACTTGAAGAGCACCAGTTTCCAAATCTTGTTTCGCCAAATTAAATCCTGCGTTGCTGCGGTTCACCATAACTAGGAATCGCCCATCAGGAGTAATCTGACCACCCAAATTTTGGCTGCCTTGCCAAGTCAAACGGTCAATAGAACCGCTGCCCAAATTTACTTGATAAATCTGTGGTTTACCACCCCTATCCGATGTGAAAATCAACGATTTTCCATCCGGATGCCAGAACGGTTCCGTATTATTTGATCTGCCACGCGTAATTTGCGTCAGCTTACGAGTGTTAAGGTCAAACGTATAAACATGAAGCGAGCCTGTTTTAGAAAGAACAATCGCTAACTTATTGCCATCTGGCGAAAATCTTGGCGCACCATTGTGACGTGGGTATGAAGTAATTTTCTCACGTTCACCGGTGTAGATGTTCATGATGAAGATTTCTGCTTGGCCATTTTGGAAGCTAACATACGCAAGCTTTTTACCATCTGGTGACCACGCTGGTGACATTAATGGTTGCTTAGAACGTAAAACCAGACGCTCATTGTAGCCATCGTAATCAGCGACTCGAAGTTGGTAAGGGAAACGGTCTTTATCGTTCACTACCACATATGCGATACGAGTCATGAAAGCGCCACGGTCGCCAGTTAACTGTTCATACACCAAATCAGAGATACGGTGAGCGTACTCACGCATACGAGGCCCTTGAACAGTGGCTACTTTATTGAACAGCACATGATCTTTTGACAGAACCAATTCACCGTCACTACCAAGCGCCTTACTCTTCCCACCTGTTAACTGACCACGCACAATATCAACAAGTTGATAGTTGATAACGTAGTCACCTTGGTCGTTTTGCTTGATTGAACCAGTCAATAGCGCATCCACACCTAAATTGGTCCAAGCATCAAAATTAACTTCTGATTCACTGAACGGTGTTTGTGGCATTTTGCTCGTTGGAACTGGGCTGAATTTACCACTACGTTGTAAATCCGAGGCGATAACAGCAGAAACATCCGTTGGAAGCGCTTGTGTGCCCTCCCACTTAAACGGAACAACAGCAATTGGTCGTGCTGAATCAATACCATCGGTAATGACCAACTCTAATGCGGCATTCGCCACATTTGTCATACTGCTAAACAGTACAAACATTCCTAGTAAAAGGCGTCTAATCACGTCTTATTCCTTATTCTAGTATTCAACGGTTAAGTTGATATCTCTAACTTTATCAATAACATCTCTATCTTTAGGCATCGGAAAGTTGCCAACTTGGGCTACTGCACTTTTGGCTGCACTACAAAGACGAGAGTCACCGTTTAACACAGTAACATTACTCACAATACCATCAGTCCCAGTTGGAACTAGCTTCACATTAAGCCTACACGACTTTCCCACAAGATAATCGTCCTTAATGATACGACTCTCTATCAATTGTTTGTAAATTGCACCATAGCGGTCAACTTCAGATTGCACATGTTGATTTTTCGCTTGCTGATTCTGTTCTGACTCACTCTCGAGACCCGCAAAAATATCATCTAACGCGGCTTCTTGAGCTTTACGCTCACGCTCGGCACGCTCAGCTGCTTCTCTCGCTTTACGCTCTCGCTCCGCCGCCTCTTTTGCCGCTTTCTCTTTTGCGATGCGCTCTTGTTCAGCTTTTTCAGCAGCTTCACGCTCACGACGTGCTTTTTCTTCCGCTTCTTTTGCTGCTTTTTCACGAGCTAAACGTTCTTGCTCAGCTTTTGCTATAGCCGCCTCTTTTGCTAAACGCTCCTGCTCAGCTTTACGCACGGCTTCTTCTTTTTCCTTGCGCTCTTTTTCTAGCTTAGCAGCTCGCTCTTTTTCTTTGCGAACACGTTCTTCTTCCTGCTTGCGCTCTTGCTCTTTTTTCTTACGTGCAGCTTCTGCTTCTCGTGCCGCTTGAGCATCTTTCGCTTGCTGCTCTTTCAACTTGCGAATTTGCTCTTCTTCAGCTTTGCGGTTTTTTTCTAGCTGCTCTGCTTCGCGTCTCAGTTTATCAAGACGCTCTTGTTCTTTTTTCGCTGCCTTTTCGCGTTGCTGGCGAATTTCTTTCGCTTGTTGCTGCACAAGTTTTGGATCGATGACAACAGCTTGAACCATTTGCCCTGTAGGCTCTGGTTTAGACATGTTGAAGTCCGTCCCCCAAAGCAGGGCTGCAACTAGAATTGCATGCAAACCAACCGATATTGCTATCGGTTTGGCGTATTGGTTGGGTTTCTTCTTGTGATCTTTCATAGATAATTGATGTCTATTCCCTGATATCGGTCATTAGACCTACCTTAGGGATACCAGCTCGACTTAGTTCATCTAGCAATAGAACAACATCGGCATATGGTGTTGCCGCGTCGCCACCTACCGCAACTGGTGAATCCGGCTTAACCTCTCGCTCCGCTTTCACTCGCACAATAACATCTTGCAACGACAAACCTCGCTGAACTTCTTCATCATTTACGCTTAGGCCTAAATTACCCTCGCTATCAATTTCGATGATAATAAAGCTACTGTCAGTCTCGCCAGCAAGGTCTTGCATAGATTCTGCGGTCGATGTTTTCGGAAGATCAACGTCGACGCCTTGAGTCACAAATGGAGCGGTCGCCATAAAAATGATCAACAGTACGAGCATTACGTCGATATACGGAACAACGTTGATCTCCGCTGTCATTTTTCGCTTTTTAGGTTGATAACCCGCCATGCTTTATTCCTTATCCGCGCTGTCTCGGCCAGCCATCGCTTGACGATGAAGGATGCTGTGGAATTCTTCAGAAAATGTTGCGTAAGTGTGCTCTAGTTTACTCACTTTATTGCTTAGGCGGTTGTACGCCATTACTGCCGGAATAGCCGCAAATAGCCCCATCGCTGTCGCGATAAGTGCCTCGGCGATACCCGGTGCAACCATAGACAACGTAGCTTGCTTTACTTCACCCAGCGCAATAAAGGCGTGCATGATGCCCCAAACGGTACCAAATAGGCCGATATAAGGGCTTATAGAACCGACTGTTGCCAAAAACGGTAAGCTTGTTTCTAGCTCATCTACTTCACGAGAAACAGCAACGCGCATTGCGCGGCCAGTGCCTTCCATGATGTAAGCTGGTGAATTTGCGTTGCTCTTACGTAGGCGAGCAAACTCTGTAAAACCTGCGTAGAAGATTTCTTCTGTGCCTTCAATTTCGTCTTTACGCGCTTTTACTTTTTGGTAAAGCTGAGAAAGATCAGTACCCGACCAAAATTTGTCTTCAAACTGCTCTGCATTTTTTGATGCTTGAGAAAGCACTTTGCTGCGCTTGATGATCATTGCCCATGACACAATTGACATGCCAAGCAACGTCAGCATCACAAGCTTTACCAACAGACTGGCCTGAAGAAAGAGATCTAAAATGGAAATATCAGCAGTCACTATTTGTTAGCTCCGAATTTATAAAGGTTGGAATAGCTATTGGTTTCATTTTCTTATTATCGATACATGCTACCTTAACCGAGGCCTTGCACAATATCTTGCCTTGATCATTGACCAACTCTTGACAGAATTGCAGAGAAGCACGTTTTATTTCTGACACTCGGGTTACGACTGTCAGATGCTCGTCCAGCCTAGCGCCTTGGTTGAAATCGATATCCATGTGTCGGACAACAAAGCCGATATTTTGTTCCAGTAACACATGTTGAGAAATGCCTTTAGCACGTAACATCTCTGTCCGTGCGCGCTCAAAGAATTTTAGATAATTAGAATGATATACAACACCGCCCGCATCAGTGTCTTCATAGTACACGGTGATCGGCCAGTGAAAGAGATTTGATGTGCCTTGCAAGGGAGTACCAATATATTCAATTCTTTAAAGTAATTACTATAACTGAAGCGACAGCAATTGGTACCGAGCTAAGGAAATATTTTTGAAATTTGTAGAAAAAATAAAAGCTAGGCGAGATACCTAGCTTTTATTCGATGATTTAGTAACCGACTTTATTACAGCATATTTCAGCCTAAATGAAATAAAGTGCCGTTAGATAAATTAAGATAGCTAACGAGAAATAAGGACTAAACAAAACTTGCCAGTACCAGTTTCTTGGCTTGAAGCCCACCCCATACACCATGCTTGAACATACAGACCAAATCAGTGCTGGTGCGATGATTGAGTTAAAACCACCAATTGCTTGATGGTAAGCTTCAGGGTCCCACATCACCAATCCTACGTGCATAAAGCCAAGGATGAGAGATAAGACTCGTAGCAGAGTCTTATCCATTGGTGCGTGAAGTTTCGCTACCTTATCAGCGAGGTTACTCACTGTCTTTATCCATCATTTCTGAGTGCTCTAGCCAAAGAGCGTTGATGATACCGAATGCACAAGCAAGTAGTACACCTAGAATCCATGCGAAATACCACATAGTAAATGCTCCTTAGTAAAGTGAGTTTTTGTTGTCTTCAATGTACTGGTCATCAAGGCGACCAAACATCTTGTAGTAAGTCCAAGATGTGTAACCAAGGATGATTGGCACCATAACAAACGCAACGCCTGTCATTAGGTTCAGAGTCAGCTCAGATGACGTTGCATCCCACATTGTTAAGCTGTGGCTTGGCATTAAGTCTGAAGGCATAATGAATGGGAACATCGCAAAACCTGCAGTAAAGATAACACCAGCAACACCCAAGCTTGAAGTAATGAACGAAATCGCACATTTTTCAAGACGAGATGCCAATACAGCGAGAAACGGCATTGCAACACCTAATACAGGAGCAGCCCATAGTAGTGGGTAGTTTTCAAAGTTCTTCATCCACGCACCAGCTTCACGGATAACCTCTTTGTTTAGAGGGTTAGAAGCAGCGTTAGTGTCGATACCGCCAACAATGACGTAGCCATCGATATTTTGGATCCAGAAACCAGCCGCTACAAACGCAGCAACCGTCAGTAAACCAGCCAACTGAGCAACGTTGCGCGCACGCACATGCACTTCGCCTGTTGTTTTCATTTGTAGCCAAGTAGAACCTTGCATCAAAATCATGAACAAGCTTACTAGACCACACAACAGTGCAAATGGGTTTAGTAGACCAAAGAATGAGCCATGGTATGTTGGCATCAAGAACTCACTCAATTGGAATGGTACACCTTGTAGAAGGTTGCCAAACGCTACACCAAAGATGATTGGCGGAACAAAACCACTGATTGAGATACAGATATCCCAGGTATTGCGCCATTTTGGATCTTCGATTTTAGAGCGGTAGTCTAGGCCCAGAGGACGAAGCCATAGCGCTGCTAGTGTCAAAATCATCGCTAAGTAAAAGCCTGAAAATGACGTTGCGTAAACCAAAGGCCAAGCTGCGAACAGTGCACCACCAGCAGTGATAAGCCAAACTTGGTTACCATCCCAGTGAGGAGCAATTGAGTTAATCATGACACGGCGTTGCGTGTCGTTTTTACCGATAATAGGTACAAGCGCGCCTACACCCATATCGAAGCCGTCTGTTACTGCAAAACCAACTAGTAGAACACCGATTAGTACCCACCAGATGAGTCGCAAGATTTCGTAATCAAACATCTTGTTATCTCCTTACCTTACGCTTCTACTTGGCGACTAACTTTGTCTTCAACAGAGTCAGCATTTTGCTCGAAGTGGTAGCGACCCGTTTTCAGGCTACTTGGACCTTTACGAGCGAATTTCAACATTAGGTAAACTTCTGCAATCAGGAATACCGTGTATAGCGCCAGAATTGCGAAGAGTGAAGTCCAGATTTCACCTGCAGTTAGTGCAGAAGCTGCAACATGCACTGGTAAAATTTCACCTACAGCCCAAGGTTGACGGCCGTACTCAGCGACGAACCAACCCGCTTCAATTGCAATCCAAGGTAGTGGAATGCTAAATAGTGCAGCTTTTAGAATCCATTGTTTCTGCTCAATCTTCTGACGACACGTTTGGATAAACGCCGCACCAAAGACAAACAACATGATGAAGCCACAAGCAACCATGATACGGAATGACCAGAATAGCGGCCATACTGTTGGGATTGAGTCGTCCGCAGCAGCTTGGATTTGCTCTTCTGTTGCATCAACAACATTGTCTGTGTAGCGTTTTAGAAGTAGACCGTAACCTAGGTCACCTTTCACTTCATCAAACGCAGTCATGTTTTCTTCTGACTTATCGCCCGCACGAAGCTTCTCTAGAAGTTCATAAGCGTACATGCCGTCACGAATACGATCGACGTGTTCATCACGTAAATCACGAAGACCTGTTACTTGCTCATCAAAAGAACGTGTCGCGATAATACCCATTACGTAAGGGATCTTAATTGCGTAATCGGTATGCATCGTTTCCTGGTTAGGAACACCAAATAATGTAAATGCGGCAGGTGCAGGTTCAGTGTGCCACTCTGCTTCAATTGCAGCGAGTTTCACTTTTTGAACTTCACCAAGCTCGTAGCCAGATTCGTCACCAAGAACGATGGTAGATAAGATAGCAGCAATACCGAAAGATGCAGCGATAGCAAATGAACGACGAGCAAACGCAATGTCACGACCTTTTAATAGGTAGTATGAACTGATGCCTAGAATAAACATTGCGCCACAAGTGTAACCAGAAGCAACCGTATGCACGAACTTAACCTGAGCTACTGGGTTTAGTACAACCTCAGAGAAGCTCACCATTTCCATTCGCATGGTTTCGAAGTTGAAATCTGCGCCTACTGGGTTTTGCATCCAGCCGTTTGCGATAAGAATCCAAAGAGCAGAGAAGTTAGAGCCTAGTGCCACAAGCCAGGTAACCGCTAAGTGTTGGCGTTTAGATAGACGATCCCACCCGAAGAAGAATAGACCAACAAAAGTTGACTCCAGGAAGAATGCGACAAGTGCTTCGATCGCTAGCGGTGCACCGAAGATATCACCTACATAGTGGGAGTAGTAAGACCAGTTCGTACCAAACTGGAACTCCATGGTAAGGCCTGTCGCCACACCAAGTGCAAAGTTAATACCGAATAGCTTACCCCAGAACTTGGTCATGTCCTTATAGATTTGCTTGTTCGTCATTACGTACATCGATTCCATAATGGCCAGAAGGAAGGCCATACCAAGGGTCAATGGTACGAATAGGAAGTGATACATCGCTGTCAGTGCAAACTGCAACCGCGATAGATCAACTACGTCAATCATGGTAACTCCTATGTGTCGGCTGAATGACACTCTCTACATATTGCAATCCATATTCAGGTGTTATTTACACTTGAAAAATGTTGAATTATCACAACTCATTGTTGCAAAAATGTGCTTCATTGGTTAGTTAATTGTTAAGCATCAGCTAATATAGCTGGGGCTAATATTACTTGTAAAAACAGATTGTTTCAAAAGGTTTATAGCCGTAACGCGCTTTGATATACATCAATGTTTATGCGCGGAATTTGCACAAAAATCCATCACATTGATCTAGATCAACTAGTATTGGATACGGATGTTAAGAGAGAGTAATCAGGAGAGAAATTAACCAGTTGCAAGCAAACATCGAGTTAACAATCAATGCTTTTTACTTACTAAACCAGTATGAGAAAAAATTCAAAAAATGTGAGTTTGGTCAACTTTAATGAAGCGCTGGGCAACAAAGGCCCAGCGAGGGAATCTTATTTTTCAATTCCGAAATGCAAATACGCACGATCTGTCGCGATTCTTCCACGCGGAGTGCGTTGTAAATAACCTTGCTGAATAAGATAAGGCTCAAGAACGTCTTCAATAGTGTCCTTTTCTTCACCTATCGCCGCTGCCATGTTGTCGAGCCCGACCGGACCACCACCAAATTTTTCCATAATCGCGAGTAGTAGCTTACGGTCCATGTAATCGAAGCCTTCGGCGTCCACATCAAGCATATTCAACGCCTTATCGGCAACATCGGCACAAATGTGACCATTGCCTTTTACTTCCGCATAATCACGAACACGGCGTAGCAAACGGTTAGCAATACGTGGTGTGCCACGCGCACGTCTTGCCACTTCCAATGCACCTTCAGGTTCCATTGATAAACCTAAACAATCCGCGCTTCGCTGCACGATATCTTGGAGGTCTTTTATCTTATAAAACTCAAGGCGCTGAGTAATACCAAAGCGGTCGCGCAATGGTGACGTTAAAGAGCCCGCTCGGGTCGTCGCACCAATTAACGTAAACGGTGGTAAATCGATCTTAATAGAACGAGCGGCCGGACCTTCACCGATCATAATATCCAGTTGATAATCTTCCATCGCCGGATATAGCACCTCTTCAACCATCGGACTCAAGCGGTGAATCTCATCGATGAACAACACATCGTTTTCTTCAAGGTTGGTTAACAGCGCGGCCAAATCGCCTGCTTTCTCAAGTACAGGGCCTGAAGTAGTGCGAATGTTCACTTCCATTTCATTGGCAACGATATTCGCAAGTGTGGTTTTACCCAAACCTGGGGGACCAAAAATCAAAAGGTGATCAAGTGCTTCGCTACGTAACTGAGCAGCTTTAATGAAGATCTCCATTTGGTCACGGACATGGTCCTGACCTTGGTAATCCGCTAATTTTTTTGGCCGAATAGCACGATCAATGACATCTTCATCACGAAAGGCAGGGTTTTCTGGCGCGATTAAACGATCGGCTTCAATCATCTTTTTACCTTGAAAAATGGTTACCTGAGAGAATAATGCCGCTCGTTTAACAGCAAGTGGCATATTTCTATATCTCGTCATCCTGTACAGCGACGAAGAAGCGTGATACAGGATCTTCTATCCGAGCGATTTATGGTCAAATTGTTTCATTAACCGCTCAGCGTGCTGCTATTAGATTCCCAGTCTCGCCAGGCTCGCTGGAATGACATAAAAAACATCGTTAAGCGATTGGTATTAACCTTAGAGAATGAGTTATCTTGAACAAATGTTCACTGTGCAACCAGCGTTACACCATTGATTTTAGAGCTTCACGGATCATTTGCTCACTGCTCATGTCCGGTTTAGCGATCTGAGATACCACTTTCGACGCTTGAGTCGGCTTGTAACCTAGAGCTAGAAGCGCACTGATTGCTTCTTCTTCCGCGTTGTTGGATGTCGCACTAGGATCCGCAGGAGCAGCATCCGTAAATGGTGTAAATAAATCGCCAGCGCCCCACCCTTTCAAGCGGTCTTTCATTTCAACAACCAATCGCTCTGCGGTTTTCTTGCCAACGCCTGGAAGCTTAACCAGCGTAGAAACGTCTTCATGTTCCACACAAGTAACAAATTGCGTTGCTGTCATACCAGAGAGAATACCAAGACCGAGTTTAGGACCAACGCCATTGGCTTTGATCACTTCACGGAAAAGTGCTCGTTCTTTTACTGTGTTGAAACCGTATAGCAATTGCGCATCTTCACGGACAACAAAGTGAGTATAAATAATGGCTTCTTCGCCAACATTTGGCAGTTCGTAAAAACAGCTCATTGGCATCTGGACTTCATAGCCAATGCCATTAACTTCAATTAATACTTCAGGTGGTTGCTTTTCAATCAGTATGCCACGAAGACGTCCAATCACTATAAATACTCTTTGGAAATGAATTTGCGACAGGATAATAAAGAACTGGATAGACATCCAGTCAATTTTAACGGTAGCGCCCTTTTCTGGCACTGGTTGCTTTGCCCGCTAACGCAACGAGAGTCTTGTTAGTATTGGCATGACAAATCGCCACACCTAAAGCATCGGCCGCATCCGCTTGAGGCTTGGCGGGCAATTTAAGCATCTGCTGAACCATATGCTGAACTTGCGCTTTGTCCGCGCCACCAGTGCCGACGACAGCTTGCTTAATAAGACGAGCCGCGTATTCAAATACCGGCAACTCCGCATTCACCGCAGCAACAATTGCACTGCCACGAGCTTGGCCAAGTTTTAGCGCTGAATCCGCGTTTTTGGCCATAAACACTTGCTCGATCGCGAAAACGTCCGGTTGAAACTGGGTAATGATTTCCGTGACGCCTGCATAAATCTGTTTAAGCCGACCCGGAAGTTCTTTTTCTGAAGTACGAATGCAGCCACTACCAAGGTATTGCAAGTGGCGCCCATTTTGACGAATGACCCCATAGCCGGTAATGCGCGAACCTGGGTCAATGCCCAAAATAATTGACATGAATGTTCCTAAAAATGAGGCCTAATTCGGCCTCAGTCTTTTTATTATTACTTGCTAACTTCGGAGCAAATACCGCTCCCGACACCTTGAGTTTAATCTAGCGTAGCCGCAACGTCGTCAGAGATATCACCATTGTGATAAACCTCTTGAACGTCGTCCAGATCTTCCAAAGCGTCAATCAAACGAAGTAGTTTTGGCGCAGTATCCGCGTCCAAATCTGCTTTCGTAGATGGGATCAGCGACACCTCAGCGTTCTCTGCCTCAAACCCTGCGGCATCAAGAGCATCTTTTACGAGTCCAAAATCGCCTGGGGCCGTGTAGACATCAATCGAGCCATCTTCTGCCGTTTCAATGTCATCAGCACCACTTTCTAATGCTACTTCCATTACCGCATCCTCATCTAAACCTGGGCCATATGAAATCACGCCTTTCTTGTCGAAAAGATAGTTGACGCTACCATCCGTCCCCAGATTGCCGCCTGACTTTGAGAATGCATGGCGTACGCCAGATACCGTACGATTTCGGTTATCCGTCATACATTCGACCATGACCGCCGTACCACCTGGACCATAACCTTCATAGATCACGGTTTCCATGTTGTCGTCGCCTTCACCACCAGCACCTCGGCTGACAGCGCGGTTGACAGTGTCACGTGTCATGTTGTTAGACAGTGCTTTATCAATTGCTGCTCGCAAACGTGGGTTATTTTCTGGCTCACCGCCCCCCTCTTTTGCCGCAACAACGATTTCACGGATTAATTTAGTAAAGATTTTGCCGCGCTTCGCATCTTGCGCTGCTTTACGGTGACGAATATTCGCCCATTTACTATGACCAGCCATAATTCACCTTTTAATGTATTTTGACGCTTAATAACAAAACATGTTCTAAAAAGCGTTGCTTGGGAAATTGCTTTGGAAGTTTCTTGGGTTTATTTAAACAAAAACTCCCGCAGTTGCGGGAGTTTTCTTAAAATGTTGTGCGCTTATTCTGCGTCTTTTTCTTTCGCTGCAGTTACTGCGATTGCTAGCTCTTCTAGCGCTGCTGGGTTCGCAATACTTGGTGCGTCTGTTAGTAGACACGCCGCTGCTGTTGTTTTAGGGAACGCGATAACATCACGGATGTTCTCTGTGCCACATAGCAGCATTACTAGACGGTCTAGACCAAATGCAAGACCAGCATGTGGAGGCGTACCGAATTTCAGCGCATCAAGCAGGAAGCCGAACTTAAGCTGTTGCTCTTCAGGTGTGATGCCTAGAATATCAAATACGGCTTCTTGCATATCTGCGTTGTGGATACGAACGGAGCCGCCGCCCACTTCGTAGCCATTTAGAACCATATCGTAAGCGTTAGAATTTGCCGCAGCAGGGTTTGCTTTTAGCTCTTCTGCAGTCACACCTAGAGGCGATGTGAATGGGTGGTGCATCGCGTGTAGGTTGCCTTCGTCATCTTCTTCGAACATTGGGAAGTCAACAACCCATAGTGGAGCCCATGCAGACTCATCCGTTAGCTCTAGGTCTTTACCTAGTTTCAAACGTAGCGCACCCATTGCTTCTGCAACGATGCCCGCTTTATCAGCGCCAAATAGGATAATGTCACCAGATTCCGCTTGAGTACGATCTAGAATGCCGTTGATCACGTCTTCATTTAGGAACTTAGCGACTGGAGATTGGATACCTTCCATGCCCGCTGCACGGTCATTAACCTTCATCCAAGCTAGACCTTTCGCACCGTAGATGCCAACGAATTCACCGTAGCCATCAATTTGCTTACGAGTCAGAGAAGCGCCACCTGGAACGCGAATAACGGCAACGCGGCCTTTTTCGTCGTTTGCTGGACCTGAGAATACTTTGAACTCAACGTCTTTCACTAGGTCAGCAACGTCTACTAGTTCCAGTGGGTTACGTAGGTCTGGCTTGTCCGAACCGAAACGACGAATCGCTTCGCTGAACGGCATTACTGGGAATTCACCTAGGTCAACGTTTAGTAGCTCTTGCCACATTTCACGAACCATTTTCTCAGTCGTTGCACGAACTTGGTCAGCCGTCATGAATGACGTTTCGATATCGATCTGAGTGAATTCTGGTTGACGGTCAGCACGCAAGTCTTCATCACGGAAACACTTAACGATTTGGTAGTAACGGTCAAAACCAGACATCATTAGAAGTTGTTTGAATAGCTGTGGAGACTGAGGAAGCGCGTAGAAGCTGCCTTTGTGAACACGGCTAGGTACTAGGTAGTCACGAGCGCCTTCTGGAGTCGCTTTTGTTAGTACTGGCGTTTCGATGTCTAGGAAGCCGTTGTCATCTAGGAAACGACGAACAAAGCTAGACGCTTTAGCACGTAGCTTGATGCGGTCGCTCATTTCAGGACGACGTAGATCTAGGTAACGGTACTTCAGGCGTTGCTCTTCAGAGTTCTTTTGGTTGAAATCTAGAGGCAGAACATCAGAACGGTTGATGATTTCAAGACCTTTCGCAAGGATCTCGACTTCACCTGTTGCCATGTCTTTGTTTGCTTGGCTCTCTGGGCGAACGCGCACTTCACCCGTTAGTTTGATACAGAATTCATTACGAAGTGTGTTCGCCACTTCATACGCATCCGCCATATCTGGATCAACAACTACCTGAACGATACCTTCGCGATCTCGCATATCAATAAAAATAAGACCGCCTAAATCACGACGACGGTTAACCCAGCCGCAAAGTTCTACAGTTTGTCCTGCAAGGGACTTGTTCAGGTGACCACAGTAATGGGTACGCATAATGAAATTCCCAATCTCTCAAATGTTGTTAACTACGCTCTGTCAGCCTCATTGCTAAGCAGAGTAAAGATTCAGTTATACGCTGAATGTCCACGAAAATCGACTACTCAACATACAATTACGTGTGTTTTATCATTCACTGGTGCTTTTTAGTACAACAAATGTTCAAAAGCGCACCAAAGCGAAAAAATTGGGGAGGATTATAGCGTGAAATTACCTATTTCAGCAAAACTCTCGTAAAGTATTCACACGAGTAGCAAGCAGTAAAGAATAATGGATAACTTACCTCTTCGACTTGGATTGACGATGTGGTCGCACAATCAATGGCAACAAAGTTTTTACGGCAGCGGGACAAAGCCCGCTGAACGTTTAGAAAGGTATGCGCAAGTGTTTCATACCGTGGAAGGCAACACGACATTTTATGCCACACCGACGCTCAATACAGTGCAAAACTGGAGAGCCGCAACCCACGATGATTTTCGCTTTACTTTCAAACTTCCTAAAGCCATCACTCATGAGCAAATGCTAAGAGGTTGCAGCGAACAACTGAGAGACTTCATGAAGGTCATGGAGCCTTTGCATGACCGTGTGGGCCAATGGACAATTCAATTACCAGCCGCATTTGGTCCTGAGCACCTTGATCGACTGAAAAAGTTCTGTGCGAGCTTTCCACCTAGCTTCCCTCTCGGTGTTGAGGTTCGCCATATGGCATTTTTCTCCAAAGGCGAAGAAGAGCGAGCACTTAACCAATGGTTAGTAGAGAATAATATTGACCGCATTATTATGGATAGCCGCCCAGTCTTTGCCGCTAAGCCCGACAATGAGGCGATTATTGATGCACAAATGAAAAAACCACGAGTCCCTGTTCACGCCATTGCTACCGCTTCACACCCTTTGATTCGCTTTATTGGTCATCCAGAAGAACAGCAAAACTACGAGTTTTTTAAACCATGGCTCAGCAAGTTGCCACAATGGATTGCCGAAGGTAAGCAGCCATATGTCATGATCCATACTGCAGACAATATAATTGCGCCAGAGTTGGCCGCAAACCTATATAAAGATATACAAAAGCGTATCACGCTCCCTGAGTTAGCACCTTTCCCAGCTGACGATGGCAACTCGCAGTTACAGATGTTCTAACGCAACACATGACAGAGGCGCGAAATTCCCATAAAATACGCGCCTTTTTTGGTGCCTGACATTTTCAGGCGGCTTGTATGCAGAGACTTAGTTATGAACCCTAAGAGCAATCCAGATACTATTTTTTCGGCTCCAATCGATAAAATTGGGGATTTCACGTTCGATGAACGCGTAGCGGAAGTATTTCCTGACATGATTCAACGATCGGTACCGGGTTACAGCAATATCATTTCTGCAATCGGTATGCTGGCAGAGCGTTTTGTAAAACCTCACTCAAACATCTATGACCTTGGCTGTTCTTTGGGTGCTGCAACATTGTCTATGCGTCGCCATATCAAACAAGAAGGCTGCCAAATCATCGCAGTGGACAACTCTCCTGCGATGGTTGAGCGTTGTAAACTTCACGTCAACGCTTACCGCAGTGACACTCCTGTGGATGTAGTAGAAGCAGACATTCGCAATATCGAAATTGAAAACGCGTCAGTGGTGGTGTTGAACTTCACTTTGCAATTCCTCTCTCCAGAAGATCGTTACTCCTTGCTCGAAAAAATTTACGCAGGCCTTCGTCCGGGCGGCATTTTGATTCTATCTGAGAAATTCGTCTTCGAAGATGAAGTGTCGAACGAACTGTTAATTGACCTTCACCACGACTTTAAACGTGCGAATGGTTATAGCGAACTAGAAATCAGCCAAAAGCGCAGCGCGATAGAAAACGTAATGCGCCCAGATTCAAAGAAAGAACATAAAGAGCGTTTCGCTAAAATTGGCTTTTCTAGCTACGATGTTTGGTTCCAATGCTTTAACTTCGGCTCCATGTTCGCGATTAAATAGACCATGCATACAAAGCCTGAACTATACCGATTTCGGCTTTTGTTAATAATTTATACCCATCAACTCAGCGATTAACTAACTATGTTTAACTTTGCAAATTTCTACCAATTGATTGCCCAAGACACTCGTCTTCAACCTTGGCTTAATGTGCTTCCGCAACAGCTAACGGATTGGCAAAATGCAGAGCACGGTGACTTTGGTCGCTGGTTGAAAGCCCTGAACAAAATCCCAGCGGGTAGACCGGACAACATCGACATTGTTGATTCTGTCACGATTTCAAACAATGAGCCCATGCCTCAAGGGGAACTTAAAAAGCTAGAAAGCTTACTTCGTACATTCCATCCTTGGCGCAAAGGCCCATACAACGTACACGGCATCCATATTGATACTGAGTGGCGCAGTGATTGGAAATGGGACCGCGTGCTTCCGCATATTTCACCATTAAAGAATCGCAGCGTACTCGATGTTGGTTGTGGTAACGGCTACCACATGTGGCGCATGCTAGGCGAAGGTGCACGCTTAACTGTCGGTATCGATCCATCTCACCTGTTTCTAATTCAGTTCGAAGCAATTCGTAAACTAATGGGCGATGACCAACGTGCGCACCTATTGCCATTGGGCATTGAACAGCTACCTAAGTTAGAAGCGTTCGATACGGTATTCAGCATGGGCGTTCTTTACCATCGCCGCTCGCCTCTCGATCATTTAGTGCAACTAAAAGATCAATTGGTATCTGGTGGTGAACTCGTATTGGAAACACTCGTTATTGAAGGTGATGAGAATGCAGTACTGGTCCCGACTTCTCGTTACGCGCAAATGCGTAATGTCTATTTCTTCCCTTCAGCAAAAGCCCTAAAAGTGTGGTTAGAATTGGTCGGTTTTGAAGATGTTCGTATCGTTGATGAAAACATCACATCCGTAGATGAACAACGTACCACAGATTGGATGACGCATAACTCTCTACCTGACTACTTAGATCCGAACGACCCAAGCAAGACTGTAGAAGGCTACCCTGCCCCTCGCCGCGCGGTTCTTGTCGCTCGCAAATCATAATTCGCTGAGATTCCTGACATTGTCTTAACTCATTTTACGAGTTAAGACATTACCCTCTTTCCTCGTAATGAGCGAGTTTGTTTTTTGAATCCATTTGTCACGTCAAAATATAAGCACGCTCTAAATAAGGATGCGCTTTTATGTCCTTGATTTTTGGCTTTTCATCACTATTCCTCAAACAATAAGTAATAGAGAAACATTCTTACTTGTGAGGCTTTATCGATATAAGCTAAACTCCTAAAAAATAAACAACTTAATCCAATCCCAAGGTTTTCAATGTTATTACGATTGACCCCGATTGTTGCCATCGCCTTACTATCTGGATGCTCACTAACCAAAGGCGAACAGTACCACCAAGAAACGTTAGCGGCGATTCAAAATTCAGAAGCGAATGTCAATAATCGCATTACCAACCTAGAGCTACAGCTCAGCAACCAATCGGACTATATCGACAGCCTTGAAGAACAAGTCGATAAACTACAGGTTGAACTTCTTACATTTCGCGATGAAGCAATGGCAGAAGTAAAAAAACCGAAAGAGCCGATTATTGTCCAATCTCCCGCTCCTGTGGAACCAACCCCAACTCACGATATTGTCCTTGGCTCTATCGAAAAGGTCACGGTAGAGTCGATTAAGCAAACTTTTGATGCACGTATCGATACTGGTGCTGCGACGTCGTCTTTAAATGCCGTTGATATTGAAGAGTTCGAAAGAAATGGCAAAAAATGGGTCCGATTCCACTTAGCAGACACCAGTAAATCCGAAGAAGAGAAAAGTACTTGGATCGAAGCTCCTGTCATTCGCTACGTCAAAATCCGCCAGGTTACCAGTGAAGAGTTAGAACGCCGCGCTGTGGTAGAACTTTGGGTGCGCGTTGGAAAAATTCATGAAAAAGCGCAATTTACGTTGGCAGATCGCTCACATATGAACCATCCTATTTTACTGGGTAGAGAATTTATGCGCGACATAGCACTTGTCGATGTAAGTCGTACCTATATCCAAACGGACGAAGATAAAAAATAATAAGGTAGATTATGACGTCAAAAATACCGTTTTACCTTTCTATCATCTTATTGGTGATTGCGGGCATTGCTCTGAGTGTTTTCAGACATGAAAACTACGGCGTGCCTTGGACGCCAGGCGAAACTCGCCAGGTGTGGGATGTAGAAGCTCGTATTGAGTTCAATGCTAACGGCAACGAAGTAAAAGCGTCACTTGCAGCACCTCATACGCAAAGTGGTTACACACTTATCGGTGAATCTGCTTCTTCATCAGGTTATGGCGTTTCCTACATCAATGACGATTCAGGCCGTCGTGCAGAATGGTCAATTCGCCAAGCTCAAGGGCCACAAACCATATACTACAAAGCCCAGTTCTTAGTAGACCCTCAGGCTAAAGTCACTCCGTTACCGCCAACGGAAGACATTACGCCACCAACGCTATCAGCACCACAAGCAGCAGCGGCAAATGCCCTTATCGAACGTGCGATGAGTCGCTCAGCCGATAATGTGACGTTTACTCGTGAGCTTATCAAAGCGCTTAATGACCCTGATAGCCAAAACTCGTCGCTACTACTGAACGATTTCAGCCGTACTGATGCACTGCATAACATTTTGCTTACCGCAGGTATACAGAGCAAAACCGTCGGTGTTATCGAACTAGAAGATGGTCGTCGACGCCAAACAATTCAACCAATGGTTCAGGTTTGGTCAGGTAAAGATTGGGTACTGTTTTCGCCAAAATCCGAACAAAAAGCAGTGAAACCCAACTTGTTAGTGTGGGATGAATCAAACGTATCCTTACTTGACCTTGTTGGTGGTAAAAATAGCCAAGTGCATTTCTCGATGATTAAGCAAGAAATGACACCACAACAAGCTACAAACAACAAAATAGAAGCAGATGGATTACTGAATATTTCAATTCATAGCCTACCTTTGGAAGAGCAAGCGATGTTCAAAACCATCATGCTCATCCCTATTGGTGCTCTGATCGTTGTGTTCTTGCGTGTGATTATCGGCCTGAAAACATCCGGTACCTTTATGCCTGTGTTGATTGCCGTTGCTTTTGTTCAAACTCAACTATTAACGGGTATTGTCGGTTTCTTGCTAATTGTAGGTACAGGCCTGATTATTCGAAGCTATTTGTCTAGGTTGAACTTATTGCTGGTAGCAAGGATATCTGCGGTCATTATTACCGTTATTATGATCATCTCGGTGTTCACCGTTGTTGCGTTTAAAATGGGCTTAACAGAAGGCCTAACAATTACCTTCTTCCCTATGATCATCTTGTCTTGGACGATTGAACGTATGTCAATCCTATGGGAAGAAGAAGGTGCGAAGGAAGTTGCTCTGCAAGGTGGTGGTTCATTGCTGACAGCGGTATTAGTTTACCTTGCAATGACGAACTCATACATTCAACACTTAACCTTTAACTTCATTGGTCTACAGTTGATTGTTCTGGCCGGTATTCTATTACTAGGTACTTACACCGGTTACCGCCTCACTGAGCTACGACGCTTCAAACCACTAGCGGAGGACTAAACGATGTTCGAAAGTTTTACTTCGCCGTCTAAGCTTCGCCATAAAGGCATTATGGGGATGAACAAGCGTAACCACAGCTATATTGGCCGTTACAATGATCGTTCTAAATACCCACTTGTCGATGACAAGCTAAAGACCAAAATTATTGCACAGGCAGCAGGAGCAACAGTTCCTGCCCTGATCGGTGTCATTCATAACCAAGCTGAAGTTAAGACTATCCACAAAATGGTTGAGAACTGGCCTGGTTTTGTAATCAAACCTGCACAAGGTAGTGGCGGTAAAGGCATTCTGGTTGTTACGTCTCACAAAAACGGGGTATATACCAAACCCTCCGGCTCTACAATTGGTAGGGATGAGGTCGAGCGTCACATTAGTAATGCGCTTGCTGGCCTTTTCTCTCTTGGTGGTAAAAATGACGTTGCTGTGGTTGAAAACTTAATCAAGTTTGATGACTGTTTTGATGGCTTCAGTTATGAAGGCGTACCAGATGTTCGGATCATCGTATTTAAAGGTTATCCAGTTATGGCGATGATGCGCTGTTCTACAGCGGCTTCCGACGGCAAAGCAAACCTTCACCAAGGTGCGGTAGGAGTAGGCATTGACATCGCGACAGGTAAAGCCGTCAGAGCGGTGCAGTTCGATCATCCAGTGACTCATCACCCTGATACAGGTAAAGACCTTTCGACCCTTCAAGTACCGCATTGGGAGCGCTTGCTGGAGCTTGCGTCAAGTGCCTGGGAAATGACAGGTTTGGGATACATGGGTACGGATATGGTGCTGGATAAAGATGAAGGGCCTATGGTTTTAGAGCTTAACGCTCGCCCTGGTCTGGCAATCCAAATCGCTAATGGTGCAGGCTTGCTTCCTCGTTTGAAACACATAGAGAGCCTTGGCACACCTGCTGAGTATCCAAAACCGATTGAACGCGTCGCTTACGCGGCAGAGCAGTTCGGTGTGAAGCCGTTGTTCTAACCCTTCGACATAATGTTCGTTATTACTCGCCAGTAATTGTCATGATTACTGGCGTTTTTGTTCCCGCATCCAAAAACCTTGCACTTGCTCTCCTTATTAAACACATCCTTCTCATATATAAGTTGAATCAATGATCGAGCTAACAAAATCAACATAGATCGTTTCTTTTCTACTTTGCCTTTTGAGTATGATGAGAGCTCCCCTTACTCAACTTGAGAGGTTGGGAAATGCTAATAAAAGAAACAAATAATGATGAACCAGAGCTTGAAGAACAAGAGAGCTTAGACCAACACCTACAACGCTTGTCTGAGCTTTCTGTCCAAGCACTTGAAGAGCTTGCTGAAATGATCGAAGTCAGGGACGATATTCCAGAGGAATAAACGTCGCTTCCTCATTAAGTTCCGCTAATAAGCCGAGACTGCCGTCCTACAGTCTCGGCTTGTCTTATGTTGTTCGAAGCCTGCCTCGCAAACAGATACAAAAACGCCCGCGTTCATTGCGAGCGTTTTGTTAGATTCGAAGTTTACGATTCAAACTCTTCAATCATCTCTTGTGCTTCAGTCTTAGGCTTATCCGTTTGACCAAAACCACGCAGACCAACCACGTGTACGTGTTCGTGATCTTTAAACACCTTACGCACCAGTTTGTAGGTCGTACCTTTCTCTGGGCTGATGTTTTCAGGCGCCGCGATAAGAAGCTGCATATCCAGACGGTCACACAATTCGAACAATGTCGCGATCGATTTCGCATCCAGACGCGCTGCTTCATCCAAGAAAAGCAAACGACAAGGCACAATGTCTTTGCTGCGTAGACGACGAGACTCTTCTTCCCAGCTTTGAACAACCATCAGAAGGATTGACTGACCGGTACCGATCGCTTCACCTGTTGATAGCGCGCCAGACTCTGCTTGTAGCCAACCGTCTGTACCACGGTTCACTTCTACACTTAGCTCTAGGTAGTTACGGTAATCCAGTAGCTCTTCACCCAGAACCTGAGGAGAACGTTGACCCATATCGATATGTGGGTTCACGCGTTGGAACAGTTTCGCCATTGCTTCAGAGAAGGTAAAGCGAGTCGATTCAAACAGATCTTTATGCTGCTCTTGCTGTGTCGCTAGTCCGTTCAGTAGCACTTCGTGACTTTCACGAATCTTCACGTTTAGACGTACGCCCTTCACCTGACCAAACGAGATGTTCGACAAACCTTGGTTCAGCATACGAATACGGTTTTGCTCACGCTGAATCGTCTTCTTAATGATGCTCGCTACTGACTCAGAGCTGATCGCTAAGCGGTTTTCACGTTGCGTTAGCTCTTCCGTTAGACGCGCCAGCTCGACTTCCATCTCTTCGATCGCTTCTACTGGATCATCAGTACGGATGATATCCTGACGAATACGTTCACGAAGATGTTGGTAAACCGCAATGTAGAACAGAACTTTACGCTCTGGGCGAGCGTTGTCTTCTGATAGACGCAGCGCATCACGCAGGTCGTCATTGTTCGCAACCGCTAGACGCAGCGCACCCAGTGATTTATCCGACATCGAACGCAGTTCATCCGCTGACATGTAAGCCAGTTCACGCTTGTGTAGACGACGCTCAACATCGTTCTCACGCGCCAAACGAAGTACTGAACACCAGCCGGCTTTCGCTGCAACAACAAAGGTACGCAGCTCAACGTATTCTTTCTGAACTTTCTTCAGACGTTTCGCCAAGCCTTTCATCTCGAGTTCAGTAGAGGTGATCGTGCGCTCGTATTCGCTCTTACGGCTGCGAGACGTGTGTAGACGCTCGTGCAATTCGTCACGACGACGCATTGCGCGCTCTTCTGCACCTTCGTCAGCGTTCACGCCAAACTCTTGAAGCTCTTGTTTGAACTCTTGAACCGTTTCCAGTTTCGCTTGGTGTGAACTCTTCAATGAAGCTAATACTTGGTTGTATTGGTTCATTTGACCTTGCGATTGCTTCAACTCTTCACGAGAGCGTGTACGCATTTGTTCAGCTTGAACCAGTTTAGCTTTTAGCTGCTCGCTCAGTTCGCTGCTCTTGTTCAGTAGGTCTACTGAATCTGAGTAAGCGAAGTAGTGACGACGTTCAACGAGATCCGAGAGTGCAAAGATTTGCTTCTTAAGATCTTGTAGCCGCTCGTCTGCCGCTTTGTATTCTGCTTCTAGTGCATCGAATTGCTCTGGGTCAGCATCAAGCGCAGACGCAATATTCTCTAATTGCGCGACGGCTTTTGCATGGTTGCTTAAGAAGTTCTTCGCCTCTGCAAGCTGAGCGATTTTCTCTTCTAGCTCATCAAAACGCGCTTGCAATGACTCATCTTCAACAAGCACCATGTGTGACGCTAGCTTGTCCAGAGAAGACAACGCTTGCTTGCTGGTTTGAAGCTGAGAACGTTGTTGTTGCTCTTTCGCATCCAGATCCGCCAGCACGCGAGCAATTTGGTTACGCTTATCACGAATAGTTGCCAGTGCTTGTTCTGGATCGGCGTCAAAAGCAACCTGAATGTGGTTAGACACAAATAGGTTAAACGCTTGGTACAAGCGCTGCATTTTCTGAGAATCAAACGCCGCTTTTGCGTGTTTCTCTACCACTTCTTCTCGTTCGTTACGCAGCAACTCTAGACGCTGCTCACGTGCCGCACGGCCAAACAATGGGATCTCAGGCAAGCGAGAGTAACGCATTTGGCGATCGTTCATACGAACGCAAACCGCGCCCTCTAACTCTTCTGCATCGAACGAGCTGTCATCAAAGGCATCGATGTCACCTTCAATGATGTACAAGTCTTCTGGACAGTCGTCTAGCTCTACCAGTTTCTCTTCGATGCCTGACAAGTCAGAAACAACGATAGCGTGACGAGCCGGACCGTACATCGCACTGAAGTAAGGCGCGTCATCAATCGTGATGTCATCGTAGATCTCAGACAGCAATACACCGCCCAGCGTATCTGCCAAACCTTTCAGGCGAGGGTCATTTGAACCACCAGGAGAAGCAAGACGCTCAATCTCAGAGTCTAGCTGGCTACGGCGCTCAGCAAGCTTATCTTTAGCTAAAGACAACTCCCTTTCTTGTTCAAGGACAACTTGCATGTGGTTCATTACCGCATGGCGATCATCAAGCTCTTCACCGCTCTGCTCTCTCAGTTTCTCTAGCGCATCGTTCGCCGCAATCCAAGCTGGTGCTATTGCTTCAAGCTTACTGATTTCTGCCACCGCGTTTTGCTCTAGACGGCGCTGTTCACCACGCTGATCACGAACTTCTTCTTGAGCTATCTCTAGTGATTCGATTTGCGTCGCATGACGTTCACGTTCTTGTTCAAACGTAACCTCATCGGTTAGTTCAACGTGATATTGCTTTTTGTATTCAGCAACCAGTTCACGTGCTTGACGCTGCTGGTTAAGGCTGCGTTCGAGATCACGGTGTTGTGCTCGCCATTGTTGTTCGTTTTGTGCAATTTGTTGTGACTCACGCGCTTTCGCAATTGCAGTTTTCGCATGCTCAGACGCGTCTTTGCGCTCAACTTGACCAACGATGCTTTGTACCAGTTTAAGCGCGGTTTCAAACTGCTCTGCCGCTGCAGAAGACATGTCCAGTTTGTGCTTAACCGATAGCAACGCATTGGTGCTTTCTGATTCTTTGCTCTTAAGCTCAGAGACAAGCGCTTGAGCCGATTCCGCCGTTAGGCTGTCATCGCCAAGTAGCTGCTTCGCTTTCTCCAGCGCTTGAACTGCTTGTTGATATTGAAGGGCGCGAGTTTGCTGAACGTCAAGAGCTTGCTGGTAATCAGCAAGTTGCGTCTTAAGGCTATCCACCTCTTCTTCTGCAACGGTCGCTTGCTCTTCTACCATCATCACGCGTTCTTGCGCTTCTTCCACGACCATCATTTGTTCTTCAAGACGCTCACTTAGCTCTTCAAGATCTTCTTGGTAGCGTTCGATCTTCTCTTGCTGGCGCAGTGCGTTTTGCACCAGTTGCAAGTGATCCGAAGCCGCTTGGTAATCTTGCTCTAGCGCCGATTCCGACTCGATCAACAGTTCCAGCTCTTCTTGAACGCGATTAAGCAGATTGTTTTGCTCAATCAAGGTCTCGCGAGAACCAAATAACTCTGAACGCAAAGACAATGTCTGTTCTAGTTTTTTACGGCGCTCGTTGGCATGGCGCATATAGTCCGCGGCCACGTAGTTGGTCGACTCTGTAATCAAGTGTTTGAACAAGTCACGATCTGCTTGCGTGGTTTTGATCGCTTCTAGCGTCATGCGGTTTTCACGCAGTGCCGATTCCATATCTTGGAACGCTTTTTTCACGCCGCCGTTTTGTGGCAAAAGGTAGTCACGTAGCGAGCGCGTAATCGCACTTGAGATACCACCGTAAAGCGATGCTTCGATCAGGCGGTAGAATTTAGAACGGTCACCAGAGTTACGCAGTTTCTTCGGAATCACACCGAATTCAAACATTTGTGCGTGGTAATCCACGATAGAAGAGAACGCTTTGAACTGAACGCCTTCAAATTCCGCGATCGATTCTTTTACTTCGTTGATTTGACGTACACGAGCTTGAGTCGCAGATACGCTTTCAACCAAAATATCCGTTGGTTTCACATGGCTTGGAAGACCTTGGATCACAAACGGTTTGATGTCTACTTTCTTATCACGACCCGCAACTTGCTGCAGTTTTACTGCAAACAATAGGCGTTGGTTACGTGAGTTCACCACGTCTAGCGCCGCATAACATGCGCCCGGCTGTAGCTTACCGTACAAACCTTTGTCGCGAGACGATTGGCTGCTGCCTGCTTCTGTCGTGTTACGGAAGTGCAGCAGCGTTTGGTCAGGAATCAATGCGGTGATGAACGCCGCCATTGTGGTTGATTTACCTGCACCGTTACCACCTGATAGCGTGGTGACCAGACCATCGATGTCAAACGTACGGGCAAAGAAGCCGTTCCAGTTGACCATGGTCAGCGATTGGTATTTACCGCGTTCAATCATGCTCATGCTTCACCCTCTTCTGTTGTTTCTTCTTGGGCTTGGTCGTCTTGATCTTCTTCAGACAATAAGCTGCCTTGGCTTGGCTCTTTGGTGTGCACTACTGCTTCACCATCACGGATCAGACGCAGCTGCGCTTCACGCATGTCATCGCCAATACGTACATCGGCACCAAAGCGGAATACCGCTTCACTGATGCTGAATTTACCGGTTTCACCGATGTTGATGATCATGCCTAGGCGACGCAGACGACGAAGTGACGTACGTACTTTTTCAAACAGCTTTTCTTTATCAAGGTCAGAACCGGTAGCACGGTTCGTCACTAGCTTCATCAGCTTATTTTCATCTGCTAGAGCAAGCAGTTCGTCGTACAGCTCTTGGTTAGTGAAGATGCCTTCGTGCGCAAGACGCTCTGGGCTTAGGTAAAGGAAACACAGTACCTTACCCACCAGCATATCCAGTTCAGAAAGAACACTACGGCCAATCAGAGATGTTGAACGTGGACGAAGGTAGAAGAAACCTTCTGGCGCTTTCACCAATTCGGTGTTGTAGCGTTGGTAGAAAGAAGAAAGCTCAAGTTCGAAATCCGACAACAACGCGTGGTTGTCTAGATCTTCACTTGAGATATGACGCCCTGCTCGAAGCATGCTGTCTAGCGCTGGGAACAGAGGGTTAGAAATTGCTTTTGCCAGATTCTCTGACATGTATTCATTAGTATCGGTCGATGACATTCGCTTGTACCTTTGCCCCAAATTCGTTGATTGCTTTCCAGTCTGGTTGAATCGCTTGGTAATCCGATTCTGAATACCCTAGACGTACAGCTTGATCGACGATAATGCGAGCTAAATCAAAATGATGAGTGTAAGGGTGCTGTGCAAGGTAATCCCGCAGTACCACACTCAAATCGATTGGTGTGCCTTGATCTTTATGCGCTTTTAGCATGTCACCAATTCGTTCAGACAGCTCATCATTGACTTGTTGAAACTCTTCGTATTCTACTTCCATCGGAACTTGACCCGTGACCTCGTCATCACGCAGTACTAGGGCCTCATCACGAAGGTCAGAAAGCCTCTCCGCATCTGCATAAGTCAGATACCAAGGCGCATCGAAGTAATCTTTGACGGATTGACGCAGACGCGAGCTAAACGCACGGTTCTTATCCATATCGATTGCAGTACGAATAAACTTGTGCACGTGTCGGTCGTAACCAATCCAAAGGTCGATCGCTTGCTGGCCCCAGCTTGTGATTCGGTCCAGCTTCATTTGCAGACCAAACAAGGCTTCTTCGATAAACTCCAGCTCAGGGTCACCGTAAACAATTTCTTGAATATCGAGGATCTGAGTTTGCAGTTCATCACTGGCGGCTTGCAGCGTATCTTGAAGTTCACGCAACGTGCTTGATGTTTCTGACAGAAGTGCTTCACAGTTGTTGATCGCTTCGCGCCAGTCTTTGTTAAGCAGGTCAGCAATCTGTTGTTTCACTGACTGTTGCTGCTCATCCATAACACGTTGGTTGAGGTCAATTTGATCGAAAATTTCGCCTACAGAATATTTTAAAACACCGTATACGTTTTTCTTCCAGTGACCCGGTGTGCCACCTTTTTGTGCTGCCTCAATCGCTTTCGCCATTTCATCCGCTACCATGGATAGCTGGATAGATAGACGCAGTTTTGAGAACTCACGATGACGCACGTAGTAGTCGGTTATTCCTATCGCTAATGGCGACAAGCGGTAAATGCTCGCTCCGTCAGTAATTTCACTGACAAAACGGCTCATAAGACGCTGCTTAACCATCTCGTTGATCGCATTGTTCGCACGAAAAGCGGAGGCTTCGCCAGTCTCATCAAATAGTCGAGTGACGATGGCAAATGCATCATGCAGTTCACCTTCACCCAGTTCTTCATCGAACCTTTCATTACTCAGTACGGCAATGGCTATCAAAAATGCCAATCGCTCTGTGGTCAGGTTCAACGAGAAATCGTGCTGCTTAACCCAGCCAACCAGCTCATCGATTGGTTGCTCTGCAGCATTGAGAGTCATCTCACTCATTGTTATTCCTGTTTATCGTTCTTTTTAGCCCACACATGAATGTAGCGGCCTAATGAGAGGTATGGCTCTTGTCGACAAAGTTGTTTTTCTAGCGCCAACACATCTTCAAACTCGTAATCACCCATGTATTCCATATTGCCTATGTAATCACTAAATGAGCGAATACCAGATTTGCCACAAATATTAAAACCTGAATTTTCTATCCACTGGTAGACTTCTTCAGGTTTTAAGCCTTTTTGCGGCTGTAGTTTAAATCTTTTTCGGTGAGGCATGCCGTCTAATATATGAGGAATGTTGCCACAAACCACGTTTTTATAGACTAAACCGTGGTGGTTGTAGAACATGACTGATGCGATGCCTCCCGGTTTTACTTGTTCTAGAACTGTTTCAAGTGCGGCCTTAGGATCAACCAGCCACTCCATCACAGCGTGGAACATAACCAGATCGACCTGTACATCCATATGTTCACCGATGGATTGGACAGGCGAATGAATCAGGCGATACTGCTCAAGCAAACCGTTTTTTTCAATATCCTGCTTAGCCAACTGCAGCATTTCCGAAGATAGATCACATAAAGCGATTCGATGTCCGAGCTTAGCAAGCTTTTGCGACATTTGTGCCAAACCACCACCAGCGTCTAACACTTCTAGGGGTTGCTGGTCAGCATCTAATTCACTTAGAATCTGTAGAAAATCTTCCCACACAATGATTTGGCGGATCTCCCCTTTATCGGAGCCGTAAATATTTTTTGCAAATTTGTGGGCGATATCGTCGAAATTGCGGTCTTCTGTCACTTCTGCTGAGTTATCATAACGGATTGTGCCGCTATTCTGGCACAAGGAAAGCAGGAATAAAGAGGGATACCCTCATTTTTATTATCAATTGATGTTTTTTCGGACTATTTATGTATGTTTGAGCTGAAAAAAGTAGTGTCAGCCATGCTTATGCCCCTTCCGGCATTGCTGCTGATAGGCTTGTTGGGTCTTGCTCTCATTAGTTTTACTACAAAACGTAAAACTGGCTGCTTCGTTGTTCTATTCTCTTTTGTTGGCATTTTTCTTGTTGCCTTCCAACCTGTTTCAACCAAGCTTCTTATGCCGTTAGAGCGAGAGCATAAAGCCTTTTTGCCAGTTTCTGGCACCATCGACTACGTGATGGTTTTAGGGAATGGTCATGTTATCGATGACGAGATTCCACCCACCTCGCAGTTAAGCCGTGCAGCATTAATGCGCTTAACTGAGGGCATTCGTATTTTAAGAATGTATCCAGGCGCGAAATTAATCTTATCCGGCTATGCTGGCGGATCTGAAATTAGCCACGCGCGAATGATGGCGAACGTTGCCCTTGCGTTGGGAGTCGCGAAATCCGATATCATTTTATTAGAAGATGCGAAAGATACGTGGGAAGAGGCGCGTCAAGCGGCTGCATTCGTTCAACAAAAGGAGATTGTGTTAGTCACTTCTGCGAGTCACATGAGCCGTGCATTGTATGAGTTCAACGCAGCAGGCATTAAACCAATCCCAGCCCCGACCAACTTCTTAGCTATTAGCGAGATAAGTCAACCTTGGGATAAATACTCACCTAAAGCGCGTTACTTAGAACAAACAGAGCTTTATTGGCATGAGTACTTGGGCAGTATTTGGCAAAGGTTGCGTGATACTGTCGGGCAAACACCAATGGTTGAAGCAAACTAGTATTATCTTGAAGCCACAAAAAAGGAGAGCCGAAGCTCTCCTTTTCTTTTTACGATTGAGTTATGTTCAAACTAGTCACCAGCAAACATATAGCCTTCGCCGTGCACCGTTACAAAAATCTGTGGGTTCTTAGGATCGAACTCCATTTTTGCGCGCATACGTCGAATAAGAACATCAATGGTGCGGTCATTCGGCGCATCCACTCGATGGCTGATCATGTTCAAAATACGCTCACGACTTAACACCTGGTTAGGGTAAGACGATAATGCCACCAAAAGTTCATACTCTGCTTTAGTTAGTTTTACTGGCTCACCGTTGCGGCTAAGTGCGCGACGTTGAATGTCGAATGTCCACTCCCCAAAGCGCACAATGTGCTCTTCACTGGTTTCATTCGCTTTCGAGCTGCCACTGCGCGCTGCTGAAATACGCCACAGCAAGTTTTTAACGCGAACTAACAGCTCTCTCAGTTCAAAAGGTTTTGTCACATAATCGTCAGCACCCATTTCTAGGCCTACGATTTTATCAATGCTATCCGTGCGTCCTGTTACTAATATGATACCAATATCCGATTGGCTACGTAACTCACGAGTAAGCATCAGGCCGTCTTCACCAGGCAGGTTAATATCCAGCATGATCAGGTCTACATCGCCCGCTTGCAAAACTTCACGCATTTCCGCGCCACTCTCTGCTTCGCTGACTTGGTAGCCCTCATTTTGGAAATATCCCGCAAGCTTACTACGAGTTACAACATCATCTTCTACGACTAATACGTGATAGCTCATTTACACCACTTTTCTGTCTTCTTATTATCCAAGACGTATTCTATTCATAACTAGTAACATTTCTAGTCATAGATACATTAAAACGCAAGATTTAGCGTTTTTATTGATTCAAAACAAGCTTACCCATTGCTATTAATAAACGGTCATTTTTGACCATAAAACATAACAATTATAGTTACTGCTATTCATTTTAATTGATTACACTTAGGGGATATCCCTAATTGACTTTGTGATGCATGACTTGAAGCATCATTCAGGAGCCCAAAATGCAAGAAGTGAAAGCTTTTAATGAAAAACGCGCTGAAATTTACTGGTGGTTTTCGAGCTTGTTCGCAAAAGAACTAACAGAGAAAGAATTGGAAGCCTATCACAGTGTTGAAATTCGCAGTTTTCTCGCAGGTTTAGGTGAAAATGAGTCGCTAAAACCAGCCGTTGATAGCCTAGTTGATGCATTGAATCGGTTACAAGATCGTGAAGATGCACAACTAGAGCTTGCAGCTGACTTTTGTGAACTGTTTTTGAAGACAGAAAAATACGGCGCTCTTCCTTACGCATCCATGTACATTGGTGAATCAGGTTTACTGAATGACAAGCCAGCTGAGGAAATGGAAAAGTTGATGGCTGAATTTGGCGTTCAAGTAGACGAAAACCTAAAGGAACCTGCGGATCACTTAGCCGTTGAGCTCGACTTTCTCGGGAACATGATTATCCGCTCAAACGAGCTTGAACAAGAAAAACACATGGAAGAAGCCTTCGTTAAACAAAACGACTTTATCCAGCAACAATTGATGTCTTGGTTACCTCAGTTTTCAGACAAATGTAAAAAATTCGACGAATTTGGATTTTACTCGAGTGTCGCGAAACTATTAGTTGCATTTTGTAAACTAGACAGCGCCTACCTTCTTGGTGAATAATTGCCGCCTATTTTTAGGGAGCCTGCCTATCGGGCTTCCTGTATGCCTGAAAGTGACCAATTGTAAGTAACTTGGGTATAATATTCGTTTGCCTTAACTTAGCGCAAAGACGCTTGGTTATTTAGCAGTCAAAATGTGACTTCAAATACACAAATCTCTTGCTGAAAACATTGCTAGTCAGTCCACATAGGGCTAAAATGTGAGCGCAAACGATTAAATATGATTTATATGTAAACCGCTGAAATATAGCGGTTTTTGTGTTTTCTTAACAGGTTGATGGCAATTTCTCATCAGATAGAAAAAAGATAAAATTCATCGACCGATGCTGCTACGTACCCTTTTGTCGCACTTGGATCAACCGCTGCCGAGACACTTAGCGCCAATTTTATATTGCTAGGTGTGAAACCATTAGAGCATCAGGTACATCCAATACGACATATTTCAGTAGCTCGATACAGGACACCATTTATGGCCACGATAAAAGACGTTGCTCGCTTAGCCGGCGTTTCCACTACGACAGTTTCGCACGTTATCAATAAAACGCGTTTCGTTGCAGAAGCAACGCAAGAAAAAGTAATGAAAGCCGTTGACGAGCTGAATTACGCGCCAAGTGCCGTTGCACGCAGCCTAAAATGCAACTCAACTCGTACGATTGGCATGTTAGTAACTCAATCAACTAACCTATTTTTCTCAGAAGTGATTGATGGCGTTGAGAGCTACTGTTACCGCCAAGGCTATACTCTGATTTTATGTAACACAGGCGGGATTTACGAAAAACAACGCGATTACATTCGTATGCTGGCTGAAAAGCGCGTTGATGGCATCCTAGTGATGTGTTCTGACTTAACCGAAGAACTAAAAGAGATGCTTGACCGTCATGCGGACATTCCTAAAGTGGTCATGGATTGGGGCCCAGAGAGCTCGCAAGCAGACAAAATCATGGATAACTCAGAAGAAGGTGGCTACATTGCGACCAAACATCTGATTGACAATGGTCATACGGATATCGCTTGTCTAAGCGGTCATTTTGAAAAGCTTGCTTGCCAAGAGCGCATTGCAGGTTTCCGTCGCGCAATGAGCGAAGCGAACCTAGCTGTAAATGAAGACTGGATCCTTGAAGGTAACTTTGAATGTGATACGGCCGTATTAGTTGCAGATAAAATTACCGCAATGGACAAGCGCCCGACGGCGGTATTCTGTTTTAACGACACAATGGCTCTAGGCCTAATGAGCCGCTTGCAACAAAACGGGATCAAAATTCCTGAAGATATTTCAGTGATCGGCTACGACAACATAGAGCTTGCGGAATACTTCTCTCCACCGCTAACGACTATCCACCAACCTAAACGTCGTGTTGGTAAAAATGCATTCGAAATTCTACTTGAGCGTATCAAAGATAAAGAACACGAAAAACGAATTTTCGAAATGCAACCTGAGCTTGTAATTCGAAATACTGTGAAAAAAATGAACTAAATTTCACTGTATTTAACCGTGTTAAATAAGCGCTCTACAGGGGCGCTTATTTTTTTGGGAAAATTAAGCATTCTCTAATACTTCACACTGCTCTAATAACAATTGACTAACGTTAACTCCCTGTTTTATATAAATGTAATATATATTAAGAACTCCTTTTCAAAGGCCAATTTGCACCTTTCCATATGCAAAATAGAGCATTCAATCTATCATTTTTATTGAACCAAAATCACACTTTTAACGCTAAACCGTGATGTTAATTCAATATAAGAAGTATGCTCATTGTGTCACGCACAGGGCAAACCATTCGAAAGAGTGGGACGCAAAGCCTCCGGCCTGAACCATATTACGATATGGAAGGTAGCGGGGTTACCGATGGCAAGTGTGTAAGCAATGACTTTACTCTGTAATGACATTGTTTTTACGCATGTTTGCTACTCTCTCGGACCTGACTTTTGGTGGCGTAATATTAATTACACCGAGATAACAAAACATGGATAAACCGATACTCAAAGACTCTATGAAGCTATTTGAGGCACTTGGTAATATCAAGTCGCGCTCAATGTTTGGTGGCTTCGGACTATTCGCTGATGAAACAATGTTTGCACTAGTGGTAAACAATCAGCTTCATATCAGAGCAGACCAAAAAACTTCATCTGACTTCGAGAAACAAGGGCTAAAGCCTTACGTTTATAAAAAACGTGGCTTCCCAGTCGTTACAAAGTACTACGCTATTTCCAGCGATTTATGGGAATCAAGCGAACGCTTAATCGAAGTAGCGAATCAATCATTGAAAAAGGCAAAGCTTGAGAAAGAACAGCAAGCAAGTACAAAGCCTAACCGTTTGAAAGATTTGCCTAACTTACGACTGGCTACCGAGCGCATGCTAAAAAAAGCCGGCATCGAATCCGTAGAGAAGCTTGAAGAGGAAGGTGCGCTTAACGCCTATAAAGCGATAAGAGATACGCACTCTGCAACCGTCAACATTGAGTTGCTATGGGCACTAGAAGGTGCTATCAACGGCACTCATTGGAGTGTGGTACCTCAAGCTCGCCGAGATGAGTTGATGAACGGCCTCCAATAAAAGTCGGCCTAAAAACTATCTTGTAAAACCGCAGTCTAATCTGCGGTTTTTTTGTGAAATTTTTTCGGTTTTCCTACTGTCTTATTACATATATCCCAAATTGGAATCAAAATTATGAATAAGAAACTGATATTAGGTCTCATCCTACTAGCGGCTATCGTCTTTTTAGGTATTAACTTTGGCCAGTATTTAACCTTAGAGAATGCAAAAGCCCAACAAGAAGCACTAACTACATACATCGATCAGAATTTTGTATTCTCGGCTGCGATTTACTTTTTTACCTACATTGCAATTACCGCTTTTTCTATCCCAGGAGCGGCAGTAGTCACCTTACTTGGTGCAGCCTTATTTGGTTTTTGGACAAGCTTGCTACTGGTTTCTTTCGCTAGCACTATGGGGGCAACACTGGCCTTCTTGAGCAGCCGATACTTATTGCGTGACTGGGTACAAAACAAATTCGGAAATAAACTCAACGCAATTAATCAAGGTGTCGAAAAAGACGGAGCTTTTTATCTATTTTCCTTGCGTCTAATCCCTGTATTCCCTTTCTTTCTAATCAACTTACTGATGGGCTTAACACCGATGTCTGTAGGTCGATTTTATCTCACTAGCCAAATAGGTATGCTGCCAGGCACAGCCGTATATCTGAATGCAGGTACTCAATTAGCAACAATTGAAAGCCTATCGGGCATTGTTTCACCCGCAGTATTAGCGTCTTTTGCGCTATTGGGACTATTTCCAATCATCACTAAATGGGTTATGAATAAAGTAAGGCCGACACCAAGTCAGCAAAACTCGTAATTGGTGAAGTGGGTATTTTGATGAAAATATTTATCGCTAAAAACCCAGCAGAAGCACACATTGTATGTGAGCTGCTTAAAGTGGAACAAATTTACTGTGAAGTTCGTGGAGAAGGTATTTTCGGCTTAAAAGGAGAACTGCCGTTTGGTGATGATACCGATCCTTATGTGTGGCTTTTTGACACGGCACAAAAGATGAAAGCTGAAGAAATAGTAAAAGCATATCGAAAACAATCCGATAGGCATGAGTATCAAGATTGGCAATGCCCAAAATGTCATGAAATAAACGAAGGGCAATTTGGTGCATGTTGGCAATGTGGATATCAACTAGGAGAGCTATAGCGGCTCTCCTATTCAGTGGATGCACTCAGTTTTAAGCACATACAGCTTGCTGTTTAATAAACTCGATGGAGTGTTGATTGAAGTCTTCTGGACGCTCTACATTGCATACATGACCACAATTCGGGATTTCTCGTAGAATGCTGAGCTTATGTGCTGCAACCATTTCTTTGACAGGTTTAATAAACATGTAATCCCTGTCGCCCATTAAGTAAAGAGTCGGAATGGGTAACTCTCGATCTTTAAAATATTTCATTAACGGATTTACATCAGCGGCAAGAATAAACCAACGTTTAAATTCTTTTTGGCAAAGCTTCTTGGCTTCGCGAATAAAAAGGTGGCGAGATTCTCGTTGGCTTCTTTGAGGCATAACAATATAAGCGAACAGTTTGTAGAGCCACATGTACGGCAGGATATGCTTACAAAAATTACCTAATTTCACCAATATCTGAGAACGAGTGTTAAGCCTTGTGACAGCACCGCCGAGCACCATCGAACGTACGCGCTCTGATGACAATTCAGCAAGGTTTCGAACAATAATAGTACCAAGCGACATACCGACAAAATGAGCGGATTGGATCTTTAAATGGTCCAATACTTTCAAAATATCTTGGGTAACTTCCGTAAAGGTATAACGGCTAGCAATGAGCTCTTTAAGTAACTGATTTGACTTTCCATGACCTCTTAAATCGATCAGCAATAAGTTAAAGTGTTGCTTGTAAGCTTTAATTTGCTTGAACCAGATAGAAGAGCTACCACCAGCACCGTGCACAAATACAACCCACTCATTACTAGTAGGGTGCAAATAGGTTTTATGAAAAAGTAGCGGCTGGGTCATATTGAGTATCAAAAAGATCGTGCTATTGAGTAAAAAGCCATCCTACCACACTCCCCTTACTCAAGATAATAAAGGCACCTCATTCGGTGCCTTTCGTTACAATTTTAAGTCAAACTAACGCTGAGTGGTAAAGCTGCAAATAAGATTCTGCGGCCTTTTGCCAACAAAAGTCTTGTTGCATCGCGTGCAACTGTACTTTATTCACTTCAGGCTCGTTTTGAGCGTAGAGCAACAGTGCCCTTAGCATCGTTAACAACAATGCCTGCGGTGTCGGTTCGAAAAAAACAAACCCCGTTGCTTCAGATGGGTTTACATCATAATCGCTAACGCTGTCCTTTAAGCCACCAACACCGCGTACTATCGGTAATGTCCCATAAGCCATACTATAGATTTGGTTTAAGCCACATGGTTCAAACTCAGAAGGCATCAAGAAGAAGTCAGAACCAGCTTCAACGATATGCGCAAGTTCATTGTCATACGCTTCTACAAAGGCAAATTTGCTAGAAAACTGCGCGGCAACCTCTCGTAACTGAGCGGCAAGAACAGGGTCTCCGGTCCCAACGACAACTAGCTGAACATCGTGCTTCAAAAAATCGGCCAAAGCAGGCAACAAGTAATGAACGCCTTTCTGCTGGGTCAACCGACAAACCATACCGAACATAGCTACATTTTTTTCGGGCAAATTTAGTCGTTGTTGTAATGCTTTTTTACAAGCTTTCTTCCCTTGCGACATACTTTGCTGGTCGGCGCAGTAATTAACCGGCAAGTAGGTATCAGTTTCCGGATTCCAAGCGCTGTAATCACAACCATTCAAGATGCCGACTAAGTCCTGCGCACGTTGCTGAAACTCCCAAGCCATGCCGTGACTGCCAAGCTCTGTTTTTAGTTCCTCTGCGTACGTAGGGCTAACCGCGTTTATCTTATCTGCATTCATTACACCAGCTTTAAGCATCGTAATATGCGTTGCACTCACCGCAGCATCGGGAACGTTTCTACAATGAAACTCTGGCAAACACTGCACGTCTTCATAACTAAATACGCCTTTAAAGACCGCATTGTGAATTGAAATGACGCTTTTAGTATGAGCAAAAAACGGATCATTGCCATACCTGTGCTTGAGCAAAAATGGAACAAGACCTGTGTGCCAATCGTTCGCGTGTATGATATTAGGTTGAAAGGCGAGCTTGGGTAACATATCGAGACATGCTGCACTAAAAAACGCAAAGCGCTCGCCGTTATCAGTATACGCTTGGTTGTTCTCCGCATACATTGATGGTCGATTGAAATACGGCGGACAATCAATCAGGTAAACAGGATTTTGACCTAACATGAGCCGCAAAACTCGATACTCCGTATGCGGCCATGATGTTAATTCTGTTTCTAATACAACTTCTGCGTCTGCGAGTTTATCAATACTGCTGTACGCAGGGATGGTAATTCTTACGTCTTGCTGTAGGTTTTGAAGGGCTTCCGGTAGTGCCTTGGCAACATCTGCCAAGCCACCACTTTTAATGAGGCCTTCAACCTCAGAAGCTACAAACAGAATAGATAAGTTGTTAGTAGCCAACTCGAGCTCCTTTCGGAATAACAACAATGCCCTCCTCAGACACGTGGAAGTGTTTTTTATCTTCTTGAAGATTCACACCAATCTGAGTACCAGGAGCAATATCGGCATCCTTGTCGACAATCACACGACGTAAAACACAGCCTTCGCCAATTTTTACGTCACCAAGAAGTATACATTCGCTGATATCGCAAGCAGAAGCAATATTACTGCGAAAACCAAGCACCGACTTTTCGATTCTTGAGCCTCTAACATAGCTGCCATTACACACTAAACTATCGATTATCTGCACACGACCATTATCAGAGTCGGTAAATGTCGCAGGTGGCAATGGTGGGTAGTAGGTGTGCAATGGCCATTTACGGTTGTACAGCGAAAATGGAGCATCTTTTTCTAGCAGATCCATATGCGCTTGCCAGTACGCATCAATAGTTCCGACATCACGCCAGTACACCTCTTCTTTTTCGCCACTGATTTTGTTGGTACTGAAGTCATACACGAACACATCACCTCTAGGGAACATCTTTGGAATGATGTCCTTTCCAAAATCATGTGATGAAGCTTCATTATCCGCATCTTCGACCAACTCTGAGAACAGTACCTGAGCTTCAAAAACATAGTTACCCATTGAAACTAAAGCGTAATCAGGGTCACCAGGAATCGACTTCGGATTTGCTGGTTTTTCTTCAAAGCCAATCATACGACCTTCACTATCCACTTCGATAACCCCAAATTGCGACGCCTCTTTTAGTGGCATGCGCAATGCAGATACCGTCAGAGAAGCCTGCTTTTCTGAGTGAAAGTTCAGCATTTGTTTGATATCCATCTTATAGATATGGTCAGAGCCAAAAATACAAACTTGCTCTGGTTCCTCTAATTCCATAAAACGCAGGTTTTGATAGATCGCGTCCGCCGTCCCTTCGTACCAACGTTTACCAGTACGCATTTGAGCGGGAATAGGATCGATAAAGCGGTCTGTAATGCCGTTGATGTTCCACCCCTTTTTTAAGTGATGGAATAAAGATTGAGATTTAAATTGGGTTAGGACGTAAATGCGCATCAGATCCGCATTAACAAAATTGTTTAGAGCAAAATCGATCAATCGATAACTACCACCAAACGGTACCGAAGGTTTACTGCGAGATTCCGTTAAAGGTCTCAAACGAGAGCCTTCACCGCCAGCAAGAATCATTCCCAAAACACCAGCCATTTGTTGTTCTCCATATCGTTATAGCTTGGATTTGGTACTCGCTTGAATGAGTCATACTCGGGGAGTCAAGCGAATACATTTAGCAACCGTCTCTGAGTTTCTGTGAACTCTTACAACACGGATAAAAAAGCTACGGCACTTCCAGTATGCAACGTCCACTCTTTCCTTATTTTTTGACGCAAACAATGCACACAGTTGCACTAATTTTTGTAATAAATTATCTAAGCGGGTTCTAAATTACAATTTTTAATACGCCATTCTGTGTACCATACAGCTCTTGCGTACTCAAGACGATATCTAGATCACACATGGAAAAGCAAACGATTACATTGTGAAAACAATTTACGAACGGATTCACTACACCGCCGATTTTTTAGCCCAATGTATAACAAATATGTGAATGCAAAATGAAAGTTACAACGAATATTTTTTACATAAAAAATACATCAGCGACTACGAAATATTGATGCTGGGATCTTCTCGCGTCAGCAAAACTCAGTCAAAGCAGCAAAGATCTATACGAACAACACAGTGGCCTTTACGCAAAAACAAAACGCAAAAAAGGCAGCGATATCGCTGCCTTTTTACATTACTTAGATCGTACGTTTTTATGCTTTCGCTTTTTTACGCTTATCAGTGACTTCCCACTTACCGTCAACAAAGAGCGCTGTCCAACCAGATGGTTTGCCATTCTCTTCCGAACGAACGTAGTTCTCTTTTGTTTTGCGACTAAAGCGTACGACTGCAGGACGACCATCAGGATCTTCTTGCGGCGCAGTTGCTAGGTATTTGAACTTCTCAGGTAAACGCTCTTCAAAACGTGCCAGTTCAGCAACCAAAGGAGCACGTGTCTCGCGCGATTTAGGGAAGTTGCTTGCCGCCATAAATAGACCTGAAGCACCATCACGAAGTACGAAATACGCATCTGAGTTTTCACATGGCAACTCGGGGAAATGAACAGGATCTTCTTTCGGGGGCGCGACTTCGCCATTCTTCAAGATCTTTCGAGTGTTCTTGCACGTTTCGCTCGTACAATCCATGTATTTACCAAAGCGACCGTTCTTAAGCACCATATCAGAGCCACATTTGTCACATTCAACAACTGGACCATCGTAGCCTTTTACTTTGAACTCGCCGTATTCAACAAGGTAGCCTTCACAGTTCGGGTTATTACCACAAACATGCATCTTACGCTTGTCATCAATCAGGTATGCGTCCATCGCTGTTTCACAGATCGGACAACGCTTTTTAGCACGAAGAGCTGCGGTTTCAACGTCTTCTTCTAGAACGTTAATAATACCTTCTTCGTCACCCAAGTTGATGGTTGTCTTACAACGCTCTTTTGGTGGTAACGCGTAACCTGAACAGCCTAAGAACACACCTGTTGAAGCAGTACGGATGCCCATTGGACGGCTACACGTCGGACACTCGATATCTGTCATGACGATGTGGTTTAACTTCATACCGCCTTCTGACTCATCCAGCTCCGCTTTTTCAAGATCGCCAGTAAAATCAGCAAAGAAGTTGTCTAACACAGCTTTCCAGTTCACTTCACCTTCAGCGATTTGGTCCAATTTCTGTTCCATACGCGCAGTAAAGTCGTAGTTCATCAAATCGTTAAAGCTGTCATCAAGGCGGTCAGTAACAATTTCACCCATTTTTTCAGCGTAGAAACGGCGCTGATCAACTTTCACGTAGCCACGATCTTGAATCGTAGAAATGATCGATGCGTAAGTCGACGGACGACCAATACCTCGTTTCTCTAGCTCTTTAACCAGTGCTGCTTCAGTGTAGCGCGCAGGTGGCTTTGTAAAGTGCTGTTTAGGGTCAAGTGACTCTAAGCTTAGCTTATCGCCAAGTTGTACCGCAGGAAGGATTGTATCCTCGTTTTTGCCCATTGGACGCTGTACACGAGTCCAGCCGTCAAATTTAAGGATACGGCCTTTCGCTTTAAGCGTGTATTCTGCCGCTTTTACACTGATGGTTGTTGAATCGTATTCTGCTGGCGTCATTTGACACGCTACAAACTGATTCCAAATCAAAGCATAAAGTTTGTGCGCATCAGCATCGACACCTTGCAGGTCTTCCGCCTTAACACCCACATTTGAAGGACGGATCGCTTCGTGCGCTTCCTGTGCCCCTTCTTTGCTACCGTACGTCAATGGTTTCGCTGGCAGGTACTTATCACCAAACTCAGAACCAATAAAGTCACGTACAGCGTCCACAGCCTCGGCACTTAGGTTAGTCGAGTCCGTACGCATATAAGTGATGTAACCGGCCTCATAGAGGCGCTGAGCTAGCATCATGGTCTTTTTCACGCCGTAGCCCAGACGTGTACTTGCTGCCTGTTGAAGCGTAGAGGTGATGTAAGGTGCTGAAGGCTTGCTCTTTGTAGGGCGGTCTTCACGCTTACATACTTCGTAACTTGCATTCTCAAGTACAGACATCGCTGCTTTGGTTTCTGCCTCATTAACTGGCTTAAACGCAGAACCGTCTTTCTGAGCAACAAGCAGTTTAAAGTCCACTTTGTCTTTCGTTTTCGTATTCGCATGAATGTCCCAGAATTCTTCTGGTACAAACGCGTTAATCTCACGCTCACGCTCAACTAACAATTTCACCGCAACAGACTGCACTCGACCAGCAGATAAGCCACGAGCCACTTTTTTCCAAAGTAGAGGTGAAACCATAAAACCAACGACACGGTCCATGAAGCGACGTGCTTGTTGGGCATTTACACCATCCATGTTCAGCTCGCCAGGTGTCTGGAAAGCTTGTTGGATCGCGTTTTTCGTAATTTCGTTAAAAACTACACGTTTGTATCGCTCTTCATCGCCACCGATGATCTCACGAAGGTGCCATGCGATTGCTTCCCCTTCGCGGTCCAAATCGGTTGCGAGATAAACGCAATCTGCGTCTTTGGCGAGTTTTTGTAGTTCGTTGACAACTTTTTCTTTGCCTGGAAGGATTTGGTAATTCGCTTCCCAGTCATGATATGGGTTAATCCCCATCTTTTTGATCAACGCTTTGCGGTCTTTCTCTTTTTTAACGCGCGCTTTCTCTTCCGGACTCATCCCTTTAGTTGAGATGGCTGCGGCTTTTTTCTCACCAGTGCTTTGACCGGCCGTAGGCAGATCACGCACATGACCAACACTAGACTTAACAATAAAGTCTTTACCAAGGTACTTATTTATCGTCTTTGCCTTGGCTGGTGACTCCACTATAACGAGTGATTTACCCATAACTGACTCTAACGTCCTTCATAATAATGCGGGTAGAAACCTTGTTTAAAGGTCACCCGCATAATGTTCTATTTCATTGCTTCTTTTTTTACTATTGTGCGAGATGAAAAGAAGATCAACTGCTTTTTTGAAATTCAGATCCGATTGGTTGACAATTCATCGTCTTTATACTTCAAAGAGACAGGGTTCTGAAAGGTATTGAGCGGCATATCTAAACAGGCAAACTTAGCATCCGCTAATCCAATGCAATAAATTTTGTTACCCATCACAAAATAGTTTGGTTCAATGCTCTGCCATCTTCCTCCGCATCATGCTTATACTCTAAAAATTGATCTGTTTAGTCTTACTGAACGATTGACTGAATTAATCATGCAAACCCATTTTAGTTGTAGGTATACTCAGCGTTCTTAACTGAATAGGATGGTAGAAAGAATATGTCTGATAGAACGTTTATCGAAGAGTTCGACCTTCTTTTGATCGCTAACCAAATCATCCAAGAGCACGATGATTACATCGAGGGGATGCGAGCAACAAGCGTAGAAGAAAAAGAAGGTGTTTTAGTTTTTAAAGGTGAATACTTCCTTGATGACAAAGGTTTACCAACTTCAAATACGACTGCAGTATTCAATATGTTCAAATACTTAGCGCATCACCTTTCTAAGGAATTTACGCTGGTTAAATAGTATTGGGAAACAAAAAAGCCAGAGTGTTATTCACTCTGGCTTTTTTGTTTTAGGTCAGAATATTTAGCAACTTAAAGCCTTAAGTTTGTCGAAGTAGTCAGGGAACGTTTTCGACGTACACTTTGGATCGTTAATCGTCACAGGCGTATCACTAAGTGCCACCAGCGAAAAACACATCGCCATACGATGATCATCGTAAGTATCAATCGCTGCATGCTTTAACTGAGAGACAGGTTTGACGATGATGTAGTCTTCCCCTTCTTCCACTTCCGCACCAACTTTACGTAACTCAGTCGCCATAGCTGACAAACGGTCTGTTTCTTTTACACGCCAGTTATAAACGTTACGAATAGCGGTAGTGCCTTCGGCAAATAACGCTGTTGTCGCGATGGTCATTGCAGCATCAGGGATATGGTTGTAATCCATATCAATGCCTTTTAATTGACCAACACGTGAAATTACGTAGTCATCACCCCATTCAATTTCTGCACCCATTTTTTCAAGCGCATCAGCAAATTGAATATCACCTTGAATGCTGTTTTTACCGATACCCGTGACTTTAACTTCTCCGCCTTTGATGGCTGCCGCCGCCAAGAAGTAAGAAGCAGAAGACGCGTCACCTTCAACCAAGAAATCACCTGGAGCGATGTATTGCTGACCGGCTGGGATCACAAACTCTTGATAGTCATTGTTGATCACATCGACTCCAAACTGCTTCATGATATGCAGGGTGATATCGATATAAGGCTTAGAAACCAAATCGCCTTCGATGTTGATGCGAATTTCACCTTCAGCCAATGGCGCAGACATTAAGAAAGCGGTCAAGAACTGACTTGAAATGGACCCATCGATAGAAACTGTACCTGCTTTTAGGCCAGTACCAATTATTTTGAGAGGCGGAAAGTTCTCGTTTTCCATGTACTCAACGTTCGCACCAGCATCTTTCAGTGCCGTGACAAGGTGACCAATTGGACGCTCTTTCATACGAGGTTCGCCCGTCAGTACATACTCCCCTTCTCCAAGACAAAGAGCCGCAGCTAATGGTCGCATCGCAGTGCCAGCATTGCCGAGAAATAACTCTACCGGCTCTGAGACAGAAAACGGACGCCCAAGGCCTTCAACGAGACATTCTGTTTTATCTTCGGAAAGTTGGTATTGAACGCCTAGTTTAGTCAGCGCATTCAGCATATGACGGATATCATCACTGTCGAGGAGATTAGTAAGGCGAGTTCTGCCTTTAGCAAGAGCAGCAAGTAAAAGAGCTCGATTAGAAACGCTTTTAGAGCCAGGAAGGTTCACTTCCCCTTGAATTTTATTGATAGGTTGTAACGTTAGGCTTTCCATTAAAAGTTGATAATCCTTTGTGCCCTCAACATACGATTTTTTATGAGGGCTAAACAATTCTTCGTGAATTCAGACTACCCAAAAAAACACGACAAAACCAGAGTAAATCGGCGCTAATTTATGAATATCCTCAAGCAGCCTAAAGATACAGAATTAAAGGCATTGCCAGCGATGTAAATAAGAGCGAAAGAAGCACGGCGAAACAGCAAACTATTTCGACTTGATTTGACAATAAGCCAGCCCGACTGTACATGCCTGATTAGGCTTAGTTAGGCTAAAACAACCTAGGGTTAATAAGTGATATCAACCCTGACTCCATCATCAAAATATAAAATACGAACTTCATCCCCTCGACTAAATAACATATTTTTATCAACATCTTGGATGACATTAATTAGCTTATCACCCTTCACTTTGATGAGTAGCTCAACTAACTTATATTCAACCGTGTATTGGTAATTACTTTGGTTTTGAGCAACTGCGGCACCTGCAAGCGCACCCACTGCCGTCGCGACTTCTCTTCCCGTACCGCCACCAAATTGATTACCGACTAAACCACCGATAGTGGCACCAAGTAGTGTCTTCCAACCGTTACTTTTCGATTGAACAACCTCTTGTTGAGTAATATAACGGACAGAGTCAATCTTCCCGTAAACTACTTCATTAACTGGCTTGGCAACATTTCTTTCATAGGCTGCGTTGGCGACAAGTGGTAAAAACAGTATGATCCCAAGCCATACTTTTACGATATTTCTTAACCAGGTCATCATAAACTCCTCTGACTCCAATGTTGGTAACGACTTCTTATGGCTATTTATTTAACTGAACTCGATGAAACGTTCAACTTTCCCTCACCCTATAAAGCACTCAGCGACCCCAATGGTTTGCTGGCTTTTGGTGGTGACTTAAACCCCATGAGAATCCTCAATGGTTACTATCAAGGCATTTTCCCTTGGTATGGTCCTGGTGAACCTATTTTATGGTGGAGCCCTTCTCCGCGCGCTGTGTTTGACCCATTGCAGTTTAAGCCATCTAAAAGTCTCAAAAAATTTCAGCGTAAACATAACTATAAAGTAACACTCAATTTCGCGACAGAAGAAGTGATTAGACTATGTTCTTCAACACGCCCTGCAGAGGAAACATGGCTCAACGAGGAAATGCAAGCTTCCTACATTGAGTTAGCCAAACTTGGTCACTGTCACTCTGTAGAAGTATGGCATGACAACAACCTGATTGGCGGACTATATGGCATTTGCGTGGGCCAACTTTTTTGCGGAGAGTCGATGTTTAGTCTAAAAGATAACGCATCCAAAATTGCATTGTGGTACTTATGCAACCATTTGGCGTCAAAGCAAGGTCAATTAATCGATTGCCAAGTTATGAATTCTCACTTGGCATCACTTGGCGCATTTGAACTTGAGCGTGACGAATTTATGCAAAAACTACTATCTTTAAGAGAAAAGCAAACACTATTTGATGCCTATCAGCCCCAAGTTTTGCAGGATTCAGTATGAGTACGGATATACAACATATTCGAATAGGGTTGACGAATAATCACCCTTGTAGTTATTTGCCTGAACGGCAAGAGCGGGTTGCGGTGGCGCTTGATGAAAGGCTGCATACTGAAGAAAATTACCAGTTGCTCATGGCTAACGGTTTTCGTCGTAGCGGAGATACCATATATAAACCGCATTGCGAGCATTGCACCGCTTGCCAGCCAATTCGAGTCTCGATTCCAGACGTTAGATTATCAAAAAGTCAGAAGAGGCTGCTTAATAAAGCACAGTCTTTACGCTGGGAAATGAAACCTGAAATGGATGAGGAATGGTTTGAGCTTTACAGTCGGTACATCTGCAAACGGCATAAAAACGGCACTATGTACCCACCAAAGCGTGATGAGTTTGCTCGATTTGCTCAAACTAGCTGGCTGACAACGTCGTTTTTACACATTTACGATGAATCAGATCAATTGCTCGCCATTGCGGTGACAGATTTGATGCCACAATGCTCGAGTGCTTTTTATACTTTCTTTGACCCTGACTACGAGTTATCTCTTGGCACGTTAGCAGTGCTTTATCAAATTAAATACTGCCAAGAAAACAAACAACAGTGGCTATATTTGGGATATCAGATTGATGAGTGCCCAGCAATGAGCTACAAAACACGCTTTCAACGCCACCAAAGGCTAGTAAATCAGCGTTGGCGAGGGTAGAATACGCCTCAACTTTACATAATTACTATTTAGCGGCAGAATATAGCCCGCTAATATTGCCTAATTTCTAAAGAGGATTAAATGGCTAAAGAAGACGTAATCGAGATGCAAGGCACAGTCCTTGACACTCTACCAAACACTATGTTCCGTGTTGAACTTGAAAACGGTCACGTTGTGACTGCTCACATCTCTGGCAAGATGCGTAAGAACTACATCCGTATCCTAACGGGTGACAAAGTAACTGTAGAGATGACTCCATACGACCTGTCAAAAGGCCGCATCGTCTTCCGCGCTCGTTAATCTCTGATTTTCGGATGCAATAAAAAACGGAGCAAGCTGCTCCGTTTTTTATTGCACAATTTTTTCCGATTTAGTTCAGATAAAAAAGCGCACGATCTTCTCGTGCGCGTTTGTTACCGACTAACGATTAATGCATCGCTGTCTCTTTCTCACTTAAGTATTCAAACTCAAGCGTATCGTTGACCAGCGTTACTTTCACTGTACCGCCGTCAACTAAAGATCCGAACAACAGTTCGTTAGCCAAAGGCTTCTTAAGCTGTTCTTGGATAACACGCCCCATTGGGCGAGCCCCCATAGCTTTGTCATAACCTTTATGTGCTAACCAATGGCGAGCGTCTTGCGATACTTCCATTGAAACGCCTCTCGCATCAAGTTGCACTTGCAGTTCGACAATGAACTTATCAACCACTTGATGGATAACGCTTTCATCAAGGCTGTTAAACCAGATGATGTTATCAAGACGGTTACGGAACTCAGGAGTAAACACCTTCTTAATTTCCGCCATTGCATCGTGACTGTTGTCTTGTTGAATCAAACCAATTGATTTCTTCTCGGTTTCCGCCACACCTGCGTTAGTTGTCATAACAAGAATGACATTACGGAAGTCTGCTTTGCGACCATTGTTGTCCGTTAGCGTACCGTTATCCATGACTTGCAACAACAGGTTAAAGATATCAGGGTGCGCTTTTTCAATCTCATCAAGTAATACGACTGAGTGTGGGTGCTTAATAACAGCATCGGTTAGCAAACCACCTTGGTCATAACCGACATAACCAGGAGGCGCACCAATTAAGCGACTTACGGAGTGACGCTCACCATACTCAGACATATCAAAACGAAGTAGTTCGATACCTAGAAGCTTAGATAACTGCACCGTCACCTCTGTTTTACCAACCCCTGTTGGGCCTGCAAACAAGAATGAACCAACAGGTTTGTTGTCTACACCTAAACCTGCACGTGTCAGCTTGATCGCCTCGGACAATGCATCAATCGCATTATCTTGACCAAATACCAACATCTTCATTTTGCTATCTAAGTTTTTCAAAATGTCTTTATCTGAAGAAGAAACCGACTTCTCTGGAATTCGCGCCATTTTGGCAACCATTGATTCGATATCAGCCACTCCGACCGTTTTTTTACGACGGCTTGCAGGAGCAAGACGACTACGCGCACCAGCTTCATCAATGACATCAATGGCCTTATCTGGTAGATGGCGTTCATTAATGTATTTAGCCGACAGTTCTACCGCGGCACGCAGTGCTTTATTGGTATAACGTACTTCATGGTGAGCTTCGTACTTCGGCTTCAAGCCCATCAAGATTTTAGTTGTATCATCCAATGAAGGCTCTACAACGTCTATCTTTTGGAAACGGCGAGACAACGCACGCTCTTTCTCGAAAATGTTGCTGTACTCTTGGTATGTCGTCGAACCAATACAACGCAACTTACCGCTACTTAAAAGAGGCTTAATAAGATTTGCTGCATCGACTTGACCACCAGATGCCGCGCCTGCACCGATGATGGTATGTATTTCATCGATGAACAAAATGGCATCTTCTTCTTTTTCAAGTTGTTTCAAAATCGCCTTGAAGCGCTTTTCAAAATCACCGCGATATTTGGTACCAGCGAGCAAAGAGCCAATATCTAGTGAATAAATCACGCTGTTTTGAATGACCTCAGGGACCTGCCCTTCGACAATTCTCCATGCAAGACCTTCCGCAATAGCTGTTTTACCAACCCCTGCCTCACCCACTAGTAGTGGATTATTCTTGCGGCGTCGACAAAGTACCTGAATAGTGCGCTCTAACTCTTTATCACGTCCAATGAGTGGGTCGATGTTTCCATCTTTAGCGACTTGATTAAGATTCGTCGCAAAGCTTTCTAGGCGTTCTTCAGAATTAGGCTCTTCAACACTTTCTGAGCTAAACGAGTCTGATGATGAATCCTCACCTGCACCTGATGCTTTAGTAATACCGTGGGAGATGAAGTTAACAATATCTAATCGGGAGATGTCATTTTTCTTCAGAAGGTAAGCGGCATGCGACTCTTGCTCACTGAAGATAGCAACAAGCACGTTGGCGCCTGTTACTTCATTACGACCAGACGACTGTACATGAAAGACGGCGCGTTGTAGTACACGTTGAAAACTCAAAGTCGGCTGCGTTTCACGCGTCTCATCACTATCTGGGATAAGAGGCGTAGTTTGATCGATGAAAATATCGAGTTCGTTGCGTAAAGCGTCAAGATCCGCCTTACAAGCTAGAAGGGCTTCCTTAGCTGCATCATTTTCCAACAATGCAAGTAGGAGGTGTTCGACAGTCATAAACTCGTGGCGTTTATCTCGCGCCCGAGCAAATGCACCGTTAAGGCTTGACTCTAGTTCTTTATTTAGCATAAGTACCTCCCGAAAAAACAACTGGGGTTGTTCGAGCAAGTCTTCTTTGTTTACGCTTGCTCCATAGTGCAAAGTAGCGGATGTTCATTTTCCCTTGCGTACATCGTAACTTGCGCTACTTTTGTCTCGGCAATTTCTGCGCTGTATGTGCCGCAGATTGCCTTTCCTTCATAGTGGACCTGAAGCATGATTTGAGTTGCTTTATCAATATCATGTGAGAAAAATCGCTCAAGCACCTCTATGACGAAATCCATAGGTGTATAGTCATCATTATTGAGTACGACATTGTACAGCTTAGGTGGCTGGACTTTCGTACTTTCTCGCTCCAGAAGATCAGAGTCCGGAGTGACCCATTCAAAATTTTTACTCATGGCAATCTAAAGATATCGTATCAAAGGGTTGATGTTTTCGACCTATAAAAACAATCTACCACAAGCATGCAGCGCGGTGTAGTGAGTTATGGCACCGAATTCGATCTTTGATCGATAAAAGTTGCTACCTAATATAGAGACTAATGCACGTCTTGATACGGCGCAAATAAAAGATGCTTGTCGATAAGTTACACATTTTTTCTTATAAAAGAACTTTCTATTTATTGCTCTCGGACTATTGCAAACCACCCCATCATCTTCTATCTGGATCACACTTCCTCATTGAGAATACGGTAATTATCACGAAAACTTCATTTTTTATTCAGTCAGAGGATTCTTCTCCCATAAGCAACACGGACAGTATGGCTTTTTCAGTATGAGCCACTTCATAGGCAAATTGACTAAACTTCTGCGTATATACGAAAAACTGTTTGCAAATTTGTTAATCTCAAAAGTGATTTGTTTTCAATTATGTTTCTGTTTGTTGCTCACTGCTATTGACTGTCGAAATTCATTGACTACAGTGGAAAGTGTCGATGCATAAATCATCATTTTGAAACTTCTCTTCTTTAAGTGGTTTGATGAATGTGACTTATCATTGATTTGACGTTTGTTGGCATTCGCTGACAATGGTAGTACCAAGTTAAAGGTATAACTTGGTTGCAGTAACAACATCAGTAAAAAATGCATGAGGGATGTAAAGCATGGCTACAGGTACAGTAAAGTGGTTTAACAATGCCAAAGGATTTGGGTTTATTTGTTCAGATGAAGAAGAGGGAGATATCTTTGCCCACTACTCAACTATCCAGATGGACGGTTATCGTACACTGAAAGCAGGCCAACAAGTCTCTTACGAGATTGAAAAAGGTCCCAAAGGCTGTCACGCGAGTAGCGTCGTGCCTCTTGAAGGCCAAGCCAAATAATTAGAGCGCTGTCGAAATATAAAAATATTGCTCTCGAAACGCCACGTTGATGTTTTGAAGAGAAAAATAAACCCGCCAAGATAGCGGGTTTCTTACTATTTAGAGCACGTGTTACAAAAGGAACACTTACAACGCACTTACAGGATAGGAAACACGCCGAAAACGACGTGTTTTTTAACACTAACTTACTTGTTAATGATTGCGTTAAAGGTTTCGCTTGGACGCATCAATTTAGAAACCAATGCATCGTCTAGTAAGTAGTAACCTCCTAGCTCACCTTTCACGCCTTGCGCATTATTTAGCTCAGCAACGATCGTTTCTTCCTGCTCAGACAGCGCTTTTGCAATTGGTGCAAATTCAGCAGCAAGATCCGCATCATCCGTTTGCTCTGAAAGCGCTTTCGCCCAGTAAAGTGCAAGATAGAAGTGGCTTCCACGGTTATCTAGCTCACCCACTTTGCGTGACGGAGATTTGTTGGTGTCTAAAAACTCACCGGTCGCTTTATCTAGTGTATCTGCTAGAACCTGAGCCTTAGGATTGTTTGTCGCTACACTTAAATGCTCTAACGACGCTGCAAGCGCTAGGAACTCGCCCAAAGAATCCCAACGAAGGTGATTCTCTTTTTCTACTTGTTGAACATGCTTAGGAGCAGAACCACCAGCGCCTGTTTCAAATAGACCACCACCATTCATCAATGGAACAATAGATAGCATCTTAGCAGACGTACCTAACTCTAGAATTGGGAACAAGTCTGTTAGGTAGTCACGAAGAACATTACCTGTAACAGAGATAGTATCTAGGCCCGCTTTCATACGCTCTAGTGAGTACTTACAAGCTTCAACAGGAGATAGGATCTTAATCTCTAGACCGTCAGTATCGTGATCTGGTAGGTAGGCGTTTACTTTCTTGATGAGCTCAGCATCGTGCGCACGGTTTTCATCTAGCCAGAATACAGCTGGAACACCTGTTGCACGTGCGCGAGTCACTGCTAGTTTAACCCAATCTTGGATTGGTGCGTCTTTAACCTGACACATACGGAAGATATCACCTTCTTCAACCGCTTGCTCTAACAGTACGTTATCTGAAGCATCAACAACGCGAACAGTACCCGCAGCGTCTAGAATGAATGTCTTGTCGTGAGAACCATACTCTTCAGCTTTCTGAGCCATTAGACCAACGTTAGGTACGCTACCCATAGTGGTTGGATCAAATGCGCCGTGCTCTTTACAGAAATCAATAACCGCTTGGTAAATACCTGCGTAGCTACGATCTGGAATCATCGCTTTGGTGTCTTTTTGTTTACCATCTGGTCCCCACATTTGACCCGAAGAGCGAAGCATTGCTGGCATAGAAGCATCTACAATAATGTCACTTGGTACATGTAAGTTTGTGATACCACGATCAGAGTCAACCATCGCAAGTTCTGGTTGAGTTTGGTAAACCGCTTGAATGGCCGCTTCAATTTCTGCTTTTTGCGCTTCAGGTAGAGACTCAATTTTTGAGTAAACATCACCGATGCCATTGTTTACATCAACGCCTAGCTCTTCAAACAGCTTACCGTACTTATCGAAAACGTCTTTGTAATAAACTTTTACTGCATGACCGAAAATGACAGGGTCAGAAACTTTCATCATCGTCGCTTTCATATGAAGAGACAGCAGCACGTCTTGTGCTTTCGCTTCAGCAATCTCTTTCTCGAAAAATTCAACCAACGCCTTCTTCTTCATTACTGAAGTATCAATGACTTCTTTATCTAGTAATGGGAACGCAGACTTAAGCTCTTTAACTGTACCATCATTACCGACAAACTCGATTTTGACCTCTGTTGCACCAGAGATAGTTGTAGACTTTTCGCTACCAAAGAAGTCATTGTCTGACATGCTCGCAACATGAGACTTAGATTCTGCTGACCATGCACCCATTGAGTGTGGGTTTTTCTTCGCGTAGTTCTTAACCGAAGTCGGAGCACGACGGTCTGAGTTACCTTCACGAAGTACTGGGTTAACCGCACTACCTTTGATTTTGTCGTAAGCCGCTTTAATCGCTTTCTCTTCGTACGTGCTCGGCTCTTCTGGGTAGTTTGGTAAATCGTAACCTTTCGCCTGAAGCTCTTTAATCGCCGCTTTAAGCTGAGGAACTGAAGCTGAAATGTTAGGTAGCTTGATGATATTTGCTTCTGGAGTTTGAGCTAGTTCACCAAGCTCAGTCAACGCATCGCCAATGCGCTGTTCTTCTTTTAGATGCTCTGGGAAGTTAGCGATAATTCGACCTGCTAGTGAAATATCACGAGTATCTACATTGATGCCAGACGATGCTGTGAATGATTGAATGATTGGTAGTAATGAATAAGTTGCTAGCGCCGGCGCTTCATCAGTGATGGTGTAGATAATTGTAGGTTTTTCTGTAGGCATGAAATTTCCCTATTTTTTAATCAACTTGTTGGCTGATCAACTCAGCGTCTGAGTTGGTTTAATTGACGCATTGCTGCACGTTAGCAGTACATGTCTCCTCACTAACGCCACATGCGGTTCGCACTCTTTGTTGTAGTTTGAAGCTCTAAGCTCTGAATCCATGAGTGCACTGATATAATTAAACAAATAACACGAATTAGTCTATCATTCTGTGCGCGTTTGTTAGTTTTAGGCGCGCAAATCATATCCGATCATGAGAAAACTTAAAACTTTCAAACACAGTTCATTTACATTTTTGCAGGGTAGTTAACATGTCATCTCGTACAGGTCAGGAAAAAGGTCGCAGTCGTAACCAGTCTAAAACGGGCCATTTTAAACACTCAGGAGCTCGCAATGGCTCGAAGACTCGTACTCAGCAAGACCGCCGCCCTAATCGCCCAACAAAAAGCCAAAAGCCAAAAGTGGCCCCTAAAGATCGTAAAGTCATTATTTTCAATAAGCCTTACGATACGCTCAGTCAATTTACCGATGGCGATGGTCGCAAAACGTTAGCGGACTATATCCCAATCAAAAATGTCTATGCGGCTGGCCGATTGGACCGAGACAGCGAAGGTTTGATGGTACTCACTAACGATGGCATCTTGCAGGCGAAGTTAACGCAGCCAAAGTCAAAATCGCCGAAGACTTATTGGGTTCAAGTTGATGGCGCTCCTCAGGAGCAAGATCTTGAAAAATTGAGAAAGGGAGTAGAGCTAAAAGATGGTATGACTCTACCGGCCGAAGTTGAAGTAATTCCAGAACCACAAGTCTGGGACAGAACCCCTCCGGTCCGTTTTCGAGCAAATATCCCTACAACTTGGTTAGCCATTACCATTATTGAAGGAAGAAATCGTCAGGTACGTCGCATGACTGCGCACATTGGCTTCCCTACTTTGCGCCTCATTCGTCATTCGATGGGTGATATCGTCCTTAACGACCTAATGCCTGGTGAATGGAGAGAAATCTCTCTCTAATAAGCAGAAAAGATAAAAGCAGGCTTAAAGCCTGCTTTTTAGATTCGTACTTTTTCAGTTAAGCCCTATCTAATGAACTAAGGGATTACTGCTCAGCAAGCCAGTTTTTAAATGCCTCTTTTTCCGCCGGAGACGCTTTCTGGTACATCGTCTTTAATACATCAACCATTGGGCTGTCGTTCGATGCGGCTGTTGAACGGGTATCACTAGTCTCAACTCGAGGCTCGATATCACTTACTGATTGTTGATGCTGATTCACAGTTACATAACTAACGGCAACACTCGCGATACCGCCAGCAATATTGTAGTTGCGAGATTCTTGAGGGTAATTACGACCAATTTGAACACCATCTGACTCTAATACATCTTCGACCAAAGCAATAGGTTGGCCTTTGGTATCCAGTAATTGCCAATCTAGAGGCGAGATGTTGTTTTGCGCTTGGCGAAGAGTTTTAAACTCTGGCAGTTCAAACGTTAGCTTTTCGTTTTCAGCATCAAATTTAGCAACGATTACATCACTGTAAACCGTCTTAAGGTTTTCGTTAATTTCGAATGTAGGTTGATATTTGAAGACAATTTGATTCGTTCCGTCAGGTAGTTCGATTGTCTTCTCACTAGAAAAAAGACCACCTTCTAGATCTGGCTTCTCCATGTTGACGGCCAATAACTTCACGTCTTCTGGAACCACTAAAGTCGTTGCAGCGTAGAGGTTTGTACTGGCAAAAATAGACAGTGCCATTGCCACTTTTAATGATAACTGCATAGAATTTTTCATCCTTATCTTCATAGTAAAAGACCCAGCATATAGCTGGGTCTTACAATATCAAACTGGGTATTGATTACCAGTAGAAACGAGCACCAACACCGAAGTTAGTTGCGTCGTCTGTGTCTTTGTTGTCGAAGTCAGTACCTTCGAAAGTGTAACCCGCTTCTGCGAATACACGTGCCCATTTAGAGAACTTGTATTCAACACCAGCGTAGAACCAAGAGGAGTCTGCGTCTACTTTACCTGCTTCGTCAGTAGACTGAGCTAGGTACTCGTAACCAGAGTATAGAGTTGTTTTAGGAGCAACAGCGAACATACCAGCTACAACGATGTAGTGTGAATCAACTGTTGATTTACCTAGCTTATCTTCGTTTTCGTTGTAGTAGTACGTAGCACCTAGAGTGTGCTCGTTTAGTGCGTACTCAGCAGTTACTTCAAAAGATAGGTTTTCGTTATCAGTACGCTCTGTGTGAGAAACTGTTTGCTCTACACCATTAAGAACTAGTTTTTTCTCTTTAGTTACGTTGATGTCGTTGTTCGCAGTAAGTACACCAGCGTGTAGAGATAGGTCGTTGAAAGATTTACCAACGAATACTTCTAGTACTTCTTCGTTAGAATCTTTTTCGCCTAGCGCGTAACCAGCTTTTAGCCAGAATGCGTCATTTTCGTAAGCGTATTTGATTTGAGAATCGTTGTTCCAAGCGTGACCGTATGCAGTTTCCGCTGCGTTACCACCGAAGAAGTAAGAGTAATCTGCGAAGTATACGTCATCAGCCCAAGTACCTTCTTTACCGAAGCGAAGAGTACCCATATCACCCATATCAAAACCGATGATGTGGCGACGTACGTATACAGAGTCATCTGTACGCTCGCTTGAATCAGCACCTGCGTCGTAGTTGTCACCTAGAGCAACACCGATTTCAACTTCACCCAGAACTTTTAGGCTTTCGTCAACAACGTAAACCGCGTTCACACCAGTACGAGAAGAGCTAGTGTTTAGCTCTGCTGTGTGATCAGTTTTTTCTGTGAATAGAAGAGTTGGACGTAGCTGACCGTAGAAATCTACAGAACCTTCTTCAGATTTGAATACTTCAGCTGCGTTCACTGAAGTTGCAGACGCAACTACAGCTAGTGCTAATAGAGTTTTTTTCATAATTAATCCACTGCCTTTTCTTAGTTCGGGATATCCTTGTCCGGTTCCCTTTTTTTATATGTTTGAGGTAGAGCGTTAACAAAACGTTATACAGCACCTCCTCAAAATCTGGAGCTAAGAGTGCAAAAGATTATTCTGGCTGTCAAATTTTCTAAATACCAATGTAAAAAAAACAAAATACCATTACAAAACAACAACTTGATAAGCTTACCTTTATTTATTCGACGAACATCTAACCAATCTCCATTATTATTTGTAATTTACAAAATTATTAACAAATGGTTTTTTAATCCAATACGTAAATTTAAAAAAAACAAAAAAAGAATAAAAACCTACAAATAAGACCAAGTTGGAGTTTTATATTTTTCATATAATGAAATTAATTTCATTAAGATAAGGTTCAATATTTTTTTGTGAAGGAGATCTACATTCCTTATAAAAGCATTCCGTTTTGTGAACTACTGTACAACTAGTGATGTGTGCTACTATTCGCCTCCAACGCATTTGAGGCCCGTATGCTGACCAGTAACATTCAAAAATCGATTCGTAATAGCTATCAAAACCTTCAAGATCAACTTGATAACTTTGTGCCTAGAAGAGCACAAAACTACCTTGTTGCAGAGATTGCAAAAACGCTGTGCGGTCAGTATCACAAATCTAACCGAATACTCGTTGCAGAAGCAGGGACTGGAATTGGTAAATCGCTCTCTTATCTAATGGCGACCATTCCCGTGGCTGTACATAACAATAGGAAAGTGGTTATCTCAACGGCGACCGTCGCTCTGCAAGAGCAGCTCATAAATAAAGACCTCCCTCTTTTTCGTCGGATTACCGACCGAGAGTTTTCTTTTATTTTGGCAAAAGGCCGTCAACGCTATTGTTGTGCAGAAAAGCTCGCCACTGCTAGCGGTGCTGATGGTGGCCAGTTAGCCATGTTTGAAACCAAACCTAAGCAAAAAGATATAGAGCTGTTAGAAACAATGCATCGCTCTCTTGCGCAAGGTAAATGGGACGGTGACCGTGATTCTTGGCCTAAACCCATCGACGATAAGCTTTGGCAACTGATTGTCAGTGATAAACACAGTTGCAATAACAGTTTACCAGGCCACCGCGGCTGCCCATTCCAAAAAGCGCGCTCAGAGTTGGATAAAAACGATGTCATCATTGCTAACCACTCTCTCGTCATGGCAGACGCAGATTTAGGTGGCGGCGTGATTTTACCTGAGCCAGAAAACACGATATACGTCTTCGACGAGGCACATCACTTACCTCACGTCGCTCGTGACCATGCTTCAGCATCTGCGAGTTTAAAAGGTGCGGCAGCATGGCTTGAGAAGTTAAATCAGTCGATTAGTAAGTTTTCATCACTCGCAGACGAGAAACGCGTAGCTCGATTTCGCAATGACCTTCAAGACGCGGTTCAGAACTTGATACCGGCACTGACTCAATTGCCCAAACAGTTCGACCCAGCTCAATTTGAAGAGGGTATCTACCGCTTCGAACACGGTGAACTACCTGAGTGGCTAGAGAACCAATCCAAAGAACTAAAACAGTTCAGTAAAAAAGCAAATCAGAGTGTGGCAAAAATTGCCGACCTTATTGCGGAAAGAGTAAAAGACGGGGAGCTTGCGACAAGGTTGGCTGAACCAGCGCTTGCAGAGCTCGGTTTCTACATTCAAAGGTTAGAAAACCTAGCGCAAGTATGGCATTTAATGGCTGAACCAACTCGTGAAAAAGGTGCGCCTTTAGCTCGCTGGTTAGAAACCCACCCCGATCGCGAGGGTGATTTCATTGTGAGTGTTTCGCCACTTGAAATTGGATGGCAACTCGACCAACAGATTTGGAGCAGATGTATTGGCGCCATTTTGGTTTCCGCAACGATGCGTGCATTAAACTCTTTCCATTACTTTTGCCATCAGGTTGGTATTGATGGAAAACCAGAATCAGGCACTCAGTTTTTAGCGCTTGCGTCACCATTCGATTACCAAAACCAGGCAGAATTACTCATCCCTGCGATGAAATATGAACCACCAGCGCCTCAATTTACTGAATATCTTATTGAGATCTTGCCTAAGTACTTGGAAGACAAGAAAGCCAACTTAGTATTATTCTCATCCTATTGGCAGATGAACCAAGTCGCGAAGGCACTCTCTTCGGAGTTCATAAAAAAAGGCTGGGCGTTGCAAGTTCAAGGTGAAAGCTCACGTCAAGAAATTCTAAAAAAACATAAAAAGCTAATAGAATCAAATAAAACCAGCATCTTATTTGGTACTGGCAGTTTCTCTGAGGGGCTAGATTTACCTGGCGAATTACTTGAAAACTTGGTGATTACAAAAATTCCATTTGGCGTTCCAACCTCCCCTGTTGAGCAGGCTCATTCCGAATACATTGAGAAAAAAGGAGGAAACCCGTTTATGCAAATAACTGTACCAGACGCAAGCAAAAAGCTGATCCAGAGCGTAGGTCGCTTACTGCGTAAAGAGAGAGATTCTGGTAGAGTAACGATTCTTGATCGACGCCTAGTCACTAAGCGATACGGACAAGCCTTAATCGACTCACTACCTCCATTTAAACGTAAAATAGAATATTAGAAGAATCACCATTTATGGAAATGATTGAGCCAACCATGCTGTTGGTGTTGGCGCTTGTCGCTTTTGTCGCTGGATTTATTGATGCAGTTGCCGGTGGTGGTGGCATGCTTACCGTACCTGCTCTACTTTCGCTAGGCTTGCCGCCTCATATTGCACTAGGCACCAATAAACTTGCCGCTACCTTTGCTTCTTCTACTGCAGCATTTACGTACTACAAAAAACGTCTATTCAAACCTCAATGCTGGAGGCGTGCATTCGTGGCAACACTCGTCGGAGCGACATTAGGTACGCTATTTGTAGATGCGATTAGTACGGATTGGCTGGAAAAAGGATTGCCGCTTGTTATTTTGGCGGCAGCGTTGTATACCGTTTTTCATAAAACACCCCACTCTGCTCATCAAAGTCCAATACCCGAGCCTTGCCCAAAACTTCATAAAAAACAGTACATGCAAGGCTTATCCATAGGATTCTACGACGGACTCGCAGGGCCTGGAACTGGGGCTTTTTGGACAGTAAGTTCAATGGCGCTGTACCGGCTGAATATCTTGCTCGCCTCTGGCTTAGCAAAAGCAATGAACTTTACCAGTAACTTTACCTCTTTGATCACTTTTGCATTCCTCGGACACATCAACTGGGTGCTAGGCTTAACAATGGGAGTATGTTTAATGGCTGGTGCTTTTGTTGGCGCGCACTCCGCTATTAGATTTGGTTCTAAATTCATTCGTCCTGTATTTGTTACTGTCGTCAGCATACTAGCTATTAAATTGGCTTATGACGCATGGTTTGTAGGTTTGTCATGAACATTTCTCAACTCCAGGAAAATCTAGAACAAATGGCGAAGCAAGCCGCTGTTCTTGACCGTCAAAGAGGCGAACATCATGTTCCGCTTTTTGATGAGCGTTTATTTGGTTGCCGCTCTCGCTTACTTACTCCTTGCGTAAAAGAAGCAAAAGCCACGCTGGATGCGATTGTGCGTGAGCAAAATGAAGGTAAGCTCACCGCTTTGCGTGCTGAGTACCTCACTGAACGGTTAGTGGCGCAAATCGGTGCGATTCAACGCGAGATTTCTACCACTAAAATTCGTAAGAATGAAATCAAACATAGCAGCCATTTCCGTAAGCCTATCAACGTGCTTTATCAGGAGCTCGCTCAACATCAAGAGTGGGCAAGACGCTTGCGCGAGATGGTGTTAGAAAAAGAACGTGCTGTCGAAAGCGCTCCGAGTTTTATGCGTGCCGACGCTCAAAAAGTATTACTAGCAACCGAGCAACGTTTAGCGCGTTGTGAAGCAGCACTTCTTAAGCTAGAGAACCAAATTACACATAGGGAAAAACATCAATAATGGCTGATCAACCAACCTCGCCTTTAGATGACGCACCTGAAGAGATCAAACTGGCTGTCGATTTAATCTATTTGCTTGAGAGCAATGAGATAGATCCAGAAGTTGCGCTTAACGCTTTAAAGATCGTGCAAAACGACTTAGAAAACAAATTAAAAGCAAAGTAGCTCAGAGCGTTTCAATCCTTTCACCGAGACTCATTTTCAGTGCTCTTACACAATGATACTATTCATAAAAAAGTACGCCCCCAAAAGGATAAATAATGAAAGTAATCAGCTTTAACATCAATGGACTACGTGCGCGACTGCACCAACTCCAAGCGCTAATCGACAAACACCAACCTGATGTGATTGGTCTTCAGGAAATTAAAGTTCACGATGAAGCATTCCCGATTGAAGCTGTCGAAGCCATGGGCTACAAAGTGTATTTCCATGGTCAAAAAGCACATTACGGCGTAGCAATGCTTTGTAAGCAAGAGCCTCTACACGTACAAAAAGGGTTCCCGACGGATAACGAGGAACATCAAAAGCGCATGATCATGGCAACGTTTTTAAATGAAAACGGCGAAAAGGTCACTGTGCTAAACGGCTATTTCCCTCAAGGGGATAACATCAGCCACGAAACCAAATTCCCATACAAGCGCCAATTCTATAAAGATCTGATGACCTACCTAAACGATCATCACAATAACGACGAGCAATTGATTGTTATGGGTGACATCAACATCAGCCCTATTGATGCAGATATCGGTATCGGCGAACCAAACCGTAAACGTTGGCTAAAAACAGGTAAATGTTCATTCCAACCTGAAGAGCGCGAATGGTTGAAAACCTTACTAGACTGGGGCTTTGTGGACACCTTCCGTAAGCTATACCCAGAGGTGAACGATCAATTTTCGTGGTTTGACTACCGTTCTCGCGGTTTTGATGATAACCGTGGCCTACGAATTGATGTCATTTTGGCAACCCCTTCTCTAGCGGAAAAGTGTATTGAATCTGGTATCGACTATGAGCTTCGTGGTATCGAGAAGCCTTCAGATCACGCACCAATCTGGTCAACATTTAAGTAATATATTGCAAAGCTATAAGCGAGACTCAACGCTAAGCTTAGTCCAATAAAAAGGGAGACTCTGTCTCCCTTTTCATACAAATTACCAGTTAATCACTGATTCAGCGGCCAAACCGTTTGACCATCAATAGTTATCGGTGTTTGAGCAAATTCGTTCAGACAGTAGCCTGTATTACTACTTGCAAAGTAAGTGAGCGGCATCGGCGGTAGATTCAGCGCCACAACCTGCTGTTTCGCTTTTTCTGTGAACGAGAACCCCCACATATCGAGATAGTTAGTCATATCTCGCTGAGAGATGTAGCTCAGAGCAATAAGCAACCAGTCGTTGTTCGAGATGCTATTTGCTTCTTCCCGAGAGTAGTTGGCAAAACCAATGCTCAATCGTCTCTCATCCCAAAGCGCGTCGTCCGATTTTAAGCGGTTAAACTCACGTTCAATCAGGTGCAAGCGCGCCAATAAATGCCAACCATTTTTAAGCACACCTTCATGCTGCGCCGCCATCATCATTTGAATGTAAATACGAGCGCCCCAACTCCAACTGGTTTGATTTTGCGCAGCCATGTATGCGTTTGGATCCGCTTGAGTTCGGCTAGCTTGCAATAATTCAAACTGGCCTTTGAAATCCAAGCTTTGGCAAGTTGAAACTTTTCCCGTATTCTGGAAGAAACGAGACTTACTGTAATACGAGTAGTAATTGGTCGTTGAATGCCCTTCCCAGCCTGAAAATCGGAATCGACCTTTTTCTAAACCATGACCAAGCTCATGTAAATCACCGTGACCGAGTGGGCTGAATGACCAGTAAGCATCGTAAGGGTTACCCGAACAACCATAACCACACGTCGCTTGGTCAGCGTTCATGTGCTTCACTATATCAATATTGGCGATTTCCCAACCTTGGTTTTGGGCGTATTGAATAATTTCAGGCACTTCATCTATGCCCGGCCCTTGGAAACCTGCCAGCACATGTGGGTAGTTGTGAACATATTCTTCTGTTGCAAGCGCCATTTCCGAAGGGGTAGACCACATTTCATCGTTGACCGACTCCAACATTTTGTCGCGCTTTGAGTGTACTTCAAACCCAGGAGTGATCAGCTCAGCCCAATCGAATAAATTGGCTTCTAACTGTTGAATAAAAGCGTCGTTGTCCTTCTCACTTCTCCAAACTGGATGCTGTGCCACATGATTAAATTTCAGTTCAACCGGAACATCATTTTTGTCAAAGTGAACCTGTACTGGACCACCATAAGGAGAAGTCAGCGTGATGGTTTCACCCGGCTTCACTTCATAGCCGAATGAAGTCAGCAGTTTTGGTCGCGTGTATCCATCTTTGCTGAACTCATGAGTTGCACCACTTCTTAAAGTGTTGATGACAATCTTAGTCGCCACATCATTGCTGTCATTACGTTTAACCGTAAAGGTTTCCCCAGGAAGCGCATACACACCAGCCGAACGGAAGTTACGCTTTGATTCCATATTAATCGTTGCACTGATTCTCTTTATGTCAGGGCTAAACTCACTACGGCTGAAGTTCCCCATATTTGGTTGTTTTGGGTTTACGCTTCGGCTGTTGTATTGCACGTAATCGGCAAAGTACGACTTTAGGAATTCGGTCGTTTGGGTTGATTGTTTGTCCATCGGGAAGACAACCGTTTGACGATAATGATCAGCCAGCAATACCATGAGTTTTTCGTATTGGTAGCCGTTTTGATTAAACAAATCTACTTTTTGTTCATCAAGCTTTTGCAACCAATGGCGAATGCTGTTTGCCCCTGCATAAAATTGACTGTCCATATTCGCAGTGTCAGGGCAGGTTTTGTCATCACACTGTGACAAGTCAACGTTGAAATTTTGAGATTCAAAACGAGACAACAGCGCTTGTTGTGTGATGACAGAGTCCGGCACAACGTTCATCAACGATGAAGGTTCCCAGTCGACCAAGCCTAACTTACGCCAATAGTTATCTCCCACATAATCAACATGGAATTTTTCCAAAATGTCTTGGCCAAGATCAGTTAGTCCTCCATCCCAATGCAGGTATAGAACAGGAATTTGGGCTTGCTCAGCGTATTCCAAAGCTTCGAGTACTGGTTTGTTGGTATCTCCAGATTGCAGATGCTGTGACAAGATCAATAAGTTTGGAGTATTGGTTTGCAAGCAGCTAAGTAGCTTCGAACCATCGCATAGGTTGGCCTCGTTAAACGCCAGCTCTTGTGAAACATTGTCTTTCAGCCAATTCCGAGTCGCTTGCTCATCCGGAAAGTAATAAGACTGATCCATTTGCGCGATGACGACGTTTGAAGTAACTCCGCCCGACAACCGAGTGACCAGGTTACTTAACCATTTCGTCATCGCTGCGTTGGAAGAGTCGGGAAAACGTTGTGCCGTTCTAAATGGGTTACTACCTAATAGTGCGTAACGTTGACCATTAGACTTTTCCCCGGCAACGCCAATTGACAGAGCTTGATCTTTGTAACCGCTTGCCATGGCCTTATTGGTCATCAAGATGGTGTCGTTGAAGCCATACTGAGGTGCCAAGATCGCGGCATCATGGGTTGGATCCCAATAAAGACCTGAAAGGCTTTTCGCAATTGCAGATTTGATCGTATTCGACTGCATCTTGTGAGCTTCCACAACCTGATGACTTTTACGAATGAAATCGCTCGGGTCAGAAACGAGCAGTGCATTACCAGTTTCCAGAGCTTGTTGAACTGGAGCTGGCGTTGGTTTTACTTGAGCATTAGGTTGTGATTCTCCCTCTCCCCCACCACATCCTGTGGCTAAGGCGGCAATGCCCAACGATAGAATTGTTTTTTTCATTTTTACTTACTAAACAATGAGTTTACTGAATGTTAATGTAAGTTAATGAATAATAAGAAAGAGTCTTTTATATCGGCTGGAAAAATAGGAATGAAGATAACAAAATTATCAAAAGCAATAGCACCCATTCCGGTGCTATTGCCTCTATTGATAATTAGCTTAAAGGACGTAGATAAGCTAAGAAACGCCTCTCTGCCACTTTGAAACACCACAAAATCATAAACGTCAGTGCCATGTAGAACAGCCCCGCCGTCAGGAAAGACTCAAATGGTGCATAGTAGCGCGAGTTAACTAGACGCGCAGCACCAGTTAAATCCATGATGGTAACGATGCCCGCGACTGCACTTCCGTGCAGCATAAATATGACCTCGTTTGAATAAGCTGGTAATGCTCGACGCAATGCACTCGGCAAGATAATACGTCTGTATGTCATAAACTTACTCATGCCATACGCTTTCGCAGCTTCCACCTCACCTTTCGGCAAACCATTAATCGCACCACGAATAATTTCTGCGGTGTAAGCCGATGTATTAAGAATAAAAGCGACCAAAGCACAGAACCAAGCGTTCTCCCATAAGGTATCTTTCACAGGGAAAAACTGATCCATGCCGTAGTAAATCAAATACAGCTGAACCAATAGCGGCGTTCCACGGAAAAAGTAAATGAATCCCCAAGAAGGTAAGCTTAGAGCGTAATTGGTACTATTGCGTGCCACGGCTAATGGGATAGAGACACACAAGCCAATAACCAACGCTAATCCCACTAACCAAACTGTTGTCCAAAGTCCCTGAAGATAAGTTGGAAAGCTTTCAATAATCAAAGAAAAGTCCATAACTTACCTCGCATGAATACTGAACTTACGCTCAACAAGCTTGAGTAGCCCGGTCGAAACGCTGGTAAAAAATAGAAAGATGAGCGCGACAGCCATGTAAAAGGTGAACGGCATTTTGGTTGTACCTGCTGCCAATGAGCTCATTCTCACCATGTCATCCAGACCAATAATGGAAACTAACGCAGTGGTCTTAAGTAACACTAACCAGTTATTACCAAATCCAGGTAATGCATGACGAATCATCTGAGGCAGTAAGATTCTTCTAAACGATAAAGCAGAACTCATCCCATAAGCTTTCGCCGCTTCTAGCTCACCTTTGTCCACCGCCATGATCGCTCCACGAAAAGTCTCCGCCATGTAGGCGCCAAAGATAAAACCAATCGTGAGTACACCAGCAATAAATGGGCTGACATCAATATAATCAGGTAAGTAAGACGTCCATTCATGGTTTGGATCACTCGAGGCAAACCACTCGTTGAGCGTTTCGTTGATGGAGTAAAGGCTGTTATTTAAAAGTATTTGTCCACCAAAGAAAATTAGCATCATCAGAACCAAATCTGGAATGCCGCGAATGACGGTGGTGTAAAGAGTGGCAATCGCCCTTGCCCATTTGTAAGGCGCTAACTTAGCTAATGCGCCAAGCATGCCTAAGACCATGGCGAGAATGAGTGAAAGCACTGCAACTTCTATTGTTACTAAAGCTCCTTTCAAAATCGAAGCTTCGTATCCTTGTAAATCTAGCATAGGTGAGTTCCTAATCCCTAAACTCAAAAAATCGACCGTTGACTACTTCTAGGAACAAGCCAACGGTCGCTTAATTACGGTTTATTCACCGTACACATCGTAGTTAAAGTATTTACCAGCAATTTCTTGGTAAACACCTTTCTCACGTAGTGAAATAATTGCTGCGTCGAGTTTCTTCGTCAGATCTTTGTCTTGTTTACGAACAGCGATCCCCATACCTTCACCAAACCATTTTGGATCGGTTAACGACGGTCCAACAAACTCATAAGCTTCTCCACCTGCTTTGTTGATCACACCCTCTTCTAGAGCCGACGCATCACCTAAAACGGCAGCAATTCGACCATTTTCTAGATCAAGATACGCTTCATCAAAAGAGCCATAACGCACAATTTCAACATCATCGCCGTAGTTGTCAGTTAAGTACTTGTCATGTGTCGTCGCACGTTGCACGCCAATTTTGACATCTTTAAGATTATCAAAATCTAGACCAGCACCTTTCTTAGCGATAAATTTATTTGGAATTTGTGCGTACTTGCCAGTGAAATCGACTTTTTTCTTGCGCTCTTCAGTGATAGACATTGCTGCGATGATGGCATCGTACTTACGTGCAAGCAGAGAAGGAATAATACCATCCCAATCTTGAGCGACGATTTTGCACTTCACTTGCATCTCTTCACAGAGTGCATTTGCCATGTCTACGTCAAAGCCTTTTATTGAGCCATCAGTTTCTGTCCAGCTAAACGGAGGGTAAGCACCTTCGATACCAAAGCGAACTGTTTTCCATTCTTTCGCTTGAGCAACACCTGATACTGCCGTTGCAGCAATCGTTGCTGCTAATAACCACTTTTTCATTTCCATACTCCTGTGATTGCTATTTTATTTCGTTTTGTTTGTTGTGTTGGCTTAGGAGGCAATAGTCTGCCGCCTAACAAATATTAGTAAATGGATGAGATAAACTGCTGTAATCGTTCTGAATCCGGGTTTGTAAATAGCTTAGCTGGATTTCCCTGTTCTTCCACTAAGCCTTGATGTAAAAACATCACATGGTTTGATACGTCACGTGCAAACGCCATTTCGTGCGTGACCACCAGCATAGTTCGCCCTTCATCTGCCAAATCTCTCATTACCCCCAAAACTTCTCCTACAAGTTCTGGGTCAAGCGCAGAAGTTGGCTCGTCAAACAACATCACCTCTGGGTCAACTGCTAGCGCACGGGCAATAGCTGCACGTTGCTGCTGGCCGCCAGATAAGTGCCCAGGGTAATAATCTTTACGCTCATACAAGCCTACTTTCTTAAGCAAGACTTCTGCATTTTCAATCGCTTGAGCTTTTGGCACGCCTAAGACATGAACAGGCGCCTCAATCACGTTTTCTAGTACGGTTAGGTGAGACCAGAGGTTGAAACCTTGGAAAACCATTGCCAGGCGCGAGCGAATACGTTGGACTTGCTTTTCATTAGCAGGAACAGATTCACCTGCTCTGTTGTTCTTCATTTGGATTAATTCACCATTTACCCAAATTTCGCCCGCGGTAGGCGTTTCTAGCAAGTTGATACATCTGAGAAAGGTACTCTTACCTGAGCCGGAAGAGCCAATGATGGAGATAACATCTCCTTTGTGCGCGGCAAGTGAAATGCCTTTTAAAACTTCATTTTGTCCAAATGTTTTGTGCAGGTCTTTTATATCTAGCGCTGGTACATCATTCATGCGCCCTACTCCCTGTGTTTTTGTCACTGCAATTAAGGGACTCCGCCCTCTCTAATTCGGAACAAATTAGCACCGCCCCTTGAAACTTGCAACAAATTATTAACCTAAATAATTCGAATAGAAAGATACGATAGGCAAATTAATATGCAATATATAGCAACATATTCTTCAAAAGTTGAATATTAAATATAAAAAAGCCCCTTTCAAAGGGGCTTAATAAATTTACAAAAGTGTTAATTGAAACCTATTCGAGGTCGCAATGAATTAATTAAAACGACTGACTACCAACGAGTTTGAAGTACGTAATGTTACCTCATTTTCTAAGCCTTCTTTTTCAGAAGTAATGATGCCATCTAGGTCTTCATCTAGTTCAGGCTCTGACGCTTCACCATTGGAAAAGAAGCTCATGAAAACTTTAGAATCAATATTACTATCTTCATTCACTACCAAAGCAGTGCGATTAAAATCGTCCGAAGCTGAAACTTTCAAACCGTTAACGGCCGATGTTGGGAAGTTGTAGTAATGCAATTCTGGAACAACAACAGAATCACTATCACTTGTTGTGAAAATGCGATGTGTGACTCTGTAGTCGCCTGAAGTTGCAAAGTAAGCGACACGAGTAAAGCCTTCAGTAGACGATGTTAAGCCCATGTCCAGATCAATCACGGACTCTGCACTTCCTTGCGTTGATACACTTGGTTTTGTGTTCGGCAGGTTATCAATATTTAAGTAAGCACTCGGATCAACGTCAATATCCCATCCGTCAGAGATCGTTTCGTTAAGTAGAGACTCCCAACCATTAACTTGATTCTCTGAGAACGCCATGTATACCCAAGTTTCTTTATTCGTTGCACTAGGGCGATTATATTCAACGGCCGTTTTATCCAGCTTCAACGCGTCATATGCAAAGCCGTTAGTAACAAAGCCAATGTTGAGCGAGTCGTAAGTATAGTCAGAAGACGAATAAATGTTTGACGTATTATCCGCTCTAACTAAGGCTATCTCACCAGTTCCCCACGAACCAATACCATACTGGTAAAGCGCTTTGTCGCTTGAACCTGATTCATACTGAAACAATGCCGTTGGTTCACCTTTAAGCCCCATCAGTTCATCAGTAGGCAACATATCAGGGTTCGGAGACGTGAAAATATCGGTTTGCGAGACAAAGTTGTAATCTCCGCCACCTGATTCAGCGTTTCGGTAATCTAAGTTAGTAAACTTATTGCTTGCTAAGTTACCGCCAGTAAAGCATTTGTTCAAAGAGTCTCGGTTTAGTGCAAAAGTAGCATTACGTAGTTTCTTATCTTCCAAGAACTCTTTTGAAAACGTGTTTACGCGAGCTTCTTTGCCGTTAAATTCTATTGCTTGAAACGTTACAAAGCCGCCGTCAGGGATATCTTCAAGATAAAACTTAAAGTTATCAGTGGTAGGTTTGATAATGTCTCCGGATCTTTTGCCATCGGCATCAGAGTAGTAACCGATAACATAGTTGGTCACTTGCTCTTTTGACGCTGCACTATAGGTTAAAACCGTTTTATCGCCGTTCAGCTCAGTTTTGTGGTCATATACAGTACAACCTTTCGTAGTTGCTTCACTTTCAGTCATTGTTGCTGGTATAGCAAAATCAAAAGTAAAGGCAGTTTTCGGCGCTGCACCACCGCCACCGCCGCCACCGCCGCCGCAACCGACCATTAACCCTGAGATGATTGCCACTAGTGGCAGTACTTTAAGCTGTTTCATGTCTTTTTCCTAAACTGAGCGGCAATGATTAGCCAAAAAATTGTCTTTGCTCTGTCCAAAGCAAGAATAAAGCCAGCTTTATATAATCACCGTGAATATTGACATTTAATCTGCATCTCGTGCAAAAGGACAAAAAGTTCTAATTTTATGCAACTTGTGTAATGAAATTACACAAGATCTCCGCATCTCATTCGCATGCCAGAAACTTTCTGTAGTTTTATTTCACAACCATTCTTAAAGTGATCTAAATCAATCACCCTAAATGGCTATCTTGCTAGACTCCTGCCAAAAGATGAGGCTTTTTTTGCGCCTCAACACAATAAGTTATTAGCTATGCTTAGGCACAGTGTCGACGTGTAACAAATCTAACAATAGCTAGCATAAGCGTGCCGCAGGATGCGGATTAACACAATTGAATGAAGAATTCATAACTTTTAAATATATGAGGAATCTATGTCAGACGCAGTTAACAAAACGCACTCTGATTCAGATATCGAGACCAAGAGCTACCGTGAGCTTCATCGTCCAGCATCTGAGTTCGCAAGCCGTTCAGACTACCTAGACCACGAACTACAAATCATGAAGCCACGTCGTTTTGGCTTGAACTTGCCAGGTCGTGACTTCCGCTTTGAGCTTGAAGACCTTGTTCCAGCGCTTGCTGGTACTATCGGTATTATCGCAATGTACTCTGCGGTAATGATGTCTTGGGCTGAAGGTCTTACTGCAGCATGGGACCACGTAAACTTAGGCAAGGACTTTGCTATCGAAGTTGCGCGTGTAGAAATGCTCATCCCTGCACTTCTTTTCTGTGTACTTGCCTCTGGTTTTATTAACCCTAAAGCCAACCTAGCAGGCAACCACGGCCCCATGATCCCTCTTATTGGTACCATCGCTCTTGCTGGTGCTCACCCTCTTGCATTAGCAATTCTCATTGGTGTGTTTGGTTTGATTTTGAGCCTCTTAAAAGGTGGGTCAAAACTGGTTAACCTCACCTCTGAAGGTACGGCTGGTGGCCTTCTTATTTTCTTAGGTTTAACCGGAACCATGAGCCAAATTAACTCTATTCAAGCTTGGGCTGTTGGTTTGCAATCCGATACGGTTGCCGCTGGTAGCATGGGTTACATCGGTCTAATTGTTCTTGCGGTTACCATTGGCTTATACGCGTTCCTTGCTAAAGTGAACAAACGCTGGCTAGCGATCCCTGTTTGTGCCTTCACTGGACTTGCAATCGCACTTGCTCTTGGCGCAGGCTTCGATATTAAATTCGTAACCGAGACAGGCCTTCCAAACCTAAATCCAATCTACTGGTGGGGTTCAACAGAAGAAGGTTGGATGCTTGGTCTTCCTAATATGGAACACTTCATCGCTTCACTACCATTCGCCATTCTTGCGGTAGCAATGTGGTCACCTGACTTCTTGGGTCACCGTATCTTCCAAGAGATGAACTACCCACGTAAGAGTGAGAAAGTGCTGATGGACGTTGATGACACAATGACAATGTGTTCCGTTCGCCAAATGGTCGGTACTGCAGTGGGTGGTGGTAACATCACATCATCTTGGGGGACTTACATGATCCCTGCTGCAATCGCGAAACGCCCTATTCCTGCTGGTGCCATCTTACTAGGCTCTCTATGTATTATTGTTGCAATCCTTGGTTTTCCTATGGACGTTGCAGTATGGCCTCCAGTTATGCGCGTTGCTCTTCTCGTTGGTGTATCTCTACCACTGCTTGAAGCTGGCATGCAGATGGTGAAGGACTCGAAAGACTCACAAGCAGCAGGTATCTGTATCTTTGGTTCTGCCGTTGTTAACCCAGTTCTAGCTTGGGCACTAACTATGCTTTTAGATAACAACGGTTTAATTGGAGATAAAGAGCGCGCGTCTCGCCTATCATTTGTAGACAAGATTGTGATCCCAGTAAGCGTACTTGTTATCTGTTTAGTTGCTATGCTTGCAGTTGGTATGCTTGAAGGCCAGTATGGCATCCAAGCTTGGCTATAAGCTAGCAGTCCAGAAATTTGTGGGTAGCGCTCGTCGCTACCCCATTTTTATCGAGATTTTTGAGGATTTATTGATTTAGTTTAAGGTTTGCAAAAAAATTTTAGTTTAACCTCTAACTGTTGCTTAAAAAGAGAAACGTTAAAACTAGTGACAATATTTATAGTTTTGTAAATCGAATACGTAAATTTAAGACTATAAATATTGTTATTCATAAGAGTGTACTGTTCCCCTCTTTTATCTGGGGATAGCTGGCTCAACGGCGAAGCAGTACGTATTTTTTTCTACTAAAAAGGTAGGTATGTCATGGCAGAGCAATTTGCTAAAGCTTGGGAAGGTTTTGCTGCAGGCGACTGGCAAAACGAAGTAAACGTTCGTGATTTCATTCAGAAGAACTACACTCCGTACGAAGGCGACGAATCTTTCCTAGTTTCTGAAGGTACTGAAGCGACTAACAAGCTTTGGGCTAAGGTAATGGAAGGCATCAAACAAGAGAACGCGACTCACGCTCCTGTTGATTTTGATACTTCAGTTATCTCTACCATCACTGCTCACGATGCAGGCTACATCGAAAAAGACCTAGAAACTATCGTAGGTCTTCAAACTGACGCTCCTCTAAAACGTGCGATCATCCCTAACGGTGGTATCCGCATGGTTGAAGGTTCATGCAAAGCCTACGACCGCGAGCTAGACCCACAAGTTAAAAAAATCTACACAGAATACCGTAAAACTCACAACCAAGGCGTTTTCGATATCTACACTCCTCAAATCATGGCGTGTCGTAAATCTGGCGTACTGACTGGTCTTCCAGATGCATACGGTCGTGGTCGTATCATCGGTGACTACCGTCGTGTTGCTCTATACGGTATTGACTTCCTAATGAAGGATAAATTCGCGCAGTTCTCTTCTCTACAAGAGCGTTTTGAGAACGGCGAAGACCTACAAATGACAATGCAGCTTCGTGAAGAGATCGCAGAGCAACACCGTGCTCTAGGTCAAATCAAAGAAATGGCTGCAAAATACGGTTGTGATATTTCTCGTCCTGCTGAAACTGCGCAAGAAGCTATTCAGTGGACTTACTTCGGTTACCTAGCTGCTGTTAAATCTCAAAACGGTGCGGCTATGTCTCTAGGTCGTACTTCTACGTTCCTAGACATCTTCATCGAACGTGATATCGCGGCTGGTAAGCTAACTGAAGAACAAGCTCAGGAAATGATCGACCACTTCGTAATGAAACTACGTATGGTTCGTTTCCTACGTACTCCTGAGTACGATGATCTATTCTCTGGCGACCCTATCTGGGCAACTGAGTCTATGGGTGGTATGGGTCTTGACGGTCGTACGCTAGTTACTCGTACAAACTTCCGTTTCCTAAACTCACTATACACTATGGGTCCTTCTCCAGAGCCAAACATCACTGTTCTTTGGTCTGAGCAACTACCTGAAGGCTTCAAGAAGTTCTGTGCGAAAGTATCTATCGATACTTCTTCTATTCAGTACGAAAATGACGACTTAATGCGTCCAGACATGAACTCTGACGACTACGCGATCGCATGTTGTGTATCTCCAATGGTTGTTGGTAAGCAAATGCAGTTCTTCGGTGCTCGTGCGAACCTTGCGAAAACAATGCTTTACACCATCAACGGTGGTGTGGATGAGAAGCTAAAAATCCAAGTTGGCCCGCAAATGCCTAAGATCGAAGGCGATGTTCTTAACTACGATGAACTGTGGGAGAAAATGGACCACTTCATGGATTGGCTAGCGAAACAATATGTGACTGCACTAAACGCTATCCACTTCATGCACGATAAGTACAGCTACGAAGCGGCACTAATGGCTCTACACGACCGTGACGTTAAACGTACTATGGCTTGTGGTATTGCTGGTCTATCTGTTGCAGCTGACTCACTATCTGCAATTAAATACGCAAAAGTTAAGCCAATTCGTGACGAAGACGGTCTAGCAATCGACTTCGAAATCGAAGGCGATTACCCTAAATTCGGTAACAACGACCCACGCGTTGATGACATTGCATGTGAACTTGTTTCTGTATTTATGGGCAAAATCCGTAAGCTTAAGACTTACCGTGACGCAATCCCTACTCAATCAATTCTTACTATCACTTCAAACGTGGTTTACGGTAAGAAAACTGGTAACACGCCTGATGGTCGTCGTGCTGGTGCTCCATTTGCTCCAGGTGCAAACCCAATGCACGGTCGTGACGAGAAAGGTGCTGTAGCATCACTAACTTCAGTTGCTAAACTGCCGTTTGCTGACGCACAAGATGGTATCTCTTACACATTCTCTATCGTACCTAACGCACTAGGTAAAGATGAGGGCTCACAACGCGCTAACCTTGCTGGTCTGATGGATGGTTACTTCCACCACGAAGCGGGTATCGAAGGTGGTCAACACCTAAACGTGAACGTTCTTAACCGTGAAACTCTAGAAGACGCAGTTAAGCACCCAGAGAAATACCCTCAGCTAACAATCCGTGTATCTGGTTACGCTGTTCGCTTCAACTCTCTAACTGCAGAGCAACAAGCTGACGTAATCGCGCGTACATTCACTGAGTCTCTATAAGACTATAGCGAAATAACGTTCTAGTAATACAACAAAGGCTGATGCTAAGTAGCATCAGCCTTTTTTTATTTCTTGAATGAAAGTTGTGATATCGCGAAAGACTTTTGCCCGCATTCTTACGTATGATGCGAAAAAAGTTAGCAAATAAAGTCTATGAGATTTAGTAAATTAATTATTCTTACCCTTCTTTCTCCAGTTGCAATAGCATCCACTAAGTCTACGGTTTCTTTTACCATCGACAACGATGGTATTTTTGGCGTCGATCAAGACTATACGAATGGTGTTTTCCTTTCTTACGCGACAGGCCAACTGATACAAGAAAGCCAATGGAAATGGCTGAGTCTAGCTAACTCAGAGCACGCCAATATCGATAAAATAGAGTTGGTTCTTGGCCACAAAATGTGGACTCCAAGCGACATTGAAGCCGATTATCCACTAATCAATGATCGCCCATATGCTGGTTACCTACACACCGAAATCAACTACCTTTCCCTAACGAGTGACAAAGCTGTACGGTACAATTTCACCATAGGAGCTACGGGTGAAAGTTCGCTATCAGAAAAGGCGCAAGAAATCGTTCACGGCATAACAGGATCGACGGACCCTCAAGGTTGGGATTACCAGATTGAAGATAAAGTTGCGTTCAGCCTTGGTTACCGCGTATTTAACAAATTGATGCGCAGCGAAGAACAAAAAACACAATGGGAGATCACCAACATTAACGACATCAATGCGGGTAACTTCCGTAGTGATGTCTCTCAAGGCGTCATGTTTCGTTGGGGTACAAACCTAGCGAATAGCATCGGAGCCGCCAATATCAGTGTCGAAAGCCCTTTTTCAGCAAGTATGATCGCTCAGAGCACGTCGAGTTGGTTCTTGTTCACCGGGTTTGAAGGTCGTTACCGCTTTAATGACATGACTATCGAAGGAGATCGTCCTGGCATTCCTGAACCGTCAGCGCCATACGACGTCACACTGCAAAATTGGCAAGCAAGTGCCGTCGCGGGGGTATCTTGGTACAACCAAAATTACGGTGCAAGCATCACCTTTACGATTAAAACACCGGATTATGAAGAAGCCCAAACCGATGTTTATGGGACAGGCTCGTTCTCCGTGTTCGCCTTTTTCTAAAAACTGGATTATCCCAGCATCGAAGTCAATCTAGATACACGGCAAGTTCTCGGGGTAGGTATTAACCACCTCGTGTTCAAGCGTTTATGTAGATTGGCTCCATCTATTTTCTTTCTTCAAATAACCTTGCCTTTAGTACCGACAAAGCTGTTTTAACCCTGCTTTTTGTAATAAAATAACAGCTAGAATTTACTAGTAATGAGAGCAAAAGATGTCAACAGCTGGTCGTATTCACTCATTTGAGTCATGTGGTACCGTAGACGGACCTGGTATTCGATTTATCGTCTTCTTGCAAGGTTGTTTAATGCGCTGTAAGTATTGCCATAACCGCGATACTTGGGACACGCATGATGGCAAAGAAGTCACGGTTGAAGAAATCATTTCCGAAGCGAAAAGTTACCGCCACTTCATGAATGCATCAGGCGGTGGCGTTACTTGTTCTGGCGGCGAAGCGATGCTTCAACCGGAATTCGTACGTGATTTTTTCCGCGCTGCTAAAGCCGAAGGCATTCATACATGTCTTGATACTAACGGTTATGTTCGTAAGCACACTGATGTTATCGATGAAGTACTGGATGCAACAGACTTAGTCATGCTTGACATCAAACACATGAAAGACGAAGTGCACCAAGATCTCATCGGTGTATCCAACCGACGCACATTGGACTTTGCTCGTTACTTGCAAAAAATCGGAAAGAAAACATGGATTCGCTATGTCGTCGTGCCTGGTTACACAGATGACCCAGAAGCAGCACACATGCTTGGTGAATTTATTAAAGACATGGATAACATTGAAAAGGTCGAGTTACTTCCTTACCACAAATTAGGGGCTCATAAATGGGAAGCGTTAGGCTTAGAATACCCACTCGAAGGCGTAAACCCGCCACCGAAAGAAACCATGGATGAAATTCAATCCATTCTTGCTCAATACAACGATAACGTAAAATACTAAGTGAACCGCAAGACTAACCTCTTTAAAATACCAGCTTATTGCTGGTATTTTTTTGATTATATCTAAGCCTTATCAGTGAGTTTCTCTGCGGTCATTTAGGTATAAAAAGAACGATAGAAATGATTGCGTCATGTTCGCATAGGAAGGAAGTAACATGGATTTGTTTAACTTAGGCTCTCTTGTTGTCTCAATTTGGATAGTAGCTGTCTACTGCCTACCAGATTGGAAAAAAGTCGTTTGGCCCAAACTGGAAAAAGAAAAAGGATTTCAGCACCTCGTTTTTGCAACGCTCTTCTTTTTCAGTATTTTATGGGCCGCTCAAGCAGGTGTAAAAGAAGGATTACAGATTCATTTTCTTGCACTAACAACGCTGACGATGATGTATGGTTGGCGCATGGCATTTCTACTCAGCATTCCCGCTATGTTGGTCAACCACCTACTACATGATGTGTCCTTGCTACTCTTACCCACGTCGTTAGTTCTATCTGCCCTAATTCCGATTTTCATTAGTTACTTAGTGTTTCTTCTGAGTTACCACTACTTGCCACGAAACATTTTTGTTTTCATCTTCGTTGCTGGATTTTTCAATGGCGCGATAACAGGAAGTCTGCACCTCATCATTAACTCTTTTTATCACCTATCAGTTGGTCACTACGATTGGGAAACCATTCAACATAACTACTTTGTTTTTGTGCCGTTGCTCGCCTTTCCAGAAGGTCTATTAAATGGTATGGCACTGGCGGTTTTAACCGTATTCAAGCCAGAGTGGCTGAGAGTATTTTCAGACCGAGACTACATATACAATCATTACCATAAATAAGTGTTTTCAAACTGGTCAAAAGTGACAGTTCTTGCCATTTTTTAGTATTAAATATGTGTTGAGATCATGTTTCACTCATGTCTTAAGCGTTAACCTAAGCACATTAAAAATGTATTAGATATCTAGTGAGGTCACCATGGAAATGTCAAACGCTCAACGTTTGATTCTATCAAACCAATACAACCTTATGTCTCAACTTGATCCAAGTAATGCGGCCAAATACAAACGCTTACAAACGATCGTTGAACGTGGTTATGAACTACAAATGCGAGAGTTGAACAAAGATTTCGGCTGCCTCTCAGAAGCAGAGTGTCGTGAGATCATCGACGTTATGGAGATGTATCATGCGATGCAAGAATCTTACAACATGCTAGACGATGAAGATCGCAGCAACGTAGATCAGCGCCGCTTGAAGTTCTTGGGATTTGATATTGCTTCAGAAGCGCAACAAGTACATTACGTACGTTTTCTCATCGATTCTGAAGGTTTGTACCCTCAGTTTGACAAGGCAGATCATCACTTTAACAGCCAAATGCCGATGCTAGATAAATACCGCCGTATGCTGCAAACTTGGCGTAACTGCCCTCGTCAGTATCATTTATGTGAAAACGAACTAGCGCAAATCTTCAGCGCATAAAATGGTCGTCTAAGAATGAGGAGAGCGCCCGCTCTCCTTGTTATTTACCCTGTCACAAACTTATCTAAGACTTTGCTCTCTTCCTACCTCTTTCACTTACCTTGCTCAATGTAGAACAACGAATCACTGAGACTCTTCTGTCTTTGCCAAATATTTGATTTCTATTGCACCTATTCACGACATAACTTCGTCCTTAATAAAAGAGTGATTCAAATGTCACTTTTACAATAAATTCATAATTGTTAAGCAAAATTGCAAATCCCCGACTAGGCTTAAGTAGAGAAAGGCTGTGATTGAAAAATTCATATCCACCGCTCACCGTTGTAACGAAAAACCGTCCATAAAGCAAAGTCTTTGGTGTCGCCAATCTTACATTCTGTACGAACCAAATGTGATAACAGGACGTATATTCAAACAACAACGAGCATAACTGTTGGTGGAAAGCCTGAATCAACGTTCGTCGGTAGACTGACTATTAAAGGGGAAAGCGACATGAGTATTTTCGACCACTATCAATCAAGATATGAAGCTGCAAAAGATGAAGAGATGTCGTTACAGGAGTTTTTAGCCCTGTGTAAAGATGACAAAAGCGCTTATGCTAATGCAGCAGAACGCCTACTGATGGCGATTGGTGAACCAGAGATAATCGATACGGCAAAGGATCCGAGACTAAGCCGAATCTTCTCGAATCGTGTTATCTCTCGTTATGAAACCTTTAAAGACTTTTATGGCATGGAAGATGCCATAGAACAAATTGTGTCTTACCTAAAACATGCGGCGCAAGGCTTAGAAGAGCGTAAGCAGATTCTTTACTTACTCGGCCCTGTAGGTGGCGGTAAGTCTTCGCTTGCAGAAAAGCTTAAGGCTCTGATGGAACAGATGCCTATTTATGTTCTTACTGCTAACGGCGAACGCAGCCCAGTGAATGACCATCCGTTCTGCCTATTCAAAGCCACAGAAGATGGCGATATTTTGAAAAAAGAATATGGCATCGAGCACCGTTATCTTCGCTCGATAATGTCTCCTTGGGCCGCTAAACGTCTTCACGAGTTTGGTGGTGATATCACCAAATTTAAAGTAGTGAAAGTACGCCCTTCTATCCTTGACCAAATCGGTATTGCCAAAACTGAACCAGGCGATGAAAACAACCAAGATATCTCATCATTGGTTGGTAAAGTCGATATTCGTAAGCTTGAACACTATTCGCAAGACGATCCAGACGCTTACAGCTACTCCGGTGCGCTGTGTAAAGCAAACCAAGGTTTAATGGAATTCGTTGAGATGTTCAAAGCACCAATCAAAGTGCTTCACCCGCTGTTAACAGCAACGCAAGAAGGCAACTTCAACGGCACAGAAGGCCTTTCTGCGATTCCATTCGACGGTATGATTCTGGCTCACTCAAACGAATCTGAGTGGCAGACCTTCCGTAACAACAAGAACAATGAAGCGTTCTTGGACCGTGTTTATATTGTGAAAGTACCTTACTGTCTACGTGTTTCAGAAGAAGTCAAAATCTACCAAAAACTTCTTGAAAACAGTGAGTTGTCTCAAGCCCCTTGTTCACCAAGCACGCTCGAGACTCTGGCACAATTCAGTATTCTTTCTCGACTTAAAGAGCCTGAGAACTCGTCCATCTTCTCTAAGATGCGCGTATACGACGGTGAAACGCTGAAAGATACGGATCCAAAGGCAAAAAGCTATCAAGAGTATCGTGATTATGCTGGTGTCGATGAAGGCATGAACGGTCTCTCAACACGTTTTGCCTTTAAGATTTTGTCACGCGTATTTAACTTCGACCAAACCGAAGTGGCAGCCAACCCTGTACATCTATTCTATGTGATTGAACAACAGGTTGAGCGCGAACAGTTCCCTGCTGAAACAGCAGAGAAATATCTCGAGTTCTTGAAAGGCTACCTAGTACCTCGATACGTTGAATTTATCGGTAAAGAGATTCAGACCGCTTATCTTGAGTCTTACTCTGAATACGGCCAAAACATCTTCGATCGATATGTCACCTATGCAGACTTCTGGATTCAAGACCAAGAGTACCGAGATCCAGAAACTGGTCAGCTATTTGATCGCTCTTCACTGAATGCTGAGCTAGAGAAGATCGAAAAAACAGCTGGTATTTCTAACCCGAAAGATTTCCGAAACGAAATCGTTAACTTTGTGCTTCGTGCGAAAGCGAATAACAATGGTCAAAACCCGGTTTGGACCAGCTACGAAAAACTGCGCACAGTAATCGAGAAGAAAATGTTCTCCAATACCGAAGAGCTACTTCCGGTTATCTCATTTAATGCGAAAACCTCTTCTGAAGATCAGAAGAAGCACGACGACTTTGTCGCTCGCATGATGGAAAAAGGCTATACCGAGAAACAGGTTCGCCTACTTTCTGAGTGGTACCTACGAGTACGTAAGTCATCCTAACCCAGTATTGAGTTAGGTCGCTTGTGAAACATGAAGAGGGCTATTTCATGGCGCAATTTATAGACCGAAGGCTCAATGGCAAGAACAAGAGCGCTGTTAATCGACAGCGCTTCTTGAAGCGCCACAAAGAGCAAATAAAAGAGTCGGTAGCAGACGCAGTGAATCGACGCTCGATTACGAATACGGAAACGGGCGAAGACGTCTCTATCCCTCACAAAGACATCAACGAGCCTATATTTCATCAAGGCAAAGGTGGTGTTCGCGAACGAGTTCATCCCGGTAACGACCAATTCATTACTGGTGATAAAATTGAGCGTCCCAAAGGTGGCGGTCAGGGTAGCGGCTCAGGAGAAGGGAACGCCAGTCCAGATGGAGAAGGCCAAGACGAATTTGTATTCCAAATATCAAAAGATGAGTACCTCGATATTTTGTTCGAAGATCTCGAGCTGCCTAATCTAGAAAAAAACCAAATTGCCAAAATCACTGAATGGAAAACACACCGTGCAGGCTTTCAAACTGCCGGTATCCCTTCCAATATCGCCGTAGTACGTTCTCTGCAACAATCTCTTGCGCGCCGTACTGCAATGACTGCTGGTAAGAAACGACTTCTTAAAGAGTTAGAAGACGAACTTGCTCGCATCAAAAATATTGAACCTGCTCAGCAGTTTGAAGAGAACCGCTTGAAGGCTGAAATTGAAGAACTGCGCAAGAAAATCGAAAGCGTGCCGTTCATCGATACCTTCGACTTACGCTTCAAGAACTATGAGAAACGCCCGGTACCATCGAGCCAAGCGGTCATGTTCTGTCTAATGGACGTATCCGGTTCGATGGACCAGGCAACGAAAGACATCGCAAAACGCTTCTATGTTCTTTTGTACTTGTTCTTAACTCGTACCTACGAGAATGTCGAAGTCGTCTTTATCCGCCACCATACCCAAGCGAAGGAAGTGGACGAGCACGAATTTTTCTACTCACAAGAAACCGGGGGTACCATTGTATCTAGCGCGCTCAAGTTAATGGATGAAATAGTAAAAGAGCGATACCCGATTGGTCAGTGGAACATATATGCAGCTCAAGCATCCGACGGTGACAACTGGGCAGATGATTCGCCAAGATGCCGGGATCTGTTAGTGAACAAATTACTTCCAAACTGTCAGTACTACTCTTACATAGAGATCACGCGGCGCTCGCACCAAACTCTATGGCATGAGTACGAAAAACTCACTGAAGAGTTTCCTAATTTCGCAATGAAAAACATTCGCTCTGTGGAGGATATTTTCCCAGTCTTTCGTGAACTATTCCAAAAAGAAACGGCGTAAGGAGGCTAGCGATGAATACCGCAACGAGAAACCTCTCAGGAGAGGCGCCTAAGAAGCGTAACAGTAAAGTGTTGCCAGATGGACCAGATTGGACATTTGAGCTGTTAGAGCGATACCACAAAGAAATTAAGCGTGTCGCGGAGCATTATCGCCTAGACACTTACCCTAACCAAATAGAAGTGATTACTTCAGAGCAGATGATGGATGCCTATTCAAGTATCGGCATGCCAATCAATTACAACCACTGGTCATTTGGTAAAAAATTCATTCAAACAGAGCAGAACTATAAACATGGTCAAATGGGGTTAGCCTACGAGATTGTGATTAACTCCGACCCTTGTATTGCTTATTTGATGGAAGAAAATACGGTAACAATGCAAGCACTCGTGATAGCGCACGCGTGTTACGGCCATAACTCTTTTTTCAAAGGTAATTACCTATTCCAAACGTGGACTGACGCCAGCTCTATTATCGACTATCTGCTGTTCGCCAAAAAGTATTTAGCCGAGTGTGAAGAACGATATGGCGTAAAAGAAGTGGAAAAACTGCTCGACTCTTGTCACGCGTTAATGAACTTTGGTGTAGACCGCTACAAGCGTCCAGAGAAAATCTCAATTACAGAGGAAAAAGCAAGACAAGAAGAACGCGAAGCATACCTACAATCTCAAGTTAATGAGCTTTGGCGCACGGTACCAACAGCCAAGACGAAAGAGGAAGACATTAAAGAGCGATTCCCAAGCGAGCCTCAGGAAAACTTGCTCTACTTCTTCGAAAAACATGCGCCGTTGCTAGAGCCGTGGCAACGTGAAGTTGTTCGGATCGTCCGTAAGATCAGTCAGTATTTTTATCCGCAAAAACAAACGCAAGTTATGAATGAGGGCTGGGCAACGTTCTGGCACTACACCATACTCAACCATCTTTATGATGAGGGCTTGGTGTCTGAAAAATTCATTCTAGAGTTCTTACATAGCCACACCAGTGTCGTGGCTCAGCCACCTTATAACAGCCCTTACTTTAATGGCATTAACCCCTACGCGTTAGGCTTTGCCATGTTCCGAGATATTAAGCGTATCTGTGAAGAACCAACTGATGAGGACAAAGAGTGGTTTCCAGACCTAGCAGGAACCGACTGGTTAGATGCAGTGCATTTCGCGATGCATAATTTCAAAGATGAAAGCTTTATTAGCCAATACCTTTCTCCGAAATTAATGCGTGATTTCAAGCTGTTTGCGATCAACGATGATGATCATAAGAACTTTATTGAAGTCGCTGCGATACACGATGAGATGGGTTATAAACGCATTAGAGAAACCCTAGCCGCTCAGTATAACTTATCTAATCTTGAGCCAAACATTCAGGTGTTTAATGTCGATGTCCGTGGTGATCGCTCGCTTACGTTGCAGTACGTTCCTCACAACCGCATCCCACTTGATGATAGTTACGAAGAAGTTCTAAAGCACGTGTATCGATTATGGGGCTTTGATGTCATTCTCCAAGAAGTGAAAGACACCGGTCACCGAGAAGTCTTAGCGACCTGCCCTAAACGGAACCAATACGACACTAACATTTAACTAATACCGCGATACAAGTAAAACAAAAGGCTCCTAATTCAGGAGCCTTGTTTATTCTTAAATCTATATGAGCATTTGTTACGCTTGCTTCTCAACAATCGCGCGCACGGCTTCTAGGTCTTCGGGCGTATCAACCCCTGCCGCTGGTGCTTCTTTCGCTACCGCCACATGAATTTTTTCACCGTACCAAAGCACTCGCAGTTGCTCAAGACACTCAATCTGCTCTAATGCACTTGGTGCCCAGTTGACATACGTATTAATGAAACCAGCTCGATAAGCATAAATACCAATATGACGCATTAATGGGTTGGCAATAGTTTTGTCTTGTTTAGCAAAGTTATCGCGATCCCAAGGGATGGTTGCTCGACTAAAGTACAACGCATAGCCTTGCTCATCTGCGACAACTTTAACAGCGTTCGGGTTGAACACTTCCTCTTCCGAGTCTATTTCTACAGCTAACGTCGCCATCGGGGCTTCACACCCAGATAAGTTATCAGCAACCTGACGAATGATGGACGGCGGAATCAAAGGCTCATCCCCTTGCACATTAACAATAATGTGGTCTGACGGAATAGCCATCTTTTCAACAACTTCGGCAAGACGCTCCGTACCTGATTCGTGGTGGGGAGAGGTCATACAAACTTTACCACCAAATGACGAAACCGCTTTCGCAACACGCTCGTCATCAGTTGCAACGATGACATCTTCCGCACCCGCTTGTAGCGCTTGTTCATAAACCCACTGAACCATAGGCTTACCACCAATATCCGCTAGCGGTTTACCAGGCAAACGGCTCGATGCGTAGCGCGAAGGGATGACAACCGTAAAAGACATTAGCGTCCCTCATCCATGCTCATAGTGCGAGCTTCAGGCTCTAGCAGAACTGGAATACCCTCTTTGATCGGGTAAGCAAGGCGATCCAATTTGCAGATCAACTCTTGATTATCTTTATCGTACGTCAGCTTACCTTTGCAAACAGGGCAAGCTACAATCTCAAGTAGACGGTGATCCATAAGCCGCTTTAACCTCTTTTATTCTATTTAAAATTTGCTCTGCATCGTTTGATTCAAACTGGGCAGATACAGGCAGATACCACCAATTATCTTGCGCATAATGGCTGCACTTGACGGCATCTTTCTCGGTCATAATCACATTGGTCCCTTGTTGAGCCAATGCTTCTAATTCTTGTTGATCAAAGTCTTGATGGTCAGCAAAACCTTTTGTGACTTTAACATCTGCGTTCATCGAGTTTAGTGTATGAAAAAAACGCGGAGGATGCCCAATGCCCGCAAATGCGACGAGATCTTTCAACTCCGAGACATCCACATGTTGCTTAGTCTTAAGATTAATAGCTTTAGAGGGTGCTAAAGCCATTGCGATTTCGCCCGTATGCGCTTGACCGCCATTGGTGATGATAAAGTCGACTTCTTTAAGTCGCTCAATACCTTCACGTAAAGGACCTAATGGAATCAGGCTTTCATTCCCAAACCGGCGATTCCCATCCACAATCACTAACTCAATATCACGGCCTAACGCATAATGTTGTAATCCATCATCCGTAATTATGATATCCACATCCAAATCTAGCAGTGCTTTCACTGCATTTGAACGCACAGGATCTACCGCAACAGGTGCTCCTGTACGGCGATGAATCAACTTAGGTTCATCGCCACAATGCTTCGCTGGCGTATCTTCTTTTAGCACTAACGGATAGGCAGGAGCCTTTGCCCCATAACCACGAGAAACAACCCCCGGCTTAAAGCCCATTTGCTGTAGTTGCTCAACAAGCCACACAACAACTGGTGTTTTACCATTGCCACCAGCAGTGATATTGCCAACCACAACAACAGGTATAGGCGCATTATAAGCTTGCTTGCGGCCAGTTTGGTATTGCTTTCGCTTTGACTTGCTTATCGCTCCAAATAATAAACTCAGTGGCCACAAAAGCGGCCACAAGAGGTATTTTATTGGATGGTTTTCAAACCAGATTTTTTCAATCACCGCGCTTATTCACCAAACTGAATACGGTGCAATTGTGCATACGCACCATTTTTCTCAATAAGCTCAGCGTGGTTGCCACGTTCAATGATGGCACCATCATCAACCACAAGAATTTCATCGGCTTTCTCGATTGTGGATAAGCGGTGCGCTATTACAAGTACCGTTTTGTCTTTTTGCAGCTCATCAAGTGCAGCTTGAATAGCTCGCTCGGATTCGGTATCCAAAGCCGAAGTTGCCTCATCAAGAATCAGCACTGGAGCATCACGCAATAGAGCTCGCGCAATCGCAACACGTTGGCGTTGACCACCAGACAAGCTAGCACCATTTTCACCAATCATGGTATCAAGTCCATCATCCATTTTGCCGATGAACTCCATCGCATGCGCGAGTGTTGCCGCTTTCTCGATATCACTGCGCTCGTATTGACCATCCGTTGCGTACGCAATATTGTTTGCTATCGTGTCATTAAACAAATGAACATTTTGCGATACTAGTGCAAATTGCTGACGTAAATTCTTTAGCTCGTAATCACGAATATCATGCCCATCTAATGTGATAGATCCACTGTCAACATCATAGAAGCGGTTGAACAAGTTCGCGATGGTACTTTTACCTGAGCCAGAACGGCCAACTAGCGCCACCGTTTTTCCTCTTGGAATATCGAAGCTGACATTTTCCAATGCTGGTTTTTCTGCACCAGTGTAAGTAAAGCTTACGTTTTTAACTGAAACATCGCCATTTGCGCGTTCAACTGTCAACTTACCTTCGTTTTTCTCAGGCTCGAGGTCAATTAACGCGAAGAGCGTTTGGCTCGCGGCCATACCACGTTGGAACTGAGAAGTAACGTTAGTCAGCGCTTTAAGTGGGCGCATCAGACCAAACATTGCAGAGAACACAACAGTAAATGTACCTGGAGTCAGTTGCTCTTTAATCGAATCAATACTTGCTAAATAAAGAACGGCAACAATTGCAAGTGATGCAATCATTTGGATGATAGGGTTAGCCGCCGCTTGAGCCGTCACCAACTTCATGCTTTGTTGACGCATTTGGTTGCTGACTTTTTCAAATCGTTTACGTTCGATGTCTTGGCCGCCATAGCTCAACACAACTTTATGGCCTTTCAGCATCTGCTCTGCTGATGCAGTTACGTTACCCATCATGGTCTGCATATTTTTGGATATTTTTCTAAAACGTTTAGAAACAACACCAATACCCCATGCTACAACGGGAGCAACAGCAAACAGCACTAGCGACAATTGCCAGCTGTTGTAAAACATCAAAACTAACAGACCAATGATACTTGCACCTTCACGGACAATGCTCACCAACGCTTGGCTAGTTGCCGCTGACACTTGCTCTGAGTCGTAGGTTATACGCGACAATAAATTGCCCGTCTTTTCCTTATCAAAGTAAGACACTGGCATATGCATAAAGTGATTGAACACCATGCGACGGACTTGCATAACTACGTTGCCAGATACCCAGCTCAAACAGTAGGTGGAGACAAATCCACTTATGCCACGGATGAACATCATGGCAAAAATAATCAATGGAAGCGTGCGTAAAAAATCAGATTCAGCGTTCCCAAAACCTTCATCGAGTAGTGGTTTTAGCAGGGAAATCATATAGGTATCTGATATGGCATTAATAACTAATGCAATGACTGCAACGACAAGACCTGACTTATAAAGGCGAATAAATTGCCATAGACGCTTAAACGTCTGCCAAGTCGTTTCATCAGTATTTATCGACATAGAAGTGCTTTATTTTCTTACATTAAGACTCTCATTCTACTCCCTTACGCAGCATCTGCCTATACCAAGGCTCAAATGTATCGCTACGTTTGGTTTCTGAGCGCCAATTATCACGGTGAATAAAGAAGCTTACCTGACCACCCTCACCAGTATCAAGCCAAGTAATGCCAAGCTTTCGGTATGAAGCAACGACATTTTCCGCTGGCATTCCCCATCGATTGTTTTTTGCTAAAGAAGCAACCGCCACACTCGGGCTCACCGCCTCGATAAATCGAGGATTCGATGAACTTTTGCTCCCGTGATGAGGGACTAGCATCACATCGCTTTGTAACTTTCCGGGTTCTCTAAGCAAAATCCACTCGCTAATGGCCTCAATATCACCAGTAAAAAGCATACTAAAGTTAGAAATAGGGTCAGTAAGTCGTAATACACAGGAGTGCGGATTATACGCACGTTGAACAAGTGCAGGAGGCCAGAGCACTTCCATGTTTAATCCTTGCCATTTCCATTGGTCGCCTCTAGTGCAAGGCTCATATTCGATAAAGAATTGACTACTAAGTTTACGTTGTGGAGAAAAGGCATCTTCAATGAAAAAGCGGCCGCCTGCGTGATCATTATCGGAATGGCTTAGAATCAGTGTACCTATGCTTTCATAACCTCGTTGATGCAAAACCGGAGTGACGACCTGCTCTGCGATACTGCCGCTTTGCCATGCTTTACCAGTGTCATACAGCAACACCTTGTCGTCTTTTTCTACAACCACTGCAAGGCCATGACCTACATCTAATACATCGATACGCCAATGCGGTTCATACTCCGATGCAAGCTTGATACTAATAACGATGCCGAGTAACAAATACCACGCGTACTGAGACATGAACCGTTGAAATATTAAGCAAACCACTATCGCCATAACCAGCATTGTCATTTCCATGCTAATAGGTTGCCAAGAACCTATTGCGTACTGTATTGACGTGCTCAATGGCTGTAATGACCAGTCCACCAAATGCCACAGAGGCTTCGCTATCATTTCAAGAAACAAAGATGAGAACAGGGCTAGAAACATCAAAGGTACAACGATAAATCCGAACCAAGGAATAAATACCAAGTTGTAGGCTATTGAGGACAAACTAAAACCGGAGAAGAAATGGCCACTAACAGGTACGATTAAAGCGCTCAACATCAATTGAGTAAGCAATAACGCTTTTAATCGCGCTTTCCAACCTCCCCTTTGATGTCGAATCAAATTAATTGCGAACAATACCGCACAAACGGAGAGGTATGATAACCAAAAGCTCATACTGTAGGATGCAAAAGGTTGGACAAGCAGTTGTAGAGATACTGCAAGCAAAAGAACTCGCCAAGAAGTCCAGTGCACCAGAGTATACTTCAGGAGAACGTAAACAACGCATACCGACACTGCTCGCGTAGTAGGCAGAGAGAAATCCGCTAACCAAGCGTAGGCAACAGCGAAGATCAGCCCATATAAGCTAGGTAACAACTGGTATTGGGGTAATAGATAACGAACGGTACCGCCCACGACTAGCCCAAAAGTAAACGCCATACCAATATGTAAACCAGAAATGGAGACCAAATGCAGTAAACCACTGTCCCTGAGCGCTTGCCAATCTTCCTTAGACAACCAAGAACGGTCAGCAAAAACTAACGCACTTATTAACGAGAAATGATGAAGGGAAGACACATCATCAGCGACATCGGCAATAATGGATTGACGCAGAGATACATTAGAACGAACAATCCACTTAGCATCTTTGTTAACAACCGCTTGGGCGATAATATTTTTACCCATCGCGTGCTTTTCAGCATCAAAGCCAGCTTCGTTGCGTAGACCTGTAATCGGCTTTAACGAGATGGATGTCGTAAACTCACTGTTAACATCGAGTGGAAAAGGCGTAATAAGACGGATTTTAGGTTTAAGAAAAGGTAACAGAGTTTGAGAATTTACCGCTTCTATCGCGACAATACCTTCATAACCGTGACTTATTTGCGTAAAAGGGCTGTCAACTTTACCAATTATGGTAATATTCTCCCCTGCTTGAAAAAGGGCTTGTCTCTGAGACTCCAATACATTGCCGTGGACGATGACAACCATAAAGCCCGCAATTGCGCCTATGCTAATTAAGCCACGACGTAATTTGATTATTGAGCCAGTGGTTATTATTCCCAGCAGCAACCAACGCCAATCTGGTATTGTCGGCCACCAAGCTGACGAGATTACGCTCGCTACAAATAACGCCAAGGTCCAACTTTTTTCTGAGAGAGTCATGCTGTCCTATGCCTAGAAAGCTGATAAAACGCTTCATGCCAGATCATGAATTGATCAAACGCCAAAAAGCATTGAAGGTCTTCGGCAATGTGTTGTACAACCCAAACTTGTGGTGCTTAAACCGCCGCTCGGCATCAGGGGCTTTTGCTGTCGGGTTATTTATGGCTTTTGTTCCGCTGCCGAGCCAAATGATCATGGCCGCTGGTTTGGCCATTATGTTGGGTGTCAATCTGCCCCTCTCCGTCGCTTTGGTATGGATCAGCAATCCTATCACTATGCCTGTGCTATTTTACTTTGCGTACAAGCTAGGTGCTCTAGTGATGCGTCTTCCCCCGCAACCTTTTCACTTTGAACTATCGTGGGAATTCATCATGCAGCAAATGAGCACCATTGGACCTCCATTTCTATTGGGCTGCGCAATTTGTGGGGTTGTATCCGCGATTATTGGCTACTTCGGAATTCGAGGGCTTTGGCGCTACTCAGTGGTACGGAGCTGGCAAAAACGCAAAATAAGATAAGACCTTACTGCGTAAAAATCAGCATTTGAGCTATCAGTTGAGGGGCATCTAACAGTTAGAATGAAACGCGATGTTACTCAAGTCGGATAAATACAAAAAAGGACCGAATTCGGTCCTTTTTGTTTTTCGCATACTGTAAAACAATCAGCTATTTAGAACTCAGTACAGCCGCCGGATTCAACCTTGCGGCACGCGAAGCAGGATACCACGTCGCAAGTAAACTAAGCACTATCGCCGTCACTGACACCAATGCCACATCTGGCCAGTGTAGTTGTGATGGTAAGAAGTCGACGAAGTAAATATCACCCGATAAAAACTGATGACCAATTAAGCTCTCTAACCCTTTAATTAACGGAGTCAGGTTTAACGCCACTAAGACACCGATAACACTGCCGACGAGACTGCCAAATACACCAGAGAATACACCTTGCCAAACAAAGATCCGTTTGATTAGGCTATCTTTTGCTCCCATTGTTCGCAAAATTGCAATTTCCGCCGCTCGGTCTTTCACTGCCATCATCAACGTAGACACAATATTAAAACATGCCACGCCAATCACCAGTACCATCACCAAGTACATAATGGTGCGCACGAGCTGAATATCGCGATACAAAAAACCAAACTTTTGCTGCCAGCTTTTCAAATACACGTAAACATCAACCATGCTACCAACCTCGCGAACAATAGAAGGCGCATTGAGAACATCGTCAGTTTTTAGTGAAATGCCTGTGACCCCTTCCCCTAACCTCGCGTATTGCTGCGCATCAGCTAATGGTACTAACGCTAGAGAGTGGTCGATTTGGCCATTCAACGTTAAGAACCCTGACACCTTCACGCGCACACGCTTAGGAGCCTGCACTTTATTTGCGCCGCCTGTTTGCGGAATCATTAACGTAACATAATCCCCCACGGCGACATTTAGCTCGTTTGCTACACCTCGGCCTAAGATCACTTGCTGCTGACCGGCATAAAAGTTTTGCCAAGCTGCTTGGTCAATAAAATTCGATAAGCTCGACACCGCTTGCTCGAAAGTAGGCTCTACACCACGAACTTCTATCGCTTTTAGCTTACTGCCTTTTTCTGCCAAGCCCGTAAAACGAACGTACGGTGCTGCCGCAACAACATGTTCATGTTTTAGAGCTTGATTCATCGTTTTGGTGTAGTCCTGAAGTGGTCCATTAACACCTTCTAACTCGCCGTGTGGAATCACAGACAACACACGCGATTGCAGCTCGCGCTCAAAGCCATTCATTGCAGACAAACCGATAATGATCACAGCAACGCCAACCGCAATACCAATGGTCGAAGAAAGCGATATGAAAGACACCATCTTGTTGCGCTTTTTCGCTCGACTGAAGCGACCACCAATCATCAAAGCTAAAGAGGTAAACAAAACTAGCCCTCCGCAGATGCTGTATCAGTCACAAAACGATCTACGAGCAAACCATCTTGCATGTGCATTTGACGATCCATTTTTGCTGCCAGCTCTTTGTCATGCGTGACAACCAAAAATGCAATGTTTGACTCTTTATTGAGCTCGCGCATCAAATCATAGATAGACAGTGCCGTATTGTGATCTAAGTTCCCCGTAGGTTCATCAGCCAAGACCAGATCAGGTTTATTCACCAATGCACGCGCAATCGCAACACGCTGACGCTCACCGCCCGATAACTCGGAGGGTCTATGTTGCATCCGATGATTCAAACCAACTTTATCTAACAGCGCTTTAGCCGCCTGTTTTGCATCCGCTACTTTAGCACCGCCAATCATCAGTGGCATCGCCACATTTTCAAGCGCAGTAAAGTCAGCCAATAAGTGATGAAACTGGTATACAAAACCAAGGTGCTTGTTGCGTAATGCCGCCTGTTTGTTCGAGCTCAAAGCTGATAAGTTTTGCCCTAGAAAATCAACTTCACCATGAGTTGCGTCATCTAACGCACCTAAAATATGCAATAAGGTACTTTTTCCCGAACCAGAAGAGCCAACAATAGAAACCAACTCCCCTTTGTCGATATCGAAACTTACGCCTTTCAACACTTCCGTATCTAACGAACCCTCTCGGTAGACTTTACGAATATCACGACATTCTAATAGCTTATTCATAGCGAAGTGCCTCAGCAGGTTTAACAGAAGATGCTCGATAAGAAGGATAAAGCGTAGCAGCAAGGCTAAGAGCAATCGCCAACACCACCACTAAAAGAATTTGCATTGAATCAATCAAGATGGGTAGATGACCACCAAAGCTGAATAGCGCCACACCAGCAGATTCAAGAATCGCATTTAGATTAAGTGACAAGATCACGCCCGCAGCGCCACCAACAATCGCGCCAATTACACCACTGCTTGCACCTTGCACCATGAAAATGGTCATCACTTGAGATTGAGTCATGCCTTGAGTTTTCAATATTGCGACTTCTGATTGTTTCTCCATTACCACCATGATCAAAGCGGAGATAATATTGAATGCAGCGACACCCACAATTAGACCTAGCATAAGTCCCATCATGTTCTTTTCCATTTTCACCGCTTGGAAAAGCTCACCACGCTGTTCGCGCCAATCACTCCATTCCCATCCATCAGGCATGGGTTGGTCAGCAAAATCCGTCACCATAAATGGGTCAGAGAAAAAGACACGCCAACCAGAAACCGTGTATTTAGGGAAACGCATCAGCTTAGATGCATCCGTCATGTTCACAATCATTAATTGACCATCAACGTCCGATCCCGTATTGAAAATGCCTGAGACAGTGAAGTTTCGCTGGCTAGGAATACGACCAAGTGGGGTAAACTGCGTCGCGTTGGTCACCATCAAGCGTACTTTATCCCCGATTGAGACCTTTAGTGAACGTGCCAAACTGTGACCCAAAAATACATTGTAGTCACCTGCTTGAAGTGACGATAATCGTCCGGCAATCAAATGGTTGCTAATCGGATCGCCTTTCTTAGGTTCAATACCGATGAGGTAACCAGCCGTCAGCTGTGCAGAACTCTGAATAACAGCCTCTCCTCTAACGATAGGTTCCGGCTCGGATTCACTCGACATCGCTTGAACAAATGGAGGGGCAGACTCGGTCATAGGCGTTTTTCCATCGTGTTGCGAAACAACGGCATGAGGTAGCACACCTAAAATGCGTTCTTTTAACTGCGATTCAAACCCGTTCATCACAGAAAGAGCCGTCACCAACGCCATTACACCGATCGTAATACCCGCCGTCGACATATAAGAAACAAATCGGCTGAACCTATCTCCAGAGCGTCCCCGAAGATACCTTAAGCCAATAAACAATGAGATAGGATGATACATATAAGACAAACCAACTGGTTGTTTTGATATAAAGCTTTAGCGGATTATCTTACCTTACTCTTCTCATTAAGAAGACAAGAGAATCGCTAAATTTGTCAACGACATGCAATAAGTCTGTATTTAGGGCAAAAAGTTCAAGGACAAATCGGCTAAACTTGATAACTTCATTCAGTTAGCGATAATCAGTGCCCTATTTCTCTTTGTTTGTTGAGTGAGCAAGGAGCGCTCACTGGCAAAAGGATCGACTATATGACAGAGCAAGAATACTTTACCGTCCATCATAACCTCACCATCAACGTCGAAACGTTGAGTGCGGACTTTGCTTTGCCAGATGAAGAAACATTTGCCTCCGAAATTCCAGCACCATTTATTGTCGCCAGTGAATTTAGTCACTTAGATATGTTGGCAGACAACGCGCGTCTAGAGCTGAAAAACAAAGAGTTAAAGCATGTGATCAACTTGCTTGATACGCAAAACGCGAAACTTAACCTCTTGTTGAGCTTTATGCTTTCACAACAAGATGACGCCTCCATTCGCTATCAAACGACGCAGTTTGGTGCTAGTCAACTCAGTTTCCGCTCAGATACAGCGTTAACTACTCAACAACTCGTTCGTGTTAAACTGTTCCTCGATCACCCTGCTGCGGCGATTTACTGTTACGCTCAAGTAGAAGAATGTGATGCTTCAGAGCAAGATTTCATTATCACGCTTAGATACAAGATGCTCCGAGAATCTGATCAAGATTTACTGATAAAGGCGGCACTGTATCAACAACAAAAACTTTTACGTCAGCGCTCGATGGAGCGAGATAAAAAATAATTCCTATGACAAAAGCAACGATTCTTTCCGTCACCAACCCTTCAGAGCGTGGCGACAAAAAACAGCTAGGTAATTTGCCGGGCGCAGCTCTACCTCTAGCCATTGCAGAGCTAGCCAAGCAGCATTCGAGTCACTCGCTACTCGTTGTGCCTGACCCGCAAATCGCTTTAAAGCTTCAGGCAGAGATTGAGCAATTCACCGACCAAACGGTAAGCCTATTCCCCGACTGGGAAACGCTGCCTTACGATAACTTTTCTCCGCATCAAGAAATCATCTCTGAACGTATCGCACGCCTATACCAACTGCCAAGTCAACGTGATGGCATAACCATCGTCCCGGTCAGTACAGTATTGCAACGCCAATCGCCACGTGATTTTTTGTTGCAACACACTTTAATGGTGAAAACTGGTGATCGAATCTCGCTAGAGAAGTTACGTGTACAACTTGAAAATTCAGGCTACCGCCATGTAGATCAAGTATTTGGGCCAGGTGAATATGCAAGTCGTGGGTCTATTCTGGATCTCTTTCCTATGGGCAGCAATGACCCGTACCGCATCGACTTCTTTGATGATGAAATAGATACCATTCGCACGTTTGATCCAGAGAACCAACGCTCTATCGACGATATTCAGCAAATCCAATTGCTGCCTGCACATGAGTTCCCAACCACTAAAGAAGCGATTGAAGATTTCCGTACACGTTGGCGCACCCAGTTCGACGCACGCCGCGAGCCTGAATCAATCTACATGCAAGTGACCAAAGGCACGTGGCCCGCTGGTATTGAGTATTGGCAGCCGCTGTTTTTTGACCATACCGAGACTTTATTTGAATATTTGCCAGAAGACTCTCAAGTCATCACATATGGTGATATCGAATCTGCGGTCGATACTTTCTTAACCGATGTCGAATATCGATACGACCAGAAAAAAGTTGATCCGCTGCGTCCTCTTTTGACTCCTGAACAGCTTTGGTTGAAAAAAGACGAACTTTTCAGTCAACTAAAACAGCTCCCTATCGCTCAATTGAGCCTAGATAAAGTGGTTAAGCGTGCCGGTCGTCAAAACCTACCCGTACAATCGTTAGCCGAGCTTGGCGTTCAGCAACAAAATAAAGAGCCGCTCTCGCGCCTTCGTCAGTTTAGTGAGCGATTCAGCGGAAAAATCGTTTTCTCGGTAGAGTCAGAAGGTCGTCGTGAAGCACTAACGGAGCTGTTGCAAGGCATCAAAGTTCGGCCGGTCGTACATGGCTCACTTTACCAAGCTCTAGACTCGGGTGATCGATTCAGCTTGATCTTAGGCGCAGCAGAGCATGGTTTCATTCACGAAGAGCTGAACTTCGCTCTGGTCTGTGAAAGTGATCTACTCGGTGACCGTGTTCTCCAGCGACGCCGCAAAGATAAAAAAGCCGTCAACAGTGACACCGTTATTCGCCATCTTGCGGAACTAAAACCCGGTCAACCTGTGGTTCATATTGATCACGGTATTGGCCGCTACATCGGTTTACAAACACTTGAAGCCGGTGGCATGAAAACGGAATACGTCACCCTTGAGTATCAAAACGATGCCAAGCTCTACGTGCCAGTTTCATCACTGAATCTTATCAGCCGTTATTCTGGCGGCGCTGAAGAGAGTGCGCCACTGCATAAATTAGGTGGTGAAGCGTGGGCAAAAGCACGTCGTAAAGCGGCAGAAAAAGTGCGTGATGTCGCAGCAGAATTGCTGGATGTGTATGCTAAACGAGAATTAAAACCTGGCTTCAAATTTGAGCTAGATCGTGGGCAATACGCAACATTTAAAGCAACATTCCCGTTTGAAGAAACAGATGACCAAGCGATGGCCATCAATGCCGTATTGTCAGACATGTGCCAGGCAAAAGCGATGGATCGCTTAGTGTGTGGTGACGTGGGCTTTGGTAAAACGGAAGTCGCTATGCGCGCAGCATTTGTCGCAACGGATAATAGTAAACAGGTCGCCGTACTCGTACCAACAACCTTGCTTGCTCAGCAGCATTTCGAAAACTTCCGTGACCGTTTTGCCAACTTACCAATCCGAGTTGAAGTACTGTCTCGTTTTAAATCTGCCAAAGAACAAAAAGTCATTTTGCAAGACGTTGCCGATGGTAAAGTCGATATTGTCGTTGGTACGCATAAGCTGCTTTCGAGCGACATTAAATTCAAAGATTTAGGTTTGTTGATCGTTGATGAGGAACACCGCTTTGGGGTTCGTCAAAAAGAAAAGGTCAAAGCAATGCGTGCGGATGTGGACATTCTTACCCTCACCGCAACACCAATTCCACGCACACTGAATATGGCAATGAGTGGCATGCGAGACCTGTCGATCATCGCGACACCTCCTGCACGCCGTTTAGCCATTAAAACCTTTGTTCGACAAAAAGAAGAGCCAGTGGTCCGTGAAGCGGTACTGCGTGAAATTATGCGTGGTGGTCAGGTTTACTTCCTGCACAATCAGGTTGAAACCATTGAAAAAACGGCAGAAGACTTACAGAAACTCATCCCAGAGGCACGTATTACCGTGGCTCATGGTCAAATGCGCGAGCGCGAACTTGAGCGAATCATGAATGACTTCTACCATCAGCGCTTTAATGTGTTGGTGTGTACAACCATCATCGAAACCGGTATCGACGTACCAACGGCGAATACCATAATCATGGATCGTGCGGACAATCTTGGCTTGGCGCAGTTGCATCAATTACGTGGCCGTGTTGGACGTTCGCACCATCAAGCCTATGCTTACTTATTAACGCCACATCCAAAAGCCATGACCAAAGATGCCATCAAGCGTCTTGATGCGATTGCTTCACTGGAAGACTTAGGTGCTGGCTTTACGTTAGCAACCCACGATTTAGAAATCCGTGGTGCTGGTGAGCTGCTTGGTGATGAGCAAAGTGGGCAAATTCAATCCGTTGGTTTTACACTTTATATGGAAATGCTGGAACAAGCAGTGCAAGCATTAAAAGAAGGCAAGGAGCCATCTTTGGATGAGCTGCTTCGTGAGCAAACTGAAGTGGAAATGCGAATCCCAGCGCTCTTACCAGATGATTACATTCCGGATGTAAACACACGACTGTCGATGTACAAACGCATTGCGAGTGTCACAAGCAGTGATGAACTATCAGAGCTAAAAGTGGAACTGATTGATCGCTTTGGTTTGCTTCCAGACGCAACAAAGAACTTACTTGCCGTCTCAGAATTGAAAATTTCGGCTGGTAGTTTAAAAGCGAAAAAGATAGAAGCCCATGATAAAGGTGGATTTATCGAGTTTTACCCTGATGCTGACATAAATCCAGCGTATTTAGTTAAACTGCTGCAATCACAGCCGCAAAAATTTGCAATGGAAGGTCCAACTAAGTTCAAGTTTAGCGTACCATTGGTGGACCGACGTAAACGCATTCAGTTTGTTCAAGACTTACTGAATGATTTTAAACAGAATTTATTACCAACGAGCTAATAGTCGAATGAGAATACTGATCCCGTTATTGCTTCTATGTGTCTCAATGCCCTCTTGGGCACAGCGCCAATTTGATATTGAAGTGATCATTTTCAAGCGAGCAGTCGACGCTGAAAGCACAACAGAATCTTGGCCGAATCAACTGCCAAAAATCGATATGGAAAATGTCGGTAGCCTAGAGAGTGAATCCTACCGCCGCTCTAAAGGCGTGACACTTTTGCCAAGTTCTTCTTTCCGTCTCAACGCGCAAGAAGCGGCACTAAATAATCATGCCGGCTTTAAAGTGCTTAAACACGTAGCCTGGCGTCAAGGTGACCGAGGTAAATCTAGCGCCCCAATTTTCCGCATCGTTGGCGGGCGAGATTTCTCTGATTCTTATCAAGCAGATGGCCGCCCAATCAATGGCAATCAAACATTTTCCAGCGACGGTTACAGTGAAGAGACGGTCAATGGCCCTTTATATGAACTAGATGGTCGATTCCAAATATACGTACAGCATTACCTCTTCGCCGAAACAACACTAGATCTGCGCGAACCAAGTGTTAGAGAGGTGCGTTTTGAACCAACCTCAACAGAGCAATTGGCGGATGACTTAGGTGAAGTAGATGGTAACGTCCAAGTCGGTAACTTGGCAGAAATATCGCCGACAGTAACCGAAGAGAAATTCCTGAAGAGTTATCGAATGGATCAAAAACGTCGTATGCGTAGCAGCGAGACTCATTACCTAGATAACCCGTTGATGGGTATGATCATTCAAGTTCGTCGGGTTCGATAAGCACGAGCAGTTCGACAAAGCGCAGCAAAGCTGCGCTTTGTTTTTATCTGCTATACCTCAGTTATTCCTAACCAACGCAGAGCAAGGAAAATAGCTGCGTTCAAGTATAAATAGACAGCTTTCAATTTACTTACACTCAACATGGAAGTCGTATTAGTTCATGAGTCCAGACTTTGAAATCATTGCGCCCCGCTTAGCGCTCAAGCTCATCCCTGCTGAAGAAGCACATTCACTACAACGATTACTTGCAGAATCCCCTTCGCTGCACCAATGGCTTGACTGGTGTGATAAAAACGTCACATTGAAAACCGCGCAGGACTTTCTGTTGGCAACCCGTCTTAACTGGGTCAAAACTGAGGCTTTTGGTTTCGGTATCTATGAGCGGCAAAGTAACACTTTGGTTGGAATGGCAGCGGTTAATGAGTTATATCATACGTTTAATATGGCGAGTATTGGTTACTGGGTTGCCGACCGCTATCAACGGCAAGGCTATGCCCAAGAAGCCGTTAAAGCCTTAGCAGAATTCTGCTTCGCAAAGCTAAGTTTAACTCGACTAGAGATTGTTTGTGACCCCGACAACGAAGCTAGCCAAGCCTTAATTGAGTCCGTCGGTGCACAAAAAGAAGCCATCGCCAGAAACCGGTTTATTTTTCAGGGTAAGCCTAAAGATGGCGTTGTGTTCTCACTTTTACCGACAGATCTAACATAAACAAAAAGCCACCGACTTGCGGTGGCTTCTGCATTTTTTAAGATACAACACATCCACACAGAGTGGATTTAAAACCTTAGTGCAGCTTAAGGTTTGGACGCAGCACGCGATTAATGCGGCCGACGAGCATCATCAGACCGGTTTTGAATACACCGTGCAACGCCATTAGGTGCATGCGATACAACGAGATGTAAACGACACGAGCAATACGGCCTTCTACCATCATCGACCCTTTAGTTAGGTTCCCCATCAGACTACCAACGGTTGAGAAGCGACTTAGAGACACTAATGAACCGTGATCTTTATATACGTAGTCTTTCAACTCGCGCCCGTTGATCTTCGCGACGATGTTACTAAATGCCTGGCTTGCCATTTGGTGTGCAGCTTGAGCGCGTGGCGGCACGAACGAACCGTCAGACTGGGTACATTGTGCTAAGTCACCAATAACAAAGATGTCATCATCTCGTGTTGTCTGTAGTGTGTTTTTCACTACAAGCTGATTGATACGGTTCGTTTCTAAGCCAGCGATATCTTTAATAAAGTCTGGAGCTTTGATACCTGCAGCCCAAACCATGATTTGAGCTGGGATCTTCTCACCATCTTTTGTAGTAAGGCCATCTTTTTCAGCTTTAGTCACCATAGTGGCGGTGCGCACGTTTACGCCCAACTTCACCAACTCTTGATGAGCAGCAGAAGAAATACGTGGAGGTAACGCTGGTAAAATACGCTCACCTGCTTCAATCAGATTGACGTTCAACTTGCTAGAATCAAGATCACCGAAGCCATAAGTGCGCAGCTCTTTAACAGCATTATGTAACTCAGCTGATAGTTCAACGCCAGTTGCACCAGCACCAACAATAGCAATATCGACCGTACCGTTACCGTTTTTCGCGTGCAGCTTTAGGAACTCGTTGTTCATTTCTGTACGGAAACGGTGTGCTTGCTCAGGGCTGTCTAGGAAAATACAGTTTTCACGAACGCCAGGCGTGTTGAAGTCGTTTGATGTCGAGCCAATTGCCATCACTAGAATGTCGTACTCTAGCTCACGGCTTGGCATAAGAAGTTCACCGTGTTCGTCTTTAAGCTCACTTAAGATGATCACTTTACGTTCACGGTCTATGTCTTGAAGACTACCCATTTGGAAGTCGAAGCTGTGGTTTTTGGCATGAGCTCGATAGCTCAGTGCATCTACTCCTTCGTCCAAAGAACCTGTAGCAACCTCATGCAATAATGGCTTCCACAAGTGGCTCGCTTTTCGATCGACTAGCGTAATTTGCGCACGGTTTTTGCGACCTAGAGTTCGACCAAGCTTAGTTGCCAACTCAAGACCACCTGCACCGCCGCCTACAACGATAATGCGTGTCACAATGATTTTCCTCTACAAAAATGAATATATGGGGTTCAGCTCGATGCATGACTCACAAACATTTGTGGCATCCATCCAACCGATGAATTCTTGGTTCTTAGAGGTGTCTCAATTACTTGGATTAAAAAACTGCCACTCACCTTGATTCTTTATCTATCAATGACTTGTCAGGGTTTGGCATGTTTATCTGGTACGCATACGACGCCAGAATTTTTTGGGCAAGTTTATTACTCGCTCTCAATTTTTTTTGATATTTATCAAATTATTTTAGTCCGGTTCATTATATAGAGACCAACTTTGAAGGCAACCAAAATCCGTGTAACGAGTACGGATTGACTACTTTTCGACTACTCTACAACAAGGTGTTCGTGCTACATAGGAGGGAAGTAAGAAAACGGTAAGGAGAACACAATATTCAAAGCGTTAAACCAAGAAAATGTGCCTTTCAAAGAGACAGTGGCTCGGCATACTCAAGAGAAGGAATCGCAGCAAAGCAGCCGATAAAAACGCCGCTTTACTGTCTACACTCAACATTAATAAGTATTTTTAAATACCTTTATCGCTTGTAAATGATGAGAGATTTTTTTGAACTTATGAGACTGAGTTTCATCCCAAATGATTTGATAGTGTTTTTCTAGCTCAGCTGCCGTTTTCGAATTGTCGTGCACTTCATCATCTTTAGAGAGAATCACTAAGCAGTGCGCTTGATTTTTCGCTCGGAACTGATCAACACATTTTGTTGCGATATCTTCGTACTCTTCTGGGCGATCGATTCGACCAGCCATCGTTTTTTCTGGGTGCAAGTTCGGGTTGAACATCACTTGCTTGATACCGCATAGAAAACCAATTCGCTCAGACCAGTAACCACCTAAACCTACCCCACAGATTAACGGGTTTGGGTCATCAGATTGATCGATAACTTTAGACACTTCTTTTAACAAGTGTTGCATGTCGTGCTTTGGGTGAAGGGTGCTGTAATTGATAAAACGAACGTCGTCGTCGATAAATTGCAGTTGAAGAACTTTTTCGTGGTTACCCGGGCTTGTACTGTCAAAGCCGTGTAAGTAAATAATCATGTGTACCTCTCCCTGTGTGTATCTGGTACTTTTATTAAAACTACCACTATTTCCTTACTGTTAAAGGGGAAAATATCACGAGTTCTCAAAACAGTGATCTTCCATACACAATGAGCCTTTCAACTCATACGCACTGTTTAAGTATTGTTCATCTCCCCACAATTTATAGGCAAGTAGATACCAGAGCATCGCCATCACCAAGGTTCTTGGTTGCCAAGCGTGTACACCTCTCAGCCAAAGAGACACATCTTCGATACCTCGAATTTGGCAATACTGCTTTACCGCTTCTTCCACAGGCGCATTCGCGACCTGAATAGTTAAGGTCAAATCTAGCCTAGGGTCAGCAATCCCGGCATACTCCCAATCAATGACTTTCACCCCACTCTCCCCTCGCACTAGGTTATAACACCCCAGATCGAAGTGACATAGGGCAAGCGGAACAAGTTCAACGTTCGGTTCCGTGCGCCATTTCATGTACAAAGCATCAAACTCCGTCCCCACATACTGACCATCAAGCTCAAGCCAATAATGATCGATGCGAGAAATATATGAAAATGGAACCAAAGGAATTGCGCTTATCGGATATTGATGAATCTTCGCCGCAATGGATAATAAATTGCTTAGTGCTAAGCCTGACTCCGTCAGTGCCTCTCCTTCTATCCATTCCACCAGCAACCCTTGCTCATGAATAAAAACTGGCTTGGGGCCAATTTCCAATGAAGAGACTGCATTCAGCACTTGATATTCACTGTGACGAGAAATTGAAAAAGCCTTGCAGACATGACTGGTCGGTCGCCAGATGTATGCAAGGCCTTGAGAAGATTCCAACCGCCAACAGCGGTTGGTTAGCCCCCCGGTAACAGTTTGTACTTTTACCGGAGGCTCCGTAAAGAAGCCATCGAGAGCGTTAAGACTCGGATCTAACTGTTTTGCTTGTTGCCAAGAAAACCATGCCATTGATGACTTCTCCACCCTGTTCGATTAAAGACCGAATAGGCTCTTAGATTGCGCTTTACGAATTTCAGTTTCATCCGCCCACTCAATCAAACCTGTTTCTAGGTCCATTAGGCGCATGGTCATCTTGTAGTATACATCTTTATCGCTACCTGCATTTTTCACAATGCTAGATAGGTTGCCGTAAAGCATGTATTGAGCACCAACCATTTTACCAAATTGGATCGCTGTGCTTTGGTTAACAAGCTCATCCGTGTTTTGGAAGTTAAGTTGTTCACGCACAGACTCAACACGATCCATATCAACAAAGCGGAACTTACCTGAGTTCAACATCTTAGTAGAGATCGTGTCAGTAATGGATTCAGTGTCAATATGTTCACTGGTTTTGTTCTTAATTCGCTCAACAAAAACGATAGGACGTTGGTCACGAGTAATTGCTGCTACAGAGCCCGACATCATCATGCTATCCACCATTTCAGCCGCGATTTTTTGTAAATCTGTTGAGCCAAAATCGATAGTCGTGGTTTCTGTTGCTTGCGCATCGCCGTAAGAGACTTTGTTAGAACAGCCACCTAAAATGACGGCAAGACCTAAAAGAGCAATAATACTTTTTTTCATGAGAGTTCCTTAGTTTTTCAATACCAGCGCATCGTTAGCGCGGCAGCTTCGGCAGAGCCGTTAAGATTAATCGTCTTGTGCTTCTCTAATTTGCACACGGAATTTTGTGCCATTTGGATTCACAGTAACTTCAGATAACGTGACTTGCTCAAATCCTCGCACAATCATTTTTCGCCACGGACCAGGTTTGGTATTCACTTCTAAACCATTGTTGTCATACCAATAAAATCGGTAAAGAATGTGCTGATCACCTTTGTAATTGCTACTCAGCTGCACGACTCCTCGTGGGCGATCATCAACGTAAGTGGTGGTGATGTTGTCAACTAATAAGCGACTACCTAAAACGTTATCATTAAAAAATACTTTTTGCGTTTGGCCATCAATTCGAATACCAGCCGTGTTTTCGGCGCATCCAACTAAACCAATAGCCATTGCTAAACAAACAAGCCATGCTTTCATTACAGTCTCCCTAGCTGTTTATGCCACACGGTTGAGTGTGCTCCCTGACGAGATACCCATACCAATGTAGTCTGCTGTGCAGGCACTTCAAACTGATAGGTTTGATCACCCAAGTTTAAACTTTGTGTTCCCGGTTTCACGATTTTTGAAGCCGTTTTCACTTGCGCTGGCAATGTTTGCCAACTTCTCGTATCTGGCTGTTCGGTCAATGTGTTCCATACATTGAAAAGTATGTTGCCCACATCATCGCCTTTTTTCGCCGCCTCTTTTCGGATTCGATCTTTTGCCCAAACACGAAGAGCTTGACGGATCACTATTGTAGTAAGACGTTCATTAAGATCGTTTTGCGCCATCGCATTAACATCAGTCAGCGTACTGGAAGGCAATACCTGACCATTTAAAACAACATCGCTAAAACGTTGAGCACCTCGGTTCTGATAATAAGGAAGCGCCAACGAATAAATCGCGCCATTATCGCGACTGTCGTAAATTGGTAAATCAATACGCCACCCTTTCATCGCCTCAACAACACCCTGCTCATCAATAACGATGACTCGCCCTTGTGACTGAGTTAATCCAGAAGGTGCTTTACCATACCGCTTCTCTAGCATGCGCAAGTCTTCACGCATGCCCAGCTTCTTAGCAGCGTATAAGGTGCTTTCCACAACTTGCTTGTTGTCTGGCATTACAGCGAGTGCTCGTCGGTAATCAACATAAGCACTGTTTAAGTCTCGCGACGCTTCATATAACAAGCCAGAAAGATAGAACAGATAACCATTTTGTACCGCGCTTAGTTTTTTACCAGCATCAGGGTAGTTCGCTAACACACTGCCTAAATTGGCAGACATGCCTTGCTTGTTAAGGTCTTTCTCTGCTGCTTTTAGCTCTTTTTCACGCGCCTTTCTTGCCGCTTCCTGAACTTGATTAGCTCGACGCACTTCAACTAGTGCTCCTTCTAAATCGTTTTTCTGTAAGTAATTTAGTCCTAGATACAGGTGCAAAAAGCCAAGTTCGTAATCGGCGGGATGATAGTCTTGGAGATTGTCGTTCACTGCGAGAGAGCCGACGCTCGTTGCCGTGTCTGACACAGATATCGTCGCTCGATCTTGTTGAACACGTACGGCACGATCGCTGCTTTCTAGCGCATTCAAACTTGTTGGGTAATCTTCAGCAAGAAAAGAGATGCGACCTTTTTCAAAATTGCCAAGTATCTCGCCACCCACTTCACTTGATTGAAGTTGTTTTGCTTTGGCATATTCCCCTGCAACAACGGCTTGATAAACTTCTTGATTCTGGTTGCTGTAATGACTAAACAGATTGCCCGCAGATAAATTCGCGCAGCCAGAGGCCATTAAAGCCCAGCTCATCAGCCCTAACAGCTTTACACCTAGTTTCACATTTATCTCCACAAATGTGTCATTCGACAGGAAAAAGAAGTGGGTGAATCGCCACCCACTTTTAAAAGCTTAGCTCAATACCATTGGACCTAGAGGGCGGCCGCCTAGTAGGTGCATGTGAATATGGTAAACCTCTTGGCCACCATGTGGATTACAATTAACGATCAGGCGATAGCCGTCTTCAGCAATACCTTCGTCTTTCGCTAACTTTCTAGCAACAGTGAACAAACGCCCCATCATTGCTTCATCTTCAGCTTCTACATCATTCGTTGTTGGGATCAGTTTATTCGGAATAATGAGAATATGGCTTGGTGTGCGAGGGTTAATGTCGCGAAACGCAGTCACCAAATCATCTTGATAAAGGATATCGGCAGGGATTTCCTTGCGAATAATTTTACTAAAGATCGTTTCTTCCGCCATGAGGACTCCATTTTATAAACGTAATTAGACCCCAGTTAGTATGCGCCAACCAAAAGCGGAGCTCAATAAAAACAGTGTTCACTTAACATTATTAATCAAATGCTAATTAACGAAGCTTTTTTTGTCGTGTGCGTCATAAAATGCGCGTCACAAACTGAATACAATCCAATGAATTTTGTTACTTTTTTAAGACAATTATTATTTTTATACCCAAGTAAACTCAAAAATGCTTGGGTAGCTTGTCTATTTTTGGGAGAGGAAGCTCACTTATGCGAGGTTCAGTTATTAAAAGGATGTATGCCGGCTTTGCACTGATCATCATCCTATTTGCCGTCACAATTGCCATTATGATGGGAGGAATGAGTGATATTCACGGAAAATTTGGCACGGTTTCTAAATCATCCCTACCGTTGGTATCGTTATCTAATCAAACCAGTGTTGAGCTGCTTTCTGCCGACAAATCATTTAAAGACTTCCTGACGACAGAGAATAAACAACGCATGGATGAAATGCGTCAGGAATTTGCTAGATCTCAACAACGCTTCGAATCCACATTGGCTCAACTGAAAACCGCAAGCCAAATCTACCCTTCTCTTGCCGAACCGTTTTCACAGTTAAAAACGTTAGAGCAGAGCTATTTTACAGAAGCTCTAGAGGCCATGGACAACTACGAAGCAATGTTTGCGGCTCAAGAAGAAGTGCAAAAATCCTCACGCCGCTTCCAAAAACTGAATACCGAACTTTCGGTTGGTCTTAAAGAATATGTGGCAGATCAAACCAGCATTTCTGTCAAAGTCATGGCAAAGAGCTACTTTATCAAGTTAAAAGATGCCGAAGTAATTACCTCTGATGCCCTCGCCAGTTCCAATCCTGAGTTTGTTACGCAAGCCGTAGCTAAAAACCGCAAAGCAGTAACGCACTTGAATTACGCATTCCGCGGGTTGGTGACTCAACTTCCTGAGCTAGAAAAAGCATTTGGCGAATCTGTAGAGCAATTTACTCGCGACGTTGGTATGCGTGGCGGTGTGTTAGACCAACATAATAATTACCTCAATGCTCGCGCCGCTTTGTATAACAATATCGCCAACCTAGCAAATAAAGTGGATTCAACCATGGCGATTCTTGAGCAGTTCACGACAACCGCAACAGATAAGCTCAATGAATCATTGGCAGATGCAGGTGACATATATTCAGCGGGTGTAACGAAAGCCATCATCATTGGTGTTATTGTCGTTTTACTCGCGACAGCGATTGGCTACCACATCGCACAAAGCGTTCGCGAACCGTTGACTCGTATTCTAAAAGTGTTAGAAGGCCTGACTGAAGGTGATATGACACAGCGTATCGATATTCGCTATAACAACGAATTCAGCCGTGTGAGTGGACACATTAACTCACTCGCCGACAACCTTCACGAGATCTTGGTGAAACTCAACGAAGCGTCAGAAAACCTATCGTCAACCGCGACAACCAACGAACGCACCTCTTCGCAAGCACAAATTAAATTGAGCTCTCAACGCGAACAAACAGCAAACGTCGCTACCGCGATGACAGAAATGTCTCATTCAGTGCAGGAAGTCGCGCAAAGTGCGCAAGGCTCGTTAGAAATGGTGCAACGCGTCGAATCTGCCTCTGAAGAAGGTAGAAATGTTATGAGCAGTAACATCTCAACCATTAATCAACTAGAAACACGTTTGAACGAATCGGTTTCCGCAGTTTCTGAGCTACAAAAGATGAGTGGTCAAATTGGATCTATCCTTGATGTGATCCGCAACATTGCGGAGCAAACCAACCTACTGGCATTGAACGCGGCAATTGAAGCGGCTCGCGCTGGTGAACAAGGTCGCGGCTTCGCGGTAGTGGCAGATGAAGTACGAGTACTCGCATCAAGAACGACTCAATCAACCACTGAAATTGAATCTATGATCAGTAATCTGCAATCTAGCTCACAATCGGCAAACCAAGTCATACAAAGCTGTATGAGCGATATGGAGATGTCGGTTGAGCAAGCGTCAAAAGCGAACAGCTCAATGGAAGAGATCCAGTCGCTAATCATTGAGATCAGCCAAATGAGTACGCACATTTCACAAGCAGCAGCAGAGCAAAGTGAAACATCAACAGACATTGCTCGCAGCATTGAAGATATTAACAACATCGCCGATGAAAGTTTCCAAGCCATGTCGAGTATCGCACAAACCAGTGAATCACTGACCCACTTGGCTCATCAGCAAAATGAATTGGTCCACCGCTTTAAGTTATAAATACTTTATAACTTAAAGCATTAATTAGTGCAATCAACTGTATAAGGGCGACTTTTTGTTAAGTCGCCCTTGTTTTTTGTCGGCAATGTCTACATATGATTAATAAGGCCAGCTCATCCCCTTGCACAACTCTTTTCGAGCGGCCTCATAAAAAGGAAAATCTATGGCTGTTCATGTTGGTATTATCGACCAAGACCCAGTGAGATTGGTCACTCCTCTATTAGATAATCGTACGCTAAGCACACATATCGTCTTCATCGGAGACAAGAGCCAGTTAGATATATTTGACCGACTGAGTGCCGTTTTAGATCAACGAGAAATTACTTCTGAATTTTTTGAAATTCCATCCGCTGTTAATACATCTCTGATCAAACAAGCAATTCAAAAACTGGCAAAAGACCTCCATGAACGCGGCGAAGATGTAAAATTGAACGCGAGCTGTGGTCTTCGTCATCGCTTGTTGTCGGTGTACGAAGTTTTCCGTACCTATCGCTGGCCAATTTTTGTGGTTGAGCCTAGTAGCGATAAGCTTTGTTGGTTATACCCTGATGGCAAAGAAGATACCCAAGTCGAAGATCACATTACGATTGCAGATTACCTCACTATCTTTGGTGCACGCGGCGAGTTTCACCACGTTGATTTACCACCTCTTCTTGATAAAAAATTGTATGAACTTGGTGAACGATGGGCCTCAAATGCGCTTGAACTTGGGCCAGGTCTAGCAACACTTAACTACCTTGCAACCACATGCCGCAAAGAACAAAAGCTTGATGTCGAGCTCTCCGAAAAACAGCAGGGCTACCGTGAGCTCAACATGTTGCTTTCAGATTTAGTAGAAGCAGAAATCGCCACCTATGAGAATGGCGTTTTAACGTTTGCAGATGAAGATGCTCGACGCTTTTCAAACGGTGAGTGGTTAGAAACTTTGGTTCACAGCACCGTGAAGCAAATCCAAGACACCATGCCGACGATCCAAGATCGATCGTTAAATGTTCAGGTTTATCGCAAACTTGGTGAAAGTGAAGTACGCAATGAGTTAGATGTCGCAACAGTTGTAAACAACAAGCTGCACATCATCGAGTGCAAAACCAAAGGCATGAGAGATGACGGCGACGATACTTTATATAAGTTAGAATCGCTTCGCGATCTATTAGGTGGCTTACAAGCGCGCGCAATGTTGGTGAGCTTCCGTCCTCTTCGTCACAATGACATTACTCGTGCTGAAGACTTAGGGCTAGCCCTGATTGGCCCTGATGAGCTTAAAGATTTAAGAACGCACTTAACTGCTTGGTTTAAAGACGCGGGCGGTTCAGACGAGATATAGTGCCATTAAGAAAAGCTAAAATTCACAACGATAAAAAGCAGCATTAATGCTGCTTTTTTTATACCTAAATTTTAGCTGTACGCATTTCTATAACTAGAAAAAAACCAGAGGTTAGCCTCTGGTTTTTTCTGTTTGTTTAAATGCCAACTATAGGGGCTTAAAGCATTTTACGCGCTGCTTCTACAACCACTTTAATTGAACGCGCTTCCGTTTCTTTCAGAGTTGAATGATCTGGAATCTCTTTTTGTGTACGGTTGATGATAACACCTGCCACACAACCCGCTTTTAAACCAGAGCTCGCACACATTGTTAGCAGTGTTGCAGACTCCATCTCGAAGTTAAGTACGCCCATGTCTTGCCATTCTTGCATAGAGCCTTGGAAACGCTTAACAACACGACCAGAGAACGTATCGTAACGTTCTTGACCAGGGTAGAACGTGTCGCTTGATGCAGTCACACCCATGTGAACTGTAGCGCCAGACTCTTCTACCGCTGCTTTCATTGCGGTTGCTACTTCAAAGTCAGCAACTGCTGGGAATTCCATAGGAGCAAAGTGTAGGCTCGCACCGTCAAGACGAACTGACCCCGTCGTTACGATCATGTCACCCACGTTTACATGCGGTTGAATTGCACCCGTTGTACCAACACGTAGGAAAGTACGAACACCAAGCTGTGCCAATTCCTCTACTGCGATAGAGGTAGAAGGACCACCAATACCTGTAGAACAAACCACAACAGGTTTACCGTCTAGCTCTGCACGGTATAGCGTGTATTCACGATGGCTTGCTAGAAATACTGGATTTTCCATTTGTTCTGCGATTTTTTGAACACGCGCTGGGTCACCAGGAATGATCGCTAGAGTCGCACCATTAAGATCAGCTTCAGTAACACCTAAATGGAATACAGCTTGAGACATAAGTCGCTCCTTATTGTGGCTTATTTTATGAACAATAAGCTCATTAATCAGTTATTGGGTACAGATGCACTGTAGCGAACCTTTCACCAACATAGAGTGATCACAATCACAATGACAAAATGTAATGAAAATGAAATTTCAAACAAAACTGGTATTGATCACACTTTAAGGAGCGTTAAATCATTTTGTTGCATAGCAATGCGTGATTTCAAGGACGAGAAAAACGTCTGATCGCATCAGGTGAATACGGTTAAAAAAAGCCCGATACACGAATGCCTCGGGCTATTAATGAGTGGGATCATTGGTTAGGTCAGTTATTTGATCTGTTTGGACTCAAAACGAAGTAATCTCAACGCATTCAATGTCACCAGTGCTGTTGCACCACTGTCAGCTAATACTGCAACCCACAACCCAGTAACCCCAAGTAAACTTGTCACTAAGAATACACCTTTCAAACCTAGCGCTAACGCGACATTCTGACGAATGTTACTTAGCGTCGCACGCGACAGTTCTATCATGGCAGGTAGCTCAATCAACCGGTTGTGTGTTAACGCCGCATCAGCAGTCTCGAGCGCAACATCCGTACCGCCTCCCATCGCAATACCAATGCTCGAAGCTTTCATGGCTGGAGCATCATTGATACCGTCTCCCACCATCGCAACGGTATGTTGTTGTGATAGTTTCTCGACGTAATGCACCTTGTCTGCAGGTAACAAACTCGCTTTATAATCCAAGCCTATTCTATTTGCCATTGCTTCTGCACTTCTCGGGTTGTCACCCGTTAGCATCACCGACGTGACCCCAAGTTCCTTCAACATTGCGATGGCTTGCTGGGCATCTGAGCGCAATGTATCTTGCCATGCGATCACGCCAATGACCTCGTCATCGTAACGAACAATGACAACCGTTTTACCTTGTTGTTCCAACGTAACCACTTGCTCTTTGGCTTCCTGAGAAAGTGGAAAGTCTGCCTTTGAAGGCGTGACCACTTGGACCATTTTTCCATCGACGTAACCAGTGACACCAGAGCCTACTTGCGCGGTTTTATCCAACGCTTCAGGAATAGTAAGCCCCTGCTCTTGCACTTTGGTAACTAAAGAAACCGCTAGAGGATGACTTGAACCAACCTCGATTGACGCAGTTAGGCTAAGTAACTTGTCTTCATCCATATCAAAAGCAAAGACGTCAGTCACTTCTGGTTTACCTTGCGTCAGTGTCCCAGTTTTATCAAATGCGACAGACTCAACCTTGCCAAGCAACTCAAGCGCCGCACCACCTTTGATCAATGCGCCCCGCTTAGCAGCTGCCGCCAAGCCAGAAGTGATCGCCGCCGGCGTTGAAATTACTAATGCACATGGACAAGCAATCAACAGAAGGGCGAGTCCTCGATAGATCCACGTTTCCCACGGTTGGGCAAATAGTAATGGCGGCGTAACGATAACCATCAGAGACACCAGCATCATTAGCGGCGTATACCAACGGCTAAATTTATCAAGAAAGCGTTCTAATGGTGCCTTACGAGACTCGGCTTCTTCAATCAAATGAAGAATTCGGTCTATCGCATTCTCGCCCTGACGGGAAGTCACCTGTAAGCGAACCACTTTATCGACAACCACAGCCCCGGCCATCACTTTGCCACCGGTTTGATGTTCAACGGGAACAGATTCTCCCGTTAACGCACTTTCGTCAAAACTCGCAAGCGCATCTTGCAAAACACCGTCGGCAGGCAAACGACCTCCGGGTGCGACTTCTATGATATCCCCTGGTTTAAGCTGAGCAGCTGGTACTTCTTTACGCTCTCCATCAATAATTAAAATTGAATTTTCTGGGACTAAGTCCATTAACGCCTGGACACCGCTTCGCGCGCGAGATGATGCATATGCTTCTAACTTTTCACCAATAAGGAAAAGCAATAACACCATTGCGGCTTCGGCGGTTTCACCTAAATATAAAGCGCCGAGCGCCGCTACACTCATTAACGTTTCAATCGCAAAAGGCGTACCGCTACGCGCCAACTTAAATGCTTTGAGCGCGATTGGGTATAAACCAAGTAAACACGTCAAAGTGAATAACCAAGCGCTTATTTGAGGGTCGATCTTAGAAATTACTGCCGCAGTAGCCATTGCACCAGCAATCGAGAGAATTTGAATGTTGTCTCTTATGACGCCAAGCCAGCCTTTCTTTGTAGTGCTTGGTTTTGGAGCATCAAGTGAAGAGAGCGGGAAACCCGTTTTTTGGGCTGTCTGCTCTATCGTAGCTATCAGCTCTAGACCATCAAAATCGACGACCAGTTTTTCTGTTGCAAACAAAACCTTGGCTTGGCTGACGCCTTGTAAAGACGTAATGGCTTTCTCAAGCTTTTGCGCACAAGATGGGCAATCCATACCTGACACAAGCCAAGCGTTCCGAACGGAGGAATTACTCTCCCTTGTGGGATCGTCTTCCTCGCCTGTGTCAACGCTGCAGCCTCCTCCACTACAGCAAGAGCTTTCAGAAACATCAACACTGGCCTGAGAGATATTGAGCGAAGATTTTACTAGCGCACAGCATGACTCGCTTGCACCAAGCGGCACCGCAGTTTTGATTTTGCTAGATTGGCAACCTTGATGTTTTGTACACATAATTTTTTCCTTATTGGTATCGGTTATTTACCTATTGCTAAGGATAAACCTTAGAGTAAGCTCCAAGGTCAAGATAAATTTGTACAGTTCGGCGATAGAAAATAAAAAAGACGCCGAAGCGTCTTTCCAAACCAGTTTAAAAGCAATATTCCGTAAAGTTTAAACAAAGAGGTTAAACGGGATGCTTAAAACACTCATTTAATGTCATTCCTATGGCACGCAGCACGTCTCTTCTTGTGATAACACCAACCAACTTACCTTTGCCATCCACCACTGGATACATTTTCGGCTTTCCAACTTTCATCATGTCAGCCAGTTCAATTACTGACATTTCTGGAGAAACAGATAAGACATCATCATGCATACACTCTTGTACCGTATGTGTATCTTGGCAGTGATAACTTGCTTTCACCAACTTATCTAATAAGTCTTGCTCCGATAAAAACCCAACCACTTTTTCATTTTCATCAATGACAGGGCCACCTAGTGTGACACTTTGCATTACTTTGTTTAAAGCTGCCGAAAGTGACATATCTTTCGTGAAAGTCACCGCTTGCAACGTCATGTAATCTTTTACTTTTAATGAATGCATTCTTATCTCCTTAAGGGCATTTTATTGCGGCCTTTAGATAAGTGTCGCCTAATTTCCTGATTTTACTAAATGGAAAGGAGTAATTTTATTTATAGGCACAGCCTATTGAACTAAAACAAAATTAACTCACCGAACAACATTCACTGTATTTCGTTAAACGCAAGATTCAGCCAGGCTGATTTTTCTAGGCAAAATACAACAAAGCCAGTCAATTGACTGGCTTTGTTATTATGTAATTGTTGCGTTAGCTATGTTGACGGCGCATGTTGTCTAAAATAATGCCAGTCGCCATCGCGACATTCAGTGATTCGGCACCGCCAAACGCCGGAATCGTGATCTTATCTGTCACGAATTTTGCTGCGGCTTCACGCACACCATGAGATTCGCTGCCCATCAACAAAATACCTTCAGCAGCGAAATCCGTTTTATGAACGCTCTCTCCTTCCAAAAACGCGCCATATACTGGCAATTTGGCGTGTTCCAAGTAACTTGGCAAATCCACCAAACTCACTTGTACGCGGCCAAAGCTGCCCATAGTCGCACTGATCGTTTTAGGATTATAAGGATCAGCACAATCTGTACTCGCAATAATGTGCTTGATGCCATACCAGTCTGCAACACGAATAATCGTACCTAGATTACCAGGGTCGGATACACCATCTAGCGCAATCATCAAGCCTTTCGCTTGAGGCTCTTTTACACTCGGAATTTCAACCACAGCAATGGCCGCATTATTGCTCACAAGCGTGCTCGCTTTGGTCAATTCATCAAGCGATGCTTCAACACAATCAAAACGATTTAGCGTACCAGCATTTTGTTCGAGAAATGCCGCTGTTGCAAAAACCTGCTTCACCTTCAATGAACTACTTGCTAACTCTAGTACGTTCTTTTCACCCTGAACTAGGAATAAGCCATGCGCTTTACGCTGTTTCTTTTGACCTAAAGCACGAAGCAGTTTTAATTGGTTTTTTGAAATCATTAAAGTATCCCAGGTGAAAATGGTTATTCGGCGAGCGTACCCTAAACAATCTTCACGACAGTTCGGTATCGAGCGGATGAGATTATAAATTATACCTAAATAACCTCAAGAAGCTTGATCATCAGAAGACGTTGAACACCAAGCGTAGCCAAAATAAAAGAAAGTTCAAAAACGAAAAAAGCCCTGCGATAACGCAGGGCTTTCAAAGTGATGCCTGCAATATATGATCGCATATCACGAACATGATTTCAAATAGTTACAAAACAACTTGCAGCAAAAGTTCGCATAAAATTGCATCAAAAGTCTGCATATTTGACCAACGACTTAAAGGTAACGTTGTAAAATTACCACATTCCTATCAGTCCCTCGAGAAACATATGGTCCTTGGGTCGACAATGTTTTTATTGAGCGATTATGGCGAAGTCTGAAACTTAAAAGCTTACAGCACGCCCCATAAAGTGGAACTTGAAATCGGGCACTACATCGTGTTTTATAATGAGGAGCTTAATCATCAGGAACTCAATAACCTCATCCCTGATAAAGTCTACTTTGGCAGACAGAGATTTGCTGCTGAGCAGGATCAATCGCCTAAGGTATTGGCTTATGTGTCCAACCATTAGGCTCCACTTTTCTAATCTGTTCATAAAAATAAATTTTGTGTATGCGTAAAGATAATTTATACACCTTTGATAGCTGGCCTGTAGGTACACCAGAACGCTTAATACATGGCTATTGGGAGTTGGGCATGATGAGGTTTCACACATTTGCTAGTGAATGCGGTAAAGAGCTTCAAGATACGTACAACCGCACTAACCATGGACTAGGTGCTAATGTTGTGTACATAGACCTAACGTCAATGGGAGATGGGTATCGATACAAGTCAGAGATCTTAGATATTATTCGAAGTCATCAGCAAACATGGGTGTGGTTCGTAGGCTGTAGGGCGCTATTGGAGGACTCATTGGCGGGTTGGTTACGCTCTGTTTTAACGACATACGACCTAGACCACGTGCGAGTTGCTTTTGTGCTTGATAGCCGTGAGCAGTTCAACCATATCTTTCAGGATTATTCAGCTCCGTTCTATCAATCGACCACAGCTCTAGATTTCTCAAAGAACAGCTAGGCTTACCCTTAGTAACTATTAAATGTTTACTCCACTCTTTAGCTAGTTCGTATAAACCCAGCCCTAAATTATCCAATCTAAGTGACTGCAACGTAGCTTTTGCGCTGATACCATCGCTAAATCTAACTTTTGTTGTTTGTTTTTCGGTCGGGTGACAGTTCAAACAAATAAGTAGTTGATAGACTTGGGGCAAAGACAAGTTAGCGCTAGCCGTCCTCGTCCTAGCACGTTTCTGGACAGAAGTACGTTAGAATACATACCCTAAAGTAGCCATAGATTTATTCAACCACTGCCTGAAAATGAGCCAGCCGCTCCCATTAATCAGAATGATAAAATGCCCAATAGAGATACATGAAAAAGCCAACTGTAATCACAGTTGGCTCAGTATTCCCCCCTTGAACTTTTAAGCCTTATATTGACTAGAGCTGTTAGTTCGGAAAGTGTTTATTTAAGAAGTCCAAAACATGAGTAACGTACTTCTCGGTATCAAAGACAGGTGCACTGTGTCCTACACCTTCTTCAATGAAAAGTTGGTTGGTAACTCCATGCTCATCAAGCTTAGCCTTAAGTATCTCACTTTGAGATAGAGGCACTCGCTTATCCAAGGTGCCGTGTAACTGTATATATGGTGGAGTATTTTCATTCACATAACTCGTCGTTGATGCTTTCTTGGCAAGCTTTGGAATATTGTTTGGAATATCTCCTAAGAAACGAGATACAGACGATTTTTTGCTGGTTTTCTTGCCACCTTTATTACTTAATTCAAGTAAATCGGTAGGGCCAAAAAAGCTCACTACGGCTGAGACCTTGTACTTTGGTGGCTCATAGAAATCTACTTGGTTGTATGCCGAGTTAGTCGCACCAATAAAGCCAGCGAGGTGCCCACCAGCAGAGCGTCCCATTATCACAACATTGTCCGCTTTAATACCGAGCTTTTCAGCATTGCCGTACAAATAGTTCAGTGCATCATTAATGTCTTGTACTGGTTGAGGAAAGATCGCTTCTCCACTTAAGCGATAATCAACTGAAGCTAGCGCATAACCTTCATTCAACACAGACTGAAGTAATAATGGGTTCTTTTCTGGGATGGCGTCTTTGCTTCCACGTTTCCATGCACCACCATGTACCCAAACTAATAACGGGTACTGAGTATTTGATTCAACCGAAGGAGTATAAAGATCAAGTTTAATCTCTCTTTCACCTACAGTTTTGAACAAGATATCCTTCTCTACATTGAACTCCCCAGCCAAACAGACAAAGGGCATAAGTAGCAGAGAGGTCATCGCAGACTTAATTTTCGTATTCATTGTTTTGTTATTCGCTTAAAAAGTGAGTAGATTAGAAAGTCGCTTCAGCCGCTAACCAGTAGCGTCGGCCATCTTCAATGTAGCCAAACTCTTCCTCTGTGGTTTGCTCATCGAACAAGTTATAAACCGCTGCCATTAACTTCACATTCTTAGTTACACGCCAGTTCACACCGAAATCCACGTAAGTAATAGAAGGTGCCAACGTTCTTGTGCTATCACTAGTGATGTTGTTTTTCTCTTTGCCTTGATAGTTCATGCGGGCCCATGAAGCAACATCATCACTCACTGCCCAATCACCATTAAGTGAGAAGATATGTTCAGGTGCTTGTACAAGAGGTAAGCCATCATCATCGTCATTAGTGTTCTTTTCACTACGAGTATACGAGTAGGTTGCACTTAGTGTAATTGACTCTGTAATACCCTTAGATACGGAACTTTCTGCACCATAGCTGTTCGCATCATCAATGTTGACGTAAGTGCGGTCGCAACTTCTGCTATCAGTACACGTCGGATCCATAAACTCACTTTCGATCTTGTCTTTGAAGTCGCTGTAAAACAAAGTAATGTTTGCAGAAAGGTCTCGCTCATTAACGTAATACAGTCCCATCTCTGTATTGATGGAGGTTTCTGCTGTTAAGTCTGGATTACCGTAAATAGAACAACGTCCTCTACAGCTCTCTTGAACCCACTCTTCGTCCATTTGTGTCAAACTAGGTGCTCGATAACCCGTAGACACACCACCTTTTAGCGTCCAACTAGGGTCAATAGACCAGACCCCGTAAGCTCTTGGGCTAAATTGCCCGTCAAAGATCTCATTGTCGTCGTAACGTAAACCAAGGGTGAGAGCGAATGTATCCGTGAGATACCACTCGTCCTCAGCAAATACTGCCCATTGCTTGTTTTTAGAGGTCAATGACAGTTTATTATCAGTCAGATCCTTTTGCTCGAAAGATGCGCCCAGTGTTAAGTAGTGAGCATTAAGAGGCAGACCCCATTGCGTATTAATTTGACTATTCTCGACTTCTTTATCTGCACCGATATTTTTTACTGTTTCATTACTGATAAATGAAGAACTTGTACCCCAAGAGTAGTTTCCGTCGTGGCTAAAACCAATAGATTGGCGTTCATATTCTCGTACTGCAACTTGAGACTCTCGCTCCACTGATTTACCTAGAGTGGTCTCTCGCTCTTGGTTATGATTGGTGAACTCCAGAGTAAAAGTGTCATCCGAGGTAGGTGTGAGGTACAAAGAAGCTCGATAGTTGTCGAGTGTCTTACCTGCATAACCACCTTCAATTTCATCTTCTTTTCTTTCCTGATACAGTCCAGTCAAAGAAGTACTCAACAGACCATCAATGACAGGGCCAGCAAGGTAAAGCTGCCCTTGATAGCTATTGCCAGATTTTGAATTTTCTTGAAGCGTCGTTTCTGCACGCAAGCTTCCGTGCCACTCTTGATAATTTTTACGCGTAATAATATTAATCACACCCCCCAAAGCATCAGACCCATAAAGGGTTGACATAGGGCCACGTACAACTTCAATACGTTCAATTGCACTCAACGGGGGAAGCCAGTCTTGTTCAGTAAACGTACTACCATTAGTTTGAGTTTCTCGACCAGACTGCTTCCTGCCATCAACAAGAATGGCCGTATATTGAGCAGGCATACCTCGAATTGAGATATCTTGGCCATCACCACCTCCTGTAACGGTTACCCCAGGTATATCACTTAAAGCATCAGTCAAATCTTTATATGAGCGATTTTCAAGTTGCTCTCGGGTGAGAACACTTATTGTTGCTGGCGCTTCTGTGACATTCTGTTCGTAACCAGAGGCTGTAACCACTACGGTTTCCATTGCTGTTGTATTGATACCAGTCTCAGGTAACTGGTCATTTGCAACAACGACCATAGGTACAGTAATACAAGCAGAAACAACTGATGTAGAAAATAGAGAGTATGTAAAAAGAGGCTTCATATTGAATAGGCTTAAAATGTAATTGCATTTAATAATTATTATCAATTAAACCTGATTATCATAATCACTGACAAGTTAATCACTATCGAGAAAAGAGAATATCACTATCCAATATACGAATAGTTAACCACGAATTACCCGATATAAGCATTTAAGCTAAAGTATCGGTTCCAACATAGAGCTGTTTAAAGATCTCTCGTACCCATTCACACATAGGATCATCGTTAAAGCGTTTGTGCCAATATAGGAAGACTTCTTGAAAGTCCAACTGTAGCTCGGCAGGTACTTCTCGAACGATCAAGCGAGGGTCTTGACAAGCTGCCTCTGCAAAAGGTGTCGGTAGATGAAATATAATCTCAGTCTCGGCTGCGATACTTGGAGCTGAACTAAAGTTATTCAGTTGCACTGGTGCTGATAAACGCTTTTTTTTGTTCGCTAACCCTAGCTCTTGGTATTTATGCTCAAACGACAATCGCTTCTCACCCTGCAAAGAGACTTGTCCAAAGTCAAATTCGGCCAAACGTTCTGGAGTTAGCTCTAAATCGGCCAGTGGATGATAGCGGTTCATAAGCAAACGGAAAGTGCGCTTAGCAACAACCATTCGATAGATATTTTGCTCAGAGCTTGGCGGTTGATGAGAGGAAAGTGCGAAATGAACCTCTCCAGCCACCAACGCATCAAAATGACGTTTTGGTGCTGAGTCCAAACTGACCTTAAGGTTTGGAGCCTCTTGCCGAATCTTAGCGATAACCTTAGGCATTAAGGTATTAATCTGAGGAAGAAGGCCGTAAACCTTAACGGTGCTTGATACAGTGCTCGGATCAAACGAGTCTCTATGGGCAAGTTTTTCTAAACTGGTAATCACATTATTGATGTCTTGCCTTACTAACTCTGCTTTTGGAGTCAGTTCATAGCCGTATTTCTTGCGCACCAGTAATTCGTCATTAAAGAAAACTCTCATTTTTTGCAGTGCTCGACTTACCGCAGACTGGCTCATATTTAAAGCCATAGCGGTGTTAGATACATGCTTCTCTTCGAGCAAGTGCTTTAAAACAAAGAGCAAATTCAGATCAATTTGAGATAAGTTCACGTCAATACCACCCATCAAGCTTCCAGTAGGTGGTATAGTACATAAATCTCTAGAGTTTGAGGTAAGTGTTTTCGATACTACAAGGCACTATTGAAACACAAGTCTGGTAACAGGACAGTCTCCGTGCTAACACGAAAAGGGGCACAGGCTTTTCAGGAGAAAAGCCTGTAGCAGCTTCTATCTGTCAGCAGTCTGTTTTCTCAGACAACCTCAGAGCGTCCTCTAGCTCAACGCCAAGGTATCGAATTGTGTTATCAAGCTTCGAGTGTCCAAGTAAGAGCTGTACAGCCCTGATGTTTTTCGTTCTGGCATAGATTAAAGTGGCTTTGGTGCGACGCATGGAGTGAGTACCGTAATAGTCAGCATTCAATCCAAGCTTTACAGCCCAGCTCCTGATAATTGCTCGATAGAATGAGTAGCTGATAGGTTGCCCAGAGCGGCGGCTACTCGGAAATAGAAAACTGCTTGCCTCTAGGGATGCTGCAAAATCCATCGGCTAATACTTTGCTGTGTTCTTGGTGTAATCTCATAGTGGACATCGGTGCCCGTTTTTTGCTGGGTGCACTGAACCCTGTCATAGATAACTCCTTGCGAAGAAACATCGTAAACGTGTAACTTTAGCAAATCACTCGCTCTTAACTTGCTATCTATAGCTAGGTTCAGTAACGCGAGCTGCATCAAATCGTTTTCAATCTCCAGCCTAGTTCTGATCCGCCAGATCTCTTCAAGCTTAAATGGCCTTTTGATGCCACTGCATTTTCCAGAAGATGACTTTCTCATGATGACCTCCTCTCAGTGTTTGTGGTCAACATGAAGTTTGGCAATCAAATTTTATAGGGGATGGGTTAGCTGAAACGCCTATGGGAAAAACGAGTTCTCACCCTTCCTAAATTAGCAATTAATGAATACCCCTTGTGTATAGAAAGCCGCTTTGCCTAGTGCTGATCGTGTAGGCTAGGTTTGTACATTACGAATCATCAGAGCCTACAGGCTCCTTGTACATGAGACGTATCTAGTTAAAACGTAACCCGATTCGCTTTTTCTGAAATTCTTTGATTTGTTGGATGGTTAAGGTTCGCTTCTGTTTGTTTTTTATTTGTATATGACATAACTCAAGCGTTAGTCCGAAAACCATAGCAAAGTACACATAGCCTTTATTGATATGAATGGCTAAACCTTCCGCCATCAGTAGTCCGCCCAATAAAACCAAAAACAGTAAAGCCAATGTTTTAAATCCAGGGTAACGAGTAACTAAGTCGTTGATTTTTTCCGCCGTTAAAATCATAAAAATCGCGGATGTCAAAATAGCAGCTATCATAACTGGCACTTCAGATGTTAAACCAACGGCGGTTATGACTGAATCCATAGAAAAAACGGCATCTACCGCTACAATCTGGAGAAGCACGACGGCGAGTCCAGTCCTAGCTCGAGTCGAATATGACGATGGTGTATGTCTTAACCATGACCAAAGTTCTTTCGCACTTTTAGCCAACAAAAAGCCACCACCCAATATCATAATAATATCTCGTCCAGTAAACGTGATGTGGGTGAAGCTCAGCAAGGGATTAGTCAGAGACATCACCCACGAAATAGAAAACACAAGACCTATTCGCGTTAACACCGCCAGAGCAATACCTAAATTACGTGCAACTTTGCGTTGCTGTACTGGGAGTCGTTCACATAGAACTGAAATGAAGACGACATTATCGACACCCAAAACAATTTCAAGGATCAATAACGTGGCAAATACTACCCAGATTTCGGGTTGTAGAAAGAGCTCTAGCATGTGCTTATCTCCTTAATACAAGAAGACAATGAGATAAAACGGCACCTAAAGGGGTCGTCCATAGAAGTAATTTACCTCTCTGTTTAGAAATGGAATAAGACTAAGCATTCGTTTTAATAACGCTAATTTTTTAATACGCTATCTGTTTTATTGGGGAGCTCGATATTTAACATCGGATGTTTATGTGGTAATAACTGGATGTCATTAGCAAGCGTGCAAAACTGTTCAAAACTGATAGGTGTTGAATGATTGACCTTGGATGTAGGCCAATCATCGTATCTCTCTTTGCTCATCATGAAGTGATGATTGCTTGAGGTTGGGTTGATCAATCGTGAGTGACTCGACCGTGTATTTCGATTAAGAGGAAAAGCCACCGTCGATCATCAAGTCAGCACCAGTGATGTAACCCGCTTCTGAGCTAGCGACGAATGCTACTAAGCTCGCAATCTCCTCTACTTGACCATAACGACCAAGTGCACCAATAGCTTTTACAGGCTCTGAAGTATCGCCATTGTCTGGGTTTAAGTCGGTATCTACTGGACCTGGTAAAATGTTGTTGACGGTAATGCCTCTAGGGCCTAAATCGCGAGAGAGACCTTTGGCCAATCCGGTTAGTGCAGACTTGCTCATTCCATAGATAGAACCGCCAGCAAAAGGAATGCGCTGAGCGTTCGTACTACTGATATTGATTATTCTGCCATTATTATTCATGTGCTTCGTGGCTTCATGAATCGCCACAAACACACTTCGTACGTTGGTATTGATGGTCTTGTCCCAATCATCCATCGTCAAATTTTCAATACTGTCCCAGATCAGCGCACCTGCGTTGTTTACGACAATATCAATTTGACCAAGTTGTTCTATGGTTTCGCTGATTGCATTTCTGATATCTTCAGGTTTAGTGCTATCCGCCTTTATTGCGATGACTTTGCCACTTTGTGAAGTTAAGCTCTCCGCAAGCGCTTTAGCTTTTCCGTGGGATGACACAAATGTAAAAGCAACAGACGCTCCCTCCAATGCCAATCTCTCAACAATGGCGGCACCAATACCGCGACTGCCACCTTGGATAAAAGCGACCTTACCTTTGAATCTATTGAAGTTATTCATCATGTTTACCTTTATTGAAAAGTCGATGTAATCATCTCGTTGATGTACGCAGAATAATCGATTCACATCAGCTTATTAAGTCCATATAATGACAAACATAAAGTCCCTGAAGGAATTAATTGATGTTAAAAAGCCAGTTTGTGGAAGTTCGTCACTTTGTCACCGTTGCGCAGTTGGGGAGTTTTACCCTTGCGGCCCAAGCGCTTGGGATGACCGGTTCAGCTTTAAGTAAAAGCGTTGCTCGACTAGAAAAGCAGCTAGGCACCAAACTCCTTCATCGAACAACTCGACGCATCGCGTTGACCAATGATGGGGATTCCTATTTAGCCGACTGCCTTAAAGCGATGACTATTTTAGAGGAAGCAGAGAAGCGCTTAAGCAATCAACAATTATTGCCATCAGGGCGTGTGCGTATTGATTTACCCGCAGTTCTCGGTAGAAGAGCAATCCTACCCAAGTTGCTAGAATTAACGTCCAAGTTCGAGCAATTAGATCTATCTATTACCTTTAATGACCGTCCTACGGATTTAGTCAGTGACGGGATTGATCTTGCGATCCGCGTTGGGCACTTAGAAAACTCGGGCGATATTGTTGCACGTAAAATTGGGGAGCAAAAAAGGGTGATATGTGCCTCTCCCTCTTATTTAGCAACTCGAGCACCGATTACCAAAAAAGAAGATCTAGCCCAACATGATTGCATCGTCGGCTGGCCTATAGGACAAAGGCATAGCTGGTTACTGAGAAATGCTAAAGGGGCAACCGAATCTGTCGATATTTCAGCACGTCATGAGATAGCCGATTGTGAAGGCATTTTACAATCGGCTTTATCTGGCGCCGGTTTAGCTCAACTACCAGTATGGTTAGTGAAGCAATACCTTGATGATGGACAATTATACCCTGTATTAGAGAAACTCAATGGCGAAGGAGCGCCCATCAGTATTGTTTGGCTAAAAACACCTTACATTCTGCCTAAAATAAGAGTCATCATAGATGAAATCATTGCATTATCGAGTCGTCATCCAGATATTTTTGAGGCTTCTTTGTAATGTTGACTAATCGAAGCATGACATTGGAGGTCATTTGGGTGTTATTGTGTTTTAGATAGTCCAACGATATTGAGGCCACTATCAAAGTTTGATGGTGGCCTCAATCATAATAAAACCTACATACTAGCTAACAATATTTACGTTTGTCTTAGGTATCGCGCAGCAAGCTAGGGCCATTCCTTTCGCCTTGTCACTGTCTTCAATTCCAGGCGCATCGGGCTGGTAAACCTCTCCTGATTTCACCGTGACTTTGCAGGCGCCGCAGAAACCAGCTCTGCAGTTATTCGAAATAGAAAGCCCTGCTGCTTCAGCTTGCTCCAGAACGGTGCGCTGGTTGCTTCCCTCAAACACGACACCATCAAGGTTAATTTGAACCCTTTTCTCATTCCCGTCCGCCACTCTTGCAACGCCAAACGTCTCTTGATGGTACTGTTCTTCAGGCAGCCCGCTGTCTATCATTAAGCGCTTTGTACTTTCCATGAAACCACTAGGACCACATACAAAAACTTGACGTTTGTGAAGCTCTGAAATTTGATTTAAATGAGTACGACTAAAATGCCCTTTTTCGCCTACCCAACCAGTTGATGGCTCGCTAAGGGCTATAGTCACAGTCACATTGGCGTGTTGCTTTTCTAGCATAACGAGCTCTTCCATGAATGGAATATCCGCTTCCGTCAAACATTGATGATAAAACGCAATATCACGAGTGTCTCGTTGGTCAGTCAAATACCGAAGTATGGATATCATGGGTGTCACACCGCTACCAGCAGAAAGCAGCAACAGCGGGTCATTCGAGCCTTTAGTAATATGGAATGTGCCTTTGGGTTGATCCGCAATAATGGTATTGCCAACTTGTAAGTGGTTGAATAACCAGTTGGAGACTTCACCACCATTGACTCGCTTCACTGAAATCGACAAACGCTCTGGTCGAGAGGGGCTAGATGACAGCGTATACATTCGTTTAGTCAGTTTGCCATTGACCGTGATCTCAATAGGGAGGTGTTGTCCCGCTTTATACTCAGGTACCAAGCCATTTTTAGGCTCAAACCAAAATGTCTCGAAGTTTCTTGCTACAGGTTCTCTTTCTACGCAAATCAACTCTTGTTTTTTTGCGTCGAGATCTTCATAAAACTCCTTGGACTTATACTCAAGCACTTCGATAGCATCATTGATGGAGATAACACCTTCGTTTTTCGCTACAAGGTTTTGCCCGAAAAATATTTTGCCTTGCTCGTTGGCTCTAAAGCGCGAAAAGGTTGTCAATGGCTCTTTACTGGCCCTAAACTCCCTATTTCCTAGATCAAGTGTCGTCAAAATGCACCGCTCACACGGCTCTACAATTTCAAATTCGACGTTGCCTATCTTGATACGCTTCCATGAGTCTTCGATAAAAGGTTCGTCCGATTGCACCACGAGGTTAGTACGAAACTGTTCCATGGTGTGGGCTTCGCTGCTGCGTCTATTCAGCTCCGCTAGTGAGCCAGAGCTAATAAGCAAGATAGGAAAACCGTCGGCAAAGCTCACACTATGACCAAGGTTTTCTCTCATGCGGTTAGATTGCTCGCCAGTAAACAGTAACTCAACTCGCTTCCCTACCACTTGGCTAAACCAATCGTTCGCTTCATCGGTTGTTGTATAGGCGGAAAAACGGTCTCTCCAAACACTGGCATCTGTCGCCTGCATTTTAAACGTAGAATAGTGTAATTTTAGCGGCTCCATTCCAGGGTAAGAAAAAATGATACCAGTAGGCAGTAGACTGGAACTCACTTGAACCATATTTGGATACTGACGCGCCGTCACCATCGTTGGGTATTTAGCTAAGGCGGAGACCGGCTCGCCAGTCAGCGCCAGCATAAAGCGACGATCAAAAGCAAGGCCTTGCTTTTCAGCCCACGAAGAAGAGAGTGAAAGCCCGCCAATGGATTTGACTGGATAGATAGTGATTTGGGAAAGTACGGTAGGATTTACCACAATGTCACCCTTTATTATTGTGTTGATTGATTGAACCGCAAGCGATGATTTTAACGACCGAGCAAGGCTGATGGTTTATCTTGTGAGGAGGTAGGTTGCTTCGCTGAATTAAGCATGAAGCGCATCAAAGCCAACGCATTCAATACCATTTTTTCTTAGCCAGAGAGAAAACTCATTGCTGGTTAAAATCTTCCACTCTTCAACGCGAGCATGAGCATAGCTAGAGATGTCCTCTAGCTCTTCATTAAGCGTTCTGGCAGGGTGACACATCAATTCAATCGTGCTGTTAGGCATGCTGTCTTGATAAGCCAGCAACATGGCTTTGAGGTACTCAATATTAGCGCCTTCGGCATGAAATCCCATATCAAACGCATCTGGGGTCGGGACCGATAACAAGTTTTGACCTCGTATAAAGCTATCAATACGCCTGACGGGGAGGCCTATTTCATTGGCTGCTTGTGTAAAACCTATTTTAAGAGGGCGATAGGCGCCTGCAAAATGGTGGCTATCGATATGGTTGATATTAAAGCCTGCGTCTATAGCGGCTTGATATTGTGCTTTAAGCTCTCTCGCCACTTCGTTAGAGGAGACATCGGATTTATTAAATAGGGTTTTTCTATCAAAAAAATGTCCATTCTCGTCGACCAGTGTTGGAACCAATGTAGGATCTGAAATGGGTTGACCAGATGTCACTGTAAAATGCAGTCCAACTTCAGAAATAAGGCCACGTTGATAGAGCTGTGACGCATGAGCGACGCCAGGTTGGTTCATCATGATGGTGGTCGATTTTACGGTTCCGGCACGAAAACAATCCGCAATCCCTAAGTTCACCGACTCCGTCAGCCCAAAATCATCAGCATTTAATATAAGTTTCATCGTATCTTATCCAAGTTGTATTTTATCGAATCTTGTAATAGCGGTATCCGTTCCGATGCCCGTGTTGAGCCTTCCATCATTGACAACGTTGCGCTTCTTGATTGAGTCACCATTAACGTCCTTGTAATGTGACATTACACAAATTAATCTATAATGACTCACAACTTCGGACAAACGAACAATACCTCTAAATGAGTTAACCAGAGTAATGCATGAGCTCAATAACCAATCAACATCAGCAGCTTTCTCTGCTTCATACTTTTAGCGTTGCAGCGCGCCACTTGAGTTTTACCAAGGCAGCAGAAGAGCTCTTTCTGACCCAAGGTGGGGTGAGCCAGCGAATTAAAAAACTGGAAATGCAGCTTCAATTCAATCTATTCATTAGAAAAACCCGAAAGTTAGAGCTCACGCCGGAGGGACAAAGAGTTCTGAGTGTTCTGAACTCATCATTTGAGTCCATATTTTCCACCCTTTCAGACATTCAAACCGGAGAGCTGACTGGTAGCTTACATATAGCGACATCACCTTATTTCGCCTCTGCTTGGCTGATCCCGAAACTCCCTTCACTTCGTCAGCTATACCCCAATCTAAGCATCAAGCTGCAAACCAAACAAAATCAATCTGATTTTCAATTTGAGCCTTACGATGTGGCGATTTTTTATAGCCAAGGGCGGTATCCCAACCACTACAGTGAGCGACTGTTTTCAGGGAAAAGAACACCTGTGTGCAGTGTTGATTACGCTGCCGAGCATGGCCTTCACAATGGGTTGAGCGCTCTATCTGACGTTAATTTTATCCATAGAGGGGATACGAGTGCGTGGCAGTATTGGTTAGATGAGATGAATGTCGGCATCGACTGCGAAAAGCGATGTGATTTCTATAGTGATAATAGACTGGCGATGGAAGCAGCGGAATTATCGCTCGGTGTGTTTCTTGCTCGATATGAATTTGCGCTGCCTTTGATCCAAGCGGGGAGGTTAGTCGCGCCATTTCCACATATTGAATCAGGAAAGGGCTACGATTTGGTTTGTCCTAAAGGCATGGAAACGAGAGCAAAATTCCAAGCGTTTTCTCGCTGGGTACATTCTGAACTAGACAACGAATAATGAGTGCTCGTTGTATCGCTATATGACTGAGCACGAATCAACTCAATCGCCATTGTTCTCTGAATCTCTCCAATGCTTTAGACTCATCATCGCTCAAGTAAATTACCACCTTCTAAAGAAGGTGGCTTTGTGTGAGCCCCCTAAAAGAGGGCCTTTGTTTAGTCCAGCGCCAATTGCTGCTGCTCTACTCGCTCTTGCTTCTCTTGATGTCTTACATATCGGCGTATTATTTCTTCATTGATTCCAACACTATCGACAAAATAGCCTCTTTGCCAAAAGTGATTACCCCAAAGCCTGTTCTTCCTAAGGTGAAGAAACTTGATTGTATCTACTCATGTTATTTGTCCTCTTTGACTTCTGGAAAAATCAAAGATGCATTTAGCATGAGTAGATTTACAGGCAAAGCCAAAGCGGATGATAACCACCTACTGAAGTAGGTGGTTTAGGGCTGAAAATAAAAAATACCCTAGCGTTTACTCTAGGGTATGTATTAACAACAATGATAGGCAGTCTATAGCAGCAATGAAGACCGCAATAGAAACAAAACTTAGCTCAGTTTTGTAAATTATTTTTTATTCAGAAAGTCAATAACTAAAGGCTCTACTGTCGCAGGACACTCTTCTGGTAACCAGTGGCCACATCCTTGTATCGTTTCCCCTTGAACATTGTCACCGTATTTTTTTACCTGATTAAGGAAGGCATCACCCAGTCCACCGCCATTGCTGTCTCCTGGAATAACAAGTACAGGCATTTTTAGCTTATGGTCTTTAACGATTTCTTTGTTCTGCTCTGCTGAGGTAGTAAATGAACGATAGTACTCAAACGCAGCATGTAAGGTTTCTGGCTTAGCATACGACTTTGCATACAAATCAAGCAGTTCGTCTGTAAATACTTCTTTATTGGTCGCGTGTTTCTTGATGATATGAGAAAGAAACAACTTTTCCTTACCTTCAATAATGTTTTCTGCAAAGTTGTTTTCAGCAGTATAAAAACTCCAGTGCCACGTAGAGGCTTCGCCTTCTGGAGTAAAAGACGGGAAAGTATAGATAGTATCGTCTGGAATAATAGAATCAAAATATATCACTTTCGATATATCGTCTTGGTGCTGTGCGATCATCGGATACGTCATCCAAACCCCTGTATCATGTGCAACGACATCGAAAGGCTCATCAGGACTGAAGCTTTTCGCAAGACCATGAAGATAAGGATAAACATCTAACCCAGAATAGGTTGAATCTAATGGCTCAGACTGTCCAAGACCTGGCATGTCGACTGCGACAACGCGATGATCTTTAGCTAGCTTTGGCATTAGCTGATGCCACTCATACCATGTTTGGCCATACCCATGGACCATAAGTACCAGAGGTCCACTTCCTCCTTCTACATAGTGCAGTTTCACACCATTGATTTCTTTAAAGCTACTTTCAAAGCCAGCAGGGATTGGAAACTCACTGTTCGCTTGACTCTGCCCATTACCCGCAAAAGCCATTGAGGAAAGTAAAATACCCGATGTGGCTAAAAGTGTTTTCTTCCATTTTTTCATAAGGTTAAATCATCTCATAACGTGTTATACCGATATGCCCTCACATTAAATGGCATACCGAAGCAGGGCGCAAAATGTGTCATGGCATGTTCGAGTCGTCAAATAGGTGTTTTTTAGTAAATCAACGTAACGGCTAAATTGTGTGCATTCATCACACCTTCTATTTATCGAAAGAGACCAGAGAATAAATCATTTAAAAACAGACACTTGTTTTTCTTTCTTCTGAGCTTGATGTTCAGTCTAACGCTGCAAAAAAACACATTAAGTCCTGGTGGGAATATGTATTAATAATTTAAGGGACTTAATTCGGCATGGGTTATCCCCTATCATGCAATCCAACTTGATAATTACATTCAAAAGATTCTCGGTATCTCTCACTGAGACTTTGAGGTTCGATGTGACGACGAATAACCCCCATTGCCACTTCTGTTGTAAGAGTGACAGCGTGGTAAAACATGGCTATGGCCCTAAAGGTCACCAAAGGTATCGCTGCCTGAGTTGCTGTCGCACGTTTCAAGTGAATTATTGTTACGAAGCCTGCAAACCAGGCATTAGGAGCAGAATTATTGAAATGACCGCACAAAATCATGGAAAGCGAGAAACCAGTCGTCACTTGCAAGTTTCGTACAACACGGTTCTAAGCGCATGTCATCGGGATAAATAGAAGCTATTCCTCCTTTGAAAATGCGAATTCCGATAATTTGCCGAATTCAATTGTATTGATAACGGCATTTTTATTGGACGAAAAACAACATTTTTGCGTCACCTATCCAAAGCATGGATTGAGTGTTCTAACAACAACCAATGTTAACGGTACATATATTCCATACGTTAATAATCATTTGAGTTGAAACAATGAAAAAACAAAGCTTGTTTATCTTTGCTCTATCTTTAGCCGTTTTTGGCGTTATCACGACAGAGCTGGGCATTATCGGTCTCCTTCCACAAGTCATGAAAGACTTTAATATCGACGTACAAGAAGCAGGCCTGTTAGTCAGTGTTTACGCTGTCGTCGTGGCGGTGAGTGGTCCATTTATTACATTATTGATGTCAGGGTGGAATAGAAAATACGTCTTAATTGGCATACTTTCCTTATTCGTACTCTCGAACCTTGTGTACGCCATAACGCAAGATTACACAACCATGATGATATTTCGAATTCTGCCAGCCTTGATGCATGCTGTATTCTTTTCCGTTGCATTAGTAGCAGCCACTTCTATGGTTCCAGTTGAAGAACAAAGCAACGCCGCAGCAAAAGTATTCGGTGGGGTAGCGGTAGGTTTGGTCTTCGGTATTCCGATTAGTGCTTTTCTAGCTGAACAGTATTCTCTCGCTTATGCCTTTTACTTTGGCTTAACTGCTTGTGCCATTGCGTTAGTGAGTGTGATGTTCTTGATGGAAAGCGCGCCTGTAAAGGAAAAAATGTCATTCGGCTCTCAAGTGACTATTTTACGTAGCAAGTCCATGTGGCTGTCTTTATCGACTGTAATATTCGTATTTGCAGCGATGTTTTCTTCGTACAGCTTTATTACTCAGTACTTAAGCACAGTAACGAATATGAACGGTACGTGGATCAGTGCCATGCTGATGGTGTTCGGTGTATTTGGTATCTTTGGTAACTTTATCTTTGGCAAACTACTTGGCAAAAACATGAAAAAGACCGTGATGCTTTACCCTGTCATACTTGGGCTTATCTTTGTTACCGTATACTTCATGGGTTTCTCATTCTCATTTATGGTAACCATGGTCGCATTTTGGGGTGCAGTACACTCTGCTGGCTTGGTTGTGAGTCAAACATGGGTGATGGATAACGCCGGTGATGCGAAAGTTTTTGCTAATAGTCTTTACATCTCTTTTTCAAACTTTGGGATCACCATTGGCTCGATCGTAGCTGGATGGTTTATCGCTCAGTTCGGTGTAGAAAATCTATTCCTATCAAGCTTAGCATTTACGGTATTAGCGTTGATTAGTATCTTACTAAATCAGAAAAAAGTCCCGCTCTTAAACTTTCAGAAGTGAATTAATCCGCGAAAGTGCTGGCTTTCATGAGAGAAGCATAACCACAAAGGCCAGCACTATTTCTATTACTTGCTCATTCCTGATTGGGTTAAACATGTTAGTCCAATCAGCCATTCATTTTGCATTAGATTACGTTATTCAAAGTGCATGTCGCTACTTTGAAGTGTCTATTAGTTCTAACAAAGTTTGGGGCAGAAACGCCCTAGCTGTAATTTTACTAGCACAAAATGTAATGAATAAAGTCGATTATAAACAAACAAAAACCACCAAGTCTAAACTTGATGGTTTTGCTTCTAACTGCTTGTTCAGCAGGTCGGTTGTTTTCTTCCTGACCTATTCTTAGCTGCCTATGCGGCAGGACACTAATAATGATGTTTCGAGTGTATTTACTAGTTATTTTTAGCTGCCTATGCGGCAGGACACTGTACAATATAGTCTCTAACCATCTGATTCTGCGTGCTTAAAGTCACAATTCATCAAAATACCCTTTTTCTTCGTACTTTTGTAAGTGCTTGTTTTTATTTCTCTAAAAACAGCTTTAGAAAAAGGGTCAAAAATGTAACTCAGGTACCGTGCCTTTTCTTTCTTGATTAGTGGCTAAACCATAGCTATTAAAGTTTGCTGCACCGCGCTCACAGACAAACTCCTTTTGCACAAACAAAATATAATCTTCTCCAGATGAACCGCTGGAGATTGGTATTCGATGGAAGCTATCGACGACACGCTCTTCATTAGTGACTGGTAATGATGTTCCAGCATCAAGTAGTTCGGCTCTCGCCATGCTACGTTTGATTCGACGTTTCTTGGCACCCAGAAAGCTTTTCCCAATCGTTTGGTTACGGGTAAACCTCACCTCTAAAGCATTGTCTGGAACCTCACATACACTGGAGACCTCAAATAAACCTTCATTTACCATCAAAGAATAATAGGGCTGAAAAGAGAGTCCTATCATCATCTCTTTATCGTCGGCAACAAAGGCTATGGTTTGACCAACCGTAACATCACTCCAGTCGGGGAAGCTCACGCCTATTTTATTCATGGCTTGTCGGTTATTGACCATAAACAGGTGCATTTGAGATATACAACGCCCTGCTAACAGCTCATAGTCGGCTTGAACAGGGGTATAACGTATACAGAAGTAGTAACGCTTCGTCATAGTCATCCTTACTTCGCTTTGGAACAATTGAAGAGCCCCCCCTTGTTCAAGACCGACATAATAAAGTGCACGTCATTTGGGATGCTCTGAGAAGCAGTCATTGTCTCAATCCAATTCTCTGTATTTCTGACTAACTGGTAAAAGTCATTTCCATAGGAAACATGTCGCCTTGCTATAACATACTCTCGGTCAGCTCCATACTCATTAACTCTTAATAGCTTATCTGCTTCTTCATGCCACCAATCATCAATCGATTGCAACGCTGCACCAACTTTCTGACCATGAAAAGCAACGGTTTCTTCTCCGCTCAATAATTCTACGGTAGCTAACTGTTTAGTAGGAGCGCCATCTTCTCGATCATCCAAGAACTCTTGGCTTGGGTAAACCTCATCCCCCCAACCGACTCCAATTTTAGCTTTGACATCCATGTAGAAATATTCGGTCGGGTCAGATAGCGCTCGCATCAAATAAGCTGTAAGTTTTTCTAGGCATTCTGCTGACGCTTCATCCCAATGACCATACCAAGAAAGCCTTGTTGCGTTTTCTACAATCAAGGTTTGTGAATCACTGGTGGTCACTTCTATCGACAATTGTCGACACTCTCTGTTTCTCCAAAGCCAAGTACCAAGCAGTATATTCTTCGCGTATCGATGAGCGAGCTCCTGATACCCATTGAGCTCTTTATAAGTGTTAGCCAGTAACGAAAGTTTACTGCGCACTTCATCGTCACTACAGATGCCTGGGGTTAGAGAATTTGCTCGAATTCGAAGGGGAAATGCGCAGTAGATATCATCAACACCAGGTTTTACATAACACTCTTCGATGAACTGAGGATTGGAGTAAGCTAAATCTTGTGGAGCAACATTCTTTTCTACGAACTTACTCCCTTTATATGCTTCTGCATAACCACCTTTTGGTGCGCGCAACCTAGTTCTATCAATTTCAAGGGGGCACATCTCACCACTTTTAGATAGATAGTAGAAATATGCTTTGCCAGCAGAGAGTGATCGAACGTAGTTCAGCTGAGTGCAAAGTTCCATAAACGATTAATCCCTATAGTTTTTTATAAGAATAGTTTCGCTACTGCATTCTATCGACCAAAAGGCATGGTTGAAAAAGTGATCTCTTCCACTAAAACGTACTTCTATCGGATTCACTTTCTTAGCTAACCCTATCGCATTTTCTGCATAGGCGTGACAATCGGTGATCGAGTTGCATCGTTTAGTTGGACGTTCTAACAAATGGTAGCCAATAGAAACTGGCAAATTATCAGCGTCTTTCGTTATTAAATGCTCTAGGTCATCAAAGTCACTCGGCTGGTTGTCACTTGGATATAACCAGCGCCCGTAGGCTGGCAAACCTTTTATGACATGGAAAAGCTCGCTCCTACTGGTAAACGTCCTTAGCCACTCAATCTGCGTCGAGAGCTGTGGTTGGTATAACGCCCCTCCGGCGAAAGCAACGGGAAGTGCCGTTTTAAGCGCGGCCTTAAAATCTGAAATTCGACTTTCACTATGAACTCTAATAACTAAGTCTATTTCTAGGTCCGCCAATCGTTCACTACGAATAGTAGGTCGTTTCGCGTTTGAAACCGTTCTAGCTTTAGCGACCGAGTTAGGCTCGGTAAGCTTCGCGGTCGATTGAATGTTCTCGCTTCGGACATAAAAAGAGAAACTCGAAAATTCAAACAGGGAATTACAATTAACTAGCTTATTGAACTCTCTTTGATAACGGTGCATAAAGCCCCAAATAGCCGTCAAAGAAGGAGCACCACACAAATAAGGGCTGCTCATTGCGACAGCATCTTGCACTTTCATTGATGACAAATAGATATACTGCTCGCCCGTTACCTTATCTTCATTACCAGTAGGTTTACTGAGCTGTTCGAGAATCCATACAATTTGGGCTTTAACGAGCTGCATAAGCTTAGGATGATAGGCAAACTTGGCGGCATACTTATTATTCTGAAACGTAAGATGCAAGCGACAGTTAAACTCACTGGCTAAGGAGCCTAGGTCCGATTCTGGTAGCGTCAAAAAGGCTTGAGCTAAAGTGTCATCATGTTCCAATTGCTGTTGATTAGGGTCAGCATCACCGATATCTCTTAACTCTATTAATGGGAGCATCCACAAAGCTATCTGCTTTCGCAATATCTTACTTCTAACCTTACGAGCACTCTCCCTCTGCTTTTGTGTTTTTGATGGCTCAGAACCAATTAGATGATTTAATACCTGACAAATTTTGGCATTAGTTACCTGATAATCATCAAAGTAGTGACCACTCTTTTTGCAACTTTCAGGTAACGTTCCACCTCTCGCTGGTTTAACGTCTAACGGGTAGTTAAGAGCTTTCATATGCCCACCTAAACTGCCACACAAGTTCCCGATACTTGCAGAATTTGGCAGTGACGAAGACATAAAGCGAAGCTTACTTTCTCGACTTCTCGATCTCACTTCTAACTCGCTCTGCATGGCATGACTAACCACTGGGGTCACCGAAACATAATCATCCCCCCATGGAAACCGTAGTTGCTTGCTATAAGTGCTGACACTATCGGGAAAATGATATTCAGGGAGCTGCTCTTCAATGGTGTGTTTTAAGCGAGCAAGCGACTTAGCGCCTAAACCAAACTCTTTAAGTAGTTCGAGCCAAATAGGATTTTCTTGCGTGATAAGTGAAAGAATACATACTGGCTGTGATTGCCAACTAAAAGGATTCAATAACCACAATGTGTGACGATACACCGCAGAGTTATGTGCCCACCCCAAGCGCTGCTCTAATACTCCGCTTGAAATGAATACCTCGGTTGTCGTACGAGGCTGCGCGACTATCCGCTGATCTTTAACTCGGCAGTCTGGAAACTTGAGATTATGAGTGTGGAACCATTTGATTTCATCAAGGGAAGCTTCTAAGTTCTCAGCCGCTTTTAAATGCCTTTTAGCACGAGCTAAATCTAGCCAATCCGAGCACCTATCCGCTTGATGGCTTGAACTGAGATTAAGCAAGATCGTTAATGCCTCTTTTTCAAACCCTTCAACACAGACATCTTCCGTATAGGGCATGAACATTTTCTTTAGCGTAACCTGCTTTACTGCTTCGTCATCAATTGCCAATAAGCTACTTAATTTCGTCATAATTACCACTCAGGTAGATATAAACTTAAACCATCACTTTCAGAGCTCATTCGAGTCAGCTTTGTTTCGATGACACTTCTCAGAGTAAACGCTGATTCGTGACTCGCTATCTTTGTATGTATTCTCGGCCTGATCGCGGCTTTGATCTCACCAAACTCATACAACCGATATACCTCGTCTGTTGTACAAGAAAGCAATGTAGAAGCTTCAAAGGGGCTGAGCAGTACATCACCGATATTTCCTTTCGCGCTTGAAGGAACTGTTGCCATGAGCTGAGCAAAGTAAGCTAACACCTGAGTCAGTACGGTATTGTGACTCAACTGCCGACTAGGTAACTGACGACAATCTTTAAGCAGAGCGTCAAAGGCTTCATTGAAAAACATCTTCTTCCAATCTTTTACTCGAACAAGTTCTGCCTTCTCTTTCAAGGCATCGAGGTCTTGCCACAGTGCCGTTGGCCAAGCGCAACAATATTCAACAAATGACTCAAAACTGAGGTCATCGATATCACCATAGCGATTTACATACCAAAGTAAAAAGCCATAGCGCTCGGATAACGTCATTTCCCCCGTTAACAACCCCAAGGGTTTTGAATCATTTCCTGACAACCATCGAGCGACCAATATCTCAGCCTCTGGCGCATCCTCTACTGGCGAGTTTCGGAGTTCAAAACCACATTCACATTGGTTAATACTATCGGTACTTTGGTATTCAAGTCTCGACTTACACTCAGGACAGTGATGAACCAGTTTACAGCCATGGTGTTCACAAACTTGGTGAGAGATAAATTGCCACTGCTGACGAATGTAGGGGGCTTCGTCAATGCACAGAGGGCAAATAGGCGTGAAGCGTTTGCGAAGAAAAGCATAAGGGTAATCAACCCCGAATCTATGTACAGCTTTGTATTGCGGAGAAAATTGAGCTTTTGAATGTGATAACGCTAAGCGAAGTACGCCAAAGTTAATGAGCTTTAATTGGTTCTCAAGATGGATAAGAACCCGTACTCGCATTTGGCTTGTGGTTTGAGCGTGGTAGATATTGACGCGATTGAGCTCTAAGGGGAAAGCACCAGCAATCGCTTCATGCTGATTCAACGTGTCAAACCAGATATTTTCGGCGAAATGAGAAAATCGCTCGTAACCTTGCTCTTGCGATAAGCGCAACAAGAAGCTTTCGAGCGATTCGTCAGGGTAAAGTTGAATGTCCGTTTCCACATGTCACCACTAAAACTTAGAATGTCTAAGTTTTAGTATCGAAGAGATTTCATATATTGCAACCATAGAAGCCAATGTGTTTTGCAAAAAAACGCCTACGAACTCATCCAATATACGACAGAATCGCTTGGTGCTCACAGACTGTGATGCGAACGATCTAAGAAGGTTCTGCCCCATTCAAAGTTAGAATTAGGGATCATGCTTGTATCGAATATCTGTTTTGCAATAATTATTTTTAATGATGCTGTTGATTTCAATTCAGCCTTTCACTTTTTATGTCATTGATTTTATGGACAATAAAAATCAATCAAGAAATAGATATCTATTATGTTCATATAGTGTATAGTGTCAGAAGCTCAAACGATGAGCTATTAGTAAAATATTTAGTTCAAGATCTTCTCAGTTTTTATTCGATTAAATTCGTCATATTTATCCTGCGATACCTTTTTCTTCATTCCTTATTTAGTAGCTTTCTTTTTAACTTAATCAATGTATCGAGATATATTATGTCAAATAAATCAACAGGCTTAGTAAAATGGTTTAATGAATCCAAAGGTTTTGGGTTTATCACTCCTGATAACGGCGGTTCTGACCTATTTGTTCACTTCAAATCAATTGTTAGTGATGGCTTCAAAACATTATCTGAAGGCCAAAAGTTTTCTTTTGTTGTTGAACAAGGTAACAAAGGTCCTCAAGCGGATAATGTTACGTTAGTGTAAGATATTTATAAAAAGTCTCTTCTGTCGAGGAGACTTTTTTACTTTATTTTTTAATAAAGATTCTGAACGTTCGAAATACGAATAAAATAAATTTTGGGATCGATAAGATAAGAAGCAATATGAGAAAACCAGTAAGAAAATCAAGCAAGAAAACACAGAAAAACAACTTCGAAGAACGATTCGCTGCGATGGTAAAAGAATATCAAGAAGCGAAAGAAATTCTCGACTCTATGACTGAAAGTTCATCAGAATATTTAGCACAGAAAAAAGCATGCGATAAACTTTTTGCAAACGCGGAACGATACATTAATAAGAGATAATGAATTGAAATGGCTTTATTCTAATCTGAATAAAATCATCTTTCTTAGCATCAATAGGATGATATATGAGTAAGTCACCTAAAGCGACACAAAAGCAGAAGCAATTTAGTATTAATCAGAAAGGGATTAAACGAATACCAGAAGAGTTGAAAAAAATGGGTGTTCGCAAACGCATAGAAGAGATTGAAGAACAAAAAAAGTGGGATAAAGAGTGGGGACTATGAGTTCACGAAACCTCTCTGAGCTTATCAATACGACACTCCTCTTACATTCCGAAAAGCTGAGCAACTTGGACCGAGACATGCTGACAGGTTTACGAGATCAACTTAATCGTGAGCAAACCTTGTCAGACAAACAATCCAAACTGTGTCAAAGGCTACTACGAAAAACGAATCATGATTGCTAACCAACGTCAGTCTTCACAGCTATCTACCCAGCTATCATCAATCATCAAGCGTTATTCGACTTAGCATCTGATCCATTAAATCTCTAATCTTAATTAGTATTGCACCCTCTGGCGCATGATGCTCAGCTGAGCGCTTGGCGTTCGTTAGACTTTTCATGAAGATAGTTTCGCTATCCATCACGGTGTGTTTTAGGTCGGCATGGTCCTATTCCTTTTGAGGAGACGTAGTGGTGTGATGCTTTCAATATGGCATTGTTTCACGCTTAAACGTTCGAACTGACTTGGTTTCTGCCTAAAAGCTGGACTAGGCAAGTAACTGATTATCAAGGAGTATGGACGGCAAAAAACCATCATAGAATGGTTATTACCTCATCTCACAAACCTGAGCACTACGAGTATGTTTCATCGCTCCTACAGTTTAAGCAACTTAACGTTCCACTTGTCATAATATGATGTGTGCCCCAGATATTTCGTGGTTGCTATTCCCAAAGCTCATCTGTTGAAGAGCATAGTCTTTCTATGAGCAACCTTGTACAAACCTTACATTCAATATAATAAAATTTTTTTAGTGTATGATTCGCATTTTTTTAACTTAAACCAGATCTTCTTTCTACCGTGATTTTTCAAAGTAGTTCCTCCAAAACAACACCAGTCTCACCATTAGCAATCCTTTGGAGAAGGCTATTCATCTTTATTTTTTTATGTATTGATGTTTCTTTATTTTGAATAGATTTGTTTTTATTATTTCTATTCTCATTATTAAACATTTGATTAGACATATTATGCCCCTTTATAAAAAATTATAATTAAGGTGCACTGAACATAAGTATTTTTAGGATAGGTAATTAAGGAGATTACAGAGAGAAACTTGCTAGGGATTACGCTGGAAAACTATCTTTATATTTTATCTTGAAACAAATCTTTGTCAGAGCAACTACCTCGCCAGGCGTATGACGAGGTAGTGTAAATTCAATTGTAAGACTAAATAGTCGTTACATTTTCTGCTTGAAGGCCTTTAGGACCTTTACCTACAGTAAAGGAAACCTGCTCGCCTTCAATAAGCTTCTTAAAGCCATCGCCTAAAATGCTTCTGAAATGAACAAATAAATCATCGCCATTTTCTTGAGAAATAAAACCAAAACCTTTAGTTTCGTTAAACCACTTTACTGTACCAATTACTTGATTAGACATATTATGCCCCTTATAAAATTTAAATTAAGGTGCACTGAACATAGGTATTATTTTAGGATAGAGCATTAAGGAGATTACAGAGAGAAACTTGCTAGGGATGACGCTGGAAAACTTTCTTTATATTTTATCTTGAAACAACTCTGTGTCAGAGCAAAGACCACTATACAGATTAATTAAAAAAAATATACCTTTATTTTAAATTAATTTTTATATCATCTATTCAAACGCATTTTATCACAAAGGGTTCATCTTGATTCCGACGTTTTGCAGTTGGGAACATTAAGCAATAAATCAATACTGCCAAACGGCCTTTTTTGAGAGAGACTTGCTTGCGGCTGCCAAACTCGCCTTTGTCCAGAACCTTCACAGGTAGAATCTTTACCCGTGGCGCTTTCTAGCTCAAAAAAGTCCCATTCCTTGCTAGTGATGTACCTCGCATGCTAACGACAGCATCGCCTTTCTTATTGAAGCTAGGAGATGGCTCCATTCAATTCGCATACTGTTAATAAATGAAACGCTGCGGATAGACTGCTAGGTATTCCAATTCGTCGATTTCAACTTATTGAATCATTTTCAGTCCATTCGGGTAATAAAGGTTTGATCATCATCCACAAAAGCTACAAAGCCGCCGTGATAGATAAACACCCGACTACGCCCCTCAACCAGGCATGCTAGCTGTGGGTTCAAATCTTCTTCGTTATCTTGGCTTTGAAACGTGCCAGTATCTGTGATCACGCCGCTGAGTGTAGGCAAATATCCATAAGCGCGCTTGGCTTGATCAATCAGGTTCAATTCGCTGTCGATAGAGAAGCAAGAGGGGATCTCACCAGCGTCTTCGATGAATATAGGTTTCAGTTCTTCAAAAGCTGTAATCACCAGCCAGTCGATGCCGTTAACATGATGGATAAACATAGAGGTGCTCGATAATTTTGATGCGAAGATTCTATCACTATCAGGTGCAGAGCGTAGTAGAAATTTAATTGCTAAAGGAGGTAATTCTATGTCATTTCCTGACATTCACTAGGCCAACTTTAAACACGTTTCTGTCCAGCAACGAGCTAGCTCACGTGATGGCTAGTTTGTGTTAAAACTTTATTGTCCTCTGACATTCGTACTGTTATTTGTTCTCTAAGGAACAAATAACTGGAGCAAGAGTAACTCAAATCGCTTCGCCCCAAACAAACGTGCAAGAGAACACTTTATTGCAACTGAAGGTCAAAAAATTTGATGCTAAAACAATACTTACTGATGAGGGCATTGTCGTATTGAAAGGCTCTCAAGCGCTAACAACTGCACAGGCTAGTTTATTTAAAGACTATACAAAGTTGGGTACTAACCTAGAATAGTAAAGTGTGCTAGCACCATCTGGAGATCATTTGGTTACGGCTGAAGATATTCTGTTTACGAGTGCCTCGCAAGCCGCAGCCGTCCTATTTGGCTATCTTTGCAGTAGTCCTGATTACTAGAAAAACTCTTCAGGTAAAACATTGAAACAGATTGAAGCAGAATTAGTTTAAGTGAACGCTGCGATGACTCTCTGTTTAAATTGGCCTAACCTCAGCTCATCCAATGCTAAAGTAGGCTCAACATTATTTGGGTTAATGATATCTGAAGCTTTTCCCCAACTAAGTAAGCTTGGTTGAGAGCGATTAGATTGAGCGCTTTCCGAAACGGTGCTTATTGGTAAGCATTGTGAATCTACAGCACTCGGCACATTATTCTCTTGTTTAATGTACATGCAGCTATCAGGAATATCCTGCTCAATTCTTTCAGCAAACCCAATCAAACTTTCTTCAGCAAAGGTATACAACCATGCTTCTTGGTTGGGTGAATCATTAACTCTCAATATTCTCCCAAGGACCTGTCTAAAATAGAGTTCCGTTTTAACCGAACTCATATGACAACAAACCTGTAGCCGAGGAATATCCGTACCTTCACTTATCATCCCAACACTGACTATCCACTGAACATTCGAGTTTCGAAAAGATTCAATTTCATTTAGTGGGCTTACGTGGTGATAAGTCACAATGGTGGCTGATTGATTAAACTGCTTGACCAAGCGTTTTTGAATATCTTTCGCGTGCTTGATAGAAGCAGCGACCACCAACCCGCCTGCGTTTGGCGAAAGTTCCCTGATCTGCGCTAGCTTTTTACAGGCACTATTCAAGATGTAATCCATTGCTTCTTCATTGTGAATGACGCTTTGATAAGAAACATCGGATTCTTTAAGGCATTCCAAAATGGAAGCAAAATTCTGATTACTATTACCAATCTGGATACTCAAATGCTCGTTGTCTATCAAGGCAATTTTAGGTTGGCGACATACCCCATCAACAACTGCCTGTTGCAAGCCGTATTGATAATCGCAAACAAGCATGCCTTCTGGATCAGAATACTCTGCCATAACTATCGGTAAACGGTCAGAGCGCCAGGGAGTGCCCGATAGAGCCAGAGTATAACGAGCAAAGCTTTGGATCTTTGACACAATCTCTAGCCCCCATGAATTTGACCGCCCCTCATCATCAAACGAGCAATGGTGGATCTCATCAAATACGACTAATACCCGATATTTACTAACGGTGTTCCAGAAGTTTTCATCTAAAAAACGGATGGATTGATAGGTGTAAGAGCCCCCAAGAGAACCCAAGCCTCCATTAAAGGAACATTCCAATGTCCATGAAAAGGTATTTTTCATCCCTTCGGCAACCGAAAGCGACGGTGAGAAACAGAGAACTAAGTCAATCATACCTTCTTGAAAAAGACGCTTAGCAACCTCTGCAGCCATAACAGTTTTACCCGCACCAGGAGTGGCTTGACAGAAAAAATGTGGGCGTCGATTTGATGAAAACTTATTAATAGCCTGATCTACGCACTCAGCTTGCCATGCTCTCAACATTTTTGTGCATTACCTTGCACCACTTGCATCCAGTTCGTTAACGCATTAATTCTGCCTAATAGCTTGGCTGAGCGTTCTCTTGCCAAATTAAATAGTGGTTGTATCTCTTGCTTGTTGTTTGGAAAGCGCATCAGTAATGATTGATACTCTTCTATTTCTCCCAGAGTTATCGCTAACTCACCTTCATGCAGCTTCTTCTCTTGCGCCAATGTATTTAGGGAAGAATCGAGAATTTGACCAGTCACTGATTCCTCAGTGACCTTTCTTTTTCTGGGCATTCTAGGCTCAATAGTGAGCGCTTTGAAGTCATTGGTTTGGTGGTAACGCTTGTCCCTGCGAGTCCCAGTTACAGAAAGCCAGCCTTTCTCCTCAAATGATAAAAGTTGCTTATAAACATACTTTCGAGCATCGTCACTGCTCGGAAAGGTTGAAGTACCGTTTAACAAAGCATCCCTAGCTTCTATAACAGAAAAATTATCCATCCCTTTTTCAATCAATAGGTTAAACATATCAGGGTTGATTCTAGTTACTTTCTTCATGTGACTCTTTCATTCAATAAAAACTTAGGATTGCTAAGTATACAAAAATCAGTAAAACTTAGACAATCTAAGTTATCTAAAGGTTGAAAAGAAATGAGTAAGTGCAGAAAGACAACCCAATCCCAGCGAGGCTCAAAGCTGCGCGTAAAAAAGCCAAAATCACCCAAAAAGATTTAGGGGTGAAAATTGGTATGGAACCAAGTTCTGCTAGTGGTCGAATGAACCATTACGAGAAAGGTAGGCACGTACCAGATATTGGTACACTTGAGCGTATGGCTGAAGAGTTAGATGTGCCACTAAACTATTTTTTCTGTAGAAACGAATTGAGCGCTGAATTGGCATGCGCAATTGATAAGATGAGTGATGAAGAGAAGGCAGCGTTGCTGAAGAGTTTGGAGAGCGAGGGGTAATATTAGGCTTTAAGTCCATTTTTGGTCAATAACATGCTCAACGGAATTGCATCCGTAAAACGTGGAGCAAGTATTTTATCTTCTGAAGCGATGGCATTTAGGTTGTAAGACGATCCAGAGTCAATTTGATGAAGACGAAGCTCCTCTACAGGACAATTGAAGGGATTATCCAAATAGGGAAACTTAAACGAAAACGTGCGTGACAATATCGCTTTGTCTATCGTATCGACATTCTCATTGAAACTCATAAGTAGTGCATCTTTCAAGAAGTGCTTTAACGCTCGACACTCCCCTTTACACATAACAAACAAAGGATATAACACCTCATTTTTTGTAAGCACTGGCGCTTCATCAAAACCCATTCTCGCACTCAAACCTGCGACAAATTTCGCAAAGTGCTTTTTTTGCTCCAAGTCAAAGCCATAAGTTGCCACTTCACTCGAATGGTTGGTAGCTTTCAGCAGCTTAAAATAATGAATCTTTCGTCTCCAACTCAATCGCGAATTCCATTGTGGCTCTGTCGCTATGACATCAGCATATGGCATACCAACCAGCACAAACGAGACTTTTGCTTCTTCACTTATATATTTGAACGTATTAGCAATAGCTTGCCTTTCTTCTGCTGTAGAAAACTCCACAAGCTCTTGAATTTCATTGACGATAATCAGCTCAACAGATTTACGTTTAAGTTGCTTTACAACTGCTTCACCAAGAGCAATTTCATTACGTCGTCGGGTACCTCTTCCGCCTGACTTTCCATCTAAATCGACTAAAAACTGTGTGAGCGTATTCTGCTCATTTATACGGCTCGGTACTCTGGTACTGAGAACTGGTTGCTTTCCCCAAGTTGAACCCGATTGATAGCGCGAGACATAGTTGTTGATCATAGCCGTCTTTCCACTTCCAGCTTCACCGGTTATTAGAAAAGATTCCGGTTCACCGCCAAGAGAGTGGTTGAAACGAAGTTGATCCAAAATAGAGTAGATTTCAGTTATTTCAGGGTACTCGATAAAGCAAGTTTCAAAGGACTTTAGTTGCTCAAGCTGACTAGATGTTAAGTTCAAATTAATACCCCTCAATATCTTCGAAATCATCATTAGATAATTGCCCTGAGACATCGAACAACACCGTATTTTCTTGTTTAACTTGAGTCGTATTGATTGAGCTTGGTCCGTCTGAGCCCACATCATTAAACTTTGCTAATTTCGAAGTATTGCCCGTTTTAGGCAAGCTAGACTTACTACTTTTTGCACTGTGGAACCTATCGGTTTCTTCCTGAATACGTTTTTTCATGTATAGAAATGTGTCCGCAAGTGCCTCATCGTCAGCAAGCTGCTTAGTGTTAAGCCTACGTACTTTTTGTATTCGCTCATGCTCAAAAAGGGACAGCCCTTTTGTATATCCGCTGTTGTCTACCGCTGGAACTTTTACGTACCTCTTTTCAGATTCTAGGTAAACATGAATAGAACTGATATCAGAAGGGTCTGTTTTGGTCTTAACAAACAGCTTTTTGCCATTGTTGGACGTCCAATATTTACGGTATTCAATAAGTTCTGAGGACTGATAGCGGAGGTTATGAAGCCTGATCCCTGACACTCCAATGGTTCTGGGTCTAAGCAAACCAAGCTCAACTCTCAACTGCTCCTTCTCAGCACCACTGTAGTAAGAGGGAGTCCATTCTGATTGTTTCCATTTGTGGTATGGAATTTCACGTTCTCTTGAATCAGGTGCCATATGATAATAGTCGACAATCCATTTATGAAGTAACTCAAGAAACACGGAAACTCTAACCACCGCATCCTTCTTTGGGTTGTAATCTTGTAGCTCAGTAGGATTGGTGAACGTTTTTCCAGGCAGTGCGTTCACTAATCCTTTGTTCATCTGATCAAACAGCTTTTCGATCCCTGACTTTCGCCAAGGTTTAGCGGCTTGGCTGTATTGGATATCAGACACTAGAGGCCGTAACGAATCTTCTAAGCTTTGGCTCCAAAACTCAGCACCATTGTCGACAACTAAACAGTCAATCTTACCGTGGCAAGGCCATTCATTATCAATAGATGGATATCTTTGCTTTACCCAACTCTTATCTAGCAGCGAGTTCAATAACGCCTTCCTGACAGAATCAAAACTAGGCTCTCTAAAGTTGATACTGCACCCAACGATACATTTACTGAAACGATCATAAAGCATCGTCAGGTAGGGGCGCCCCAAAGGAATATCCAACTCATCATCAATCAAAATCACTGGTACTGGGGTATGGTCAATTTCGACATATTCCATTGGTTTGGTCGCAGCTACTTGCTGACCAACCGAACGAAATTCTCGGTCTGCGTATCGTTTGCCAAACCTTGCGATCGCGACCTCATATGGGGGTAAGCCGTGTATTCGATTGTAAAAAGAACGCTCTGAAATTGGTTTAATTTTCCCCTCGACAATCCCACGATTTATTTGAATCACTCGACTCTTATAGTATCGGTATGCTTCTGCAACGCTAAGTCGCTCACGTGTCAGGTATACGTTCTGAATTGCCTCGTCAATCAAGGATTGCGAATCCATTTCTTTTTGGCGATTGCCCTTAAACGTATGCTTCGGAATAAGTGCACATGGGTCTTTACCCGCTTCAAAGTAAGATTTTTTCCAAGTTGCTAAAGTTCGCCAACTCGGGGGAATGAGTTGTAATTCCGATTCCACAAGAGTTAAGAGGGGATTCAAGTTTTTTTCGGTCCATCCGCCCTTTAAACGCTTCTCTACGAACGCGATGATTTTGATACGACGGATAACTTCTTGCTGTACCTTCGGTGATTGAGAATCAATAGTTGAAGAGATTTCAATAGGTTCTTGAATTAGCTCTATTGGAAGCGGCTGAGACTCTCCCTCTGAAGCTTCAAACTCATCAAAGAACCCAAATATGTTATTAGAGTCCGATGACATAGTTAACACCAAACGTAAGTTTCGAGGCCAAAGCCAATATTATTGAGGTCTGTTTTAACTTGCCCTGAAGAGATCCAAGGTAGAGTAGAGATAAGTGTGTCCTGTTCCGATAAACCGAAATACAAAGACACTTCTTGTAACTTCACCATTTGTTTACGTTGGATAAACGCCAACACTAACTTTTGAAACTCAGTCACGGTTCGCAATCCGGAGTAACGGTGTAGTAGCTTAAAGTTATCTAAAGTTGGTCCCATTCTAATTTGCTTCTCAGTAACTAAAACTAAGCGTCTGTTAAAGTCATTCAATGCAACTCTTTGTTTCTCTTTGAATCGGTCCCTGAAGTCAGGTTTGAGAATCTGGCTAGAGTGTTTTACTTCGAAGAAAGTTGAATGGTCATCGTGATCTGTCGCCAAAAAGTCGGGGGTATATCGACACTTTCGATTATTGAATTGATAGTGGAAACCAAAAGGTTGGGAGGTGAAGCTTTTGATGTCTACGTTGTATTCAAGGTGAAAACAGAAATCAAATTCTAAAATGGACAGAGTGCGAACAACTGCATCATTCTTCAAGCTCATGAACTTACAGATGTTGTGTACGTGAGATGATTTCTTGGTTTGGTCGAACATAGCAAAATCACTTTTGTTGTAAAGCTACAACAAAAAAATAGACTATGAAGACTTATGGTGCAAATATGAAGAAAGCCTGCAATTTATGCTAACATATATTGCAGGCTTCACAAAGGGTGGGACCCCAGCCACATCCCGGCACACAAGTCACACGCTGCGGCTGCTTCCTTCCGGACCTGACCGAGTTCACGAGCTATTGTTGCGAGAGGACCAGAGCCCCATAATTCTTTTCGAGAGGTCTTGCCTCAATCGATGGGGCGATTATTCAGTATCAGCTCTCATAATGCAAGAGCAAAAACCTTGAATTTCATCATTTCATTACCGTTTGAACAAAACTCGATCAATTCATTCCTTTATGATGAAACCGTGCAGTCACGATAAGAGGAGTCGTGCCGTGAGGACTGCTTACTCATGTACATGTCTTCATCAGCCAAATGCATCGCTTGCTCTAAGCTCATGTGCCGTTCCCTTTTTGCAGAGAAACCAATAGAGATACTTATAGACTCCAAATCACTACATAATTTGCCTTTCACATCGATTCTACTGAGCTCTCTCATTGCTCTGGTTAACTCGGCTTGCGTTGGATAACCCAGCAATATGAACTCATCCCCTCCAATTCGATAACATCTTCCCGACCAGACATAATGAATTTTTAGCGCCAGTAGTTGTAAAACTTCGTCCCCAGCGCGATGACCATAAGTGTCATTGATTCGTTTGAAATGATTAATGTCTAAGTAAAGTATGGATAGATCTTTGTTTACTCCTTTTCGATACTTTACTTGCAACGCACGACGGTTCCTTAACCCTGTTAAGTTGTCAGTGTTCGATTGACGGTAAAGATAAAGCGAAACACAAATAGCAAACAATAACACAAAGATAAACACAGCTTGTGTTTGCGTCGCTAATCGAATCTCATATTCAAGTGCGGTACGCCAATCTGGGCGTACATCGTACTGAGCAATGATCTTATCAACTTCTAACATCGCTATCGCTCGACTGAAGAAAGGCGCAAGCATGGCTCCTTTTTCATTCGCGACCAATCCAACAGAGAGTTGTGACTCATAAAACTCGCCAATAGCGGTATCCTGCTCTATCGGAACCAATTCACTGAGACGTAAAAAATGATTGAGCATCGCCGTATCCATCGGAATGTAATCGACTTCTTCATTTAGTAGCCCCTGAATGAGCTCTTGTTGGGTACGATAACGTTTGAGTTCTTTTAGCGGTAACAGTTGCGTCATCATTTGATCGAAAAAGTCATCCTTAACTACGCCAATCCGCTCAGATATCAACTGTGAAACATGAGAGTATGTGCTCGGTTTGTAACCTAAACGCTTGACCATCACCGATGCTGGCGCGTAATGGGACTTTGGAAAGTAGCTAAATGCGCGCCGCTCACGGCTGACCGTTAATGGCGCCAAAATTTCGAAATTACCTTGGATAAACTCATGGTACATAGAACCCCAGCTTTCACCAGGCTCACTAATGATCAAGCAGTTTAAAGCCAAGATCTCACAGCTTCTCAGGACTACATCAGCCGTCATCCCTTCGACACTACCATCTGCGTTGTATACAACATATGGAAAGATAGATTCGAGCTTAATCCGTATTGGTTCATTAAAATCAAGGGGCAATAAACAAATAGAATCACGCAACGCCGCTCGCCTTAATTCAAATTGATACTGGGAAATTTCTTCGCGAAGCTGCTTTTGCACCGCTTCCCCGTGAATAAACGTAGCGAACGTGTCCAACTCTTCAAGATGATGATCTTTTTTACTGATGATGGATACGGGCTTTATCGAAATCTGATCATTGAGCATCTTGGCGTCAAACCCCTCCATCAGCATCGGCTTGAGCTGGTTAATGGCATCGACAACGCCGTCCACAGCACCTGAACGTAGCAGTGTTACTGCTTGTTCGTGACCTTGATAAGAGATCTGTTCTAGCTCAGGGTAGTGTTGTTTAAGTAATTGGGCATAAACTGTATCTTTGGGGACGCCAACACGCGAAATATCACTCAACGTCGAATCTTTTAAGCCAAAGAGGTAGGTATATTCGATATTTGTTGGGCGGGAATAACTAAAACGTTGAGCACGTTCTTGTGTGTAAGTGATATTCGCAGCAAAGTCCGCTTCCCCATTCGCTACTGAATTTAGAATGGCATCAAAGCTGGAGTAGTTCACGTATTGAACGGTAAAGCCAAACTCCTCTGAAGCAGCATTGAAAAGAACACGAGTGACGACATCATCCGCTTCAGTCGCGACTTTATAATGAGCAATTAAAGGGGCTTCGGCTTTTACATTCAAACTCAAGTGGCAACATGCAAAAAGCAACAGTGTTCGAGCAAAAGTTGTCATGACAAACTTATCTTAAATCAACCACTTATATTGTGGTTATTATTATTGGAAGTGTATTAAATATGAAATGAAGAACATATACTAATCTCCATTTTGTTCCACAACCAATTCGATACTCTGCCGCACATGTCACTTTTTACCTGACTAAAAACTCATAATTCAGCCTGTTCATCGCTACTACGTAAAATATAGTCAGTCATCCAAGCCGTCCCTAACAAACAGATCCAAACCACGAAAACAGGGTTTGGCACATCCGTGGTCGGGCTGACGACTAAAGCGGCAAAACCCACAGTCGGCAATGTCCAACATAATAATTTGCTCCAACGAATGGTATGTTGAAGCTTCGCAAGTGCTTCCATTGACGCTAACATTCCCGTCAAACTTAACGCCATAAGAACGGCGTACGGTAGGCCTGCAATCCACAATGGGAGCAACAAAAACAACGGCCACCAGCTGTGTTTATTGGATGGCGTCCAATGCGCAGCCGACCACCACATCGCCATAACCGCAATGGTTTGAACCACTGTAACCCAAGCAAAACCATCCAGCTTACCGCCTTGCTGTGTGACCATAAGACCAACTTGCAGTGTAAGTACAATAAGACCAGCGGTGAGCAACACACCTAAAGAGCTTCTACGAGAAAATACCACCATTAAAAGTGGGAAAAGGATCAAAACACCAACCGACAAAGCAATTGGCTGCATTGAGAGTGTCGCACCAAAAGCCATCATCGCGCCCAGTAATACTAGGCCAGCGAACCCACCTTGTGGCAGAACCCACAGCGCGGGGATCATAAGTGCAAGAACGGGAATGTCACCCTCGCTCAAACTCATCGCCCGAACACAGACAACAGCGAGTAAGGTCGTAACGAAAAATTGAAGTGTCGATAAAATCATAGCGCCTCCTGGCTTCCCCACCTACTTGGTAACTCAACGGCAAAAACTGGGATTGAAAGTCGTTGAGAGGGTCTAGATTCAAGCTTAGCTTGCGTTTGCTTCATGCTGTTTAACGTTCATCAACCAACGACACTACAGAACAGAAAATGTAATTCTTCAAAGTGAGTCGCTGATAACACAAGGGTTAAGAACCGTTAGCAATATACAAGTCCAATGGTTTACCATTCCTTAGTAATCCAAAATAGACACTTTTGAGTATGGACCAATTTTTAGCGCAAATCTTTGCTGTAATTCACCAAATTCCAAAAGGAAAAGTATCCACCTATGGGGAAATTGCAAAAATGGCCGGTTATCCGGGCTATGCGAGACATGTTGGTAAAGCACTGGGCAACTTACCAGAAGGCAGTAAACTCCCCTGGTTTAGAGTGGTAAATAGCCAAGGAAAAATATCTTTAAAAGGCCGAGACTTAGAGCGACAAAAAAAGAAATTAGAAGCAGAAGGGATTGAAGTATCGGAAGTTGGCAAAACTTCACTTAAAAAATACAAATGGCAGCCTTAAGCTGCCATTTTTTGTTCTCACTACGTCGTATTAACGTGTGCCAACTAGACGAATATCTAACTGGTGAGTTTGTGCTTCATCTGTAATAACACCGTTATGTGTGTCGCTGATAAAACGCAGCTTTCCATCTACCTCAATGCGAGCACGAACGCTGTAACGATGGTTTGGTTTGATTTCATTGCTGTCGTAACTCAACTCAAAAGAAAGAGGAACTTGCTTACCTTCCGTTTCGAATGTCTGTTTCGCCAACACTTTTGCTGGCGCATCCGCCAAGGACACATCTTCTAACGCAATAGTAACCACTGCGTTTGGTGGCAAGGCAATCCGCTCGCGATAAGCCACTGTACCTGTAATCGTCTTCATTGACGCTTCTGTAGATTCCATTTCTGTAGTTTGAGAAGTTTGGCAACCCACTAACGCAGCCCCAAAGAGTAGAGAAGTAACAAGTAGTAGTGTTTTTTTCATATATTCCTCGAAAAGAGCATTAAACCGAGGCAATTATAGGTGTGGAATATAAAACTGTCTGCTTCCTGTCACTTTATTTGACAATAGTTTGACTGAGTTAGAATTTATCAAACAATTGATTTTGTTTCATAATTGGAACAATACTATTTCTAAGTTACTCAATAGTTCTTAACTATGCCACTTCACAAGAGTGAGGCTGTTGAGGTAACTTGGAATGAAAGACAACGGTGAGGAGACACAATGAGTAAACCACTACGAGAATTGCTCAGCCTACTACAACTCGAAAAATTAGAAGAAGGCTTGTTTCGTGGCCAAAGTGAAAACCTAGGTTTGCCTCAAGTTTATGGCGGTCAAGTAATTGGGCAAGCACTTTCTGCTGCGCGCTACACCGTTGAAGAAACACGCACGGTACACTCCTTCCATAGCTATTTTTTGTACCCTGGCGATCCAGAAAAACCTATTATTTATGATGTAGAAAATCTGAGAGATGGCCGTAGCTTTAGCACTAGACGCGTAAAGGCAATTCAAAATGGACGCCCTATTTTTTACCTAACCGCATCCTACCATGGCGATCAACCTGGGTTTGATCATCAAAAAGAAATGCCAGATATCCCTGGTCCAGAAAACTTTGCCTCAGAGAGTGAGCTCGCAAGCCATATTGCAGAATTTCTACCCAAACGCTTACGCAAAACATTTTGCGGGGAAAAGCCAATCGAAACTCGCCCCGTTACGGTTATCAACCCTTTGAAGCCCAAAAAAGCAGAACCCAAACAGTACCTTTGGATTCGTGCTAATGGTGAAATGCCAGAGAATCAGCTAATTCACCAGTACCTTCTGGCCTACGCATCCGATTGGGGATTCCTTGTAACAGCAATGCATCCACATGAAGTCTCATTAATGACGCCTAACTTTCAAGTGGCCACCATTGACCACTCTATCTGGTTCCATCGCCCGTTTAAGATGGATGAATGGCTTCTATATGCGATAGAGAGCCCAACGGCGAGCAATACTCGTGGGTTGGTCCGTGGCGAAATATACAACCAGCAAGGTCACTTAGTGGCGACCGCCGTGCAAGAAGGGGTGATGCGCTACACGAAATAGCTCGTGTTCGTTACACGAAAAAAGGAGTGCTGTTCCGCACTCCTTTTTTAATGGGTATCAAACGATGATTAATTTGGTTGATACTTCATGTTAACAACCGACCATTCGTAAAGTGATTTCGGGTAACCATATTCACCTTTCCCGTAAATGACATTTGGGTCGGCATAGAATCCACCTTTATTCGTTGCTAAAAATTCACGAACCCCACGACGGTAAGTAATCACAGGTGCAACTAACTCATACTCTACCTTTTCCATCTTCGAGTCATCAATTATTAAGAACCGAGTCATACGAATCGTGCTGCCGCTGGTGCAGTACCCTGGGTCATCATAGTCAATTGCTTCAAAAGGCTTGAGATCATCTTCGAACAGCTCTGATGTACATCCATCAAATCGAGCTAAGTGTACCCACGCTCCTTTTATTAGAGTTTGGTCATCGTTACCCACCGGCTTGAATGCAAGTAGTGCAATCTTACCTTTGCCGTATAATTTCAATTCTTCGTCCGTTGGCTCACGCACTGAACGAACGTTCATCAAACCAAACTCACTTTCTTCTAAGTTAGAAAACTCACGTGCATTTAGCGTGCTAAACAATACTGTTTGTTCAGTTTCAAGCAATGTATATTGATCCGCAACACCTTCATCTGCAAAGCTTAGATACAGCTGGACTTTCTTACTTTCCAACGCTTTGTAATCTCGAGATTCTCCTTCCGAAACGTCGAGAGAAATCCAACGTCTTTTTACTGGTGGGAGGTCAAGTAACGTCAGCTCTTCCTTATCAACATCTAATGAAGCGACTCCTTTAATTGTTGAGCTGGATATTTGATAGCTGCGGTTTCCTATTGGTGCACCAAAGTCTAGCTTAACCTTTTTAAATGGTTCAAATTCCACCTTCATTGTAGAAGTACTTAAACCAGGGTGATTCGCTTTGTTAATAGTGCCATTTACGACGATTGTTTTAGCTTTGTAGTTGCGCCCAGTAAGGGTAACCTCTAATTGGTACGTGCCTGCATGCAGGATTTTCAAACGCCCTGTATCAGGAGAAACTAGCTCGACCACAGGGTCTTTTTGGTTAATAAGACGGTAACTTGCCTTCGCAGTCCCACCACTCATCACTGGTGAGATAACACTACCAGCGGAGAATTCTACCGTTGGGTAAGTAACCGATACAGGGTTTGTGCCTTGTTTAATCGTGACCGAGAAACTACTTTCACCCGGATCCACTTTGTCGTCCCCCGCATCCGAAACAATAATTTTTGTGCTACCCGCGTTAAGAATTTGCATGGCACCCGTTTGGCTGTTTAAGGAAACCACATCTGTTGCTGCGTTGTCTGCAAATCGGTACGTAACTTCCCCAACCGTACCAGAGATTTTCGGCGCAACAAATGTTTGGCCAACCTTCCAAATCTCTTCCACATCGGATTGAACTTCAATTCGGCTCGGCGCACTCAAAATTGTCACGTAGACTTTTTGATCAGGACCAACGGTATAATTCGCGCTCTCTTTTCTGCGCACAGTTAGCGTCGCTTTACCCGCTTTATACACATGGAGACGTCCTTCACTAAAACCACCGACAACATCTGGTGCGGTGTTATCTACAATCTCAATTTGCTCGTCAGCACTCAAACCAAAATCACGGTGAAGATCAAAACTGTATTTGTTGCTGTATACAACGTCATAATCGTGTGTTGCCATCGGTTGGCCTTCAGCCTTTGCAACTTTGATGACGACATTAAATTGAATAGGTTGGTAGAACTCCCCACCATCGTCTTCAAACTTAAGGTCGTACTCACCCGCAGTCACTACCTCCAACTTGCCGTCAGTCATTCGTAAGCCATTAGGTAAGCTGCTAACTAGATTTACGTTACCTTTTTGCCCTTTAAACGCCAGAGGGATTGAAAGATTTGGTTGATAGGTAAGCGGCATTTCAATGTCTTTTATAACGGGATGAGGCGCGCGATTAACTTCAAGATCAAAACGAGTTTTGCTTGCAGGATAATTACGCATGTCATGCTCGTAAATTTCCACTTCAGCAGCACCAACACCTTTGATCAGTAATGCTTCACCATTTTCAGTTTTAGCGACAACGTCTTCACCACGAATGATTCTCAGCTCATAGTCACCGTAGGCGTTCGTCACCTTAGGGAAAATTCGTCCACCTTCCTCATAAGTTGTGACGATATCCGCTGCGCTGATTTCTTGACGCTTGCCTTGTTTTATATCCACAAAAAATTGCGCTGTTTGCTGTTTATCCAGAAACGCGTCGCTGTAAGTTGCAGTCGCTTCAACCGTTAATCGACCAACATTATGAACAAGAAGCAAACCCGTTTCAGGATCTAGCAACTCGGCCACCTTGCTGTCTGGTACGCTATTTATAATTTTGTAAGAAATACGTTGCGTTTGAGCTTTATCTAGACGCACTGGTTCTAACGTCAACCCTTCTCGATACTCGTCTTCAAGCAAAGCGAACTGTAATTGCCCCGGAGCTACTGCATGCAGTTTAACCGTAGCGCGAACTTGTTTCGGCAAGTAAAAGTCGTTACCTGAATCAGTAATCAGCACCGATGCCTGACCAACTGAACCTAATGAATATACCGAACCGTTCTCATCAACACGAATCAAGTTATGACCACTTTCTACCTCATAACTCAGTTCGCCTTTTTGGCCACGGACGATCAACGCTTTTCCTTCTGACTCAATCGCATTGAAATTCAGATCACTCACTGAAAGTTCAGTATTGATGCCTCGCTCTACAGTGACAGAAAATCTTGCTTCAGAAGACTCATAAGCAGAGCTACTATCTGTAGCAAGAATAGTCGCCGTTCCTGGGCGCAGAATTTGTAGTATTCCTGAGTCATTAATTTTCACGACATTTGGCGGATTAGAGTCAATGACTTGGTAAGATACCGACCCATGTACATTGCTCAGTTTTGCTTCAGTAACCGTTCCCACTCCTTCAAACTTCAATACCGTGTCTTCAACTTTTAATTGCGGACGGTTCTGCTTTGTTATCGTAGTTGGTGTCTTCGTATTGTTCGGCTTAGAGTCTCCCCCACCGCCACAGCCAGCGAGTAAAGCTGCGAGAAAAAGCAAATAGTAATTTCTGTTCATTTTTAGTAATACTTTGTTACATACAAGATGGGGCGATAATAATACGATGTTTTATTAATCACTATCCCCATTTTTGAGTACTTTATTACTTAAGTAATTGCTACTGTATTAATCCTAAAAATAAATACTCAAAAATAGCGACCAAATTACATGAAAACACAAAAAGCAAACGTTTAAATCAAACTCTTCCATTAATTTAGTAAAAATTAATATTCAATAAAATAAAACATGAAAAATAAAGAGAAAAAATTGCGTTATTTTTTCTTTCATTATGATGTATAGGATTAATGGACTGCAAAAACAAATGGTTAATGAAAAATAGAAGAGAGAATAAATATCGTTTATATTTATAAAAATCTGGTAGGAAATAGTTTTAAAAGCATAATCAAACTACCTTTTAACATTTAAAATACTAAAAGGTAGAATTAACATTAGATAGAATTCTTATAGGGCGAGTTATTTTAGGATTGGTAACTCTGTTGTGTATTTAATGGACTCCATAGCAAATGTTGAAGTCACATTAGATAGCCCTTTTACGCTATTAACTAACCGCTTATAGAATTCGTCAAAACACTTCATATCTTTGACTAGTACTTTCATCATGTAGTCATACTCGCCAGCCATACGATAAAACTCCATTACCTCAGGAAAGTCACTCACAGTTGTAACAAAATGGTGATACCAACCTTCGGAATGATCAATCGTTTTTAACTGAACAAATGCAATGAAAGATAGCTCGAGCTTTTCTGCACTTAACAACGCCACGCGTTTTTCGATGTAGCCCTCTTCTTCCAACCTTTTCAAACGCTTCCAACATGGCGTCGTTGTCAGATTTACCTGCTCTGCTAACTCATTTAATGACAAGGTGCTGTCGGTTTGTAACAACGCAAGCAGCTGTTTATCGACCCGATCCAAACTCATCCTATAAAACCCACGAAGTGTAGAAAACTTTTCTATCAAAATAGTCATTACCGGCAACTATAGCAAAGTTTTTCTCTCGTATTATAGGTAAATTATTCCCATCTAATGCTTATCTATCGATTTCCAAGGAGAGACGCCATGTGTACTGACCACAATTGGATCAACAATGCAGTGCGTAAAATTGAAGCAGACTTCCAACGTTCTGCTGATACTCACTTATTTAAACTCGAACTACCTTCTCTTGATGGTATCGATATCTATCTAAAAGATGAGAGTACGCACCCTACAGGCTCTCTTAAGCATCGATTGGCGCGCTCATTATTTCTTTACGCTATTTGTAATGGATGGATTGGTCCTGAAACCACTGTAATCGAGGCGTCCTCAGGCAGCACTGCCGTTTCGGAAGCGTATTTTGCGCGTTTACTTGGCTTACCGTTCATTGCCGTCATGCCGAAAACCACTGCACGTAAAAAGATCGAACAAATTGAATTTTACGGTGGTAAAGCGCACCTTGTTGAACGATCAGATCAGATTTATGACGAGTCTCGACGCTTGGCTCAAGAGCTAAATGGTCACTACATGGACCAGTTTACTTATGCTGAACGCGCTACTGACTGGCGCGGTAACAACAACATCGCGAACTCTATCTTTAGCCAAATGGAGTTAGAAGATCACCCGATTCCTAGCTGGGTAGTGATGAGTCCTGGAACAGGCGGCACATCAGCAACCATTGGCCGTTTTATTCGTTACCAAAAATACGACACCAAGCTTTGCGTGGTAGACCCTGAAAACTCAGTGTTTTACGATGCTTTCCAGTCAGGAAATCACTCATTGAAAGGCGATACTGGCAGCAAAATTGAAGGTATCGGGCGACCACGTGTCGAACCAAGCTTTATTGCTGGTGTCATTGATGAAATGCGCAAAATTCCAGACGCAGCCAGTGTGGCAACTGCCCATTGGGTATCTCAGCTGATTGGGCGTAAAGTCGGCGCATCAACAGGCACCAATCTTTACGGTGTGCTGCAATTGGCTTGTGAGATGAAACAACGCGGTGAGAAGGGTTCTATCGTGACGCTTCTATGTGATTCTGGAGAGCGTTACCTAGATACGTATTATGACTTAACATGGGTAAAAGAGAACATCGGCGATATTCAACCTTACTTAGCTCAACTCGAAGTCATTCAAGCAAAAGGTTGCGTTGAGCCAGCTTGTTGCGGCTCAACTAACGCTTAACGTGCAAACTGGACTTTAAAAACAGCCCAACTTCATGCGGGCTGTTTTTATCGCTGGGCTTTACTTTTTCTGGCGCGCTTCAAACGCAGCCAATTGTTCTGGCGTTGCCGCTGGTTGATGATTTTGTTTCCATTCATCGTAAGTCATGCCGTAAACACGTTCGCGAGCGTCATCAATATCTAAATCCAAACCGAGATTTTCAGCCTCAGATTTATACCATTTGCTAAAGCAGTTGCGACAGAAGCCCGCAAGGATCATCAGGTCGATGTTTTGTACGTCTTTGTTGGCATCTAAATGCGCCAATAAACGGCGAAATGTCGCCGCGTCTAACTTATCTTGTTCTTCTTGAGTCAAGTTTTTGTATTTGAATTCAGCCACTTTCCTTTCCTTCTCTCTTATTTAGCTAGCTTTCGTCACCATATCTAGTTAGTCGGTAGTCATGAGTAAGAAGTATGCTTTAGCGCAACAATTCCCATTCTAAAATCACTACCTTTGATAAAAGCTGATATGATAATTACCATCCATCCTATTGATTAAATTAACATTTAAACAAATCATTACAACGGTCTTTTACCAAGGTTATCGTCTAGTTATGAAAAACGCCATTCTATTATTGTCTGCCTTGGCCATTAGCGTGCCAACTTTAGCTGCTCAAGAACAAGCTCATCAATCTTATTTTTATCTGGGTACTGGTAACGTTGGTTTTGATACACCGTACTTCGGCTCGGATAGAGACAATGAGTGGTCAACACCACATATCACAGTTGGCTGGGGTTACCATGTAAACCAATACCTCGCGTTTGAAGGGGTTCTGCGCTATTCACAAAATGAACTTAAGAACGATGCTCTAAAAACTGACTTAGATCTTCACTATTACCAAGCAGGTATGTCTGCTGTTGTAACGAGTGATGACTTAGGCGATACGCCCCTATCACTATTCGGTCGCGTAACAGCGCTTGGCACTCAAGCCGAAATGTACGTACCAAACGAACAAAAAGTCACAGATGACTCAGGCGCACTATTCAACATCGGTGCTGGTGTCCATTGGGATATGAGTACAGATATCTGGCTACGCGCAGAGTACATTTATAATGTCGCGGATATGGGTTTTGAAGATTTTTACGACAGCTACGAAGGTGTACAAATCAGCCTAGGGAAACGCTTCTAACATTAGATAGCACCAAGTTTCCATAATTGAAAAACAAAGAAGCCGAGAGTTTTGCCTCGGCTTCTTTTAGATTCTATAGTATGTCGTCACTTACTGAACAGAGAACGTTTCTGTTGCCTCTTTGTTCACATGGTTGCTTGGTTGACCAGCATCGAGAGAATGTAAAATACCATCTTGACGATCTTTTAATGCATTCGTCAACGTTGGAAGTGCGGTAGTTGCTAGCAACGCCATAACACCTGCAACTAAAACCATTTCGACCATGTAACTACCACGTACTTTTTTCAAGGAAACACCTCAATAATAATAGGCATAGGCTGCTTTCCTAGCATTAAACCTAACAAGACCCAACATTCAGTCAAAACGATGAGCGAGTCCTGTGCCCCTCGAAGAAGTGACGAAATAATAAACAAAAATAATCATTAAATCTATAAGTAATCACTATCTATATAAAAAAACACCGAACAAAAATTGCCCGGCGTTTTCAATCAAAGCTTTACGTGCTACTGCTAGGGGTGGGCAACACGGCCCTTCGTATCATGGCTAATTGCTTTGTTTAACTCTGCTTCTACATGACCTGGTGCTTGTGTTTTCGCCGAAATCAATCGGTACATTGCCGGGATAACAAACAAGGTCACCAATGTCGCAAACCCCATCCCGAAAAAGATAACCGTACCCACGGCAATACGGCTCTCATAACCCGCCCCTGTCGATACGATCAACGGAATTGCGCCAGCAAGTGTGGTAAACGCAGTCATCAAGATTGGACGTAGACGTCGCGCAGCTGCATCAATGATCGCTTTTTCAAACCCAACGCCACGATCACGTAGCTGATTGGCAAATTCTACGATCAAAATACCGTTTTTCGTCACCATACCAATCAACATGATCATGCCAATCTGGCTATAAATGTTCATACCTTGGCCCATAATAACCAAACCAAGGAAGCCACCAAATACACCCATCGGCACCGTAAACATGACCACTAACGGGTTTACGAAGCTTTCAAACTGAGCCGCCAACACGAGATACGCCACTAGTAGTGCCAATGCAAACACAACAGCAACACTCGCTTGGTTCTCTTTAAAGTCTTTCGACTCCCCCGAATAACTCACCGAAATGTCACCCGGTAAGTTGTCGATGGCTTCCTGGTCTAGGTAATTCAGCGCATCTCCTAATGTATAACCTTCCGACAGGTTGGCAGTAATAGTGATGGACTTCTGTTTGTTGTAGTGAGAAAGACGAATAGAGGCCGCCACTTCTTCAATTTTTGTGACCGCATCTAACGTCACTAGCTGACCGCTATTCGTGCGCAGATAAATCTGACTTAAATCTGCAGCATTATTAAAGCTATTTTCATCACCGCGAAGATACACATCGTACTCTTCGCCACGCTCAACATAAGTCGTTTCGCTTTTACCACCGAGCATGATTTCTAGGGTGTCAGAAATGTCTTGAACACTGACTCCTAGCTCTGCGGCACGCTGTCGGTCAACTGTAACCAATAACTCAGGCGTTTTTTCCGAGTAATCTATCTCTGCTCCTTCCATCATTGGTGATTCTTCTGCTTTGTTCTTTAGCATTTCAGCCCAAACAACGAGCTCATCGTAATCAGAGCCGCCTAATACGAACTGAACTGGCTCACTCGAACCACCTTGGAAACCTGGCATAAATGGGAACACTCGAACATCTGGGATACCTGCCAATTCTTTACGTACTTTGTTAAGGGCTTGCTGAGCCGTGATATCACGTTCGTTCCAATCTTCTAGAATCATGATCACAAAGCCTGTCTGGTCTCCTGCCTGGCCACCAAACGCTGGCGTTTGGATGCTGAATGACTTCAGATAACCTTGCCCTAGTAATGGCATCAATCGGTCTTCGACAATATCCATATTGGCTGACATACGATTGTATGACGTAGCATCTGCACCGCGCACAAACGCGAATATCACACCGCGATCTTCTTGTGGGGTCAGTTGGGCCGGTACCTGATTCATCAAGAAATAGCTACCGCCCAAACAAGCTAGAATCACCAGCGGAGCAGCCCAACGTACTTTCAATGTGCCTTTCAATAATGCGCGATAACCACTCTCAAGCTTGCTAAACAAGCGATCAACCGCTTCATTGAATCGATTTGGTTTTACATTCGCTTTCAAAATCTGACTACCTAATACAGGAGTCAGCGTCAGGGCAATCAAAGAGGAGAATATGACCGACATAGCCAGCAATACAGAAAACTCTGTAAATAGTAGACCTACCATGCCATCCATAAAGGAGATCGGTAAGAACACCATCACCAGCACTAATGTTGTTGCTATAACAGCAAAACCAACCTCTCTTGTGCCTTTATATGCGGCGAGTAATGGCGATTCACCGCGTTCAATATGGTGGAAGATATTCTCTACAACCACAATTGCGTCATCCACCACCAAACCAATCGATAATATCAACGCCATCAAGGTGATCAAGTTGATAGAAAACCCAAAGTAGTACGCGGCAATGAACGAAGAAATCAGAGAAACAGGTACCGTAACCGCAGGAATTAAGGTTGCACGAGCTTGGCCGATGAAAATGTACAACACCAAAATCACCAAGCCGCCCGTGATAAATAGCGTGCTGTACACCTCTTCGATTGAACGCTCGATAAATACTGTCGCGTCGTAATCTATCGCAAGACGTGTACCTTCTGGTAAGAACTTCTGGATGTTATCGACTTCAGACCTAACCAGCTTCGCAACCTCTAACGGGTTTGCGTCTGACTGCGGTACCACACCAAGACTGATGTTTACTACACCATCACTTTTGAAGGTTGAGTTTTCGTTTTCTGCACCAATGAAGACATCTGCTACATCTTTTAAATAGATAGGTGTATTGTCGCTTGCGCGTTTAATGACAAGATATTGAAAATCTTCAGGCGTGTTATAAGTACGAGCCGTACGCACGGACATTACCGTTGAGTCGTTGCGAACTTCACCACCTGGGCTTTCTAGGTTCTCACTTCGCAAAGCTGATGTAATGTCCGAAGCTGTAACTGAACGTCCAGCCATTAGTTCTGGCTTAAGCTTCACGTACATTACCTTGTACAAACCACCGGAGAGATCAATGGAGCTAACCCCAGAGATCAGGCTAAAGCGGTCCATCAATACACGTTCGGCATAATCGGTTAATTGAGTACGGTCCATCTCTGCAGAACTGAGATTGATATAGAGCGACGCCTCTCCCGAGCCATTGTTCTTATAAACAATAGGGTCATCCGCTTCATCAGGTAGCGAGCGCTGAGCACGAGCCACAGCATCACGCACGTCGCTCACACCTGTGTTGAGATCGTAACCTAATTCAAACGTGATCGTGATACGCGACATGCTGTTACGAGTAGTGGAGCTAATTTCATCAACTCCACTGATCCCAGAAAGCTGGTCTTCCAAAACGGAGGTAATTTGGCTTTCAATAATAGTCGCCGATGCACCCTCATAACGCGTACTGATAGAAACGACTGGGCTTTCTATATCAGGCATTTCACGAACGGCTAATTTGGTGAATGACACAAAGCCAAACACACACAACAGCATGCTCAGAACCAACGCCGCGACAGGGCGTTTAACTGAAACGTCGGACAGTAACATTAGTTTTCTTCCTCATCCGATTCACTGTCATTGCGTGTCACATCCGTGGTGTTCGCTTTTAGTGGCGCGACAATTTCTTTCACTTCGACACCATCACGCATGTTAACAATGCCTTGAACCACAATCTTGTCACCAATCTCAACACCAGATTCGATCACCACCTCGTTACCAACACGAGCACCTAGCGACACTTCTTGACGAGTAGCTTTGTTGTTTTCATCAATTACATATACAAAACGTTTAGTTCCGGAGTATTCAAGCGCTTGAACAGGAATGATTGGCGCCTTAATAGCAGGAAATGCTAGTGAAGCGTTCATCAACATGCCCGGCTTCAATTGATTTTCTGGGTTATCAAACTCAATACGCACGCGAAGATTCAGTGTTTCGGCGCTGATACGCGTATCAATACCTGTGACTTGACCAGTAAAGATCTGGCTACCCCATGCACTGGTTTTAGCGATGACTTCCATACCAATAGAAAGCATCGATAAATAGCGCTCCGGTACTTGTAAATCCAGTTCCATGACGGAAAGATCATCCAACGTCAAAAGTTCAGTACCCGCACTGACCATTTTGCCGCGGCTAAAATCGATAAAACCAACAGTGCCAGAAAATGGAGCAGTAATATGGAGATCAGCTAAATTGGCTTGAGCAGCATCTAGCCTCGCTTGTGCTATTTCAACACTGGCTTTTTGTGCATCGATTTCAGTTTGAGTAATCGCATTCCGCTTAACCAAACGTTGGAACTCTTTTAACTTACGCTGTTCATCTTTTAGATACGCCTTTGCCTCAATCAAAGCGGCTTGAGCCTTATCGTCATCTAACTTAATTAATAACTGGTCTTGCTGAACATTTTGATTCGCTTTAACAGCGATTTGATTCACTTTGCCGGCGACTTCCGATGCGACAACCACAGACTCCGCTGCCTTTAATTTGCCGATAAGAGTTAAGGATTGATTGATCTCGTGCGTTTCTACTTGTTCAGTCACAACGGTAACCGCTGAGCCTCCTCGCATCGCAGCGCAAACCGATGGAGAACTCAGTAATATAGAAAGCGTTAAAACAGATAACGATAACGTGGCTTTCATGCTCATGATATTGACTTCTAAACGAATAAACTTATGTCATTAAACTGCTTACAGTTTATCAGTAGATACGGTGTTTAACGTCAAGTAGTGTAAATTCAAGTAAAAAGCGCGCTTCTCTTCTGTTCAAAGGACAAACAAAACGCTGACTTTCTACCATCTTTGCCCAAAAAGACAGCATTCAACGTAAAAACGTAAGAAAAACGCTTTACAGCCTGAGCGAGTTTGCTATGATTCGCTCCGCACTTGGGAGATGAGTTGGGAAAACATCTTACTAAGTATAAAAATCCTCTGGAGGGGTTCCCGAGTGGCCAAAGGGAGCAGACTGTAAATCTGCCGGCACTGCCTTCGATGGTTCGAATCCGTCCCCCTCCACCATATTCTTTCTTATGTTTTTCCTTTAAACGTGAGAACAACTTGAAAGCTAGGTTGGGAAACTAACTTTTAAGTATAAAAACACCCTGGAGGGGTTCCCGAGTGGCCAAAGGGAGCAGACTGTAAATCTGCCGGCACTGCCTTCGATGGTTCGAATCCGTCCCCCTCCACCATATTCTTTCTTATGTTTTCCTTTAAACGTGAGAACAACTTGAAAGCTAGGTTGGGAAACTAACTTTTAAGTATAAAACACCCTGGAGGGGTTCCCGAGTGGCCAAAGGGAGCAGACTGTAAATCTGCCGGCACTGCCTTCGATGGTTCGAATCCGTCCCCCTCCACCATATTCTTTCTTATGTTTTTCCTTTAAACATGAGAACAACTTTGAAGCTAGGTTGGGAAACTAACTTTTAAGTATAAAACACCCTGGAGGGGTTCCCGAGTGGCCAAAGGGAGCAGACTGTAAATCTGCCGGCACTGCCTTCGATGGTTCGAATCCGTCCCCCTCCACCAT